>Ga0209062_1000027_pt1 | contig 653957 bp, 596 predicted proteins | sample Coa_R2_2_FD_187158 | JGI IMG/M metagenome (GOLD analysis project Ga0209062, IMG submission 187158) | Surface soil microbial communities from Centralia Pennsylvania, which are recovering from an underground coalmine fire - Coalmine... | ecosystem: Environmental > Terrestrial > Soil >... | reverse complement strand
TTCTGATGCCCGAAGCCGCCCGGGAGCGGGTTGCAACGCCGCCCGCGGGCACCGCCCTCCCGCTCCCCGCGCCGACATGCCTTCGGCGCAGGCCCTTTGGCGAGCGGGATTGGCGGCTCATGTAACGTAACCAGTGACAAATGTCAACACCGCGGTGACATCACGATTGCGTGTATTCCCGAGCGCGGCGCAGCATCGATCCGCGTTTCCCGGGCGCGGCGCAGCACGCAGCGAATGCGCAGTGGTGCGCTGCCGACCCGGGACCGTCACAGGCTCCGCGCTCTTGGCACGCGCCACGCTTGCGCAGGCCCCGGATCAGCGGTGCACCGTTCCGCTTCGCTCCACGCTGCACCGCATCCGGGGAACGTCACGTTGTTTGTTTTTCGGGCGCGGCGCGGCGTCGTATCTGCGTTTCCCGGGCGCAGCGCGGCATCGATCCGCGTATCCCGGGCGCAGCGCAGCGCGGAACGAAGTGGAGCGGTGCGCCGCCGACCCGGGACCGTCACAGGCTCGAATGTTTCAGGAGCTGAGCTTGCGCAGGCCCCGGATCAGCGGTGCACCGTTCCGCTTCGCTCCACGCTGCACCGCATCCGGGGAACGTCACGTTGTTTGTTTTTCGGGCGCGGCGCTCTGGCGCGCAGAGGACGCGCGTGAACGCGCTTGTGGCGGTGCGCCGCCGACGCTGCGCCAGGCGGCATCGCAGCCATCCACCTAAGATATCTTCCCGACCAGGCTTACATCGCCCGAATTCTGATAGGCCGGGTGCCTCCAGCCGTCCTCGTCGTAATCGGCCATGCACTGGTCGGCGAGCGCTTCCATCGCTTTGAGCGCGCCATTGCCTTGCGCCTGCTGCAATTGGAACAGGCGGATCAGCTCGTGGCTGCCGGAGTAATTCATCTCGTAGAGCTCGTGGCGGGCGCCGAATTCTGAGCCGATCGCGTCCCAAAGAAGCTTCATGATCTTGATCCGCTCCTTGTAGTCGATGCCATTCGAGCCGCGCACAAAGCGCGCGAGATATCTGTCGACATCGGGATTTTTGAAGTCGCGCGCATGCGAAGGCAGATAAATCAGCCCCGAGGCGACCACCCTCTCAATGATGTTACGGATCGCCGGATAGGCCTCCGTCATGAACAAGCGATAGGTGGCAGAGCCCCGCGCATTGGGCAGCACGCAGCCGTTGACCCAGGGCACGGGATTGCAAGCCATGGCGTCGGTGAGCGACCAGAACAGATTGCGCCAGCCGATCACTTCGCCGATCTGCGCCTGCACGCCACGGAAGCTCTCGACGCCGGTGGCACGCGCGGCCTTGACCAACAGGCCGATAATGAAATCGAGCTTGACGGCAAGGCGCGTGCAGCCCTGCAACGTGAAACCGTTGAAAAAGCCCGATTGCGGATAGAAATTCTTCAGCCGTTCGAAGTCGCGGTAGATGATCACGTTCTCCCAGGGGATGAAGGCATTGTCGAAGACGAAGATCGCATCGTTCTCGTCGAAGCGCGAGGTGAGTGGATAATCGAAAGGCGAGCCCGCGGCCGCCGCGGCGAACTCATAAGACTGCCGGCAGATGAGCTTTATCCCCGGCGTGTTCATCGGCGCGATGAACATCACGATCATCGCCGGGTCGGTGATCTCCTGGCCCATATTCTGGCCGAGGAAATTGTATTGCGTCAGCGCGGAATTGGTGGCGACGACCTTGGCGCCGGAAACATAGATGCCGGCGTCGGTCTCCTTCTGCACCGTGATGTACACATCCTTGACCTGCTCGACCGCTTTGTTGCGGTCGATCGGGGGATTGACCAGCGCGTGGTTGAGATAAAGCACGGCCTCCTGGCCGCGCTTGTGCCAGGCGCGGGCGTTGGCGGCATATTGCCCATAGAACTCGGCATTGGCGCCGAGCGTATTGAGAAATGCCGCCTTGTAATCGGGACTCCTTCCCATCCAGCCGTAGGACAGCCGCGCCCAGGCCGCGATGGCGTCGCGCTGTGCGATCACCTCCTCGCGCGAGCGCGCCGCCTTGAAATATTTGTGGGTATAGCCGCCAGAACCGGTATCGGTGGGCGCAGTGAGCACCTCCTTGTGTTCTTTGTCGTGCAGCGCGTCATAGAGCAGCGCCACCGAGGCGGCCGCATTGCGGAAGGCCGGATGCGTGGTGACGTCCTTGACGCGTTCGCCATAGATATAGACTTCGCGGCCATCCCGCAGGGATTCCAAGAACTCGGCGCCGGTGAACGGGCGCTTCTTGCCGGCAATGATCGCCTCGGGATGCTCGGGCATGTCGTCCTCCACTTTAACGTGGCCCGGATTGAGCAGAGCGAAATCCGGGAACGATCGCCGGCTCCCGCGCCACTCCTGGGTTTCGCCGCGCTCAACCCAGGCAGCAATTCATCAGTATGCTGATCATTATGCTCAGTCTACCGATAATCGCGCTTGAGCGTCAATTCGGCTTGCCGCATGATGCGGCCGGGAGTTGCATCGCGAGCGGTGCCCGCGGAACGCGAGACGGCGATGACGACGGACGACAAGCGCCTTCTGGAAATGCCCGGTCATCTCATCCGCCGGCTGCATCAGATCTCCTTTGCCCTGTTCCTCGATCAGGCCAAGGCCTTCGACATGACGCCGGTGCAATATGCGGCCTTGGTTGCAATCGGCAGCCATCCCGGGATCGACCAGACCGCATTGTGCAACGTGGTCGCGCTCGACCGCACCACGATCGGCGGCGTGGTGGCGCGCCTGGAGAAGAAGAGGCTGATCCAGCGCGTCAACGGGCTGCACGACCGGCGCACCAAATCGCTGTCGATCACGCCGGAAGGTCGACGGCTCATTCGTCAGATCGAGCCCGCGGTGCTCGCGACGCAGCGACTCATTCTGGCGCCGCTGAAGGCGAGCGAGCGCTCGGCCTTCATGGGCATGCTCAAGCATCTCGTGCATCTCAACAACGAGCACAGCCGCGCGCCGCTGCGGGCGAAGGAAACGGCCGGACATCGGTTTCGCAATGTCGGGCAGGTGAAGGCGCGCGGCGCGGTGCGTGCGGCGACGCGAGCGCGGGCGAGGCCGGATTAGAGCGCAAACCGCGCCGGGCCTGAGGCAGATTTGTCCATTGCGCGCACGGCCACAGGCAAAATAGTAACCGTGCATCAATGAAGGTTTGGCGCTAGACCGCGCGTCTTAGAGTTGTTTCAGCCAGCAGGCGCGCGCTCAAGCCGCTCGCTCCCGCGCCCAAACCGCGAGACCGGCGACAATGGCCACCGCGACCGGCGCCCCGCGCAAGCCGGTCGTCGCAAACGCCGTCGCACCGATCGCGGCGCCAAAGAGAAAGCCAAGCGCGATCGACAGCACGATGACAAGCTGCCCGCGCACTTTCGCGAATTCGGCGATATCGGCGGCGCTGTGATCGCTGCGCTTGAGCCTGCGCCGCGCAAAGAGCAACTCGGTCAGGGCGATGCCGAGCTGAGTCATATTGCCGGTCATCACATTGGTCTGCGGCATGCCTTTCATCAGAAGCCGTACCAGCACGCTCTGTGCGCCCATGGCGCCGGCGGCGAACAGCCCGGCGGCGATGCCGTGCCAGTCGCGCGCATCCTTGATCGACGGGCCGAACAGAATCATGACCGCGAAGATTGCAAGCAGCGCGGCTTCCAGCGCCAGCATATGCGCAAGCGTCGCGCGGCCGGCTTGGCGCACCAGCATGATCAGCGCGGTGGTGATCGCGGCTGCGGCGATGAAAGCGATGATGGCGAGAAGCTTTCCGGCAATGCCGTAATCGCTGGTGACGAATTCGGCGCCGGCAATGACAAAGCTGCCGGTCACCTGCGCGGCGAATAGGCCGAACAGCGCCAGATAGGTGTAGCTGTCGACATAGCCGGCGACGAAACTGAGCAGCACCGGCACGGCGAGCGGCGGCTTGTCGTCGCGGTCCGGTTCCGCTTTCCTCATTGCGATCTCCATGCCTATAACGGGTGTCCGACCTGGCGCGCTCTTGTCACAGCGGCAACAGGGCTCATCTATAGAAAGCAACAGACCTAAAACCAATGCGATTTGCGGCGATCCGCCGGTTCATGGAGTGTCAGCAAATGCTCAGTTTGCATGCCGGATCGGCGGTTACGGCGGCTTTTCTCGCCGCTATGGTCGAAGCGGTCGAGGCGATGACCATCGTGCTGGCCGTCGCCGTCGTGCGCGGCTGGCGGCCGGCCGGGCTCGGCGCCGGTGCCGGCCTCGCGCTGCTGGCGCTGATCGTGCTTGCGCTCGGGCCGCTGCTTGATCGCGCGCCGCTCGCCGTGCTGCAGATTGCGATCGGCATCTTGCTTTTGCTGTTCGGCATGCGCTGGCTGCGCAAGGCGATTTTGCGCGCCGCCGGCATTATTCCCCTGCATGACGAGGCGAGCGCCTTTGCCAGCGAAACAGCGGAATTGCGCGACCAGGCGCGCCATCACGCGCAGCGGCTCGATTGGTTTGCCGGCTTGGCCAGCTTCAAGGCCGTGCTGCTGGAGGGTCTTGAGGTCGTGTTCATCGTCGTTGCGGTGAGCGCGGGCCGCGGCACGCTCGTTCCGGTAAGCGCGGCCGCCGCCGCCGCCTGCCTTCTGGTCGCGCTCGTCGGGCTTGTGATCCATCAGCCGTTGGCACGCGTTCCGGAGAATGTGCTGAAATTTGCAGTCGGCGTGATGCTCTCGGCCTTTGGCACGTTCTGGACCGGCGAGGGCTTTGGCGTCGCCTGGCCCGGCGAGGATCTCGCCATTGTCGGGTTCATCGCGCTGTTCCTGGTCACCGGGCTTGCGTCGGTGGCGCTGCTCAATCGCCGTGCGGCCGTGCCGGCATCATGAGCGCGCTCGCTGCAGCTTTTCGCGAGCTTGCCGGCCTGTTTGTCGAAGACGGCGCGCTGGCGCTTGCGATCGTCGTTGTCGTCGTCATTGCCGGCCTGATCGCGATGCTAGCGCCGGCAGCAGCCTGGGCGAGCGGCGCGATTTTGCTGTTCGGCTGCCTCGCGGCCCTCGTGGCGAATGTGATGATGGCGAGGCGGCGGTAAGCCAGAGGCGAGAGCTCGCTCGTTTGTCTCCCGGGGCCCAGCGCGGCGTGCAACGGTGTGCTGTAGATGCGGGACCGTCGCAGGCTCAGAGTTCGCGACGATCCCGGACCGGCGATGCAGCATTTCATGCTGCATCGCATGCGGGAGACCTTATGCCGTCTTCGCCCGCTGACAGGCCGCCCACAATTTCGGCGCGGTGACCGGCATTTGCAGATGCGCGCCGGCGCCATTCGGGATCGCGTCGGCGACCGCGTTCATCACCGCGGCAATCGCCGCGGTGGTGCCGGCCTCGCCGACGCCCTTGACGCCGAGCGGATTGGTGGTGGCCGGCACGTTGTGCATGGCGTCGCGCAGGGGCGCTGCATCATCGGCGCGCGGCATGGCGTAATCCATGAACGAGCCGGTTATCAATTGGCCGGACTCCTTGTCGTAGACGGTCGCTTCCATCAGCGCCTGGCCGAGTCCCTGCATCAGCGAGCCGTGCAGCTGGCCCTCGACGATCGTGGCGTTGAGCGGCGTGCCGCAATCATCGACTGCGGCATAAGAGACGATCGTCATACGGCCGGTGTCGGGATCAATCTCGACCTCGGCAACATGGCAGCCGTTCGGGAAGGATTGCGGGGTCTCGCTTGTGGCCTTGGTGTCGAGATCTTCGGCGATCTCCCCGCGCTTTTTCATCGCGGCGGCGCGCGCCGCGACGTCGAACAAGGATACACGGCGATCGGTGCCGACGACGGCGAAATGTCCGTCCTCATACATGATATCGCTTTCGCCGGCCTCGAGCATGGCGGCGGCAATCGGCTTACCTTTTTGCAGCACCGTCTCGATCGCCCTGGCGATGGAATGGCCCGCCGTCATCGCCGAGCGCGAGCCGACCGAGGCATAGCCGGGGAGCTCGTTGGACGAATCGCCGTTGCGGTGGCGGATTTTTGCCACGGCAATGCCCAGCCGCTCGGCGACCACTTGCGGAAACACCGTGGCATGGCCTTGGCCGGTATTCTGCACATTCAGGCTCAACAGCAGCGTGCCGTCACCCGGAAACGTCAGTGCCGCCGTTTCGACCGGCGAGCCGCCGGCATGTTCGAGCATGCAGGAGATGCCAAGCCCGCGATATTTGCCGCGCCGCGCCGCCTCGCGCTTGCGTTGCTTGAAATGCTCGTAGTCGGCAAGTTGGAGCGCCTTGTCGAGGATCGACTCGAACTCGCCCGAGTCGATCGTGGTACCGACCGCGGTCTTGTACGGCATCTGCGATTTTTTTATCAGATTGCGCCGGCGCAACTTGACCGGATCGATGCCGGAAATCCGCGCCGCCTCATCGACCAGCCGTTCCAGGGTGTAATTTGCCTCCGGCCGGCCGGCGCCGCGGTAGGGCGCGGTCGGGACCGTGTTGGTGAACACGCATTTGGTCGACACATCGATGCGCTTGATGTCGTACATGCCGGGCAGGCAGCGCGTGAAATTGGTGGTCGGAATATTGGCTCCGACCGCGCCGATATAGGCGCCGAGATTGGCGATGTTGCGAATGCGCAGCGCCAGGAACTTTCCGTTCTCGTCGAGCGCCAGCTCCGCTTCGGTAAAGATGTCGCGGCCCTGATTGTCGCTCAGAAATGCTTCGGAGCGGCTCGACATCCAATGCACCGGGCGCCTGAGTTTTGTCGCGGCGACCAGCAGCGCGATATATTCCGGATAGGCGGAGGTTTTCAGACCGAACGCGCCGCCGACATCCTCGGTGATGACGCGAATCTTCTCCTTCGGCCAGCCCATGATCGCCATGATGTTTTCGCGCATGGCGCCGGCGCCCTGCGAGCAGGTACGCATCACATAGCTGTCGGACGCGGCGTCGTAGCTTGCCGTGGCGCCGCGCGGCTCCATCGAGGCAACGACGAGGCGTTGGTTCAGCTCCGCCGTGCGCGCCACATATTTGGCCGAGGCGAAGATATGCGCGACCTCGGCGGCGTTGGCGGCGGGATCGGGATTGGGGCCGGGCCAATCGACGGCGAGATTGCCGGGCGCCTCCGGCCAGATCTGCGGCGCACCGGGGCGCAGCGCGTCGCGCGCGTCCACCACCGGCGTGGACTCCTCATATTCGACATGGACGAATTCGGCGGCGTCCTGCGCGGCGAGCGCGCTCTCGGCGATCACCATGGCCACCGGCTCGCCGATATGCACGACCCGCTCGCCGGCCAGCGCCGGCCGATGCGGGATCACGAGCTTGGCGCCGCCGCGACCCGGCACCGGCGGATGGCGCGAGATATTGCCGACGCTCTCCATGTCCTTTGCGGTCAGGACCGCAATCACGTCGCGCATCGCGGCGGCGGCGGCCGTATCGATGCTTACGATCTTGGCGGAGGCATGCGGCGAGCGCACGAAGAACGCATAGGCCTGGTTCGGCAGCGGCGCGTCGGCGACATAGCGGCCGCGCCCGCGCACCAAAGGCTCGTCCTCGACGCGGCCGTGAAAGGAATGAGCGTTCGTCTTGTCCGTGGTCGCGTCCATTGGGGTTCCGCAGAGGTGAGTGTTCGGGGGTGTTGTGAGGAATTCGGGCCGGTCTTTATAGTTGAAATGGGTGGCTGAGAAGACGGTGTCGGCACCGGTAAGTCTGCCGCTATCGGCGCGAAGCAATCCTTACATTGCATGGCCACATGGAAGCACCGGGAAAAATTCAACTCAAGGACGGCCGAAGGCCGCCGCCTGCGGCGATGCCATAGCCTTTGCTTGCAAACGGCTATGGCATCCTTGACTTGAAGTCTTTCCGGTGCCGCGGTCGGCCGTGCAATGTAAGGCTCATTGGCTGCTCGATGCAGCCATTTCATGGTGCAGAACGCGTCGTGCGCGCCAGCCGCGTCCGTCCTTCCGAACCTCTTGCTTGCCCCCGGCGGTTGCGGGCACAACATGCCGCGGCGGTGCGACATCGCGCCGGTGCGACATGAGGCCCGTCGGGAGGAGCAATGAAAAAGACCATCGACACCCACACGCATGTGCTGTCGGACCGTGCGATCAAGCGCCTGCAGAAGGAGATCCCGCGGCTTGGCTTGAAGCTCACGCCGATCGATGCCGACAATTCCGTCATCGAGGTCGCCGGCACCCCCTACAAGCCGTTTCCGCGCGGCGGACACGCGATCGAGCGGCGGCTGGCCGACATGGACGCGGCGCTGGTCGACATGCATGTGCTCTCCGCGACGCCGCAGACCTGGCTCTACGGCCAGGAGGCGGGCGTCGGCGTCGCCGCATCCATCCTGCAGAACGACGAGATGGCGGCGCTGGTCAAGCAATTTCCCGACCGCTTTGCCGCCATCGCCACGCTGCCGATCCAGGCGCCCGAGAGAGCCGCCGACGAATTGCGCCGCGCCATGACCAAGCTTGGCATGCACGGGGCGATGATTGGCTCCAATGTCGGCGGCAAAAATCTCGACGATCCGAGCTTTGAGCCGCTGTGGGCCGCCGCCGCCGAGCTCGACGCCTTCATGGTGATCCATCCCGGCAATGTCGCCGGCGCCGACCGGCTGCGCTCGTATTACCTGACCAACCTGATCGGCAATCCGCTCGACACCACGATCGCCGCGGCCTGCCTGATCTTCGGCGGGGTGCTCGAGCGCTATCCGAGGCTGAATTTCGTCATGGTGCATGGCGGCGGCTTCATTCCGTATCAGGGCATGCGCTGGGTGCACGGCTGGCAGGTGCGGCCGGAGCCGAAAGCGCACTTAAGCCATTCGCCGGAAAAATACCTGGATCGCTTTCTTTATGACACGATCCTGCATTCCAAGAAGACGCTCGAGCTTTTGATCGATCTGGTCGGTGCCGACCGCATCTTCCTGGGCAGCGATTATCCCTATGATATGGGCATGCTCGACTGCGTGCGGCATGTGCAGTCGCTCTCGATCAGCGAAGGGGATCGGCAGAAGATCCTGCACGACCACGCGGCGAAGATTCTCGCCAAGCAGCGCGCGATGGCGTAACGCACCAATCCCGTCATTGCGAGGAGCAACGCGACGAAGCAATCCGGAGCGGCGCCACCCGACTGGATTGCTTCGCTTCGCTCGCAATGATCGATCGACATGGATCGTTAAAATCGCAGGCCAAGTCATGAGCAATGCCGACCTCGTCAATGTCCCGTCAAGCGTCACGCGCGCGCTGATCGCGGACGCCTTTGTCGCGGCGGGTCTGCCTGCGGCCGACGCCGAGAAATGCGCCGCGTTGATGACGGAGGCCGATCTCACCGGCGCCGACGGCCACGGCATATTCCGGCTGCCGCAATATATCCGGCGGCTAAGGGCTCGCGGCTTCAACGCCCATCCAAACATCACCGTTATGCGCACCGCCCCGGCGACCGCGCTGGTCGACGGCGACAACGGCATGGGCCATCTGGTGATGTCGCGCGCCAGCGACGAAGCGATCACGCTGGCGCGGGAGAACGGCGTGGCATGGGTCGGCGTGCGCCGCTCCAATCATGCCGGGCCGGCCGGGCTCTATGCGGAAATGCCGGCGCGCCAGGGCATGGTCGGGCTCTATGCGGCGGTCGCCAATGCCAATCACATGGCGGTCTGGGGCGGCGCCGATCTCCTGCTTGGCACCAATCCGCTCGCGATCGGCGTGCCGTCAGGCACGGGCCCGTTGGTGCTCGATATCGCGACCTCGATCGTTGCCTACGGTACCGTGAAGAAATGTGCGCAGCGCGGGCTGAAAATGCCGGAGGGCTGGTTCGTCCATGCCGAAACCGGCGCGCCGATCACCGACGCCAATCGGGCGCATGAAGGCCTGCTGTTGCCGATGGGCGAATACAAAGGCGCAGGCCTGGCGCTGATGATCGGGCTGATCGCCGGCGTGCTCAACGGCGCCGCCTTCGGCCGCGACGTCCTCGATTTCAATGCCGACGACAAGAGCGCGACCAATACCGGGCATTTCATTGTCGCCGTCGACATCGCGCGCTTTGTGCCGCTGAACACGTTCATGTCCGAAGTCGACCGCCACGTGCGTGAGCTGCGCGCCTCCAAGCGCCTGCCCGGCGTCGCGACGATCCGCCTGCCGGGCGATCGCCGCGGCGAATGCCGCGCCCAACGCCGCCGCGACGGCGTGCCGCTACCCAAGCCGCTCGTCGCGCAACTCGACGCACTCGCCGCGGAACTGAAGATCAAACCGCTGCGCGAACGCTGAGTTCCGGATCAGCGGATGCTAAAGCGCTGCCGCCCGCGAGGCCTGGAATGCGGCTTGATCGGCGGGGCAGGCCTTGCAGCGAACTGGACAAGGCGCCGTTGCGCGCACAATAAAGGCAGCAATGCCAAAGATGATAAAGGCAAAGCGGCGTTCAGCGGCAGCCAGTGTTTCGCCGCGACAAGTCGCGAAGCGAACCTCCGTCTATGGCGCCACGCGCGATCCGGAACGGACTGCCGCCACCATACTGGCCGCGGCGGTGCGGGAATTTGCCGAAAAAGGCTATGGCGGCGCGCGCATCGATGCGATCGCCGCGCGATCCGGCGCCAACAAGCGGATGATCTATCATTATTTCGCCGACAAGGAGGGCCTTTACCTCGCCGCGCTGGAGCAGATCTATGCCGGCATCCGCTCGGCCGAGCTGCGGCTCAACCTGCGCGATCTCGATCCGGTCCCGGCGCTGCACAAGCTTGTGCGCTTCACCTGGGATTATTTTTTGCAGCATCCCGAATTCCTGAGTCTCCTGCACACAGAGAATCTGCACAGGGCGAAATATCTGAAACGCTCGGCCCGCGCCGTCGACGTGAATTCGCCGCTGATCGCGTTGATTTCCGAGATTCTGGAGCGCGGCGTGGCGAAAGGGCATTTTCGCAAAGGCGTCGATCCGCTCAAGCTGTACATCACCATCGCGTCGATCGGATTTTTCTATCTGTCCAATCGCTGGACGCTGTCGGTAGTCTTCCGCCGCGACCTGACCGCGGATGCCGAGATCAAGGCGTGGGGCGAGCATATCATTGCCGTGGTCGATGCATTTGTGCGCGCCTGAACGGGCTGGCAATTCCGCTGGTCACCGCGCAAGCGGCGACCCGATGCTGGATCCTGCTTGCGCCGGAATGAGCGCGTTCGAGCTCCGCATGCTTGACTCGCCGGCCCATGAGCAGTAAGTAACCAAATAGTTACAACGCGTACAGAAGAGGCGCATGGTGCCGGAAAAGCGTCTTGGCCTGATCATGAACGGCGTGACCGGTCGGATGGGCCTCAATCAGCATCTGATCCGCTCGATCGTCGCGATCCGCGCGCAGGGCGGCGTCGTTCTCTCCAACGGTGATCGCGTCGTTCCGGATCCGATCCTGGTCGGACGCAATGCTGAGAAGGTGGAGCGCCTTGCCAAGACCTGGAACGTCGCGCGCTGGACCACCGACCTCGACAAGGCGCTGGCCGACAGGAACGACAGCGTCTTCTTCGATGCGGCGACCACGCAGGCGCGGCCGGCTTTGCTCACCAAGGCGATCGAGGCCGGCAAGCACATTTATTGTGAAAAGCCGATCGCGACCAATCTCGACGAGGCGATGCGGGTGGTGCGGCTTGCCAATGCGAAAGGCGTCAAGCACGGCACGGTGCAGGACAAGCTGTTCCTGCCCGGATTGAAGAAGCTCGCCATGCTGCGTGATTCCGGCTTTTTCGGCCGCATGCTGTCGGTGCGCGGTGAGTTCGGCTATTGGGTGTTCGAGGGCGATTGGCAAGAGGCGCAGCGCCCGTCATGGAATTATCGCGCCGAGGACGGCGGCGGCATCATTCTCGACATGGTCTGCCACTGGCGCTATGTGCTCGACAATCTGTTCGGCGCGGTCGAAAGCGTGGTCTGCATCGGCACGACTGACATTCCCGAGCGCTGGGACGAGCGCGGCAAAAGATACAAGGCGACCGCGGATGACGCGGCTTACGCGACATTCCGCCTCAAAGGCGGCGTGATCGCGCATATCAATATGTCGTGGGTGACGCGGGTCTATCGCGACGATCTCGTCACCTTCCAGGTCGACGGCACGCATGGCTCGGCCGTGGCGGGCCTCGCCGACTGCATGATCCAGCCGCGCCAGGCGACGCCGCGCCCGGTCTGGAATCCGGACGAAAAGCGCAATTATGATTTCTACGCCGACTGGCAGCGCGTTCCTGATAACGTGCCCTATGCGAACGGCTTCAAGGAGCAGTGGGAGATGTTCATCCGGCATGTCTGCGAGGACGCGCCTTACAAATACACGCTGCTTGAAGGCGCCAAGGGCGTGCAGCTCGTCGAATGCGCGCTCAAAAGCTGGCGCGAGCGCCGTTGGGTCGACGTGCCCGAGCTGACGCTGGGTTGATTTTGCGCATGTCCTTGTCCGACCTTGCGGGGACGGGAACCCGGTCTCCACCTTTCCGGGACATGCGCTGACGGAGGCGGCGATGAACCAGCACACCACCACCTTGTCGCGCTTGGCGGTGCGGCTGCCGCGCGCCGACGGCGGCCTCGAGAACTATCACCTGAGCGCGCCGCGAAGCTTTCCGGCTCGCCTGCAGGGCGCGCTCAATCGCGTGGTCTATTCGGCCGTGCATGTCGTCGCCGATCCGCGCGCCGATGTCGATCCCTGGCTCGCTGCGGCGATCGACTGGGATCGCACCATCGCCTTCCGCGAGCACATCTGGGATCTCGGGCTCGGTGTCGCCGAGGCCATGGATACCGCGCAGCGCGGCATGGGGCTCGACTGGCCGACCTCGCTCGAACTGATCAGGCGCGCGGTCGCCGCCGCCAAGCGGCGCGGCGGCCTGATCGCGTCGGGTGCCGGCACCGATCATCTGGCGCCGGAAGATGCGCGCTCGATCGACGACGTGATCCGCGCCTATGAGGAGCAGGTGGCGGCGGTCGAGGGCGCCGGAGGTCGCGTCATCCTGATGGCCTCGCGCGCGCTGGCACGCCTCGCGCGCGGCGCGGGCGACTATGAGAAGGTCTACGACCGCATTCTGTCGCAAGTGCGCGAGCCGGTGATCATCCATTGGCTCGGCGACATGTTCGATCCGGCGCTCAAAGGCTACTGGGGCACGAGTGACCTCAAGGCGGCGACACAGATTGCGCTCGGCGTCATCAATGCGCATGCGGCGAAGGTCGATGGCGTCAAGGTGTCGCTGCTCGACAAACAGTACGAGATCGACATGCGCAGGCGGCTCGATCACTCGGTGAAAATGTATACCGGCGACGACTTCAATTATGCCGAACTGATCGCCGGCGATGCGCAGGGCTATTCCCATGCGCTGCTCGGTATTTTCGACGCGATTGCGCCGGCGGCGTCCCACGCGGTCGCGCGGCTTGCAGCGGGCGATGTCGAAGGCTTCCACGACGTGCTGCGGCCCACGGTGCCGCTATCGCGCCACATCTTCAGGGCGCCGACGCGCTTCTATAAGACCGGCGTCGTCTTCATGGCTTATCTCAACGGCCATCAGGATCATTTCACTTTGGTCGGCGGCCAGGAAAGCGCGCGCTCGACAGTCCATCTTGCCGACATCTTCCGTCTCGCCGACAAGGCTGGGCTCTTGTCCGATCCGGATCGCGCGGTCGCGCGCATGAAGGCGGTGCTGGCGGTGCGTGGCATCGATGCCTGAGCGGCGCGATTTCTCGCGGGATCACCGCTGGCTGTCGTTGAACACCGCGACCGTGCGCAAGCAGGGCGATCTCGCGGCGATCATCGAGGCCTGCGCGCGCCTTGGCATTCGTGCCATCGACCCGTGGCGCGATCAGGTGGCGACAATCGGGCTTTCCCGCGCCGCGAAGCTGACACGCGACGCCGGCTTGGAGCTCTCCGGCTATTGTCGCGGCGGCATGTTTGCTGCCGATGCGGCGCACCGCGCGGAGATGCGCGACGACAACCGCCGCGCCGTGGATGAGGCGAAAGCGCTGAACGCGCCATGCCTGGTGCTGGTGGCCGGCGGCCTGCCGCAATACTCGCGCCCGGGCAGCGCGCCGTCGAAGGACATCATCGCCGTGCGCCGTCAGGTGGAGGACGCGCTTGCCGATCTTCTGGACTATGCGTCCGCGGCGGAAATGCCGCTCGCGCTCGAGCCGCTGCATCCGTGCTATGCCGCCGATCGCGCCTGCATCAATACCATCGCGCAGGCGCTCGATATCTGCGACCGGCTGGACCCCGGCAGAACAGGCCGGATCGGCATCGCGCTCGACGTCTATCACACCTGGTGGGATCCGCAGCTGTTGCCGCAGATCGCCCGCGCCGGCAAGCAGCGCCTGCTCGCCTTTCACGTCTGCGACTGGATGGTGCCGACCACCGATATTCTCAACGACCGCGGCATGATGGGCGACGGCGTCATCGATATCCCTTCGATCCGCGCCGCGGTCGAGGCCGAAGGCTTTGCCGGCTATGCCGAGATCGAGATTTTCTCCAACACCTGGTGGGGCAGGCCGATGCAGGAGGTGCTGAAGACCTGCATTGCGCGGCATCGGAGTGTGGTGTGAGCAAGCAAACGCAGCGTGCACGTGGGCGCGATCAGAGCCTTGCGCTGCCTGGACAACCTTCGATCGCGGCGCGGAAGCACAATCTCGACCTGCCGCCAGATGGCTCCTCGAGAAATTCGCCGCCGAGCTCAAGATCAAGACGCTGGTCGCGCTAGCTGCCCATCATGCATGCGCGAATCTCGCCGGCTTGGCCACCGCCGCAAGTCCCACCATTTCGCGCGCTTCGGCCGGCGTCGCCGGCTCGGCGCCGAGCTCACGGATGATCCGAACTGCCCGAGCCACCAATTCCTCATTTTTCGCCAGCTTGCCGCGCGCATAGTAGTTGTTGTCTTCAAGACCCACGCGGATATGGCCGCCCATCAGGATGGCCTGCGTGTTGCCGGCAATTGTGCCGGGCCGATCGCGCTGACGCAGAAGATGCTGTCCTTCGGCAGGAAGTCGACGCAGGTTTGCAGGATTTTCGGCGTGTACGGATAGCCGCCCTGGAAGCCGACGGCATTCAGGACGAAGTTGATGAAATAGGGCGGCTTGTCGTAGCCGGCCTCGATCAGCCGCATCGAGTCCTGCAGCAGATGCGAGATGCTGAAGACCTCCCATTCCGGCTTGGTGCCTCGCGTCTTGAAGCGTTCGGCGAGCATGTCGCATGATTTTCAATCGGTGACGGCGATCCGTCGATCATCTGGGAAGGGCACAAGGCCGGCCGCGATATCGGCTATTGCCACATGGAAAAGCTGACCAATCTCGATCGGCTTCCCCCAACGGGCTTCACCGTCATCTGCTTTCCAGTGAAAATCGCGAAAGCATCAGCGGGTTGGGCCAGGGCCGTCGCAATCGTGGACGGCTAGTGCCCGCGCCCACGTTAGGAAGTCTCGAAAACAACGCTGGCTCGACAGCGGTATGGGACAACGGGCGAACAGCGCGGGCCTGGTCGATTAGGCTCTCAGAGTCATAAATGCTGTAGCGGCCATCCGGCCGTAAAGTAGTTTACAGTTTTGACGGCGGGTCCCCATCCGCGTCAAAATGGGCGAGAGCTTGACACCGCCGCAGCCGCTGATCAGTTTCCGCGATCCGGAGGGAATGCAGAAAACAGGGGGAGTTCATGTTTTTGAACCCAAAACTACCGCTCCATCGGCGCGCATGGCTTGGCGCCTGTGCAGCTTTTGCCGCCATTGCGCTGCTGCCGTTGACTTGGGGCACTGCAGCGGCCGCCGACAAGCTTTCCGTTGCCGTCATCCCGATCGGCGACTGTGCGCCGATCTACCTCGGCATCAAGAAGGGCTTCTTCGCCAAGCAGAATCTGGAAATCGACCTGTCCACCGCCGGCGGCGGCGCCGCCATCATTCCCGGCGTGCTGTCGGGCCAGATGCAGTTCGGCTTCAGCAATATCCCTTCGATGCTGATCGCGCAGACCAAGGGCCTGCAGTTTATCGGCGTCGCTCCCGGCGCCTCCTCGACCGGCGAGCGTGGGCATGATTTCTCAGCCATCATCGCTCCCGGCGACAGCCCGATCAAAACCGCCAAGGATCTCGAGGGCAAGACCGTCGCGGTCAACAATCTCAACAATATCGGCGATACGTCGGTGCGGGCCGGCGTGCGCGCCGCCGGCGGCGATCCCAAGAAGGTGAAATTCATCGAAGTGCCGTTCCCCGATATGCCGGCGGCGCTCGCCGAGCATCGCATCGAGGCTGGCTGGATCGTCGAGCCGTTCCTTACCATCGCCCTGCAGCGCGGCGCCAAAGTGGTCGACTGGAATCTGGTCGACGTCGCGCCGAAAATGATGATCGCGGTCTATTTCACGTCGGTGAAGTACGCCAACGAGCATCCCGACATCGTCAAGCGCTTCAAGACGGCGATCACCGAGTCGCTGGCTTACGCGGATTCGCACACCGACGAAGTCCGCCAGATCATCCCGACCTATACGCGCATCACGCCGGAGGTCGCCGCGAAGATCACGCTGCCGCGCTGGCCAACCGAGTTCAATCGCCAGTCGACGCAGGCGCTGGCGGACGATGCGCTTGAAGACGGGCTGATCACCAAGAAGGCCGATGTCGCTGCGCTCTTGCCGCAGTAGGCACACGATAGCGTTGGATTTAATCCGCTCATTTCCGCGCAAGCGGGAATCCGGCGGCTTGGGCATCGAAATCCGGGTCCCCGCTCTCGCGCGGACGACCGGTATGAGATATCCGCTCGGTCCAAACCCATTCTTCTTCGCATGACCGCGCCGACGACAAAGCCACCGGCCAAGCTCAAGGCCGGCATGCTTGCTTGGCTGCGCGGCGTCGGCGGCCTTATCGGCTTTGCCCTGTTGCTTGAAATCGTGCCGCGCATCGGGCTTGTCTCGCCAAATTATCTGCCGCCGTTCAGCGTCATCATGGTGGCGCTGGCCAAGGAGCTGATGACCGCGAATTTCTGGCGCGCCTTCGGCGACACCATGCAGGCCTGGGCGCTGGGACTCGTCATTTCGATCGTCGCCGGCGCAGTGATCGGCATCGTGATCGGCGGCTCGAACCTGCTGCGCACGATGACGCATTCGACCATCGAGTTCCTGCGGCCGATTCCGTCCGTTGCGCTCATTCCGCTCGCCGTCCTGCTGTTCGGCACGCAACTGGAATCCACGCTCATCCTCGTCGTCTATGCGTCGTTCTGGCAGGTCCTGATCCAGGTGCTCTACGGCGTGCAGGACGTCGATCCGGTGGCGCGGGAGACCGCGCGCTCCTATGGGCTCGGCACCTGGGCGCAGATCCGCTACGTGATCTGGCCGACCATGCTGCCTTACCTGATGACCGGAGTGCGCCTTGCCGCGGCGGTGGCGCTCATTCTTGCGATTACCAGCGAGATCGCGATCGACACCGAAGGCCTCGGCCGCGAGATCTCGCAGACCGAATCCGGCGGTGCCGTCACCATCATGTATGCCTATGTCATCGTCACTGGCATTATCGGCGTCGTCGTCAATGTCGGCGCCCGGGCGCTGGAGCGGCGGGTGCTGTCCTGGCATCCCTCGATCAGGCTCGATAGCGCGGAGGTCGCGCGATGAGCGGCGCAGCGGCCCTGGCGCGCCGCGCCGCGGTGGTGCTGGCGCTGCCGCTGGCGCTCTTTGCCGCCTGGTGGCTTTCGAGCGCCGGCAGTCAAAGCTTCTATTTTCCGCCGCTGCGGACGATCCTGCAGACTTTTGTGAGGCTTTGGCTTTCTCCGGACGCGATGGCGAATGTGGTGCCGTCGCTGGTTCGTTTCGCCATCGGCTATTTGGCTTCGGCACTGCTCGGCATCGCCTGCGGCATCCCGATCGGCGCCTCGCGCAACTTGCGCATGACGCTCGAGCCAGTGCTGGAGTTTCTGCGCGCCATTCCGCCGCCGGTCCTGGTGCCGGTGCTGATCCTGTTCGTCGGCATCGGCGACGAGATGAAGACGCTCGTCATCATTTTCGGCTGCATCTGGCCGGTGCTGCTCAATACGGTCGCCGGCGTGCGCGCGCTGGACGAGGTGCTGGCCGAGACGGTGCGCAGCTATCGGATCGGCAAATCGGCGCGGCTGTGGCATTTCGTGCTGCCCGGCGCGAGCCCGCAAATCTTCGCCGGCCTGCGGCAATCGTTGTCGATCGGCATCATCCTGATGGTGGTCAGCGAAATGTTCGCCGCCTCGAACGGCATCGGCTTTTCGCTGGTGCAATATCAGCGCACCTTCGCCATCCCGGAAATGTGGAGCGGCATCATTTTGCTCGGGCTGATCGGCATCGCGCTGTCGTTCATCTTCCGCGTCATCGAGTCTTGGCTGCTGGGCTGGTATCACGGGCTGCGCCGCACCCAGCGGGCGGCTTGAGCGCGGCGAGGGACGGAAATGAATCGCGCATCGACGCCCATGCTCGAAGTCAAAGGCCTGCGCAAGGTCTATGAGGGTGCAAGCCGCACCGTCGAGGCCATTCGCGACGTGAGTTTCAGTGTCGCGCAAGGCGAGCTCGTATGCATCGTCGGGCCCTCGGGCGCCGGGAAGACGACGCTGCTCAAATGCATTGCCGGGCTTTTGGCGCCGACGGCGGGCAGCGTTGTGCTGGAGGGCCATGCGGTGACCGGTCCGCCGCCGGCTATGGCGGTGGTGTTTCAGGAATATGGCCGCAGCCTGTTTCCATGGATGACCGTGCACGACAATGTGACGCTGCCGCTGAAGCGGAAGAAGATGTCCGCCGAGCGGCGCGAGGAACTTGTGCGCGATGCGCTCGCTGCTGTCGATCTGCGCAATGTGGAGAGCGCCTATCCCTGGCAGCTTTCCGGCGGCATGCAGCAGCGCGTCGCCATTGCGCGCGCTGTCGCCTATGAGCCGCACGTGCTGTTGATGGACGAGCCCTTTGCCGCGGTCGATGCACAGACCCGCGCCGATCTCGAAGATCTCATCCGTGTGCTGTGGCGCAAGCTGGGCGTCACCGTGCTGTTCGTCACCCACGACATCGACGAGTCGGTCTATCTCGGGCAGCGCGTCTTGATCATGTCGCATGCACCGACGGTGATCATGGAGGACGTGACCATCGATCTGCCCGGCGAGCGCACCCAGCTCGAGACGCGCTCGCTGCCACGCTTCGGCGAATTGCGCAAGCACATCTATTCGCAGATTCAGATCGCAAAGCAGGGGCGCAAGCCGGCGGGCACGTGACGTGGGACGGCTTCCGCGCATAGCTCTCATGCGCCAGCAGAAAGCGGCTAGGCGATGGAGCCTCCGACAGCTACGACAGTCGCCGACGAATCGCATCATCGATCGTGTCGTCAGCCCAAGCATGGCGCTGCGCGGTTCGCCGCAATGCTTGGCGAAATCTTGCCGAATTCATTGCAAATGCTCGCTCCCGGCTCGTTCGCGCTGACGTTGTTGCTGTCGTTTCTGACCGCGCTTGGGCCGCTGTCGATGGACATGTATCTGCCGTCGCTGCCGGATATTGGGCGCTCGCTTGCCGCGCCGGTCGCGCAAGTGCAATTGACCATCGCCTGCTATCTGTTCGGCTTCGGTATCGGTCAGATCGTCTACGGGCCGGCGTCGGACCGCTTCGGCCGCAAGCCGGTGCTGCTGGTGGCGCTCGCGCTGTTTGGCCTCGCCACGCTCGCTTGCGCCGCGGCGCAGACGATCAATCAATTGATCGCGGCGCGCTTTGCGCAGGCGCTGGGCGGCGCCGGCGCCATCGTGCTGGCCCGCGCCGTGGTGCGCGACATCCATTCGGGCGTGCAGGCGAGCCGCGAATTGTCGCTGATGGGGGCGATCACCGGCCTGGCGCCGATCGTGGCGCCCATGATCGGCGGCGTGTTGCAGACCGCGTTCGGCTGGCGCGCCTGCTTTGTCCTGCTGATCAGCTTCGCGCTGATCGCCGGCGCCGCAATCACTTATCTGTTGCCGGAAACCCTGGCCAAACGGACGCCTGGACCGTTTTCCCTGCAGGCCATGGGTCAGCTCTACCGCTCGGTGGTGACGCATCGCGCCTTCCTTGCCAATCTCGCCATTTTGACCATGACCTTTGTCGGACTGTTCGCCTGGATTTCCGGCGCGCCGCTGGTCATGCAGGGTCCGCGCTACGGGCTTTCGCCGCTTGTTTTCGGCATCACCTTTGCGATCAGCGCGGCCGGCTACACGCTCGGCACCTTCGCCGCGTCGCGCATTGTTCTGCGGCTCGGCATCAATCGCACCATCGGCATCGGCACGGTGGCGTTGGCCATCGGCGGCCTAATTGTGGCGCTGGTCACGGCGCTTGGCCTCACCAATGTGATCTGGCTGGTCGGCGCGATGACGATCTATTTTGCCGGCATGGGCTTTACGCTGCCGGCCTCGATGGCGGGCGCGCTGACGCCGTTCCCGGATCGCGCCGGCACGGCCTCGTCGATCATGGGTTTTACCCAGCAGTCGACCGCCGCGATCGCCGCCGCTGCCATCGGCGCCTATCTCGGTCATTCCGCCTGGCCGGTCGCCGGCGTCGTCTCGGCCATGGGCTGCGCCGCATTCTTGACCTGGGCCCTTACCCGCAGGATCCGCCTCGCGGACCTGTCGTAATCGCGGCCGTAGCTTATATTCGCGGTGCGACAATGGGCGATCAGGCGGGAGTCACATGACCAGCACCAAAACTTTCCCCAAACGCACCCTCGGTTCCTCCGGCATCCAGGTGTCGGCGATCGGGCTTGGCTGCATGTCACTCTCCGGCATTTACGGCAGCGTGAGCGATGACGACGGGATTGCGCTCATTCATGAGGCGCTCGATCACGGCATCAATTTTCTCGACAGCTCGGACGCCTATGGCGCGGGCCACAACGAGGAGCTTCTTGGCAAGGCGATCAAGGGCCGCCGCGCCGAGGTGGTGCTGGCGACAAAGTTCGGCAATCTCGGCGGCAAGGACGGCAGATTCGCCGACGGCCGGCCGGAATTCGTCGTCGCGTCGTGCGAGAAGAGCCTGAAGCGGCTCGGCGTCGAGGTGATCGATCTCTACTACCAGCATCGCATCGATCCGAGCGTGCCGATCGAGGACACGGTCGGCGCCATGGCGAAGCTGGTGCAGCAGGGCAAAGTGCGCGCGCTCGGCATCAGCGAGGCAAGCCCGGCCACGATCCGCCGCGCGCATGCGACCCATCCGCTCGCCGCCGTGCAGAACGAATTCTCGCTGCTCTATCGCGCCGATGCCGAGGAGACCTTAGCGACCACCCGCAAGCTCGACATCGCGCTGGTCGCCTATTCGCCGCTCGGCCGCGGGCTGCTCACCGGGGATGTCGAACTCGCCGAAACCGACGCGCGCAAACGGCACCCGCGCTTCGCCTCTGAAAATCTGTCCAGCAATCTGTCGTTGGTGCGGCGCCTCGAAGACCTGGCGCAGAAGAAGCATTGCACGCGCGGCCAGCTCGTGCTCGCCTGGCTGCTCGCGCAGGGCGATGACATCATCCCGATTCCCGGCACCAAGCGCAAAGAGCGGCTCTTGGAAAATATCGGTGCGGCGTCGGTCAAGCTCACCGCCGCCGAGCTTGCGCAGATTTCCGACGCCATTCCCGTCGGCGCCGCCGCCGGCCTGCGCTATCCGGAAGCGCAGATGAAAAGCGTCTATGTCTAAGACGCGTTCTCGCTTTCGCAGAGTGTCATGGGGAAGCGACCATGCAAACAGTCGCGCTGGGCCGCAGCGGCCCGGAAGTATCAGTCCTAGGACTCGGCTGCATGGGCATGTCGCCGGGCGTCTATGGCTTAGCCGACGAGACCGAGAGCATCGCGACACTGCGCGCCGCGGTCGAAGCCGGTATCACGCTGATCGACACCGGCGACTTTTATGGCATGGGCCACAATGAGATGCTGATCCGCCGCGCGCTCGAAGGCATGCCGCGCGCTCAGCTCGTCTATTCGGTAAAGTTCGGCGCGTTGCGCGGGCCCGACGGCGCATGGCTCGGCAATGACTGCCGGCCGGCGGCGGTGAAGAATTTTTTGGCCTATTCGCTGCGCCGGCTCGGCACCGACTATGTCGACATCTATCGCCCGGCGCGGCTCGATCCGGCGGTGCCGATCGAGGAGACCGTCGGCGCCGTCGCCGAACTGGTGCGCGCCGGCTACGTACGGCATATCGGGCTGTCGGAGGTCGGCGCCGCGACGCTCAAGCGCGCCGCCGCGGTGCACCCGATCTGCGATCTGCAGATCGAATATTCGCTGATGAGTCGCGGCATCGAGGCCTCGATCCTGCCGACGGCGCGTATGCTCGGCATCGCCATCACCGCTTATGGCGTGCTCTCGCGCGGGCTGTTGAGCGGACGGGTGCCGGCAAGCGACAGCAAGGGCGATATCCGCCTCGTTCGCATGCCGCGCTTCGCGCCGGGCAATCTGCAGAAGAATCTCAACTTGGTCGATACTTTGGCGCAGATCGGCAAAGAGAAAGGCGCCACCGCGGCGCAGCTCGCCATTGCCTGGGCGCGCTCGCGCGGGCACGACATCGTGCCGGTGATCGGCGCGCGCCGCCGCGCGCAGCTGTCCGAGTCACTCGGCGCGCTCGATCTGGCGCTTGCGGCCGATGATCTCGCGCGCATCGATGCCGTCGTGTCGCCTGCGCTCACGGCCGGTGCGCGCTATGATCCGGCGCAGATGGCGCATCTCGACAGTGAGGCGCGGCATTAGAGTCAGTCTGGTGCACGAGCGGACGGCAGTTTCCGTGCCGCGCAGCGCCCCTTCCATTGACGCGCGCCCGCTCCTTTGCGGGAGAGAAATTCGCCCTCAAGGACGACCGCCTGAATTGTCGGCGAATAAATCCGCATCGTCAGGGTTACACTCGCCAGGTAGGTCCAGTCCGTTCCCGGGAGCGGCCGTCATGCCATCACGCCTGACCTTGCTGCTGGTTTTCGCCGTCGGCTTCATCGCGGCGTCCAATGCGGACGCGTCGCCCAAATCAAAACGATCTAAGCCCGCCGCCGCGCCGACCGTGGCGTCGTCATGTCGCGGTAGCAATCTGTTCCACTGCGGCCCGATCTATAATTCGAACGACTACCTTGGCGACGATCCCGATCCGTTCATTCGCCTGATGATCCAGCGCGACCTCGGCGCGAAATACGGCGGCGAAGAGTGACAACGCGCGGCAGCAGCCTCCATGCGTCCGAGGCGGCTGCGCAATGAGTTACGCATAAGGCTTAAGCGCGTCGCGCAAAATCTCGCGCGACGGCGCGCTGCCATCGACCAGCCGCAGCGTGCGCCGCTTGATCTTCCAGCCCGATGACGTGCGCCGGAGCTCCCAGCGATTGGTCACCACGCGGTGAATATGGTAGCCGCGCGAGGCGCCGTGATTGGGCACTTCGATGGCGTCGCCGGTCTTCTTGGGCGTGAGGATCTGCAGGTAGGAAATCACCACGGCCTCGTCGCCATTCACGGTGACGTGCGGTAATCCGGTAAAGTGCGCGATGCCGTCGGCGATGGCGGCTTGATGGCCGGGGCTCGCCAGGAGGGCGCCCATTGCCTTGTTGCCGGTGGTGCCGGCCAAATCGGGGCCGCGGTCGAACACGCCGTCTTCCATATAGACCGCCTCGGCATAGGCCTGCGCGCCGGTGTCGGCGCTCGGCGGATGGCCGGCGATCAGATTATAGATATCGAGCCGATCCTCGATGGCACGAATGCGCGCCTCGAGCGTTGCCAGATCGTAAGCCGCTGGTGTGGACATTACCGCTTTTCCCTTAATTTGCTGGATCGGATGCTATTTTTTGTCGGACACACAACATTGATGCTTTATGTCCAGCCGGAATCTGGCATTCTTGCAATGGGAAATCAGGGTGATGAATCCGGGGGTCATCAATGGCCGGCGGCGACTTTAACCGCCGTACATTTCTGATTGGGGTGAGCGCGGCGGGCGGCGGGCTGGCCTTGGGTTTTGCGGTCCCGTTCGAAACCCGACGGGCCACGACGGCGCATGCCGACGTCCCGCCCGAGATTACGTGCTGGCTGACCATCGCCCGTGACGATACGGTGACGATCCGGATCGCGCGCTCGGAGATGGGTCAGGGCGCGCTCACCGGACTTGCGATGCTGGTCGCCGAAGAGCTCGAATGCGACTGGAGCAAAGTTCGCACCCAGCTCGTATCGCCGCGCGAGAACGCGCGCCGCAACAATGCCTGGGGCGACATGTCGACCGGCGCCAGCCGCTCGATCGCCTCATCGCAGCTTTATCTGCGCAAAGCCGGCGCCGCCGCGCGCAATATGCTGATTGGCGCCGCGGCGGCGCGCTGGCGCGTACCGGCCACGGAATGTGTGGCGCACAAGAGTATCATTACGCATGGACCGAGCGGCCGCACCCTGAGCTTCGGCGCGGTTGCGGAGGAAGCTGCACGCCTTGCGCCAGTCGGCGACATCAAGCTGAAGGATCCACGCACCTGGAAGCTCGCCGGCACGCGGCAGAGGCGGCTTGACGTTTACGACAAGGTCACCGCGCAGCCGGTTTACGCGATCGATGTGCGGCTGCCGAACATGCTCTACGCCGCGATCCGGCAGTGCCCGGTCTACAAGGGCGCGCTCAAAGCCGTCGACGAAAATTCGATCGCCGGCATGAATGGCGTGCGGCGCGTCGTGCGCATGGATGACGCCGTCGCGGTCATTGCCGATTCCTGGTGGCGCGCCAAACGCGCCGTCGACGCGCTGCAGGTGACCTGGGACGATCGCGGCAATGGTGGCGTGTCGACGGCCTCGATCGCCGCGTTCGTGCGCGGCGGACTGGACGCCGAACCGGCACAGGTCGGCCACAAAATCGGCGACGCAAAAGCAGCGCTTGCCGGCGCGGCACGAACCATCCAGGCCGATTATGCCGTACCGTTCCTGGCGCACGCCACGATGGAGCCGCAGACCTGCACCGCCCGCGTCACCGACAGCGGCGTCGAGCTCTGGGTGCCGACGCAGGATCCCGCGACCGCGGTGGCGACCGCCGCCATCGCTGCCGGCGTGCCGAACGACAAGGTCATTCTGCATCGCATGATGCTCGGCGGTGGCTTCGGGCGGCGCGCGCCGATCCAAGAATACATCCGCCAGTCCGTGCTGATCGCCAAGGAAGTCAGCGAGCCGGTGAAGCTGATCTGGAGCCGCGAAGAGGATATTCAGCACGATCTCTATCGCCCGTTCGGCATGGCGCGGCTGACCGCCGCGCTCGATGCCGAGGGCCTGCCGATCGGCTGGAGCGTCCGGCTCGCCGGGCCGTCCTTCGTCGCGTCGCTGGTGCCCTCCTTCGGCAACAATTTTGTCGACTGGACTTTCATCAGCGGGCTCGGCGAGGAAATGCCCTATGACGTACCCAATTATCTGGTCGACTACGACATTCGCCCGACGCCGGTGCCGCTCGGCGTGTGGCGCGCCATCAACTACACGCAGAACGCTTTCTACAAGGAATGCTTTGTCGATGAGATGGCGCATGCGGCCGGCGTCGATCCCTATCTCTATCGGCGCAAGCTGCTCGGCAAGAATCCAAGAAATCTCGCGGTGCTGGATGCAGCGGCGAAAGAAGCGAACTGGGATCGCCCGCCGCCGCCGGGCGTGTATCGCGGCATCGCGCTCAATCAGGCCTGCGGCTCCTATTGCGCGCAGGTGGTCGAGCTCTCGGTCACCAAGGGGAACCTGCGCGTGCACCGCGTGGTCGCGGCGATCGATCCCGGGCATGTGGTCAATCCACTGTCGATCGAGATGCAGATCCAGGGCGCGATCGTCTATGCGCTGACCGCCGCCTTATACGGCGAGATCACGATTGCCGGCGGTGGCGCCGAGCAGTCGAATTTCCACGACTACGAAATGCTGCGCATCGGCGAGGTGCCGCAGGTCGAGACCGTGCTGGTGCCGAGCGGCGGCTTTTGGGGCGGCGTCGGCGAGCCGCCGGTGCCGCCGCTTGCGCCCGCACTATGCAACGCGCTGTTCGCCGCCACCGGCAAGCGCATCCGCTCGCTGCCGCTCAAGAACCATGATCTGCGCGCGATCTAGCGATGGTACGAGGCATTCCTCATCGCCGCCCAAATAATTTATCCAACAGCCAAAAATCCAGGCCGCCAGAGCTGCGCTGCGGTGCTGGTTGCTGCGAATAGGATTGGCCGTATCGGTTGCCTGCCACCGGCCCGACCGGTGCCGGCGGTTGCGGCGTAGGCTCGAACCAGCCGCCGCTTTCGAGGCCCGGCAACGGAGTCGGCACCACGCCTCGATGCGCCACCCCCATGAAGCGGCTCCAGATCTCGACGGGCAGGCCGCCGCCCACCGCGCGTTTGGTCGGTGAATTGTCGTCATTGCCAAGCCAGACGCCGGTGACCAGGTGCGAGGTGTAGCCGATAAACCAAGCATCGCGATAATCCTGGCTGGTGCCGGTTTTACCGGCCGCCTGCCAGCCCGGCAGACTGGCGCCGCGCGCGGTGCCCGACAGCAGCACCTGCTGCATCATCATGTTCATCATGGCGACATAGCGCGCATCGACAACCCGGCCGAGCGGCGCATTGGCATGGGCATAGAGCGTCTTGCCGTCCGCGGTGCGGATGCGGGCGACGACATGCGGTGAGACGGCAAGCCCGCCGTTGGCAAAGGTCGCATAAGCCGTCACGATCTCGATCGGCGCCACTTCGGACGTGCCGAGCGCGATCGAGGCATTGGGCGCAAGCATCGAGGTGATGCCGAGCCGGTAAGCCGTGCGCACTACGGCCTCCGGCGTGACTTCCAGCGTCAGCCGCACCGAGACCGTGTTGAGCGAATTGGCCAGGGCCTGCGTGAGCGTCACCGGCCCGGCATATTGGCGCTCGAAATTCTCCGGCTTCCAACCCTTGACCTGGATCGGCGCGTCGTCGCGGACGCTGTCGGGCGTGAGCCCGTGTTCGAGCGCGGTCAGATAGACGAACGGCTTGAAGACCGAGCCGGGCTGGCGCCTGGCATCGATGGCGCGATTGAACTGGCTTTGCCCGTAATTCCTTCCACCGACCAGCGCACGCACCACGCCGTCCGGCGTCATCGCCACCAGAGCGCCCTGCGCGATATCGAATTTCCCGCCTTTGGCATTGAGCGTGTCATCAAGCGCCTGCTCGGCGGCGCTCTGCAGCGCCGGATCGATCGTGGTTTCGACCACGATGTCCTCGTCAAATTTGCCGATCAAGTCATCGACCGCATCCATCACCCAGTCGGCGACATAATTGGCCGAGCCGCCGCCGGTCGGCGGGATGGCATGCGCGGGATGCGCCAACGCCGCCCTTTCGGCGTCCGCACCGATCATCTTCTGCGCCGCCATGGCGGCGAGCACGATCGCGGCGCGGCGCTCGGCGCCTTCGGGATTGTGGTTGGGCGCAAGGCGTGACGGCGATTGCACGAGACCGGCGAGCATGGCGGCTTCGGCAAGGGTTAGGCGGCGCGCCGATTTGCCGAAATAGCGCTGCGCCGCCGCCTCGACGCCATAGGCGCCCGAGCCGAAATAGACGCGGTTGAGATAAAGATCGAGAATCTGCCGCTTGGAATATTTGTGCTCGAGCCAGAGCGCGAGCACGATTTCCTGCAGCTTGCGCGAGACTGTGCGCTCCTGGGTGAGGAACAGATTCTTGGCAAGCTGCTGCGTGATGGTCGAGCCGCCCTGCGAGGAGCGGCGCCGCAAAATGTCGGCGATCAGCGCGCGCGCAATGCCGAGCGGATCGACGCCGTAATGCGCATAGAAGCGGCGGTCCTCGATGGCAACGAAGGCGTTCGGCACATAAGCCGGTAATTCGTTCAGCGGCACCGCGGCGCCGCCCATGTCGCCACGTGTGGCAAGAGTTGCGCCGTTTGTGCCGAGGATGAGAACTGACGGTGGGCGCTTGGGAATTTCAAGCGACTGGATCGGCGGCAGATGCATGCCGACCCAGACCAGAACACCCGCGCCGGCGATCAGGCCCCAGAGCGCAAGCACGCAGCCCCAGTAGATCAGCCGACCGGCGCGGGCCCGGCTCCTGCCGCTGCGCTTCTTCTTCTTGGGCGCACGGGTGGGCGGCGCCTCGCGGCGGCGACTGGTGTCGGCTTTCGGCGGGCCGCCGGTGCGGTCCTCGGGCGACAGGCGAAGATCAAGGCTCAAGCCGCCGCTCGCGCGCTTTCGTCCCTGACGCCACGCCATATTGGGTCCCCAGCGCCGCGCCCCGGCGCTGCAAACACGGTAGTTTGGGACGGTTTAAGGGGGGTTACTTCACCTGTCCCGGCCGTGCGATGCCGTGCGGGAAGAGGTCGTCCGTGCGAAGCGCGGGTGAGGAGGCGGTGCCGCGAGTTTGAGCCCGGCGGGGAGGTCCTTAAATCCCCCTTCTCCGTGCACGGCGGGGAGCAGGAGTCACGCAGCCTTGCCTTCCGCCGGCGGCGCGAACAGCGCCAGCAGGGGCCGCTTGATCGCGGCTTGCCGCGTCGGCGTCGATATCTGTGCGCCAAGAAGATCCGTGACATAGAACACGTCCACGACACGTTCGCCGAAGGTCGCGACATGCGCGGACGCGATATTGAGATTGAGCTTCGAGAGTGTCGTGGTCAGCTCATACAAGAGGCCCGGCCGGTCGAGGCCGGTGACCTCGACCACGGTGTAGCGGCTCGACCACTGATTATTGATGGTGACTTCGGGCTCGATGGCGAACGCCTTCAGGCGCCCCTTTGCCGGCGCGCGCTTGGCAACGATCTCCGGCAATTTCATCTCGCCGCGCAGCGCCTTTTCGATGGCGTCGCTGATGCGCGCGGCGCGCCGCGCCTCGTCCTCGTCGCGCTCGAATTCACGCGATACCGAAATCGTGTCGAGCGCGAGTCCGTCGGTGGTCGTATAGATCTGCGCATCGACGATATTGGCGCCCGCCAGCGCGCAGGCACCGGCGATGATCGAGAGCAGCCAGGGATGATCCGGCGCAAACACCGTGAGCTCGGTGACCCCGCGCGCCGCATCAAAGCCGACACTGGTGGCAAGCTTCCGTCCCGCCGTTTCCGTCTCGCGCACAAAACGCGCATGCGCGAGCTTGTGCGCCAGATCGACCTTCAGCCAGTACGCCGGATAGAGCCGCTCGACATAGGCGCTGAGCTCTTCGTCCGGCCAACCTTTCAGCTCGGCGCGGAATTCGGCCTGCGCCATGGCGACGCGCTGCGCGCGATTGACCTCGGAGAAGCCGCCGGTCAGCACCGGCTCGGTCTCGTAATAGAGCGTGCGCAGGAGTTGCGCCTTCCAGCCGTTCCACACGCCGGGACCGACGGCGCGAATATCGGCGGTGGTGAGAATGGTCAGAAGCTTCAGCCGCTCGAGCGACTGCACCACCGCAGCGAAGTTCTCGATCGTCTTGCGGTCGGACAGATCGCGCGACTGTGCCACCGTGGACATCACCAGATGCACTTCGACCAGCCAGGCGACGAGCTCGGTATCGGCGGCGCTGAGCCCGAGCCGCGGACAGAGCCGCCGCGCCAACCGCGCGCCAGCGAGCGAATGATCCTCGACGCGGCCCTTGGCGATGTCGTGCAGGAACAGCGCGACGCAGAGCACGGCATGATGCTGCGGCTGGATCGTCTTGATCAGATCGCCGGCGAGTGAAAATTCGGGATTCCCGCCGCGGCTGATCTCGTTGAGCACGCCGATGCAGCGGATCAAATGCTCATCCACCGTGTAGTGGTGATACATGTTGAACTGCATCATCGCCACGATCAGCCCGAAGGCATGCACAAAAGCGCCGAGCACGCCGGCTTCGTTCATGCGCCGCAGCACGGTCTCCGGATCGTTCTTCGAGGTGAGAATCTCCAGGAACAGGCGATTGGCTTCCTCGTCCTCGCGGACGTCCTTGTTGATCAGTTTCAGCGAATGCGTCGCCGCCCGCATCGCTTCGGGATGGAAGGCAAGATTATGCTTTTGCGCCAGATGAAACAGCCGAATCAGATTGACCGGATCGCGGCGAAACACGTCGGCGCGCACGATATTGATGCGGTTGTTGTCGACGATGAAATCCTCGGATTCGCTAAGCGTCCTGCGAAGCGTGCGCGAGCGCCAGGGAATGATGCGGCTCAAGACCGGCGCAGGCTTGGCCTGTAGATCTTCCAGGCCCGAGCAAAGGATGGCGGTGAGATCCCCGACCTGCTTGGCGGTCAAGAAATAGTGCTTCATGAAGCGCTCGACATCGCGCAAGCCTGGATGCGCGGTATAGCCGAGCCGCACCGCGATATCGCGCTGGATGTCAAACGACAGCCGCTCCTCGGCCCGACCGGCGACAAAATGCATGTTGCAGCGGACCGACCAGAGAAAATCCTCGCAGCGGCGGAACATCCTGTATTCGTCGCGGTCGAACACGCCGCGTGCGATCAGCCCCTCCGGCTCGCGCACGCGATAGACGTATTTGGCGATCCAGAACAGAGTGTGCAGGTCGCGCAGGCCGCCCTTGCCGTCTTTCACGTTAGGCTCGACCAGATAGCGCGACTGACCGGCACAGCGATGGCGCTCCTCGCGCTCGGCAAGCTTTGCGGCGACGAATTCGGGCGCGGTGCCCTGCGCCACTTCCTTGTCGAAGCGCTGCGTCAGCTCATCGAACAGCTTTTTCTCGCCGAACAGGTAGCGCGATTCCAGAAGCGCGGTACGGATGGTCATGTCGGCCTTGGCCTGGCGGATGCAGTCGTTTACCGAGCGGGTGGCATGGCCGACTTTCAGCCCCATGTCCCAGAGACAATACAACAGCGCCTCGGCGACCGACTCGCCCCAGGCGGTCTGCTTGTACGGCAACAGAAACAGCAGATCGATGTCGGAGCCCGGCGCCAGCAGTCCCCGCCCGTAGCCCCCGGTCGCGACCACCGCCATGCGCTCGGCCTCGGACAGGACGCGCGGCGGATAGAGCACCGTGCCGGTGAAGTCGAACAGGACGCGGATGATGTCGTCGTGCATCTGGCACAGCCGCTCGGCGCAACGCCGACCATGCCGGTCCTTCAACAGCAGAGCTTCGGCGCGTGCCCGCGCCTCGTTGAGTGTTGCCTTGAGGCGCTGCGCCACCGCGGCGCGCAATTCGCGCTCGCGGCCGGCATAGGTCGCGGCGAGTTCCGCCAAGTCGGCGGCCACCGCCACCGGATCGATCAGGCTCGCGGCATCGGATTTTGGCGCGGCTTTTTGCGCATCGAGCATCATCGCACCGAGATAACGGAGGCCGGGCGCACTGTCATCGCCTCCTTAAGGTCGTCCTGAAGTGGGAGGTGGCAAAACGAGCGAAAAGGCCGTCACGGGTTTGCAGCTATAATATTCTACATTCTGACGTGTATGCGATAGTTGTTTCTATTTGACCTCCAAGTGCAAGCCACATAAAGAAGAATTATGTTGTAGGGAGGTCCTTCATGCTCTCACGCCGCACATTTCTGGGCAGCGCCGTCGGCGCCGGTCTTCTGCCCTATGGATTGGCGCGACCCGCGCGTGCCGCCGACAAGCCAGCGGAAATTCGCATCGATTGGGCGACCTACAATCCGGTCTCGATGGTGCTCAAGCAGAACGGGCTCCTTGAAAAAGAGTTTGCCAAGGACGGCATCGGCATCCGCTGGGTGCAGACGCTTGGCTCCAACAAGGCGCTGGAGTTCCTCAATGCCGGGTCGATCGATTTCGGCTCGACCGCAGGGTCGGCGGCGCTCCTCAGCAAGATCAACGGCAATCCTATCAAGTCAATCTACGTCTATTCGCGCCCGGAATGGACGGCTTTGGTGACCCGCAAGGACACTTCGATTAACAAGATCGAGGACCTCAAAGGCAAGCGCGTCGCAGTGACGCGCGGCACCGATCCGCACATCTTCCTGGTGCGTGCGCTGCAATCGGTGGGCATGAGCGAGAAGGACATCGTGCCAGTGCTGTTGCAGCATCCCGACGGCAAGATCGCGCTCATCCGCGGCGATGTCGATGCTTGGGCCGGCCTTGATCCGATGATGGCGCAGGCGCAGGTCGAGGACGGTGCCCGGCTGTTCTACCGCAACAAGGCGGCGAACACCTACGGCATCCTTAATGCCACCGAGGATTTCCTGAACAAATATCCGGATTTCGCCAAGCGCGTGCTCACGACTTACGAAGAGGCGCGCAAATATTGCCTGAGCCACTACGACGACGAGAAGAAGGTATTCATGGCGATCACAAAGCTTCCGGAAAATGTCGTCGACATCCAGCTCAAAGAGCGCACCGAGCTCACCTTCAATCGCATCGGGCCGGAGCAGCGCGACACCATCCTCAAGGCCGGACTGGCGCTGCAGCAGGCGGGCGTGATCCCGCCCGGCGTCGATGTGAGGCGGTCGCTCGATGATCTGGTGGATGACCGATTCGTGACCGCGGCGTAAGTCCTTTACCTGGTCATTGCCGGGCTTGACCCGGCAATCCACGCGGCCTGGCCGCCTGCGTCCCGGGACAACATCGCCCCCGGTCAAGCCGGGGGCGGCGAGGGAACGGCCGCATTGCATTTGGCAGCGCAGCCATGTCTCTTTCGAGCATGACCATTGTCGCCGAAGGGACCCCGGCGAATGAGCCGGCGGGAGCGAACCGCTGGACGCGGCTGACCCGGCCGGCGCTTGGCTTGGTGCTGCCGGTCACGCTCGCTGCGGCCTGGGAAATCATCGTGCGCATGGGATGGTCGACCGGCCGCCTGGTGCCGCCGCCCTCGGTCGTGTTCACGACATTCGTCGATCTGGCGCGGACCGGCGACCTGCAGCGCGATACGCTGGTGACGCTCGGCCGCGTCGCGGCCGGATTCGGTTTTGGCGTTGTCGCCGCCACCATCGTCGGCGCGGCGGCCGGCTACTCACCGCTTGTCCGGCGTCTCCTCGATCCGACCCTGCAGGCGCTGCGCGCGATTCCGTCGATTGCCTGGGTGCCGCTGTTCGTTCTCTGGCTCGGTATTTTCGAAGCTTCGAAGATTACGCTGATCGCCGTCGGTGTATTTTTTCCCGTCTATCTCGGGCTGATGGGCGCAATCCAATCGGTCGACCGCAAGCTTGTCGAAGTCGGCCGCGCCTTCCGCTTGTCCGATACCGAGATGGTGTACCGCATCCTCCTGCCAGCGGTACTGCCGGCTTATATCATTTCGTTGCGTTCAGGTCTCGGACTGGGCTGGATGTTCGTCGTTGCCGCCGAATTCTTGGGAGCCTCCGAGGGGCTCGGCTATCTGTTGATCGACGGCCAGCAGCTCGGCAAGCCGGCGGAGATCGTTGCCGCGATCGTAGCGTTCGCGATTATCGGCAAAGTCACCGATTGGCTGATCGCGCTCGCAGCCGCGCCGTTTCTGCGCTGGGAAGATGTGGTGCGGCATGACTGACTGCTTCCCGGAGCGGTGCAGCACGAAGTGGTGCGCTGCAGACTTGGGGTCGTCGCAAATGCCGAATCTGGGAAGGTTCCGCATCTGCGGTGCTCGCGCTGCGTCGCGGTCGCGATACTGTGAGTAAGACCGATGCTCGTTCTTGACCGGGTCGGCAAGGTTTATCCGAACGGCGTGCATGCGCTTTCGGGCGTGTCGGCGGAAGTCGCGCTCGGCGAAATCGTGGCGGTGATCGGCGGTTCGGGCTGCGGCAAGTCGACTTTGCTGCGCGCCGTCGCCGGGCTCGATCCGGCGAGTGAGGGCGCGGTCCTGCTCGATGGCGAGCGCATCAGCGCGCCGCATGAGAAGATCGGCATCATCTTTCAGGAGCCGCGGCTGCTGCCGTGGCTCAAAGTCGCCGACAATGTCGGCTTTGGTCTGCACGATCGGCCAAAGGACGAGCGCGCGCAGCGGGTCGCGGCTGCGCTCAAGCGCGTCGGCCTTGCCGACAAGGCGCAGGTCTGGCCACGCGAGCTGTCGGGGGGGCAGGCGCAGCGCGCCTCGATTGCCCGGGCGCTGGTGCCGCGCCCGGAGGTCCTGTTGCTGGACGAGCCGTTCTCGGCGCTCGACGCCTTCACCCGCGGCGATCTGCAGGACCATCTGCTTGATCTGTGGGCCGATGCCAAGCCCACTTTGATTGTGGTCACCCATGACGTCGAAGAAGCCATTGTTCTGGCAGACCGCGTCATGGTGATGCGCCCGCGCCCGGGACATATTTTCGAGGAGATCGGGGTCGACCTGCCGCGGCCGCGCGATCGGCAGTCCGCCGCCTTTGATTTTGTCAAGCGCCGCTTGCTGAGCGCGCTCGATCGCTCGCTCAACCGCGCCGGCGCCGAGCCCGGCGAAGAGCAGAAGGCCGCGGCTGGCGCGGCGCTATGGTGGTAGCGGACGACAGATGGACGGACGACGACGGGGCAAGCATCCGCCCTCTGTCATCGGTCGTCCATCGTCTATATTGTCCCGCCGCGAACTTAGAAAAGGACCCCTCAATGGATGCCGCCGAGCTGCGCGCACTGCAAGCGCCGATCAAGGAGCGTTACAAGGCCGATCCCAAGGCCGGCTTCATCACGCTGAAAGCCAAGGGCACGCTCGACGACACCAATATCGCCTGCAGGGTCGAGACCGGGCGCGCGTTGGCGGTCGCCGGCCTGCATCCCGCTACCGGCGGCTCCGGCATGGAATTGTGCTCGGGCGACATGCTGCTCGAGGCGCTGGTCGCCTGCGCCGGCGTGACCCTCAAGGCGGTCGCCACCGCGCTGGAGATTCCATTGAAATCCGGCGCAGTCGCCGCCGAGGGCGATCTCGATTTCCGCGGCACGCTCGGCGTTGCCAGGGACGCGCCGGTCGGTTTTGCGCAAATTCGCCTGCGCTTCGACCTCGACACCGATGCGCCGCAGGACAAGCTCGACCAGCTCCTCAAACTCACCGAGCGCTACTGCGTCGTCTATCAGACGATCAAAAGCGGCCCTCCAGTCGAGGTCAGTCTGCAACGCGTATGACTCACGTCATTGCGGGACGCGTCGGCAGACGTGAACTCGGATTCCGTGGCCTCCGTCCGCGACAATAACGCCCCGATCGTGATTATGGCTTCCGGCTCTCGCGGAGCTGTCAGGGGGCGGGCCGCAGGCCGCATCCGTCGGCTCGGCCGGAATGACGGGTAACGAAAATGTCCCCCGAACTTCTCTTCTGGTACGGCCTTCTCCTGAAGATGGTGCTCACCGCGATCGTCGTCGTCATAACATCGGTCACGGTCGAGCGCACCGGCCCGTTCGTCGGCGCTTTGATCGCGGCGCTGCCGACCGCGGCTGGTGCGGCCTATGTCATTCTCGCGATCGAGCATCCGCCAAGCTTCATTGCCGCAAGTGCGATCGGCAGCCTCGCGACCGGCGCTGCCGTTTCAATTTTCTCAGCCGCCTATGTCGTCCTCGCGCAGCGCCGCGGCATGTTGCTCAGCCTCGGCCTATCGCTTGCGGTCTGGTTTGCTGTCACCACCCTCCTGCGCCTGGTCGCCTGGACGCCGCAGACCGCCACGCTGCTGAATATCGCCGTGTTCAGCGTCACCATTCCGCTCGCTTGGCGCTACCGCGCTTCCGGCCCGCCCAAGACATTCCTGCGCACGCCTTACGACATTCCGCTGCGCGCCATTGCCGCGGCGATCGTTGTCGCGGTCGTGACCACGGCGAGCTATCGGATCGGCTCGTTCGCGTCCGGCATGTTTGCGCTGTTTCCGATCATTCTGTGCAGCTCGATCGTCATCCTGCATCCGCGGGTCGGCGGCAAAGCGACCGCAAGCATGCTGGCGCATGCGCAGATCGCCTTTGTCGGATTGTCGCTCGCCTTTCTGGCCGTGCATTACACAGCCGGGCCGCTCGGCTCGTGGTGGGCGCTTGCGATCGGCTTGTCAGTCAGCGTTGCCTGGAGCGGAATTTTGCTGCTCGTGCGGATGCGGGCTATGAAGCGCGCTGTGCCAGCGTCGCCTTGAGCGCATAAAGCGCTTCAAGCGCCTGACGCGGCGACATTTCATCGGGATGCAGCGCATCGAGCGCCGCGATGAGCGCGGTGAGCATCGGATCGGCTTGCGCGGCGGGCGCGGGGCGGGCGGCGGCGAACAGCGGCAGATCGTCGATGACCTTGCGCGGCGAGGCGCGGTCCTCGGCCTCGATCTGGGCCAGCACGACTTTGGCGCGCTCGATCACGCTGGCCGGCAGGCCGGCAAGTTTTGCCACTTGAATGCCGTAGGAGCGATCGGCTGCGCCGGGCACGACCTCGTGCAGGAATACGACATCGCCCTGCCATTCCTTCACCCGCATGGTGGCGTTGTGGACACGGTCGAGCCTGGTGGCGAGCGCCGTCATTTCATGAAAATGCGTGGCGAACAATGCGCGGCAGCGGTTGCTCTCGTGCAGATGCTCAATGGTCGCCCAGGCGATCGAGAGCCCGTCGAAAGTGGCGGTACCGCGGCCGATTTCATCGAGAATGACCAGCGACCGCGCGCCGGCCTGATTGAGGATCGCCGCGGTCTCGACCATTTCCACCATGAAGGTCGAGTGGCCGCGCGCCAGATCGTCGGCGGCACCGACGCGCGAAAACAGCCGATCGACCACGCCGATATGGGCTGAGCGCGCCGGTACGAAACTGCCCATTTGCGCGAGGACCGCGATCAGCGCGTTCTGGCGCAGAAAGGTCGATTTGCCGGCCATGTTCGGGCCGGTGACAAGCCAGATGCGGCCGGCCGCCCCGACCTTATCCTCCCCCGCTCGCCGGGGAGGATAGGGAGCGGGCGGCGGGGACAGATCGCAGTCGTTGGCGACGAACGGCCCGCCGTCAGCCGTGAGCGCTTGTTCCACGACCGGGTGGCGGCCGCCGCTGACGGCAAAGGCGAGGCTGTTGTCGACATCAGGACGCACGTAATCGCGTTCGACTGCGAGTGCAGCGAGCGCCGTTGCCACGTCGATCGCCGCCAGCGCGGCCGCGGCCTCTTTGATCTCGACGCTTGCCGCGGCGACGCTCGCGGCGAGCTTGTCGAAAATTTCGAGTTCGAGCGCCAGCGCCCGTTCGGCCGCGGTCGCGATCTCGGCTTCGAGTTCGCCGAGCTCGGCGGTGGCGAAGCGCACTTGTCCGGCGGTGGTCTGGCGATGGATGAAGGTCGCGTTGTGCGGCGGCGACAGAAGCTTTTCGCCGTGCTGCGCGGGGACGTCGACGAAATAGCCGAGCACATTGTTATGTTTGATCTTCAACGCGCGGATGCCGGTTGCTTCGGCATAGCGACCTTGCAGCGCGGCGATGACCCGGCGCGATTCATCGCGTAGCGCCCGCGCTTCGTCGAGCGCCGGCAAATAGCCGGCACGGACGAAGCCGCCGTCGCGGCGAAATGCGGGCAATTCGTCGGCGAGTGCGTTGGCCAACTCCGCGGCAGTGGAGGACGGCGGCCGGCGCAGCGCGGTGACGGCTTGGGTCAGATCGCGCGGAATGTCGATCATCGCCGCAATCCGCGCCGCGAATTCGGCCGCAACGAAAATTCCGTCACGGATTGCCGCGAGGTCGCGCGGTCCGCCGCGGCCGATGACAAGGCGCGAGAGCGCACGCGCAAAATCAGGCACCGCCTTAAGGAGCACGCGCAGGTCCGTGCGCGTGGCGCTGTCGGCGACAAAAGCGCTGACCGCGTCGAGCCGGTGCGCGATCTCCACCGGGTCGGTAAGCGGCGCCGCAAGGCGCTGCGCCAGAAGCCGCGCGCCGGCCGCCGTCACCGTGCGATCGATGGCGTGGAGCAGCGAGCCGCGCCGCTCGCCGGCGATGGTGCGTATGAGCTCGAGATTGCTGCGCGTCGCCTGATCGATCGCCAGCGTGGCGGCCGCGGTTTCCCGCGCCGGCGGCGACAAGGGCGGCCGCTTACCGACCTGGGTGCGCTCGATATAAGTGACCGCGGCGGCTGCGGCGGTAAGCTCGAGCCGCGAGAAGGCGCCAAACGCCGCCGTTGTTGCGACGCCGAAGAAGGCGGCCAGCCGCCGCTCGGCGGTAGCGCCGTCAAACACGTCGCGGCTGAGCGGCATCACCGCCGGGCGCGCGCGCAGCATCGGTGCAAGCTCGGCATCGGCATAAAGCGCGTCAGGCACGATGATCTCGCCCGGCTCGATGCGCGCAATCTCGGCCGGAAGGCTTGCACGCTCGCATTCGGCAACGCGAAATTCGCCGGTCGAGATGTCGATCCAGGCGAGCGCGAAACGATCGTCGCCGCTCGAGGCGCGGGAGCGCGCGACGGCCAGGAGATAATTATTGCGGGTAGCGTCGAGCAGCGAATCCTCGGTCAACGTGCCGGGCGTGACGAGGCGCACGACATCACGGCGCACCACGCTTTTGCTGCCGCGCTTGCGCGCTTCGGCCGGGTCCTCAAGCTGCTCGCAGACGGCCACGCGATGACCCTGCGCGATCAGCCGATGCAGATATTCGTCGGCGCGCTCGATCGGAACGCCGCACATCGGAATGTCCTGGCCAAGATGCTTGCCGCGCTTTGTCAGTACGATGCCAAGCGCGCGCGAGGCGACTTCGGCGTCAGCGAAGAACAGCTCATAAAAATCGCCCATCCGGTAGAACAGAAGGCAATCCGGATTGGCGGCTTTGATCTCGATATATTGCTCCATCATCGGCGTTACGCGAGCGGAGTCGTCGCTCGCTTTGGCCGTGGCGCGGCCGACATCGTCGGCCGATCCGGGCGCCCCCGAAACCGCCGGATCGGCAGGCTTTGCGGCGGCGTCGTCAGATTCCGCCAGATTGGTGCGTGCGGCGTCCATGGCGCGTGACGCTAGCAGATGATGGGCGCCGTTTCATCGACCCCGGGGCTGTCAGTCCCCAGGCAAAGGCGCGGGCGCGAGCATCAGGAACTCGGCGGCAGAGTGGGCGCAGTTTCAGACGCAACCGAGGCAACACAAGGCGACGTCCAAGTCATTCTGCCGCCTTGGCAAGCGCGAGCAAAGAGAGGATGATCATCGGCAACGCCGCTTCAAGCGGCGATAAAAGCCGCTGATGCGGCGGGTGAAGGAGGAAGTGCAATCGAAACATAACGCCCATCCAAGGAGGGAACGACAATGGTAGCGGTGACTGATGTCAATTACGCGCTCACGCCGGACCAGCATGCTCGCGAGCTCCGTCGCGCGGTGGTCGCGGCGACGGTAGGCACCACCATCGAGTGGTACGATTTTCTCCTCTACAGCACCATGGCCGGCCTCGTTTTCGGCAAGCTGTTCTTCCCGAACGAGGACCCGCTCACGGCGACACTCAACGCATTCGGTATTTATTTCGTCGGCTTTGTCGGGCGCCCGATCGGCGCCTTCATCTTCGGCCATTTCGGCGATCGCATGGGCCGCAAGTCGACGCTGATCGTCACTTTGCTGCTGATGGGCATTTCGACTTTCCTGGTCGCTCTCCTGCCCGGCTATGCCGTGATCGGCCTGTGGGGCGCCGTGCTGTTGACCATTCTGCGCATGCTGCAGGGCATCGGCGTCGGTGGCGAATGGGGCGGCTCGGTGCTGCTGTCGATGGAGTGGGCCCGTCACAACAATGAGCGCGGCTTCCTCTCATCATGGCCGCAATTCGGCGGGCCGGCGGGCCTGTTCCTGGCCAACCTCGCCGTTCTCGTCTTCAGTCAGATGTCAGGCGACAGCTTTCTGGCCTGGGGCTGGCGTATTCCTTTCGCGTTCAGCATCGTGCTGGTCGGCATCGGCCTGTGGATAAGGCTACGCATTCTCGAGACGCCGGTGTTCCGCAATCTGATCGCGGAAAACAAGATCGAGCGGACGCCGATCCTGGAGGTGTGCCGCAAACAGCCCGGCACCATCATAGCAGCGGCATTGGCGCGGACCTCCGAGCAGGCGCCGTTCTATGTGTTCACCGCCTTCATCTTCGCCTATGGCACGACGACGCTGCATGCCTCGCGCGATCTGTTGCTGGCGGGCGTGCTGGCCGCGGTCTGCATCTCCGCGATCACCATTCCGCTCAGCGGCTACCTCTCCGACGTCATCGGCCGCAAGAAGATGTATATCATCGGCGCCGCCACGATGGGCGTGTTCGGCTTCATCTATTTTGGCCTGATCGACACCGGCTCGTCGGTGCTGATCTTCATCGCCATGATGCTGTCGCTGATCCCGCACGATATGCAATACGGGCCGCAAGCGGCGCTGATCGCGGAAAGCTTCACGCCGCGGCTGCGCTATAGCGGCGCCTCGATCGCCTATCAGCTCGCTTCGATCACCGCCGGCGGGCCGGCGCCGCTGATCGCGACGGCGCTGTTCGCCGCGTACAAATCCGGCACGCCGATTGCAATCTACATCCTGATCACGGCGATCGTCTCGATCATCGCGACCATGTTCCTGAAGGACTATACCGGTCGGGATGTCTCGGCCGAATATGATGCCGTGAACGTCGATCGCGAAGCGGCGTGAACGTAAGACAAAATCCTCTCCCCGCTTGCGCGTTTGCGGGGAGAGGCCAGGGCGAGGGGCCCATCCGCTGGACTGAGACTCGGCCGACAGGCACCCGCGTTCGCTTCGCTCACTCGCTCCCGGCGCGGCAAGAGGTGGAATTACTTTACCAGCTTCTTGCCGGTCACGGCTTCGAGATTCTTGTAGAACACCTTGTCGTAAGTGGCCTTATCGAGACCGAGCGAGTCCAGTATCTTCAGCGTCTCGCGCGGATACATCGTGCCGCCTTCCGGATCGAACGGACAGTCGGAGGCGAACACGATCTTGTCGACGGGGAAGAATTCCATGCCGGCCTTGGTCGCCGGCACGGCCGTGAATGCCGCCGTATCGGCCCAGAAGTCCTGCTTGAAGTAATCGAGCGGACGCTTTTTCAGGCTGTTGCGCAGCGACACGTAATCTTCGTCGGTGGTGCGTGAGCCCATCGCGTCATTGCCGGGGCCGATGCGGCCCTCAAGCATGGGCACAATGCCGCCGAAGTGATGCGTGATGATTTTCAGGTTCGGGTGATTGTCCATGATCTTGGAATAGACGAGCCGCATCATGGCGCAGCCGGTTTCGTAGGACCAGCCGAAGGTCCACCAGATCTCATAAAGCGACTTGGTCTCGGAAATGTAATCGGGCGTCTCGGCGCCGCGCGCCGGATGCAGCCAGATCGGCGCGCCAAGCTCGTTCATCCTTTTCCAGAACGGCATATATTCGGGCCGATCGAGCGCCTTGCCGGCCACATTGGTGTAGATCTGCACGCCGAGCGCGCCGTTCTTGAGCGCCCGTTCGGCTTCGGCGACGCCGCAGTCGGAAGCGGCAAGCGAGATCTGCGCCACCCAGCCGGGAAAATGGTCGTTCTCCTTCGCGATCAGCTCGGCAAAGCCGTCGTTGATGATCTTGCAGAACTCGTCGATGTCGGCCGGCGACCTGGCGAATTTCTCGATCGGCGGCTGCGGATAGGAGAGGATTTGTTGGTAATCCTTGTGGCCGTCGACAATCTTCTTGCGCACGTCGAGGTCGAACAAAGCCGGCAGCGAGCGGATGCGCTTGCCCATATCCTTGTAGTCGGCGGCGACTTCATTGAGCTTGGTGAAAAATCTTTCCGGAAAAAAGTGGGTATACGCGTCGACACGCATGGGCGTTCATCTCCCTTCGAGGTGGCTTGCTTCTAGCAAGATCGCGGCGGCACAGCTACGCTGTCGGCGCGGCTCTTTCAGCTCTTGCCATGCGTGAGCCGCGCGACAAATTCGGGCGGGATCGGCTGCGCCTTGATGCGCTCCGGATCGGCCGGATCGGGCGCGACAAATACCCGCGTCTCAAAGCCCTCGACCGATAATGCCCCGGCTTTGATCAGCCGATGCTCGATCTTGATACTGGTCTTGCCCAGCGCTGTAACGGCTGTTTCGATCTCGACCTTGTCGCCGAAGCGATTGGGAATACGAAACACCGCGCGGGTCTCGACGATCGGATGGCCGATGAATTTGAAAGCCTTGAGATAGTCGAACTTGCTCATGCCGATGGCGGCTTCCAACATCTCGGTGGTCGAAGTGTCGAACATCGCGAAATAGCGCGGATAGAACACGATGCCGGCGGGGTCGCAGTCGCCCCATTCGATGCGTAGATGGCGGGTGTTTTTGAACATGAGAACAGACGGCGGTTGTTCTCTAATCCCTGCCGCGTCTTCTGTCATCCGTCACCTGGGAGCCATGCGCAGCGCGCCGTCGAGGCGAACGACCGCGCCGTTGAGATAGCGGTTCTCGATCATGTGCTGCACCAGCGCGGCGAATTGGGGCGGCTGCCCCAGCAGCTTCGGGAACGGCACGGAGGCGGCAAGGCTCTGCTGGGCGGCTTCCGGCAAGGCGTGCAGCATCGGGGTCGAGAAAATTCCCGGCGCCACTGCATTGACACGGATGCCGAACTGGGCGAATTCGCGTGCCGCCGGCAAGACGAGGCTGACCACGCCGCCCTTGGAAGCGGCATAAGCGGCTTGGCCGATCTGCCCCTCATAGGCGGCGACCGAAGCGGTGCAGACGATGATGCCGCGCTCGCCATCTTGCATCGGCTCGAGAGTCTGCATCTGCGCGGCGGCGAGCCGCATCACGTTGAACGTGCCGATCAGGTTGATGGCGATCACGCGCGAAAACTCTTCAAGCGGCATGACACCGTCGCGGCCGACGATGCGTCGCGCCGGACCGACGCCGGCGCAATTGACGATGATGCGGGCAGGGCCGTGATCGGCGGTCGCTTTGGCAATGGCCTGCTCGGTCGGCGCGCTTTGCGTCACGTCGCAATCGATGGCGATGCCGTTGAGGTCGATCGCCACCTCCGCGGCGGCTTTTTTGTTCACGTCAAAAATCGCGACCTTGGCGCCGGCTGCGGCCAGCATGCGCGCCGTGGCGGCGCCGAGTCCCGAGGCGCCGCCCGTGACGATCGCCGCATGTCCTTTGATGTCCATGCTTCATTTCCTTCTATTCTCGATCAACAGCGCAATGCCCTGGCCGCCGCCGATGCAGGCGGAAGCGACGCCATAGCGCCCGCCGCTTCTGCGCAATTCGCGCGCCAGTGTCACGGCGAGCCGCACTCCGGTAGCGCCAAGGGGGTGGCCGATGGCAATAGCCCCGCCATTGACGTTGAGCTTGTCCTCGTCGAGACCGAGCGCGCGCGAACAGGCCATTATCTGCGCGCCGAACGCCTCGTTGATCTCGAAGCGGTCGATGTCGGCGAGCTCGAGACCGGCGCGATCGAGCACAGCCCGGATCGCCGGCACAGGCCCGATGCCCATGATTTCCGGCGGCACGCCAATGGCAGTGACGGCGAGGAGCTGGGCGAGCGGCTCGCGGCCGCGCTTCTGCGCGTAAGCCGACGACGAGACGAGCGCGGCCGCGGCGCCGTCGACTATAGCCGACGAATTACCGCCGGTGTGCACACCGCCAAAGGCCGGGCAGATCGCAGCCAGCGTCTCGACCGGCGAAGGCCGCACATGGGTGTCCGCGGTGAGCTCGCCGTTCAGTCTGATGCCGCGCGGCTTGTAGCCGTCGAGCGCAAATATTTCGGTTCTGACCGACGCGATTTCGCCGAGAAGGAAGCCGCTTTGCTGCGCGGCGACAGCGCGGGCAAAGCTGCGGCACGCGAATGCGTCCACCTGCGGTCGGCTGATCTGATATTGCCGCGCCAGATTCTCAGCCGTGTCGCCCATACTGGTGTTCGGTCCCGGATCGAGCAGCGCTTCCCACAGAAAATCCTTGAATTCGACCTGACCCATCCGGAAGCCGCCGCGATGCGTATAGGCGGCGATCGGATTGCGGCTCATGGATTCGGTGCCGACGCACAGCACCACCTCGGCGCGGCCAAGCGATACCGCGTCGGCGGCTTGGCTTAGGATCTCTATCCCGGTGCCGCACACTCGCTGCACCATGTGCGCCGGAGTCGCAATGGGCACGCCGGCATAGAGCCCGATATGGCGCGGCAGCATGTAGGCGTCGAAGCTCGCTTGCGCCATGGAGCCGGCGATGACGGCGCCGATGTCCTGTGGCGGCACGCCGGCCCTCGCGCATACCTCGCGCGCCACCTTGATGCCGAGATCGATCGGGGATACGCCCGCGAGCGCGCCGTTATAGTCGGCGAACGGGGTGCGCACGCCCTCGAGCAGGACGGCGTCGGCGAATGTTGCGCCGATTCCAGCCGGCGTCATGCGCGCTTCGCTTCGCCGACGATGACGCGCGGCGGGGGATTCGGCGCATAAAGCTCCTCGACCAAAGCGGCGCGCGCTTTAAGCACGGCGCGCTGATTGATTGAGCCTTTGTCGGTCATCTCGCCAATATCGAGCGACGGCGGCTCGGCAAGCAGCGTAATACGCGTGACGCGGCTCGACGTGCCGGTGCCGAGCCTGAGAAAGCTGTCGAGCAGGCGTTTGAATGCCGCGGTCACACGTGGATCGGTCAGCAAGGCTTGCGCGGCAGCGTCCGGCGCGAGGCCGGGTGCAAGCTCTTTGCAGGCTTCGAAATCGGGAAAGACGAGCGCTGCGACCTCATCGCGATCCGCGCCCGCGAGCACGACGTCGCGCACAAGCGGCGCAAAATGCGCGATAAAGGCCGCGCGCAACGGCCCGACGCTGACCCAGGTTCCGGTGGCCAGCTTGAAGTCCTCCGCAAGGCGGCCGTCGAACAACAGCCCTTTGGCCGGATCGGCCGGATCGTCGAATCTAAGCGCGTCGCCAATTGCGTAAAAACCTTCCTCGTCGAACGCGGCTTTGGTGAGCTCGGGCGCACGCCAATAGCCCGGCGTGATATTGGGCCCCCTCAGGCGCGCCTCGAGCTTGCCCTCACGCGGCACCAGTTTCAGTTCGACGCCGGGCGCCGGCAGGCCGATATTGCCGGTGCGCTCGCAATCCCAGGTGCAGGCGAGGGCGAGCGGGGCGGTCTCGGTCGAGCCGAGGCTCGCCAAGAAGATGATCCGCTCGCCGGTCGTGTCGATGGCGAGTTGCTCAAGTTCGTCGCGCACATGTTGGGCAAGGCTCGCGCCAGCGTAGAACAGCACCTTGAGCCGGCTGAAAAACCGCGACCGCAATTGCGCGTCGCTGCGCAGATAAGGCAGCAGCATCTCATAGCCTTTCGGCACATTGAGATAGATGGTCGGCGCGATGTCGCGCAGGTTGCGCACGGTCGCCTCTATGGCGCCGGGCAGCGGCTTGCCCTCGTCGATGTAGAACGAGCCGCCATTGACGAGGACCATGCCGAAATCGTGGTTGCCGCCGAAGGTGTGGTTCCACGGCGGCCAGTCGACCAGGACCGGCGGTTCGTCGGCCAAGAACGCAAAGCCCGCGCGGATCATCGCTTGATTCGCGCACAGCATGCGCTGGGTGTTGATCACACCCTTCGGCTGGCCGGTTGAGCCGGAGGTGAAAAGAATTTTGGCGATTGTGTCGGGCCCGACCCGGGCATGCGCGCTGTCGACGGCGGCGGTGGCCGGCGTTGCCACAAGCGCATCGAATAATGTCGTCGGTCGATCGGCGAGCGGATTGGTGGTGACGACGATCTCGATGCCGGCGGGAACAGTCGCGGCGATGGCGCGGGCGAAGGCTGCGCCATCGGCCGCGAAGACAAGGCCGGGCGTGAGAGCGTCGACAATGGTTCGAAGCTTGCCGAAATCCTGCGACAGCAATGAATAGGGCACCGAAATCGGCGCGTAGGGAATGCCCACATGCATGGCGGCCAGCCCGAGCAGCGCGTGCTCGATGTCATTGCCGGACAGGATGGCGATCGGCCGCTCGGGTGACAAACCGCGCTGCAGCAGGGCCGCTGCGACCGACCGCACCGCGGCAAGGGTCTGCGCATAAGTCAGGCTGCGCCAGCCGCCGGCATTGTCGCGCTGCGCCAGGAAGATGCGGTCCGACGCGGCTGAAGCCCAGTGCACAAGGCGTTCGGTCAGCTTTTGCGGATGCGGCGGCAGCGCGCGCGGCGAGCGCAGCACAATCGTGCCGTCATTGCGGCGCTCGACCGTGACGCTCGGCGACGCAAGATCGACCCGCCGCAGCGGCGCGCGGTTCGATCTCGGGAGCATACTCGCCTGCGCCATTGTCGCCACGTGCGTCAGCTGCGCGCCACCTTGGCGGCGCGTTTTTCAAGGAATGCCTTAAGCCGTGCTTTCGCTTCTTCGTCACCCTGCGCGATTGCGGCGGCCAAAGCTTCGGTGACATAGCCCGTCGACGGGTCGCTTCGGGCAATGCGCGGCAACAGGTGCATCACGGCAAAGTTCGTGAACGGCGCATTGCCGGCAATGCGACGCGCGAGCTCCAGACCTTTGGCGAGCCCTTCGCCCTCGTCGACCAGATATTGCGTCAGCCCAATGGCCTGGCCTTCTTCAGCGCCGAGCGTACGGCCGGTCAGCATCATGTCCATGACGCGGGCGGTGCCGATCAAGGGCGGCAGCCGCACCGAGCCGCCCCCGCCGACATAGATGCCGCGGCTCGCTTCGGGCAGCGCATAGAAAGCGGTGCGCTCGGCGACGCGGATATGCGCCGCGGCGGCGAGTTCGAGACCGCCGCCAACGACAGCGCCATGCAGCACCGCGATCACCGGCACGCCGCCGAATTCGATCTTCTCGAAGGCGCGATGCCAGGAGCGCGAGTGCTCGATACCGGCCAATGTATCGCGCTCGGACAGCTCGGTCAGGTCGAGGCCGGCGGAAAAATGCTCGCCTTCGCCTGCGATCACCACCGCGCCCACGTCATTCGGCAGCGATGAGAAGAAGCCCTCGATGCCAAGCACCATCGGATCGTCGAGCGCGTTGCGCTTTTCGGCGCGCGCGAGCTTAAGCACGGCGACCGCGCCGTGCCGCTCCGCCTTGAGCGAGGAGGGAAGGTCAGGCCACGACATTCTAGCCTCGGCGCACGGGCCGGCGCCCGCTCGGGTTACAGAACTAGCAAACGGCAACAAACCGGTCATTCCGCACGCGGTCAAGTGATCACGGGCAAGTCGCCACCTGGCGCGAAGGTGCCTTATTTGCTCGCCAGCGGACAATTGCCTTGCGCGAGCGGACGGAACGCCTGATCGGCCGGGATGGTCGCCACCAGCTTGAACACGTCCCACGGACCTTTTGACTGAGCCGGCGCCTTGACCTGCAACAGATACATGGGATGCAGCGCCCGTCCGTCTTCCCGGATGGTGACATGACCGAACAAGGGATCGTCGACCGGCGCGGCCTTCATCGCGGCCACAATCGCGCGGCCGTCGGTCGGCGAGCCGACCTTGTCGACGGCCTTGAGGTAATCCATCGCCGCCGAGTAGACGCCGGCCTGCATGTGATTGGGCATTTGATGCTGCGGATGCCGCTCTTGATAGCGTTGCGACCAGGCCCGGGTCTCAGCGTTGAGGTCCCAATAGAATGCATTCAGCGCGGAGATGCCTTCGGCGGTTTTCAGGCCCAGGGCGGGGACGCTCTGCAGGTCGAAGATCAGCGCGACGATCTTCTGCTTGGCGCCGAGATTGAACTCGGCCGCCTGCTTGATGGCATTGACGGTGTCGCCGCCTGCATTGGCGAGCCCGATCACCTGCGCTCCGGAGGCTTGTGCCTGCAGCAGAAACGATGAGAAATCGTTTGTGCCGAGCGGGTGACGCACGCCGCCCAGCACCTGGCCGCCCTCGGCGAGGACCTCCTCGCTCGCCTGCTTCTGCAGGTCGTCGCCGAAGGCATAATCGGCGGTGACAAAGAACCAGGTCTTGGCACCTTGCTGCAACAGCCCACGCGCCACGCCATGACCCATGGCCCAGGTGTCGTAGGTCCAATGCACGGTATTGGGCGAGCATTTCGCCCCGGTCAGCAAGGCGGTCCCCGCCCCCGAGCCGATGAAAACCTTGTTTTTGTCGCGGGCGATATCGGCAACGGCAAGCGCCACCGCCGAGTTCGGCACATCGATGATCATGTCGACACCGTCGACATCGAACCAACGCCGCGCGATTTCGGCGCCGATATCGGGCTTGTTCTGATGATCGCCGGAGAGGATTTCGACCCTGCGGCCGGACTGCTTGGCGAAATCTTCCGCCGCGAGCTGCGCCGCGGCGACCGAGCCAGGGCCCTGAAAATCCGCATAGACGCTGGACATGTCATTGAGCACGCCGATGCGGATGACCCCGTTCATCTCAGCCTTGGCGGGCGACCACAAGATCGAGAACACAATGGCCGCAATTCCGGCGAGCTGGCGCATGCGATCCTCCCTGTTTGCGGCCGGCGGCGTGAGCTTTTGCTGTTCGGGATCTTGGCTTTGGAATCTTGGCGCCCTTGGCGCCGCCGGACCGGAGAACATGTTGTCATTGACAACAATATCTGGTCAAGTCCGCCACGGTCTTTTTTTTGCCGTCCGGCCCGCAATGCGGTGTCGCGATCGGGCCAGGCCGGCGACGTGATAGAGCTTGTGCGGTCGGTTCACGGGAGGACCGCAAGTGACGCCGTCCAGTACGCGAGGGCTTAAAAGGCGGGCTGCCTTTGGCGAAGGGCGGCCGCGCGGGAAAAATCGTGCCGCGCGCGACAAGCTCGATCTTGCCGAGCTCAATGGCCATGTCGGCTATTTTCTTCGCCGCCTCCAGGTCGCGATCTTCAAAGACTTTATCGAGACGCTCGCCGATTTCGACGTGCGTCCGGCTCAATATTCGGTTCTGGTCCTCATCGCCGCCAATCCCGGCCGTTCGCAGGCGGCGATCAGCAAGACGTTGAACATCGAGCGGGCGAGGCTCGCCCGCATGTTGCACGAGCTTGAACGCCGGCAATGGGTCGAACGCCGCTCGGCCGCCAACGACGGCCGCAGCCATTCGCTGCTTCTGACACCGGCTGGCCAGAAAGTGCTGGCGCAGATCAAGCGGCTGGCAGCGCGGCATGAGAAGCAAGCGGCAGAAATGATCGGCGCGGAGCGGCGGGCGCAGCTCTTGGCGCTGTTGCGAGAGTTCGGGTAAGCCCGCCCACCGGTCGATTTCATCGCCACAGCTTCTGCCCACTTCAAAGCAGCTTGCAGCGTTTGACGCTGCATAACGCGCCGCCTAAATACCCTTGGGACATAACAGGAGCCGGCCGATGCGAGACGCCTTCATCTGCGACGCCGCCCGCACGCCGATCGGGCGCTATGGCGGCGCGCTCGCCAAAGTGCGGGCCGACGATCTGGCCGCCGTGCCGATCAAGGCGCTGCTTGCGCGCAACACCAAGGCCGACTGGTCTCGCCTCGACGAGGTGTTTTACGGCTGCGCCAACCAGTCCGGCGAGGATAACCGCAATGTCGCACGCATGGCGTTGCTGCTTGCCGGCCTGCCGGAGACAATCCCGGGCGTGACCGTCAACCGGCTGTGCGCCTCCGGCCTCAATGCGGTCGGCGATGCGGCGCGCGCCATCCGCACCGGCGAAATGGATTTTGCCATCGCCGGCGGCGTCGAATCCATGACCCGCGCGCCTTTCGTGATGGGCAAAGCGAGCGAAGCCTTTTCGCGCGCGGCGGAAATCTACGACACCACACTCGGCTGGCGCTTCATCAATCCGCTGCTCAAGGCGCAATACGGCGTCGACTCCATGGCCGAGACGGCGGAGAACGTCGCCGAGGAGTTCCAGGTCACGCGCGCCGATCAGGACGCCTTTGCGCTACGCTCGCAGCAGCGCGCCGCCAAGGCGATCGCCACCGGTTACTTCACCAAGGAGATCGTCCCGGTGCAGGTGCCAAACGGCAAGGCCGGCCCGGTCACGGTCGCTGAGGACGAGCATCCGCGGCCGGACACCACGATCGAGAATCTGCAGAAGCTCAAGCCGATCGTGCGGACCCCCGGGACGGTCACCGCCGGCAATGCCTCAGGCATCAACGACGGCGCCGCGGCAATCATTGTTGCGAGCGAGGACGCTGCAAAAACGCATGGGCTGACGCCGCGCGCCCGCGTGCTCGGCATGGCCTCGGCCGCGGTGCCGCCGCGCATCATGGGTATCGGACCGGTGCCCTCGACGCGCAAGCTGATGGAGCGGCTTGGATTGAAGATCACTGATTTCGACGTGATCGAGATCAACGAGGCCTTCGCCGCGCAGGGGCTCGCCTGTCTGCGGCAACTCGGGATTGCCGATGAGGCCGAGCATGTCAATCCGCACGGCGGCGCCATTGCGCTCGGCCATCCGCTCGGCATGTCGGGAGCACGGCTGGCGCTGACTGCCGTCCACGGCTTGGAAAAGTGTCACGGCAGGCGGGCGCTCGCCACCATGTGCGTCGGCGTCGGCCAGGGCGTGTCGCTGGCGCTGGAGCGGGTTTGACCATTTCGGACGCGCCGACGGCGGCGATCGTCCCGGTGCCGAGCGAAGCGAGGAGCCCGCAATCCATACGTCCCGCACTTCGGTAAATTGCAGTGTCCGTGCTAATTCCAATCGATTGCGGTCATGGATTGGGGACGCGCGCCTTGGCGCGCGTCCGCAATAACGAATGAGGAGAAGCCTTTCGTGCCAATGTCGCCTGGCTACATTCCGTTTCATCCCAATCCGTCGAAGCCGAAATTCAAGCCGCCGGCGGGGGCGGTCGATGCACATTGCCATGTGTTCGGCCCGGAGAAAAAATTTCCCTATGCGCCCGAACGCAAATACACGCCCTGCGACGCGCCCAAGGAAAAGCTGTTCGCACTGCGTGATTTCCTGGGCCTCGACAAGAACGTCATCGTCCAGGCGTCGTGCCACTCCAAGGACAACCGCGCGATGGTTGACGCGCTAGAAGCCTCCAAGGGGCGCGCCAAGGGCGTTGCCTTCGTCGGCCCGGAGGTCTCGGATGACCAACTGAAGTGGATGGACAAGGCCGGCGTGCGCGGCGTCCGCTTCAACTTTCTCAAGCGCCTGGTCGATTTCACGCCCCGCGACGTGCTGCAGCGCATTGCCGCACGCGTCGAAAAGCTCGGCTGGCACATCGTGGTCTATTTCGAAATGCCCGATCTGCCGGAGCTGGAAGGCTTCTTCACCGCGCTGCCCACGACCGTCGTGGTCGACCACATGGGCACGCCCGATGTCCGCAAGGGCGTCGACCACCCCGAGAACCAACGCTTCCACAAGCTCATGGATGCGCACAGGAATTTTTGGGTGAAGGTGACCTGTCCGGAACGCATGTCGCTCGCCGGGCCGCCCTATGACGACGTGGTGCCTTTCGGCCAGGCGCTGGTCGAGCGGTTTCCCGACCGTGTAATCTGGGGCACCGACTGGCCGCATCCCAATATGAAAAGGGAAGCGCCGGACGATGGCGTGCTGGTCGATTACATCCCCAAAGTGGCGACCACGGCCGCGGCGCAGCAGGCCTTGCTGGTCGACAACCCGATGCGGCTTTATTGGAGTTGAACTTTGAGCCCTCCACCGCGGGAGAGGATGAACGCAGTGCTTACGTTGCCAGCCTTTGCCGCGCTATATATGTGAGAGAAACTGGGAGACAGCCGATGGCCCGCGCACAACAGCACGATTACGACGACATTCCGGGCACGTTTGTGTTCGACGCCGAGCGGTCCCGGCAAGGATTCGGCATCAACATGTTCTGCATGTCGCTGATGAAGGACGAGAACCGCAAGGCGTTCAAAGCAAACGAGGCCGAATATCTGAAGAAGTTCAACCTCACGTCGGAGCAGACCGAGGCCATTCTCAAGCGCGACTACAACCGGATGCTCGAGCTGGGCGGCAATATTTATTTCACCGCCAAGCTCGGCGCGACCGATGGCCATTCGTTCCAGCATCTGGCCGCGCTGATGACCGGTTCCACGCAGCAGGATTATGCGGCGATGATGCTCGCTGGCGGCCGCTCCGTCGAAGGCAACCGCTCGCGCTCGGGCAAGAACACGCCGTCGAAATTCCTCTCCGCAGAGCCGGCGAAGAAGGCGACTGCCAAGAAGGCGGTCAAGGCGAAAGCCAAAGCCGGCAAAGCCAGAGTCAGCAAGCCCAAATCCAAAGCGAAATCGCAGAAACGGAAGTGAGCCGTGGCCAGAATCGTCGCAGGTGTAGGTTCATCGCATGTGCCCGCCATCGGCGCGGCACTCGATCTCGGCAAGACCGAGGAGCCCTATTGGAAGCGGGTGTTCTCGGGCTTTGAGAAGTCACAGGCGTGGATGCGCGAATGCAAGCCCGATGTCGCCATCGTGGTTTACAACGATCATGCCTCGGCCTTCTCGGTCGAGATGATCCCGACTTTCGCGCTCGGCTGCGCGGCGGAATTTCCGCCCGCCGACGAGGGGTGGGGTCCGCGGCCGGTACCGGTCGCCAAGGGCCATCCGGCGCTCGCCTCGCACATTGCGCAGTCCTGCATCCTGGATGAATTCGATCTCACCATCTGCAACAAGATGGAGATCGATCACGGCATGACGGTGCCGATGAATCTCCTGTTCGGCAAGATCGAGAAGGATGGGCAATGGCCATGCCCGGTCATTCCGCTTGCGGTCAACGTCGTCATGTATCCGCCGCCGACCGGCCATCGCTGCTTCATGCTCGGGCGCGCCATCAAGAAGGCGGTCGAATCCTATCCGGAAGATCTTAGGGTTGTGATCTTCGGCACCGGCGGCCTGTCGCATCAGATTTCCGGCCCGCGCGCCGGCCTGATCAACAGCGAATGGGACAAGCACTTCCTCGACAATCTGTCGGGCAATCCGCAGAAGCTCGTGAAGATTCCGCACATCGACTATATGCGCGAAGCCGGCGCCGAGGGCATCGAGATGGTGATGTGGCTCATCATGCGCGGCGCGCTCGACGACAAGGTGGACGAGGTCTATCGCTTCTACACCGTGCCGGCGTCGAACACCGCGGTGGGTCACATCATTCTGGAAAACAAGGCGCGCAAGACCGCGGCCAAGCCAAAGGCCAAGCCAAAAGCGGCGATCAAGCACAAGCGCGCCGCGGCGCGGGCCAAGGTCGATCGCGTCCGCGCTTAAGCCTGGAACGCGTCGGGGCCGGGCTTGTCCCGGGCCATCCACGTCTTTGGGTCTCCAGGCTGAGGGCGCGGATGCGCGGGATAGGCCTGCGCATGACGGCGACGGAGAGAGAATTCTGAAATTCAAAGAGGGTCACGATGAAAATCTGTGTTGCCGGGCAAGGGGCATTCGGACAAAAGCATCTCGATGCGCTCAAGCGCATTCCCGATGTCGAGGTGACCTCGCTGGTCGGCGGCAATCAGGACGCCACCGCGCAAGTGGCCAAGAAATACGGCATCCCGCATTACACCGGCGAATTGTCCGAAGGCATCAGGCGCGCCGATGCGGTGATTCTCACGACCCCCACCAAGCTGCATTTCCGCCAGGGCGAGCAGGTGATGCGCGCCGGCAAGCATGTGCTGGTCGAAATCCCGATTACCGACAGCGTCGAAGACGCCGAAAATCTGGTGAAGATCGCCAAGGAGACCGGCGTCACCGCGATGGGCGGCCATGTGCGCCGCTTCAATCCGAGCCATCAATATGTGCACAAGAAGATCAAAGCCGGCGAACTGAAGATCCAGCAGATGGACGTGCAAACTTATTTCTTCCGCAGGAAAAACATCAATGCCGCCGGCCAGCCGCGCAGCTGGACCGATCATCTGCTCTGGCATCACGCCGCCCACACCATCGATCTGTTCCAATATCAGGTCGGTGAAAGCATTTCCGATTGCTACGCGGTGCAGGGGCCGATCCATCGAGAGCTCAATATCGCGATGGATATGGGCATCGTGGCGAAGACGCCCTCGGGCGCGCTGCTGACATTGTCGCTGTCGTTCAACAATGACGGGCCGATCGGCTCGTTCTTCCGCTACATCTGCGACAACGGCACGTTCAAGGCCTATTACGACGATCTGTCCGACGGCAAGGACAACAAGATCGATCTGTCCAAGGTCGACGTATCAATGGACGGGATCGAGCTCGAAGACCGCGAATTCATTGCCGCCATCAAGGAAAAGCGCGAGCCGAATGCGAGCTTAAAGCAGCTCCTGCCCTGCATGCATGTGCTGGGCAAGCTTGAAGGCATCATCGATCCGCAGCGCAAGGCGCACGCGTAAGGCGCCGTCATTTCCCGGCGCCCTATCCGACAATGTGAAAGCCGCTTCGGCACAAAACGTCCCCCGCAAAACAAAAGCTTTGGCCGGAATGGCTTGAGGAAAAGTCTTGCTCCGCGATAAGCCCGCGTGCCACAGCGAGCCCGGCACCAACCGCCGCACGGCGATGAGACAAACCGCTAACTGGACAAGATCAGTCCAGAATGTTGGTATGCGTCCAAGCTCACGCTGATCCTTGCGCCAGGGGAGGAATTTGCATGAAATTCAATCACTTGTTGATGGCGGCCAGCGCCGCTTTTGCGCTCGCTGCGGCGAGCGGCGCGCGCGCCGACGACATCAAGATCGGCTTCATTCTGCCGATGACCGGCCAGCAGCAGTCGACCGGAAAGCAGGAAGCCGCCGCCGCCAAGCTGTTCATGCAGCAGAACGGCGACACCGTCGCCGGCAAGAAGGTCGAGCTCATCATCAAGGACGATGGTGCAGTCCCTGATAACTCAAAGCGCATCGCGCAGGACCTGATCGTCAACGACAAGGTCGCCTTCCTTGCCGGCTTCGGCGTGACGCCCGCCGCGCTGGCGGTGGCGCCGCTCGCAACCGAAGGCAAGACGCCGGAGATCGTCACCGCCGCCGGCACCTCGATCATCACCGAAAAGTCACCCTATATCGCGCGCACGAGCTTCACGCTGGCGCAGTCGACCGTGCCGATGGCGGACTGGGCGGCGCAGAACGGTATCAAAAAAGTCGTCAGCATGGTCTCCGACTATGCGCCAGGCGCGGACGCGGCAAAATCCTTCGCGGCCGAATTCACCGCCAAAGGCGGCCAGATCCTCGACAGCATCACCTTTCCGCTGGCCAATCCGGACTTCGCGCCGTTCCTGCAGCGCGCCGCCGACCAGAAGCCCGACGCGATCTTTGTCTTCGTGCCGTCCGGCCAGGGCGGCATCTTTGTCAAGCAATTCGCCGAGCGCGGCATGGACAAAGCCGGCATCAGGATCATCGGCCCGGGCGACGTCACCGACGACGATCTGCTCAACGGCATGGGCGATCCGGTGCTCGGCGCGATCACCGCGCATATTTATTCGGCCGATCACAATTCACCGACCAACAAGGCTTTCGTCGATGCGTTCAAGAAGGCCAATAACGGCATGCGGCCGAATTTCATGGCGGTTGGCGCTTATGACGGCATGCATCTCATGTATGAGGCCTTGAAGAAGACCGGCGGCAAGACCGACGGCGACTCGCTGATTGCCGCGATCAAGGGCATGGCCTGGGAGAGCCCGCGCGGGCCAATCTCCATCGATCCCGATACGCGCGACATCATTCAGAACGTCTATATCCGCAAGGTCGAGCGGAAGAACGGCGAACTCTACAATGTCGAATTCGAGACCTTCCCGTCGGTGAAGGATCCGATCAAAGCGGCGGAGAAGAAATGACGGATGGCGCCTATCCCGCGGGACAGGCGCACAAAATATGATATCGGGTGAGGGGGATCGCATCGCTCGAACTCCCTTACCCCAGGCTCTCTGGGGGAGAGAGCTCACGTTTACATGGACCGCGGGGACGCGGCGCACTCGGTTAGTTGCCCTTGCCTGTCCAGAGGCGCGTTGAGCCAATCATGCTGACTATCCTGTTCGACGGTGTCGCCTACGGCATGCTGCTGTTCGTGCTGGCGTGCGGACTATCCGTCACGCTCGGGCTGATGAATTTCATCAATCTCGCCCATGGCGCCTTCGCCATGGCGGGCGGCTATTGCACCGTCATTCTGGTCAATCGCCTCGGCGTGCCGTTCGCGCTCGGCCTGCCAATCGCATTTCTGGTCACGGCCGTGCTCGGCGGCCTGTTCGAGCGCACGCTCTATGTGCATGTCTATGCCAAGCCCCATCTCGATCAGGTGCTGTTCACCATCGGGCTTGTCTTCATGGCGGTGGCGGCGGTCGATTACACGATGGGCTCGTCCCAGCAATTCGTGCAGATCCCGGACGCGCTGCAAGGCCAGTTCAACGTGTTCGGCATCGGCATGGGCAAATACCGACTGCTGATCATTGCAATCTGCGGCCTGCTGACAATCGCGCTGCAATTGATGCTGAGCAAGACGCGGTTCGGCAGCCGGCTGCGCGCCGCGGTCGACGATCCGCGGGTGGCGCGCGGGCTTGGCATCAATGTCGGGGCGGTGTTCGGCATCACCTTTGCCTTCGGTTCTGGCCTTGCAGGTTTGGGTGGCGCGCTCGGTGCCGAAATTCTGGGCCTCGATCCGACCTTTCCGCTCAAATACATGATCTATTTTTTGATTGTGGTGACGGTCGGCGGCACATCCAGCATTACCGGGCCGTTCTTCGCCTCGATCCTGCTCGGCATCGGCGATGTCGCCGGCAAATATTACGTGCCCAAGCTCGGCGCCTTCGTGATCTATGCGATCATGATCGCAGTTCTGATCTGGCGGCCGCAGGGCCTGTTTGCCCGCTCGACGGCGCGGTGACACGTCATGAATGCGCCTACGCCCATGACCTCGGCCGCCGCCAACGAAGTCGCCGCCTATTTGAAACGCCGCGCCCGCTGGTCGCCGCTCGAGATCGCGTTCTGGGTGTTCGCCTTCGCAACGATATGGCTGTTTCCCGGCAAATATTTGATCCTCAAGGATACCGCGATCCTGGCGCTGTTCGCGCTGTCGCTTGATCTGATCCTCGGCTATGCCGGAATCATCTCGCTCGGCCAGGCGGCGTTCTTCGGGCTCGCCGGCTACTTCTCCGGCCTGGTCGCCAAATACGGCATCATCAACGAGCCGCTTCTGGCTTTGATCGCCTCTGGCCTGGCGGCGGCTGCGCTCGGCTTTGTGACGAGCTTTCTGGTGCTGCGCGGCTCCGATCTGACGCGGCTGATGGTGACGCTCGGCGTGTCGCTGATGCTGGGCGAAGTCGCCAACCGCTATTCTAACATCACCGGCGGCGCCGACGGCCTGCAAGGCGTCGATATCCAGCCGATCTTGGGCCGCTTCCGCTTCGATCTCTACGGCCACAACGGTTATGTCTATTGTCTGATCGTGCTGTTCATCTGTTTTGTGCTGGCGCGCCGCGTGGTCTATTCGCCGTTCGGCCTGTCGCTGCGCGCAGTGAAGGGCAATCCGCTGCGGGCCGCGGCAATCGGCATTCCGGTGAAATGGCGGCTGGTTGCAGTCTATACTTTTTCGGCAGGCCTTGCCGGTCTTGCAGGCGCGCTGCTCACCCAGACCACGGCGTTCTGTTCGCTGGACGTCTTCTCGCTCGACCGCTCCGCCGATCTTCTGCTGGTGCTTATCATCGGCGGCACCGGCTATCTTTATGGCGGCCTGATCGGCGCGGTGATCTACAAATTGCTCCAGGATTGGATCGCCAATCTGACGCCGCAATATTGGCAGTTCTGGATCGGCCTGGTTCTGGTCGTCATCGTGCTGGCCGGCCGCGAGCGCATGCAGGGCTGGATCGCGGCAGCGCGCGGCGCGCTCGAAGACGCGACGGCACGCGTCGCAGCGCGGCCGGCCAAATTTGCCTCGGATCGGCAGTGAAGCGAGGCCGCCTGTCCCATGCCGCTCCTTGAAACCAAAGATCTGGAAAAGCGCTTCGGCGGCATTGTCGCCACCCATGAGGTCAATCTCGCGGTGGAAAAGGGCGCGCGACATGCGCTGATCGGGCCGAATGGCGCCGGCAAAACCACCTTCATCAATCTGCTGACCGGCGTGCTCAGGCCCACAGCCGGTCGCATCTTCCTTGAAGGCCGTGACATCACCGACACGCTGCCGCACGAACGGGTGCGGCTGGGCATGGCGCGCACCTTCCAGATCAATCAATTGTTCCTCGACTTAACGCCCCTCGAATCGATCGGCCTCGTCGTCTCCGAGCGGCTCGGTTCGGGCGCCGATTGGTGGCGCGTCATCGGCACCAAATCCGCCGTCACGGACGAGATCGTCGAGATCATCGAGCGCTTCCATTTGGCCGATGTGATGCTCGATCGTGTCGCGGTCTTGCCCTATGGCAAGCAGCGCCTTCTGGAAATCGCGCTTGCCTTTGCCTGCCGGCCCCGCCTCTTGCTGCTCGATGAGCCGGCGGCCGGCGTGCCGGAAGCCGAACGCCATGAGCTTCTCGCCACGATCGAGGCGCTGCCGGCCGAAGTCACGGTGCTTTTGATCGAGCACGACATGGATCTCGTGTTCTCCTTTGCCGACCGCATTTCGGTTCTGGTCAATGGCGCGCTGTTCGTCGACGGCGCGCCGGACGAGGTGGCCCGCGATCCCCGCGTCAAAGCGGTCTATCTTGGCGAGGAGGTCCATGCCTGATCTGCTCACCATCGAACAATTGCGCGCCGGCTATGGCGAGGCGGTGGTGCTGTCCGACGTCTCGCTGTCGCTGCGCGAGGGCGAGGCGATCGCGCTCCTTGGCCGCAACGGCATGGGCAAGACCACGCTGATCAACACCGTGGTCGGCGTCACACGCTATTTTGACGGCAAGATCGCACTCGGCGGCGTGGATCTCACGAAAATGCGGCCGGATCAGCGCGCCCATATCGGCGTCGGCTGGGTGCCCCAGGAGCGCAACATATTCAAATCGCTCACCGTGCACGAAAATCTCACCTCGGTGGCGCAGCCCGGCCTCTGGACGCCGGAGAAGGTCTACGCGATGTTCCCGCGACTCGAAGAGCGGCGCGGCAATATGGGCAATCAGCTCTCCGGCGGCGAGCAGCAGATGCTGGCCGTCGCCCGCGCGCTGGTGCTCAATCCGCGCGTGATGCTGCTCGACGAGCCGCTCGAGGGGCTGGCGCCGATCATTGTCGAGGAGCTGTTGACAGCGCTGCGCCGCATCATTCGCGACGAAGGCATGTCGGCGATCCTGGTCGAGCAAAACGCCAAGAAGATACTTCCGGTCACCGACCGCGCCGTGATCTTGGAGCGCGGCTGCGTCGTGCATGCCGCCGATAGTGCAGCACTTGTCGCCGACAGCTCGGCGCTCGAGACCCATCTCGGCGTCACCGATCACGGCCCGCGGCGAACCAGGCGCTCCACGCAAAATTCATGATGCCGCGGAGTTGCTTGGTGACGCATTTTCGTCGCCAAGGCTGGTCTATGCTCCGTCGATGATCCGAGCATTGGGAGCAAGCCGATGCAGCGCCGCGCACGCGTCGTACTAAGCGCCATTGGCGCAATGATCGCGGCGCTCGGCGCCGTACCGCCGGCACAGGCGAAAATCCTGGCGCAATGGGTTCAGCTTGGGCCGGATGGCACGGCGATTGTGCGCGCGATCGCCGACGGCGCCTGTCCGTCTGTGATTTTCGATGGCGCCGCCGTACCCATGAACCTGCGCGCCGCGCCGGGACAAGCATTCGGCAATGTAAAGCCGGCGCAATTTCCAGTGCACGGCTGCGAAGTCGTGGCGCCTCCCGGCGCGATCGCCGCAATGCTTGACGGCAGGCCGCTGCCGCTGCCGCGGCCCAATCCACGGCGCATTGTGGTGTTCGGCGATACCGGCTGCCGGCTGAAAACGGGCGATCCATGGCAGGCCTGCAACGACCCTAATGCCTGGCCGTTCGCGAAGATCGCCGCGCTCGCTGCGGCGGCACGCCCCGACCTCGTGATCCATGTCGGCGATTATGAATATCGCGAGGATCCTTGTCCCCCCGGCAATGCCGGCTGCGCCGGCAGCCCGGCCGGTTATGGCTGGGCGCCTTGGAACGCCGATTTCTTTGCGCCGGCGGCGCCGCTCTTTGCCGCCGCGCCGTGGATCATGGTGCGCGGCAATCACGAAGACTGCAGCCGCGCCGGCGAAGGCTGGTTTCGCTTCCTCGATCCATCGCCAATGGAGCAGGATTGCCGTGACCTGACGGGTGATTACGTGGTGCGGCTCGGCCATTTCGGCATCGTTGTCGTCGATAGCGCCAAGGTGAAGGACGGCGCCGGACCCGACAGCGAACAGGTGCCGATTTTGCGCCGGCAAATGCGCGACGTGCTTGCCAAGATCCCGACCAACGCCTGGCTCGCGACTCACAAGCCGGTGAATGCCATGCTCGCCAAGCCGGGCGATCCGCAAGCCAACATCGTCTCTAACAAGGTGCTGCAGGCGGCACTCGGTGCGGACATGCCGGCGAGCGTGCGTCTGTATGTCGCCGGCCACATCCACTTCTTCCAGGCGGTCGATTTCGGCGGCGCACGACCGCCGCAGCTTGTCGTCGGCACCGGCGGTGACAATCTCGAGCCGATGCCGAGTGCAAGCGTAGCCGGCGCCGACATCAACGGCCGCATCGCGGATCGGGCGGTGACCTATTCCGGCTTTGCCTACATGGTCTGGGATCGTCTCGAGCCCGCGACCTGGGCCGGCACTTTGTTCGACAGCAACGGCAAGCCGATCGATCGCTGCCGCCTGGCAGACCGGCTGCTGAGCTGCGGCTCCTGACGCACAAAGTCCGTAATTGCGCGCTCTGTAATTTCGAGCAAAAAAGTGAGGAGCTCGTCATGGCCGCATTGCATCGTGTCGCATTGAATTTTGGCAGCGCTATTTCCCTTGTGTCGATTTCTCTTGTGTCGATTTCTCTTGTGTCGATCGCGGCAGCGTTTATAGCCGTCGCCGCTGCTCCGCCGGTCCTGGCGCAGCAGCCGCCAGCCGCACCGGCCGTGACCGCAGCGCCGCAGGTGCGAATCGTTGTGAAAGGCGAAGGCAGCATCAGCGTGCCGCCGGATTATGCGCAGATCTCAGGCGGCGTGAGCACACGCGGCAAGTCTGTCAAGGAGGCGACCGAGGCCGATTCCAAGCTGATGACCGACATCACCAATGCGTTGCTGCGGGCCGGGATCGGACAGAAGGATATCCAAACCTCGCATTTCTCGGTCCGGCCGATCTACACTCAGACGGACCCGCATGCCGAGGCGAAGCTCACCGGCTATGAAGTTGGCAATCAAGTCAACGTGAAGATCCGCGAGATCGGCAAGGCGGGTGATGTTCTGGAGCGCCTGATCGCCGCCGGCGCCACCAATGTCGGCGATATTGAATTTCTACATTCGGACACGTCCAGGGTCCTCGATCAAGCGCGCGAGGCAGCGGTCGCCGACGCGCGCCGCAAGGCTGAGCTTTATGCGAAGGCTTCCGGCCTGACGCTTGGCCGCGTCGCATGGATTACGGAAGAGCCGAGTTGCGCGCCGCCCATGCCGGTGGCCGCGCGCATGGCCGCCGCCGCCCCGGCAGCACCAGTGCCGATCTCCGCCGGCGAGGATACGTTGCATGTGAACATTACTATGGGCTTTGACCTGACGCATTGACCTGCCGCATTGACCTGGCGCATTGCAGGCGGGGCGGCCGGCGCGCCAAAAAATCTCGGCACTGTTGCGGGCGGGGAGCGCCTCTGATCCTGCTGTACAACGCAGCTGTCGAAGCGTCGTCAGGCACAGCACGGGCGCCTATCTCATCTGGCGCCCGGAAGCGGAGACCGGCGATGCGGCGCGCAATTGCATTTCTAATATTCGTCCCGAAGGAATTGACTATGACACTGCTGCATTCAAGCTTGTGCATCTTCCGCATGCGACGCGGCCGCGCGGCCCTTCCGCCGTCACGCTCAAAGACGATTCGGACCGGCGGTTGATCGGCGAGACACGCCATGCGCATTGATTTCGTCACGGTAGACGTCTTCACCGATAAGAAATTCGGTGGCAATCCGCTTGCCGTCGTGCCCGACGCGCGCGGCCTCGCAGTCGCGCAGATGCAGGCGATCGCTGCGGAGTTCAATTATGCCGAAACGACCTTTGTGCTGCCGCCGCAGGATGCCGCGCACAGCGCGCACGTGCGCATTTTCACGCCGCGGGCCGAGCTGCCGTTTGCCGGGCATCCGAATATCGGCACCGCCTTTGTCTTGGCGACCGAAGGCAAAGCTGCGACAAGCGGTACCCTCATCTTCGAGGAGAAGGCCGGCCTGGTGCGGCTCGACCTGATCAGGGGTGGCACGAGCGTAGTCGGCGCGAGACTCACCCCGCCGCAGCCGCTCAAGCGCGGCGGCAGCATCGCGCCCGATGTCGTAGCGGCGGCCTGCTCACTAGACACGAGCGATATCGAGACCGCCGGTCATGCGCCATGCATCGCGTCTTGTGGGATTCCTTTGCTGTTAGCCGAGCTGAAGACGCGCGCGGCCCTGGCGCGGGCGCAGCCGCGCAGCGAAATCTTTGCCGCACACCTCAAAGCCGACTTCGCGACCGGCATCCTGCTCTATGTCAAAGATACCGGCAACGTCGATTACCAGGCGCGCATGTTTGCGCCGCTCTATGGTGTGCCGGAAGATCCGGCGACCGGCAGCGCCAATGTCGCGCTGGTGGGGCTGTTGGCGAGCCTGCGCGGCGAGCGCGATCTGACGCTCAACCTGCGCATCGGGCAGGGATCAGACATGGGCCGGCCGAGCGTGCTCGAAGCCTCGGCAGAAAAGCGCAACGGCGAGATCACCGCGCTCGCGATCGGCGGCCGCTGCGTGCCGATGATGCGCGGCATGCTCGAGATTTAGATTGTCATTGCGAGGAGCGGAGCGACGAGGCCGTGCAGAATAGCGCTGCCATTCTTTGCGTGATCGCAGGCGATGCCGACGGTGATCAGGCGCCGACGCGCCCTACTGGGTGGCCGCCGCGGCCTTGGCCTTGGCGACAATATCCGCCGGCGTGGCATAGACTTCTTTGACGAGCTTCTCGACCTCTTCGCCGGAGACCGGATTGACCTCCAGCTGGCTCTTTTCCGCCTCGGCCAGAAAATCCTTGTCCTGCATCGTATCCATGAACGCCTTGCGCAGCGCCGCGAGGCGATCCGCCGGCACATTCGGCGGTGCCAGATAAGGCCGGCCGATGACGTTGCGGGCGAACATCAGTTTCAAGATCGCGCGCTGCTCGTCGTTTTTCGCAAAATCGGTGACCAGCGGCACGTCGGGCAGTTCCGGATGCCTGGTCAGGGACAGCTGCACCAGCACGACCATGCGCTTGTCCTCGAGCCATTCTTTTCGGGTCGTCTTCACGCTCGACCACGACCAGCCGCAGCGGCCGGCCACCTCGCCGCGCTCCATCGCCAGGAGCACATCGTTGCCGCCGGGATAGCCTTCGACGATCTTGAAATGGGTGCCGAGAACGGCATTGAGCACGCGGGGAAACTGGTCGGTATCGGCGCTGGCACCGGTGCCGCCAACTTTGAGCTCCTTGGTGAACAGGTCTTCGAATTTGGTGATGCCGGAATTTTTCATTGCCACGCAGACGCTGACTTCGTTATTGGCGCTGCCGATCCAGGAAAATTTCTGCGCGTCGAAGGCGTCGCCCTTGCCGATCAACAGCGGGTCGAAGGGAATGCCGCGCCCGATCGTGCCGAAGGCGGAACCATCATGCAGCGCGACGCGATAGAGGAAATTGGCGAGACGAAGGCTGCCGGCGCCCTCCATGTTTTTCGGCACCAGCGTCGGGTTGCCGGGGATATGGCTGCCCATGTGGCGGCCGATGACGCGCGCGTAGAAATCGTAAGCGCCGCCCGGCGAGTAGCCGATATAGAGGTCCATGTCGCGGCCTCTGTAAAAGTCCTCGACGCTGTCGGCGAAGACCAGCGCCGCGGGCGTCAGCACGGCGGCCAGTGCGGCAGCGATGACGTGCAAGAGGCGATGGCGTTGAGACTGCATGATCCGGCCTGATCCTTCCTTGGATGTTCCTGCCCCTTTGGCTCGCTCCATAGCACGCCGGGCAAGCGCGCGGGCCTGCGGCAATTAGGTCGCCTGATGCAACCCTAGCACGGGCTTGACGCCTGTGCAGGTTTCGGGCGCGATGCCCCCGGCGGAAAAAAGCCGAAACGGGCCCGCTTCAAGGGACCGAGGAGGGGCCGCGAGATGCAGCCGGATATGTTGGCAAGCGCGCTGCACGCGCTGCACCTCCTGCTCGAGCCGTCGCGGCTTTTGCTCTTGGTGGTCGGCGTGCTGATCGGGCTTGCGATCGGCGTGCTGCCCGGACTGAGCGGCATTGTCGGATTGGCGATGCTGATCCCGTTTACCTATAACCTCGACGAATACACTGCCTTTGCGCTGTTGCTCGGCATGGCGGCGGTGATCACGTCGTCGGATTTCATCACCGCCGTCCTCTTCGGTGTGCCCGGCCATGTCGGCGCCGCCGCGACCGTGATCGACGGCCATGCCATGGCGCGCAAGGGCGAGGCCGGCCGTGCCTTTGGCGCCGGCTTCGCGGCTTCGCTGGCCGGAGGCATTGTCGGCGCCATCGTGCTCGCGGTCAGCATTCCGGTGCTGCGCCCGGTGATGCTCTCGATCGGCTCGCCCGAGCTGCTTGCCTTCACGCTGTTCGGCATGTCGATGGTGGCGACCTTGTCCGGCCGCGCGCCGCTGAAGGGACTCACCGCCGCGGGCTTGGGCCTCATGATCGCGATGGTCGGCTCGCGTGCGCAAAGCGGCACACTGCGCTGGACGTTTGATTGGCTCTATCTCTGGGACGGAGTGCCGCTCATTCCGGCGACGCTTGGCATTTTCGCGCTGCCGGAGCTTGCCGAGCTTGCCGTATCAAGAAAACGCATTGCCGGCGACAATGCGCCGAAGATCAATCTTTCCAGCCAGTGGGAGGGCGTGCGCGACGTAGCGCGCCACTGGTGGCTTGTGCTGCGCTGCGGCGTGCTGGGCACCGGGCTCGGCGCGATCCCCGGCATCGGCTCGGCGGTGATTGACTGGATCGCCTATGGCTATGCGCAGCGCACCGAGAAAAATCCGGAGACCTTCGGCGCCGGCGACGTGCGCGGCGTGATCGCACCGGAATCTTCGAACAACGCCAAGGAAGGCGGGCATCTGGTGCCGACCATTGCGTTTGGCGTGCCGGCCGGCGCCTCCATGGCGATCCTGCTCGGGGCATTCCTGATGCACGGTCTCACGCCCGGGCCGGACATGCTCACCAAGCATCTCGATCTGACTTATCTGATTGTGTGGAGCTTGACGCTGGCGCATGTCATTGGCGCCGCGATCTGCATTGCCTGCTCTGGCTGGCTAGCGCAGATCTCGCGCATCCGACCGGAGATTTTGCTGCCGATTATTGTCGCGCTGGTCTTCGTCGCCGCCTTCGACGGCGAGCACGACTGGGGCGACCTCTATTCGCTGCTGTTCTTCGGCGTGATCGGCTGGATCATGAAGCGGCTCGGCTGGCCGCGGCCGCCGATGGTGCTGGGCATCGTGGTCGGCGGCATTTTCGAACGCTATCTGTTCATTTCGACGCAGCTCTATGGCTGGGGCTGGCTGTATCGGCCGGGCGTGCTGCTGATTCTCGCTTGCGTTGCCTGGGCGCTGTATCGGCCGATCTCGCAGATCGCGGTGACGCTCGTGAGTGAATTCCGCCATCTCGGCGCCAGAGGCGTCCGCTTCGGCTTGGCGCCAGTTTTCTCCCTTGCCGTCATTGTGCTGATCGTCGCTGCGATCATCTCATCGGCGCCTTGGCCGCATGACGCCAAGCTCGTGCCGCTTACCGCCTGCGGCATGGCCTTGGTCGCGGCCGTGCTCAATCTGATCTACGAGCTGCTCGGTCCGCAGCAAACCGCGCCGACTTACGCCGATTCCGGCGTGAAGGTGCAGGCGCATGTCAGCGATCTCGGCGTCAGCGACAATGTGGTGCGCTGGCGCGCCACGGTATTTTTCGCCTGGATGGCGGCCTTCATCGCTCTGGTCGCGCTCATCGGGTTCATTCCGGCCATCGCGGTCTTCGTCTTCGCCTATATGAGCTTTGGCTTCGGCGAACCGTGGCTCGAATCGCTCGGCTATGCGGCAGCGACCGCTTTGGTGTGCTGGGTGGTCTTTCAGTGGGGTCTACAGGTTGCCTGGCCGCAATCGCTGCTTGGTGACCTGTTTCCGGCGCTGCGTTCGGCGACCGGAGTAATCTGATTCACCTCTGCCAGCGCGTCATCGCGCGGTGAGAGGCCTGCCCGAAGCGCAACGGGTGAAGGGAGCCTGCAGCGAGTCTGCGCCCCGGGCCAAGCCCAGCGCAGAGGCCCGTTCATCCCGATCTGCTCCCCGCTTGCGCGCCGCAAGCGGGAAGACGGAGCGGCTACTGCATCATAGCCGCAGCTCGTTTGGTCACGTCAGGCGGGGTCCGATAAATATCCTTGATCAGCGCTTCGAGGTCCTTGCCGCTCACCGGATTGATCTCGACCTTGTTCTGCTCGGCATCGGCAAGAAATTCCTTATCTCTCATGGTCTCATCGAAGGCCTGGCGCAGCGCCGCAGCCCGATCTGGAGGTAAGCCTGGTGGCGCCAGATAAGGTCGGCCCATCACCTGACGCGCACAGACCAGTCTGAAGATCTGCCGCTGCTCTTGAGTTTTCGCCATATCCATGATCAGCGGCACGTCCGGCAGATCGGGATGCTTGGCAAGCGACATCTGCACCAGGATCGTGATCTTCTTGGTGGGGAGCCAGGTCGGTCGCGTGGTGATCAGGCTCGAATAGGACCAGCCGCAGCGGCCGTCGACTTCGCCGCGCTCGATCGCAAGGCTGACATCGTTGCCGCCCGGATAGCCGGTCACGATCTTGAACTTGGTGCCGAGCACCGCATTCATCACTGCTGGAAACTGATAGGTATCGTCACCGACCCCGGTCGAGCCGATGGTCAAGGTCTTGGTGTAGAGATCGTCAAATTTGGTAACGCCGGAGCTTGGTAGTGCAACGCATAAACTCACTTCGTTATTGGCACTGCCGACATAGGTGAACTTCGAAGCGTCGAATTGCGCCCCATGCTCGTTGAGCAACGGATCGAACGGCGCGCCGCGGCTAGTGGCGCCGATCACCGTGCCATCGCGCGGTGCGGCGCTGTAAAGCCAGTTGGCGAGCCGCAGGCTGCCGGCGCCCTCCATGTTCTTCGGCACCACGGTCGGGTTGCCGGGAATGTGCTTGCCGAGATGGCGGGCGAGAAGCCGCGCATAGAGGTCATAGCCGCCGCCTACGCTATAACCAATTTGCAGATCGATCGATTTGCCGGCGTAAAATTCCGCTGGGCTCTGTGCGGCTTTGGCTTGCGGCGGCGCTGATGCGACAAAAGCGCCGATCGCGCCGAACGTGCCAAGCAGGGCGAGCACGCGAACCGCCGCGGCGCGCGCGATACCCCCTCTCCGCCTCGACCTCATCGCATGTCCTCCCGCATCTTTGCGGCCATCTTATCGCGTCGAAAGCGCGCCGCCAGCACCGCCGCAAGCGGCGCCGTCCGTTGCACGTCTGCCGGAAATCCCGTAATGACCACGGCGAAGCGCCGCGCGAAGCGATGTTTTGACGCACCGCAACGGAGTTCCGCGCCGCCGGAGCTCGGCCAAGAACACGGAGCGCCGCATGACTGGAATGCTCGAACACGAACTCCCCGGGTTGGGCCACAATAGGCCGTCGCCGGAGGACGCCGATGAGATCAAGCACGGCAAATGGGAACGCTGGGCGAAGAAGCGCACTTTCGTGCGCGCGCTCGAAGGCACCTACAGCCATCTGTACAAGAAGCTGCTCGAGGAGCCGCGTGTCTACTCGTCGAAGGATCATCCGTGGAAGGGCGGACCGGCGATGTACGGCAAGCACGTGATCTCGCCGAGCGCGGTCAACATCGTGCAGTCGATCGAATCCCACATCGAATGCTATGCGCCGCTCAATGCCGGTCAGAAGCACGGTCATCTCAACAGCGCGGTGTTCTACGTGCTCAAAGGCCACGGTCACGACGTGCATGACGGCCGCTACATGAAATGGGAGGCCGGCGACGTGATGATTGTCGAGAACGGCTGCGTGCACCAGCACTTCAACGACGACGACAAAGAGTCCGCGATCCTGCTCGTGTTCAAGGCCAAGCCACTGTTTCTGTTCATGCACCTTCTGTTCCAGAAGATGGTCGAATGGCCGACCGACAAGTTGCCGCCCGGCGTGGCGGAGTTCAATCCGCCGACGGAGATCTGAGCTCCCGAGCGAACAAATCGAGCCGCGCGAAAGGAAGGCCATGGCGTCAAAAGGGACGGCGTTGTTCGAAGACAAGGAAGCCTCGCTGTCGGGCGGGGCGACCAGCAATTTTCTCGCCGAAGCGATGGCCGAGTCGGAACAATTTCGCGCCGACTACGCAACGCGCCCAAACGTGATCAAGGCCAAGGACATGCCGTGGGAGCGCTCGCCCGACGGCCTGATCAAGCACTTGGTCAACAAGAAGATGCACACGCGCGAGTGCTGTATCGAGGCCTATATGCAGTTCCTCAAGGATGGCGAGCGCTCCGGCAAGCACCGCCATATGTGGGAGGAGTTGTTCTTCGTGGTCGAAGGCTCCGGCTACGATCTGCACTGGGATCTGAAATGGGATTGCCTGGAGGCCTTCGATTGGCAATGGGCCGAGACGCCGAAGAAGTTCGAATGGACGGTCGGCGACTACGTCTATATTCCGCCGTTCACCATGCATCAGCATTTCGCCAAGCCGGGCGAGGAATGCCGCATCATCGTCATGAGCAATCGTATCGTCAAAGACATGGGCTTTGACTGGTACGATCAGGTCGAACGGGCGCCGGGATTTTAGACCGTCCGAGCCGTGCTGGTCCGCTCTGTGCTCCGCCCGCCGCGTGACACAAGAAACCGGCACGGAGGCGATTTTTCCGATCTCAATAGGCAGGGGAGGGCGTTGCGGCCGGCCGAGCCAGGCTCCAAGTCGTATCCGCTTTGTCGTTGATTTTATGTGATAATCTGCGACAAACGCGAACCGCCGAAGTTTGCTGGTTGCAAGCCGCCCGGCGGGGGCCGGGCGCGTCGCCAATGCCGGCCGTGCCGGCTAAACTGCGCTCCGCTGCAGTGGGCGCCGCGCCCTACCTAAGGCACGCGGCGAGGGGAAGAGGACTGGCGCCACGCGCCGGAGGAATTTATGTCCGTATCGCTCATGACGTCGCGCCGCTTCGCGCCGCTGTTCTGGTGCCAGTTCTTTGCGGCCTTTGGCGACAGCTTTCTCAAGACCGCTTTGGTCTTCGTCATCCTCTTCGAGGTGTCCGGCGCCAATTCCACCGCATTGATACAACTCGCCGGCGCAACCCTGATTGCTCCATTCTTTTTCCTCTCAGGTCTTGGCGGCGAATTCGCCGACCGTTACGACAAGTCTTTTGTTGCCCAGCGTATTAAGCTCGTCGAGATTGGCGCGGCCTTGATTGGGGTCGCGGGCTTTGCCGTCCACTCGCTCACGCTATTGTTTCTCGCGGTCGGCTTGTTCGGCACGCTCGCATCACTATTTGGCCCGGTCAAATACGGCATCCTGCCAGACCTTTTGCCGCGTGAAGAATTGCCGTCGGGCAATGCGCTGGTCGAAGGCGGCACCTTTCTTGCCATTCTGATCGGTACGAGCCTCGCCGGCGTCGCCGCCAACGGCAACAGCAATCCAATTCATTTCGCCTGGCTGATGATCTTCACTGCACTCGCGAGCTGGGGCTCGAGCCTGTTGATCCCGAAGGTACCGGCGGGCGCGCCCGAACTTCCGATCAATCGCAACATCCTCGAATCCACCGGCTCGTTGCTTAAGCAAGTGCGTGCCGACCAGCGCCTGTGGTGGGGTGCCGTTGTCGCCAGTTGGTTCTGGCTCGTTGGCTCTCTGGTCCTGTCGCTTTTGCCATCGCTGGTCGCGCAGCAGATCGGTGGCACGGAGGGCGTTGTTACTCTTTTCCTCACCATCTTTTCGGTGGCAGTCGCTGTCGGTTCGGGGCTTGCCGCTTGGCTGGCGGCCGGGCGCATCGTGCTGTTGCCGACGCTCGTCGGCGCGGTATTGATCGGGCTATTCGCCCTCGATCTCGCCTGGACCGCCTCTACTATGACGCCGGCGGCAGTTCCGGTGGACATCTCGGCTTATCTCACTTCGCCTTACAGCCTACATGTCGCAATCGACCTTGCGGGATTGGCGATTGCCGGCGGCCTGTTCATCGTGCCGGTCTTCACTGCTGTTCAGGTCTGGGCCGGCGCCGACCGCCGCGCGCGCGTGATCGCTGCCGTCAATGTCCTCAACGCCGCTTTTATGGTTGTCGGGCAGATCGTCTTCGCCGGACTCGCCAAGCTCGGCTTGGACGTACCGGCTCTATTTGCTCTGATCGGCGCCGCCACTCTTCTGGTTGCTGTCGCCATCGGCTTCACCATGCCGGCGAGCTGGCTCAATGATTTTCTCTCGATCGTGTTCCGCGCCTTCTTCCGGCTCGAAGTGACGGGCATCGAGAACATCGCCAAGGCCGGACGCAATGCGATTATCGCTCTCAACCATGTGAGCTTTCTCGACGCCCCGCTCGCGGTTTCGATTCTGCCGAAGCGGCCGGTTTTTGCCATCGACGTCGGCATGTCGCAGCGCTGGTGGATCCAGCCGTTTCTGAAATTCGTGCGCACCATGGCGCTCGATCCGCTCAAGCCTTTCTCGCTGCGCGCCATCATCAATGCGGTGCGCGCCGGCAATACGCTGGTGATCTTCCCGGAAGGCCGCATCACCGTTACCGGCAGCCTGATGAAGGTCTATGACGGCGCCGCCATGATCGCCGACAAGGCGGATGCCATGGTGGTGCCGGTGCGCATCGAGGGACCGGAAGCGACGATTTTCAGCCGGCTCAAAAGCACCCAGGTGCGGCGGCAGCTGTTTCCGAAGATCACTGTCACAATCCTTGAGCCGGTGAAGCTTAAGATCGACCCGGAGCTCAAAGGCCGCAGGCGGCGGCAGGCGGCGGGCGCAGCGCTCTATACCGTCATGTCCGACTTGATCTACCGGACCACACCCACTGATCGCACGATCGTCGAGGCGCTGATTGAGGCCGCGGAGATCCACGGCACGAGCTGGCTTGCGATTGAGGACCCGGTGAGTGGCCAGCTCACCTATAAGAAGCTGCTCCTTGGCATTTCGATTCTCGGCCGCAAGCTGATGCCGCTTGCGCTTGAAGGCCGCGCGCTTGGCGTCATGCTGCCGACTTCCAATGGCGGGGTTGTCACAGCCTTTGCGGTATCCTCCGCCGGGCGCGTGCCGGCCATGATCAACTTCTCGGCCGGCGCCGCCAATATTCTCGCCGCCTGCCGCGCCGCCGAAGTCGACACGATTCTCACCTCACGCACTTTCGTCGAAAGGGGCCGATTGGAGAACGTGGTCGCGCAGCTCGAAAAGCAAGTACGCCTCGTTTATCTGGAGGACATCCGCAAGACGATCAGCGTCGCCGACAAGCTGTGCGGGCTGTTGAACTGGAACAAGCCTTTGGTTGCGCGCACGCCTGACGACTGGGGCGTGATCCTGTTCACCTCGGGCACCGAAGGTCTGCCCAAGGGCGTCGTGCTCTCTCACCGCAACATGCTGACCAATGTGGCGCAATGCGCGGCGCGCATCGACTACGGCAGAGAGGACAAGCTGTTCAATGCGCTGCCGATCTTCCACTCGTTCGGCTTCACGGGTGGCGTGATCCTGCCGCTGATTTCCGGCGTGCCGATCTACCTCTATCCGTCGCCGCTGCATTACCGCACGGTACCGGAACTGGTCTATGGCACCTGTGCGACCGTGCTGTTCGGCACCGACACCTTCCTCAACGGCTATGCGCGCATGGCCAATCCCTATGATTTCCGTTCGCTGCGCTACATCCTCGCCGGCGCCGAGCCAGTGAAGGCTTCGACGCGCCAGCTCTACATGGAGAAGTTCGGGTTGCGCATTCTCGAAGGCTACGGCATTACCGAGACCTCGCCGGTGCTGGCGCTGAACACGCCGATGTTCAACAAATTCGGCAGCGTCGGCCGGCTGCTGCCGGGTCTGGAGGCGCGCCTGGAAAAGGTCGACGGCATCGAAGATGGCGGCCGGCTGTTCGTCAGAGGCCCGAACGTGATGCTCGGCTATCTGCGCGCCGACAAGCCCGGCGTGCTGGAGCCGCCGCCGGAGGGCTGGCACGATACCGGCGATATTGTCTCGATCGATGCGGAAGGTTTTGTCACCATCAAAGGTCGTGCCAAGCGCTTCGCCAAGGTAGGCGGCGAAATGGTGTCGCTCGCCGCGGTTGAGATGCTGGCGGCGGAGCTATGGCCGAACAGCGTCACTGCGGTTTCGGCGATCCCCGATGCGCGCAAAGGCGAGCGGCTCGTGATGGTTACCGACAAGCACGGCGCAACGCGCGCCGACTTCATCGGCTATGCGCGGGGCAAGCACGTCTCCGAGCTGATGTTCCCTTCGGAAGTGATCGTGCTCGACAAATTGCCGTTGCTTGGCTCAGGCAAGGTCGATCAATTGGCGGTCGACAAATTCGTGCGCGAGCAGGTCGCGGCGAAAGCGGCGGCCGCGGAGTGAAATTTCATTGTAGAGCCGGGCGGACGTTTTCAATCTACGATGTGCCGCAGCGCAACGAGTGTCGGGTCATGCCACCGGAACGCAAACGGTGCATGAGGCGCTGCGCTTGATGGTCGGCTGCGCCGGCAGCAAGAGTTCCGAAGGGCGTTTGACTTCCTCAACGGGCATGATGCGCCTCATGTAAGGCGGCCCGTGGCGCTCCTTGGACAAGAAGTACGGCACATCCGACAGCGCACATTACCGCGCCCGCATGGCCAAGACCCTGTCCACCATCGCTCCAGCTTCGCCGACATAGTTCGCCGGATCGCAGAGCTTAGTCAAAGCGGCACGGTCGAGATGCTCGGTGATCTCTGCGCTCTCGGCAAGCAGATCGAGCAGCGGGCGTCCGGTCGCGACGACTTTGCGGCAGATGTCGTAGACGAGGTCATGCGCATATTGCCGGCCGAGATACGGGCCGAGCCCCATCATCACCGCTTCCGATACGATCAGGCCTTTGGTCAGATCGAGATTCGTGCGCATTTTTTTCTCGTCGACCTGCAGCCCGGTGAGCACGAATTCGGTCTGTGCCAGCGCGCCGGCTGTCAAAGAAAAGATTTCCGGCAGCACGATCCACTCGATTTCCCACGGGCCAGTGGCGCGCTCGTGGTCTTCGACCATGGCATCGAGCAGGGCGGCGACCTGCTGACGCACAACCGAGGTAAGCGCGGTGATGTAGACCGAGGAGATCGGATTGCGTTTCTGCGGCATGGTCGAGGAGGAGCCGCGGCCTTCGTGAAACGGTTCGTAGAGCTCTTCCACCTCGGTCTGCATCATCAGTTTCACGTCGAAGGCGATCTTGCCGCAGGTGCCGGTGACCAGGCCCAGAAAACAACCAACCTCGGCGATCGTATCGCGAACGGTGTGCCAGGCGATGGCGGGCTGGCCGAGCTTGAGCTCCTGCATCAGCTCGGCCTGCGTTTCGATGCCGCGGCCGGACAGCGACGATAACGTGCCGGCGGCGCCGCCGAATTCGCCAACCAGTACGCGGGCGCGCAGCTCATTGAGGCGCTGCTTGTGCCGTTCGAAAGCGGCCAGCAAGGTCGCCATCTTGTAACCAAAGGTGATCGGCACCGCCTGCTGCAGATTGCTGCGGCCTGCCATCGGCGTGTCGCGATGTTTTCTGGCGAGCGCCGCCAGTGCGTCGCTGATGCGCCCGAGACTTGCCTCGACCAGGGTGAGCGCCTCGCGAATCTGCAGCACTGTCGCGGTATCGGTGATGTCCTGCGTGGTGGCGCCCCAATGGCACCATTCGCCGAGCCCGTCGCGGCAGAGCGCCACCAGCTGCTGCACCACCGGCAGCACCGGGTAGCCGATGCGCTCCGTCTGCACTTTGAGCTTCTGAAAGTCGATCTCGCCGACATTGCAGTGCCTGCAGATTTCCTCGGCGGCTTCCTTCGGAATGATGCCGAGCCGCGCCTGCGCCCGCGCCAGAGCCGCCTCGAAGTCGAGATATTTCTGCACCCGGTTCTCGTCGGAAAACACCCGCCGCATCGCTTCGGTCGTGAAGATGTCGCGGAATACGGCGGAATCGATCAGGGACGTCGGCATCGGGTCTTTCTCCGCAAGGGCCAAATTGCGCGGGCTTTCATAGTGCAGCGCGGCCGATGTGACCATGGGGTCGGCAGTACGGACGGCGCACCTGCAACCCATGGTATGGCACGCACATTTGCGCTAGCATCGTCGGCAAACCGGGGACAGGACACCGGCGCCGGCACATCAAACAGCCTGTGCGCCCGCTGCGCCGCGGCATTGCTTCAACAGGGGGGATTATTCATGTCAGCTTCGATCAATGCCGGTGCGCGTCTCGATCGGCTGCCAATCTCGGCGTTTCACTACCGCATTTTCTGGCTGGTCGGCGCCGGCATGTTTTTCGACGGCTACGACCTTTATGTCGCGAGCGCCGTGCTCGCCGCAACGATCCAGAGCAAATTTTCGACGCTGCCGCAGAATCTGCAGTTCATTTCGCTGACATTCCTCGGTATGACCATCGGTTCGCTGGTCACCGGTTTTGTCGGCGACAAATTCGGCCGGCGCTTTACCTATCAGGTCAACCTTCTGGTGTTTGGGCTTGCCTCGCTGGCGGCGGCGTTCGCGCAAGATATGCCGCAGCTCATCATCTGCCGCTTCGTCCAGGGACTGGGGCTTGGCGCCGAGATCGTCGTCGGCTATTCGACGCTGACCGAATTCGTGCCGCCGGGCACGCGCGGGCGCTGGCTTGCCTTCATGGCCTTCCTGACCGTCTGCGGCTTCCCGGTCACCGTGATGCTCGGTTATCTGATCATTCCCATCTGGGGCTGGCGGCCGCTGTTTGTGATTGCCGGCATTGGCTCGCTGATCGTCTGGTATCTGCGCAAAAATCTTCCCGAATCACCGCGCTGGCTCGAGGCGCAGGGCCGTGCCGCGGAGGCGGAGAGCCTGCTGCGCCTGATCGAGAAGGAGACGGCGGGCGGGGGCACACTGCCGGCGCCGGTCGCCGCAACGTCGCCGCCGCAGCTCGGCTTTGCCGCCATGTTCCGCCCCCCGATTCTGCAACGGCTTGTGGTCGGCAGCTGGCTATTGATCACCATCAATACTTTGATCTTCGGTTTCGTGATCTTCCTCCCCCAGTTCTTCCTGCGGCAGGGGCTCACGATCACGAATTCGCTCGGCTACACCGTGGTGTTTGCGGTCGCCTCGCTGGTCGGCTGCGCCATCGGCGCGGCGTTGTCGGATGCGATCGGGCGGCGCTGGAGCATCATCGGCGCCTCGGTTGCGACCATTGTCTTGGGCTGGTTCTACGCCCATTCAAATGCCGCGACCGATCCGGCCATCGTGCTCTCGGTCGGCGCGGCGCTCTTGATCGCCATCTATATCCAGACGGCAATTCTCTTCGGGGTCTATACGCCGGAACTGTTCCCGACCGAGATCAGGCTGCGCGCCAATGGCATCTGCAACACATTGGGCCGCGCGGCAACCGTGGTCTCGCCGTTTGTGGTCGGCTTCCTGATGGTCAATTACGGCCTGCCCGGCGTGGTCGGACTGATGATTGGTCTTGTCGCAGTGCAGATCGTCGCTGTCTATTTCTGGGGTATCGAGCCGGCACGGCGGTCGCTGGAAGGACTCGATCCGAAGGGGGAGAGTGTAGCGGCCAAGACCGCGGCGCGTGTAGCGAGCGCGTAAGTTACGCCTCGAACGGCAGTCCGACATATTGCTCGGCGAGCGAGGCCTGCGCATGCGCGGAGGCCTGCAGATAATCGAACTGATTGAAGCGCATCTGTTGCTCGAACGGCGTCTCATTGGGAAAGCGGTGCAGGAGCATGGTCAGCCACCACGAGATGCGCGCCGAGGCCCAGACGCGGCGCAGCGCCATGTCGGAATAGCAATCGAGATAGAGCGTCTTGCCGTTGCGATAAAACTCGATCAGTCCGCGCGAGAGATAGAACACATCGGACACCGCCAGATTGAGGCCCTTGGCGCCGGTTGGCGGCACGATATGGGCGGCGTCGCCGGCGAGAAACAATCGCCCATAACGCATCGGCTCGGCCACAAAGCTGCGCAGCGGTGCAATCGATTTTTCGATCGACGGGCCGGTGACGATCTTCTCCGCCATGTCTTCGGGGCAGCGTGATTTGAATTCTTCCCAGAAGCGCTCGTCCGGCCAGTCCTCGACCTCGGCATCAAGATCGCACTGGATGTAGTAACGACTGAGCATCGGGTTGCGCATTGAGGCGAGCGCAAATCCGCGGCTGCTGTAGCAGTAGCAAAGATCCGGATAGGGCGGCGTCGGCGACATGATGCCGAGCCAGCCGAACGGATAGCTCTTCTCATAGGTCTTGAGCACGGTGGCCGGGATCGAGGCCCGGCTGACACCGTGAAAGCCGTCGCAGCCCGCGACGTAATCGCAATCAATTCGATGGGATAATCCCTCCTTCTCGTATGTCACAAAGGGCCGGTCGGAGATGACGTCGTGCGGCTGCACATTGGCGGCCTGGTCAATGATCGTTCCGCCCGCGGCGTCGCGCGCCGCATAAAGGTCCTCGGTGATTGCAGTTTGGCCATAGGCCATCATTTGCTTGCCGGTATATTTCATCGTGTCGATGAAAAAGCGCGGTCGGCCCTCCCAGGCGATGGCGGCACCGTCATGCGGATGACCTTCGCGATCCATGCGGTCGCCAAGCCCGACGGCACGCAACAGTGCAATCGTGCCGGCCTCGAGCACGCCGGCGCGGATGCGCTCCAGCACATAGCTGCGGCTTTGCCGCTCCAGAACGATGCTCTCGATGCCCGCACGATGCAGGATGTGCGACAACAGCAGGCCGGCCGGCCCGCCGCCGATGATCGCCACTTGCGTGCGTGTTGTCGCCATGGTGCTCGCGGCAGTCTACAAAACCCGGCCACAAAAGCCGAAGCAATGAGCCTTAGCAAAGACGCAATTGCCGCAATAGGCAAGCGCCCCGGCGGTTCCTCTTTGACGGCTTGAATGCCGCGCGGTGCGAGGCGATATAGGGTTGCGGGCAGCCTGCATGTTTGAATCCTTCAAGAGCTTCATTGCGGAATTTGTCGAAGGCGAAAGGCATCCGAGCCAATTCGCCGACGACGATTACCGGCTCGCCGCCGCGGCGCTGCTGGTGCATGCCGCCGCGATCGACGGCGAAATGCTGCCGAGCGAGCGCGACAAGCTTCGCGCGCTGCTCAAGAGGAACTTTTCGCTGGACGATGCGTCGACCGACGAACTGATTGAGAAGGCGACGGCAGCCGAGCAAGAATCGGTCGACCTCTATCATTTCACCCACCTGCTTAACCGCACGCTCAATGAAAGCGGCCGCGCCCGCCTCATCGAAATGATGTGGGAAATCGTCTATGCTGACGGCAAACGCGACGAGCTTGAAGACAATCTGTTGTGGCGTGCGGCCGATCTGCTTGGCGTCTCGCCGCGCCAACGCATCGAGCTGCGGCGCCGCGTGGGCGGCAACGACACGCAGGAGACTGGCGCATGAGACCGGTCACGCTGATCACCGGCGCTTCGTCCGGCATCGGCACTGAACTCGCCCGGGTCTTTGCCGCGCATGGTCACGAGCTCGTGCTCGTAGCGCGGCGCGCCGACCGGCTTAATTCCCTCGCCGATGAGCTCGCCGCAGCCGGCCGGCCGCGGCCGACGGCGCTCGCGATCGATCTCGGCCAGCGCGATGCGGTGGCAAAGATCGTAAGCGAACTATCATCGCGCGAGGTCGAGCCTCAGCATGTCGTCAACAATGCCGGCTTCGGCCTGATGGGCGAGGCAGCCAAGCTCGACCGCAGCGAGCAGCTCGCGATGATCGATCTCAATGTCCGTGCGCTCACGGACGTGTCGCTGACATTCATTGACAGCATGTCCCGGCATCGCGGCGGTCTGCTTAATGTCGCGTCGATCGCCGCCTTCCTGCCAGGGCCCGGCATGGCGGTCTATTACGCGACCAAGGCCTATGTGCTGTCGTTCACCGAAGCCCTGCATCGGGAATTTTCCGACCGCGGCATCAAGGCGACCGCGCTCTGTCCAGGGCCGGTGCCGACCGAATTTCAGGCGCGCGCCAACATGGAACTGCCGGCCGCGGCAAAGATCATCGAGCTGCCGCCGGATCGGGTCGCGCAGATCGGCTATGACGCGCTGATGCGCAATCAGCGCGTCGCGGTCGCAGGCCTCGCCAACAAGATCGTGGCCTCGCTGATGCACTTTACCCCGCATGCCGTGCTGCTGCGTGCGATCAATCAACGCACAGCGGGCGGCCGCTGATCGCTGCTCATGGCGATCCATCAAGCATTGCTTTCGAGCGCGAACACGATAGGAATTGGTAAACACGTGCGCGCATGAATTGATGCAGAATCAGGTTCTTGTCGTCCTCCACCAAGAGCACTCGACGCCCGGGCGGGTCGGCTGCGCCCTGCAGCAGCTCGGCTATCGGCTTGACATACGCCGGCCGCGTTTTGGCGATCCGCTGCCGCAGACGATGGCCGAGCACGCCGCCGCCATCATTTTCGGCGGGCCGATGAGCGCCAATGACCAGGACGAATTCATCCGCAGGGAGATCGACTGGATCGCAGTGCCCCTGAAGGCGAACAAGCCGTTCCTCGGCATCTGCCTGGGCGCGCAGATGTGCGCGCGCCAACTCGGCGGGCGTGTATTCAAGCATCCGAACGGCCATGCCGAGATCGGCTATTACCCGATCCGCCCGACAGCTGCTGGCCTCGCCGTGGTCGAGACCTGGCCGCAATGCGTCTACCAATGGCACCGCGAAGGCTTTGACGTCCCGTCGGGCGCCGAGCTTCTGGCGGAAGGCGATACGTTCGAGGTGCAGGCGATCCGCTATGGCCGCGCCTTCGCGCTGCAATTTCATCCCGACGTAACGCACCTCATGATACACAAATGGACCACGCGCGGGCACGATCGCATGGAGCTTCCCGGCGCCCGGCCGCGCCACACCCATTTCGCCGATCGCGCGGTCTACGATTATTCGGCGCGCGCCTGGTTGAAGGTATTTCTGCAGCGGTGGCTGGAGCCTGCCGCTCGAGCGGCGGCCTGAGCGCTCTGCACCTGCCGCGCTGTCGGCGGCAGTCCTGATCGCAACGGGAAAGCTTGCCTTGCCGTTGGGGGGTAAATAGCGCTCTATCAATGCCACGTCGCGGCAAGCTGCTGCGCGAAATAGGCGACGGTCTTGGTATAGACCTCCGAGGAGTTCCATTGCAGCAGCACCTGGAAATTGGCGGTGCCTTCACCCCACGGCTGACCGCGCTGCCAGCCATAGGATTTCAGATAATTGGCGGTCGAAGCGAGCACGTCGGGCACGCTGTGAATGAGATCGCGCCGGCCGTTGCCGTCGAAGTCAACGGCATATTTCAGATAGGACGACGGCAGAAACTGCGTCTGGCCGATCTCACCCGCCCAGGCACCGCGCATCTCGGAGGGAGCCATGTCGCCGCGATCGACGATCCGCAGAGCCGCCAGGAGCTCGCTGCGGAATTTGTCCGGCCGGCGGCAATCATAGGCCAGGGTCGCGAGCGAGCGGATGGTCGGGAACTTTCCGGTATTGGCGCCGAAATCCGTCTCCAGTCCCCAGATCGCCACAATGACCGGTCCGGGCACGCCGAATTGCTGCTCGATGCGGACCAAATAGGAACCGTATTGCTGCAGCATCAGCCGTGCGCGCGCCATTCGCGGTGGCACCATCCGCCCCGCGAACTGCTCGAAACTCTGGCGAAACACGCCCTGGGCGTGGTCACGCGCGACGATGGCGGGATCGTAAGTCACATTGCCCAACGCGGCTTGGATGGTGCGCTGGGAAATGCCGTCTGCGGCGGCCTCCTGCTTGACGCCCTGCAGCCAAGTGCCGAAGTCGCCGCCGCAGCTGGCGGCTGCGCGTGCCGGTACTGGGATAAGGCCAAAGGCGATGAGGGCAAGCGTGAAGGCGAGCCAGACCGCGCCGATCATCAGCAATCGCATAGGTTTTCCTTCCTGCCGCTCTCTGGAACGAAGCATCAGAATGTGGCGTAGCAAAGCCTATGTGGCGTCGCAAAGCCCGCGGTTGCAGCGGTCACGGACGCGCGCCCGCGTAGCGGTCGGCTCTATAGAGTTCAGCAAAAACCCGTCGTGAAATCGCTACGACGGCGATAATGCTCAGGCCGCCGATCAGCACCGAGGGGATCGTGCCGAACAGCGCGGCCGCGGCTCCAGCCCGGAAATCGCCGAGCTGGTTCGAGGTGATCGTGACCATGGAATTGACCGCGTAGACGCGACCGCGCATCTCGTCCGGCGTGCGCAATTGCACCATGGTCTGGCGGATGACGACGCTCACGGTGTCCGAAGCGCCGATCACGATCATGGCGCCGAGCGCCAAAACAAAGCTCGGCGCCAGCCCCAGCAGAATCGTGCCGATGCCAAACATGGTTACGGTCGCGAACATCACCCGGCCGACGCGGTCGGCAATCGGCCAGCGTGCCAGCGTCAGCGCGATGGCGATCGAGCCGACTGCAGGCGCTGCGCGCAGCGCGCCGAAGCCGAGCGGGCCGGTGACGTAGATATCGCGGGCAAAGATCGGCAACAGCGCCGTGGCGTTGCCGAACAGAACCGCGAGCAGATCGAGCAGCACGGCGCCGAGTACCACTCTGTGGCGGGCGATGAACGACACGCCGCTGAACAGTGTTTTCAAATCGAGCGGCATGCGCAGGGCAGCAGGCTTCTGCATTGCCATCGTGAGCATCACCAAGCCGGCCGAGAGCCAGATCAGCGCGCACACGACGAAGACCAATGTCGGGCTAAGCGCGACCAGGATGCCGCCGAGCGCGGGTCCGGCGACCACCGCGGTCTGCGAGCCCGAGGTCGAGGCGGCCACCGCATGCGGCAGCACGTCGGGCGCAACGATATTGGGCAAGATCGATTGCACGCTCGGTTGTTCGAAGGCGCGCCCGGCGCCCACGACAAAAGCCATGGCGAGGAGAAGATTCGGCCTCAGTTGACCAGTGAAACTCGCCATTGCCAGCAGGCCGACGGCCAGCGCTTCGACGGTCTCGCCCAAAAAGGTGATCCGCCGCCGGTCGAACCGATCGGCGACATGGCCGGTGAAGGGAAACAGACAGATCGCCGGAATGAATTGCACAAGGCCGATGAGCCCGAGATGGAACGGGCTGCCGGTCAGGGCATACATCTGCCAGCCAACCGCGACGACCTGGATTTGCAGGGCCAGGGAGGCAGCGACGCGTACATAGAGGAAGCGGCAAAAGGCGGGATGCCGCCACAGCGGCACGGCCGGAGAATCAATCTGGCTCATTGCGGGGCAATTTATCCGGCATCTCTGGGTGTGGCCAACCATGCTGCGGCTGGCTCTCCTTGACAGTCCAGGACGGCGGCCGTAAATGGCCCGCACTCGCCGGACCGGCACCTTTCGGCCCGGGTCTAGCCATCTTTGCGCGAATGGCGGGGGCCGTAGCTCAGTTGGGAGAGCGCCGCAATCGCACTGCGGAGGTCAGGGGTTCAAATCCCCTCGGCTCCACCAGCCCTTTGATCCATCAGCTTTTAACCCATCGGGTGCTTGGCTCAGCTTGTTCGCGCCGTCTTAAATCGCTAGGTTCCAGCCTCCCTCAACGCAAAGCCAATCCATGCAGGCGATTCTCGACGTCATTGAAATTGCGCTCAATTTGTACCTCTGGATCGTGATCGCGATGGCGATCTTTTCCTGGCTGGTGGCTTTCAATGTCGTGAACACGCGCAATCACGGCGTCGCCATGATCGGCGATTTTCTTTACCGGATCACCGAGCCCGCGCTGCGCCCGATTCGCGGCATGCTGCCCAATCTCGGTGGCATCGACATATCGCCGGTCATTCTGTTTTTGATCATCATCTTGATCGAGAAGATCATCGATTACTACATCCGGCCGTTCGTGTTCTGAGCACGACGGCTGCGCAGCCATGGGGCAGACCGTTCTTGCGACCGTGGACGCCAATCGCCGATGGCATCGCGCTCGACGTGCGGCTCACCCCGCGCAGCGCGCGTGATGCGATCGAGGGGTTGGAATGCCGTGGCGCGCGGCCGACGCTCAAAGTGCGGGTGCGCGCGGCTCCATTCGAGGGCCAGGCCAACGCGGCTTTGCTGCGGCTGATCGCCAAAACGCTTGGTGTGGCGCCGCGCCAGATCGAAATCGCCAGTGGCGCCACGGCGCGGGTGAAACGCTTGCGGATTTTTGGCGATGCAGCCGCGCTTGCGGCAGCGCTAGAGCGGCTGACGCGGCAAACAACGAAGGATCTCTGATGAGCGCGAAGATCATTGACGGCAAAGCCATAGCCGCCGATTTGCGCGCTCAAGTCGCCTTGGAGACCAAACGCATATCGGCGGCACAAGGACTGGTGCCTGGGCTTGCCGTGGTTCTGATCGGCGACAATGCCGCAAGCAAATCCTATGTAACATCCAAATCGCGCGCGCTGGTCGAAGTCGGTATGCGGCCGTTTGATCATCAGCTTCCGGGTGACACCAGTGAAGCCGAACTGCTCGCTCTTGTGGAAAAGCTCAATGCCGATCCGGCGGTGCACGGCATTCTGGTGCAGATGCCGCTGCCGCCGCAAATCAACCCGCAGCGCATTATCGGGGGCATCCAGCCGGACAAGGATGTCGACGGATTTCACCCCATGAACTTCGGGCGCATGGCGGCGCGGCTGCCGACAATGGTGCCATGCACGCCGATCGCCTGCATGAAACTGGTGAACAGCGTGCACGCCTCGATCGACGGCTGCGATGCGCTGATGGTCGGCCGCTCCACCATCGTGGGCAATCCGCTGGCTCAGCTCCTTCTGGCCGCCAACACGACGGTGACCATCGCGCATAGCCACACCCGCAATCTGCCCGATCTATGCCGGCGCGCCGATCTGCTCTTTGTCGCCATCGGCCGCGCCGAGTATGTCCGCGGGGCCTGGATCAAGCCAGGCGCGACCGTAGTCGATATCGGTATCAATCGCGTGGTGGATGCCGGTGGCAAGTCCCGCATCGTCGGCGACGTTTGCTTTGCCGAAGCGGTCAAGGTCGCTGGCGCGATCACGCCGGTACCTGGCGGCGTCGGCCCGATGACCATCGCCTGTTTATTGGTGAACACGCTGCGCGCCGCCTGCATGCAGGCGCGATTGCCGCCGCCGGGCGTCTGAGGCAGATGACGGATGGCGGATTAAGAAATATCCCTACCCGTCCTCCGTTGTCCGCCATCCGACCTCAGCCATTCCAGCCGAAGGCGACCTTGTCAAGCACGCGCGTGCCGAATTTCTCCGAAGAGCGCGCCACTGCTCTGCCGCCGAGTGCGCGGTAGAATTCGACCGCGTTCTCGTTTTCCGAAAGCGCCCAGACGATCAGCGACTTCATGGCGCTTTGCATCAGGTCACGGCGCGCTGCGGTGAATAGCCGCCGGCCAAAGCCGAGCCCCTGGAATTCAGGCCGCAGATACAGCTCGTAGATCTCGCCATCGTAATACAGGCTGCGCGCCCGGTTGCGTCCGTAATTCGCATAACCGGCGATCTTGTCGCCGAACTGCAGCAAGGCGATGCGGCTGCCCTTGCGAATGGCCGAATCCCACCAGGCGGGGCCGCGCCGATTGATCAGCTTTTCAAGCTCGGTGCCGGGAATGATCCCCTGATAGGCCATCCGCCACGCCTCATCATGGGCCTCCGCCACCTCGACGGCATCACGCGCAGTGGCGCGGCGGATTTCGATAAGGACTGTGCTCATGACGCGCGGCTCATGATGCGGCTTTTTATGGAAGAGTGCGTTTTGGCGTGCATTGCGTCGTCGTATCTCGATCAAAGCAAGCGATTCTGGGCACTTCAAGGGCCAAGATTCACCTTCAGTTAACGATGTGGATTATTAGCCAAAAGCCGGCCTTTGGCCAGAATTGCCAACGGAAAAATACGGGTATCGCGCGCAATCTGACCGCGCTGTTGCAATAGCGTCACGGTTTCCCGCTTTTTGCCTCGGACATATTCCCCGGCCCGAATTTTGTGACAAGATCGCAGCCTGAACACGGCGTCTGCCGCGGTCTATTGCGCGGCGCGTCCGCATTGTGCGCGCTTAGACGCGTTCGGCTTCCTTACGCCGCTCGTTGCGCTTGCGCTCGACCGGATCGAGCAGCTTTTTGCGCAGCCGTATTGATTTTGGCGTGACCTCGACGAGTTCGTCGTCCTCGATATAAGCGAGCGCCTTTTCCAAGGTCATGCGGATCGGCGGCGTGAGCCGGATCGCCTCGTCCTTGGCATGGGTGCGGATATTGGTGAGCTTCTTGCTCTTGAGAACGTTGACTTCCAGATCGTTGCCGCGGGTGTGCTCGCCGACGATCATGCCGCGATAGACCTTGCAGCCCGGCTCGATCATCATCGGGCCGCGGTCTTCCAAGCACCACATTGCGTAGGCGACGGCTTCGCCGTGATCGGTCGAGATCAGAACGCCGTTGCGACGGCCGACCACTTCACCGCGATGCGGGGCATAGGCATGAAACAACCGGTTCATCACAGCGGTGCCGCGCGTGTCGGTCAAGAGCTCGCCGTGATAGCCGATCAGCCCGCGCGTCGGCGCGTGGAAGATGAGCCGGACGCGCCCGCCGCCCGACGGGCGCATCTCGATTATTTCACCCTTGCGCTCGGCCATTTTCTGCACGACCACGCCGGAATGCTCTTCATCGACATCGATGACGACTTCCTCGATCGGTTCGAGCAGCTCGCCGGACGGGCCGTGCTGGAACAAGACCTTGGGCCGCGACACGGAAAGCTCAAAGCCCTCGCGCCGCATGGTCTCGATTAGAATGCCGAGCTGCAATTCGCCGCGCCCGGCGACTTCCATGGAATCCTTTTCCGTGGATTCGGAAATCCGCAGCGCGACATTGCCTTCGGCTTCACGCAACAGCCGCTCGCGAATCACCCGGCTCTGCACCTTGTCGCCCTCGGTGCCGGCAAGCGGCGAATCGTTGATGCGAAAGGTCATCGTCAGGGTCGGCGGATCGATCGGCTGCGCCGGCAGCGGCTCGGTCACTTCCGGCGCGCACAGCGTGTGCGATACAAACGCCTCGGGCAGGCCGGCAATGGCGACGATGTCACCGGCAAAGCCTTCATCGATCGGCGCACGCTCGAGCCCGCGGAAGGCGAGCACCTTGGTGACGCGGCCCTCTTCGACCAGCTCACCGCTGCGATCGAGCACTTTCACCGGCTGATTGGCTTTCACCGATCCGGAGGTGATGCGGCCGGTGACGATACGGCCGAGATAAGGGTTGGATTCCAGGATCGTTCCGAGCATGCGGAACGGGCCTTCTTGAGTCTTGGGCGGCGCGACATGGCGCAGCACGAGATCGAACAGCGGCGCCATTCCAGGTAGGTCGCCCTGATCCTTGGGACGGTCCGCCGCAGCCGCCATCCAGCCCTGCTTGGCTGAGCCATACAGAATTGGGAAATCAAGCTGTTCTTCGCTGGCATCGAGCGCCGCGAACAGGTCGAAGACAGCATTGGCGACCTCGGTCGGCCGCGCATCGGCGCGATCCACCTTGTTGATGACGACGATGGGCTTCAGTCCCATCTTGAGCGCCTTGGAGACCACGAATTTGGTCTGCGGCAGCGGACCCTCGGCGGCATCCACCAACACCAGCGCGCCGTCGACCATGTTCAGAATGCGTTCGACCTCGCCGCCGAAATCGGCGTGGCCCGGCGTGTCAACGATATTGATCCGGGTGTCCTTCCAGACCAGCGAGGTTGCCTTGGCGAGAATGGTAATGCCGCGCTCGCGTTCCAGGTCATTGGAATCCAAAGCGCGCTCGACGACGCGCTGATTGTCGCGAAAAGCCCCCGATTGCTGCAGCAAGCGGTCCACCAGCGTGGTCTTGCCATGGTCGACATGGGCAATGATGGCAATGTTGCGCAGGTTCATAACGGTTTCCGGAATCAAAGGCGGGCCCCAAAGGGCGCAAAGGGGCCCGCGCTTGCCGGCCGTATATAGGAGCTTTGTGACAGGAAGCAATCCGGCGCTTGCAGGTGGCAAACCGCCGCGCGGCTAAGCGGCGGCGGCTTTGGCTGGGTCCTTGGCGCTGTCTTTGGCGCTGTCTTTTCCGCTTTCTTTCGCGGTCTTTGTTGCATCGGCAGTGACCGCGGTCGCCGTCACTTCGGGTGCGGTTCCCGCATGGTCGAGAATGGCGGTGCGGCGCGCGGCGATTGCGAAGCGCAGCTGGTCCAGCGCGAAGGAAAACGACATCCGCACCGTCTCATCGAATTCCTCGCGCTCGCTCTGATGGATGATGGCGATGACGAGATTGTCGGCCTCGATCTGCAGCTGTTCGAGCGTCTCCAGGCTCTGCGCGGCATGCGCCCGGCGCACCATATCGAGTACCCGCTGCAAAAGCCGAAGCCGCCGCGTGCGTGTGTCGTTGCGCAGATAGCTTGCTACCGCGGCAATGGCCGAGCCGAACACCGGGAAGATCAATAAGCCGTAAAATATGTCGTCGCCGTATTTGTCGAAGAACGTCTGTTGGCTGTCAGTCAAATAAGCGAGTGCGCCCGGATGCACGACAACGTCGCTGTCTTTGTCGGTCTCGGGCGCGGCAATCTTCACATCGCCCGGCAGCGCCATCGCCAGCGACTGGCGCGCGGTGTAGATCGCCTTCGCCAGACTGGCGATGACGTTTGAATTGTACGATTTGCGGGCGACGACGTATTCGGCGAAGCTCAAAGTCTTCAGGCTATCATTAGGCGTCGGCGGCGTGCCGCCGAACGTGCCGGCATCGATGTCGATCGACTCGAAGGCCGGATTGCGCTGGGCGATCCCCTCTGCCTGATCGATCTCGATGAAATTCGGCGCGACGCCATTGACGGTGGCCGACCCAATGACGCTGGAAATAGCGGGACTGGTGGCGGCGCCGGCGACAAATAACGCATCGACCTGATGGCTCTTGATCGCGTCGGGGACCTCACGCGGATCGAGATGCGAGATCGTCACTTTGTCGAGCGGGAGGCCGTAATGGGTGAGCACCAGTTCAAGCAGGCCCGTGGTCGCTTCATTGCCGCTGACGATACCGACGCGCTTGCCTAACAGGTCTGCGGCCTTCCCAAACGTGCTGTCGCTTGTGTCGCTGTCGTCACTGGCATCGTCGCTCTTGACGGCCTTGGCGCCTTTGCCGCTCTTGGCAGTCTTGGCGCCCGCCTTTGCGCCTTTGCTGGCCTTGGCGCTCGCCTTCTTGGCCGGCTTACCGCCCGCGCTCTCTTCTCCTTTGGGTGCAGCCGCACCGCCTGCCGCGGGCACGATCAGCGCCATCACGTTTTTCCGGAGAATGGCGACCACCGGCCAATCAAGCGCATCATCGAGATTGCTGGGCAGAACCGCAAGATCGGCCTCGCCCTTGCTCATGGCCTCGGCGGTGGCTTGCGGGCTCGGCGTGGGAACGAGCTGCAAATGCAAATTGCGGTGATCGGCCGCAAGCTGTTCGGACAGCGCTTGCACGAATCTGGCATCGATCGGCCCGGCGGCGATTCGCATGTGGTCTGCGGCAATCGTGAAATGGATGGCGGCCCAGACACCGGCACCAAGCAGCATCGTGCCAAGTATAGTCACCAACCAGGTGTGGCGCAGAAACATGCGCACCCGGCTGCGCACGATGCTTTCAAGCGACTCGTAGATCATCGTCTTGCCTGATCCGCGCTCACTCGCCCCTCCGGCCGCGCCGGAGCGGCGCAATAGCAAATACCTCATGGCCAGGGGGGACGGCATGGTTAATCCTACCACGCCTGCGAGCTCCTGGCGCTACGGTGCTGCCATGTGGACCGGGCTCGAATCGCGGCATTGGTTAATCGTCAGATCCAACAACAACGGTGATCGCAGCTCATGGCCGACTTTGGCGCCAGGGTCGTTCGCGCCGGGGCTCTGTGGAACCCTGGCCTGGGGCCATTCGAGCGGCCAATTGGCGATCGCGGCAGCAAGTTCAAGCCCGTATCAAGCGCCGGCCGGGCGGCTCCATGGGCCGAAGCGAAAGCCGGCCGGCATCGCACGATGCAGCATCAGCATCTCGCCGACTGTTTCCGACGTCACAAGGCCGATCAGCCGATCCGACGCATCAACAATGCCCACGACCGGTGCCGGCTTTTCCTGGAGCAGCCGGAACGCCTCGTCGAGGCAGTGGCGATGGCCCAAGATCGGAATTTGCGCGGTCATGGCGTCGCCGACCTTGGCATCCGGCCCGTGCTCCTTGAGCGCGCGAATGAGGTTGTTGCGGACCAGTACACCGAGCGGGCGGCCGCGACCGTCAACCACGGGGAACTCGCCCTGGCTGGTTCGCAGCAGGGTCTCGACCGCGATATCGATATGCTCCTCGGGAGTCAGGGTCGCAAATTGCGTCATCATGGCTGCAGTGACCGGCACGCCATGTGACATGGCGCGGATTGCAACCAGATGCGCTTCCGAGGCGGCCGCGAGATAGACGAAAATCGCGATAAACAAAAGCAGCGGATTGCCGAACAAGCCAATAAAGCCGAGCAGGAAGGCGACGCCTTGCCCGATCGCGGCCGCCATTTCAGTGGCCCGCACATAACCGAAGCGGGCCGCAAGCAGCGCGCGCAGCACGCGTCCGCCGTCCATCGGGAAGGCGGGAATGAGATTGAACAATGCGAGGAACACATTCACCTCGGCGAGACGATCGACGAGACTGCCCTTTGTGCTCTGGATCGCGACCAAATGGCTTGGCGTCAGATCGGCGCCGAAGAGAACCAGCAGTCCGGCAATGGCGACGTTGACGAGCGGGCCGGCGATGGCGATCAAGAATTCCTCGCTCGGCCGTTCCGGAATGCGCTCGAGCCGCGCGACACCGCCGATCGGCAGCAGGATGACGTCTGGCGTCGTCACGCCGAAGGCACGCGCAGTAAAGATGTGGCCGAATTCGTGCAGCAGCACGCACAGGAACAGGAGCATCATGAACAAGAGCCCGCTCCAGGCCGCCTGTGGCCCGCCGGAAAGGTAGCTGACGCCGAAGATCCAGGCGAGAAACAGAAGGAATGTCACGTGGATGCGGACCGCGGTGCCGGCGATCGAGCCGATCGTCAATGACCAACCCATAACTACCTCCCGGGCCCGAGGAACGTCGCCCCCTTTGGGCCGTGTTTGCTGCCTAAGTCGCCGGTTAAGTATGGTTTCGAGCCGACCTTTGCGAGAGTGACTCGATCGAACGAGGTGCCCGCACACCAAGCATTCTGCTTCATGGCCCGCGCGGCGCTGATCGCGGAAAAAAAACGGATCACCGCCCCGAATGGTTCAACGTCCACAAGACCGTGCAGGTCGCGCCGTCGACGCCCGAGGCGGGCGGTCTTGCGGTGCTTGACCTCAGGCTCGCCGAAGCGATGGATAAGCTTGCTTCTTAACGGCGCCAACCGGTCGATTCAAAGCCCGCGCCCATCAGGAGCGCGCGTCCGGCTGCTTCCGGACAGCGCCTTGCGGCCGCGCTCATTCGGGTCCATCTTTGATGCGTGGTCGCTCGGATGCCGGAGCAGGAGGGGCCGATGTGGTTTCGTCAAACAGCCTCAGACAGCTGGCAGAGTTTCAGTTGGGACGGCTTCCCCTGGCAGGATTTGGCCGCGCGGTCGCGGCGCTTCGCCGCCGAGGAAGCCGATCTGCGGCGCAAGATCTGGAGCAAGATCAGGCGCGAAGCGGCGAGCATGCCTTTCATTGAAGACGCGCTCACCGCGCATTATTGCGCCTTCGATCGCAGAACACCGCTTTACGTGAAGCTCGCGCTCGTCGGCGCCGTCGTCTATTTCATTCTGCCGGACGATCTGATTCCGGATTCGGTTCCCGTGCTCGGCTATGCCGACGATGCCGCGGTGCTTGCCGGCGCCATGAAACTGTTTGCTTCGCATATCAAGCCGGAGCATCGTGAAGCCGCCAAACGCACGCTAGAGCGGATGCGTCAAGCTTAAAATAAAATGATTCACGCCCTCACGGCCGTAGCACGATCTTGCCCATCACTTTACGATCGGCGATGGCATGCAGAGCAGCGGCGATCTGCGTCAGTGGATAGACCGCGTGCACATGGGCGCTGAGCTTACCCTGGGCGCACCAACGGACGATGTCGGTCATCAGATCGCGCTGCGCGTCCGGCTCGCGCCGCGCCCAGGCGCCCCAGGCCACGCCGCGAATGTCGCAGTTCTTGAGCAGCACCAGATTGAGCGGCAGTCTTGGAATTTCGCCGGCGGCGAATCCGATCACCAGATAGCGGCCATCCCATGCCATCGAACGCACCGCAGCCTCCGTATAAGGCCCGCCCACGGGATCGTAGACCACGTCGATGCCGCGCTCGCCGCCGAGACGCCTGAGCGCGCCGCGTAAATCCTCAGTCGCGTAATTGACGGTATCAGTCGCGCCGTGCGCGCGCGCGAATCGCAGCTTCTCATCAGACGAGGCGCAGGCGATGACACGGGCGCCCATCACCCTGCCGATCTCGACCGTGGCAAGACCGGTGCCGCCGGAGGCGCCGAGCACGACCAGTATCTCGCCGGGCCTTAGTGCGGCGCGCAGGCGCAGCGCGTAAAGAGTGGTGCCGTAAGTGACGGTGAGGCCCGCGGCCCGATCAAAATCAAGCTCATCCGGCACCTTCACGAGCTGCCGTGCCGGCACGGCGACCGCCTCGCGGGCCGCGCCCCAACCGATACTGCCCATCACGCGATCGCCGGGGGCGATCTCGCTCACCCCCGGGCCGATACTTTCGACGACGCCGGAGAACTCAGCTGCGGGCGAGAATGGAAATGGCGGCTTGTGTTGATATTTGCCGGCGATGATCAATGTATCGAAGAAATTGAGCGCGGCCGCCTTGATACGCACCACCGCCTCGCCGGGTCCGGCCTGCGGTTCGGCGATGTCTGCGAGTTCAAGTTGTTCGGGCGAGCAGAAGCGACGGCAGAGAATGGCTTTCATGCCGAAGTCATATCAGGGTTCGGTCACGCCCGCATCAAGCAGGCAGCGGCGCAGCCGCGCAAAGGCAAGCCGCAGGCGCGACTTCACCGTGCCGAGCGGGAGCTCTAGACGCGCGGCGATCGCCGCATGAGACAAGCCGTTATAGAAAGCGAGCTTGATCAGCGCCAATTGCTCTCGCGGCAGCGTGCGCAGCGCTTCGCGCAAACACTCGGTCCGCTCGGCCGTGTCGATACAGTCATCGCAGGCGCGGCTTGGGTCGGGAATGTCGAAGAACGTCTCGATATCGCAAGTCGCTTCCCGGCTCCTTCGCTTGATGTCGATGCGTCGATTGCGAGCAATGTGGAAAACCCAGGTACCGGCGGTCGCTTTCGCGGGATCGAACAGATGCGCCTTGCGCCAGATCGTCTCCATCACATCCTGCGTCGCATCGGCGGCGGTGAAAGCGTTGAGCCCGAGCCTGACCATTTGGGCGTGCACGCGCGGGCCGAAATGATCGAACAGGATGGCAAAGGCTCCGCCATCGTGATCGTTGCCGACGGCGGTGAGAAGCTCATCGAAATTGTCGGCAGGAATTGCGGAGCGTCGATGCGGCGTCCGCCGCGCATCATACGGCCAATCCGTCAGGCTCACGGCACGTCACCCCCGATTCTCTCATCCGCACACGGCTCGTCTGGACCTGAAATCTCGGCTGCCGCGGCCTGTCACTGGGTGCAAGCAGTATTCAAGGGCGGCGCGTGACCCGCTGTGTCCCCCGTCACACATTTGGCGGTGCAGCGAATCGCCGCACCTGCCCCAGCCGTCGACAAGCCCGAACCGCGCGAAACAGTCGTGTTTTCGGCCGTTTTTCGGCTCATTGGATTAAGTGTGACAGGTTTGCTATCAATCGATCGGGGGTTAGTTTCCGCGCGAGGGCTGATGCGCAACCGTCGACAGTGGCCGCTTTTGCTTTCGCTGCCGCTGGCTTTCCTCTTGGCAGCACTCTGCGCCGCTTCCGCTGTGGCTCAGCAACAGCCCTCGGCAGGCACGCCGCCCGCTCCGGCAAAGCCCAGGCCTGCCCCTGCCCCAAAACCGGCGGCTCCCGCGGCCGGTGCGCCGGCGGTAAAGCCAGCAGTTCCCCCCGGCGTCGCCAGCGGCGCGCAACCGAGATTGCTCGGACAATATGCGGACTGGGGCGCCTACACGGCCTCGCCCGGCGGCAAGAAAATCTGCTTCGCAATTGCCAAGCCGCAAACCTCGGAGACCAATCCGCCGGGCCGGCCGCGCAATCCGGCCTATATGTTTATTTCCACCAGGCCCGCGGAGAAGGTGACCAATGAGGTATCGATCATCATCGGTTATCCTTTCAAGCCCGCCTCTGAAGCCACTGCGGCCGTGGGCTCGAGCACATTCGCGCTCTACACCCAGCAGGACGGCGCCTGGATTAAGAACGCCGCCGAAGAGGCCAACATGGTGAATGCCTTGCGGTCGGGGCAGACCGCAGTCGTGAAGGGCGTTTCCGCCCGAGGCACGCAATCGACCGACACGTTCAATCTGCGCGGTCTCGCGCAGGCTCTGGACCGGACCGGTCAGGAATGCAAATAGACGCGGGCTGGATGCGCCGACCGGCCGTTGTCGGCTGAGCGCCGGGATCCAGCTGTCGAAAGCGTGCCGGGCACACCATATTTATGCGGCGGGACTAGCGGCCGGGCTGCGGTTGTTGGACTAGCAATGACGACTTCGCTGACTGCCATCAAAACGCAACGCCCGACCGGCTTTGTCGAAAAGCGGCCGCTCGAACGCTATGCGGCGCCGGCTAAGCCCTCGTTGGTCGGCTTATCGCGTGAAGCCTTGTCGGCCTCGCTGGCGCGTGTCGGTGTGCCGGAGCGGCAGCGCCGGATGCGCGTCCAGCAAATCTGGCATTGGCTCTATCTGCGCGGCGCACAGAATTTCGATGAAATGACGACGCTGTCGAAAGATCTGCGCGCCGAGTTGGCCCGGCACTTCACGCTTGATCGGCCCGCAGTCGCGGCCGAGCAAATTTCGATCGACGGCACGCGCAAATGGCTGTTGCGGCTTCCAGGCGAACACGGCGATGCGCCGCACGAGGTCGAATGCGTTTACATTCCCGAGACGGATCGCGGGACTTTGTGCATTTCGAGCCAGGTCGGATGCACGCTCAACTGCAGTTTTTGCCACACCGGCACCCAGCGTCTCGTGCGCAATCTGACCGCAGCCGAGATCGCCAGTCAGGTCGTGCTGGCGCGTGATCGCCTCAATGACTGGCAACGTGTCGCCGCACCGGCGGGAAGTGAGCCGGAAAAGCGCCTGGTATCAAATATCGTGATGATGGGGATGGGCGAGCCGCTCTATAATTTCGAGGCGGTGCGCGACGGGCTTGCCGTGGTCGCCGACGGTGACGGCTTGAGCATCTCCAAGCGCCGGATCACGCTGTCGACGTCCGGCGTCGTGCCCAATATCGCACGCGCCGGCGCCGAGATCGGCTCCATGCTGGCGGTATCGCTGCATGCGGTGACCGACGAATTGCGCGACGAATTGGTGCCGCTCAACCGCAAATATCCGATCCGCGAATTGCTCGAGGCCTGCCGCAACTATCCCGGCCTCTCGAACGCGCGACGCATCACCTTCGAATACGTGATGCTCAAGGGCGTCAACGATTCGCTGGCCGATGCCAAGGCGCTGGTGCGGCTCCTCAAAGGCATTCCCGCCAAGATCAATCTGATCCCATTCAATCCCTGGCCGGGCACCAAATACGAATGCTCCGACTGGGAGCAGATCGAAAAATTCTCCGAGGTCGTCTTCGATGCCGGTTATGCCTCGCCGGTGCGCACGCCGCGCGGCCGCGATATTCTCGCCGCGTGCGGCCAGCTCAAGAGCGCGACTGAAAAGCTTTCCGCACGCGAGCGTCTCGCGTTGCGTGCCATGGCCGTCACAGATTGACGGCGACCGGATGATCGACGCAGGCGATGACCGCGGCCATGATTGCCCTTTTCCGGCTTACCATGATGTTCGTCGGCTATGTTTGGGCCTGCGTCGCCGCGTCGCTGGTGCTGACGCTCGGGACGCTCACACCGCATTGGGGCGATCTCGGCGCGCTCGCCAATGCGCTTGGCGCGCCGGCGGCAGACGTGCCGGCGGCGGCCCTATGGTCGGTGGTCGGCATCGGCGCATTCATCATCTTTGCCGTCGGCTTCATTCCGATGCTTCTGGTGATCACTCTGGTTGAGGGCTTTGCGCTGCGCTCCGTCGCGATCTATGGCGTGATCGGCGCGGTGCTTGCGCTCGCCGCTGCCTACGGGCTTGATTTCGGCGGCTATACCGCGCCCGATATCGATCTGATGCACGAGCGCGAGGTGTTTGCCGCGGCGGGCATCGCCGGCGGACTGGTTTATTGGCTGTTCGCCGGCCGCCGCGCCGGCGTCTGGAAGTGATCGGATGAACCGCAAGGGGCTCGCGATCGCGCTCACTATCGCCGTGGTCGTCGCCATCCTTTGCGCGGTCGATCCGCAGCTCGATCTCGACCTCGCGCGCATCGGCTACGATCCGCAGCGAAATCTGTTCGGCATCAATGCGCAGCCGTGGGTCCAGCATGTGCGCGAGGCAGCGCGGCTGCTCATCACGCTCCTGGTGCTGCCGGCTTTTCTTTCGGTGATCGGCAAGCTGATCTGGCCCCATCGCCGCATGCTGATCGAAGGGCGGGCCGCCCTTTTTCTGATCGTCACGCTGGCGCTCGGGCCCGGCATCATTACCAATCTGGTGCTCAAGGATCATTGGGGCCGCGCGCGCCCGATCGACGTGCAGCAATTCGGCGGCACCGACCGCTTCACGCCGTGGTGGGACCCGCGCGGGCAGTGTCCGAACAATTGCTCCTTCGTCGCCGGCGAGCCGTCCGGGGCGTTCTGGACCTTGGCGCCGGCGGCACTGGCACCCTTTGAAATGCAGCCGCTTGCCTATGCGGCAGCGCTTCTGTTCGGCACCGCGATCGGTGTCCTGCGCATTGGTGCCGGGGGACACTTTTTCAGCGACGTGGTGTTCGCCGGCGTGTTCGTCTATCTGGAAATATGGGCCGTCCACGGCCTGATCTATCGCTGGCGCAATACGCCATTCACCGAGGCGGCGGTCGAATCGCTCTTGGCGCGCGCCGGCGCGGCGATCCGTGGCGGCTGTACCGCGCTCGTGGCCCGCGCCCGCCACATGATCGCGTCGGCGCGCTCACCCGGCTCGGGCGGCTCGGCTTGAGCCGCGGCGGCTTGCGTCTTACTCCGGCTCACCGAGGACGCGGAAAAATTCTTGAAGCTGCGGCCCCATGGGCAGATTGAGCGTCTCACCGGTCGGCAGCCGGCGCACGAACCATTTGTCATAAAGTTCGCCGAGGCACCGCTCGCTCGCCATGCGGCTGAAGGTGCGCTCGACCGCCCGGGAATTGGAGCTCGAGAGCCATTCTTGCTTGCGTCGGGCTCCGGCGTCCCTATAGTCCGCGCAACTTTCGACGATGTTTTCGCGTTCAGCGAGGTTTCTTGCGATGCCAAAAGGCGACGTCAAAAAAGTTGTGCTGGCCTATTCCGGGGGGCTCGACACTTCGATCATCCTCAAATGGCTGCAAACCACCGCTGGCTGCGAAGTTGTCACCTTCACCGCCGATCTCGGCCAAGGCGAGGAGCTCGAGCCGGCGCGGGCAAAAGCGCTGACACTTGGCATCAAGCCGCAAAACATTTTCATCGAGGATCTGCGCGAGGAATTCGTCCGCGACTATGTGTTCCCGATGTTCCGCGCCAATGCCGTCTATGAAGGGCAATATCTTCTTGGCACGTCGATCGCGCGGCCGCTCATTGCCAAGAAGCAGATCGAGATCGCGGAAAAGGTGGGCGCCGACGCCGTCGCCCATGGCGCCACCGGCAAGGGCAATGATCAGGTGCGCTTCGAACTCTCTTATTACGCGCTCAAGCCCAACGTGAAAGTCATCGCGCCGTGGCGTGAGTGGGATTTCAAATCGCGCGAGGCGCTGATCGCGTTTGCCGAGCAGAACCAGATCCCGATCGCCAAGGACAAGCGCGGCGAGGCGCCGTTCTCGACCGACGCCAACCTTCTGCATACCTCGTCCGAAGGCAAGGTGCTGGAGGACCCGGGGAGCGAAGTGCCGGATTACGTCTATTCGCGCACCGACGATCCAGAAAAGGCGCCGACCTCGCCCGAATATATTACGGTCGATTTCGAGCGCGGCGATCCCGTCGCGATCAACGGCAAAAAGCTTTCACCGGCGCAGCTGCTAATGCAGCTAAATGCGCTCGGCAAGAAGCACGGCATCGGTCGTCTTGACCTGGTGGAGAATCGTTTTGTCGGCATGAAGTCGCGCGGCATGTATGAGACGCCGGGCGGCACTATTCTGCTCGCCGCGCATCGCGGCATGGAATCGATCACGCTCGATCGCGGCGCCGCGCATCTCAAAGACGAGCTGATGCCGAAATATGCGGAGCTGATCTATTACGGCTTCTGGTTCTCGCCCGAGCGCGAAATGCTGCAGGCGGCGATCGATAAGAGCCAGGAATTCGTCTCCGGCAGGGTGCGGCTCAAGCTCTACAAGGGTAACGCGGGCGTGGTCGGCCGCGAGAGCAAATATTCGCTCTACGATAAGGATCTTGTGACCTTCGAAGACGGCAAGGTTGCCTATGATCAGCGCGATGCGGAAGGATTCATCCGGCTCAATGCGCTGCGGTTGCGCACCTTGGGGCAGAGGAAGCGGAGGCTGAAATTATAACTCCGGCCGTGCCGCCTGCAGCCTTGAGCGGGCCGAGGGCGGTAAAATGCCTTAGACCCGCGCGTAGTCCGAAACTGGGAAACCGATGTGACGCAGCCGACCCGATAGACATTGCAATAGCCGTTACACCTGCCGCTCGACCAGCGCGCGCTTGATGTCGGCGATCGCCTTCGCCGGGTTGAGATGCTTGGGACAGGCCTTGGCGCAATTCATGATGGTGTGACAGCGGTAGAGCCGGAACGGATCTTCGAGATGATCGAGCCGTTCGCCGGTCGCCTCGTCGCGCGAATCCACGATCCAGCGCTGCGCCTGCAACAGTGCGGCGGGACCGAGATAGCGCTCCGGATTCCACCAATAGCTCGGGCATGACGTCGAGCAGCAGGCGCAGAGAATGCATTCATAGAGTCCGTCCAGCTTCTGCCGGTCCTCGTGGCTCTGCTTCCATTCCGTGCGCGGCGTCGGCGAGACCGTCTGCAGCCATGGCTCGATCGAGGCGTGCTGGGCATAGAAATTGGTCAGGTCCGGCACCAGGTCTTTCACCACCGGCATATGCGGCAGCGGATAAATCCGTACCGGGCCCTTGATGTCGCTCATGGCCTTGGTGCAGGCGAGCGTATTGGTGCCATCGATATTCATGGCACAGGAGCCGCAAATGCCTTCGCGGCAGGAGCGACGGAAGGTCAGTGTCGCATCAACGTTGTTCTTCAGCCAGATCAGGCCATCGAGCACCATCGGCCCGCAGTCATCGGTATCGACGTAATAAGTGTCGATACGCGGGTTGCGGCCATCGTCCGGATTCCAGCGATAGACGCGGTATTCGCGCTCCGCCTTGGTATTCGCCGGGCGCGACCAGCTCTTGCCTTCGGTGATCTTGGAATTTTTCGGCAGTGTGAACTGGACCATATCAATAAATCCGTTAGTAGACCCGTTTTTGGGGCTCGATATAGGCGACGTCGTTGGTCAGCGTGTAGGTGTGCACCGGCCGGTAATCGATGGTGACCTTGCCGGTCTTATGATCGAGCCAAGCCAGCGAATGCTTCATCCAGTTCTGATCGTCGCGCTCGGGATAATCCTCGCGCGCATGGGCGCCGCGGCTTTCGGTGCGGTTGACCGCCGCATCCATGGTGACCACGGCCTGCTCGATCAGATTGGCGAATTCGAGCGTCTCGATGAGGTCGGAATTCCAGATCAGCGAGCGGTCGGAGACGCGCAGGTCGCTGGCGCCGTCATAGACCTGGTGGATCAGCTTGGAGCCTTCTTCCAAGACTTCGCCGGTCCGGAATACCGCGCAATTGCTCTGCATCACCTGCTGCATTTTGGCGCGCAGATGCGCGGTCGGCGTCGCGCCCGACGCATTGCGATACTTATCGAGCCGCGACAGCGCGAGTTCGGCGGCGTCTTTGGGCAGTTCCGGCTGCTTATCGTTCGGGGTGAGAATTTCGGCGCAGCGCAGTGCCGCGGCGCGGCCGAACACGACGAGATCGATCAATGAGTTGGAACCGAGCCGGTTGGCGCCGTGCACCGACACGCAGGCCGCTTCGCCAAGCGCCATCATGCCGGGCACGACATGATCCGGATTCCCATTCTTCTTGGTCAGCGCTTCGCCGTGATAATTGGTGGCGACGCCGCCCATATTGTAGTGAACGGTCGGCACGATCGGCACCGGCTCACGGGTGAGGTCGACTCCAGCGAAGATGCGCGCCGATTCGGTGATGCCGGGCAGGCGCTCGGCGAGAATCTGCGGATCGAGATGGTCGAGATGCAGATAGATGTGATCCTTCTTCGGCCCCACCCCGCGGCCTTCGCGGATCTCGATGGTCATGGCGCGTGAGACGACATCGCGCGAGGCAAGGTCCTTGGCGGAGGGCGCATAGCGCTCCATAAAACGCTCGCCCTCGGAATTGACCAGATAGGCGCCTTCGCCGCGCGCGCCCTCGGTGATGAGCACGCCCGCGCCGTAAATGCCGGTCGGATGGAATTGCACGAATTCCATGTCCTGCAGAGGCAGGCCGGCGCGCAGCACCATGGCATTGCCGTCGCCGGTCTGGGTATGCGCACCGGTGCAGGAGGCATAGGCACGGCCGTAGCCGCCGGTGGCGAGGATGGTCATCTGCGCCGCGAAGCGATGGATCGAGCCGTCGTCAAGATTGAGTGCCACCACGCCGCGGCAGCGGCCTTCCTCATCCATCATCAGATCTATGGCGAAATACTCGATGAAGAATTCGGTCTTATGGCGCAGCGCCTGGCCGTACATCGTATGCAACATGGCATGGCCGGTGCGGTCGGCGGCGGCGCAGGTGCGCTGCGCGGTGCCCTTGCCGTAATGGGTGGTCATGCCGCCGAACGGGCGCTGATAGATCTTGCCGTCCTCGCGGCGCGAGAACGGCAGCCCCCAATGTTCGAGCTCATAGACCGCTTCCGGGGCGTGGCGGCACATATACTCGATGGCATCCTGATCGCCGAGCCAGTCCGACCCCTTCACGGTGTCGTACATGTGCCACCGCCAGTCGTCCTCGCCCATATTGCCGAGCGCGGCGGCAATGCCGCCCTGCGCCGCCACCGTATGCGAGCGGGTCGGAAACACCTTGGTGATGCAGGCGGTGCGTAGGCCCGCTTCGCTGCAGCCGACCACGGCGCGCAGGCCTGAGCCGCCGGCGCCGATGACCACGACATCATAGATGTGGTCTTCAATCGGATAGGCGCGGCCATTGACGGCGGGCGCCGCGGCTCCATTTCTTGCGCTCTCTGCCATGCTTACAGTCCAAACGATAATTTGAGCAGTGCGTAGACCGAAATCACGCCAACCGACCAGCAGAAGAACGTGTTGGCGAGCAGCAGCGTGAGCTTCGTCGACTCATCGGGAACATAGTCCACGACAATCTCCTGCATGCCGATCTTCATGTGGACGACCGTGCAGATGACAAACAGCAGCATGATGATGCCGACCAGCGGCGAGCCGAGGATCTGTGCAGCGGCGGCCTGATTGCGGCCGAGCAGGAAGATGCCGATCACGATCGCCATGATGGTGAGCGGCACGCCGGCGACCGATGTCATCCGCTGCATCCAGAAATCCCCGGTGCCGGATTTTGCCGCGCCGCGGCCGCGAACCTTGGCCAGCGCAGTGCGGAAATGCTTGGGGGCGCTATCGGGCGTGATGCCGCTCATCGCGAACCTCCCATGGCGAGGTAGCCGATCAATGCGACAACAAAGGTCAACGCCAGCGAACCGATAATGGTGGCCGCCGCCAGCCACTCTCGTTCCTGCGGTCCAAAGCCGCGGCCGGTATCCCAGATCAGATGGCGAATGCCGCCGAGCGTGTGATGAATCAGCGACCAAGTGTAGCCGAGTATGACGATCTGCCCAATGATCGAGCCGGCGAACCACTGGAACTTGGCGTAAGCATTCGGCCCCTGCGCCGCCGCCAGGAACCACCAGCACACGAGCAGCATGCCGAAATAGAGGACAAAGCCGGTGATCCGATGCAAACCGGACATTACGAGCGTCAGCGGCAGACGGTAGATTTGCAAGTGCGGCGAAATCGGCCGCGTAACAGGAGCGCGTCGATCAAGCGTATCGGCCATTGGCGTAATCTTCCGGCATCATCTTCCCACTTTGCTCGCCTGCAGAGCGGCAAGCGCGCGCTTGTTCCTAGCCAATCCATACGCGTCCGGCAATGCAACGCAGCGTGGAAACACCGCAGCCGGCGCACGTAATTTCGTATTCGACGAAACAATAGGGTTGAAATGCTCAGGCACAATTGGCCATATTAGAAACATGGCTTCGCTAAACGCGAAGGCAGGGATGATGCGGTTCGATCTGACCGACCTGAGCCTGTTTCGTCATGTCGTTGAAGCCGGCAGCATCACGCACGGTGCCGAGCGCGCGCACCTGGCGCTCGCTGCAGCCTCGACCCGTATCCGCAATATGGAAGACGTGCTCGGCGTCGCGCTGCTCACACGCGGCCGCCAGGGCGTCACGCCGACGCAAGCCGGCCGCACGCTGTTGCAGCACGCGCGCACAATCCTGCGGCAGGCCGAACGATTGCATGAAGACCTCGGCGCCTATGGCGGTGGTCTCGCCGGCCAGATCAGGGTGCTGTCGAATACCAATGCGCTTACCGAATTTCTGCCGGAGGCGCTGTCGTCGTTCCTGGCGGCCCACCCCAATATCAGCGTCGATCTCGAGGAGCGCCTGAGCGACGAAATCGTCGGCCTGATTGCCGAAGGCGTTGCCGATCTCGGCGTGGTCGCCGGCACCGTCGACGCGGGCACGCTTGAGACCTATCCCTTCCGCCGTGATCGCTTCGTGCTGGTGGTGGCGCAGGATCATCCGTTGGCGAAGCGCGCCAGGATCAGCTTCGAGGAGGTGCTCGATCAGGATTTTGTCGGGCTCGACCGTGCCAGCGCGATCCAGCGCTTTCTCGCGGCCAAGGCGGTGCGGATCGGACGGCCGTTGCGGCTTCGTGTGCAGCTGCGCAGCTTCGACGCCGTGTGCCGCCTCGTCGAGTGCAAGGTCGGCATCGGCGTCGTGCCGGAAACCACGGCACGACGCGTGTCGAAGACCATGGCGATCAAAGTCGTCGCTCTGTCGGATTCCTGGGCGGTGCGCGATCTGACGATCTGTGTGCGCAGCCGCGACGAACTGCCGATCTACGCGCGGCAGCTGGTCGAGCATTTGCGGGCGCGGGCTTAGCGCGGAATCAGCACCCAGTAATCGAGATCGAGCAAGACCGCGGGATCATAATCTTCGCCGGTCTTGTAAGGAAAATCCGCGCAGGTCTTGTCGCAGGTCGCGATGGTGCGCAGCCGCAGCGCGCCGACATCGGCGCGCCCCGGCAATTCGGCTTTCGCCAGCACCTCCGACCAGGCAAACACGCTTCCCCCGGCAAACAGCGGCGCGACATGGCGTCCGCCATTGATCGCGGCGACATGGAAAGCATTTCCGAGACCGCTGAACGACAGCGCACGCGCCAGCGAAATCACGTGCCCGCCATAGATCAGGCGGCGGCCGAAGCGGCCCTGCTTGGCGCTGAACAGATCGAAGTGGATGCGCGCAGTGTTTTGGTACAGCCGCGTCGCGATCTGGTGTTCGGCTTCTTCGACCGTCAGGCCGTCGACATGGTCGATTTTCTCGCCCACGGCATAGTCGTCAAATTTGTACGGACTGCCGGCGAGCGTGTAGTCGTAGGCTGACGTATTGATCGGCGGACAGGCCTCGCCCAGCACCTTCGGATCGAGGGCGGTCGGCAGCCGCGGCACATGATCGCCCGGCGCCGGCGCCGACTGATCGCGCTTATGCACCATCACCCAGCGCACATATTCGAGCACCGGCTTCTGATCCTGGTTATAGCCGGTGGTGCGGACATAGACGATGCCGGTCTTGCGGCTCGAATTTTCCTTCAAACCGATCACTTCGGACTGCGCCGAGAGCGTGTCGCCGGGATAGACCGGGGCGCGGAAGCAGCAATTGGCGTAGCCGAGATTGGCGACGGCATTGAGCGAAACGTCGGGAACGGTCTTGCCGAAAATGATGTGGAACACGAGCAGATCGTCGATGGGTGAACGCGCATAACCGATCGCCTTGGCGAAAACGTCGGAGGACTGCACCGCAAAGCGTGCGCCGAACAGACCAATATAGAGCGCCACATCGCCGGTCGTGACCGTGCGCGGCGTGGCGTGGCGAATCACCTCGCCAATGCGAAAGTCCTCAAAGAAATTACCGGGAGTTGTTTTTGCCATTGCCTCTCAAACTTTAGAAAGTCGGACCCGGCGCGGTGTCGGGCGGCTTCATAGCGCAGGCGCGACGGATGGGGAAGAAGCTGTTGAGATCATAATGAAAGTTCCGGGGCAGGCGGGGCCTGCAACCAATGCATTATTCGGCGCCGAGTCGAGCGCCGTCTTGGATCCACTTACGCGGTGCATTTCTGAGAAGCATCCGCGCGCCGCCGCGGCTTGATGCGCAGATGCCGATCACGCAGCCGTGATACGGCTCCCGAAACTCGCCGCAACACTTTCCGTATCTCGGCCCGACGGCGCGAATGGGTTCGTGTCGCCGGCGGTTCGCTGCCGCAAAATCCCAAACCCCTGATTGGAGACTGTCATGTCCAAGCGTTTCGCTCTATTTGCCAGCGCGGCCGTATTCGCCTTTGCCGCCGCAGTGGCGCCCGCGCCTTTGCTTGCGCAGATGTCGGAGAAGACCGTGATCGTCGGCGGCGCCCCAATGTATCCGTCGAAGAACATCATCCAGAACGCGGTGAATTCGAAGGACCACACCACGCTTGTTGCCGCCGTGAAGGCCGCGGGTCTGGTCGACACGCTGTCCGGTCCCGGCCCGTTCACGGTGTTCGCGCCGACCAACGCCGCCTTCGCCAAGCTGCCGGCCGGCACTGTCGACATGCTGCTCAAGCCGGAGAACAAGGCGACCTTGACCAAGGTGCTGACCTATCACGTCGTGCCCGGCCGCATGACGGCGGCCAGCCTGATCAAGGCGGTCAAGGACGGCGAAGGCGAAGCCCACCTGAAAACCGTCGCCGGCATGGACCTGATCGTCAAGCAAGCCGGCCCCGGCAAGCTCACCATCACCGACGCCAAGGGTGATGTCTCGACCGTCACGATTGCGGACGTTCTGCAATCAAACGGTGTTATCCACGTGATCGACACGGTGCTGCTGCCAATGTGATCATGTGACCTGGGGCCCTCTTCCCGCTTGCGGGGAGAGGGTCCGCTGACAGGAATGTGAGGTCCCTGTGTTTCCACATTTTGCTACAGATCCGCGTCCAACGATAAGCGTGCCATGACTGCCGAAGCCGCCAACCACGTGCCCGCTGTTTGCGACCGCGCGTCGGAGCCGGTCATCCATCCGCGCTGGGTGCGAGTCACGCATTGGATCAATGCGCTGGCGATGTTCGTGATGATCGGATCGGGCTGGCAGATCTATGATGCCTCGCCGCTGTTTCAGTCCCTCTATTTTCCGAGCCAGATTGCGCTGGGCGGATGGCTGGCGGGCGCGCTGCTCTGGCACTTCGCCGCCATGTGGCTGCTTGTCGTCAACGGTGTCGTCTATGTCACGCTCGGGATCATGACCGGGCGCTTTCGCCGCAAACTTTTGCCGATCCGTCCGCACGAGGTGGCGCGTGACTTTGTTGCGGCCCTGCGCGGCCGCCTGTCGCACGACGACCTCAGCGTCTACAACGCCGTGCAACGGCTGCTCTATCTGGGCGTCATCCTAGCCGGCCTTGTCATTGTGGCGTCGGGGCTATCGATCTGGAAACCGACGCAGCTCAAATATCTGACTGCGTTCTTTGGCGGCTATGATACCGCGCGCTACGTGCATTTCTTCGCGATGTCGGCGATCGTGGCGTTTCTCGTGATCCATATCGCGCTGGCGCTGATCGTGCCGAAGAGCCTGCGCGCCATGATCATTGGACGGTGAGGGAGAGACGCCATGGCCTCCTTGAAAAAATTACCCCCGGGCGTCGATCCAAGACTGCTGATCAAGGACGCCGCGAAATCGCTGCCGCAGCCGTCACGGCGGTTGTTTCTGCGCGGCGCCGCGAGCCTCGGCGCACTGTCGATGCTGACCGGTTGCGACATCATCGATGGACCGACGGCTGAAAATGCGTTGCGCGTCGTTTCGCGTTTCAACGATCGCATTCAGGCGCTGTTGTTCTCGGAGACTACGCTGGCGCCCGAATATCCGGAAAGCGCGATCACCCGGCCGTTTCCTTTCAATGCCTATTACAGCCTCGAAGAGGCGCCCGATATCGACGGCGAGACGTGGCAACTCGAAATCGGCGGGCTGGTCGACAACAAAAAGCCCTGGAGGCTTGCCGAACTCAACCAATTGCCGGAAGTGTCGCAAATTACCCGCCTTGTCTGCGTCGAAGGCTGGAGCGCAATCGGCTCGTGGCAGGGCGTACGATTGTCGGACTTTCTCAAGCGGATCGGTGCCGATCTCACCGCCAAATATGTCTGGTTCCAATGCGCCGAAGGCTATTCCAACACCATCGACATGCCGACCGCGCTGCATCCGCAGACGATAATGGCGCTCAAATTCGATCACCAGACCCTGCCGGCGGCGTACGGTTTCCCGCTCAAGATCCGCATGCCGACCAAGCTTGGCTTTAAGAATCCCAAATATGTCACCGCCATGTGGGTGCAGAACAACGACGCCGGCGGATATTGGGAAAACCAGGGCTACAACTGGTTCAGCGGCCTGTAGCCGCCTGCTGCATCGGATAGCAAACCAGCCATGCGGCTTTCATCACAGCGTGAACTTGGCACGGTGCGCCCTGTTGGGCAGACATCGAGCTGGCGCAGAAGCGGTTCACATGGGAGTTCGAGGCGATGACGGACGATTTCGAGCGAGACGAGCAGCAGAAATTCGGTCAGGCGGTTTTGAGATGCTGGCCGGCCGGGTGGCCGACCGGAGAAGAAGCTCATCATCTGTGACCTGAGCAAGTCCACGCCGACCTAGCCGTCGCGGCTTGCCAAGCCGCGCTTGCCAAGCCACACGTGGCCCGTTAGCAATCGACGCCTCAATTTGACGAGGCGTCATTCATGGCAACCTACAAGCTCCTGCTTTTGCCGGGCGACGGCATCGGCCCCGAAGTCATGGCCGAGGTGAAACGACTGCTTGGCTTTTACGCCGGGAGCGGCATCGCCGATTTCGAGACCGAGGAAGGGCTGGTCGGGGGCGCCTGCTATGACGCTCACAAGGTTTCGATCACCGACGAGACCATGGCCAAGGCGCATGCCGCGGACGCCGTGATTTTCGGGGCGGTGGGCGGCCCGAAATGGGACAAGGTGCCCTATGAGGCACGCCCGGAAGCGGGCCTTCTTCGCCTGCGCAAGGACCTCGGCCTGTTCGCCAATATCCGTCCGGCGATCTGCTATCCGGCGCTCGCGGAATCCTCGAGTCTCAAGCGCGAGGCGGTCGAGGGGCTCGACATCGTCATCCTGCGCGAGCTCACCGGCGGCGTCTATTTCGGCGAGCCCAAGACCATCACTGATCTCGGCAATGGCCAGAAGCGCGCCGTCGATACGCAAGTCTACGACACCTACGAGATCGAGCGCATTGCCCGTATCGGCTTTGAGCTCGCGCGCAAGCGGCGCAACAAAGTCACCTCGATGGAAAAGCGCAATGTGATGAAAACCGGCGTGCTGTGGCATGACGTGGTCGATGACGTGCATGCGCGTGAGTACAAGGACGTGCAGCTCGAACACATGCTCGCCGATTCCGGCGGCATGCAGCTGGTGCGCTGGCCGAAACAATTCGATGTCATCGTCACTGACAATCTGTTCGGCGACATGCTGTCCGATATTGCCGCCATGCTTACCGGTTCGCTCGGCATGCTGCCATCGGCCTCGCTCGGCGAGATCGATGCCAAGACCAAGCGGCGCAAGGCCATGTACGAGCCGGTGCACGGCTCGGCACCCGATATTGCCGGCAAGGGCATGGCCAATCCGATCGCCATGCTTGCGTCGTTTGGCATGGCGCTGCGCTATTCGTTCAATATGGGCAAGGAAGCCGATCAGCTCGACGCGGCCATCGCCGCCACCTTGGCCAAGGGGTTGCGCACTGCCGACATCAAATCCGACGGCGCCAGGATCGTCTCGACCGCCGAAATGGGCGAGGCGATTGTCGGCGAACTGCAGAAGCTCGCGGCATAGCGCCTCACGCTTTGCGAAACACCAAATTCGGTCCGAATTCGTCGCTCAGCCGGAAACCGCCGGCCGCCATGAGGCCCACAGTCTCGTCACGCGCTTCGAGCACTTCGATCTGCACCACGCCGCGATTGTCGGTGAGCGTGCGTGCCATGCCGGCGAGCGCTTTGCGCTCATAGCGCTCGATATCGATCTTGATCGCGAGCGTCTTGCCCGAAAGTTGAACAAGATCGTCGAAGCGTGCTACTTCGACCTCGTAACCTTCGCCGGGCCGCGCCTGTTCCACGATTTGTGAGAGTCCGATGTCGCGCTCCGGCCCGGGCACCAAACGGAACTTGCCGGGCGCGGCGCCCAGGGCAACGTCGTTGATCGTGATATCGGCATCCAGCAGATCATTGATCAGAAGATTGGCGCGCAGATGCGCACGATTGCGGCGATCCGGTTCGAACAGGATCGCGCGCGGCGCGAGCTGGTTCTTCATCACGATGCAGGTGTAGAGCCCGAGATTGGCGCCGATATCAATGAAGACGTCCGGCTTCATGTCGGCACAGACACGCACGAAGTTCTTCAACTCCGGGAATTCGCCGATCTTTGCCGAGATTTCGAGCCCGCCGACATTGGACGAGCGCACCAGAAAGTCGGCGCCGAAATAGCTGCAGACGAAGTAGCGCCCGCGATGGACGATTTTATTGAGCGGATTATAGACGCGGCGCCGCAATTTATTCCGCCACCGCAGCGCAAGGCTCATCCCGCCCCCATCATGACCAGCCCTCGTCCGTGCACGCCGTGCCCGAGGATGCAGTCGCCAATGAGCTGGTTAAAACGGCGTGTTCGGGTTGATTCCAGTGCCATCGAACGCGCTCGGCAACGGGTAGCGGCCTTTACCCTGCACGTCGGGACCGTAGAACCAATACGGATGGCCGGGATCGCCCCCCGGCGGCAATACGTAATCGTGAAAGCTGCGGTCGCCGACCGACACTTCGGTGCCGGTGTCGAGATAGGAGCGCCGCGGAATAACGATCACCCGCACATGACCTTGACCATCCGGGATGATTGTCGTCGTCGGCTGGATGGGCGTGCCACTTGCCGAGCGCGCCACTACGATCGGCGAGTGGCGTTTGGTCACGGCGTGAGCCGGGCCGCAGCAGGCCGCGGCTGCCAAAAACATTGCAATGGCGGCCATGACACGGGACAACCCACATACCGCCATCTTGGACCTCCTCGTCTCTTCCTGCGACACGGGCACTGTAATCTGCTTTGGCGCACTGCAACAGTGCCAAGGCAGCCCTGGAGCCGACGGGTTAATTCCCACTGCATGACACGCATGGCTGTGTCTGGGAAAGATATGCCTCGATTTGTGAGATTTTATGTCACATTATTTTTCGATTGGGGCCAGGTTTAGGCTAATTGTGGTGGCGCGCCGCTTAGAGCGCGCTGGCAGGGAGGAAGACGATGCTCACGCGTCGCAGTCTGTTGCAGGCTGCCGGCAGTGCCGCGCTTGGCACCGGCGCGCTTGCGCTACCTGAAATTTTCCAAGCGAGCGCCGATCCGGTGCCGCTCACGCCGGGCGTACCCGACGGCGTCAAAGCATCGGCTGTGATGGAAGCGCTGCCGGGCAAGAAACCGCTCATCAAGCTGTCTTATCGGCCGCCGAATTACGAAGCGCCTCTGGAATATTTTCGCACGCCGATTACCCCGAACGACCAGTTCTTCGTACGCTATCACCTCTCGAACATTCCGGAGATCGATCCCAAGACCTACAAGATCGAGGTCGGCGGCGAAGGGGCGAGCGGGCAAACCGAGCTCACGCTCGACGATCTCAAGGCGATGCCGGCCTATGAAGTCGTCGCGGTGAATCAATGCTCGGGCAATCGCCGCGGCCTGTCGAACCCGCATGTGCCCGGCGTGCAATGGGGCTATGGCGCCATGGGCTGCGCCCGCTGGAAGGGGGCGCGCCTAAAGGATGTGCTCAACATCATCGGCTTGAAGCCCGAAGCAGTCGAAATTGCGTTCAATGGCGCCGACGGGCCGGCCTATGAGAAGACGCCGGACTTCATCAAAAGTCTGCCGGTATGGCGGGCGCTCGATGAGTCCACGCTCATCGCTTACGAGATGAATGGCGGGCCTCTGCCGCATTTCAACGGCGCGCCCGCGCGGCTGATCGTGCCGGGCTGGACCGGCACCTACTGGATGAAGCATCTCGTCAGCATCAAGGCGCTGACCAAGCCGCAAGGCGGGTTCTGGATGAATCCCGCTTACCGCATTCCAGTGGGTGAGTTCCCGATTGTCGCGCGCTTTGTCAGTCAGGAGACGGCGACCACCACGCCGATCACCGAAATGGTGGTGAATTCGCTGATCACCAGCCATGCTGACGGCGCCAAGGTCAAGGCTGGCAAGATCACAATCAGCGGTCTCGCTTGGGACGGTGGCTATGGCATCCGCAACGTGCACGTCTCGACCGACGGCGGCAAGACTTGGTCGACCGCCACACTTGGCCAAGATCTTGGCCGCTATGCCTTCCGTCCGTGGCGCTTTGTGCTCAACGCCAAGCGCGGCGCCAACAGCGTCATGGTCAACGCGACCAATGCGATCGGCCAGACCCAGACGGCAAGCCTGTTGTTCAATCCGGCCGGCTATCACAACAACGTCATGCAGAGCGTAACGCTCAATGCGAGCTAAAGGGAGACTGCGATGCGCATGCTGATTGTTGTTGCCGTTGTTGCCGCTGCCGGCGCGGGCCTCTCCACGGCCTCCGCCGATGAGCCCATTATCGAGCTCAAGCCCGGCCCGGGCCTCGACAAGGTGGTCGGCAATTGCGGCGCTTGTCACAGCCTTGATTACATCCCAATGAACTCGCCGTTTCTCAATGCCGCCGGCTGGAATGCCGAGGTCACCAAAATGATCAAAGCCATGGGCGCGCCGATCGGCGACAGCGACGCCAAGGCCATCGCCGATTATCTCGCCAAGAATTACAGCCCGTAGCAACGGGCGAACTAGCGCAGCGACAAGCGTCCGCGCAGCTTTACGCCGTGCGCGCTCCTGGCGTTGTGGGGCGTTGCAACGGGCTGTTCGCGCTCCGGTGTCGCCGCCAGTATCGGGCTGCGCTGACCGCAGAAACTGCGCCTGATCTCGGCACGCGCAAAGAGCGCGGCGACATCGTCGTCGCCGCCGGCGGAAAGCATGGTCAGCCGGTCGATCGCGCAGGCGAGCAGACCCCGATCGACCACCTCCTCGCCAGGGCTGCAATACCAGCCGGCGATCTGTATCGCGGGATGATCGAACGGCCGTGTGAAACCGAGGCAGCGCCGCGGTTTGGCGTGCCGGCTGTCTTTAACGGGCACAGCGATGGCAAAGTCGACCAGCGCCACTGGGCCGAATTTGCTGTCGAGCCGGCCGGCCGGCTTGACGTCGTCGGTGACGGCAAAGGGCAGAATGCGCGCGGCGATCTCGCTCGGCGCATCGATGAAATGCTCGCCGCCCCTGCCCGGCCGGTAGATCTCGACCATCACATACGGGCCGCTCGCCGCGGGCCGGCCCCAGCCCAGCAGGTCTCTGCGGCCGCCATCCGCGGCACGGCGCAGAATAGCATAATCGCTCTCAAGAGAGCTCCATTCGGGCATTTGCAGCTCAAAAGCCGGGTGCGGACGATCGACTGCGACCCATTCCGGCCGGGGCGCCGGACCGAGAGCCGCCACCCCCACTTCGGTGCGGAAAAGACTCGCTACCGCCATGGCAAGGAGGCCCAATCCGCCCATATAGGCGAGAATGCGTGCAAGCGTGGCGCCAATGTCGCCCCGCATGGAACGCGAGACCGGCTTCACGACCCCTCCGAACAGCGTTGTGTTCGCAGGTTTTCTCGCTTAGAAGCGCTTCCGCTTCGGTTCCCGCCTTTGCAATGGGCGGACGAAATTTCGGTGGAGAGTTAACGATGGGTTATAACGTCGCCGTCGTCGGCGCGACCGGCAATGTAGGCCGGGAAATGCTGGCCATCCTGGCCGAGCGGTCGTTCCCGGCCGATGAAGTCGTGGCGCTCGCTTCGCGCAAGAGCCAGGGGGTCGAAGTCTCCTACGGTGACCGGACGTTGAAAGTCAAAGCGCTGGAGCACTTTGACTTCGCCGGCACCGACATCTGCCTGATGTCGGCGGGCTCGGCGGTATCCAAGGAATTCTCGCCGAAAATCGCCGCCACCGGCGCGGTCGTGATCGATAACTCCTCGGCCTGGCGTTACGACGTCGACGTTCCGCTGATCGTGCCGGAGGTCAATGCCGATGCGCTGTCCGGCTTCCGCAAGCGCGGCATCATCGCCAATCCGAATTGCTCGACCGCGCAACTCGTGGTCGCGCTCAAGCCGCTGCACGAGAGAGCCAAGATCAAGCGCGTCGTGGTCGCCACCTATCAATCGGTCTCCGGCGCCGGCAAGGAGGCGATGGACGAACTATTCGCCCAGACCAAAGCGGTGTTCCAGCTCGGCGAGATCGAGACCAAGAAGTTTTCCAAGCGCATCGCTTTCAATCTCATCCCGCACATCGACGTCTTTATGGAGGACGGCTACACCAAGGAAGAGTGGAAGATGGTGGTCGAGACCAAGAAAATTCTCGACCCCAAGATCAAGCTCACGGCGACTTGCGTCCGTGTGCCGGTCTTCATCAGCCATTGCGAAGCGGTCAATATCGAATTCGAGCAGCCGATCACGGCGGACGAGGCGCGCGAAATCCTGCGGAACGCGCCAGGTTGTCTGGTGATCGATTCGCGCGAGCCTGGCGGCTATGTGACGCCCTACGAAGCGGCGGGCGAAGACGCGACCTATATCAGCCGCATCCGCGAAGATGCGACCGTCGAGAACGGCCTGTCGATGTGGGTGGTCTCGGACAATCTCCGCAAGGGCGCGGCGCTCAACGCCGTTCAGATCGCCGAGGACCTGATCAACCGCAAACTGATCACGGCGAAGCAGAAGGCGGCGTGACGGCCCAACCCGTCATGCTCTGGACGGTCCCCCTCAGGAATTGCGAGCGAGGCGAAGCAATCCCAGTTGGCGGACAGCCTGGGTTGCGTCGTAAGTCTCGCTCCTCGCGGGGACATCGTTGGCACGCACCGTGCACGTCCAGAAGCCTCAGCCGAGCCTATACCGGGAGCATAAAATGACCGTCCGTCCGCGCCGTAGCGTCCTGTATATGCCCGGATCGAACCCGCGTGCCTTGGAAAAGGCGCGCGAATTGCCGGCTGATGCGCTGATCTTGGATCTGGAAGATGCCGTGGCCCCGGACGCCAAGGCGCCGGCGCGCAAGAATATTTTCAAGGCCCTGAAAACCGGGTTCGGTGACCGCGAGGTCCTGGTGCGCATCAACGGCCTTGATACCCGGTGGTGGGTCGACGACCTCGACGCCATTATCGGCGGGCGGCCCGATGCGGTGCTGGTGCCGAAGATCTCGGACCCGCATCAGCTGCAGGACTTGGCGGCGCGGCTGGTCGATATGGGCACTGACCCGCATGTGCGGGTCTGGGCCATGATGGAGACGCCGCTCGCCATGCTCAACGCCGGCGAAATTGCGGCCGCGGCGCAGGATTCAGAGACGCGGCTTGCCGGCTTCGTGATGGGTACGAATGATCTTGCCAAGGACACCCGCGCCCGGCTCGTCCCCGGCCGCGCTCCGATGCTGCCATGGCTGATGACCTGCGTGGCCGCGGCGCGCGCCTTCGGCTTGAGCATCCTCGACGGCGTCTATAACGATCTCGGCAATGCCGAGGGCTTTCTCGCGGAATGCAAACAAGCACGCGATCTCGGCTTCGACGGCAAGACGCTCATTCATCCGCGGCAGATCGATCCGTGCAACGAGACATTCTCGCCAACCGCAGACGAGGTCGCGATGGCGCGCAAGATGATTGCCGCCTTCGATCTGCCGGAAAACGAAAACAAAGGCGTCATTCAGATCGACGGCCGCATGGTCGAGCGGCTGCATGCTGAGATGGCCCGCCAGACAGTGGCGATCGCGGACGCCATCGAGCGGCGGCAGAAGAAAGAGCCGGCGAGCGCCTGACCGACCGCCGTTCCAGTTCCGTCCGGTCCTCGCACCGGCGCGCCCGATCAAAAGTAGAATGTGGTCAGCCGGGCAGCCTTGCGTCGCTTTGGGAACAGCCGCGCGGGCTTCGAGTTTATTTCAGGGCTCCTGATCTGGGCTTTCGGCGTAACACGTTCCTGAGCGGCTACCCCGAGGCGGTATAGATTACCGAGGGCCAAACTATGCCGGATCCCGCGCGGTTACGGGCACAAGCCACTGAACTCATGCACCTCGCGGCCCAGGTGCGGCAGCGCGGCCAGTGGGATTTCGCCGACCTTTTGACGGCGCGAGCCAATAAATATTTCGCGGAACTCGCCGCGCTCGAACATTCATCGGCGACGCAACAGCAACAGCAGCCCCAGCAGCCGGAATCGCAGCCGAGTGATTGCAAAAAGGACTAGGGAACTCATAAAGGCGGGACCAATGTAAACTCCGAGGGGGGTGTTACCATGCCTGGCTGCGGCCAGGACCAGCGGTCGCCGCGATCGGCGGCGCGAAGCGATCAGAGGCTGTCGTCCAAATTATTGAATCTTGAACTGACCCTAATCGGGCACGGCGACCGGCCGAGGCCAACACTGTCGGATCATGCCGCCTGACGAATGAATTCTACGGGCGGCAGCAACAGTTCGCTCGGGATCCGAGGCGGTAGTTCGGGCAGGTAAGCGTCGTCCTGCATGATCCTGCGCCAGATCCAGTAGCTTTGCTCGGTGAATGGAGCGGCGGCGAGAAATTCATCGGCGAGCGCGGTGCGCAGGCCCGCAGTCGGTCTACCGCCGCATCCCTCAAGATAGGCATCGACCAAGGCATCGACGCGCTCGCGCAGGCCGTCGCCGTCCAATGCCAGCAGCGCTGCAACAATCTGCGTATGATCGAATCGCGCCATATCGACATGCTCACCCTTGATGGCTGCGCTGTCAAAGCCCGTCCGCTGAAATCCACAGACGCGAACCCATGTTGGACCCATGTGGTCGTGTTGAATTACACGGCGTCGGCGATTTCTCGCCCCTTATGCTGATCTTTCTGACCTTCATGCCGATGGATATCGGCGCCGGCGCAATATCGGGTGCCATCGGCTTCGGCATAGCGGCCGTTCAAGATCGCGTGCCGACGCAGCCGTCGCTTGGGAATTTGCGTCCGCAACAGAATTAAGCCGCCAGGATCTCGGCCAGCTGTTCCGCTCGTGTGAGCCGGTCGGCGCCAAGCACGAGATTGACCAGGTCATCGGCCTTGGCGTCGGACACGGCATGGGTGGCGAGCTTCTTGAACTTCTGCACGATGTCGGCCTCGGAGGCGAAACTCCGCTCGCTGCCCCGCGGTGCCTCCACGATCCGCTCAAGCTTGTCGCCGTTCTTGAGGCGCACTTCGACACGCACCATGTGTCGGTAATCTGGCCCGCGCTCGGTGATTGCCGGGTCGTGCACGACGCTGACCTTTCGCGACAGCGCAATCCGATCCTTGCTGCTCACTGCCGCATCGGTGAATTGGTCGACGAAGACATCGCCTTCAAGCAATAGCGTGGCGACGCAGAAGGCGAGATTTAGTTGCGCCGCGGTGAGGCCCTGCGGCTGATAGGGCCAGCCGACATGCTCGACGGTGACATGCGAGCCGTGGACGACGATGGATTCGACATCATCGGGACCGAACGGCGTCCTGACGCGCATGGCGCGGATTGCATCGAGGGTCGTGTGATTGCTGCCGACACAGGAATAGAATTTCAGCGAGATGCGCAGCGTCTCCCACTGGCGGCCGAGCTCCCGTGACAATTCGGCGAGATTGAAGCGGTCCTCCGAGCGCGAAAAAGTCGAACAGAAGCCGCCATAACGCGATTCAAAGACATCGACGATGCCGGTGAAGCCGGATTCTGCTAGCAGCGCGGCGTAGAGACCGCTTTGCGCCGCGCGCCCGGCATGCATGCGCTTGACCATGGCGCCGTATTGCGCCGCCATCAGGCCGCAGGATTGCGTGCCGGCGATGCCGAGCGCATGCACGGCCTGTTCGCTCGACAGATGCAGCGCCGCGGCGGCACCCGAGACCGCCGAAAACACGCCGACCGTGGCGCCGGAATGCCAACCTTGGCCGATATGTTGCGGGCCCATGCATTTGCCGACGCGCGGGCCGATCTCGTAGCCGGCCACCGCGGCGCGCAGAAAGTCGCGGCCGTTCATGCCCGGACGAAGCTCGGTGATGGCGATGAGCGGCGGCAGCGTGACAGCGCCGACATGCAATACGCCCTGGCGATGCACGTCGTCGAGCTCGAAGCTTTGAATGAGCGTGCCATTGGCGAGTGCCGCATGCGCTGCGCTCAGCCGCTCGGCCGTGCCCCAGACGCGGCAGGCCTTGGTCACGTCGAGCTTCTGCAGTGTGGCGCGCAGAATTCGGCTCCACGGTAGTGCGCTGCCATAGAGCGCACAGCCGAGTGAATCGAGGATCAGCAGTTTGATCCGCGTGATGACCTCGCTCGGAATGTCCTCGTAGCGCAGCTGTGCAACAAATTGCGCAATGGCGCGGGTATGCGGATTGCTGATCGAACTCGCTTCGTGCGCTTGATGCGCCGATGAGGGGGGTGCGGGCTGCATTTTGATGCAAAATGTGCGTGAACTATTCAGGCCACGAGTATTTCCTTTCGAGCCCGTCAAAGTGCGGCTTGGACACGAGCCGCTGCCGCTCTTCGAACTCCGCCAGGAATGCCGAAACGCCGTCGAGCGAGCCGTGCTCCATGAGATGGCCCAGCACCTTTTGCATGCCTGCGATGGAAGCCTGCAGCGCGGCGTTGGCGTAAAGAATCAATGAAAACCCCATCTTCTCCAGCGCTTCGAAACCGATCATCGGCGTAAGGCCGCCGGCGACGATGTTGATGACTTGCGGCACCGGCAGCCGTTTGGGGATTGCCGCGATCTGCTCCTGGCTTCGCGGCGCCTCGACGAAGGTGACGTCGGCGCCGGCCTCGATGTAGGAGGCGGCGCGTTCGATCGCGTCTTCGAAGCCGTTGGTGGCGATCGCGTCGGTGCGTGCGATGATGACCAGAGCTGGATCATTGCGGCTGTCGACGGCGGCATGAATCTTCTGCACCATTTCGGCCCGCGAAATGACGCTTTTGCCGGCAAAATGGCCGCAGCGCTTGGGAAAGACCTGATCCTCGAGTTGAACGGCGTTAGCGCCGGAGCGCTCCAGCACCCGGATCGTGCGCGCGACGTTGACGGCGTTGCCGAAGCCGGTATCGGCATCGACGATCAAGGGTAGCGCCGCCGCATCGCGGATCGCGCTGACATTGCCGGCGAGCTCGGTGAGCGACAGAAGCCCGATATCCGGCATGCCGAGAAAGGTATTGGCGACGCCGGCGCCGGTGACATAGATCGCCTTAAAGCCGGTATCCTCAATGACGCGTGCGGCGAGCGCATTGGCCGCGCCCGGCAGCAGAATGGCCTCGCGCCGCTGCAAGATTTCACGAAGCCGTTGGTTGCAACTCACACTCATGGCCTCCCTCGCACGAAGCCGCGCATCCTATTTCACCGTTTGGCCTTATATTGCAAATTGCCTGCGCTCTATCAAAACGCTGCGGCAATCCTAATTCTTCAGCCGATATCCCGTCTTAAAGAACCACCACACGATGGCGAGACAAACAGCCAGAAACGCCAGCGTCATCGTCAGGCTCAAGCCGACATTGACGTCGGCCACGCCGAAGAAGCTCCAGCGAAAACCTGAGATCAGGTAGACCAGCGGATTGAACAGCGTGACGGTGCGCCAGAACGGCGGCAAGACGCTTGTCGAATAGAAGGTGCCGCCAAGAAACGTCAAGGGCGTGATGATCAGAAGCGGCACGATCTGCAATTTCTCAAAGCCGTCGGCCCACAACCCGAGAATGAAGCCGAGCAGGCTGAAGCTGACCGCCGTGAGCACCAGGAAGGCAAGCATCCAGGCCGGATGCTCGATGTGGATCGGCACGAAAAAGCCCGACGTCGCAAGAATAATGAGGCCGAGAATGATCGACTTGGTCGCGGCGGCGCCGACATAGCCGAGCACTATCTCGAACGAGGAGATCGGCGCCGAGAGGATTTCGTAGATGGTGCCGACAAAGCGTGGAAAGTAAATGCCGAACGACGCATTGGTTACGCTTTGCGTCAGCAGCATCAGCATGATCAGGCCGGGCACGATGAACGAGCCATAGCTGACGCCGTTGATCTGGGTGATACGCGAGCCGATCGCGGCGCCGAACACGATGAAATAAAGCGAGGTCGAAATCACCGGCGAGACGATGCTCTGAAACAAAGTCCGCCCGGTGCGCGCCATTTCGTAGGCATAGATCGCGCGCACGCCGTAGAGGTTCATCGTGCCACTCCCGAATTCTGGTGCACGAGGCCGACAAAAATGTCCTCCAGCGAGCTCTGCGTTGTCTGCAGGTCCTTGAATTTGATACCGGCATGCCGCAGCTCGTCGAGCAAGGTCGTGATGCCGGTATGCTCGCTCTTTGTATCGTAATTGTAAATCAGCTCCTTGCCGCTGTTGCCGAGGCTGAGCTTGTAACCCGCAAGCGTGGACGGCACGACCGTGATCGGCTCGCGCAGCTCGAGTCGCAGCTGCTTTTTGCCCATCTTGCGCATGAGCTCGGCCTTTTCTTCGACCAATATGATCTCGCCCCTGTTGATGACGCCGACGCGGTCGGCCATCTCTTCGGCCTCTTCGATGTAATGCGTTGTGAGGATAATGGTGACGCCAGAAGCGCGCAGTTCGCGCACCAATTGCCACATATCTTTACGTAATTCGACATCGACGCCGGCGGTCGGCTCGTCGAGGAACAGGATGCGCGGCTCGTGCGCCAGCGCCTTGGCGATCATCAGCCGGCGCTTCATGCCGCCGGACAGCATACGGATCTTGGCGTCGCGCTTATCCCACAGCGACAATTGCTTGAGCACCTTCTCGATATAGCCGGGATTCGGCGGCAAGCCGAACAGGCCGCGCGAGAAGCGCATCGTCGCCGGCGGCGTCTCAAAGGCGTCGGTTGTCAACTCCTGCGGCACCAGCCCGATCAGCGCGCGCGCAGCGCGGTAATCCGCGATGATGTCATGGCCGTCCACGCTCACCGTACCCGACGAGGGCCGTACGATGCCGCAGATGATACTGATCAGCGTGGTCTTGCCGGCGCCGTTCGGACCGAGCAGCGCAAAAATCTCGCCATGTCGGATGTCCAGGTTGATGTTCTTCAGCGCCTGAAAGCCGGACGCGTAGGTCTTGTCGAGCTGCGCAATCGAAATGGCGGAGGTCATGGCTCTCATGGCGCCCTCTTCCACTGTGGGCGGGTTAGTTAGCGCGTTTGGGTTTGCGGCCGCCACCGAAACTCGCCGCTTGGCCATGCGTTATGGGCGTAGCGCATTTCACCAACGGCCTCTCGGCAGAAGGAGCGAAGCCATGCCAGATATCCGCGAGGGCAATAGCATTTGCACGCAAATCACCACTGTGAAGTTGCCGTCCGGCAATCAAGACGAAGTTCTCAAGCTGATGATAGAGCGCGCCCGTTTCATGGCGACGCAGCCCGGTTTCGTATCGGTTAATCTGCATCGCAGCAAGGATGGCACTCATCTCGTCAACTACATCCAATGGACCAATCCCGAGAAGCTCAAAGCGGCGCACCATTCACCCGAATTCCGCAAAAAATGGCCGCGCTTCGGCGAACTCGTGACCGAAGTCGAGCCGGTGCTTTACGACGTCGTTCACGTCGAGCCCGCCTGAACCACGGGGATTGTCGTCGGCACGCCGCGTTCGAGCAGCTCCAGTCGCGAGGCTAGGCCGAGCGCCGCGGTGGCGCGCCGTCAGCAAAGCTCAGCGCAATAATCGCCGTCGACACAGCACATAGCTCGCTAACAGCATCGAGCCGCCAGCGATCTATGCGCATTTCCGCCGAGATCAAGTGCGCCCAGGAACGGGCAGCTTGATGACCAAACGCAAGCTTAGACCGAACTCAATCCAGCAAGCTCACACCCATGGCCGCATTTCTCTGGCCTTGGCCTCAAAACTCTCGATCTTGCTGCTCTTGCGCATGGTCACGGCGATGTCGTCGAGGCCCTCGAGCAGCGTCTTCTTGCGATGTGGATCGATATCAAATTTGATCACGCCGCCGTCAGGCCCGCGGATTTCCTGCTTCTCAAGATCGACGGTGAGCGTGGCATTGGCCCCACGATCGGCGTCGTCAAACAGCTTTTCGAGATCGTCGGGCGAAACCTTGATCGGCAACACGCCGTTCTGGAAGCAATTGTTGTAAAAGATGTCGCCGAACGAGGTCGAGATCACGCAACTGATGCCAAAGTCGAGCAGCGCCCACGGCGCGTGCTCACGCGACGAGCCGCAGCCGAAATTGTCGCCGGCCACCAGAATTTTGGCATTGCGATAGGCCGGCTTGTTCAGGACGAAATCCGTGTTTTCGGTGCCGTCGTCGTTATAGCGCTTTTCCGCAAACAGTCCCTTGCCCAGACCGGTGCGCTTGATGGTTTTCAGATACTGCTTGGGGATGATCATATCGGTATCAACATTGATCATCCGCAGCGGTGCGGCGACGCCTTCCAGAACGGTAAATTTTTGCATCTTCAACCTATTGGCTCGGCCTTGCGCGGTATTCGAAAATCGTTGGCCATCGCAAGCCCTATCGGCCGATTAAGTGGCGATTCCCCCAGGGCGGGTCAACTGGTACTCTTTGTAATAGCTTGACGCATCACCTTCAGTTGATGGGTCACTTATCCTTCTCGACGCGCGGCACGCTCGCGATCCGCGTGACCCAGGGCCGCGCCGAGCGCCACCAGATCTGGCGGCGTGGCACGAATTGGTCGCGCTGCCGCAGAATGCCGACCCGCAGCATGTAGAGCGGCTGTACGCCGTCGCCCGGCGAAGTCGAATAGATCGGCGAGCCGCAGGTGCCGCAAAACGCCTGCAGCCGCGGATTGCCGCTCTCAGCGGTAGTCTTCAGATAGGTCTTCGGCGTACCGGTCACCTTCAAAGTCTCGCCGGCTACCGGGACCGACACGCGGAACGCGGTGCCGGTCGCGGTCTGGCAATCGGTGCAATGACAGATATTGGTCTTTTCCGGATCGGCCTCGGCCTCGACCTTGATCGCCCCGCAGGCGCATGAACCGTCGACCCTCATCACATCTCTCCTTTACTCCGCCGCGGCCTCGATCGCCGCCATGTCGGCATCGGACAATCCGAAATGATGGCCGATTTCGTGCACCAGGACATGCTTGACAACGGCACCCAAAGTCTCGTCGTGCTCCGCCCAGTAGTCGAGGATAGGCCGGCGGTAAAGCCAGATCATGTTCGGCATTTGCACCGGCGCGCTTTCGGCGCGAAATGGCAAACCGGTGCCGTGGAACAGGCCGAGCAGGTCGAACTCGCTTTCGGCCTGCATTTCGTCGAGCACCTCATCGCTTGGGAAATCATCGACCTGAACGACGACATTGGCGCACAGGTTGCGGAATCTTTTTGGCAAATGGCGAAAGACGTCGATCGCCAGCTCTTCGAGTTCGGCGAGCGAGGGCGCCTTGAGTGGCTGCCAATTCAACGGAGCGGATGCGAGATCGGCCATAATTTGATTATATCGTTATTGCGGGGAGCGAAGCGACGAAGCAATCTAGGTACCGGACGCCGCACTGGGATTTGCTTCGTTGCGCTCGCAATGCCGGCTGGGTGGGATGGCCCAATGGCCAAATTGAACACTTCGATCGCCGCCGCCGCGCTTGCTGCGGCGCTATCATTCGCCGGACTAATGCCCGCCGTGGCGCAGACCACATCCTCGCCGCTCGCTGAACCCGGCGGGGTGACCCTGCCGCAACCGCGCTACGCGCACCGACGCATCGAGATTTATCCCGGCCGGCTGCTCTATCGCCGCTGCATCGACTGGTACGAATTGCAGCACCGACCGAGCGGCACGGTGCTTTATCCGCAGATGCGCTGCTGGTGGGTACGGGGATAGGGCGTTGCCTCGATGCTGGTCATGGCCGGGCTCTCGTCCCGATCATCCGTGTCTTTGCGTGTGCGATGACCTTAAGGACCTGGATGCGCGCATAAGACCGCGCCTGACGAACGGAAAACGCGAGCTCCGAGACGTCTAGCGCCAGTCTCGCACGTCGACGAAGTGGCCGGCGATCGCGGCGGCGGCGGCCATGGCCGGCGACACCAGATGCGTGCGGCCTTTATAGCCCTGGCGGCCCTCGAAATTGCGGTTTGAGGTCGAGGCGCAACGTTCGCCCGGGGCGAGCTTGTCCGGGTTCATGGCGAGGCACATCGAACAGCCTGGTTCGCGCCATTCAAATCCCGCTTTGACAAAGATCTTGTCGAGGCCTTCTGTCTCGGCCTGTTCTTTGACCAGACCCGATCCTGGAACAATCATGGCGTTCACATTGGCATTGACGGTCTTGCCGTCGACCACCTTGGCGACTTCGCGCAGATCTTCGATACGCGCATTGGTGCAGGAGCCAATGAACACGCGGTCGATCGCAATGTCGCAGATTTTCTCGCCGCCCTTGAGCCCCATGTAGTTGAGCGCGCGCTCCACCGCTTCGCGTTTGTGCGGGTCCGCAATGGTGTCGAGCGTCGGCACGCGGCCGGTCACCGACACGACCTGCTCGGGACTCGTGCCCCAGGTCACCAGCGGCGGCAATTTACCGGCATCGAGCTTGATCTCGCGATCGAAATGCGCGGCCTCGTCGGAGTGCAGGCTGTCCCAGTAGCGCATTGCCGCATCCCAGTCCTTGCCCTTCGGCGCCTTGGGCCGGCCTTTCAAATAGACGTAGGTCTTCTCATCGGGCGCGATGAAGCCGGCCTTGGCGCCAGCTTCGACCGACATGTTGCACACGGTCATGCGGCCTTCCATGGACAGCGCGCGGATCGCCTCGCCTGCATATTCCAGCGCATAGCCGGTCGCGCCGGCGGTGCCGATCTCGCCGATGATGGCAAGAATGATGTCTTTGGCGGTGACGCCGGGCGGCAATTTGCCGTCGACCACCGCGCGCATGTTCTTCGATTTCTTCTGCACCAGCGTTTGTGTTGCCAACACGTGCTCGACTTCGGACGTGCCGATGCCATAGGCGAGCGCGCCGAAGGCGCCATTGGTCGCGGTGTGGCTGTCGCCGCACACCAGCGTCACGCCGGGCAGCGTAAAGCCTTGCTCCGGACCGATGATGTGAACGATGCCCTGGCGCTTATCGAACTCGTCGAAATATTCGAGCCCGAATAGCTTTGCATTCTCGGCCAAGTAGGCGATCTGCGTGGCGCTTTCCGGGTCGGGATTAGGCAGTTTGCGATCGGTGGTCGGCACATTGTGGTCGACGACAAGCAGCGTCTTGTCCGGCGCGTGCACCTTGCGCCCGTTCAGTCGCAAGCCCTCAAAAGCCTGCGGGCTTGTCACTTCATGCACGATATGGCGGTCGATGTAGATCAAGCAGGCGCCGTCCGGCGCCTCCTCGATCAGATGATCGTCCCAGATCTTGTCGTAAAGCGTGCGCGGCTTCGCCATGACGAATTCCTATTCGGCCGAATTCCCGTTGCAGCTTGCTGGGGCGACTATTTAGTCGGTTAGCGGCGCAAGGAAAAGTGGTGGGTTTTCTACCGTTTTGGCCGGCGCCGACAGCAAAAAGCGCGCGGGATCGTACGCGCTTGCCAAGTGCAAAAGATGCCGACTAGCCGCGATGCTACTCGGCAGCGCTGTCCTCGGCGCCAGCCTCGCCGTGATCCTGTCGCTCGATGATACGGGCGGACTTGCCGCGCCGGCCACGCAGATAATAGAGCTTGGCGCGGCGCACCTTGCCGCGGCGCACCACATTGATCGAGTCGATCATCGGCGAATACAGGGGGAAGACGCGCTCGACGCCTTCGCCGTAGGAGATCTTCCGCACCGTGAAATTCTCGTTGATGCCGGAGCCGGAGCGACCGATACAGACGCCTTCATAGGCCTGCACGCGGCTGCGCTCGCCCTCGACGATCTTGACGTTCACGACGACCGTGTCGCCCGGCTGGAAATCGGGAATTTCCTTGCCGGCGCTGAGCTTCGCCACTTGTTCGGTTTCGATTTGCTTGAGCAGGTTCATGGCGAAATCTCCATCCGCGGCGCTTATCTGGCGCGCGCTGTCTCGGCCGGTCATACGCGGGTTGAGCGTGCTTCTACGCTAACCAGCGGGCTTTGTCACCCCAGCGTCACCCGCCGCGGGCGCTGTTGTGAAAACGCCGTAAAAAGGCCGCCCAGAGGTCCGGACGGCGCTCCCGGGTCAGCCGCTCCGCCTCGGCGCGGCGCCAAGCGGCGATTTTGGCGTGGTCCCCGGAGGTCAGGACTTCCGGGATCCGCAGGCCCTCCCAGAGCTGGGGCCGGGTGTAATGCGGATACTCCAAAAGGCCGCCGGTAAAGCTCTCTTCCGCACCCGATGCCGCCGCACCCATGACCCCCGGCAGGAGCCGGACGCAGGCATCAATCAACGCCATCGCGGCGATTTCGCCACCCGACAGGACATAGTCGCCGAGCGAAATTTCTTCCAGGCCGCGGGCGGCGATAACCCGCTCGTCCACGCCCTCGAAGCGGCCGCAAATCAGCACCACGCCGGGGCCGGCGGCCAGCGTTTCAACCCGGCTTTGCGTCAGCAGCACCCCCCGCGGCGAGAGCAGGAGACGCGGACAGCTATCGGCGGCCCTACCGTCGATGGCCCGCCCGAGCACGTCGGCCCGCATCACCATGCCCGGGCCGCCCCCCGCCGGAGTGTCGTCGACGCTGCGGTGCTTGTCGGTCGCGAAATCGCGGATATCGGTGATTTCGAGCTTCCAGGCGCCGGCGGCGAGCGCCTTTCCCGCCAGGCTCACGCCCAGCGGTCCAGGGAACATTTCCGGGAAAATCGTAAGGACGTTCGCCTGCCACATCGCAGCCGCACCTCGTCTACAGTCCTGACCGCTCGCGCAGCGTCAGTCGCCCAGCGCGGGTGGATCAACAATGATCTTGCCTGCGGCGATGTCCACCACCGGCACACTTATCCGGTCAAACGGCAGCAATTCGGTCTTGCCGTCGTCATCTGGCTTTACCTCGATCAAATCGCCGGCACCAAAATTTTGGATCGCGATTACTGTACCGATTTTCCGACCGCTGCGGTCAAACACTGAAAGTCCAATCAGATCGGCATGATAATATTCATCGGGCGCTTCCGGGGCCGGCAGGCGCTCGCGCGGGACATAGAGTTTCACATTGGCGAGCCTTTCGGCCGCATCGCGGTCGACAATCCCGGCAAGCTTTGCCACGAAATGATCCTTAGCTGGCCGTAACGCTTCGATCTCAAACACGCGGCCGTCCGCGGTTTCGAGCGGACCGTAATCGGCGATCGCCGCGGGATCGGCGGTGAACGAATGCAGGCGCACTTCGCCGCGCACGCCGTGGGCGGCGCCGATTTGTCCGAGACAAACGCGACTGCCGCCCGCCATCGCTCTCTACCGCCGCCGCGTCAGCTCGCTGCCGCACCCTCGGCAGCGGGAGCGCTGCCCCCGGCCGCCGCAGCCTTGGCGGCTTCGGCGCGTGCTTTGCGCTCTTTGCGCGGGATCGCCTTTTCCGGATTGTTGCGCGGCTTGCGCTTCATGACGCCCGCGGCGTCCAGGAAGCGCATGACGCGGTCCGACGGCTGCGCGCCTTTGGCGATCCAGACCTTGGCCTTTTCCAAGTCCCATTTCAGCCGCTCGGTCTTATCCTTGGGCAGAAGCGGGTTGAAATAGCCGAGCCGCTCAATGAACCTTCCGTCGCGGGGCGCGCGGCTGTCGGCGACGACAATGTGATAAAACGGCCGCTTCTTGGTGCCGGCGCGGGCCAGGCGGATGACCAGGGACATTCAATTTCCTTTCGCTGCGTTGAGGTATGGAACCAAAAATTACTTCTTCTTGCCCAAGCCGGGCAGTCCGCTTGGAAATTTCGGACCGAGCCCCGGCAGACCCGGAAAATTCGGCGGCAAGGTCGACGCGCCGGGCATTTTCGGTGGCGGAGCGGGAGCGCCGGGCAGCCCGGGCGGCAAGCCATCCGGCATTTTCTTGGCGAGTTCCGCCATCTGCTCGGGGCTCGGCATGCTGCCGCCGAAACCGAGCATATTGGCAAGCCCCGCCATCGGACCGCGCTTGGCACCGCCTGATGTGCGACCCATGGCCTTCATCACGTCGGCCATGGTGCGATGCATTTTCAAGAGCCGGTTGATGTCCTCCGGCCTGGTGCCGGAGCCGGCGGCGATGCGGCGCTTGCGGCTCGCTTTGAGAATATCGGGATGGCGCCGTTCGGCCGGCGTCATCGAGTCGATGATCGCCATTTGGCGCTTTAGGACTTTTTCGTCGAGATTACGCTCGGCGAGCTGATTTTTGATTTTGGCAATGCCCGGCAGCATGGCCATCAGGCCGGTCATGCCGCCCATATGCTGCATCTGCGCCAACTGCTCGCGCAGGTCGGCGAGATCGAACGCGCCCTTGCGCATCTTCTCGGCGACGCGCGCCGCTTTTTCAGCATCGATGGTGGCTGCGGCCTTCTCGACCAGCGACACGATATCGCCCATGCCCAGAATGCGGTCGGCGATGCGCTGCGGGTAGAAATCCTCAATCGCGTCGAGCTTTTCGCCAGTGCCGATGAGCTTGATCGGCTTGCCCGTCACCGCGCGCATCGACAAGGCGGCGCCGCCGCGCCCATCGCCATCGATGCGGGTGAGCACGATGCCGGTGAGGTCAAGCCGCTCATTGAAGGCGCGCGCCAGATTGACCGCATCCTGACCGGTGAGCGCGTCGGCGACCAGCAGCACTTCGTGCGGCGCCGCGGCGCGGCGCACGTCGGCCGCTTCGCGCATCAACTCGTCGTCGAGCGTGAGCCGGCCCGCAGTGTCGAGCAGCACGACATCATAGCCGCCGAGCCGCGCCGCCGTCTGCGCGCGCGTTGCGATCTGCACCGGCGTCTGGCCGGCGACGATCGGCAGCGTCTCGACGCCCACCTGCCGGCCGAGCACCGCCAACTGCTCCATGGCGGCGGGCCGTCGCGTGTCGAGCGACGCCATCAGCACTTTGCGCTTTTGCTGATCAGTGAGCCGTTTGGCGATCTTCGCCGTGGTCGTGGTTTTGCCCGAGCCTTGCAGGCCCACCATCATGATCACGACCGGCGCCGGCGCATTGAGATCGATCGGTTCAGCGCTAGCACCAAGCGTCTCGACCAGTTGGTCGTGCACGATCTTGACGACCATCTGGCCCGGCGTCACCGACCTGATCACATCGACGCCGACCGCGCGCTGCTTCACCTGCTCGGTAAAAGCGCGAGCGACGTCGAGCGCGACGTCGGCTTCGAGCAGCGCGCGCCGCACCTCGCGCAGCGCCGCTTCGACATCGGCCTCCGACAGCGCGCCGCGGCGAGTGAGGCGATCGAGAATGCCGTTTAGGCGTTCGGACAGATTGTCGAACATGATGGTCTTTCTACCGGACCATATGGTCTTTCTACCGGACGATGTCCGGCAATGACAAATGACGCCCGAGGGCGCATCGCGCTGTCGGGCGGGGACCTCCGGCCTCAAGGACCGGTCGGCGATCAGGAATTTCAGTCTCTTACGAGAGTGGGCGGAACGTAGTGACGGTGCGCTACCCTGTCAACCCGACCGAAAACCGCCGGAACTAGCCCGGCGACGTCGGCTGCTTGATCAGGACATAGACGTTAACGACCAGCTTGTTCACGTCGGCCGTGACCGGATCGGTCACATATTCCTCGATGAACAGGTCCTTGGCCTCGAGCCTCTTGTCGTCGAGATAGTTGGTGATCGCCTCGTAAGTATTGTCGAGATCGTCGTAGGAGCCGCGATGGACGAATTTAAGCGCCGCGCCTTCCGGCGATTGCCCGACGCCCATGTCGCCATGCGGCGGATTTTTGGGCGCCTCCACGACAGGGACCGCAGCCTCGTATTCGAAGCCGGTATCGTCGGTCGCGGTAAAGATGGTCATCGGGAGGCCAGCCGGCCTGATGCCTTCCTTGTCGAGGTAAGTCTCGATCTTGCGGAACGCGCTGCTGATGGTGGCAAACGCCTTGTCCCAGGTGCCGGAGCCTTTGACGTAGACGATGGTCTTGGCGGTCAGCGAGGTATCCTGGCCGAACGCATCGCCCGGCTGGTTCTGGGTCGCATCAGTCGCCGCCGGCGCGGCCGGTGTTGCGGCGGGGGCAGGTGCAGCCGGCGCGGAAGCGGATGGCGTTTGCGCTCCGGGCTGCGGCAAGGCTTGAGTCATTAAGACTTGCGCGGATGTTCGCTGTGGAATCGCGGCCGCGCCGGATAGAATCGTAACAAGGCTTAAAGCCGCTAGGCTGGCGCGAAGGCGGAACGGCATTTCAGATTCTCCTCGGCGCGAAGGTGCCCGCGGCCGCACCGTCGCGCAATTCGTCGCCCGAAACGACTTTACCACGATCGCGCGCATATGCCCGCGGAATGTGCCAGTTTGCTCATGCCTCGGCGGCTTCGGCGGCCTAACCGAGCACTGGCGCCAAGTGCCCAAATCCTCATATAAGTCGCCAATATCGAAGCGAACTTTGGAGTTTCTGTGGGCGCGCTGGCGAATAGGGACTTCGTCAAAATGAACGGCCTCGGTAACGAGATCGTCATTGTCGATCTGCGCGCCGCGCCGGCTGAAATCGATGCCGCGGAGGCCCGCGCCGCGGCGAGCCAGGAGCCATACGACCAGCTTATGGTGCTCTATCCGCCACGGACTGACGTCGACGCCTCGATCCGCATCTACAATAATGATGGCTCGGAAGCCGGCGCCTGCGGCAACGGCATGCGCTGCCTCGCCGCGCTAGTCGGCGAACAAACCGGCCGTAGCGCGTTCAAATTCCAAACGCCGGCCGGCGTCATTCCATGCTGGCGCACCCAAGGCGGTCTCTACACCGTCGATATGGGGCCGCCGCGCTTGCGCTGGGACGAGATTCCTTTGGCCGAGGAATTCGCCAATACGCGCGTGATCGAGCTCGAAATCGGGCCGCGCGGGGCGCCGATTCTGCACTCGCCCTCGGTCGTGAGCATGGGCAATCCGCATGCGATTTTCTGGGTCGAGGATCCGGGGGCTGTCGATCTCGCCGAGGTCGGCCCGCTCTTGGAACATCATCCGATGTTTCCGGAGCGCGCCAATATCACCGTCGCGGCAACGCCGGCGCGCGACCACATCGTGATGCGGACCTGGGAGCGCGGTGCGGGTCTCACCAAAGCATGCGGTTCAGCGGCCTGCGCGACGGCCGTCGCTGCGGCGCGGCTGCGCCGCAGCGGTCGCAAAGTGAGGGTGACGCTGCCCGGCGGCGATCTCACCGTCGAATGGCGCGACAGCGACGATCATGTGCTGATGACCGGGCCGGTCGAATACGAGCACCGTGGGCGGTTTGGCGGTCGCTTTGATGCGGTGCCGCCCGCTGGCGAGCCCATCGGCGTCACAAAATGAGTATCGCGAAATGAGCGTCGAGGTTGTCACTTTCGGCTGCCGGCTTAATGCCGCCGAATCCGAAGTCATCCGGCGCGAAGCGCAACGCGCTGGGTTTACCGATACTGTGGTGGTGAACACCTGCGCCGTGACGGGGGAGGCCGTGCGCCAGGCGCGGCAAGCCATTCGCGCGCTGCGGCGCGAGCGCCCGCACGCCAAGATCGTCGTCACCGGCTGCGCCGCGCAGACCGAGCCGCGCACCTTCGTCGCTATGGCCGAAGCCGATCTCGTCCTTGGCAATGCCGAGAAAGTCACCGCTGAAGGCTGGGCCAAAGTGCGCGCGGCCTTCGCCGCGGACAATGCGCCGAAGACGATCCTCAATGACATCATGGCGGCAAAGGAAACCGCGGCGCATCTGGTCGATGAATTCGCCGGCCGCACCCGCGCTTTCGTCCAGGTGCAGAACGGCTGCGATCACCGCTGCACTTTCTGCATCATTCCCTACGGCCGCGGCAATTCGCGCTCGGTGCCGATGGGCGCGGTCGTCGAGGATGTGCGGCGGCTCGCGGCCAATGGCTATTGTGAGATCGTGCTGACCGGCGTCGACATCACGAGCTATGGCGCCGATCTGCCGGGCGCGCCTAAGCTTGGCACGCTGGTGAAGCAGGTTCTCAAGCACGTGCCGGAGCTGAAGCGGTTGCGGCTGTCGTCGATCGATTCGGTCGAGGCCGATCGCGACCTGCTCGATGCGTTGGCGTCGGAGGCACGGCTGATGCCGCATCTGCACTTGTCTCTGCAGGCCGGCGATGATCTCATTCTCAAGCGCATGAAGCGGCGGCATTTGCGGGCCGACGCGATTGCGTTCTGCGAGACGGTGCGGCGGCTGCGGCCTGACATAGTATTCGGTGCCGATCTGATCGCCGGCTTCCCGACCGAGAGCGAGGCCATGTTCAAGAATTCGCTGACGCTGATCGAGGACTGCGGGCTCATCCATCTGCATGTCTTTCCATTCTCACCGCGTCCGGGAACGCCGGCGGCGCGCATGCCGCAGCTTGACCGCGCTGTCGTGAAAGACCGCGCTTGGCGTTTGCGCGCGGCCGGCGCGCTGGCGCTGACGCGCCATCTCGAGGCGGAAGTTGGCCAAACGCGGCGCGTTCTCACCGAGTCTGACAAGGTCGGCCGGACCGAGCAGTTCACGCCGGTGAAGCTTGCGGCGCCCGCCCCGCCGGGGAGCATCGTCGATCTGAAAATGGCCGGGCATGATGGCAGACAATTGCTGGCCGCCTAGGTTAATCTTGTCCGAAATCGGAGGACACGCGATGGACGGCAGCCAAGATCATCTGATCAAGACGACCGCCGAGCTTGAACAGCTCTATAGCGATCCGCCCTACGGCCCCGCCGTTGTTAAGGAAGCCGACCGCGTCACGCCGCAATATCGCAAGCTGATCGAAGCGGCGCCGTTTGTGGTGCTCGCGACCTGCGGGCCGGAAGGGCTCGACTGCTCGCCGCGCGGCGATCCGCCCGGCTTCGTGCGCGTGGTCGACGAGCAAACGCTGCTCATTCCCGACCGACGCGGCAATAATCGCATCGACAGTCTGCGCAATCTGGTGCGTGATCCGCGCATTGCGCTCTTGTTCCTTATTCCCGGCGTCGGCGAGACGATGCGTGTCATCGGTCGAGCAAAGATTTCGACTGACCCGAAGCTGACCGAAAGCTTTGCCTTCAATGGCAAGGTGCCGAAATGCGTTCTCATCGTCACCGTCGAGCGCGCTTATTTCCAATGCACCAAGGCGGTCATCCGCTCGAAACTGTGGGATCCGGCGACGCAGGTCGACCGCCAGACGCTGCCTACGCCAGGGTCAATTCTAGCCGAGTTGACCGACGGCAAAATGGGCGGGCCGGAGCACGACCGGCTTGCTCCGGAGCGCATCAAAGCGACAATCTATTGATCATTGAGGGATGCTTCGCCGGCACATTCCAGCGCCGGGGCAGTTTCTTCGCCAGGCCAGCCGCACCGTGCCAAGCGCTCGCGCATATGCGGCGGGAGCGGCGCGACGACACGGATCGGCGCACGGTTCTTGTATAACGGTACGACGATTTCACGAGCATGCAAATGCAATGGAGGTCCGCCAGTGCGCGGTGCGGTGCCGTAGATCGTGTCGCCGACGATCGGCCAGCCCATTTCGGCGCAGTGCACGCGAAGCTGATGCGTTCGCCCGGTCACCGGCTCGAGCGCCAGCCAAGTCAGGTGCTCGGCGGCTGATGAGGTGCGTCCCATCACCTTCCATTTGCTGACCGCCGGCTGGCCTCTCGGATCGTGCTTCATCCACCAGCCACGCGTCACGTCGAGGCGGCCGAGCGGCAGATCAATGATTCCTTCGTCCGGCTCGGGACCGGTCTCGACCACGGCCCAATAGATCTTGTCGATGGCGCCGCTCTTGAACAATTTTCCCAGCATTGCCAGCGCTTTGCGATGGCGGCCGAGCACCAGGCAGCCGGATGTATCGCGGTCGAGCCGATGCGCCAGTGCAGGCGCGCGCGGCAGCCCAAAGCGCAGCACATCGAAATGATCCTCAAGGCTTTCGCCGCCTTTAGGGCCCTTATGCACGGCGAAACCGGCCGGTTTGTCGATCACCAGCATCAGCCCATCGCGATAAAGCAGCCGCGACACCATCTCTTTCGGGGTCATGACGAAACCGCTATCACGGGTGCGACATTGGGGACAGCGTTACCGAAATGGACGACAGCGCAACACAGACAACCGAAACCGCCGGCGCCGAAAAGAAAGGCTGGTGGCAGCGCCTGACCGGCGGGCTCAAGCGCAGTTCCTCGGCGCTGAGCGCGATCTCGGACCTTGTCACCATGCGCAGGCTCGATGATGCGGTGCTGGACGAGATCGATGATGCGCTCATTCGCGCCGATCTCGGGCTCGACACCTCGCACCGGATTGTGGCGGCGCTTAGCGAAGCGCGTCACAAGGCCGCGATTTCACCCGACGAGGTCAAAGCGGTTGTCGCTGCCGAGGTCGAGAAGGCGCTTGCGCCGGTGGCGCAGCCGCTTGTCATCGATGCGACGAAAAGGCCGTTCATCATTTTGGTCGCCGGCGTCAATGGTTCCGGCAAGACGACGACCATTGGCAAGCTTGCGGCCAAGCTGCGCGCCGAAGGCCGCTCGGTGATGCTTGCGGCGGGTGATACCTTTCGTGCCGCCGCCATCGAGCAGCTGAAGATCTGGTCGGAGCGCAGCGGCGCCGCCTTCATTGCACACAAGGCCGGCGCCGACGCCGCCGGCCTTGTCTTCGATGCGGTGACCGCGGCCAGGCAGCGCGGCAGCGACGTTCTGCTCATCGACACCGCGGGCCGCCTGCAGAACCGTGCCGAGCTGATGGACGAATTGCAAAAGATCGTCCGGGTGATCAAAAAGATCGATGCGCAGGCGCCGCATGCCGTGCTGCTTGTGCTCGATGCGACGGTCGGGCAGAACGCGCTCTCGCAGGTCGAGATTTTCAAGAAGGCTGTCGGCGTGACCGGACTGGTGATGACCAAGCTCGACGGCACGGCACGCGGCGGCATTCTGGTTGCGCTCGCGGCGAAATTCGCGGTTCCCGTTCACTTCATCGGCGTCGGCGAAAGCATCGACGATCTTTCGCCATTTTCGGCGCGCGATTTTGCCCGCGCCATCGCCGGACTCGAATCATGACACCGACCACCAAAGCGACCAAGCCGCGGGTCAATCCATTGTTGAAGCTTGTGCTCGATTTCGGGCCGCTGGCGGTATTCTTCCTCGCCAATGCCCATTACGGCATTTTCACCGCCACCGCCGCTTTCATGGTCGGGGTGCTGACGGCGCTGGGCGTGTCATACGCGCTGACGCGGCATTTCCCCATCATGGCTGTCGTCACCGCGATCATTGTCGTGGTGTTCGGCGGGCTGACGCTGATGCTGCATGATGCGACCTTCATCAAGGTCAAACCGACCATCATCTATGCACTGTTCGGCGCGGTGCTGCTCGGCGGGCTCGTTCTCAACAAGCCACTGCTTGGCGTCGTATTGGATTCGCTGTTCCACCTCACCGACGAAGGCTGGCGCAAGCTGACGCTGCGCTGGGCAATGTTCTTTTTCGCTCTTGCCGTGCTCAACGAGATTGTGTGGCGCAATGTTTCGACGAATGTGTGGGTCGATTTCAAAGTGTTCGGTGTGATGCCGCTCACGTTTCTGTTCGGCGCGCTGCAAGTGCCGCTCGTGAAAAAGTATGCGGTAGAGCCGGCGGAATAGGGCGCACTGCTCCGGAATGACACTACGACCCCGCCAGCGCTTTTTCGATCTGCGGCTTGAGCACAGTTTCCAGATTGTCCGGGGTGATCGGCCCGACGAGCTTGTAGGCAATGCGGGCATCGCGGCCGACGACGAAAGTTTCCGGCACGCCATAGACGCCCCATTCGATGCCGGCGCGGCCGTTTTGGTCGGCCCCAGCGGCGGCAAAAGGATTGCCATAGCGGCCCAGGAAGCGCCGGGCATTATCGGGCGCATCCTTGTAATTGATGCCGACGAGACGGAAACGATTGTCCTGCGACAGTTGCATCAGAAGCGGTGCTTCGTCGTGACAGGGCACGCACCAAGACGCCCAGACATTGACGACGGTGACCGCGCCTTTGAAGTTGGCCGGATCGAAGCCCGGCACCGGCGCGCCGTCGCGTTCAAGGCCGGCAATCGGCGGCAGCACGGTTTGCGGTGCCGGATGGCCGATCAACGCCGAGGGAATCAGCGAGGGATCGCCGGCATAAAGGCCAACCCAGAACAATGCGGCCAGTCCAAGAAACACCGCGAGCGGCAAAATGAGAATGATGCGCCGCCGGGCAATCGTGCCGCCGTCATTGGTCGTTACGCTCACGCTTGTTCCTTTGCCGGCTGTTTCGACGTGCCTGTAGCGGCTCCGATGGCTCCGTCGCCCCGCAGGCTCGGGCGGCGGGCAAAGCCCTGCGATTCGAGATCGGCAAGTGTGCGCCGCTGCGCCCGGTAATCAAGCGTCACCCAGGCCACCAAAACGCCGACCACAATCACGGCGGCGGCATAAGCCGCTGCGATGAAGTCGATGTGCGCCGTCGCTTCCATTATTCGCTCGCGTCCAATCGGCTCCTTGTCAGCTTACGGCGCTCGCCTGCAGCAGATGCAGGGTGCGCACGCGCCGGCGCAGAATCTCGTTGCGCATGGCCGCCACGAGCAGCGTGACGAACAACAAGGTGAAGGCGCCGGCCATGGTCAGCAGCGGAGTAAGAATCGATGGATCGATGGTCGAGCCGCCGATGCGAAACACCGAGGAACCCTGATGCAAGGTATTCCACCAGTCGACCGAGAACTTGACAATGGGCAGATCGATGGCGCCCACGAGGGTCAAAATAGCGGCGGCGCGGGCCGCGCGTGAAGGGTCGTCGACCGTGTGCCACAGCGCGATGACCGCGAGATAAAGCAGAAACAGAATCAGCTCCGACGTGAGACGGGCGTCCCACACCCAATAGGTGCCCCATTCCGGGCGTCCCCATAGCGAGCCGGTGATCAGGCACAACAGTGTGAAGGCGGCTCCGATCGGCGCCGCCGCTTTGGCGGTCACATCGGCGAGCGGGTGCCGCCATACCAGGGTACCGAGCGCAGCGACCGTCATCACGCCCCAGGCCAGCATGCCGAGCCAGGCCGATGGCACGTGCAGGAACATGATCTTAACCGTGGCACCCTGCTGGTAATCCTCCGGCGCGAGCATGGCTTGCTCGATGCCGAAGGCGAAAGCCAGCACCGTCAAACCGCTGAGCCAGGGAATGGTGCTGTCAGCGAGCTTGAGAAAGCGCGAAGGATTGGCAAGGTCGATCAGCGGCATCGGCAGTCCTAACCGGCAATTTGCGGCAGTGTTCGGTCACTTTACGTGAGCAGGCCGACCATTTCATTGACGGATTACTCTATTTCCTGGCGTAAAGCCGCCGCAGCGGCAAATGGTCCGACCACAACGCTCATAAGCGTGAGCGCACACAGAATCGTGAACGGCGTGCCGAACGGGACCGGCCCGGTTATGGCGGCATTGGCCGCGGCCACGCCGAAGATCAGGACGGGTACGGTCAGCGGCAACACAATGATCGCGAGCAGTAGACCGCCGCGCCGCAGCGTCACGGATATGGCGGCGCCGATCAGGCCTATAAAGGTCAAAGCCGGGGTGCCGACGAGGAGCGTGAGCACCAGGGCGCCTTCCGCCGGCGCATCGATGTTGAGGAATAGACCGATCAAAGGCGCCACAATCACCAGCGGCAATCCGGTGGTGAGCCAATGTGCCAGCCCCTTCATCGCAACCACGAGTTCGAGCGGCGCATGCCCCGTGAGGATGAGGTCGAGCGAACCGTCCTCATGATCGCTTGCAAACAGCCGATCGAGTGCCAGCAGGCTCGCCAACAGTGCCGCCAGCCACAGGATCGCCGGGCCGATGCGCTTGAGCAGCGCAAGATCGGGCCCGACCGCAAAAGGCGTGAGCGCCACGACGACAAGGAAGAACAACACGCCCATCAGCGCGCCGCCGCCGACCCGCACCGCGATCCGCATGTCGCGCACGAGAATGGCCGCAAGCGGCCTCATAATCGACCCTCGCCGATGAGAGCCTTGGCGTCAGCGGGCCGAACCTCATCGAGTCGCAGTTCGAGCGCCTTGGCGAGCCCGATGGGGCCATGCGCTGCGGCGACGATCAGACCGCCATCGGCCAAATGCGCTCGCATCAATTCGGCAAGCCGGGCCTGCGCGGCAGCATCGAGCGCGCTGGTCGGCTCGTCGAGCAGCCAGATCGGTCGTTTCACCGCAAGCAGGCGCGCGATCGACAGCCGCCGCCGCTGGCCGGCCGAGAGATAGGCGGCCGGCAGTGTCGCCAGCGAGTCGAGACCGAGTGCAACCAGCGCATCGCGGCTATCGGCAGCGGGAGAGCCGAAGAACCCGGCCCAGAAGCATAGATTTTCGGCAACCGAGAGCGAGGGCTTGATGGCGTCCTGATGTCCCAGATAGTGGGCTTGCTCGCCGATGCTCAGTTCCGGGTCGCCGCCCTCAAGCGTAATCCGGCCATGCGCGCTGCGCAGAAGCCCAGTGATGATGCGCAGCAGCGACGACTTCCCGGCGCCATTACGGCCGGTGACGACCAGGGCTTCCCCGGAACCGACGTTAAAGCTGACGCCCGAGAAAACCTCGCGGCCGCCGCGGCGGCAATCCAGATCGACAGCGGTGAGCCGCATCAAGCCTACCTTCAACCCGAGACCGGCGCCGAAGGCGCGACCCCTCGTCGGCCGCAGAGCCGAGTCGGTCCGGTCAATTCGGCGCAATGCGGCATGTTACCGGACCATTTCTTGCCGAACTGGCACAACATCAGAAAAGACCCTATAAGCCCCCGGTGTCGGAATGCGGCGCGCCGGTGATGCTTGCCCGTCCGATTTCCCTCTTCTTTCCCCTCCCGTCTTGCGGGGGAGCGAAGGAGGGGGATTGCCCCCGGTTCCGGCAATCATTGCTCCGTTTTGCACCGGCGCTCCGCCGGCAGCATAGGAAAAAAGTCATGGTCTCGCTCGACAGCTTCAAATGTCTCCGGCCGCTCAAGGTCGGCTCCAGAACCTACGCCTATTACAGTCTGCCTGTTGCCGAAAAGAACGGGTTGAAAGGAATTTCGCGGCTGCCGTTTTCGCTCAAGGTCCTGCTGGAAAATCTGTTGCGCAATGAGGATGGCCGCACGGTCACCAAGGAGGACATTCAGGCTGTCGCGCAGTGGCTCAAGACTAAGACCTCGGATCGCGAGATCGCGTTCCGCCCCGCGCGCGTGCTGATGCAGGATTTCACCGGCGTGCCGGCGGTCGTCGATCTCGCCGCCATGCGCGACGCCATGGAGCATCTCTCCGGCGATCCGAAGAAGATCAATCCGCTGGTTCCGGTCGACCTCGTCATCGACCATTCGGTGGCGGTGAACTTTTTCGGCCATCGCGATTCGTTTAAGAAGAATGTCGAAGAGGAATACAAACAGAACCAGGAGCGCTATCGCTTCCTGAAATGGGCGCAAGGCTCGTTCCAGAATTTTCGCGTGGTGCCGCCCGGAACGGGCATCTGCCATCAGGTCAATCTCGAATATCTGTCGCAAACGGTCTGGACGTCGAAGCTGAAGATCACCTTCCCGGACAAGACCACCGCCGGCGAGCTTGCTTATCCCGACACGCTGGTCGGTACCGACTCGCATACGACGATGGTCAACGGCCTCTCGGTGCTCGGCTGGGGCGTCGGCGGCATCGAAGCAGAGGCCGCCATGCTCGGCCAGCCCTATTCCATGCTGTTGCCGGAAGTGATCGGCGTGCGCTTGAACGGCAAGCTCAAGGAAGGGGTCACCGCGACCGACCTCGTCCTCACCGTCACGCAGATGCTGCGCAAGCGGGGCGTCGTTGGGAAGTTTGTCGAATATTTCGGCCCTGGCCTGGCCGACCTCACCATTGCGGATCGCGCCACGCTCGGCAACATGGCGCCGGAATATGGTGCGACCTGCGGCTTCTTCCCGATCGACGATGACACGGTGCGCTATCTGCGCGAGACCGGCCGCAGCGCCGAGCGCATTGCCCTCGTGCTCGCTTATGCCAAGGCGCAGGGCATGTACCGCACCAAGAACACGCCGGATCCGGTCTTCACCGATGTGCTCAAGCTCGAGCTCGGCTCCGTCGAGCCGTCCCTCGCCGGACCGAAGCGCCCGCAGGATCGCGTGGCGCTCAAGGACGTCAAGAACGGCTTCGCGCAGGCCATGGACAAGGAATTCAACAAGGCGGGCGAAATGGACAAGCGCGTGCCGGTCGAAGGCCGCAAGCATACGCTTGGGCACGGCGACGTTGTCATCGCCGCGATCACCTCCTGCACCAACACGTCGAATCCGAGCGTGATGCTGGCGGCAGGTCTGGTCGCGCGCAAAGCGGTGCAGAAGGGCCTTACGGTGAAGCCATGGGTAAAGACCTCGCTCGCTCCCGGTTCGCAAGTGGTCGCCGAATATCTCGACAAATCCGGCCTGCAGAAGGATCTCGATGCGCTCGGCTTCAATCTGGTCGGCTTCGGCTGCACCACCTGCATCGGCAATTCCGGCCCGCTACCGGAGGAGATTTCCGAGGCGATCAACAAAAATGATCTGGTTGCGGCGGCGGTGCTGTCCGGCAATCGCAATTTCGAAGGCCGCGTCAACGCCGATGTGCGCGCCAATTATCTGGCCTCGCCGCCGCTCGTCGTTGCCTACGCGATCGCGGGCTCGATGCAGGTCGACGTCGCCAAGCAGCCGCTTGGCATCGATCAGAAAGGCCGCAAGGTCTATCTACGCGATCTGTGGCCGTCGAGCCGCGAGATAGCGGATGCGATGCGCAAGAACATCAATAAGCAGATGTTCACCAAGAAATACGGCAATGTGTTCAAGGGTGACGCCAATTGGCGCAAGATCGCGGTGAAGGGTGGACTCACCTACAAGTGGGATGACCGCTCCACCTACGTGCAGAACCCGCCCTATTTCGAAGGCATGCAGAAACGCAGTCAACCGATCGAAGACATCGTCGATGCGCGCATTCTCGGCCTGTTCCTAGACTCGATCACAACCGACCACATTTCGCCGGCGGGATCGATCAAGGAAGAAAGCCCGGCCGGCGAATATCTGCGCGATCATCAGGTGCGGCCGAAGGATTTCAATCAATACGGCACGCGGCGCGGCAATCATCAGGTGATGATGCGCGGCACTTTCGCCAATATCCGCATCAAGAACCAGATGGTACCTGGTGTCGAAGGCGGCTACACGATTCACTATCCGTCCAAGCAGCGCATGCCGATCTACGACGCGGCGATGCGCTACAAGAGCGAGGGCGTGCCGCTGGTCGTTTTTGCCGGCAAGGAATACGGCACCGGCTCCTCGCGCGACTGGGCGGCCAAGGGTACGATTCTGCTCGGCGTGCGCGCCGTCATCGCGCAGAGCTTTGAGCGCATTCATCGCTCGAACCTGGTCGGCATGGGCGTCATTCCTCTGGTGTTCGAGGAAGGCACATCTTGGCAGACGCTCGGCTTGAAGGGCGACGAGCAAGTCACGATCCGCGGCTTGCACGGCGATCTCAAGCCGCATCAGCGCCTTCAGGCCGAGATCGTCGCGTCGGACGGCGGCCTCAAGCGCGTGCCGCTGATCTGCCGCATCGATACGCTCGAGGAACTGGACTATTACCGGAACGGCGGCATCCTGCAGTATGTCTTGCGCCGCCTTGCGGCTTAGTGCGGATCGGTGGCGAACATGTTACCTCCGCGTAAATTTTGCAGCCCGTCCGCTCATTTTGACCGGTCGGAGCGTGGTTATGCGCTGCGACGGGGCATGCCGCAGTCTCGCCCTCTTCTCGCCTCACCGCGAAGTGAGTGGTAGGTGAATGCCAGCGCCTCTAAACATGACGCCTTCACGACAGCGTCACCGGGGGAGCAAATCATCGCTCGGGCTGGGGTGGAGATAGTTAGAATGCTGCGTTGCCCTCTCGCATCGGCGCCCCTGATTGCAACGTTGTTGATTGCAAGCTTCACCGTTGCGCGCGCCGGCGAGCGGCGGGCGCTGCTCGAATTGTTCACCAGCCAAGGCTGCTCGTCCTGTCCTGCCGCCGACAGGCTCCTCGGCGAATTTGCGACCGATCCGTCGCTGGTCGCGCTCAGCGTGCCAATCGACTATTGGGACTATCTCGGCTGGAAGGATACACTCGCGAGCCCCGCGCATACAGCGCGCCAGCGCGCCTATGCGCGCGTTCGCGGCGATCGCCAAGTCTATACGCCGCAGATGGTGATCAACGGCGCAACGCATGCGCTCGGCAGCGATCGTGCGGCGATCGAGCGCGCTATTATGCAAACCGATCAAAAGCCCGACGTGATGTCGCTGCCCGTCTTGATGTCGATGGGCAGCAGCGGATTAAACGTCCAACTGCAGTCGACGGAAAGCGGCCGTCCCAATGGCGAAGTTTGGCTCTGCCCGCTTGCCAAAGCCGTCCAGGTCAGCATAGCGCGCGGCGAGAATCACGGACGCACCATCACCTATCACAACGTCGTGCGGAACTGGCTCAAGCTCGGCGACTGGACTGGAAGTCAGGTGACATGGAACATACCGATTTCCGAGATTGAAAGCGAAGGCGTCGATGCGGCTGCCGTCATGGTGCAGGAAGGCACGCGGGAGAAGCCTGGGATCATTCTTGGTGCCGCCTATATGCCGCTTGATCATCGCGCAACATTCGACAGCGGCCTGACGTCGCAGGCGCGATAGCTCGCGAATCCCCTACCTACTGCAATGAGCGGCGTCAAACTGCGGACTGTGCCCGCGTCCTTAAGAAACGGTTCGACGCTTTCCCGCTGCGCCATGCCATAAACAACAAAAAGGCCGGCGACATGCCGGCCTTCCGCCTTTTGGAGGCACCTTTCGGAGCATTGAACCAAACGGTGGCCCGGTCCGATCGCGCCCCGGGGGGCTGGGGGGCTGAGGAATCCGGAACGCCAACCGAACCGGGCCCTGAGGCAACAGGTTACTGGTTCGCATTTTAGCTTGGCGCGTGCTTGGCCGAAATAGGGCCGCATTATGATTCATTTAACGAAAGCGTGATTCCGGCAGCTCAAAATGTCGCAGGCACGACAATACTTTCCCGCCGGTGCCGGAATTTGCCCTTGGGTCCGACGACAGCCATTCCTGCGGCATTTTTGGAGCACAAAAGCGGCATCGGGAGAGGCCTTGCCGCCGCCACCGACTGGCGCGATCATGAAGCTGCAATGACACCGAACCGCGAATAGGAAGGTCCGACGAGGCGGGTCCGGGACGCTGTGACCGGGGAGACGAGGTGGCGGACCAAATGGAGGCGCCGTATGGATTTCGGCGAGACTGAACCCAGCGTGTGGCGCGGGAGCGAGGCGCGTCCGCCCGTTCCCGCAAGCAAGGTCACCTTCAGCCGTCGTGAGCTCGACCGTATTCTGGGGCTATATGGCCGCAAAGTCGCCGCCGGCGAATGGCGCGATTACGCAATCGATTTTCTGAAAGATCGCGCAGTCTTTTCCGTGTTCCGGCGCGCTTCGGAAATCCCGATCTACCGCATCGAGAAGAATCCCAAGCTGGCCCGCCGCCAGGGCGCCTATAGCGTGATTTCGGCGACTGGCCACATCCTGCGCCGCAGTCATGAGCTCGACCGCGTCCTGGGCGCGCTCGATCGTTCGCTGCGCGTGGTGGCGAGCTAGCCGGTTCAGGGCGGCATTGCGTCGCCTTTGCCGAGTGCGATCTGCATCAGTGGCGTGTCGAGCCATCTGCCGTGCTTGAAGCCGACGGCGCGCAGGGTGCCAACCGATTCAAAGCCTGCCGCCGCATGCAGCGCGATCGAGGGTATCTGCGCGGAGTCGCCGATCACGGCGATCATCTGGCGAAAGCCGCGATGCGCGGCTTCGGCGATCAGATGTCTGAGCAAGAGCAAGCCGATGCCGCGGCGTTGGAATTGCGGTGCGACATAAATCGAATTTTCCACGGTCCATTTGTAGGCTGGCCGCGCCCGATATGGCCCGGCATAAGCATAGCCGGCGACGACGCCCGCGGCGTCGGCGACAAGATAGGGATAACCGCTGGCCAAGAGGGTCTGCTGTCGCCGCGCCATTTCCGTTTCATCCGGCGGCTCCAGTTCGAACGAGGCGGTGCCATGGATAACGGCATCGGCATAGATGGCCGTGATGGCCGCGACATCGCCGGCAGTAGATGCCCTGACGACGATGCCGGCAATCGGTTCTGCATCAACCATTCCGTTCAGTCCTCAATTTGCGCCGCACCGGCTGGGCCGATCGCGTTGCAGCGAAGCTGCGCATCGCGCCGACGAGCTCGCGCAGGCCACGGTGCAGCGTCTTATCGCGTCGCATGACGATCGCAAGTTTCCGCGACAGCCTTGGACTGAGAAATCGAACGACGAGACGACGGCGCGATGCGGCAGCCGTTACTGCCATTTTCGGTACCACGCCACAGCCGAGCCCGGCGCCGACGATCTCCTTGATCGCTTCAACGCTGTCGAGCTCCATCACCGGCTTGAGCGAGACGCCGGCCCCTGTCGCCCATTGATCGATGAGATGCCGGGTATTGGCGCCGGATCCCGCAAGAACGAGCGGGCGCTTGAGGAGATCGGTGGCCGTTATGCGTTCGGGCAGCCCGGTGGCGTCTGGCGCAGCGATCGCAACGAATTCGTCCTCCAGCAATGGCTGAACTTCGAAAAAGCGTCCACTCACCGGCAGCGTGACAAGTCCGATGTCGAGCGCATTGTCCTCGATCATCTTGAGAACGTCTGATGTGTTGCCGGTGCTGACGACGACATCCAGCGCGGGAAAACGGCTACGCAGCGTGCGCAGAATGGGAGGCAGAAAATAAATACAGGCGGTCGCGCCGATGCCAATCCGAATGCGGCCGATCGTGCCATTGGCATGCCGCGCCATGGCATCGAGCGCCGCCTCGACGCCGGCATGGATGCGCCGTGCATGAACGAGCAATTCCTCGCCCGCAGCGGTCGGCGCCGCGCGGCGGCCGATTCTTTCGATCAGCCGCACGCCGACATTCTTCTCGAGCTCACGGATCTGAAGGCTGATTGCGGGCTGCGACACATCGAGGCGCTCAGCGGCCGCCGAGAAACTGCCGAGCTCGATGACATAGACAAAGGCACGCAGCCGATCGAGGTTCAGCCCGGGCATTAAAAGAATTACTTATCACAATTATAATCTGTACAAGCAAAACTTATACTACTCCAGCCCATTAATTTCTGCAAAACTCCTGCAGGGAAGGCAGGCCGGTTGAGCAAAACCGAACCAAATAACGCGTCACGGCAAAACGCCCAGCCAATTCGTTCGCGTCGCGTGGTGATTGCAGCGCTCGGAATCACTCAGACACTTGCCTGGGCGTCGAGCTATTATTTGCCGGCGATCCTTGCCGACCCAATCAGCGCGAGCCTGCACGTCTCACGTTCGCTCGTCTTTGCCGCCTTCTCCATGGCTTTGCTGATTGCCGCCTTCGCCGGGCCGCGGGTCGGGCGCTTCATCGATCGCCACGGCGGCCGCGGCGTGCTGGCGCTATCCAATCTCGTGCTTGCCGCCGGACTGGTGATGCTCGCAGCCGCCAATGGGCTTACGACCCTGTTTGCCGCCTGGGCAATTCTCGGGTTCGGCATGGCGCTCGGCCTATACGATGCGGGCTTTGCCGCGTTGGCGGCGCTCTATGGCCAAGCCGCGCGCGGCCCGATCACCGGTGTCACGTTGTTCGCCGGCTTCGCGTCGACGGTGAGCTGGCCGGTCTCGACTCTGCTCAACGACGCGCTGGGCTGGCGCGAGACGGTGCTGGTCTGGGCCGTGCTCAATCTTGTTCTCGGGCTGCCGCTCAACCGCTTTGTCTTGCCGCAGCCGGCACAGCCGGCGCATCTTTCGCCCGCCGCGAAATCCTCGATCGGCTGGACGCCGCGCAAGGAGATGTTGCTCCTGGCCTTTGTCTTCGCCGCTGCCTGGTTCGTCACCGGCGCCATGGCCGCGCAGCTGCCGGCGCTGCTCCAGCGCGCCGGCTCGACGCAGGCGCAGGCGGTGGCAGCTGCTGCTTTGGTCGGACCGGCGCAGGTTGCGGCGCGGCTCGCCGAGTTTATCGTGCTGCGCCGTGTTCATCCGCTGGTGTCGGCGCGGATTGCCGCATCGCTGCATCCGCTGGGCGCGGCGCTGTTCGCGATCCTTGGCGCTCCGGCAGCGGCGGCTTTCGCGATTCTCTATGGCGCCGGCAACGGCCTCCTGACGATTGCGCGCGGCACGGTGCCGCTCGCGGTGTTCGGCCCGGAAGGCTATGGCGAGCGGACCGGCCTTTTGGGTGCGCCGGCGCGTGCCGCACAGGCCTTTGCGCCTTTACTGTTTGGGCTATTGCTCGACGTCATCGGGCTGTGGACCATCGCCGTTTCGGTGGCGCTGTGCCTTGCCGCGCTCGGCGCGCTGTTGTGCCTGCCGATTGCAAAACCACGCGGTGAGCCCAAATAAAACGCCCCGGGGTTTGACCCGGGGCGTCGGCACAAACTGCCTGTTGCGATTAGCGGCGGTCGCCGAACAGGCGCAGCAGCATCAGGAAAAGGTTGATGAAATCGAGATAGAGCGACAGGGCGCCCATCACGGCCTTGCGGCCGGCGACGGAGCCGTCGTCCATCGGCGAATACATTTCCTTGATCCGCTGCGTGTCCCAGCCGGTCAAGCCAGCGAACACGATGACGCCGATCACCGAGATTGCCCAATCAAGACCGGTCGAGTGCAGGAAGATGTTGACCAGGCTCGCGATGATGATGCCGACCAGGCCCATGAACATGAAGGAGCCGACGCCGCTGAGATCGCGTCGCGTGGTGTAGCCCCATAGACTCAGCGCGCCGAACGTCGCCGCCGAGATGAAGAACACTCGCGTGATCGATGCTCCGGTATAGATCAGGAAGATCGATGCCAGCGACAGGCCAAGTAGGCCGGCATAGACGAAAAACAGCGTCAGCGCCGTGCTGGGCTCCAGCCGGTTGATGCCGTAGCTGATGGCAAAGACCAGTGCGAGCGGCGCCAGCACCAGCACCCACAAGAGTGGGCTCTGGAAGATCAGGTGGCCGAACGACGTCAGCTGCAGTCCGGCGCCGGTGTCGGTCACCGCGGCCGAAAAGGTGAACCACGCCACCAGTCCGGTCAGCGCGACGCCGGCGGCCATATAATTGTAGACGCGGACCATATAGGCGCGCAGGCCCGCGTCGATCGTGACCTGGTCCGCGCCATAGCCAGACCTCACGGTCGCGAAATTCCGATCAAAGTCGGACATGGAAATACCCCTGGGTTGTCCCGGCACTGCGCCGGGTCTGGGCGTTAGACGAACGCCACGTGGTTCCGAATCTAGTGCCAAAGTCTTACCCGCGCCAGATGGGTGCGACCCCATATTCGCGGCAGTTACAAACTTTTCATGGTGCTTAATGGAGCGCTCCCGGGCAGCGCCTCAGGCCTTGACTTTTCAAAGATTTCGCAACACCGCCGCGGGCTTGCGGCCGAGCGCCGAGACTGTACCTGCGAGTCCCACCACAACCACAACGAGCAGCGCGGACAGCGCCGCACCGGCTGCCGCGCCGGCCACAAAGATGAACGGAAAGTCCATGATCCGCGTCACCACCACCCCCGCCGCAAGGGAACCGGCCGCCACGCCGAACACCACCGTGGCCAATCCAACCAGAAAATATTCGAGCGCATAAGCCGCGGTGAGTTGCCGGCGCGTGGCGCCGAGCGTTTTGAGCACGACTGCGTCGTAGATGCGAAAGCGTTGACTGGCGGCGAGGGCGCCGCCAAGCACCAGGGCCGCGGCAACCAGGGTGATAGAGCTCGCGCCGCGCAGCGCCAGGACCAGGTTGCCGATGAGCGTATCAACCGCGTCGAGCGCATCTTTCACCCGCACCGCAGTCACTGTTGGAAAGGCCTCGGCGAGTGCCTTGACCATCGCCGTCTCCTCGGCCGGCGTGCCGCCGTCGGCGAAGGTCAGCGTCGCGATATCGGTATGCGGCGCGCTTTCGAATGTGCCGGGCGAAAACACCAGAACGAAATTGATGCCGAGATTCTCCCAATCGACCGCGCGCAGATTGGCGATCCGCGCCGTGATATTGCGGCCGAGCACGTTGACGGTGATGGTCTCGCCGATTTTCAGATCGAGATCGCGGGCAGTGCGGCTTTCGAGTGAAACCAGGGGCTCGCCGGAATAGTTGGCACTCCACCACTGTCCCTCGACAATGCGCGAGCCGGCCGGCACGGCGCGCGCATAAGTGATGCCGCGATCGCCGCGCAGTACCCAGCGCGAGCCTTCCGCCGCCTTGAGCTCGTCCGCCTTGATCCCCTTGGCGGCGACGATACGGCCGCGCAGCATCGGCACCTGCTCGATGGTCGCGTTCGGAGCTTGCGCGCGAACGAAGCCGTCGAAACGATCGGCCTCGGCCGCCGGCACATCGAGAAAAAAGAACGAGGGCGCATGCTCCGGCAGCGCAGCGGAGAATTCACGATGCAGATTGCCGTCGATCTCGATCACCGTCACAAGCAGAGCAAGCCCCAAGCCGAGCGATAGCACCACGCTCGGCGTCAGCGCGCCGGGCCGATGAATATTCGCTATGGCGAGCCGCCAGATCGCCGAGCGCGGACGGGGCAGTCGGCGGGCGAGCGCCATCGTCAATTGCGCGATCAGCCGCAAGAGCAAGAACACCACGCACGCGGCGAGCATGAAATAGGCGGCGAGGCGCTGCTCATAGCTTGTCAGGATTGCGAGCGCGACCAAGGCCGCGGCGACCGCGGCGCTTGCCGCGAGATAGCGGCGCCGCGGCCAAACACGTTCCGGCGCGACCTGGTCGCGAAACAGCATGGTGACCGAAATGTCGTGCGCGCGACCGAGCGGCCAAAGCGCAAACGCAAGCGCGGTAAGCAGGCCATAGCCAATTGCCAGAACAAGCACGGCAGGATGCAGCGATGGTGCGACCGGAAGCGGAATGACGCTGCCGAACCCTACTGCGATGACGTACGGCAAGGCGGCCCCGAGCACCGCGCCAAGGAGCGTGGCGAAAAAAGCGACCAGCAAAGTCTGGCTGCAATAGATGGCAAAGACATCTCCCCCGCCGGCGCCGAGCGCCTTCATAGTGGCGATCGTGTCGCGCTTGCGGCCTAGATGGCTTGCGACGGCATTGGCGACCCCGACGCCGCCGACGAGAAGCGTTGTCAGCCCGACCAGCGTCAGAAATTGCGTGAAGCGCTCGACGCTGCGTTGCAGCTGCGGCGAGGCCTTATTGCGTGTGCGAATCTCCCAGCCTGCATCGGGGAACTTCCCTTGGGCCTGATTTTGCAGAGCCACGACCGCGGTGTCAGTCGTCCCCTCGGGCAGGCGCAACCGATATTGCCAACGCACCAGGCTGCCGGGCTGCAAAAGGCCGGTCGCACGCAGGGCCGCTTCGCTGATCAGCACGCGCGGCCCAAGCCCGATGCTGCCGGTGATCTTGTCCGGCTCGTTGCGCAGAGCCGCCCGCAACTCGATGGTGGTCGCGCCGATCGTAACATGATCGCCGGTTTTCAGATCGAGCCGCGCCAAAAGCGTCGGATCCACAGCGGCGCCGAAGGCGCCATTGCTCTGCGCAAACAGCCGCGGCAGCGGCATCGTCGGATCGCTTACGACCGCGCCGAACAACGGATAATTGCCGTCGACCGCCTTGAGCTCCACCAAGGTGGAGCGCCCATCGGCCGTGCGTGCCATAGCGCGCAGCGTACCAACGACCGAGACGGTGCCCTGCGAATCGAGGAAGCTGCGCTCGGCTGGGTTGGCCTCGCGCTGAATGAGCGCAAAATCGAGATCGCCGCCGAGGATCAGGCGGCCGGCGCTGGCGAGCCCGTCCTTGAGGCTTGCCCCGACGGAACCGATGCCGGCGATCGCCATGACGCCGAGCGCGATACAGGCGACGAAGACGCCAAAGCCGCGCAGGCCGCCGCGCAGATCGCGCAGGGCATAGCGCAATGCATTGCGCGGCAGCAACAAGCGACTTGGCTGCGACAAGGGTGCCAGCATCAGCGCACTCGCGGCATGAAGCGCGCCAGCACAAAATGGGTGAGCGCAAACACGATGAGCGGAAGCCCGATCAGCAATCCGGCAAGCCAAGCAACTTTCAGGAAAAGCGGCGCACGCGATGCGGTCAGCGTCAGGATCGCTGTCATGACACGCTCGCGGCCTCGTTGCGGTTTTCGATCTGGCCGGAGCGCAACCGGATCACCCGGTCGCAGCGTGCGGCGAGCGAATTGTCGTGCGTCACCAGCACCAGCGTGGTGTCGCGCTCCTTGTGGCCGCGAAACAGAAGCTCGATGATATCGTGACCGGTCGCCTCGTCGAGGTTGCCGGTGGGTTCATCGGCCACGATGATCGCCGGATCGGGCGCGAGCGCCCGCGCCAGCGCCACGCGCTGCTGCTCGCCGCCGGACAGCTCGGCGGGATAATGATGGAGCCGCTCTCCCAATCCAACGGCCACGAGCTCGCGCTCGGCGCGGGCAAGCGCGTCCGCCATGCCGGAAAGTTCGAGCGGCACAGCGACATTTTCCAGCGCCGTCATGGTCGGAATCAGATGAAAGGCCTGAAACACAATGCCGACATGCGTGCCGCGAAAGCGCGCCAGCGCGTCCTCGTCGAGCTGCGACAGCTCCCTGCCGGCAACGACGACACTGCCGGTATCGGGCCGCTCCAGGCCGGTCATGATCATGAGCAAAGTGGACTTCCCGGAGCCCGAGGGACCGAGCAAGCCAACTGCCTCGCCGCGCCCTATATGAAGATCGATGTCGCGCAGGATATGAACGCGGCCGGCGCCCCGGCCGAGCGACAGATTGACGCCGCTCAGCACAATGGCTTCGGCGCTAAAAGGAGACCGCGAAATGTCGTTCATGCCTTTGACCGGTCTCCCAAGATGCGCCTGCTCATATGGGGAGCGACGCCCGATTCGCCACATCGCGGCGGGGGCGCTTTGTACCTTGGCGCTTCTGTCGCCGCCAATCGAACGCTCCGGCTTTGCGCAAACGCCGGACCGACAAACCCCGATCCAAATCGTCGCGCTGGGCGATTCTTTGACTGCCGGGCTCGGCCTTCCTGAAAGGGATGGCTTCGTGCCGCGGCTGCAGGCGGCGCTCGCCTTGAACGGCATCGCGGCCAATGTGACCAATGCCGGCGTCTCCGGCGATACCGCCACCGACGGGCTTGCGCGGCTCGACTGGTCGGTGCCGGAGAGCACCAATGCGGTCATCGTCGAGCTCGGCGCCAATGACATGTTGCGCGGTATCAAGCCGGACGTGACGCGCAGCGCGCTCGACTCGATCGTGAAAAGGCTCCGCCAACGTCACATTGCTGTCATGCTGTGCGGCATGCGGGCGGCGCCGAATCTCGGCACCGATTACGCGCAAGGTTTTGAACCGATCTATCCGGAGCTGGCGGCGAAATACGGCGCTTTGCTCTATCCGTTTTTTCTGGACGGCGTCGCCGGCAACCTCAAATTGACGCAGCCCGACGGCATGCATCCCAATGCCGAGGGCGTCGCCATTATTGTCGCGCGCATTCTGCCGAAAGTTTTGGAACTTGTCGGGCAAATCCATAGTCAAGCGCAACACCCCTCATAGTGGTTGCGTCGCCCTTCCATTCACAGCATTGTGTGGATGCGGCGAATCGCTAACACGAGCCGGAGTTTGTCATGCCTCGCTTGTTTACCGGCCTCGAGATCCCGCCCTCAGTCGCCCAATCGCTCGCCTTGATGCGCGGCGGCCTGCCAGGCGCCCGTTGGATCGATCCCGAAAATTACCATCTTACGCTGCGCTTCATCGGCGATATCGACGACGCGCTGGCAGGCGAGATCGCCGGCATGCTTGCGCGTGTGCATCGCCGACCGTTCGAGCTTCGGCTCGACGGCCTGTCGTCGTTTGGCGGTCGAAAGCCACGTGCAGTCGTTGCACCGGCGGCGCAGGTCCCGCCGCTTATGGAATTGCAGGCCGAGCACGACCGCATTCTGCAACGGCTCGGGCTCGAGCCGGAGGGCCGCAAATACACGCCGCATGTGACACTCGCGCGTCTACGCGATTCTTCGAGCCATCAGGTCGCCGATTATCTTGCCGCCCGCGGCCATTATCGCTCGGCACCATTCGAAGTATCGCGCTTCGTCCTATTTTCCTCGCGTGCTTCGATCGGCGGCGGCCCTTATGTCGTGGAGGAGGCCTATCCGCTCGTCGCCAACGAGCTCAGATGGGCGCAGCGCGCAAGCTGAAACACCGTTCCCCCGAGGGAGGTCGACAAGCGAAGTGAAGCCGGGGTGGCGATTTCGTATCGGACTAGAACCCCGCGCGCCGGCTTCACGCACTTCTTCCGTTTAGCGGCGACCCTCCCCTGCAGGGGAGGGTTAAGAGATCACGCCCGCAGCATGCGTGTTTGTAGATCGAGCATGGCAGTCGCGAAGCCGTGGCTGTCGGACATCAGTTCGCGCATCACGGACATCGGTGTCGGCCGCGACGATTCCACTTCGCCGACGGCGCTCTCAAAATCGAATGAGATGTCGGCGTCGAATTTGCGCGCGAGCTGCTGCATGCGCTGATTCTCGGCGAGGCAGGCCATGTGCAGAAGTCGGTAGCCGCGATTGCGCGCCGTTAGCAGGACGCGCCCCAGCAAAGCCGAGCCGACGCCATGCGATTGCCACGGCTTTTCCACGCTGATCGCCGCTTCGGCCTCGCGCACAAGTCTTACGCCGAGCGGCCGCAGTTCGGCGGCACCGCGCATCACACCGTTGACGAAAAAGCCATAGATGACCGCGTCGAGCGAATTCGCCAATTCAACATATTTGCGGATGAAGTCGTCGGAGACGCCGCCGGCAAACCGGTTGCGCCGGCTTTCCGGGTCGAGACGAAGGATGTGCTCGCGGTATTTGGCGGTTTCGCCGATCCACAGTTTGCGGATCACGCCGCCTTCGGGAAGGACTTCCTGCATTCCAAGAGCTCCTGACGTTGCTTCGTCAAAAACCCTCCTTGAAGCCTTCCTCCCAGAAAGCGAAACGGGCGAAGCGAAGAATCGCACGCCCGCCGAATCGCAATCTAATGTTGGTGTCATGCAAGATTTTGGCAAGCCAAAGGATTGAGCAACATGCCTATATTCCGTATACGCATGGCTCTGGACAACTTTGCGACTGTTTGACGACAACAAAGCCCGACTTGCCTGGACATGAGTTTGATTTGGCAGGCAGGCTGCAACGCCTCTTGCGCCTGCTGCGCCAGGCCCGTGCATCTTCCAGAATGTTAATCTGCCGTTAACCATCCATGCCGAGCTCGGTCACCGCGCAATATGCAGCCGGCGTCGCCGCCGGCCGGGTCGAGGAAGACTCCGCTCAACTCGCCATCATCAAGAGGATGGCGCAGCTCGAAGCCCGCATTGTCGAGCATCGGCTGGCGCGAAAATCATCGGCGCTCGGCTGGCTGTTCGCCGGCCGCGAGAGCGCGCTGCCGCCGATCAAAGGCCTCTATATCTACGGCGAGGTCGGCCGCGGCAAGACCATGCTGATGGATTTCTTCTTCGAATCGAGTCCGGTCGTGCGCAAGCGCCGTGCGCATTTCCACGAATTCATGCTTGACGTGCACGAACGCCTGCGCGCGATCCGCCAGAAAATGAAATTTGGCGAGTATCAGGGTGAGGATCCGATCCGGCGCGTCGCCGATGATCTTGCGGCGGAGGCTTGGCTGCTTTGCTTCGACGAGTTTCATGTCACTGACATCGCCGACGCCATGATCCTCGGCCGGCTGTTCACGCATTTGTTCGGCCAAGGCATCGTCATGATGGCGACCTCAAACGTAGCGCCGGAAGATCTTTACAAGGACGGATTGAACCGCGCGTTGTTCGTGCCGTTCATCGGCATGTTGGTGGAGCATATGGACGTGGTGCGGCTTGATGCACGCACCGATTTCCGTTTGGAGAAGCTCGCCGGCCTGCCGGTGTGGTATGTGCCGGCCGATGCGGCTGCGGACAAAGCGCTGGATGACGCCTGGCGGCGGCTGACGGGCGGCGAGAAAGATGGCGCGCACGATCTGCTCGTGCACGGTCGTTGGGTGCATGTACCGCGCGCCGCCATGGGCGTCGCGCGATTTAGATTTCACGATCTGTGCGAGGAGCCGCTTGCAGCCGCCGATTATCTGCGTATCGCGCACGAATATCACACCCTCATTCTCGACCACGTGCCGGCAATGACCTACGACAACCGTAACGCGGCAAAGCGCTTCATCATTCTGATCGACACGCTCTACGACATGAATGTGAAGCTGATCGCGTCGGCGGCGGCGGAACCCGATGCGCTGTACAGGGCAGATCGGGGTTACGAGGCGCTGGAATTCAAGCGCACCGCTTCGCGGCTGATCGAGATGGGCTCGCGCGATTATCTGGCGCGCCCACACGGCGCGGCGCATGGGCAAGCTTCCGGCTCCGCGGAAGGGATTGTCGAGACCTAAACACAGCCCTCTCGATGCTGGCATCGGCCCATCGTCTGGTCTTGGGGCGACCGTCGTTGCGCCGCGGCAGTCGGCGACCTGGCCTGAACCTGGCCCGACTTGAACACGCGCCCTGAAAGGGTTAATGACCGCCGCGGCTGGGCCTTCCCGTCAATCTAAAGGAATATTATCGATGGCGCGAAACAAGATTGCATTGATCGGCTCGGGTCAAATTGGCGGGACGCTGGCGCTGCTCATCGGTCTTAAAGAACTCGGCGATGTCGTCATGTTCGATGTTGCGGAGGGCATCCCGCAGGGCAAGGCGCTCGATCTTGTCCAGTCCTCCCCAATCGAAGGCTTTGACGCGCGTCTGGCCGGCAGCAATTCCTACGAGGCGATCGAGGGCGCTTCGGTCTGCATCGTCACTGCCGGCGTGCCACGCAAGCCCGGCATGAGCCGCGATGATCTTTTGAGCATCAACCTGAAAGTGATGGAGCAGGTCGGCGCCGGCCTGAAGAAATACGCGCCCAACGCCTTCGTCATCTGCATCACCAATCCGCTGGATGCCATGGTCTGGGCGCTGCAAAAGTGCTGCGGCCTGCCCAAGAACATGGTCGTGGGCATGGCCGGCGTGCTCGACTCGGCGCGCTTTCGTTATTTTCTGGCCGACGAATTCAACGTCTCGGTCGAGGATGTCAGCGCCTTCGTGCTCGGCGGCCACGGCGACACCATGGTGCCGCTGGTGCGTTACTCCACCGTTGCCGGCATTCCGCTGCCGGACCTGGTGCGCATGGGTTGGACCACACAGGCGCGCATCGAGCAGATTGTCGAGCGCACGCGCAATGGCGGCGGCGAAATCGTCGGCCTGCTCAAGACCGGCTCAGCCTTTTACGCGCCGGCATCGTCCGCTGTCGCGATGGCCGAGAGCTATCTGCGCGACAAGAAGCGTGTGCTGCCGTGCGCGGCCTGGCTCAACGGCGAATATAACGTCAAGGATCTCTATGTCGGCGTGCCGGTTGTGATCGGCGCCAAAGGCGTCGAGCGCATCGTCGAGATCGAGCTCAACAGCGCCGAACGGGCAATGTTCGAAAAGTCGGCGCAAGCCGTCGAAGGCTTGGTGGCAGCCTGCAAGAAAATCGCACCGGATTTAGGGAAGTGAGAAGGCGGCATTTCCGGGGTGCCGTGGAGTGGCGAGCCCGGAAATCCGCGAGCTCGAGCCAAGACGCCATTTGCTCCGCAAGAGAAATTCGGCACGCAGGGATTAGGCATTCCGGGACTCGTTCACTGGGCCGGAACAACGACAGACGGGCAATCAAATGAACATCCACGAATATCAGGCCAAAGCGGTATTGCGCGAATTCGGCGTGCCGGTGCCGCGCGGCATTCCCGCATTCACCGTTGCCGAAGCCGAGAAGGCCGCCGGCGAGCTCGGTGGGCCGGTCTGGGTGGTGAAAGCGCAGATCCATGCCGGTGGCCGCGGCAAGGCCGGCGGCGTCAAAGTCGTGAAATCGGTCGCCGACGTGAAGCGCGAGGCCGAGCGGCTCCTCGGCGCAACGCTGGTTACGCATCAGACCGGCCCGCACGGCAAGGAGGTGCGTCGCCTTTATATCGAAGAAGGCTCGGCGATCGAGCGCGAATATTATCTCTCGGTACTGGTGGACCGCGCGACATCGCGTGTCGCTTTCGTCGCCTCCACCGAGGGCGGCATGGATATCGAAGAAGTCGCGCACAGGACGCCGGACAAGATCGCGAGCTTTTCAGTCGATCCGGCGACCGGCTTCATGCCGCATCACGCGCGCTATGTAGCGCGCGTGCTCGGCTTCAACCGCGCGCTGACCAAGCAGGCCGAGGGCGTGCTGCCGAAGCTTTATGCGGCCTTTGTCACGAAAGATATGAGTCTGCTGGAGATCAATCCGCTGGTCGTCACCAAATCCGGTAATCTGATCTGTCTCGATGCCAAGATCGGCTTCGACGACAACGCGCTCTATCGTCATCCGGACATCGTGGCGCTGCGCGATTTGGCCGAAGAAGACACCAAGGAGATCGAAGCGTCACGCTATGATCTCAACTATGTCGCGCTCGACGGCACCATCGGTTGCATGGTGAACGGTGCGGGCCTTGCCATGGCGACCATGGACATCATCAAGCTCTATGGCGAGACGCCCGCGAACTTTTTGGATGTCGGCGGCAGTGCCACCAAAGAGAAAGTTGCGGCTGCCTTCAAGATCATCACCTCCGACCACAATGTGAAAGGCATCCTGGTCAATATCTTCGGCGGCATCATGAAATGCGACGTCATCGCCGAAGGCGTGGTCGCAGCGGTGAAGGAAGTCGGCCTGCGCGTGCCGCTCGTGGTGCGGCTCGAAGGCACCAATGTCGCGCTCGGCAAGGAGATCATCGCCAAATCGAATCTGAACGTCACGTCGGGCGACGACCTCGACGACGCCGCGCAGAAGATCGTCAAAGCGGTGCGGGAGGCCGCCTAATGTCCATCCTCATCGACAAGAGTACAAAAGTCATCTGCCAGGGCTTTACCGGCAAGAACGGCACGTTTCATTCCGAGCAGGCGATCGCCTATGGCACCAAGATGGTCGGTGGTACGTCGCCCGGCAAAGGCGGCACCACACATCTCGGCCTCCCGGTTTTTGAGACGGTCGCCGAGGCGCGTGAAAAAACCGGCTGCGAGGCCAGCGTCATCTATGTGCCGCCGCCGGGCGCGGCGGACGCGATCTGCGAATCGATCCAGGCAGAGATTCCGCTGATCGTCTGCATCACCGAAGGCATTCCGGTCGCCGACATGGTGAAGGTCAAGCGCGCGCTCACGGGATCGAAGTCGCGGCTCATTGGGCCCAATTGTCCGGGCGTGATGACGGCGGGCGCATGCAAGATCGGCATCATGCCGGCCAGTATCTTCAACCCCGGCAAGGTCGGAATCGTCTCGCGCTCCGGGACACTCACCTATGAAGCCGTATTTCAGACCACGCAGGAAGGGCTCGGCCAGACCACCGCGGTCGGCATTGGCGGCGATCCGGTCAAGGGAACCGATTTTATTGAAATGCTGGAAATGTTCCTGGCCGATAAAGCGACGGAAGCCATCATCATGATTGGCGAGATCGGCGGCTCCTCGGAAGAGGATGCGGCGCAGTTCATCAAGGATGAAGCCAAGCGGGGACGAAAGAAGCCGATGGTCGGCTTTATTGCCGGCCGCACCGCGCCGTCCGGCCGCCGCATGGGACATGCCGGCGCCATCATCGCCGGCGGCAAAGGCGACGCCGCGTCCAAGATTGCCGCCATGGAATCCGCCGGGATCAAGGTTTCGCCTTCGCCGGCGCGGCTCGGCAAGACGCTCGCTGAAATATGGAAATAGGGATTCATTCTTTCGAACTTTTCCCTGCCGCATCCAATGATTAAATAAGGTAAAAGAGAATTCCCGAGCGCCGGGCCGGGCCGATTCGCTGCGTTCCCCGCAGCGAGGCGGGCTTTTGCGCTCTGCTTCCACCATTCGTTCGGGGATCGCTTGCCAAGGACCCGTATGATGTCTCGTCAGGACGCGAACACCGCTTTCGCCCTCACTTCCTTTCTCTACAGCGGCAATGCCGCTTACATCGAAGACCTCTACGCCCGGTTCGAGACCGATCCGAAAGCGCTCGATGCCGAGTGGCAGTCGTTCTTCCAGAGCCTGAAAGACGATCCGCGCGATGTCGAGAAGAGCGCGCGCGGCCCGTCCTGGGAGCGGCCGGGTTGGCCGGTGCCGGAGCGTAATGAACTGGTTGCCGCGCTGGACGGCGATTGGACCGAGATCGGCAAGACACTCGGCACCAAAATGAAGGCGCAGGCGCAGACCCGCGGCGTCGATCTGGCCTCGGCCGATATCGAGCGTGCCACGCGCGATTCAATCCGCGCCCTGATGCTGATCCGCGCCTATCGCGCGCGGGGGCATTTTCACGCCAAGCTCGATCCGCTCGGCCTGGCTGCGCCGAACAACGAGGCAGAGCTCGACCCCGGCACCTATGGCTTTTCCGACGCCGATCTCGACCGGCCGATCTTCCTCGACAAGGTGCTCGGGCTTGAATTCGGCACCGTCCGTCAGATCGTCGGCATTCTGCGCCGCACTTACTGCCAGACGCTCGGCGTCGAGTTCCTGCATCTCTCCAACGGCGCGCAGAAAGGCTGGATCCAGGAGCGTATCGAAGGGCCCGACAAGGAGATTTCGTTTACCCGCGAAGGCAAGCGGGCGATCTTGAACAAGCTGGTCGAAGCGGAAGGCTTTGAAAAATTCTGCGACCTGAAATTCACCGGCACAAAACGCTTCGGTCTGGACGGCGGCGAGGCGATGATCCCGGCGCTCGAGCAGATCATCAAGCGCGGCGGCGCGCTCGGCGTGCGCGAAATCGTCATCGGCATGCCGCATCGCGGCCGCCTCAATGTGCTGGCGCAGGTGATGGCCAAGCCGCATCGGGCTATCTTTCATGAATTCAAGGGCGGTTCCTCGACACCGGACGCGGTCGAAGGCTCGGGCGACGTCAAATACCATTTGGGTGCTTCGTCGGATCGCGAATTCGACAACAACAAAGTGCACCTGTCGCTTACCGCCAATCCGTCGCATCTGGAAATCGTCGACCCCGTAGTGCTGGGCAAGGTGCGCGCCAAGCAGGACCATCTCGGTGCCACGCCGGAAGATCGCACCATGGTTATGCCGCTGCTTATTCACGGCGATGCGTCATTTGCAGGCCAGGGCGTGGTTGCCGAGTGTTTTGGACTCTCCGGCCTGCGCGGTCACCGCACCGGCGGTTCGGTGCATTTCATCGTCAACAATCAGATCGGCTTCACCACTGATCCGCGCTATTCGCGCTCATCGCCCTATCCTTCCGACGTCGCCAAGATGATCGAAGCGCCGATCTTTCACGTCAACGGCGATGATCCGGAAGCCGTCGTCTTCGCCGCCAAGATTGCCACCGAATTCCGGCAGAAATTCCAGAAGCCCGTGGTGATCGACATGTTCTGCTATCGTCGCCATGGCCACAACGAAGGCGACGAACCGTCGTTCACCCAGCCCTTGATGTACAAGGCGATCGCCAATCATCCGACAACGCTGCAGATCTACAGCGACAAGCTCCTCGGCGAGGGCGTGGTTACAGGCGATGAAATCGATAAGATGAAGGCCGACTGGCGCGCCAAGCTCGATACCGAGTTCGAAGCGGCGCAGAGTTATCGCGCCAACAAAGCCGACTGGCTCGACGGCCGCTGGTCGGGATTTAAGACTGCCGGCGATACCGATGACCCGCGCCGCGGCAGGACGGGTGTCGAGCTCACGACACTGAAAGAGATTGGCGAGCGAATCACGGCGCTGCCGCCGGGGTTCCACTTGCACCGCACGCTCAATCGCTTCTTCGACAGCCGGCGCAAGGCCATCGCCAGCGGTGAGGGCATCGATTGGGCGACCGCCGAAGCGTTGGCGTTTTGCTCGCTGTTGCTCGAAGGCCATCGCGTGCGGCTGTCAGGCCAGGATTCCGAACGCGGCACTTTTTCGCAGCGCCACTCCGTGCTGATCGATCAGGAGACCGAGCAGCGCTACACGCCCTTCAACAATTTGCGCGAAGGCCAGGCCCGCTTCGAAGTCATCAATTCGATGCTCTCGGAGGAAGCCGTGCTCGGCTTCGAATATGGCTATTCGCTTGCCGAGCCCAATGCGCTAACGATGTGGGAGGCGCAGTTCGGCGATTTTGCCAATGGCGCGCAGGTCGTATTCGATCAGTTCATCTCCTCCGGCGAGCGCAAATGGCTGCGCATGTCGGGCCTCGTCTGCCTGTTGCCGCATGGCTATGAGGGGCAGGGACCGGAACATTCCTCCGCAAGGCTCGAGCGCTATCTGCAGATGTGTGCCGAAGACAATATGCAGGTCGCCAACTGCACCACGCCGGCAAACTACTTTCACATCCTGCGCCGTCAGCTCAAGCGCGATTTCCGAAAGCCCCTCATCCTGATGACGCCGAAGTCGCTGTTGCGACACAAGCGGGCAGTTTCGAAGCTCAACGATATGGGGCCGGGCACTTCGTTCCATCGCCTGCTGTGGGACGATGCGCAGCTTGTGCCGGGCGAGAAGATCAAGCTCGTTTCCGATGCCAACATCCGCCGCGTCGTAATCTGCTCGGGCAAGGTCTATTACGACCTCTATGAGGAGCGCGAGAAGCGCGGCATCGATGACATTTATCTCTTGCGTATCGAGCAGCTCTATCCGTTTCCAACCAAGGCGCTGATGGCGGAGCTGTCGCGCTTCAAGGAAGCCGAGATCGTGTGGTGCCAGGAAGAGCCGCGCAATATGGGCGCGTGGGTCTTTGTCGATATCTTTCTTGAGTGGGTGCTCAACCAGATCGGCGCCAAGAATCGCCGCGCCCGCTATGCCGGACGGCCGGCTTCCGCTTCGACCGCGGTCGGGCAGATGTCGCAGCATCTGGCGCAGCTGAAGCAGTTCTTAGAAGACGCGTTGGGTTAATTTCTTGCATCGCATGCCCGGACATAGGCGCGCGAGGCGTCGTTCTTCGAACGGCTGTGTGCCGGGCATCCACGTCTTAGCGACGTGAGGCAAACAAGGACGTGGGTGGCCGCGCCAAGCGCGGCCATGACGAAGAGGACATCATGGCTGAGATTCGCGTGCCGACGCTCGGAGAATCGGTGACCGAGGCGACGATCGGCAAATGGTTCAAGCAGGCGGGCGATGCGGTCGCCGTTGACGAGCCGCTGGTCGAACTCGAGACCGACAAGGTCACCATCGAGGTGCCGGCTCCCGCCGCCGGCGTCTTGAGCGAGATCGCCGCCAAGGACGGCGAAACTGTCGCCGTGGGCGCCATTCTCGGCCAGATCAAAGAAGGCACTGCGGCCGCGCCGAAAGCGGCGCCGGTCCAGCCGGCGGCCAAAGCCGCGCCCGCTCCGCCAGCGCCGCACACGCCGCCGAGGTCCGCGCCGGCAACGGCGAAGCCGTCCGAGGCGCCGCTTGCACCCTCCGTCCGCAGGCTCTCGGCCGAATCGGGCATCGATGCCGCAACCATGCCGGGCAGCGGCAAGGACGGTCGTGTCACCAAAGGCGACATGCTGGCCGCGATCGAGCGCGCCGCGGCGCAGCCGACGCCCCTCGCCGCGCCTGCCGCCGCCGTGCAGGTTCGCGCGCCGTCGCCGCCGGACGATGCCTCGCGCGAGGAGCGCGTGCGCATGACCCGGCTGCGCGCGACCATCGCCAAGCGGCTCAAAGACGCGCAGAACACTGCCGCTATGCTGACGACCTTCAACGAGGTCGACATGAGCCATGTCATGGCGCTGCGGGCGCAATATCGCGATCTGTTCGAAAAGAAACACGGCGTCAAGCTCGGCTTCATGGGCTTCTTTGTGCGCGCCTGCGTGCAGGCGCTCAAAGAAATCCCTGCCGTCAATGCCGAGATCGATGGCCCCGACATCATCTACAAGAACTATTATCATCTCGGCATCGCGGTCGGCACCGAGCGCGGTTTGGTCGTGCCGGTGGTCCGCGACTGCGATCAAAAATCGCTCGCCGAAATCGAAAAGACCATCGCCGACTTCGGCCGCCGCGCCCGCGACGGCTCGCTTAAGCTCGAGGAGATGCAGGGCGGCACCTTCACCATCACCAACGGCGGCATCTACGGCTCGCTGATGTCGACGCCGATCCTCAACGCGCCGCAATCCGGCATTCTCGGCATGCACAAGATTCAGGAGCGGCCGATGGTGGTCGGCGGCAAAGTCGAAGTGCGCCCCATGATGTATCTGGCACTGTCCTACGACCATCGCATCGTCGACGGTCGTGAGGCGGTGACCTTCCTGGTACGCGTGAAAGAATGCTTGGAAGAGCCGGCGCGGCTGGTACTGGACCTGTGATTCCGTCATACCCGGCTTTTATGCCGGGCATCCACGTCCTTGCTTTACCGAAGGACGTGGATGGCCGCGACGAGCGCGGCCATGACGATTGCGACTACGGAGTTTCTTCATGGCTTACGACCTGATTGTCATCGGCACCGGTCCCGGCGGCTATGTCTGCGCCATTCGCGGCGCGCAACTGGGCATGAAGACCGCCGTGGTCGAGAAGATGGCAACCTTCGGCGGCACCTGTCTCAATGTCGGCTGCATCCCGTCGAAGGCGATGCTGAATGCATCGGAGCTCTACGAAGAAGCCGCGCACAAATTCAGCGCTATGGGCATCAAGATCGGCAAGCCCGCGGTTGATCTCGCCGCCATGCTGAAATACAAGCAGCAGGGCGTCGACGGCAACGTCAAAGGCGTCGATTATCTGTTCAAGAAGAACAAGATCGAGCCATTTATCGGCACCGGCCGCATCATCGCACCAGGCAAAGTCGAGGTGAAAGCTGGCGACGGCAAGACGCAGGTCCTCGAGACCAAGGCTATCGTGATCGCCACCGGCTCCGACGCAGCGCGCTTAAACGGTATCGAGATCGACGAAAAACGCGTGGTCTCCTCGACCGGCGTGCTCGAGCTGCAAAAAGTGCCGCAGAAGCTGCTGATTGTCGGCGCCGGGATTATCGGGCTGGAGCTCGGCTCGGTATGGCGCCGCCTCGGCGCCGAGGTCACTGTCGTCGAATTTTTGGATCACATCTTGCCCGGCATTGACGGCGAGGTGGCGAGGCAGTTCCATCGCATGCTGCAGAAGCAAGGGCTCAGCTTCAAACTCTCATCCAAAGTCACCGCGGTGGACGCGTCGGGCAAGACGCTCAAGGTGAAGGTCGAGCCGGCTTCCGGCGGCACCGCCGAGATGCTCGAGACCGACATCGTGCTCGTCGCCATCGGCCGGGTGCCCTATACCGAAGGCCTCGGTCTTGAAGCGGTTGGCGTGAAAAAAGACAATCGCGGTCGCGTCATTGTCGATGCGCATTTCCGCACCAATGTCGATGGCATCTATGCGATCGGCGACGTGATCGCCGGGCCGATGCTGGCACACAAGGCGGAAGAGGAGGGCGCCGCGGTCGCCGAGATTCTCGCCGGCAAGGCCGGCCACGTGAACTACGACGTGATCCCAAACGTCGTCTATACCTATCCCGAAATCGCCTCGGTCGGCAAAAGCGAGGAGGAGCTGAAAGCGGCCGGTGTCGCCTACAATGTCGGCAAGTTTCCGTTCACCGCCAACGGCCGCGCCAGGGTCAATCTCACAACCGACGGCTTTGTCAAAATCCTCGCCGACGCCAAGACCGACCGGGTGCTCGGCGTGCATATTCTCGGGCCCGATGCCGGCAACATGATCGGCGAGGCGGCTGTCGCCATGGAATTCGGCGCGTCGGCGGAAGACATCGCACGCACCTGTCACGCCCATCCGACCTTGACCGAGGCGATCAAGGAAGCGGCCCTCGCGGTCGATAAGCGCGCGATAAACCTTTAGTCTAAATCAACTCGCGTCATCGCGAGCGAAGCGAAGCAATCCACGCGGTACTGCCGCAAGTGGATTGCTTTGTTTCGTCGCTCATGCTCCTCGCAATGACGGGCCACGAGCCTACAATGTCGCAATCAGCGGCACCGCATGCGGTGCATAGAGCCCGAGCGCCAATAATCCGAGTCCAAGCAAGCCAAGGACGCCTGCCAACCAGACCAGCGCCGCCATGCCAGTGATCACGGCGGCGGAGGCGAGCACGATGCCGATTTGAAACGCGGCCGACGACAGCTCGTAATGGTGATATTTTGCCGTTGCCAGGTCGCGCTCCTCCTCGGCAGCCATCGCGCGTTCCTGCAGCTCCCTGCGGCCTTCATGGGTCGAAGGCTCGGAATCATAGCGCGCCGCCGTTTTCTTCCAGGCATCGATCTGCTTGGTCATGGCGTCTTTCGCCGCCGGATCGGTGACGCCTGCAGCGGCCACTGTCATCTCCTCGGCCGCGGTATTGAGCTGCGTCATGCGGATCGTTTTGGCCTGGAAGAACGCCCACAGGTCGGAGGCTTCGATATTCTTGGTTGTCACCTCGGTTTGCGCGCTTTTGCCCAATGTCTCGGCGAACGACAAAAACAGCGCCAGTACGGCAATGACCAAGGCGACCTTCTTGTTGAAGCCTTCGCCGATCCCTTCGTGTGCCTTTTCGATGGCTTCGCTCAATTCCGACATGATGGCCCCCTATGTTCGTGCGGCAGGCCGGGTTAGCCGAACGCGCAACCCGCCGCAAGCGGCTGGCGTTACGCTTCGCACATGCGCCCTTCGCGCCGGACGCTCGCTTCCGCGCCCTGCCCCGCAATGACGAATAGCAGAAATTCTGCTTAGGCGCGCGGATGGGCGGCGCGGTAGGCCTCGACCAGCCGCTCGGCATCCACCTCAGTGTAGATCTGCGTGGTTGAGAGCGAAGCATGGCCCAGAAGTTCCTGGATCGAGCGCAGGTCACCGCCGCGCGCCAGCAGATGCGTAGCGAAGGAGTGGCGCAGCGCATGCGGCGTCGCGGTTTCGGGCAGGCCCAGCGCGCCGCGCAGCCGCGCCATGGCGAGCTGCACGATGCGCGGCGACAGCGGACCGCCTTTGGCGCCGACGAATAGTGGGCCGGTCTCGGCCAGGTCGTAAGGGCACAGCGCGATATAGTCGGTGATGAGGTTCGCGACGGCTGGGATCAGCGGCACTATTCGCTGTTTGCGGCCCTTGCCAAGCACGGTGAGCACATCGCGCGGGCCGAACTCGGCGCGTTTTAGTCCCAGCGCCTCGGAGATGCGAAGACCGCAGCCGTAGAGCAGGCCCAGCACCGCGGCGTCACGCGCATGAATCCACGGCGCACGGCCATCGCCGGCAGCGATATGGGGATCAGCCACAGACTTGGCGCCGGATACCGGCAGCGGGCGCGGCAAAGTCTTTGCGATTTTCGGCGCGCGCACCGCGGCGAGTGCGCTGATGCGGCCCTTGCCGGTTTTCTCAAGATGGCGTGCAAATGCACGCATCCCTGCAAGCATGCGCATCAGCGATCGGCTGCCAATGCCGTCGGCGCGGCGCGCCGCCATGAAGGCGCGAACATCGGCAGGCGTAAGCGCTTCCAGGTTTTTGAGCGTCGGCGCGCCGCCCAGATGCTCGGCGAGGAAAGCGAGGAACTGCAGCACATCGCGGCGATACGCCTCTATCGTTTTTGGCGACATGCGCCGCTCGGCGTCGAGATGTTTGAGCCAGGTTGCGATCTCGGCAGCGACTCTTGCCTGGAGAAACGTCAGCGCCTCTCCACCTCGCCCTGAAAGGCCGAAGTCGACGGTCGAAGACCGTCGGGCGGGGGTCCGCTTGGACAACAGCTTTGTCACACGACCCCCCTTCTCAATGCACTTCGCGCGGTTAACCCCCTTTGCGGGGGAAGGTGCTTATTTGGCCATTGCATCATGGGCCAGATTAAGGGCGTTCTTCTTTACCCTTCCTAAATCCCCCGGAATCGGCCCACATTCACTGCATGGCCAGACGTGTCGTTGATGTCCTTGTACCCGTCGCGTTGGATCGGGCGTATTCATACCGGGTGCCGGATAAGTTCGATGTGGCGCCGGGCGACATCGTCTGTGTGCCGCTCGGTCCGCGCGAGGCGACCGCGGTGGTCTGGGCCGAAAATCCGAAACCCAGTCCGCGGCTCGACAATCGGCTCAAGGAGGTCGAGGAGAAGCTCGATTATCCGCCGCTGCGCCCGGAATTGCGCAGCTTCGTCGAGTGGGTCGCCAATTACACGCTATCCTCGCGCGGCATGGTGCTGCGCATGTGCCTGCGCATGGGCGAGCATCTGCCCGAGGAGCGCGAACGCGTCGGCGTGCGCCTTTCGGGCTCGGCGCCGCGCCGCGTGACGCCGGCGCGGCAACGCGTTTTGAATCTCCTGGCTGACGGCATGGCGCGCGGCAAGAGCGAGGCGGCGCGCGAGGCCGGCGTTTCGACAAGCGTCATCGATAGCCTCATCGACGATGGCGCCGTGGAAGCGGTGGCCCTGCCGCCGGAGCGGGTCGCGGAAAAGCCTGATCCAGATTTTGTGCAGCCGGAATTCACCGCCGCGCAACCCGCCGCTGCGGCGGCTCTGAAGACGACCGTCGCGCAAGGCGGCTTTTCGGTGACGCTGCTCGATGGCGTCACCGGCTCGGGCAAGACCGAGGTCTATTTCGAGGCGGTGGCGGATACGATCCGCGCCGGGCGCCAGGCGCTCATTCTGATGCCGGAGATCGCGCTCACGGCGCAATTCCTTGACCGCTTCGCCGCGCGCTTTGGCGTGCGCCCGGCGGAATGGCATTCCGAATTGTCGCCGCGCAAACGCGCGCGCACCTGGGCCGCGGTGGCCAAGGGCGATGTCCCGGTCGTGGTCGGCGCGCGCTCGGCTTTGTTTCTTCCCTTTGCCGATCTCGGCTTGATCGTGGTCGATGAAGAGCACGACCCGGCCTACAAGCAGGAAGACGGCGTGCATTATCACGCCCGCGACATGGCGGTAGTGCGCGGCCACGTCGCGAAAATCCCGGTGGTGCTGTCATCGGCGACACCATCGGTCGAGAGCGAAGTCAATGCGCGGCGTGGCCGTTATGCGCGGCTTGCCTTGCCAGAACGTTTCGGCGGCCAGCGGCTGCCGTCGGTCGAGGCGATCGATCTGCGGCGGGCGCCGCCGCCGCGCGGGCGATTTATCTCACCGGTTCTTGCCGAAGCGGTGAAGACCGTGCTCGAGCGGCGCGAGCAGGCACTGCTGTTTCTCAATCGCCGGGGCTATGCGCCGCTCACCTTGTGCCGGTGTTGCGGTTTTCGCTTCTCCTGTCCGAATTGCGACGCGTGGCTGGTCGATCATCGTTTCCGCAGGCATCTGGTCTGTCATCATTGCGGCTTCGCTATGCCGCATCCGCCGAACTGCCCGAAATGCGGCGCGCAGGCTTCTTTTGTTGCCTGCGGGCCCGGCGTCGAGCGGCTCGAAGAGGAAGTGCATGTGCTGTTTCCCGACGCGCGCGTGCTGGTGCTGTCGAGCGATCTGGTCGCCTCCGTCGAGCGCATGCGCGAAGAATTCGCCGATGTCGCCGCTGGTCGCTTCGACATCGTCATTGGCACACAGCTTGTCGCCAAAGGCCATCACTTCCCGATGCTCAATCTGGTCGGCGTGGTCGATGCCGATCTGGGCCTGAGCAATGGCGATCCGCGCGCCGCCGAGCGTACCTTTCAGCTCTTGCATCAGGTGGTCGGACGCGCGGGGCGCGATGCCGGCGTCGGCCATGGTTTGCTGCAGACGCATCAGCCCGATCATCCCGTGCTGCGTGCGCTGATCGCGCAGGACCGCGAAGCCTTCTACAATGCCGAGATCGATCTGCGCGAGCGCACGCATTATCCGCCGTTCGGGCGGCTCGCCTCGATCATCGTCTCCGGTCCGGACAGGCACGACACGGCGGCCTATGCGCGCGAAATCGCCCGCGCCGCGCCGATCAACGAGAACGCAACCCAAGGCGTGCGCGTGCTTGGCCCGGCCGAAGCGCCGCTCGCGCTCATTCGCGGCCGACACCGCATGCGCCTGCTCATCAAGGCGCCGCGCAACTACGATCTATCCGCCTATCTGCGGCGGCTCCTGGCCAAGGCGCCGAAGCGGCGCGGGGCGATCAAGCTCGAGATCGACGTCGACCCGCAGAGCTTTTTGTGAGCCGGCGCTTGGATCGCCTCCGCGGCGCCATCATTTTTGCTTGCGCTACGTCGAATGCACGGCGCGCCCAGGCTGCGAGCTCGTCAGGATCGTCATAGAGCCGCTCCGGCAGGCGCCAATAGGGCAGCACGCGCCGGCTCGGCCGGCCTTTGCTCTTGCCGCGCGTATAAGCGAAAGGGCCGGAGCCTTCCCGCGCGAAATCCGCGCTGCTGGCCTCGTCGGCCTTCAGATAGATTGCCCCGCGCACCACCAGACCGAACATCAGGCCGTCGTAAAAAATGCCGGCGCCGGAGAACATGCGCTTCACCGTCACCGGGCCGAATTGTGCGAACAGATCGCGGATGAAATCCGGGTCCAAAACTCAGCCTCCGCATCACCCGCTTCGTCATGGCCGGGCTTGACCCGGCCATCCATGCTCGGTCCGGTATCACTAGACTTGCAGTAAGTCTCCACCTTGCGGCACCTCAGCTTGGACCGCCGGGTCAAGCCTGGCGGTGACGGGGAGCGAGAGGCGGGGACAACAAAAAGACGCTGGGACAAGCTCCGCGATCGCTTCTAAGATCGGGCCCCGGGGGGCGATTCGCCATGCGCCTGCGCCATCTCTTGCTGGGCGTGCTGGTCCTGGTCGGCTCGTTTGTCGGCGCGCTTTTGCTCATGAATGTAATGTGGCCGCCTATGCCGCAGCAGCAGGCGCGGCCGGCGCTCGTCGCCATGCCGCCGCTGCAGCCGCTGACCGGCAATTCGGTGGTGCTGGCGCCGGCGGCCATCGCGCTGTCCGCGATCAGCGAAGCGCTGGAGCGGGAGGCGCCGCGGAATCTGTCCGGCAAGCCGCAAAATCCGGTGTCGAAACTGCTCTCAAACACGCAGCTCAACTTCACCGTCAACCGCGGCCCGTTCGCGGTGAGCGGCCAGCCCGGCGTGCTGACGGTCACCACGCCGCTCACCGGCCAATTCCAAGCGCTCGGCACGCTGACCGGCGGTGTCGGCACCGGAGTCGCGGCGGCGGGCGGCGCCATCGGCAATTTGCTCGGCGGCAATCTCGGCCAGCAGGTGCAAAATCTCGCCGGCAAGGCGTTCGACGAGCACACCGATATTTCCGGCACGGTGACGACCACGGCGCGGCCGACCATCGCAGCGAACTGGCGGCTTGCGCCCAATCTCGCCGCGCAGGTCAATGTCGTCGACGTGGTGCTGCCGATCGGCGGGCTGAAACTGAGCGTCGCCAATGAGGTGAAGCCGGTGCTGGACACGCTGGTGCATCAGCAGACCGGCGCCTTGGAGGGTGCGCTGCGTGCCAATCCGTTCATCGAAAATGCCGCACGCGCCGAGTGGGCCAAGATCTGCCGGGCCATTTCGCTGGGCGCCGCCGGGCAGGGGATGCCGAATCTGTGGCTCGAAATCCGACCGCGCCGCGCTATTGCGGCGCAGCCGCAGATCGACAGCAGAGCGGTGACGCTTCTGGTCGGCGTACAGGCCGAAACGCGCATCGTGCCGAGCGAGACCAAGCCCGCTTGCCCGTTTCCGCAACAACTCGATCTGGTGCCGCAAAGCGATCAGGGTCACGTCGCCATTGCGGTGCCGATCGATATTCCCTTCACCGAAGTCAGCCGGCTCTTGGAGACGCAGTTTGCTGGCAAAACCTTCCCCGAAGACGGCTCGAGCGCCTTTGCAGTCACCGTCAAGCAGGCAAGCATCGCGGCTGCCGGCGACCGCCTGCTGATCTCGCTGTTGGCGCACGTCAAGAAGAGCGGCTTATTCTCCATCGGCGCCGATGCCAACATCTATGTCTGGGGCCGCCCGGTGCTCGATCAGGATCGGCAGATCCTGCGCTTCGCCGATGTCGCGCTCGACGTGCAATCGCAAGCCGCCTTCGGTCTTCTTGGTGCGGCCGCGCAAGCCGCGGCGCCGTATTTGCAAAAGCTGCTGGCCGAGCGTGCGATGATTGATCTCAAGCCGTTCGCTGCCGACGCCAAGAAGCGCATCGCGACCGCGGTCGGCAATCTGGCCGCGCAGGCGCCGGGCCTGCGCGCGAGCGCCACGGTCGACGATCTGCGTCTGGTCGGCATCGCCTACGATAACAAGACCCTGCGCGTCATCGCCAATGCCAATGGCAGCGTGAGCGTCGCGATCTCATCGCTTTCGATGCAGTGAGTTCAAGCAAAGCGTTCCCTCGCCCGAGCGCGCGCTTTCATCGCTTCGATCTCACGGTTCTTGGCTGGACTTGCCGTTTCCAGCGAGCCGAGAAGCCGCCGTGCCGCCGCTGCCACCTCATCGACCGCGCGATTGAACGCCGCCTCGTTGACACGCGATGGATGGGTGAAGCCGGAGAGCTTGCGCACGAATTGCAGGGCCGAGGCGCGAATCTCTTCCTCCGTCGCCGGCGGCTCGAAATTGAAGAGGGTACGAATATTGCGGCACATGGGTCTTTGCTCCGAGTCTGTTGGCCAAGCTTACACAGGTTCGGCCTCCGGCACCGGCACATTGAAGCCGGTGAGCGTGTCACCGAGACCAGTCAGCAGAGGTCGACGAGATAAATCAACTCGGTCGCGCTTGCGCGCGTTTTACTATCACATGAACGCCTGAATGCCGGTCTGCGCGCGGCCGAGCACCAGCGTGTGGATGTCGTGCGTGCCCTCGTAGGTGTTGACGGTCTCGAGATTGCACAGCACGCGCATGACGTGGAATTCCTCGGAAATGCCGTTGCCGCCATGCATGTCGCGGGCGAGCCGCGCCACTTCCAGCGCCTTGCCGCAATTGTTGCGCTTGAGCATGGAAATCGCCGGCGGCGACGCCTTGCCCTGATCGATCAGACGCGACAGCCGCAGCGCCGCATGGAGTCCGAGTGTGATCTCGGTCTGCATATCGGCGAGCTTTTTCTGTATCAGCTGATTGGCCGCGAGCGGCCGGCCGAACTGCTTTCGATTGAGCACGTAATCGCGCGCGCGATGCCAGCAGAATTCGGCGGCGCCGATCGCCCCCCAGGCGATGCCGGTACGCGCCACATTGAGGCAGCCGAACGGTCCCGCAAGCCCGGAAGCGTTGGGCAAGATGTTGCCTTCCGGCACGAAAGCGCCGTCGAGCACAATCTCGCCGGTGATCGAGGCGCGCAGGGAGAGCTTGCCTTCGATCTTCGGCGTGGAAAAGCCTTTGGTGCCGCGCTCGACGATGAAGCCGCGGATCTTGCCGTCGAGCTTGGCCCACACGACGGCGATATCGGCAACCGGTGCATTGGTGATCCAGGTCTTTGCGCCGGTCAGGCTATAGCCGCCCGGCACTTTCACGGCGCGTGTCACCATCGAGCCCGGATCGGAACCGTGATCGGGCTCGGTCAAGCCGAAGCAGCCGATCAGTTCGCCCTTGGCCAGCTTGGGCAGATATTTGCGGCGCTGCGCCTCGCTGCCATAGGCGTGGATCGGATGCATAACCAGCGATGAGATCACCGACATCAAGGATCGATAGCCGGAGTCCGCGCGCTCGATCTCGCGCGCGATCAGTCCGTAGCAGACATAATTGAGACCGGCGCCGCCATACTCTTCTGGAATGGTGGAGCCGAGCAAACCGAGTTCGCCCATTTCCCTGAGCACGTCCGGATTGAATTTCTCGTCGCGATTGGCGGCGATCACGCGCGGAAACAGCTTCTCCTGCGCATAATCGCGCGCGGTATCGCGCACCATACGCTCTTCGTCGGTCAGCTCGCCCTCAAGATCGAGCGGGTCGTCCCACTTGAAGGCGGCGTCCCTGATCTTGGCGGCAATCGACTCGTGCTTGTCCTTGCGGTCGGCTTTTGCGGTCTTCTCGGCCAATTGCGACATGGGGTGCTCCGTGCGTTGCCGCAAGCTTAGGAGCCGTGCGGACCGCCGGCAAGCCGGCCGTTCTGCACGGCCCAGCGCTGTCAAGCCCGCAGTTTAGAATAGGGAGGTTGCCTGCCGCTTAGAATAGGGAGGTTGCCTGCCGCGGAGGCTGCCGCCACTGGCTAAGCCGATTGCCGGGCGGCTCTGCTTTGGCTATCTAGAGCGCACCAAACCGCCCTTTGCGCGCCCGTAGCTCAGCTGGATAGAGCGTTGCCCTCCGAAGGCAGAGGTCACAGGTTCGAATCCTGTCGGGCGCGCCAAATTTCAAAGTGCTCTCGCAAAAAGCCCGATTGTGTAACCCCATGCCTTCGGAATATTGGAGCATCAAAATACTGCAGCACTCGATATGCCAATAGGCCGCTTGCACGGGTGCTGCTAGCATTAGGCGAGAGTGTTCCGCGACGGCAAAAAAGAGGGGCGCCATGCAGCAGTCCAGAAATTACGTGCTTCTGCTCGCACGCATTCTCATGTCCGGATTGTTTGTCTGGGACGGCGTCATTCAGCTTCGCGACCCCGCCGGTACCGTGGAATATTTCGCGAGCGTTCACATTCCGTTGCCGCAGATTGCGGTCTGGGTCTCGATTGCGGTGCACATTCTCGGCGGGCTCGCCGTCTTGGTCGGTTTCAAAATCCGCTGGGCCGCGGCCGCGCTGATTCTGCTGTGCCTGGGGACTGCCTTCGGCGTGCACCTGCCGAGCGGAGATCCCGACGACATGACTCATTTCTACAAGAATTTGGTGATGGCGGGCGGCTTCCTTTACACGCTGAGCTACGGCGCGGGCGCCTTCAGCTTCGACAGAGAGCCGGCGTAGCGAGCGGCGATCGGGGCGCATCCCGTGACAATGTATCGGGATCAGCTTTGATTCATTGCTTGGGCGCATGCCCTGTTCGGAAAGCCGGTTCCATTCTTTGGCGACATACGCCAGTTTGAGGGAAGTCGATCAAAACTCCGCCACTGCGTGAATCAGCCGCTCGATGTCTTCCGGCCGTGACAGGCGGTGGTCGCCGTCCTTGATCAAAGTCAGCACCACGTCGTCGCTGGCGAGCCGGGCGGCCAGAGCTTTGGCGTGCTGCCACGGCACATCGGGGTCTTCGACGCCTTGCAGAATGCGTACCGGGCAGCCGGTCTCGATCATGCCGCCAAACAGGAGATGGTTGCGGCCTTCTTCGATCAGTTCGCGGGTCACCAGATAAGGCTCGGGCGAGTATTGCGATGGCCGCGCCCATACGCCTTTTTCGGCAAGTTCGCGCTTGATTTCGGGCGTAAAGCGCTTCCACATCAGTTCCTCGGTGAAGTCGACCGCCGGCGCGACCAGTACCACGCCGGCGACATTGGTCGGCGCCGCAGTCTCCTCCGCGGCCTTGCGGCGGCGCAATTCGCGGATCAGGAGAAGCGCCAGCCAGCCGCCCATTGACGAGCCGACGAGTATCTGCGGTCCGCGGCAGAAGGCGTCGAACACCGCGAGGGTTTCGCCAAGCCAGCGGCCGATTGTGCCCTCGGTGAAGGCGCCTTCCGATTCGCCGTGGCCAGAATAATCGAAGCGAAGGCAAGCCCGGCCATGCGCCGCCGCCCAATCGGCAAGCGCCTGCGCCTTGGTGCCCTTCATGTCGGATTTGTAGCCGCCCAGCCAGAACAGGCCCGGTGGGCCGCCGGCGGTTTCGCGCACGGCAATGCCGCGGCGGTCCGCGCCTTCACCAATATGAAGGAATTTCAGGCCATTATCACTCATTACGGCTTCGCTTGAGGTCGTGACTGGCAGGTCAGGGTGACGGAACATAAATCATAACGTGCGTGTTATCCCGCCTGCTGTAGCCGCAACAAAATGCGCATTGGCGTTGACTTGAAGCGAAAAACTCCCGATTCTCTATGTTCGCCTCGACCATCGTCCGATAAGAGCCCATCGTATCGCGCGATGTCGATGTTGGTGTGCCTTGAAGTCCGCCTAAGCTAAAACCACGCGTCGCAACCACCGAAGGAGACAATACCCATTCGTCGCCCGATTAGAGCCGCGCAGCCCAGTCCGAAGGAAGGGCCGCGCATCAACGAGGAGATCCGCGTCCGCGAGGTCCAACTCATCGACAAAGACGGCGCCAATAAGGGCGTCACCGACATCAACGCAGCGCTTGCCATGGCGCAAGAGGCTGGCCTCGATCTGGTCGAGATCGCACCAAACTCGGTTCCGCCGGTCTGCAAAATTCTCGATTTTGGCAAATACAAATATCAGGCCCAGAAGAAAGCCGCCGAGGCGCGCAAGAAGCAGAAGGTTGTCGAGATCAAGGAGATCAAACTCCGGCCGATGATCGACGATCACGACTACGATGTGAAAATGCGCTCGATCCAGCGGTTTTTCGAGGAAGGTGACAAGGTCAAAGTGACCTTGCGGTTCCGCGGCCGCGAAATGGCGCATCAGGAGCTCGGCTATAAGCTCCTCGACCGGGTCAAGGGCGATACGGCCAAGATCGCCAAGATCGAGCAGGAGCCCCGTTTCGAGGGCCGTCAGGTCGTCATGGTGCTGGCGCCGCGCTGAGCGGCGCCGTCACGGCGTCGCCGCGCGGAACCGGCTCCGGCCGCTTGCGTCCCGCCTGACGGGAATCTGCAACGCCGCCCGGCGACGAGGGTCGGAAAGAATAGACATCGAGTCGGGGAGGCGCGTGCGTGCCTGCCCCTCTGCTCGTTGGCAAGTCTTCGTAACTCATCAATGGGAGGAAACGAGCATGCCGACATTCATCCTCGCAATGAACTGGACCGATCAGGGAATTCGCACCGTCAAGGACTGGCCCAAGCGCAACGCCGCGGCGCGTGAGCTCGGCAAAAAACTCAACGTCGACATCAAGCAGGTTTTCTTGACATCCGGAGAATCGGATGTCTTGGCTATCGTGGAAGCGCCCGGCGACGACAATGTCGCCAAGTTCTGCATGGCGATCGGCGGGCATGGAAACGTCCGCACCCGGACGATGCGCGCCTGGTCCGAGGCCGAACTGGTAAAAATGGTGGGTGAGCTGCCGTAGGTCGGTGGACCGGATTTCGGTCGGGTTTTGCCTTGCCGCGCGCGACCTGTGTGGGCGGCACACCAGACATTTGCCAATTGCGGCAAGCTCTGCCATAACCGCGCCCTTCCCGCCGCCCGGCTGATTCAGGGCTGCCGTGGCGGCGAGGTGCTCATTAGCGATCATAAACGGTCGCCGGCGTTGCCCTCGGCCTTTCGCGCAAGCGAAAAGGGGTCGAGCGGGGCAGCGTGTATCTTTAAGGAGAGCCAAATGCCCAAGATCAAGACCAAGTCGGGCGCGAAAAAGCGCTTCAAGGTGACGGGGTCCGGAAAGGTCCTCTATCAGCAATCGCGCAAGCGCCACGGCATGATCAAGCGCACCAAGAAGCAGATCCGCCAGTTGCGCGGCACCAACGTGCTGTTCAAGACCGACGGCGACAACGTCAAGAAATACTTTCTGCCGAACGGCTGAAAGGGGCCGCGCCAGCAGCCCTTAAGCGTTTGCAGATATTCTTCCGCACAGGAGATCAGTCATGGCTCGCGTCAAACGCGGCGTCACCGCTCATGCCAAGCACAAGAAAGTGCTCAAAGCCGCCAAAGGCTATTACGGCCGGCGCAAGAACACGATCCGCATCGCCAAACAGGCGGTCGAGAAGGCCAATCAATATGCCTATCGCGATCGCAAGCGCCGCAAGCGTACCTTCCGCGCGCTCTGGATCCAGCGTCTCAATGCGGCAGTGCGTCCCTTCGGCCTCAATTACAGCCGCTTCATCGCTGGCCTCGACAAAGCCGGCATCACGGTCGATCGCAAGGTGCTTTCCGACCTCGCGATCCGGGAGCCGGCTGCGTTCGAAGCCATCGTAGGGCAAGCGAAGTCGGCGCTGGCGTAAAGGAGGAGGGACGACGGACGGCAGACGACAGATGACGGCGTCCCGTGATCTTCCGTCCTCTGTCCTCTGCTGTCCGCCGTCCGGCAGGCCATGATCGACCGGGCTTATGTGCAGCGCATGGCGCGCTACAATCGCTGGCAGAATCTGAATCTCTACAGCGTAGCCGACCAGCTCTCCGCAGAGGAGCGTCAGCGCGAGCGCGGCGCCTTCTTCGGCTCCATTCAAAAGACGCTGAGCCACTTGTTGTGGGGCGATCGGACCTGGATGAGCCGTTTCGGCGACATGCCGAAGCCGCCCGGCGGGATTGCGGAATCCGTCACGCTCTATGCGGACTGGGAGAACCTGAAGTTCGAGCGGGCCGCCTTCGATGAGAAAATCATCGCTTGGGCGGATACGGTCGATAACGCCTGGCTCGCTGGCGAGATGACCTATTTTTCCGGCGCTACCAAGCGCGAATGGACGCGGCCGCGCTGGATGCTGGTCACGCATATGTTCAATCATCAAACCCATCATCGGGGTCAGGTGCATTGCATGTTGACCCAGGCCGGCGGCAAGCCCTCCGACACCGACCTGCCGTTCATGCCGGATTGACGCATGTTGGATATCGCACAGCTCGAACGACAGATCTTAAGCGACGTCGAGCGCGCTCAGGATGAGAGCGCTCTTGAGGCGGTGCGCATCGCCGCTTTGGGCAAGAGCGGTTCCGTCACTGCGCTCCTCAAAACGCTCGGTGCGCTGACGCCCGAGGAGCGCAAGCGTCGCGGGCCGCTGATCAATGGGCTCAAGGACAGGGTCAATTCAGCGCTTTCGGCGCGCCGGGAAGCATTTAAGCAGGCCGCCTTGCAGGCTCGCCTCAATACCGAGTCCATCGACGTCACCTTGCCGGTGCGCGAAGCGCCGTTCGAGATCGGTCGAGTGCATCCGATTACGCAGGTCACCGACGAGCTCACGGCGATTTTTGCCGATATGGGCTTTGCCGTCGCCGAAGGGCCCGACATCGAGACCGACGATTACAATTTCACCAAACTCAATTTCCCGGAGGATCATCCGGCGCGGGATATGCACGACACGTTCTTCTTCCACCCGAAGCCGGACGGCTCGCGCCTATTGTTGCGCACGCATACCTCGCCGGTGCAGGTACGCACCATGCTGACACAGAAGCCGCCGATTCGCGTCATCATCCCGGGCCGCACTTACCGCTGCGACTCCGACCAGACCCATACGCCGATGTTCCATCAGGTCGAAGGCCTAGTCATCGACAGGAAATCGCATCTCGGTCATCTGAAATGGATTTTGCAGGAATTCTGCAAGGCCTTTTTCGAGGTCGACAAGGTCGGCATGCGCTTTCGGCCGTCGTTCTTTCCGTTCACCGAGCCGTCGCTCGAAGTCGATATCCAATGCCGACGCGACAAAGGCGACATCCGTTTCGGCGAAGGCGACGATTGGCTGGAAATTTTGGGCTGCGGCATGGTGCATCCCAATGTCCTGAAGAATTGCGGGCTCGATCCGGACGAGTTTCAGGGCTTTGCCTGGGGGATGGGCATCGACCGCATTGCCATGCTCAAATACGGAATGTCTGACCTGCGCGCCTTTTTCGAAGCCGACATTCGCTGGCTGTCGCATTACGGCTTCCGGCCGCTCGATTTCCCGACACTTGCCGGCGGACTGTCTCCGTGATCACGGATGCTGTGCCCATGATCAGGATGACAATCCAAAGTTTTGATCGGTTTTTGCGCCGGACAATGACGCGCGGCTGGACGGCCGGTCGCATCCAGTGTGAAACCGAGCTGCTCGCCGTCGACCGCGACGGCACTTTCGGTCCCGATCCGGTCAGCCGCAGTTTCCAGATTCTGGATAACGAGGCCGGCAACCTTCTTACGCATACATCGATGATGATTGCTGCGCTCGGCGTCTCGGCGCCGGTCGTCGCCGACAATCATTTCGAGCAGGGTGTGATCGTCATCGCGATCATGCTGTTTCCGCTCGTGGTGCTCGGCTGCTTGCGTTGTCTGTCAATGTTCGATCGTGACTACAAGCGCCCGCTGCAGGCGGCGGCGCAGGAAGACCTCATTATCAGGCGCGAGCTGTTCCAAGGGAACAATCACGGCGCCATTTTTCTGGCTGCCTTGGCCTTCGTCAGCCTGCCGCTCCTTTATCTCTACGTCCCTGACAAAGGTGCCGGCCCATGATGAAGTTCACCTTCGGCTGGCTGAAGGAGCACCTCGAGACCGATCAGCCGGTCGAGGTGATCGCCGACAAGCTCACCATGATCGGACTCGAGGTCGAGCGCATCGAGGACAAAGGCAAGCTGCTGGAGCCTTTTGTCATCGCCAAAGTGGTCGAAGCCAGGCAGCATCCCAATGCCGATCGGCTGCGCGTTTGCATGGTGGATACCGGTGACGGCAAGCCAATTCAGGTCGTCTGCGGCGCGCCGAATGCGCGGACCGGCATGACGGGCGTGTTTGCGCCGCCGGGCGCCTTTATCCCGGGCAAGAACATCACTCTCGGCGTGGGCAAGATCCGCGATGTCGAGAGCCGCGGCATGCTGGTGTCGGGCTTCGAGCTGCAAATCTCCGGCGATCACGACGGCATCATCGAATTGCCGGAGGACGCTCCTATCGGGGAAAGCTACGCGCAATGGGCGAGGCTCGGCGATCCGGTGATCGAGATCAATCTGACACCAAATCGGCCGGATTGCACCGGCGTGCACGGCATCGCCCGCGATCTCGCCGCCGCCGACATGGGCAAGTTCAAAGACCCGACGATCAAGCCGATAAAAGGCGAGTTTCCCTGTCCAGTAAGGGTGCGTCTCGATTTCGGCACGACGCCGCCATTATGTCCTGCTTTCGCTCTGCGGCTGGTGCGCGGCGTGAAGAACGGCCCGTCGCCGGAATGGCTGCAAAAGCGGCTGACGGCAATTGGGCTGCGACCGATCAATGCGCTGGTCGATATCACCAATTTTGTCACCTATGATCGCGGTCGGCCGCTGCATGTGTTCGACGCCCGCAAAGTCCGCGGCAATCTCACCGTACGCCGTGCCCGCGCCGGCGAAACGCTCCTGGCGCTTGATGGCCGCAACTACACGCTCGACGACACGATCTGTGTCATTGCCGATGACGAGGGCGTGGAATCGCTCGCCGGCATCATGGGCGGCGAGAAGACTGGCTGCGATGAGACGACAACCGATGTGCTGATCGAGTCGGCGCTGTGGGTGCCGGTCAATATCGCGCAGACCGGGCGTAGGCTCGGCATCAATTCCGATGCGCGCTATCGCTTCGAGCGCGGTGTCGACCCCGCCTTCATGCTGCCAGGGCTGGAACTGGCAACCGGGATGGTGCTCGATTTGTGCGGCGGCACGCCGTCGGAGGTGACGGTCGCGGGCAGCGCCGAGCCGCCTGAGCGCGTCATCGACTTTCCGCTGTCCGAGCTCGAGCGACTCGCCGGCCTCGATGTGTCGCTCCCCGACATCCGGCGCGTGCTTAATCATCTCGGCTTTTTCGTCGCCGGCCAGGGCGAGCGCGTGAAAGTCGCCGTGCCGTCATGGCGACCGGATGTGCAGGGCAGGGCCGACATCGTCGAAGAGGTGGTGCGCATCCTTGGGCTCGATCGCGTGCCGGCGACGCCGTTCGATCGCGGCGAGGCGCCGCGCAAGCCGGTGCTTACTCCGATTCAGGTGCGCACGCGCAAGGCCAAGCGCGCGCTCGCCGCGCGCAATCTGGTCGAAGCGGTGACGTGGTCGTTTATTTCCAAGCGACAGGCCGAATTGTTCGGCGGCGGCAAGCCTGAACTCGCACTTGCCAATCCCATTGCCGCAGAACTGTCCGACATGCGGCCGAGCCTCGTTCCCGGCCTGGTGGCGGCGGCGCGCCGCAATGCCGATCGCGGCTTTCCCGATATTGGCCTGTTCGAGGTTGGGCAAATATTCCGTGGCGACCGCCCCGAGGATCAGCTCACTGCGGCTGCCGGCGTGCGGCGTGCTTTGGCCAAGCCTGCCGGTATCGGCCGGCACTGGTCGAAGCGGGACGGTGAGGTCGACGCCCTTGACGCCAAGACCGATGCGCTTGCGGTGCTCACGGCGTCCGGCGCGCCCGCGTCCGCGCTGCAAGTCGTAGCGGGCGGGCCGGCCTGGTTTCATCCCGGCCGTGCGGGAACGATTCAGATCGGCCCACAAAATGTGCTGGGGTTTTTCGGCGAGCTGCATCCAAGCGCACTCGAAGCGCTCGACGTCGAAGGTCCGCTCGTTGCCTTCGAGGTCATTCTCGATCGCATTCCCGAGCCGAAGGCGAAGCCCACTCGTGCCAAACCCGCCCTTGATCTCTCGCCGTTCCAGCCGGTCGAGCGCGACTTTGCCTTTGTCGTCGAGCGTGACGTCAAGGCCGCGGATATCGTGCGCGCCGCGCAAGGCGCCGATCGCAAGCTTATCACCGGCGTCAACGTGTTCGATCTGTATGAGGGCCCCGGCATCCCGCCCGGCAAGAAATCAATCGCCATCGCCGTCACCTTGCAGCCGCGCGAGAGGACAATGACCGATGCCGAGATCGAGGCGCTGGCGGCGAAAATCGTTGCGGAAGTCGGCAAGCGTACCGGCGGCGTGCTGCGCGCCTGATCGCAAGCCGCGCCTCCAGCTCAAACCATGCGCAAAGTTGCAGGGCTGAACGGCACTCGTCACAGCGGAGCAGCCGCACGCGCACTTGCGCCGCAGGCGTTTGAAAAACGCAGCATTGTGGAACCGATGCCTGGTTCTGCCGTTGGATTCGGTCGAAAGGTAAAAATGTATTGATGTCGTTCCCGATTCGTCGTTGCTTGCCTATTGGCTTGCGTGAAGCGTAAAATGATTTTGCGCTTCGAACAATTTGAGCAAACATACCCAACGGTATGGGAGGACTCTCAATGGCGCGCAGTAAGAAAGCGGCAAAACGAAGTCGCGGAAGCAAGGCCATACCGGTCGTTGGAATTGCCGGCGTGTCTTTCGCGATGGCCGGCGGCGCTTCGGCGTCGACCTCCGGAGCCGTGGCCGATGTAACGGCGCAAAACGCCTCACCTCAGCACCAGCTCTTTCTCGGCGAGGAAGAGATTTCCGATGTAAGCTTGTCGACCTTCTATGTGTTCGACAAGGAACACGCCGTGCCAGAGCAGAGTGGCGTAAAGACGGCCTGGTGGGGCTGCCGCTGCGGCGGATGCCGGTGCGGTGGCTGCCGATGCGGCTGGCGACGCTGCTGGGGTTGCGGCTGTGGCGGTTGTGGCGGCTGTTGCTGGTCCTGGGGTCGTTGCGGCGCCTGCTAGGCGCGACAGCGCTCCGACGCTTGCGATTGAACTTGCGATTTGAGACAGGTTTTGATGGGCCGGGCCTGACTTGACCCGGCCCAATCTGTGTTGTTCGCTGCGCTTATCTGCAGACAGTCGCGTGCGCGGTGCATGGGCGATGCTACCGCTCCAGCAGTAAACAGTTACCCGCGATGGCGATTCATACCGGCAGAAAAGCTGAAGCGCCGCGCGCGAAGCTTACGACGGCCGAGCGCAGTGACGGGCTTGCGCCGTTCAAGCCCAAAGACATTCCGCAATTTGCGCCGAATTTCTCGGTCTATGTGTTGTCGCCCGATGTCGTATGCCTCTATTCCGAGGACCGGAAATTCTTTTTGCACGGCGAACTCTATTGTGCGGTGGCCGACGCAATCGGAGCCCGCAAAAGTTTCGCTCAGATCATTCGCCAGCTCGGCAAAAAATACCCGGCTGACGCTATCCATGAAGCGTTCAAGCGTCTGATCGATCGCCATCATATCGTTTCAAGGCGGCGCAGCGATGTCGCTGGCGCCTATTGGGCCAGCCTCGGCCTGCCGCTGGCCGCGGTAGAGACGAATCTTCGCAAGTGCCGCGTGCGCATTCAATCGATCGATGCGAAGGGCGCAAACGTCCTCCGTAATGCGCTGAGCAAGCTCGGCATTCGCGTCGTACAGGGCGGCCGCGCCGAACTCACCCTCGTTGTGGTGAACGACTATCTCGACGCGCGGCTCGAGAAATTAAATCGCAAGCATCTGTCGGACCGCACCCACTGGCTGTTGGTGCAGCCTTCCGGCATTTTTCCGCTCGTGGGCCCGGTCTTGATGCCCGGTCAAACGGCTTGCTGGAGATGTCTCGCTGATCGCATGGCGCGCAATCGTGAGATCAAGGCGCTGCTTGATCGCAGACAGGCGCGCCGCATTGTGACCTCACCGCTCGCTCATGACACGCTGGGCCATGGCGGCTTTGCCCTTGCGGCCACCGAGATCGGCAAAGCCATTGCGACCGGCTTTCGCACTGATTTGCGCGATCACATCGTCAGCCTCGACCTCTTGGGCGCAAGCATCGCTAGGCACTATGTTACACGTCGTCCGCAATGCCCGGCTTGCGGCAGCAAGAAGCTGCGCGACCCGGGCAGAGCGCCGCAGCCGATCACGCTTGCGGTCGGCGCCAAACTGATCATGACGAGCGGCGGCTACCGTTCCGTCACATCGCGGGCGACGGTGGCGCGCAATCGCAAACATATCAGCGCATTGACCGGCGTCGTGTCGCGGCTCGAGCGCCTCGAGGTCGATTTGCCCCTCAACACCAATTATTACGCCGACCACAATTTCTCCGGCACCGCAGATACGCTCGATGAATTGCGGGCCGGGCGCAGCGGCGGCAGCTTCGGTAAGGGCAGCACCGCTGAACAGGGCGAGGCCAGTGCGCTGATGGAGGCGATCGAGCGCTATTCCGGGATTTATCAAGGCGACGAGATCCGCATAGCTCGGCGTTTCACCGACTTTGCACCCGGTGAGGCCATTTTGCCGAACGACGTGCTGCTGTTCAGCGATGCCCAATATCGCCGCGGCCGGGGGTGGCAGGAGGAGCATGATCATCACGGCACCCCGGTACCGCCGCCATTCGATCCATCGGCAAAGATGGATTGGTCGCCGGTCTGGTCGCTGCGCGATCAGCGCTTCAGATATCTGCCGACCAGCCTGTTATATTTTTTCTATCGCGGCGGGCCGTCGCCCGAACAGATCATCCATGCAGATTCCAATGGTTGCGCCGCCGGCAATACGCGCGAGGAGGCGATCGTCCAGGGCTTTCTCGAACTGGTCGAGCGCGATTCCTATGCGATCTGGTGGTACAACCGCCTGCAGCGGACGGAAGTCGATCTCGATCAATTCGACGACGCCTACGTCCGCGATCTGAAATCGCAGCTTGCGGAAACCGGACGCCGGGTCTGGGTTATCGACATCACGTCCGATCTTGGCGTTCCGAGCTTCGTGGCCATGTCGCACGAGGCGAACAACGGCCACGATTTTGTCGAATATGGCTCCGGCGCGCATTTTGATCCGCGCATCGCGCTGTTGCGCGCGCTGACCGAGCTCAATCAGTTTCTCTCTATCGGCCTCCTGGGTGGCCGCGAGCGGATGGAGTCTGACGGGTCGGTTGAGTTTCGCCTGCGGGACCATCCCTATCTGTTGCCGAACGGGCCGGGCGCGGTGCGGCCCAATTTCGGCTGCGAATCAAGCGCAGATTTGGCGGCCAAATTCGGCAAGCTTGACACGCGCGAGCAGGTGCTCGCCTGTGTCGATATCGCGCAACGCGCCGGGCTCGATTTTCTCGTCCTTGATCAGACCCGCCCCGATATCGATGTGCCGGTGGTGCGGGTGATCGTGCCGGGAATGCGGCATTTCTATCGCCGCTTTGCGCCAGGCCGGCTCTATGATGTTCCGGTTAGGCTCGGGCTACGCGAGCGGCCGCTGGCGGAAGAAGATCTCAACCCGCTGCATCCGCATACTTGAGGTCGCCTGGCTTGCGCGCCCGCCGAAACAAGGTGAAGCGAAGAGCGACAGGCCTTTGCGTTCGACTGCTCGATCGCGTCACGCTCCAAGTGCGCAGCGGCGGCGAAATAGTGGCTCGCGTCGACGGCTTTGCGCTTAATCTTGGAAAGGTCAGCGCCGCCGCGGCGGATCGCGCGCAAGAGCTGCGCTCCGGCGTGCCGTTGAGCTCATTCGCATCTCACAAGACAAGTGCCGAGAAACAATTGGAGCAATTGGTGCGCCGATTGGCTGCACGCGGCCTGATCGAATACCGGCTCGCCGGTCAAGCGCCGCATAAGGCGCCACATATCGGCGATCACATCATCATCGAACCGCAGCTTCCGGATTATTGGCCACGAATGCAGAAACTGCGCCAGACGGACAGGCTTGTGCTCTCCCGATTTGCCTATCTGCGCCGCCGCGCCGGCGAGATGGTGTTGGAATCGCCCCGTGCCCCGGCGCTGTTTCGCATTCGCAATCCCGAAATTGCCGCGCTTCTTGTTGCCCTGTCCACCCCGCAACAGGTCCGCGCGCTGCGCCGGCAGACGAATTTTCCCGGCATCGAGCTGCTCGCTCTGCTGATCGATAGCCATGTGCTGTTCAAGGTCGGAACGAATGACGAGGGGCTGCGTGCGACCGAAGGTGGCGGCGATCTCGTCGTCTGGGACTTCCATGATCTTTTGTTTCACGCGCGCAGCACGGAAGGCCGGCATGCCAATCCGGCGGGCGGCATCTATCCCTATGTTGGGGTGATTGATTCGCCGCCGGCAGTGCGGCCCGCTTGGCCTGGAGAGAAAATCGATCTGTGCAATCTCTCAGAAGCATCCACGGCAGCGGATTCAGCCGCGGCAAAGCTCCTGCGCGAGCGACACTCGGTCCGCAATTTCGATGATCGGCGTCCGATTACCCTTGCCGAGCTGGCGCGCTTCCTGGACGCAACGGCGCGCGTCGGTTCGATCGAGAAAATCCCGCTTGATCCCGCCCGCCCGGGCGGTCCGATGCTCGCGCATACAATGCGGCCCTATCCTTCGGCAGGCGCCAGTTACGAGCTCGAGCTTTATATCGCCATCGATAAATGCGAGGGCCTGCCGCGCGGCTTCTATCACTATGATGCCGCCGCGCATGCCCTGACCTTGATTCCTGCCCATCGGCATTGGTGCGAGGCGTTGCTCAAATCGGCGCAGTCAGCCATGGGCGAGGCTTCGGTGCCGCAGGTTCTGATCACCGTTGCCGCACGCTTCGGTCGAATGTCGTGGAAATACAGCTCCATTGCCTATGCGCTCATTCTCAAGGATGTCGGCGTCTTGCTGCAGACTTTCTATCTGATGGCGACCGATATGGGACTTGGCGGCTGCGCGATCGGCACGGCGAATATCGACCTGTTCGCTAAAATGACCGGCCTCGAATTCCACAGGGAAGGCCCGGTCGGGCAATTTGCGCTTGGCCGCGCTGCCGAGGCGCCCGCCTCTTCCTGACAATCTCTGCGACCAACTCTTTACCAGGCCCAGCGCCGTCCTGGGGCGCCCCGTGGGGCGGCGCGCTCGAAATAGCCGGGCGCCTTTTCGTTCCGCTTCTCTATGAGTGCGAACATGACGCCTTGCGGATCGGCACAGCGGGCAACGCGGCTGCCACCCGTAACGTCGACGGGTCCTTCGAGAATTTCGCCGCCGCCGGCGATGACTTGCCCGGTGGCGACACCCATGTCGCGAACATTGAAGTAATAAAGCCAAAACGGCTTGGCCACCATTGACGGCTTGGTGAACATGCCGCCGATCGTCTGCCCGCCGATCGAGAACGGCTGATAAGTGCTGATCGAGCCGTTCTCTTTCTCGATCTCAGGCTCCGCTTTCTGCCAGCCAAAAAGCTTCTGGTAAAAGGCGAAGGCCAGTTCCGCATCAGCAGCGAGCAATTCGTGCCAACCGACCCGTCCCGGCTTATCCAATGCGTCGGTTGGCGATGGCGCCGGATTCGACCATTTAACCAGGGCCAGCGTTGCCGTTTGCGGATCCGCGGCAATCGCAAAGCGGCCGATATCGGGAATGTCGGTTGGCAGGATATACAACGCTCCGCCGCGCCGCTGGATCTGCGCGGCGGCGGCATCGACATCATCAACCCCGACATAGCCGAGCCAATGCGGCTGCGCCCCCATCGCCATCACTTCGTTCGGCAGGGTCGTCAGCCCGCCGACCGAAACCTCTCCGGCCATCAGCAGCGTATAGGGCATGGCGGGACTAGGGGCGTCCTGCATGCGCCATCCCATCACCTTGGCGTAGAAGCGTTTGGCGGCCGCCGTGTCTGTCGTCATGAGCTCGTACCAAAGAAAACGGCCGTGAAGATCGAGCCGATCGGTCATCGCTGTTTCAGCCATGCCTGCTTCTCTGTGCGCCCTGGCGCCGGGGGCGCTCCATCAGCGTTGACGGGCCACTGCGCTTCAGCGCTCTTCGCGCATAATGGTCGGCGTGCCGCCGTAACTTGAGGGCCCCGAAGGCCCACTCGAATATTGCGGCGGGCCGGCTTCGCGGCGCGGTGCACGCCGCTCGGCGCGGGCGCGTTTCGATTTGGATCTGGGATGAGAGGGTTTCTCGGTAGCCGTTCCGCCCGTTGCCGGCGCCACCGGCCGCGTCGGCCCGGTCTGACGCAGCACAGCGTCGGCCGCACGTTCGCCCGATTCCCAGGCGCCCCCGACCGTGCCCCACAGCGTCTCGTGCGCCGCTTCGCCCGCATACCAGACACTGTCAGCAATCGGCTCCAGCAATTGCCGCCGCGCAAATTGACTGCCTGGCACGGCCGCCGACCAGGCGCCGAGCGCATAAGGTTCGCTGTTCCAGCGCGTGGCATGTTTGCGCCCGATTGCGCTTTTGATTTCGGCGCCAAAAAGCCCAACCAGCCAATTGGTGGCGAAGTCGATCATGGCTGCTTCGCCTTGCCCCGACAAATCGCGCCCGAATGAGCCGGCCACATCGACCGTGCAGAGTGGCGTGCCGGAGATATTGGCAAGGAGCGCTGCAGTGTGCATGTCCTTTGATTTTTCGAAGACCAGGTCGTCGCTCTCGAGCCCGAGCGGATTGCCGACGAGTTCCAACGCGATGTGGTCATAGCTGCCAAGCGACATCCGGCCGAAGGCATCGATTTGTCGATGGCCAAGATCGGGCGTGAATTTCAGGCCCCCGGAGGTGAGGACATTGGTCGGCACGGTGACGATGGCGGCGCGCGCATTGATCGTTCCTCGCGGCGTCTCGACCGATATTCCGCCCCTGGTGTCGATCGAGGTCGCGGGTGTGAGAAGCTGTATGGCAAGCCCCTGCCCAAGCCCGGCGAGCAGCGCGCCGAGGCCTTGTTTGCAGAAGGCGGCCGCGTTGCGTTCGGTGGCCCTGGCAAAATCGAACGAGGACACCTGCGTCAGATCCTTGGCGCAGAAATAAGGGCCGAGTACGAACTCGACCGTGCTTCTCCAGTCGCCGAGATCGGCCGGCACCGCTTGTTCGGTTGGAACATCGGCCTTGCGCGCGACGTCGCTGATCGCGCGTGTCGCGCGCACTTGTGCAGTCAGGAAGTCCTCAAGTTCGCCCTCGCGCGCAAAACGCCGGCCGATGCGTACTTTCTGGCTGCGCGGCGCCGGATAGACGTCGGCCCGGGTGCTCGTGAGCCTGGTCAGCGGATTTGATCCCGGCAGGTAGAGCCAATGCGCGCCCCGATCGTAGGGCACGCCGAAGGTGCGCGTATCGGTGAAGCAGCGTCCGCCGATATGGTCGGTCGCTTCGATCACGATATAGCGGCGGCCGGCTGCGGCGATCCGGCGCGCCGCCGCGATACCGGCTGCCCCGGCGCCGATAATGATAACGTCGACGGCTCCCGATATTTCTCCGGTCGCCGCCCAGGCGGTGGCAGAGGCGAGGTCCCGCGCCGGGCGCAGAGCTAGCGCCGCCGTGGCGAGGAGCAGTGAACGCCGGCTCAATGGCGGAACGGTTTTAGACGGCATGGTTTCCGAAACGCTTATGATGCGACGCACATTGCCCGAAGGGCGCCGACTGCGCAAACCTTGCGCAACGCGGCACCGGTTTCGCATCGGGTCGTGAACCAAATTGCAATGGAATTCCGATAAATTGACGACAAAGAAAAGATGCGGCGCAACCGCACACGACGGGTGCCAACGGCTGGGAGGCCACCCTGATGAGGCGGATATCGGATGCGGTCGGGCGCTTGATAGCCCACTATTTGCAAAACCCAATACCGGGCTATGAGCCGTTCACGCCGAGCGATCCGGAAGCTTTGCGCCGGACGCTGCAGCCGGGCGATGTGCTGCTGGTCGAGGGCAATAATCGTATTTCCGGCGTCATCAAATATCTCACTCAGTCGACCTGGTCGCATTCTGCGCTTTATGTCGGGCCACTGCCCGGCCGCACGGCCGCCGACGGCGAGCCGCATGTGCTGATCGAAGCCAATGTCGGCGAGGGCGTCGTCTCGGTGCCGCTGTCGAAATATCTGAAATTCCATACCCGCATCTGCCGCCCGGTTGGCATGACGGCGGCCGATTGCGCCGCGGTCTGTTCCTATGCGATCGATCGCATCGGCTTTGCCTATGATCTGAAAAACATCATCGATCTGCTGCGCTACCTCTTGCCGTTGCCGGTGCCGCAACGCTGGCGCCGGCGCCTGATCGCACTAGGCTCGGGCGATCCAACGCGGCTCATCTGCTCGGCCCTGATCGCCGATGCGTTCCGCGCGGTGCGCTATCCGATTCTGCCCAAGATCAGGCTCGCGGGAAGCCAGCAGGCGCGCGAGGCGATTCTCGAAATCCGTCATTCCTCGCTGTACTGCCCGCGCGACTTCGACATCTCGCCCTATTTCAATGTGGTGAAGCCGACCATCGTATCCGGCTTCGACTACAAGCGGCTCAACTGGGCCGACCGGTCGCCGGCCAAGGATGATGATCGTATTCCGCTGGTTCCGGCAGCTGCGGCGGACGACGTCGAGGCAATGGTGGCGTAAGCAAGGTCATCCCGGCGGGGAACTGTAAGCCGCGCGCCCGGACTCCATATCCATGGAGCGCGAAATAGTGGTAATGCACTGCCCGCCTCGGGCGGCGGTGGCTGTGGATTCCAGCTCTCACTTCGCTCGGCCGGAATGACGAGAGGGCGCCATGATTGACGATGCGACCAATGCTATCACGCAGATGTTCTCGCCGCCGCTGCGCGCGATTTTGTGGCGCTCGATCGCGCTGGCGCTGGCACTGATCGTCGCCGTCGGTATCGCGTTGGAACGGTTGATCGTCTGGATGGTGGACGCCGGCGGCACCTCGGTCGAGACGACGCTTGGGCCGCACGCGCATGCGCCAGTCACTGTGCTCGCTTGGCTGCTGTCAGTCGCCGCAGGCTTCGGCATCCTGATTGGGAGCGTGATGCTGATGCCGGCGGTAACGGCGGTGGTCGGCAGCTTTTTCGCCGACCGGATCGGTGACGAAGTCGAGCACGAATATTATCCCGCCGACCCGCCCGGCAAAGCCGTGCCGCTGTCGCTTGCGATCTGGGAGGGTTTCAAAACGGCGCTGCTGGCAGTCGCGATCTATCTGATCGCGACGCCGCTCATCCTTTTCCTCGGCTTCGGCGCGGTCATCTTCTTTCTCGCCACCGCCTATATTCTCGGCCGCGAATATTTCGAGTTGGCCGCCATGCGCTTTCGGCCGCCGCCTGAGGCGAAGGTGCTGCGCAAGCGCAACGCCGCCGTCGTCTATATCGGCGGCCTTCTGATCGCCGCCTTCGTCTCCGTCCCGATCGTCAATCTGGCGACGCCGATCTTTGCCATGGCGCTGATGGTGCATGTGCACAAGCGGGTGAGCGCGAGGGCGCCGGTAGCTCAGACCGGCTAGGTCGGTTACCCGGACGACTGCGTGCCGCCTGCGCGGGCGAGCGGACGTAAACAATCGTCCGCTTAGGATGTCCGCCACACGTCGTTGGCCAGTTCGACAACCATGCGCAGCTTCGCCCATTGCTCGTCCTCGGCCAGCACATTGCCCTCTTCGGTCGAGGCGAAGCCGCATTGCGGCGACAGGCAGAGCTGCTCGATCGGCGCATATTTGGTCGCCTCCTCGATGCGCCGCTTGACCTCGTCCTTCTTTTCGAGCGCGCCGGTCTTGGTGGTGATCAGCCCGAGCACGACGATCTTGTTGCCTTTGGGCAGAAAACGCAGCGGCTCGAAGCCGCCGGCGCGCGCGGTATCGTATTCGAGGAAATAGCCATCGTAATTCAGCTTGCCGAGCAGGGTCTCGGCGACCGGCTCATAGCCGCCCTCCGATATCCAGGTGGAGCGGAAATTGCCGCGGCAGACATGGGTGGTAATCACCATGTCGGCCGGCTTGCCTTCCAGCGCGGCATTGATGACCCGGGCATAATCCCGCGCGAGATTGTCGGCATCGAGCCCACGCTCGCGCGCCTTTTTCAGCTCCGCCTGCGAGCATAGATAGGCCCAGGCGGTATCGTCGAATTGCAGATAGCGACAGCCGACATCGTAGAAGGCGCGGATCGCCTGCTTATAGGTCTTGGCGAGATCGTCGAAGATCGCGTTGCGATCGGCATAGTATTTTGTGTCGACCGCGTTCGGCTCGAGGCGAAAATGCATCGTCGCCGGGCTCGGGATGCACATTTTAGGCGTTACCCGCGTATGCGCTTTGAGGAACTTGAAGTGCTCCAGCATCGGGTGATTGGAGAAGCCGAGCTTGCCGTTGATGCGGATGCTGCGCGGCTTGGTCTGCACGCCCTGGAATTGGATGCCGTGATCGAGCTCGTAGATCTCCACCCCATCGAGCAGGCCGTAGAAATCGAAATGCCACCAGGATCGGCGGAACTCGCCGTCGGTCGCAACTTTGAGGCCGACGTCTTCCTGCTTCCTGATGATCTTCTCGATCTCACGATCCTCGACCTCTTTGAGCTGCGCGGCGCTGATCTCGCCTTTCTCGCGCTTGGCGCGCGCTTCCTTCAGCGGCGCGGTGCGCAAAATGCTGCCGACTATGTCGGCGCGAAACGGCGGCTTGGTCTTTGTCATGGCGGCAATCCTCCCGCGAAGTCGTTGGCAAGAATGGTTGGCTTCTAACAAGCCGGAGCCGCACGGTTCGTCAACTGCAAATCGCCGGGTCGTGCGTTGGGCAATAGCCCAAGCCCGGCAAGAGCATAGGAGGTGTTCACACCTCGACGGTTACGCGACCGTCCACGACGGTGACCGGATAGGTCTTGATCGGGATCATGCAGGGCGGCGAGACGACTTCGCCGGTCCGGATATTGAACTGTCCGTTGTGGAAGTTGCATTCCACAATGTCGTCCTCGATATAGCCTTCGGACAACGATCCGGGTCCGTGGGTGCACGTGTCATCAGTGACGTAAAACTCGCCACCGACGTTGAACACCGCCAGTACCAGATCGTCGACCTCGACCTTGAGCGCCGTGCCGGGCGCGACCTCGTCGGTGCCGCAGAGATCGATGTGTTTTGCGGACATTAGCCAGCCTCGTAATTGGGCCTGTTGTTGGTTTGCCGTCAAGCGGAGGGCCCTTATACAGGACGCGGCCGATAATGAAATATCGCCGAATGCCCGTTATATTGCCGAGGGCGTATGAGGAGAGTGCATGATGCAAAGCGAATCGGCCCGGATGAGCTCGGCGGCTGAGGCGAAATTCCGCATCGATCGGCCGAATTCGCGTGACCGCGCCGTCAAGGTGATCGCGCTCGACGCGCCGAGCGAGTGTGTGGTCAAGGAACTGGCGCAGGGGCCTTGGCGGGCGACGTTCCTCACGGCGACTGCTTTTTCGGGCGCGCCGCGCAAGGGCGAGCCGTTTTCGATGAATGGCTGGCTCAATGATCTGGCGGGGCGGACCAAGAATCTAGTCGAGGAAGTGGAGACGGCCGACCTTGTCGTCATGGTGGCAAGTGCCGGCGAGAACGCCGCGGCAGCTGCCATAATCGGCGAAGCCTGCAACCTCAAGCGCGTGATGACGACGGCGCTCATTCTCGGCAGCGTCTCGTCGAGTGATGAAGCGGTGTCGAAAATGCTGGCGCAACTGCGCCCTCATGCCATGATGCTCGTGATTTCGAGCGCCGACGAATACATCAAGGACATGCTGACGGCGCTGCGCGCCTGACGCTTGCCTGTTCACCCGCTGCGGCGAGGGGTTCGTAACTGGAGCACCTCATGAAGTTTTCCGGAGAGCTCTCGGTCAAGGCCCCGCGCGCCGAAGTCTACAAGGCGGTGCGCGACGCGCGCTTCTTTGCCTCGTGCGTCGAGGGCGTCAGCGATCTCACCGAAACCGCGCCGCAGACCTACGCGGCGCTGTTCGAGACCAGGGTCGCCTATATGAAATTCAAGTTCAAGGTGACGGTCGAGGTGGTGCGGGCGCAGGAACCGGACGAGATCGAGGCCAAGATCGAAGGCACGCCGCTTGGCATTGTCGGCCGGCTCACGGCAAGCTCGATGACGCGGCTCTCCGAGATACCTGACGGCACCAGGATCACGTACGAAGTCGACGCCGCGTTGACCGGCAAGCTAGGCAGCCTCGGCCAGCCGGTACTCAAATCCAAGGCCAAGGAGATGGAACGGCAATTTGCCACGCGGCTTGCCGCCGCCTTTGCCGCGCCTGCGCGGTCGGCGTCAATACCGGCGCAGTGACCGCACGGAAACTTTCAGCTAGTCTTTACGTCGAGGACAGGCGAGGGCGCAGCAGCGGCCGAAAAGCAAGGCAATCTGCGGCTGACCTAACGAATGCTGGGAGGACGAGATGACGCAAGCGACCGGAATTTCCGAAACTGCCGGCAGCGCCGCGCCCTGGTACAAGGCGCTCACGCCAGTCCAATGGCGCACGCTGATTGCGGCCAATCTTGGCTGGCTGTTCGACGGCTACGAGACCTATGCGCTCATTCTCACCGTCGGTCCGGCGATGCATTCATTGCTCGAGCCGTCCCAGTATCCGCAAATCCCGTCGTTTGCCGGCACGGTCATCTCGATCACGCTGCTGGGCTGGGGTATCGGCGGCATCTGCGGCGGCATTCTGGCCGATTATATCGGCCGCAAGCGGACGATGATCTACGCCATTTTGGCGTATTCGCTGCTGACCGGCGTCACCGCGATATCGTTCAACTGGATTTCGTTTGCGCTCCTGCGCTTTCTGGTCGGCATCGCCATCGGGTCGGAATGGTCGACCGGCACCTCGATGCTGGCCGAGCTGTGGCCGCAGACGGCACGCGGCAAGGGCGCCGGCCTGATGCAGTGCGGTCTCGGCATCGGCTTCTTTCTCGCCTCCTTCATCTGGCTATTCGTCTCGGGCTTTGGACCGGAGGCGTGGCGCTACATGTTCGTGATCGGCATCCTGCCGGCTTTGCTGACATTGTGGATCAGGACCTCGATCGAGGAGTCTCACACCTGGCAGTCGGTCGATGCGCAGCGGCGCGATGCGCATGCGCGCAAGGATGCCGGCGCCGAACTCACCGCCCATGAGCAGGCGCTGACCCGCTTTACCGTGGCTGATTTGTTCGCCGAGCCGGAAATCCGGCGGCGCACCATCCTGCTGTTTCTGATGTCGTTGGCGACGACGCTCGCGTGGTGGGGCATTTCGTCCTGGGTGCCGCCCTATATCGCATCGGCGGCCGCCAAGGCCGGCCTGCCCGGCCCGCAATGGGCGAGCTATGCCGGCATGGCCTATAACTTCGCCGCCATTATCGGCTATGCGGGCCTTGGCTTCCTTGCCGACCGCTTCGGCCGCAAGCCGGTGGTGATGACCTTTTTCGCCATGGCCCTCATCTTGACCCCGGTGCTGTTCCTGTGGACGCAGGATCTCACGCTGCTCTTGGTGGCGGCGGGTGTGAACGGCTTCTTCTCGCTCGGGCTGTATTCCTGGATGCCGGTGTGGATGCCGGAATTGTTCCCGACGCGCTCGCGCGCGACCGGCATTGCCTTTGCGTTCAACGCGCCGCGGTTCATTGCCTTTCTCGGCCCGTTGTTCGCCGGTGTGCTGATCGTGCAGTTCGGCGGCTACAGCCGTGCGGCGATGACGATCGCCTGCATTTATATTCTTGGCTTCTGCGTTGCGCCGTTCCTGCCGGAAACCAACGGCAAGCCGCTGCCGGCTTAGCCGTACAGTGCTCATTCCGGCGCAGGCGGGTAGCCAGATGATACGCTCTGCGTAGGTCAGAGTTGCCGGAGCACCGCTTTCGCGGCCGCCATCGGCACTCTATTTTGCGGCTATGCCGGAGCCGATTTCATGCCGCTGGAATCCATAAAGATCGAAACCGATGTTCTGGTCATCGGCTCCGGCGCTGCCGGCATGTATGCCGCCATCGAAGCGGAGCGCCGGGGCGCGCGGGTCCTCATTGCCGATCGAAGCCTGATCGGACGCAGCGGTGCGACGGTCATGGCGCAGATGACCGTCGCGGTCGCGCTCGGCGAGGAAGTCCCCGACGACTGGCACGTTCATTACAGCGACACCATTGCGGCCGGCCGTGGCCTCTGCGACGCGAGGCTTGCGCAACTCCTCTGCCAGGACGCATCCGAATGTATTCGCGAGATGGATCATTGGGGCGTCGGTTGGGCGCGCAAGGATGGTCATATCTCCCAAGCGGTCGCGCCCGGTCATGATCGGCCCCGCTGCGTCTATGTCGATTTTCTCAATACCGGTCCGGCGGTCTCAAAGACGCTGCGCACGGTAATGGCGCGCAACCCTCGTATTCGCAAAGCCGGCGATCTCTGCATTGTCGATCTGGTAACGAGCGACGGCGAAGTTTCCGGCGCAGTCGCCTACCATCTTGAAAGCGGCACAGCAGTGACCATTGCGGCCAAGGCGACGGTGCTTGCAACCGGTGGGCTCACCCGCCTGTACCGGCGCAACAGTGCTTCCGCTAATATGGGCGGTGACGGCTATGCGCTGGCGCTGCGCGCCGGCGCGCCGCTGATCGACATGGAATTCCCGCAATTCTTTCCAATCGGGCATCTGGCGCCACGGCTGATCGGCATGGACCCGATCATGTGGGATCCGTTTCGCTATAAGCTCGGCGGCCGGCTGCTCAACGGACAGATGGAAGAATTCACCTCGCGCTACGGCTCCAGCGAGGACGGCAAATATGTGCTCACGCGCGATCTCGCGACCTATGCCATCTTCAAGGAGGTCGAAGCCGGCCGCGGCTCGCCGCATGGCGGCGCCTATCTGAGCTTTCAGCATTGCAGCGAGCCGGCTTTGCGCGAAGCCTTCGGACCGGTCATCGATCGGCTCGCCGCCAACAGGATCGATCTCACGCGCATGCCGGTCGAGGTGGCGCCGATTGCGCACTATCACATGGGCGGGGTGCCTGCGGATGCGCGCATGACGACCGAAGTGCCGGGGCTGCTGGCCGCGGGCGAGGTGGTTGGCGGCGCCAACGGTGCCAATCGGCTGTCCGGCAATGCCATCACCGAGGCCTTGGTGTTCGGCCGCCGGGCCGGGCGGACTGCGGCCGAGAGCATCAAAAGCACACAGAAATTTCGAGCGCGGGATGCGCGCGCCGCGCTTGAGCTTGTCGGCGCCGACGCGCCCGACGGCACCAATACAGCGGCGATGGTGGCGCGTTTGCAGTCGATCATGGCCGATGATGTCGGGCCGTTTCGCACTGATGCGAAATTGCGTCGTGCGCTCGCCGGTATCACGGCGCTGACCGAGGAGCTCGGCGATCGGCCGCCCGGCCGTGCCGTTCCATTCAATCTGCAGCGCCTGGAATGGTTCGATCTGCGCAACATGCTGCTGGTGGCGCGCGCCGTCGCCGAGACGGCGTTGCGCCGCACCGAGAGCCGCGGCGCCCATCAACGCGAGGATTTCCCGACCACATTGCCGCATTGGCAGGCGCATCAGCGCGTCGTGCTTGCGGGTGATACGCTGAAAATATCCGGCGCGCCGACAACGGCCGGAGCGCTCGTGTCATGAGCAATATCGCGACGCTGAAAATCTGGCGCGGCGCGGATCGCGCTCACGGCTCTTGGCAAACCTTCGAGGTGCCGTTCGAGCCGGGCCAGTCGGTGCTCGACGGCTTGCGCTGGTTGCGCATCAACAAGGACCCCTCGCTGGCGATCCGTTTCTCCTGCATCAACGCCAATGCCTGCAAGGAATGCATGATCCGGGTCGACGGCGAGACGGTCTATGCCTGTACCACCCGTCTCGAGCCGCGTGAAATGACGCTCACGCCGCTTCCGAACAAACAACTTGTGCGCGATCTCGTCACCGAGATCGCTCCACCGTCGGAGCGATTCGGAACCTGAGATTGTCGTCTTGCTCGTCTGCTGTCTGGAACAGAGGCGAAGGTTTGCCGGCGCCATGCCGCGCACCAATGGCGATTCGATCATTCACGAAGTGGAGAATGCAGGCGGGAACTGTGAACCTTCGCTTGCGGTAATCGTTGGACGCCAGCGTTGACGATTATACACACCGTTCAGGAGGTAAGCATGACGAAACCACTGATCTTGGCGGCCGCCGCATTGACGCTCTCCGCCGGCGCGGCATCAGCCCAGACCGTATACGTGGCCCCGGCCTATCCTGCTCCGGTCTATGTCGCTCCTGCGCCGGTCTATGTGGCTCCCGCGCCGGCGTATGTCGCCCCGCCGCCCGCTGTCGTTCCAGGCTATGTTGCGCCCGGCCCAGCCGTAACGGTCGCAGCGCCTGATTACTACGATTACGCTCCGGTGGCCGGGACAATTGCCGTGACTGCACCGGATTGGTGACCACGCGCGTCGCGGCCCGAAAATTAAGGAGGCCGCGTGAGGCGGCCTCCACTGATTTCCTCTCGTAAAAAACGTCACTGTCGGTCGCGATCGAGATTGATGCCGCGGTCGTCGCGATCGCGCAACGTTCCGGTATCGTCGCGATCCCGGTGTCCCAGCGCATAGCCGGACGCGCCAGGCGGGCCGGGCACGCGGCCGCGCTCCTGCATCCGGTGTCCGGGAGTTATGCTGGAACCTGTTCTGTCCCGATCCTGCGCCACGCCGGTCGTAATGGAACCAGGCAGCACGACTACAGCGGAAAGTGCCAGCGCAAGTTTGCCCATATTGTTCTCCTTCGCTTGCCTCTCCCCGCCAGAGGTGCGTCCACGGCCAACATACGTTTCTGCCTCTCGTTCCAGACGATTTATTGTTCCGTGGCAGGAAGAGTCGGTCAGATAATGTCGAAAACGCATTTATGCGGTTTTAAGCAATTCAATCGCCGCGGCGCGTCGCTGGTTAGCGATCATGGCGGTGCGCAGCAAAAATTTTCGTGCGCGCTGCGGATCGGCAGCCGTCTCGCGCAATTCGTCAAGATTGCGCCTGCGCGCCTTTGGATCGCGCGCTTCCAGCCGCTTCTTGTTGGCGATGGACTGCTCCTGCACGAATTCGATCGCCACAGTGCGGCGCTGCAGATTGTAGAGATCGAGCAAGTGATCGGGCGCCCTTTCGAGCAGAATGCGTGCGAGCTTTTCCGACAGATTTGCCGCGTCCTGAATGCCGCCGTTCAGTCCCATGCCGCCGATCGGATTGTTGACATGGGCGGCGTCGCCGGCGAGCAAGACGCGGCCTTTCCTGAAAGTCTCGGCGACGCGCTGATGCGTCACATACAGATTGCGATGCACGATCTCATAGGGCGTCGCCGCAGGGAAAAACGACTGGATGCGCGCCTGCACGCCGGCATCGCTCAATATCTCGCTCTCGCTCAGCGCCGGGTCGGCGGGATAGACGGTGCGCCACAGGCCAGGCGGACCGTCGGCCGCAACCTTGAAGCAATTGCACCACTCGCCGGGATCGGCAAAATAGCTGCGGTAGCAATAGCCGCGGTGGGCTTCGAAATCATAGGGCGTCGTCAGCACGATGAAGCGCTCCGGCCAGGTAAAGCCTGTAAAGGCGATGCCGGCCTGCTTTCGCACTTGGCTGCGCCCGCCGTCGGCTCCGATCAGATAAGCTCCTTTATGCGAGGTCTCGCCGGAGGGGCTGCGCACCTTGATGCTGACATTGCTGGCCGTCTGGGCGATATCGACGACCTCGTGATCGAACAAGACCTCGACATTGCGTAATTTCTGCAGCCGTGCCAGCAGAAGCTTCGCGGTCTTGAACTGCTCGCACTGGATCACGAATGGGTGCCGGGTGTCGTGTTTCAGCACGGCATGATCGAATGTAGCAATGAGTTCACCGCTCGGTCGATCCCAGAATTGAAAGATCGGCGCCGTGAGCCCGATGCGCGCCATGTCGTCGGCAAGCCCGTCGATGTCGAGGAGATCGAGCGTCGCCGGATGGGTCGTGGCGGCGCGCGGATCGGCCTGCGGGCCGCTATTGTTGTCGAACAGCCGCACCGGTAGGCCGCTGCGCCCGAGCAGCCAGGCGCAGAGCAGGCCAACCGGACCGCCGCCGGCGATCAAAACTCGACGCTGGTCTGTCGTCGTCACGCGAAACTCCACCTGGCGGGCCGAGCGGCCCAGTATGCAGACCGGCGGCCGTCCCGCCAAATCTTCGAGCGCGCCAGCACTGCGGGCGCCGAAGAGCCGTGCCCGCGGCCCTGCTTCCGCGGCATTCTAAACGTGAAAGGCCGCTTTCTTGACAGCGCCGGCCGGGACAGCGCAGAACGGCCCGCTCACATCGGACAATTCCTTAGCGGACCAATGACGATTGAACGAAAACCGGTCGCGTTCGGCGACATCAGGGGCTGGATCAAGGCGCTCGACACGGCGGGCGAATTGCAGCGCGTGGAGGCTGAAGTCGATTGGAATATCGAGCTCGGCACCATTGCACGGCTGGCGCAAGGCGCTGGCACCGGCCCTGCGGTGCTGTTCCGCAATATCCGCGATTACGGCGCCAATGCGCGCTGCCGGCAAGTATTCACCGGTGGCCTCTCCAGCCCGCGCCGCGTCGCGATGATGCTGGGGCTGCCGCCCGAAACGCATCCGCGCGAACTGGTCAAGCTCGGCCGCACCGTTCTCACCGGCTGCGTGCCGCCGCGCGTTGTCAATACCGGTCCGGTGAAGGAGAACATTGTCAAAGGCGATGATATCGACCTCTACGAATTACCGGTGCCGCAATGGAACAGGGTCGACGGCGGCCGCTACATTATGACCTACGGCGGTGTCGTCACCAAAGACCCGGATACCGGCGTGATGAATGTCGGCATCTATCGCGGCATGATCGCGGGCAAGAACAAGATTCCAATCCTGATGTGGCGGGCTCAGCACATCGGCCACCACGTCACGGCTTGGCAGCAGGCCGGGCACAAGGAAATGCCGATCGCGGTTGCCATCGGCTGGGAGCCGGCGCTCGGCTTTGTGGCGGGCTCGCCGGTGCCAAAAGGCCTGTGCGAATATGACGTCATGGGCGCAGTGCGCGGCGCGCCGGTCGACCTCGTGCGCTGCGAGACCGTCGATCTGCACGTGCCGGCGAGCGCCGAGATCGTCATCGAAGGCTATCTCGATCTCGACCCCGAGACCTACACGATGGAAGGTCCTTTCGCCGAGGTCACCGGCTATGTCGCTGGCGACCGTTCGCCCAAGCCGACCATTCGCGTCACCTGTATCACCCACCGCAAGGATCCGATTTTTCGCGGCACGATCGAAGGCTCCATGCCGGGCTCCTATTCCGAAAACGGCGTGTGCTCCTCGATCATGCGCGCGGCGACGGCCTGGAACGTGCTCGACCGCGCCGGCGTGCCGGGCGTTACCGATGTGTGGTGCCCGCCGGTGCAGGCCGGCGTGAATATTCTCGTGCAGATCAAGCAGAGCTATCGCGGTCAGGCCAAGCAGGTGGCCAATGCGTTATGGGGCTCCTCGGCCGGGCACGTGCGCTACAAGCACGTCACCGTGGTCGACGATGACATCGACATCCACGATTATGCCGCGGTCGATTGGGCGATCGCCTATCGCGTCAATGCCGGCGACGACGACATCGTCATCATGCCGGCGACTTTCGGCTTGGGACTCGATCCGTCGACGCGCAAGCGCGATCGCAACACTTCGCTCTATGGGACCGGCAAATGGAATCGCATGCTGATCGATGCCACGATCAATCTCGACCATGATCCCGATCCCGAGCTCGGCGGCGCGCGCTTTCCGCCGACAGCGTGGCCTGACAAGGCCGATGTCGATGCTGTCAAGGCGCGCTGGAGCGAGCTGGGATTTGATAGGACGAGCCGCTAGCTGTCATTCGGCGCAGGCCGAAATCCATGACGCTGGGCTACGTGCTTTCTGCGCGGACTGTGAAAGGGTCCCTGCTTTCGCCCGGGCGCGCGCCATTGTCCTATCCCGGCACTGGTAAAAGCGGCTTGCCGTCCGGCACCTGCATATCAAAAGCGGTGAGCAGCGCCGCGGTTGCGGCGTAATTGCCCATCAACATGACCAGTTCGACCAAAGTGGTCGGATCGAACAGGGCTTTGACGCGTGCATAGGCCGCCGACGTCACTCTGTGGTCGCGGAAAATCTGGCGGCCGAATTCGATGACGGCGGCGTCCGGCTCGTCGAGACCGTCCGTGTCTTTACGGAATTTGATTGTGTCGATAACGGCTTGCGGCACGCCGGCTTTCAAGGCTTCCGGCTCGTGCGCAGCCCATTCGAACTGGCTGTCCATCTCCCGTGCCACAGTGAGAATCGCGACTTCGCGGACGATCGGCCCATAGGCGGCCTCGTGCCGCAGATAGTCAGTAATCGCATTCATTGGCTCGTTGGTCTTGGGGCTATAGAGGCGAATGCCGCCGGGTCCGCGCAGTCCCACAATCGTCTTCCCGGGCGTAGCGACGCGGTCATAGGCGCGTTTGCCGGCCTCGTCCAAGTCTTCGCGCCTGCGCAGCGGCAGGCGGCAGCCCGATTGCGGATCAACGTCGGGAGGAGTCTCTCTCCCCATCGCATTCCTCGCTGTTTGCGGTGACCGCTATGCGCCAAATCGCATGGCGGCGTGTTGCGAAAGCTTCGACTTTACAGGATCATTCGCTCTCCGCGAATATCAGGGTTGAAGCGCGTCCATGTTCGAAGGCTTTACCCGCACCGAGATCAAAACCTCAGGCGCACGCATCGTAACCGTCTATGGCGGCAAGGGTCCGCCGCTTCTGCTTATGCATGGCAATCCGTTCAGCCATCTGTCATGGCACAGATTTGCGCCCAAATTGGCCGAAGAATTTTTTGTGGTCGCGACCGATCTTCGCGGCTATGGCGATTCCGAAAAGGTGCCGGGCGGCGCAAATCATATCAATTATTCGTTCCGCGCCATGGCGCAGGATCAGATCGAGGTGATGGCGGCGCTCGGCCACGCGCGCTTCTATGCCGCCGGTCACGATCGTGGCGCCCGGGTGCTGCATCGCATGTGCCTCGATCATCCAAACAGCGTCGCGCGCGCTGCCATCCTTGACATCATTCCGCAACATCATCTGTTCAACAACATAACCAAGGCCTGGGGCACATTCTCATGGCATTGGTTCTTCATGATTCAGCCCTATGACTTTCCCGAACGTCTGATGAGCGCGGATCCAGATTTTTTCATCGAGAAGAAGCTCGCCAAGACCAGCCAAGGCTTGAGCTTCTTCGATCCGGCCGCGCTCGCCGAATACAAGCGTTACTTCCGCAATCCGGCCACCGTTCACGCCATGTGTGAAGATTATCGCGCCACCGCCGGCGTCGATCTCGATATGGACACCAAGGATTTCGAGGCCGGCCGGAAGATTGACTGTCCGGTGCTGGTGTTGTGGGGGGCGACCGGCGGTGTCGGCCGCAACAGCAGGCCGTCGCCCGGCGCGATCTGGCAGCGCTATGCAAGCGACATCCGCGGCGCGAGAGCCGTGCCGAGCGGGCACTACCTCATGGATGAAGCGCCGCAGGAGACATACGCGGAGCTGCGCGAATTTTTTGCCGCGGGCGAGCTGCAATGGTGACCTGCGTTTGTCGGGGCAGCGCAGCGCGGGTGATGCGCTGCTGACTTGGGATCGTTGCCAACGTCGAGCGCGGGAAATTCTCGGAAGCGTATTCTATCAACTCGCCTGCGGCGCCGGCTCGGCAAGAAAATTTCTCATTGCGTACCACAACAAGTGCCGGCTTCTGCCGAACGCTTCACTGTGTGAAGTACCGGGCAGGATCACATATTGTCGATCGCCGTTCGGCAATTGCCTGAAGAAATCGAGCAGGTCTTCGTTGGTCGAATTGCCGTCCCATTCGCCGCGCGTCATCAAGACCGGGGAGAGGAGCTTTGTAGGATCGACCAGCGGCAAGTTCGCCGCCATATCCACATAGGTGCCGCTTGGCACCGTGTCGCCAAATTTCATCTCGCTCGCGACCAACGCCTCGGCGACAGCCGGATCATAGGCCGCGGGATGGCCATCGCGGGTGAAAATGGAGTGGATCATCGCGGCGTCGCGTTTGCGCCGCGGATTGGCGCGCAACTCGGCGAGCCGCGCCTGGCGGCGCTGGATTTCGGCGGCGCCGTTTCCCTTATAGGTGAACGCAGCAAGGATCAGCCGGTCGACCCGCTCCGGCGCACTCTGGGCAAAGGCGCCGGCGCGGATGGCGCCGGACGATTCGCCGAAGAAATGGTATTTCGTGCGGCCTGTTTCGCGCTGCAGCACGGCCGTGGCAGCCTTGAGATCCTCGACGCCTGAGGCGATGTCGGAATTTCCCGATGTGACGGTCGAGTGGCCATAGCCCTCGTGGTCCATGGTCCAGACGTCGAAACCATGGCGCGCGAACACATTCATCAGCGAATATTCGCCTTTGCCGGGCACGGTTAGATCGTAGCTGGACCGCGACGACAGCGATGAGCCATGCACCAGGAACAGCACCGGAAGCGTTGCGGCGTCTGCCCCGGGAGCGCCGACCCGTTTGCGAAACATGTACAGCTTCACGGCGCCTTTGTTGGCCCAATATTCGCCGCTCCAGACGTCTGCGGTCGCCGCTTGCGTCGCAGTTGGATCGGCTTGTGCCGGGCCTATGCCTAAGCGCGCGGCAAGGCCGAGAGCGGCGCCAAAACCGCCACCAAGGCCGGCACCGGCAATCAGGGTACGTCGTGCCAAGCGATATTCACTCATTGCGCCCTCTCTATGCCCTATGGGCGGGTTTTTGCATATTGGGTCGTTTCCTCGGCGCCTTCACCAGGGTAATGGGCCCGGTGGCAAGAGAGGTGGGGTGTGGCCAAACATCGCGCAGCTGCGCAAGCCTTTATGCATAAATGCCGACATAAATGGGCGGGACACAACAGGCGGGAAACAGGTAGAACGGCCGCTCTCGCCCGAGCCTGGACTGTCTGCTAGGGGACCGTTTCCCTCGGGCGATTCCGGATTTTCGCGGGCCGCCCGTTCTGCAACGAGTTTGGAACCTATGGGACGTCATAGACTGCGTAGGGCCTGCATATGGCGAGTGCAGCCCTTCATGCTTTTGTGCGAGTCTGTTGGCTGACGGCCAGATCTTTGCACCAGTAGAGCGGGACGAGGCGATCGATGGATGCGCAAGCAGCTGGTCCGGAACGCGGTGTGGTGAAGACGCTGCGCGGCAGCGCACGCGTTTTCGACCGCCGAGTCGGCTGGAGTCGGCTGGGCTGTCTCATCAGTCTGACCATGATCATCGTCGCAGTGGTGGTGCTCTACCGCATCCTGCACGATATTGATCCGGATGAGCTGATCGACGCGTTGGAAGCGACCGACTGGAGGACGTTGGTCTTTGCCGGCCTGTTCGTCGCAGGCGGTTATCTGACGCTGACCTTTTACGATCTGTTTGCGCTGCGCACCATCGGCCGCAAGGAGGTGCCGTACAGGGTGGCGGCTTTGGCCGGCTTCACCAGCTATGCGGTCGGCCACAATGTCGGCGCCAGTGTCTTTTCCGGCGGCGCGGTGCGCTACCGCATCTACTCGAACTGGGGCCTTTCCGTCATCGAGGTGACCAAGATTTGTTTCGTTGCCGGGCTTACTTTCTGGCTCGGCAATGCCACGGTGCTGGGGCTTGGCGTCCTGCATGCGCCGCAGGCGGCGCGCGCCATCGATCAATTGCCACCATGGTGTAATCGCATCGCTGCGCTGGTGATTCTTGCTTTGCTGATTGGTTATGTTGCCTGGGTCTGGGCCAAGCCGCGCGTGATCGGTCGCGACGGCTGGCAGGTCACCCTGCCGGGCGGCCCGCTGACCCTGCTGCAGATCGGCATCGGCATTCTCGATCTCGGCTGCTGCGCGGCCGCGATGTATATGCTGGTACCTGACGAGCCTAACCTCGGCTTTGTGACCGTGGCCGTAATCTTTGTCGCCGCCACGCTTCTTGGTTTTGCCAGTCACGCGCCGGGCGGTCTCGGCGTGTTTGATGCGGCGATGATGGTCGCGCTCTGGCAATTCGACAAGGAAGACTTGTTGGCGGGTCTGCTACTGTTCCGGCTACTTTATTACATTATCCCCTTCATCCTTTCGCTCGCGGTGCTCGGCGTGCGCGAAGTCTTGCTCGGCCGTGCAGCGCGGCGCATAAGTCAGGCGATACCGCGCGACGCCTCGAATGCACTAAAACGGGACTGACGAAAGCGGCGCTAAAGTCAGGAATTTTTTTAGTGCCGACACTTCCCCGCATCGTGCCGGGAGCGCGTCGTCATTTGAAGCAAGCCGCGGGATCGGGTGCGGAGTGCCGCCGCGAGGAATTCGATGAGCTTGGCGGAAGATCGAGCGATGCTTACAGGCAAGCGCTGGCGCGGCGGTCGGCTGGTGATCGCGGCAGCCGCCATCGTCTTCGCCGGATTGGCATTCGCCGGCACTTTGCCGGTTGCCTATGCGATTGCCGGCTTCGCCATTGTCACAGCGGCGGCGGTGCTTGCGATCCGCACTGGCGAAGAGGAAGACCGCCGGCAGCCGATCGCGATTTCCGAACGCGGCGACGATCTCCTGCGCGCGGTGGTGGCAGGCCTGCCGGATCCTGTGGTTGCGCTAGACCGTGATGGACGGGTGATGGCGCTCAATGAACGGGCGCGGGCGCTGGCGCCGGCATTGCGACAGGGCGAGCCGGTGTCGTTTGCGCTGCGCATGCCGGAATTGATCGAAGCCATCGGCCGCGCCGCTGCCGAAGGGCGGGAACAACGCGTTGTCTATTCCGAGCGTGTGCCACTCGACCGCTGGTTCGAGACGATCGTCATGCCCGTAAAGCGCGAGCCCGGCGCAGCGCGCCCCGAACTTGTGCTGATGACGTTTCACGATCTGACGCCGCTGCGGCGCGTCGAAGAAATGCGCGCCGATTTCGTCGCCAATGCCAGCCATGAACTGCGCACACCGCTTGCGGCGTTGCTCGGCTTCATCGAAACATTACAAGGTTCGGCGCGTGAGGACGCCAAGGCGCGCGAGCGCTTCCTCGCAATTATGCAGGAGCAGGCGCGCCGCATGGCGCGGTTGATCGACGATCTGTTATCGCTGTCGCGCATCGAGTTGAACGCGCATCGGCGCCCTGACACGCCGGTCGACTTGGTGCCGATTGTCCGCCAAGTTGTTGACGGCTTGGAGACTTTGGCGCGCGACCGCGGCGTCACCCTGCAGATCGAGGCCAGCACCGCCCTGTCCGTGCGCGGCGATCACGACGAACTTGTCCGGGTGTTCGAAAATCTGGTCGAAAACGCGCTCAAATATGGCGCCGCCGGTCGGCGTGTCGATATCAAAGTCGGCCTTGGCTCCTCGACCGACCGCGAACCCGAAGCGCAGGTGAGCGTGCGCGACTATGGTCCTGGTATCGCGCCCGAGCATCTGCCCCGGCTGACCGAGCGCTTTTATCGCGTCGATGTCAGCGAGAGCCGGGCGCAAGGTGGGACTGGGCTTGGGCTTGCGCTTGTCAAACACATCCTCAACCGGCATCGCGGCCGCTTGACGATCGACAGCGCGCCAGGCGAGGGCGCCACATTTACCGTCCATCTACCCACCGCGGTTCCCGCCCATCAGAGATAATGGCGCTCTATTTCAATAGCTTATGTTGTCATCTGGTTGTCATATGCGGCTCATAGAACGGTGATGTGCCGACACTAACCATGCCCACGCCGCGGATGCCCTCTGCGAGGGCGCGATCCTTGTACAGCGTATTTCTGACAGTGAGAGCGAGCTCGACAGAAGCTCCTGAGCAGGGGCGTTAAGCCGACTTCGACCGGAACTTCATGCTGGGATTTTCGACCGGGTTCAGGTCGGCGGCCCGTGTCGCCCGACATTCGACCACAGGAGAGACCAAGTGAGACACATCCGGACACTGGCCGTCGCCGGCTTTCTGGCCGCGGCGGTTCTGCCCGCCGCTGCCGAGGACATTTCCGGCGCCGGCGCGACCTTCCCGTATCCGATCTACGCCAAATGGGCCGATGCCTATAAGAAGGAGACCGGCGTCGGTCTGAACTATCAATCGATCGGCTCGGGCGGCGGCATCAAGCAGATCGAGGCGCGCACCGTGACCTTTGGTGCCTCCGATGCGCCGCTCAAGGGCGAAGAGCTCGACAAGAACGGACTGGCGCAATTTCCGATGGTCATGGGCGCCATCGTGCCGGTCGTGAATCTTGACGGCGTCAATGCCGGCGATCTTGTCATCGACGGCCCCACCCTGGCCAAGATTTTCCTCGGTGACATCACCAAATGGGACGATCCGGCGATCAAGAAGCTCAATCCGAATGCCAAGCTGCCATCGAGCGCGATCGCGGTTGTGCATCGCTCCGACGGATCGGGCACCACCTTCAATTTCGCCTATTACCTGTCGCAGGTCAGCGATGAGTGGAAGTCGAAGGTCGGCTTCAACACGTCAGTTGAATGGCCGGTGGGCATCGGTGCCAAGGGCAATGAAGGCGTCTCCAACAATGTCGGCCAGACCAAAGGCTCGATCGGCTATGTCGAATACGCCTATGCGCTGCAGAATAGGCTCGTGTACACCAAGATGATGAACAAAGCCGGCAAGGTCGTCGCGCCCACCAGCGAAGCGATCCAAGCTGCCGCCGCGAACGCGGACTGGAACTCGGTGCCGGGCTATGGCGTGATTCTCGCCAATCAGCCGGGCGATGGTTCCTGGCCGATGACCGCCGCGACTTTCATCCTCGTTCCCAAGCAACCGCAGGATCCGGCGGCGGCAACGCAGGCTCTGAAGTTCTTTGCGTGGGCCTATGCCAAGGGCGGCAAGATGGCAGAAGATCTGGTCTATGTTCCGATGCCGCAAAAGGTCGCCAAGGACGTCGAGGCGATGTGGGCGAAAGAAATCAAGGGTACTGACGGCAAACCGCTTCACGTGACCTCGAACTGACGGAGCTAGGGTTGAGATGGCAAGGCACCCGTTCCGGGTGCCTTGCTCTTCGTGGCCCGGCGCGCGCCTTCTTGCGCGGCAGCCGGTGGTTCGTTTGAGTGGGCGCTCCCGGCTTGGAATCACGCTTGGACCGAAGGAGCGTCGTGATGAATCTCGCGGGGAGACGATCCGTGGTTGATGTCGCGTTGCAGAACGAAGGACTAATCGCGGCCGAAGCCGCCACCCGCGCCAAGGTGCTGGATCGGCTACGGCTGAGCGATTCCGTGTTCCGTCGACTGACGCGGGGCGCAGCAATTGGCGTCCTGCTGCTGCTCTCCGGCGTCATGGGTTCGTTGATCGCAGGCTCCATCCCGGCGCTGAGGTCCTTCGGACTCGGTTTCTTGGTCAGCGAGCGCTGGAATCCGGTCACCGAGAACTTCGGCGCGCTGCCGGCCATCTACGGCACCGTCATCACTTCCGCCATTGCCATGCTGATCGCCGTTCCGCTCGGCCTGATGATAGCGTTCTTTCTCACCGAATTGTGCCCGCAATGGCTGCGCCGGCCGATCGGGCTCGCCATCGAATTGCTCGCCGGCATTCCCAGCATCATCTACGGCATTTGGGGCCTGTTCGTCTTTGCTCCGTTCCTGCAGGGCACGCTGCAGCCGTTTCTGATCAATACGCTTGGCAATGTTCCCGCCATCGGGCCGCTGTTCGCCGGCCCGCCCTATGGCATCGGCATCCTGACCGCGGGCCTGATCCTCGCGATCATGGTCCTACCGTTCATCACCTCGATCTCTCGCGATGTGTTCGAGGCGGTGCCCAGCGTGCTCAAGGAGGCAGCCTACGGCCTTGGCTGCACGACGTGGGAAGTGGTGCGCAATGTGGTCCTGCCGTATTGCCGCGTCGGCGTGATCGGCGGCATCATGCTCGCGCTCGGCCGCGCGCTCGGTGAAACCATGGCGGTCACCTTCGTCATCGGCAATGCGCACCGCATCTCCGCCTCAATTCTCGCGCCCGGAACGACGATCTCCGCCACCATCGCCAACGAGTTTACCGAAGCCGTCGGCGATCTCTACACCTCGGCGCTGATCGCACTGGGCCTGATCCTGTTCATCATCACCTTCATCGTGCTGGCGATCGCGCGCTACATGCTGCTACGCATCGAGCGCCGGGTCGGATGACGCCATGAGCGAGCAAGCCATACCAGGGAGAGCGATGGCCGGGAGCGTCTTGGACGCCCGCTACACCCGTCGTCGGCGCCGCAACGCCATTGCGAAGGCGCTTGCGCTTGCAGCGACGCTGGTCGGGCTCGGCTGGCTGGTGCTGATCCTGGGCGCGCTGCTGTGGCAGGGATTTGGCGGATTGTCGCCCGCCGTCTTCACCGAAATGACGCCGCCGCCCGGCTCGGCGGGCGGGCTCCTCAATCCCATCATCGGTAGCCTGATCCTGACGGTGCTTGCGGTCGTAATCGGCACGCCGATCGGCATTCTCGCCGGCACCTATATGGCCGAATATGGCCGTTACGATAAGCTGACCAGCGTGGTGCGGTTCATCAACGATATTTTGCTGAGCGCACCTTCGATCGTTGTAGGCCTTTTCATTTACGAGGTCATGGTCGCGCCGATGGGCCACTTCTCCGGCTATGCCGGCGGCGTGGCGCTCGCGGTTCTGGTGATCCCGGTCGTCGTGCGCACCACCGAGGACATGCTGACGCTGGTGCCAAATGCGCTGCGCGAGGCGGCGACTTCGATCGGCCTGCCGCGATCGCTGGCGATCACCCAGATCTGCTACCGCGCGGCGCGCGCCGGCATGGTAACCGGCGTGCTGCTGGCCGTCGCCCGCATCAGCGGCGAGACCGCGCCGCTCTTGTTCACCTCGCTGAACAATCAGTTCTGGAGCACCAATCTCAATGCTCCTATATCGAGTCTGCCGGTCGTGATCTTCCAGTTCGCGCTCAGTCCTTACAGGGACTGGCAGGCGTTGGCCTGGACCGGTGCTCTGATCATCACAATGGCGGTGCTCGCCCTGAGCGTCACCGCGCGCGCCCTTGTCGCAACGGGAAAACAGTCATGAGCATGAGTGCGTCTCTCGCCGTTCCGTCCGTCAGTCACCCGACCGTCGATCGGGCTGGACTTGCCGAGAAGGTCACGATCCGCGATCTCAACTTCTTCTATGGGGACGCGCGCGCGTTGAAATCGATCAGCCTTCCGCTCTATGAAAACAAGGTCACCGCGTTCATCGGGCCGTCCGGCTGCGGCAAGTCAACCCTGCTGCGCGTGCTCAACCGGATGTACGACCTTTATCCGCATCAGCGCGCCACCGGCGAGGTCATCTTTGATGGCGAGAATATCCTGTCGCCGAAGCAGGATCTCAATCTGTTGCGCGCCCGTATCGGCATGGTGTTTCAGAAGCCGACGCCGTTTCCAATGTCGATCTACGAGAACATCGCCTTCGGCATCCGGCTCTACGAGAAACTGCCGAAATCCGAGGTCGACGGCCGGGTCGAGACTTCGCTGCGGCGCGCCGCTCTGTGGGACGAAGTGAAGGACAAGCTCAATGCCAACGGTCAGAGCCTGTCCGGCGGACAACAACAGCGGCTCTGTATCGCCCGCACGGTCGCCGTGCGCCCGGAAGTCATTCTGTTCGATGAACCGTGCTCGGCGCTCGATCCAATCTCGACGGCCAAGATCGAGGAGTTGATCGACGAACTTACCGACGACTATACGATCGTCATTGTCACCCACAATATGCAGCAGGCGGCGCGCGTGTCTGACTTCACCGCCTTCATGTATCTGGGCGAGCTGATCGAATTCGACGGCACGGACAAGATATTCACTTCGCCAAAGGATCAACGGACCCAAGACTACATCACGGGCCGCTTCGGATAACGAATATGACCGATCACATCACGACGACCACTAGGGTCGACCATACTGCCAAGGCCTTCGATACCGATCTGCAGGAAATCACGCGCAAGGTCGCCGAAATGGGCGGCCTTGCCGAGCGCCAGATCGCAGATTCGGTTCAGGCTCTGGTCGATCGCGATATCGAGCTCGGCGAGCGCGTTATCGCCACTGATCCCATGATCGACGCGATGCAGCGCGAGGTCGAGGAAAAGGCCATCCTCACCATCGCGCGGCGACAGCCGATGGCTGTCGATCTGCGCGAATGCGTCGGGGCCATGCGCGTCTGCAACGACCTCGAGCGGATCGGCGATCATGCCAAGCATATCGGCAAGCGCGTCGTGGCGTTGGACGGCGATTTCTATCCGCAAAAGCTGATCCGCGGTGTCGAGCACATGTCGGCGCTGGTGCTGGCTCAGCTCAAGCAGGTGCTCGACGCCTACGCCAGCCGCGATCTGCAGGCGGCGCTCGCGGTGTGGAACGGCGACGAGGAAATCGACTCGATGTGCACGTCGCTGTTCCGCGAGCTGTTGACCTATATGATGGAAGACCCGCGCAACATCACCTTCTGCATGCATCTGATGTTCTGCGCCAAGGACATCGAGCGCATGGGCGACCACGCCACCAACATCGCCGAGACCGTTTATTACATGATCGAAGGCCGTCCGATTACCGACCAGCGTCCCAAGGGTGACACCACGACTTTTCCGTCAGCCGTACAGCAGAAATAGGAGATAGGAGACCGGGATGGGCGCCAACATCCTGATCGTGGAAGACGAAGAGCCGCTGACCACTCTGTTGCGTTATAACCTCGAAGCGGAAGGTTACGAAGTCGATGCGGTGACGCGCGGCGACGAGGCCGATACTCGTCTGAAAGAGACCGCGCCGGATCTAGTGGTGCTCGATTGGATGCTGCCTGGCCTGTCCGGCATCGAACTGTGTCGGCGGCTGCGCGCACGACCGCAGACGCAAAGCCTGCCGATCATCATGCTGACCGCGCGCGGCGAGGAAAGCGAGCGGGTACGCGGCCTCGCCACCGGTGCCGACGACTACATCGTCAAGCCATTCTCCGTGCCGGAGCTGTTGGCACGCGTGCGGGCGCTGCTGCGCCGCGCCAGTCCGGAACGTGTCGCCACGGTGCTTACCATCGGCGATCTCGAGCTCGACCGTGAGAAGAAGCGCGTGTCGCGCTCAAATCGGCCGGTCGATCTTGGGCCCACCGAATTTCGCCTGCTCGAATACCTGATGGAACGTCCGGGCCGGGTCTTTTCGCGCGAGCAGTTGCTCGACGGCGTTTGGGGCAGCGATGTCTATATCGACGAGCGGACCGTGGACGTCCATGTCGGGCGCCTACGCAAGGCGCTCAATCGCGGTCATTCGACCGACCCGATCCGCACCGTGCGCGGCGCCGGCTATTCGCTCGACGATCGCTTCGGCAAGGCAAGCTGACTGACCGACGCTTTGAGCCTTTGTCATTGCGATGCGCAAGGCGACGAAGGCAACTCAGCCGCCGCAGCTGAATCGCTTCGCTCCAGCCGCGATGACATTCTGATTCAACGCTGATTCCAATTCAGCGCTGGGGCGGCCGCTTGTCGCGACGGCGATCACTGGCCGGCTGATAGGCGACCCGCGAATGATAGGCGCAATAGGGCAGTCCCTCGAGCGTGTTGCCGCCGCAAAAGAAGAAGTCACCGCTGCCAGGATCGCCGACCGGCCAGCGGCAGGTCTGCTCGTTCAACTCAAGGATGGTGCGGCGCTGGCCGATCGGAATGATGTTCTCAATCAGCTCCGGCTCGACCTCGGCTTCGATCTCATAAGCATGCGCGAGCGCGGTGTTGCCGCGGACCGTCGCGCGACCGATGCGCAGCATATGCGACGGCGTGCGCGCCTTGCGCGGCCGCGGTGTTGCGCTCGAAGTGCTCTTGGCGCGGCCGGACAGGCCGAGCCGATGCACCTTGCCGATCACGGCATTGCGTGTGATGCCGCCGAGCTCGGCAGCGATCTGACTGGCGGAAAGTCCGTCGGACCACAGTTTTTTCAGAAGCTCGACCCGCTCGTCAGTCCACGACATGAGCAAATTCTCCTCACCGGTGCGCATTAAGGTCTTGGACGGAATCCATTGCTGAGCCGGGCAGCACACCGCCGTCCAACACGCACTCGACCGCAACGCTTCAGATGACTGTCCGCCGCACGATATGTCGTACTTGACAACAAAAATGCTACAATATGGCGGGAGTCTGGCGCAAGAGTCGCGCGTGCCACGTCCACACATTCCTGCAGATGTGTGGATGATATGGGTACAAAACGAGCCCGGTGCGCCAATTATCCTGTGTTGACAGTGGGGCGGAGCGAAATAGAATATGCTTTGTGCCGCCCGGAAGAGGCGGCACAATGCTTTTTTAGCTGCGCCGATTGGCTTTGAGCACCGCCAATTGCCGCCGCCGCTGCCGCGGATTCTTGCCGTGACATCGCATCTGATGCCGACTTTTGCGCGCGTCCATCTCGCCTTTGAGCGAGGTGAGGGCGTGTGGCTTGTCGCGACCAACGGCGATCGTTATCTCGACTTCACTTCCGGCGTCGCGGTGAACGCGCTCGGCCATGCGCACCCCCATCTGGCAGCAGCGCTGGCGGCGCAGGCGCAAAAACTGTGGCACGTCTCGAATCTCTTCGACATTCCTGAGGACGAGCGCGCCGCCCAGCGGCTCTGCGAGGCAAGCTTTGCCGACGTGGTGTTCTTCTGCAATTCCGGCGCCGAGGCGATGGAAGGCGCGATCAAGACCGCGCGCAAATATCATTCAGCGAATGGCGCGCCGGAGCGCTACCGCATCGTCACGTTCGAGGGCGCCTTCCACGGCCGGACGCTGGCCACGCTCGCTGCCGGCGGACAGAAAAAGTATCTCGACGGGTTCGGGCCGGTTGTGGAGGGCTTTGATCAAGTTCCGTTTGGCGATTTGGCGGCGGTCAAGCGCGCCCTGGGGACACAAACCGGCGCAATTCTGATCGAGCCGGTCATGGGCGAGGGTGGCGTGCGCGTGGTCGAGCCGGGCTTTCTCAAAGCACTGCGCGAGCTCTGCGACACCCACGGCCTGCTTCTGATCTTCGACGAAGTGCAGAGCGGGATGGGCCGCACCGGATGGCTGTTTGCGCATCAGCGCACCGGCGTCACACCCGACATCATGGCGCTCGCCAAAGCGCTCGGCGGCGGGTTTCCGGTCGGTGCCGTGCTGGCGACGCATGAGGCCGCGAAGGGAATGACCGCCGGAACCCACGGCTCGACCTTTGGCGGCAATCTGTTGGCCATGAGCGCCGTCAACGCGACGCTCGATATCATGCTTGAGCCTGGCTTCTTCGAGCGCGTGCAACGCACGGCGTTGGTCTTCAAGCAGAAGCTGGCCGAGCTCAAGGACCGCTATCCCTCGCTGATCGCCGAGGTGCGCGGCGAGGGCCTCTTGGTCGGCTTGCGCGCGCTGATCCCGGCTGGCGATCTTGTCGACGCGCTGCGCGCCGAAAAGATGCTTACTGTTGCGGCGGGCGATAACGTCGTGCGGCTCCTGCCGCCCCTGATCGTCAGCGAAGCCGAAATCGCCGAAGGCGTCGCACGGCTTGACCGCGCCTGCGCAAAGCTCAAGGCTGCGCACGCGCCTAAGCAGGAGGTCGCCGGATGAGTTCTGTCCGCCACTTCCTCGATCTCATCGATATCCCGCCCGCCGATCTGCGCCGGATGATCGAAGACGCCCGCGTCATGAAGGCAAAGCGCGGCAACGCCACGCGGCGGCCGCTCGCCGGCAAGACCCTCGCCATGATCTTTGAAAAACCCTCGACGCGCACGCGCGTCTCGTTCGAGGTCGCCATGCGTCAGCTCGGCGGTGATGTCCTGCTGTTGACCGCTGAAGAGATGCAGCTCGGTCGCGGCGAGACGCTCGCCGACACCGCGCGTGTGCTGTCGCGCTATATCGACGCCATCATGATCCGCACGCTCGATCCAAATGACGTCGTCGAGCTGGCGCGCCACGCCTCAGTGCCGGTGATCAACGGGCTGACGCGGCGCTCGCATCCCTGCCAGGTCATGGCCGATGTGATGACGTTTGAGGAAAAGCGCGGCCCGATCCGCGGCCGCACGGTGGCCTGGACCGGCGACGCCAATAACGTACTGACCTCCTGGATGCATGCCGCCGAGCGCTTCGATTTCCGGCTGCGGGTCGCCTCGCCACCGGAGCTAGCGCCGAAAAAGCCGCTACTCGACTGGATCAAGGCGTCGGGCGCCGATATCAGGCTCGGCAGCGATCCCGACGAGGCAGTCAAGGGCGCCGACTGCGTCGTCACCGATACCTGGGTGTCGATGGGCGATCGCAACGGTGCCCGCCGCCACAATTTGCTCAAGCGCTACCAAGTCAATGCCCGGTTGATGGCGCGCGCGAAGCCTGATGCGCTGTTCATGCACTGCCTGCCCGCACATCGCGGCGATGAAGTGACCGACGAAGTTATGGATGGGCCGCAGTCGGTCGTGTTCGACGAGGCGGAGAACCGGCTGCATGCGCAGAAGGGAATTTTGACCTGGTGCCTGCAAGCGGGCGGCCACTAGCTTTTTTTGCTGTGAGCCTCAGCGGCTGTTGCGGCTCAAACCGGCCTGAGCCGGCGCCGCGGCAACGAAATCTGCCGACTTGCAACTCTGTTATGTGGTGAGTGAGGACAACACCCGGTCCGCGCCAATTCGAGGCTCACAATCGGATCGCGGCGACCTATATTGGGCGCAATGACTGATCCCGATTTCGTCATTCCGATTCGCGAGCCCGAGCAGACCGGGCTCGATGACACGGTTCTGCCGTTCGCCGTCAAGGCGCTCGATGTGCGCGGCCGCATCGTGCGGCTGGGCGCAGCCGTCGATACCATTTTGGCGAGCCACGATTACCCAGCCCCTGTCGCAAAGCTATTGGGCGAGGCCATCGTGCTCACCATCATGCTTGGCTCCAGCCTGAAGTTCGAGGGCCGCTTCATTCTGCAGACGCAAAGCGACGGTCCCGTACGCATGCTGGTGGTTGATTTCGCTTCGCCCGGCAGGGTGCGGGCCTGTGCGCGGTACGATGCCGCGCGCGTTGCGGCGGCCATCGCCGCCGGCGAGGCGGCGCCCGGAAAATTGCTTGGTCACGGCCATCTCGCCATGACCATCGATCAGGGGCCGGAAATGAGCCGCTATCAGGGGCTTGTGGCGCTCAGCGGCGGTGATCTCGAGCAGGCAGCGCATGAATATTTTGCCCGCTCCGAGCAGATCCCGACCCGGCTGCGGCTTGCCGTTGCCGAAGAGTTCCGCGTTGGCCAAAACGGTGCCCGGCGACATTGGCGTGCCGGCGGCATATTGCTTCAATTTCTGCCCAGCTCGATTGAACGTGCACGGCAAGCGGACCTCGATCCCGGTGATGCTCCACCGGGTACCACGCCGCACGTGGTGCCGGTGGACGAGGCTTGGATCGAGGGCCGGACGCTGATCGACACTGTCGATGACCTCGAATTGCTGGATCCCGACTTGTCGAGCGAGCGGCTCGCCTATCGGCTGTTTCACGAACGCGGCGTGCGCGTGTTTCGCACTGCGCCGATAACTGCGCAATGTTCGTGCTCGCGCCGCAGCGTGGAAAATATGCTGCGCAGTTTCTCGCAAGCTGACCGCGACGACATGGTCGAGGACGGTCAGATCACCGTCACCTGCGAATTCTGCAGCTCGACCTATATATTTGCGCCAAGCGAGGTGGCCGCGCCGCCGTCGGCAGCCACCTGATCCCTGGATTTGATCGCTAAACCTTGCCGCGAAGTTCGCAGATACGGACCGCGCACGTGTTGCACAAGCTTGTCCGGGAACGCGGGATCAAGTTCGGCCCAGCATAGCTGGCCGCTCGACCGTGCCGGTCACGTCGTTCGCGTTATCATGTGAGACGGCGCGGACGCACTTCGCGCCGCCCGCGACCGCCATTGCCGGGGGACAATCTGACGCATGAATGCTGGGCCGATGCGTCGCAGCATCATTTCTCAAGTATCTTCTTAAGTATATGAAATCATCCAATAAAATAGAAGATACCGCAGCGCAATAGATTGTCCCGCAGGGGCAATGCGCTATTTCCGGAACGGTTGCCGCGAGATCGACCCCGCATATGCAGGGGCGAGCGGCGACCGATGGAGGCTCTTGTGATCGCGACGATAATGACCGCGACCGCGGCGTGCACGCGCAGGTTCCGGGGACCAACATCGAGATCGGGCGCTGATCGCACGCCGGTAAGCCGAGCTTGCTTGGCGCTTTGCTACGAGCGCGGTCGAGCCGCGCTTTTAGCGTCCCAATGTTGCTTCGGTCAGTTCAAGGTGCGCTTGGTTTCCACACTGTCGAGCGAGAAAGCGGGTACCTCTATCTCAAAATGCTCGCCGCTCGCGCTCACCATGCCGTAGGTGCCGGCCATGAAGCCCGACGGCGTCTGCAGCGGCACGCCGCTCGTGTATTCGAATGCTTCGCCGGCCTTGAGCACCGGCTCTTCACCGACGACGCCGGCGCCACGCACCTCTTGGTGGCGGCCATGAGCGTCGGTAATGCGCCAGTAACGGGTCTTCAGCTGCACCGTCTCGGTTCCGTTATTGGTGATCGAAATTGTATAGGCCCAGAAAAAATAATTGTTCTCCGGCGATGATCGGTCGGCAACAAAGCGCGGCGTCACCACGACTTCGATTCCGCGGGTTACGGCGCGATACATCCGGCGGCTCCCTCGAACAGTCGGTTTTCGGTTCGCCTCGCCGCTTGCCGTGCTCATGCCGGTTCCGGCGGTTCGGCGCGGTAATAATTGCCGATTCCACGCAAAAGTGAATAAGCTCACTGGCCGTGGTGCAATAACCATGCGGGGAGGCTTTCTCCCTGTTCAAACTGCCGGGCAAGAGGTCGCGTGCGCTAGTGCCAAATGGTGTATTTCGTCGCCCTTTGTTCCGAGGAATGGCCCGCGCTGCCGCGCTAGCGCAGCCGAGAACCATCGCAGAACCGATGCTGGTGAAGCCCGTTGCCATGGGAGCCTCCGTTGCGGCCACGGTCGAGCGCGATCTGCGTCTTGACCTGTTTCGCGGCGTCGCCCTGTGGTTGATCTTTCTCGACCACATTCCCTCCAACGTTTTGAACTGGTTCACCATCCGCAATTACGGCTTTTCCGACGCGACCGAAATTTTCATTTTCATCTCCGGCTATACGGCGGCCTTCGTTTATGGACGCGCCATGCGCGAACGCGGCGTCGTCATTGCGAGCGCGCGCGTATTGCGGCGGGCCTGGCAAATCTATGTGGCGCATATTTTTCTGTTCACCATCTTCATGGCGGAAATTGCCTATGTGGCGGCCACTTTCGATAACCCGCTCTATGCCGAGGAAATGAACATCCTCGACTTCCTCAAGCAGCCCGACGTCACGATTTTCCAGGCGCTGTTGTTGAAATTCAAACCGGTCAATATGGACGTCTTGCCGCTCTACATCGTGTTGCTTCTGCTGTTCCCGCCGATGCTGTGGCTGCTGCTGCGCCAGCCGGCGTTTGCGCTCGCCGGCTCGGCATTCGTCTACGTGCTGGCCTGGAATTTCGACTGGAATCTTCCGGCCTTTCCCAATGGGGTGTGGTTCTTCAATCCGTTCGCCTGGCAGCTCTTGTTCGTGTTCGGCGCCTGGTGCGCGCTCGGCGGGGCGCAGCGTCTGACAGGTGTCTTGCGCTCGCCCTATGTGCTCGGGCTGGCGATTGCTTATCTGCTGTTCGCCTTCCTCATCACCCTCACCTGGTATATCGAGCCGCTGCAGCGCTTCGTGCCGCAATGGCTCAGCGATTGGATGTATCCGATCGACAAGACCAATCTCGACGTGCTGCGCTTCGCGCATTTTCTGGCGCTGGCTGCGGTGACGGTGCGCTTCATCCCGCGCGATTGGCCTGGACTGAAATCACCGTTCTTGCAACCGGCCATTCGTTGCGGCCAGCATTCGCTGGAAATTTTTTGCCTCGGCGTGTTCTTGGCGTTTGCCGGGCAGTTCATAATCAGCGAGTGGTCGGGCGGTCCCCTGGTACAGACGCTTATTAGCTTTACCGGCATTCTAATAATGATTGCGACCGCATATCTGATATCGTGGTACAAACGCATAGAAGGGCGAAGCCCCACATCGCGCGTCAAAGCGCCGGACGCGGACCTCGCGGGAGGCGGGGCATGAGATCGTTTGTTACCTGTCCTGCCGCGATTGCGCTGGTCGGCGCCTCGCTGATTGCCGCCTTCGGCAGTGCAGCACGGGCCGATCCGCCGGCGGCGGAGGAATGCGAGGTGCCGCCGTCATTGATCGAAGCTGACGTCGATCTCTCCCATGTCTTGGCACAGGTCAAAGACAAGCACCGGCTCGACATCAGCGTTATCGGTACGGGCTCCTCGTCGATATCAGGACCGGACGGCGCGCATTACGCCTATCCGGCGCAGCTTGGCGATATTTTAAAACAGCAGCTGCCCGGGATCGAGGTGAGGGTCACCGCGCATGTGCAGCCGCGAGCGACCACGGCGACCATGGTCTTGGGACTTGCGAGGATTCTCGCCGACGACAAGCCCGTGCTTGCGATCTGGCAGACCGGCACGACGGATGCGATGAATGGCGTCGAGCCGGAAGATTTTCGCGGAAGCCTCAACGAGGGCGTCGCCGCCATGCAGGCCGCCAATGCCGAGGTCATTCTCATGAACATGCAATACAGCCCGCGCACCGAATCGATGCTCGATGTTTCGCCCTATGCGGATGTGATGCGCTGGGTGGCACAGCAGCACGGCGTGCTGCTGTTTGATCGTTTAGCAATCATGCACTATTGGAACGATGTCGGGACCTTCGACCTCTATACCGCCACCAAGAAATATGATATGGCCCGACGTGTTCATGAGTGCATTGCCCGGGCTTTGGCGTCACAAATCATAAGCGCTGCTCATCTTGACGCCGTAAGAATGCAAACGACGCGTTGAATGTCTCCAAACAAACAAACAAAAAGTGCCTGCTTGAGGCGGGCCGCGGCGGCCGCGGCGCTTGTTGCAATGCACACCGCTGGACTGCAGAGCCCGGCGATTGCGCAGGTCCAACCACCTGCGCATTTTGTCGCACCTGAACTGCCGCCCGATGCAGGCCTTGAATTCACATTGGCCGCCGCGCCGGCCGGGACGCCCACGCCGGTCCGCGCTGTGGTTGGCTCGCCCGCGCGCCCGGCGGCACCTGAAATTGCCAAGCCAAACCCGGTGCCGCCGCCGGCTGTAGCGGCTGCCGAGCCGGCGGTCGCCTGCAGCGCGCCCGCACAATATACGCATTTCGACCGTCCGCTTTTGCACACGATGCGACGGCTTGCGAGCAGCGCGCCACTGACCGTCGTTGCCATCGGCTCGTCATCCACCGCGGGCGCCGGCGCCAGTTCAACCGCCGCCAATTATCCAAGCCAGCTCGCCGTCGACTTGCGGGAGCGATTTCCCGGCCATGACATCATCGTCATCAATCGCGGCGTCAACGGCGAAGAGACCAACCAGATGATGGCGCGGTTTACGGCCGACGTCGGCGCGCAGCACCCGCAGCTCGTGCTGTGGCAGGTCGGTACCAATTCGGTTTTGCGCGATCGTTCACTGCCGATGCATTCCGCGCTGCTGCATGAAGGCATCGAGGAGCTCAAAGCGCTCGATGCCGACGTCGTTTTGATGGACTTGCAATACGCCCCTGCCGTGGTTGCCAAGTCGGAGACCGACGACATGGTCGAACAGATCGCGCTTGCCGCCAAGGTCGAGAATGTCGATTTGTTTCCGCGCTTCGCAATCATGCGCAACTGGTACCAAGCGCAGCACCTCGCATTCGATACATTCGTGGCGCCCGATCACTTGCACATGAACGACTGGAGTTACGGCTGCGTGGCCAAGCTTCTCGCCAGCGCTATCGCTGAGGCGGCCACGCGTCCGATCACATCGGCGGCGGTGCATCCGGCGCTGATGTCCGCGCCCGCCAGCGGGCGCGCGCAGTAAATCCTCGTACCGCGACCTGTCACGCCGCCTCGAGCGCGGCGAGCACATCTTCAACGATATCGTCGGGATGTTCGAGCCCGGCCGAAACGCGGACCAAGCCGTCGCTGATGCCGAGCTCGGCACGCTGCGCCGGCGTGAGCCGCTGATGCGTGGTGGTCGCCGGATGAGTGATCAGGCTCTTGGCATCGCCGAGATTGTTGCTGATGCGGATGAGCTTCAAGGCATCCTGAAATCGAAACGCCGCCGGTTTGCCGCCCTTGATCTCAAAGGCGAGCAGGGTCGAGCCGCCGCGCATCTGCTTTCGTGCCACCGCGGCCTGCGGATGATCGGGCCGGCCGGGATAGATCAGGCGCGAGATTTTCGGATGCTCGGCGATCGCCACCGCAAGCGCCGCGGCATTGTCGGCCTGCCGCCGCACTCGTACCGCAAGCGTCTCCAGGCCCTTGAGCAGCACCCAGGCATTGAAGGGCGACATCGACGGACCGGTCTGGCGCAATAACACATGGACATGGTCCATGATGAATTTCCGCGAGGCGAGCACAATGCCGCCGAGACAGCGGCCTTGGCCGTCAATGTGTTTGGTCGCAGAATAGACAACGCAATCGGCGCCAAGCGCAAGCGGCGATTGAAACAGGGGCGTCGCAAAAACATTGTCGACCACGAGCGTCGCGCCGGCGGCATGGGCGATCCTTGCCACTTCGGCGATGTCGATGACCTCGAGCGCCGGATTGGTCGGGCTTTCGAGAAAGAACGTCTTGGTATTCGGCCGGACCGCTTCGCGCCAGGCGTCGAGATTGCAGCCATCGACCAGGGTCGAAGTAACGCCGAAGCGCGGCAGGTAATCCTCGACGATGTAGCGGCACGATCCGAACATCGCCTTCGAGGCGACGACATGATCGCCGGCTTTGACCTGGCCGACCAGCGCCAGCGTCACCGCGGCCATGCCGGTCGCGGTGGCGCGTGCGGCTTCGGCGCCCTCGAAGGCTGCCATCCGCCGCTCGAACATGTCGACGGTCGGATTGGCAAAACGCGAATATTGATAGCCGGGGTCCTCGCCCTTGAAGCGCGCCTCCGCTTGGGCCGCATTGTCATAGACATAGCCTTGCGTCAGATAAAGCGCCTCGGACGTCTCGCCGAAGGGCGAACGCAGCGTGCCCGCCTGCACCAGACGGGTCTCGGGACGATAGATTTTTTTTGCGGACGCGGACATGTGGCCCTCCTCAAGCCAGCCTTCTCAAAACGGCCCCCGGCCAACGAAAATATTGGCCAAAAGAAAACCCGGCCGGGAGGACAATCCTCAAGGCCGGGCTCACACGTCCCCGGCCTTTTAGCGAATTGTTTTACGTGGCTGCAAGCCGGCCGGCTCAAATGACCACGGGATAAACGGCTGTATACGCCGTGAGCGTCTTTGCGTCAAACCGGCCGCCGGGTTAGATCGCTGCCGTGACGTTCGATCTCAAACCCTCAGCGCACGGCATTCTGCCCGACCGCCTGATCGCGGCGCTGGCCGAGGCGGGCGGGATTCGCTCGCGCTATCCTTTTGCGTCCGACCAGATCCAGCCGGCGAGCCTCGATCTTCGTCTCGGCGCGATCGCCTATCGCGTGCGCGCGAGTTTCTTGCCCGGCCCGGGCACGACGGTCGCCAAGCGCATCGCCGAATTGAAGCTGCACCAGTTTTCGCTCGCCGAGGGCGCGGTGCTGGAAACCGGGTGCGTCTATATCGTGCCGCTGATCGAAGAGCTTGCACTGCCGCCCGACATTGCGGCCGCCACCAATCCAAAAAGCTCGACCGGGCGGCTCGACGTGTTCACGCGTGTCATTGCCGACGAGACGCTCGGCTTCGATCGCATTGCCGCCGGTTATCACGGTCCGCTTTACGCGGAGATCAGTCCGAAGACCTTTCCTGTTCTGGTGCGCCAAGGCTCGCGGCTGTCGCAATTGCGACTGCGCCGCGGCGAAGCCGCGCTGGGCCCCGAAGCCTTGCGTGCGCTGCACGGGCGCGAGCAGCTGGTCGACCGGGCCGAAGCAGTGATGGGCGACGGCGTTGCCGTCAGCATCGATCTGTCCGGGCGGAGCGGTGGCAACGGCAATGGGAGCATCGTCGGCTATCGCGCCAAGCGTCACACAGCTGTCATCGAAGTTGAGCGGCGTGACGCTTATGAAATCGCCGATTTCTGGGAGCCGATCGCGGCGCGCGCCGACAAGAGCCTGATTCTTGATCCCGACGAGTTTTACATCCTGGCCTCCAACGAGGCGGTGCAAGTGCCGCCGGAGTATGCTGCAGAAATGGTGCCGTTCGATCCTCTGGTCGGCGAGTTCCGTGTCCACTATGCCGGCTTTTTCGATCCGGGCTTCGGCTATGCGGGCGCGGGAGGCTGCGGTTCGCGTGCGGTGCTGGAGGTGCGCTCGCGCGAAGTGCCGTTCATTCTCGAACATGCTCAGATTGTCGGGCGGCTGGTTTACGAGAAAATGCTGGCGCGGCCCGACCGGCTATATGGGACCGGCATTGGCTCGAACTACCAAGCGCAACGGCTGAAACTGTCCAAACACTTTCGTGGGGCGTGATTTAGAAGGCCAGATGTTTTGAAACATGACGGCGTCCCATGAAGATTCCAGTGGCATTTCGCTTCTGGAAACGGTCTTCTGTGCGGGGGACGGCTGAGGATGACGAGTTCGGCGCATGAAGCGGCTACTGATGGTGGGCCTTGCCGTGCTGGTTTGGGCCGCGGCCGGTGGGCGCTTACCAACCTTTGCGCAATCCGGTTATGACCGGCCCGGCGGCGACTATGCCAGCGCACCCGTGCCAAGCGGCGATCCATCCGTCTGTGCGACGCGCTGCGAACGCGACAAAAATTGCCGCGCGTGGAGCTTTTCCTATCCAGCCGGCGGCAGCCCGGCAATGTGTTACCTCAAGCGCGAGGTGGTCCCGCCGAAAGCGTCGAGCTGCTGCGTATCCGGCGTGCGCGGCGCCGGCGTGATCGAGCCGCAGGCCGGCGCGCTCGAATATTCGATCGATCGCTTTGGCGGCGACTACAAGTCATTCGAGACTCCGCCGGACCCGACGGGCAAAGCCTGTGCCGATGCCTGCCAAGCCGACAACAGATGCCGCGCCTGGACCTATCGCCGACCGGGCTATGGGACGGCCACCGCACGCTGCTATCTCAAGGAATCGATCAAGCCGCCGCGCCGGCGGCCATGCTGCATCTCCGGCGTAGTGCGCTGAGCGTTAGTTTACCGCGGTGAAGAACCGCGACAGCCGCAGCGCCGCCGGCCATTCCCAGATCGGCTGATTCCTGGCCGCCATATCCCACGATCCGACCAGCGCATCGACGCGTCCGACCAGATCCGAGACCGGCAGCAGTCCGACGCCGCCCCACTCCAGCGGCACGCGGCTGTCGGCGGAATTGTCGCGGTTGTCGCCCATCACGAACAGGCGATCCGCCGGCACGGTGACCTCCGCCATATTGTCGAACTGGCCGATCATCGCGTGCTTGAAGATCGTATGGGCGCGACCGCCGGGCAGCGTCTCGATATAGCGCTCGACCGGCTCGCGCGAGCCGTCTTCTGCCTCGGTGAGTCCGACACCATCGGCCCTGAGCCCGACCGGCGCGCCGTTGATCCACACATGCCCGTCTTTCACCGCGATGTGATCGCCAGGAAGGCCAATGACTCGCTTGACCCAGACCTGCGAGCGGTCGCCGGGCCAGCGAAACACCACGACATCGCCGCGGCGCGGCAGCGAGCCTAGAATGCGCTTCGATTCCGGCAGCGTGACAAAAATCGGCAACGATGCCGAGCTGTAGCCATAGGGATATTTGGTCGCCAGCAGTTCGTCGCCGATTTGCAGCGTGGGCTCCATCGAGCCGGACGGAACGTAATATGGCTCGGCGATCGCCGTCTTCCCCGCTATCACCAGCACGACAATCACCGCCGTGTCGACGATGGTCTTGAACCAGCTCCTCATTTTGAAACGTTCTCCTGCGCCGCCCCCGAGCGGTCCGAAGTGAGCGAGCTTTCAGCTGAACACTGCGGATCAAATTTTATGCCCGAGACTTCTTGCCCAAAGATTTCATGCCCAAAACTTCATGCACCCGTGCCGCCGACCGTAATGCGATCGATGCGCAGCGTCGGCTGGCCGACGCCGACCGGCACGCCTTGACCGTTCTTGCCGCAGGTGCCGATGCCGTTGTCAAGCTTGAGGTCGTTGCCGACCATCGCCACTCGATGCAAGTCGGTCGGCCCGTTGCCAATCAGCATGGCGCCTTTGATCGGAGCGCCGACCTTGCCGTTCTCGATGCGATATGCTTCGGTGCATTGGAAGACGTATTTGCCAGAGGTGATATCGACCTGACCGCCGCCGAAATAGGTGGCGTAGATGCCGTCTTTCACCGACGCGATGATTTCAGCCGGATCGTACGCGCCGGCGAGCATATAGGTGTTGGTCATGCGCGGCATCGGCACATGCGCAAAACTTTCGCGCCGGCCGTTGCCGGTCGGCTTCATGTTCATCAGCCGCGCATTCTGGCGGTCCTGCATATAGCCGACGAGAACGCCGTCCTCGATTAGCACAGTGCGATTCGAGGGCGTGCCCTCATCATCAATCGACAACGAGCCGCGCCGCCGCGCCATCGTGCCGTCGTCGAGGACAGTGACGCCCTTGGCGGCCACACGCTGGCCCATGAGCCCGGCGAAAGCTGACGTCTTTTTGCGATTGAAGTCGCCTTCGAGGCCGTGTCCCACTGCTTCATGCAGCATGACGCCGGGCCAGCCCGGCCCGAGCACGACGTCCAGTTCGCCCGCAGGCGCCGGGACCGCTTCGAGATTGACCAGCGCCTGCCGTATCGCATTGTCTACGGCGCCCTGCCAGGCATCGCTGACAATGAAACGCTCATAGCCCTCGCGGCCGCCATAGCCGTCGCTGCCGGTCTCCTGCCGTGCGCCGTCGCCGACCACGACCGAGACGCTCAGCCGAACCAGCGGCCGCACGTCGCGATAGGTCTCGCCGTCGGCACGCAAAATTTCGACCGCCTGCCAGGATGCTGCAAGGCTCGCCGAGACCTGTCGCACGCGCGGATCCTTGGCGCGAGCATAGGCGTCAATGGTCTCCAGCAGCCGGGCCTTGGCGTCGAAGGTTGGACTGCGCAGCGGGCTTTCCTCGCCGTAGAGCTTCACATTGGTGCGCCCTGGTGGCGCGGCATAGCTGCCGCAATAGCCGCTTTTGACCGCGCGCACCGCATCGGCAGCACGCTCGATCGCCGCTTCCGCGACGTCCGAGGCATGCGCGTAGCCGACAGCCTCGTCCTTTACGGCGCGCAGTCCAAAGCCCTGCGAAGTGTCATAAGTCGCCTGTTTCAGCCGACCATTATCGAAGGCCAGCATTTCGGTCTGGCGGTATTCCAGGAACAATTCACCGTCATCGGCACCGTCGAGCCCGCGCGAGATGATTTTCGCAAGGCGCGGCCGGTCGAGGCCGGCACGGTCGACAAGGGAGATGGGTGCATTGCTCATGGTAAATTCCTTAGGCCCGATGCTGAATGGAACTTTGGCCGAATCTTTGGCGCATGCCGGCGGCGGCTTATTGTTTGAGCCATAGATAAGCGCCGGTCGAGCAACCGGCGAGAGGCTAATCAGTCGCGCTTAGCGATGCCGGCTTTGTCGATGACCGCACTCCATTTGGCGATGTCGGCCTTCATTCGGGCGGTCATCTCTTCCGGCGTGCTCCAGCGCATGGCCATGCCCATCTGTTTGGCGCGATCCTGAACGTCGGGGCTGGGGATCACGTCTTTCATCGCCTGATTGAGAATAGTGACGATTTTGGCCGGCGTTGCCGCGGGAACCGAAATGCCATTCCAGCTCGTTACGTCATAGCCCTTGATGCCGCTCTCGCCGACGGTCGGCACCGCGGGCAAATAGGCCGTCCGCTGCAAACCTGCGGAGGCAATCGCCACGAGCTTCTTGTCAGCTAAAAGGCCGCTGATCGCGGCATAGAATTCGAACGCTACATCGATATCGCCGCGCATCAGCGCGCCGGCCATGTCGGGCGAGGCGCGGAACGGCACGATCGTCGCTTTGATCCCCGTCGTACTGATGAAGAGCTCCGCGGCGAGGTTTTGTGTGCTGCCAGGATTGATGGTGCCGATATTGATCTTGCCGGGATTTTTTTGCGCAGCCGCGACAATATCTTGCACCGCCTTCAGTGGCGAGCCAGCGCGCGTGACCAGCAACAGGTCGAAAAATGCTGCGGTCGATACCGAGGCGAAATCGGTGAGGACGTTATACGGCAGCGATTTGAAGAGCGCGGCCGCAATTGCGGTATTATTGCCGGTCATCAACAGCGTGTAGCCGTCGGGCGCGGCGGCAGCAGCAGCCTGCGCGGCGACCACGCCAGCCGCACCAGGGCGGTTCTCGACGACGAATTGTTGGTTGAGGCGGCTCGACAATTTGTCGCTCAAGATGCGCATGCCGACATCGGCGACGCCGCCCGCCGCATAGGGCACGATCAGCGTCACGGCGCGGATTGGATAGTCGGCCCCGCGCGACGCCTCTGGCCAGGCGGCGGCGAGCCATGAGCCCAATCCTAAGGTCCAGACGATGGCCAGCGCTGCGCGCCCTGCTCGCATCGGCTATCTCCCGTATCGTCTACTGGAACCCTACGCGTCCCCGGGCCTGCGTCAATTGTCGTTGAATGAAGCGGACTTGCTATGGCAGCTGATCGTAGCCCTCGCCAAAGCCCTTCAGGCTCATCGGGAAGCCGATGCCTTCCTCAGGCGTCTGAAAAATGATGAAGGTTGAAGTCTGCCCGGTGCGCAGCTGATTGATCAGCTTGTCGTCCATCACCACCTCGGCGACGCAACCATTGGGCAGACAGCGCACAAAGCCGGCGCGGCCGACGTCCTGGTTGTCGATCTTCAGCCCAAGACCCGACGGCAAGAGAACGCCCAGCGGCGCGACCACGCGCATGAGCCGGCTCTTCTGGTCCGACGTTTTGAGCACGATGACGGTCAGGCCGACATTGGGGCGGTCCTCCGCAGTTACGCTCTGCATCAAAGCGCATTGCTCGCCTTGCGCGCCCGGCGGGGTGTCGCAGCGGATCTGCCAGTCGCCATGAACGGATTTGACCGCGCCTTGACCAAAAGCTGGGCCATGGAAGCCGCTTGCAACCGCAAAGAGCAAGGCGGCGCCTGCGACTGGAAGGTCCGAACGACCCGATCGGGGAGCCAGCGGCCGCAGCCGTCTTCGGCGAGCGAATATCGCCATGATCACCTCTCTCCTGAACCGCTGCATAGCCCCCGCGACCGCCAAGCATCCCTCGAAAGGCCGCCGCCTAACAGCCGCCCAACAAAGCCGTCCCCATAAGCCGCCCACCCAGCGGCTCCCTACGCCGACCCCCGCAGCCTCGCCAATAAAGCCTGCCGCCGCCTCGCCCGCGACGCGAGTCTCGGCGCGATCAACCAGCCCGAATCACGACAGTCGGGCGGGCCTTTGCGAGGCTTGCCTACATGGTGAGCCTACCGTGTCAAGGTTGATCCAAAAACAAGGCATTGTGGCCATCGGAAGGTCGAGGACCGCTCGGAAGCGGTGGCCGAGAAAACGTGTCGCAAGGCCGGCCGCCGGAGCTGCATGATCGCTGTGCACGATCGTCGCACCGGCGACGAGGAGCGCATTGCAGCAAAGCCGGATTTGTGGTTTGGAGAACCCGGAATCTTCGTCGTGACCGCCTGCGGACGACGGGCCGCGGCGCTATGCCGCTTCCAATCGCGGCGTTCACACTGTTGCGGGCTGAGCCGGAGCAAGCTCTCGGCCTTTGCTGTCGATGGTGGTGATCAACAAGAGAAGCAGGGAGACGAGCGACAGATGAAGGTGCGTGTACATTTGACCGCCATTGCCGCGGCGGCCGGCGCCGCGCTCGCCAGCGCGGGCGCCGCGCTCGCGCAGACTGGGCAGCCGGTGCCGTGGCAAATGGACTTGCAGCCCGCTGCGACGCCCGTCATGGATCAGATTGCGGGCTTCCACACGTTCCTGCTCTGGATCATCGCAGCGATTTCCCTGTTCGTGCTCGCATTGCTTTTGATCGTGGTCGTGCGCTTCAATGGACGCAGTAATCCGACGCCGTCGCGCGCTACCCACAACACGCCGCTGGAAGTCGTCTGGACCATCGTTCCGGTCATCATTCTTGCAGTGATCGCGGTGCCGTCATTCCGGCTTCTGTTCGTCGAGCTAGAGGTGCCCAAGCCCGATCTCACCATCAAGGCGACCGGCAAGCAGTGGTTCTGGAGCTACAGCTATCCCGACAATGGCAATTTCGAATTCGACTCGCTGATGATCCCCGAGAAGGATCTCAAGCCCGGCCAGCCGCGGCTTCTTGCGGTCGACAATGAGATGGTCGTGCCGGTGAACAAGGTCGTTCATGTTCTGGTGACCGGCGCCGACGTGATTCACTCTTTCACCGTGCCGTCGTTCGGCATTCGCATTGATGCCATTCCGGGCCGCATGAATGAGACCTGGTTCAAGGCGACTACCACCGGCACATACTATGGCCAGTGCTCGGAGCTGTGCGGAAAGGACCATTCCTTCATGCCGATCGCGGTGCGCGTCGTCAGCGACAGCGATTTCAACGCATGGCTCGCTCAGGCGAAGCAGAAATATGCAACGGACCAGTTGGCGCCGCCAAATGCCCTTGCTGCGGCGGCGCCGCGGACGCAGTGACAGCCGGCAGAGATCACACGAGACGCTGGGCGAAGAAACGCAGGCCCACGGAAAGCAACAAGAAAAGAGCGACGAGCGTCGCTAACGAAGGGATTGGCAATGGATACGATGGCACACGCGGCGCACGGCGACGAAGGCGGACATGCGATCCCTCACGGCTGGCGCCGCTTTGTCTATTCGACGAACCACAAGGACATCGGCACGATGTATCTGGTGTTCGCGATCTTTGCCGGCCTCATCGGCGCCGCGCTGTCGATCGCGATTCGTGCCGAACTGATGTATCCCGGCATCCAGATCTTCCACGATACCCACACCTACGACGTCTTTGTTACCGCGCACGGGCTGATCATGATCTTTTTCATGATCATGCCGGCGATGATCGGCGGCTTCGGCAATTGGATGGTGCCGCTGATGATCGGCGCGCCGGACATGGCGTTTCCGCGCATGAACAACATCTCGTTCTGGCTCTTGCCGGCCTCGTTCGCGCTGCTGTTGACCTCGATGTTTGTCGAAGGTGAGCCCGGCACCGACGGCGCCGGCACTGGCTGGACCATCTATGCGCCGCTGTCGACTTATGGTCATCCCGGTCCGGCAATGGATTTCGTGATTCTCTCGATCCATCTCGCCGGCGCGTCGTCGATCCTCGGCGCCATCAACTTTATCACCACGATCTTCAATATGCGCGCGCCCGGCATGACCATGCACAAAATGCCGCTGTTCGTGTGGTCGATCCTGGTGACGGTATTCCTCTTGCTGTTGTCGCTGCCGGTGCTCGCCGGCGCGATCACCATGCTGCTCACCGATCGCAATTTCGGGACCACCTTCTTCAGTCCGGATGGCGGGGGCGATCCGCTGTTGTTCCAGCATCTGTTCTGGTTCTTCGGTCATCCCGAGGTCTACATCCTCATCCTGCCGGGCTTCGGCATGGTCAGCCAGATCGTTGCGACGTTCTCGAAGAAGCCGGTGTTCGGCTATCTCGGCATGGCCTATGCAATGGTGGCGATCGGCGGCATCGGCTTCATCGTCTGGGCGCACCATATGTACAATGTCGGCATGTCGGCGAGCGTGCAGGCCTATTTCATCGCCGCCACCATGGTGATCGCGGTGCCGACCGGCGTGAAGATCTTTTCCTGGATCGCCACGATGTGGGGCGGCTCAATCGAATTCAAGACGCCGATGCTGTGGGCGATGGGCTTCATCTTCCTGTTCACCATCGGCGGCGTGACCGGGGTGGTTCTGGCCAATGCCGGCGTCGATCGCGTCTTGCACGGCACCTATTATGTAGTGGCGCACTTCCACTACGTGCTGTCGCTCGGCGCGGTGTTTGCGATCTTCGGCGGCTGGTACTACTGGTTCCCGAAAATGACCGGCTACATGTACAACGAGACCATCGGCAAGCTGCACTTCTGGATCACGTTCATCGGCGTCAACATCGTGTTCTTCCCGCAGCACTTCCTTGGACTTGCCGGCATGCCGCGCCGCTATGTCGACTATCCCGATGCCTATGCCGACTGGAATTTCATCTCTTCGATCGGCTCCTACATTTCCGGCTTGGGCGTGCTGATCTTCCTTTACGGCATGGCACTTGCGTTCATCAAGAAGGAGCGGGCCGCCAACAATCCGTGGGGACCGGGTGCCACGACGCTGGAATGGACGCTATCGTCGCCGCCGCCCTTCCACCAATATGAGACGCTGCCGCTGATCCGATGAGCCTGACGCTTGCCCCAACCGAGATTGTCGTTGAACCAAGCGTTGCGCCAAGCGTAGCGGGTGTCCGCGATTATATCGAGCTGATGAAACCGCGCGTGATGTCGCTCGTGGTATTCACGGCTCTCGTCGGCCTCGTGGTCGCACCGGGCCATGTGCATCCGGTCATCGGCTTCACGGCGCTCATTTGCATCGCGGTCGGCGCCGGCGCGGCTGGCGCGCTCAATATGTGGTACGACGCCGATATCGATGCGCGCATGGCGCGCACCGCGGGCCGACCGATTCCGGCCGGCCGCTTGCGGGCCGGCGAGGCTTTGGCCTTTGGGCTGACGCTTGCCGGGTTTTCCATCGCCGTGCTCGGGCTTCTGGTCAATGTGCTTGCGGCAGCCTTGCTGGCCGTGACGATCGGCTTCTACGTCGTCATCTATACGATGTGGCTCAAGCGCTCGACGCCACAGAACATCGTCATCGGCGGCGCCGCCGGCGCGCTGCCGCCGATCATCGGCTGGGCTGCGGCGACCGGCAGCGTGTCGCTCGAGCCGGTGGTGCTGTTCTTGATCATTTTTTTGTGGACGCCGCCGCATTTCTGGGCGCTGTCGCTGTATCGCAAGGAGGATTACGCGCGGGCCGGCGTGCCGATGCTGCCGGTAGTCAGCGGCGACGCGGCGACGCGTCGGCAGATTCTGTTCTACACGCTCGTCCTTGCGCCGCTCGGTGCGGTGCCCTGGCTGCTCGGCTATGCCGGGCCTGCTTATGGGATCGCGGCACTGGTGATCGGCGCCGTGATGATTGCGCTTGCTTTTCGCGTTCGCGCCGAGAGGGGCCGTCACGTCGCCAGCAGGCAGATGTTCGCGTTCTCGATCCTTTACTTGTTCGTGCTGTTTGCCGTCCTGTTGGCCGATCGTATCGCGGCAGGGCTGTTCGGCCATTTCGCGGCATGAGCTTGGGCGAGACGATGAGCGATAGCGGGCGGAAGCCGGAAGGCGGCATCAAACTGACCGAGGAGCAGCTGCGCGCGCGCCGCTCCCGCTCGATCGCGATTGCGGTGACGCTCGGGCTGCTGGCGCTCTTGTTCTATATCGTGACCCTGGTCAAAGGACCGGGCGTGTTGGAGCGGCCGCTGTGAAACAGACCTCTCGTCCGCCGCGTCGAACCGATCTTGTCGTCGCCTTTGCGTGCGGCGCCTTTGTCGCGCTGATGCTCGGCATGGCCTACGCTGCGGTGCCGCTTTATTCGTGGTTTTGCCGCACCACGGGCTTTGGCGGCACCACGCAAGTGGCAAAATCCGTGCCCACCAAGGGAGTCTCCGGACGCACGATCACGGTGCGCTTCGATTCTAATGTCGCGCCGGGGCTGCCTTGGAGCTTCGAGCCCGAGCGGCGGACCATCGATGTCCATCTCGGCGAAGTCGTTACCATCTATTACTCGGTGACAAACGAGTCGGCGCGCACGACCACCGGCCAGGCCGGTTACAATGTCACGCCGCCGACCGCCGGCATCTATTTCGAAAAGATCAACTGCTTCTGCTTCACGCAACAAACGATGAAACCGGGTGAAAAGCGCGACATGGCGGTTGTGTTCTATGTCGACCCGAAACTCGCCAAGGATTCGGAACAAGATTCGCTCAACAACATCACGCTCTCCTACACGTTCTATCCGGTGCGCGAGCCGGAACGGCCGGTAGCGGAGGGTGGAGCCGCGGAGAAATCCGGGCGTATCTGAAGTAACGCATCAAGACGGCGCCGGCGGGTAAAGCCGCCCGCGTCCAAGGGTGGAGAGAGAGACGATGGCTAATGCGCATGCCGAACCGCACCACGATTACCACCTGGTCAATCCCAGCCCGTGGCCTGCGGTAGGGTCGGTTTCAGCCTTCGTCGCGGCCGTCGGCCTGATTCTGTGGATGCATCACATGGTGACCTATGCACCTGTGATCTTCGGCGCCGGCATGATCGGCATCGCCTATACCATGATCGGCTGGTGGCGCGACGTCATCTACGAGGCCGAGGTCGAAGGCGATCACACCCGTGTCGTGCAGATCTCGCATCGCTACGGCATGATCCTGTTCATCGCCTCCGAGGTGATGTTCTTCGTCGCTTGGTTCTGGGCTTACTTCAACACCGCCCTGTTTCCGGACGAGCTGCGCGATGTGGCGCGCATCGCCTATACCGGCGGGGTTTGGCCACCCAAGGGCGTCGAGACCTTCGACCCCTGGCACCTGCCGCTTCTCAACACGCTCATTCTGCTTACCTCAGGCACCACAGTGACCTGGGCGCACCACGCGCTGCTCGAGAACGATCGCAAGGGCCTGATCTGGGGCCTGGTCTGCACCATCGCGCTGGGCCTAAGCTTCACCGGCGTGCAGGCTTGGGAATATTCGCACGCGGCCTTCCACTATTCCGGCAATATCTACGGCGCGACCTTCTTCATGGCGACCGGTTTCCACGGCGCGCATGTCATTATCGGCTCGATCTTCCTGACCGTCTGCCTATTCCGCGCCATGGCCGGCCAGTTCAAGCCGACGCAGCATCTGGGCTTCGAGTTCGCCGCCTGGTACTGGCACTTCGTCGACGTGGTGTGGCTGTTTCTGTTCGCTTGCATCTATGTGTGGGGCGGGGGCGCGCATGCCGGCTAGTGGCGATCTTCTCTCATCCATTCCCGCGCAAGCGGGAATCGAAGGCGCCGGTACACGCTTTCGCGGGGACAAGCGAAAATGTACAGTGCGGCCATGGCTGACGACGCGCCAAAGGCCCTTTCCTCCGCTATTGTCGCGGGCCTGACCTGCTCCTGCCCGCGCTGCGGCCAAGGCAAGCTGTTTCAAGGCTTTTTGACATTGCGGCCGCGCTGCGATGCGTGCGGGCTCGATTATGAGTTTGTCGATTCCGGTGACGGACCGGCGGTCTTCATCATGTTCCTGGCGGGCGCGATCGTGGTCGGTGCGGCGCTCATCACCGAGGTCGAGTTTCATCCCCCCTATTGGGTGCACGCAGCGCTATGGTTGCCGCTGATATTGATCGTGACGCTCGGCCCCTTGCGGCCGATGAAGGGCCTGATGATTGCGCTGCAATTCCATCACCGAGCGGCGGAAAGCCGCTTCGGCTCCGCTGATCGGCCGTGATAGTGCTGCCGGCGCAATCAGCAGCGGCGCTAGCGATCATGAATATCCGGAGCCATCAGGAGAGCGGCCCGAGGCGCCGACTGCGGCGCCAGTCCGGACGATCTTGGCTCGGTCTCGCCGTGCCTGCGGCTTTGGCCTTCGCAGTCCTCATCGGACTCGGTGTCTGGCAACTTCAGCGCAAGGCCTGGAAGGAAGGGCTAATCGCATCGCTGACCGTGCGCCTTGTCGCCGCGCCGCAGGCGTTGCCTCCGGCTGGCGATTGGCCATCATTGAATCAGGACAAGGACGAATATCGCCGCGTCGCTTTCACGGCGCAGTTTGCCAACGATAAGGAAGCGCTGGTCTTCGCCACCGGCACGGCTTTTCGGCCGGACCTCGCCAATGCCGGGCCGGGCTATTGGGTCTTCACGCCGGCGCGGCTTGCCGACGGTACCACCGTCATCGTCAATCGCGGCTTTGTACCGGATGGCAAACAGGACCCAAAAACGCGCTCCGAGGGCGAAACTGCCGCGCCGGTTACGATTGTCGGCGCCATGCGCTGGCCTGATACGCGGCACTGGTTCACGCCGGGCGATGATTCGGCGCGTAATCTCTGGTTCGTTCGCGATCCGGCAGCGATCGCCGCTGCCAAGGGCCTCGGTGCGGTCGCGCCGTTCTATGTCGAGCAGGAATCGCCCATGCCGCCCGGCGGATTGCCGCAGCCGGGCAGGCTCGTCGTGAGCCTTCCCGACAATCACCTGCAATATGCCCTCACTTGGTTCGGCCTGGCGGGCGTCCTGGCCGGCGTCTTCGTCTCCTGGGCGGTCACGTCCAGCCGTCGTCATGGAGACGAAGAAGCAGGCGAGGCGGGATGTTAGCCCAAACGAGGCCTCCGGCTTCCTTGTGAAGGCATCGGCTTTTCTATTAGTGTGACCAGGGTTCCGGCGTTATCTACGCAGATTGGCCAGCGGCCGTCGTCGTAAATATCGTTTGGGATCAATGCGTTAATTATTTTTGGCCGAAGCCAGGCCAGCCCCAGGAAAGCCAAACAGTGCATTATGTCTCGACCAGGGGCGCTGCCCCGTCATCCGGCTTTGCCGAGGTCATGCTTGCGGGTCTTGCCCGTGACGGCGGCCTCTATGTGCCGGACGTTGCCGAGGAAGGCTGGCCCCGGCTGGCGCCCAAGACGATTGCGTCCTTCGCCGGCCGGCCCTATGCCGAAGTTGCGGTCGAGGTGATCCGCCCGTTTGTGGACGATTCCATCATCGAAGCCGATCTCGCGCGCATGGCACGCGAGGCCTATGGCACGTTTCGTCACCCAGCCGTCGCGCCCCTGACGCAGCTCGACGTCAGCACCTTTGCGCTCGAACTGTTCCATGGCCCGACACTCGCCTTCAAAGACATCGCGATGCAATTCCTGGCGCGGCTGATGGACCACGTGCTGGCCGGGCGCGGCGACCGGCGCACCATCATTGTCGCAACGTCCGGCGATACCGGCGGTGCCGCGGTCGAAGCCTTTGCCGGCCGCCAGCAGGTCGATCTCGTCGTGCTGTTTCCGCTGCAGCGCGTTTCCGACGTGCAGCGACGGATGATGACGACGACGGATGCCGGCAACGTCAAAGCCATCGCCATCGAAGGCACGTTCGACGATTGCCAGGCGATCGTCAAAGGCCTGTTCAATCATCATGCCTTTCGCGATCAGGTCCGGCTGTCCGGCGTCAATTCGATCAATTGGGCGCGCATCGTCGCGCAAACGGTTTACTACTTCACCGCCGCGGTCGCGCTCGGCGCGCCGGCGCGCAAAATCGCCTTTACCGTGCCGACCGGCAATTTCGGTGACATCTATGCCGGCTATGTCGCCGCACGGATGGGGCTGCCGATCGATCGGCTGATTATCGCCACCAACGTAAACGATATTCTGACGCGCACGCTGGCGACCGGCACCTATGAGCTGCGCGACGTCGTGGCGACCGCATCGCCATCGATGGATATTCAGGTCTCGTCAAATTTCGAGCGCCTCCTGTTCGACGCTTATGGTCGCGACCCTGGCGCGGTCCGCAGCCTGATGGGCTCGCTCGCACAATCGCGGCGCTTCACGTTGTCGGCTCGCGCTTTGTCCGATATTCGCGCGCTGTTCGCGGCCGGCCGTGCCGACGAGGATGAAGTCGCCGCCACCATGCGCACGGTGCGGCGCGAGACCGGCAATTTTGTCGATCCGCACACCGCAGTCGGCATTGCGGTCGCCGAAAAGGAGCCGCGCGATCCCGCCGTGCCGATGGTCGTGCTCGCGACCGCGCACGCGGCAAAGTTTCCCGATGCGGTCGAAGCGGCCTGCGGGACGCGGCCGCAATTGCCCGATTGGCTTTCCCATATTCAGCAGCGTCCGGAGCGCGTCACGGTGCTGCCGGCAGATCAGACCGCGGTGGAGCGCTTCGTTCTTGAGACGAGCCGCGCGGCGCAAGAAGGAGCGGCAGCATGAGTGTTGAGGTCACGACCCTGAAATCCGGCATCAATGTGGTGACCGACGCGATGCCGCATCTGGAGTCGGCCTCGCTCGGCGTATGGGTCGCTTCCGGCAGCCGCGATGAGCGCCACGACGAGCACGGCATTTCGCACTTCCTCGAGCATATGGCCTTCAAGGGAACGCGGCGGCGCTCCGCGCGGCAGATCGCCGAGGAGATTGAGGCGGTCGGGGGCGATCTCAATGCTGCAACCGGCGCGGAAAGCACGGCCTATTATGCGCGCGTGCTCAAAGCGGACGTGGCGCTCGCGCTCGACGTGCTCGCCGACATTCTCTCCGAGCCAGCCTTTGACCACGAGGAGCTGCTGCGCGAGCAGAACGTCATCGTGCAGGAGATCGGCGCAGTTGCCGACACGCCGGACGACCTGATCTTCGAGCATTTGAACGTGATCGCCTTCCCCGATCAGCCGCTCGGCCGCTCGATCCTTGGCACGCCGAAGACCGTGCGCTCTTTCGACGGCGGCAAATTGCGCGATTATCTTGCCAGGAATTACCGCGCGCCGGATATCGTGGTCGCTGCCGCTGGCGCGGTCGAGCACAGGGCGGTATTGGAAGAGGTCGAGAAGCGGTTCGCGACGTTCAACGGACCGGCGGGGCCGGCGCCTGAGCCGGCGCGCTTCGGCGGCGGCACGCACGTCGAAAAGCGCGAGCTCGAACAGGTCCATATCGCGCTCGGCCTGCCCGGCGTTTCGATCAACGATCCCGAACTCTACAGTCTGCAGGTCTTCACCAATGTGCTGGGCGGCGGCATGTCATCGCGGCTGTTTCAGGAAGCGCGTGAGAAACGCGGCCTGTGCTATTCGATCTATTCCTTCCACGTGCCCTATACCGATATTGGCATGTTCGGTCTCTATGCCGGGACTGACGCTGCGGATACATCGGAACTGATGCGGCTCGTGGTCGACGAGATCGCCTCCACGGCCGAGACCATTTCCGAGCCGGAAGTTGCACGCGCCAAGGCGCAGATGAAGGCGGGCATGCTGATGGCGCTCGAGAGTTCGGGCGCACGCATCGAGCAGCTGGCGCGGCAGATGATTACACGCGGCCGGCCGATTCCGCTCGATGAACTGGTGGCGAAGGTCGAGGCCGTCACGGTCGAAAGCGCGCGCGCTGCCGGGCGCGCGCTTATCCGGCGCGGCAAGCTCGCGACCGCCGTCTTGGGGCTTGGGTCCGGGCTTGAAAGTGCCGCGGCAATTGCGGAGACTCTGACGCGCCGGGCCGCTTAACAAGCTAACTCAAATTTCGCTCGTCGAGCGAGCTGCGCTCGCATGGCGCGCTACGGCGGGTTAATGTCCGCCACAGTGCGGGGCGTGACGGCGCAAAGCGGGATTTGAACTTTTCGGCGTCCGTCCTCGATTTCTCGCATTTGCGGGAACGGGCGGAGAGTGATTCGAGGCAAGGCGCTGCGATACCGCGATGGCATTTTTTCGCACCATCAACTTCACCGATTTGATGCCGAGCATCGAAGGCGACGGTGTCATCCTGCGGATGCCGCAAATGACGGATTTCGAGGAATGGGCGGCGTTGCGCGAGGCGAGCCGCGGTTTCCTTGTCCCCTGGGAGCCGACCTGGCCCGATGACGATCTGACCCGCGGCGCTTTCCGCCGACGGCTTAAGCGCTACGCCGAGGATCTGCGTACCGACCAGGGCTATGCATTTCTGATCATTCGCGCCTCGGATGGCGCGCTGGTTGGCGGGCTGACGCTCGCCAATATCCGCCGCGGCGTCGCCCAGGCCGGCAGCCTCGGCTATTGGATGGGTCTGCCCTATATACGGCACGGCTATATGACGGCGGCGGTGCGTGCCGTCATACCGTTCGCCTTTGCGACGCTGCGGCTGCATCGCCTGGAGGCGGCCTGTATCCCGACCAATATCGGATCAATCCGCCTTCTTGAGAAGAACGGCTTCGTCCGGGAAGGCTATGCCCGCGAATACCTGTGCATCAACGGCATCTGGCAGGACCATTTGCTGTATGGCCGGCTGAAAGATGCTTCCATCAAAGGTTGATTGCTCCTGACTGCCGGAGGCCTGGTCGACTTTAACCATATGGCCACGCCGTCGCAGTCTCCGGTAGTCGGGAAGGATAGGGTGATCCGCACAGGAGCGCCTTGGGATGGCCACGGTTGGGCTGGTATAAAATCCTGGTATCGCGGAGGGCATGATCTCGGCGGCCATGTTGGATCAGATCGTGCCGGGGCAACGGCGATGAGGAGGGGATGCCGCGCGATTTTCAGATGAGATGGGGCGTTTCGACTGCCGCGTTGCTGCTTTTGCTGGCTGCGCCGGGCTGTACCGGCAGCGCCGGCGTCGGCGTGCCGACGACATCCGCGCCGGCCGGTACAGCGACCGCTTCGCCGCCGACTGCGGCGGCAAGCTCACCGTCCCTGAAGGACAAGATCGCCGGCTTCTTCTCGAGCCGGACCGACAAGACACCACAGCCGGTAGCCAATGCGCAGCCCGATGTCGAATGTCCGTTTATCGATATCCGCCAAGGTGCCTCAACCTACACCTTGCCACCGCCACCGCCTGACGGCAGCAACGAGGCGATGACGCTGAAATATCAGGCAAGCTTCGTGCGCGCGGCGCGCGAATGCGCGGTCAATAACGGCCAGATGGTGATGAAAGTGGGCATCCAGGGTCGCGTCATTGTCGGGCCGGCCGGCGGGCCTGGCCATGTCGATGTGCCGCTGCGTATCGCCGTTGTCGATGCGCCGGCATCCGGGCTCAAGACCATCACTACCAAGCTCATCATCATTCCGGTCGAAGTGACGAACGATGATGGCGCGGACTTCACCCACATCGAGGAGGGTCTGACCTTCCCGATGCCGTCATCGGTCGAACTTGCCAACTATGTCGTCTATATCGGCTTCGATCCTTTCGGCGCCGCGCAGCTAAACAAACCGAAGCCCGCCGCGAAGCCGAAACTCAAGCCGAAGCCCAATCCAAACGCGCCGACGGGTTAAGGCTCGTTACGGAGCCTGTCATCGGGCCGCGCGCTTGGTGCGCACCGGCTGCCTCCTCGCGATCTTTAAACCCTGCGCAAATTCGCCGCTGTTTTGGAGGTCAGTTGAACGTCTTTTTGACGTCTTCGATGCCCTTGGCCAACAGATCCTCGGCGACTTTGCCCCTGGCGGTGTTCGCGAGAATGCGCTCGGCGGCGGCAACTGCAGCATCAGCCGCGGTGGAGCGAACATCGGCGAGCGCCTGCGCTTCGGCCTGCGCGATCTTGGCTTCGGCCATTTTGGTGCGGCGGGCGATAAAATCTTCCATTCGGCTCTTGGCCTCGGCGGCAATCCGCTCGGCCTCCGCCCTGGCGCTCGCGATGATTGCTGCGGCTTCGTCCTCGGCTTCGCGGCCCTTGCGCTCGAATTCGGCAAGGAGCGCCTGCGCTTCCTCGCGCAGCCGGCGTGCTTCGTCGAGTTCCGATCTAATACGCGCCTGACGCGCGTCGATCGCCTCGATCAGCCTGCGGTGCACGCCGAGATAAGCCAACAGGCCGAGAAAGCAGAGAAATCCGATGGCGACCCAGGTTTCGGCTTCTTGCATCCGCGCAGCTCCAACTCAGTTCTTGCCGGCGTCGAGTGCGGCGGCGATTTCGTGCTCGGGCGGCGCCTCGCCGATCAGCCGCTCGACAATGGCTGACGCCGTCTCGGCCGCAATGCTGCGCACGTTGCCCATTGCGGCGGCGCGCGTTGCGGCGATCGACTGCTCGGCCGCCGCCAGCCGATCATGGAGCTGTGCTTCGAGCCGTTTGTGGACCGCCTCCGCTTCAGCCGCTTGCTGCTCGCGGGTCGAGTTCGCGATCCCTTGTGCCCGCGCGCGGGCGTCGGCGAGCGCCTTCTCATAGGCCGCATGCGCTGCATTCGATTGTTCCTTGAGGCGCTCCGCCGCCGCGAGGTCGTCGCCGATGCGTTTCGAGCGCTCCTCGAAGATCGAACCGATACGCGGCAGCGCGATCCGCGACATCAGAATATACAGCAGCACGAAGAACACCGTCAGCCAAAGCAACTGCGACGGAAAGTGCTCGGATTGGAACGGCGGGAAGCCAGAGGGGGTCTCCGGCTGCTCGGTATGGGCGGTGGTTTCGGCCATGAGTCGCGATGAGCTACCTTGTCGATGTCACAGCCCGAACAGCAGCAGAAGCGCGATCAGGAGCGAGAAAATGCCGAGCGCTTCGGTGATGGCGAAGCCGAAAATAAGATTGCCGAATTGGCCCTGCGCGGCCGACGGATTGCGAATCGACGCGGCGAGATAGTTGCCGAAGATGACGCCCACGCCGACGCCGGCGCCGCCCATGCCGAAACAGGCAAGACCGGCACCAATGTACTTTGCGGCGGTCGGATCCATGAGAAACTCCTTTTCGAGGTTGAAGCGGCCGTCAGTGGCCGGGATGAATTGCATCGTTGAGATAGATGCAGGTGAGAATGGCGAAGACGTAGGCCTGCAGGAACGCCACCAGGAGCTCGAGCGCGGTGAGCAGGATCACCATGATGAAGGGCAGCGCCGCGCCGAATATACCGAGAATGCCGGCGCCGGCCAGCATGATGACGAATCCGGCGAAGACCTGCAGCGTGATGTGGCCGGCCAGCATGTTGGCGAACAAACGAACCGAGTGTGAGACCGGCCGCGACAGGAACGAAAGTATTTCGATGAGGACAATCGCCGGAAGAATGAGCTTCGGCACGCCCTTGGGCACGAACAGATTGAGAAAATGCAAGCCGTTCTTCCAGAAGCCGTAAGCGACCACGATGAAAAACACCAGGAGCGCGAGACAGGCAGTGACAATCAATTGGCTCGTTACGGTGAAGGAATAGGGAATGAGCCCGATCACGTTGGCAAACAGGACGAACATGAACAACGTGAACACGAAGGGAAAGAACCTCATGCCCTCGGTGCCGGCCGAGTCGCGCACCGTCTTGGCGACGAACTCGTAGGACATCTCGGCAATCGATTGCAGCCGGCCCGGTACCACCGCGCGCGGCACGGTTGCGCCGATGAGCAGGAGCGAGATCAGCACCACGATGATCAGCATCAACAAGGCCGAATTGGTGAAGTGAAACTGCTGACCGCCCACTGAGAACAGTGGCGCCATATTATGGATCTGAAATTGCTCGATCGGGTTGAGCTGCATGGCCCTGTTACCGCGCCGTTTGCACTGCCCTCGCGCGAATGTGCGCTTGGCTTATTCTTTCCGGGTGCCCGGACTGCCGTCGTCGAGTGCACTTCCCGCGACGACTCCCGCTGAGCGCATCACATTGAGCACGCCCGCGGCAAAGCCGAGCAAGAGAAATATCATGAGCCCCCACGGCGAAACGCCCAGCAAGCGGTCGATGAGCCAACCGATGCCGGCTCCGACCACGACGCCTGCAACGAGTTCGCTGGAGAGCCGGAAGCCTCTGGCGTAGCCGGATGCAGTTGTCGCCCGATCCACACCAGGACTTTCAGACGGTCGCCTCGCCTGGTTGCGAGCCAGACCTTCATTGAGCCGCTGGAGTCTCGCGGAGAGAGCGGCCTCCTCGATTCGCTGCGTGCCCCGGTCGCCGTTTTCGCGCGCGTCGCTCATGGTCCCGACACTCGGTCCCGACACCCGCGGCCTTCAGCAACGGCGGCATGCGCGTACCTTAAAAGCCGCGCGGACCATACTGACTGGGTTCCGGCAAGTCAAGAACAGGAGACCTCCACTAATGCATTGAAATAACGCCGGAACCAGGCTCGTCCCCGGCTGCCCACGGCGTATCTTCTGCAGCACGCCACCTGTGCCAAGCCTCCTCCAAACGTCGCTGCCAAGCCGCACGGGACGTCCTAAGATGCACGCTCTGGTTCGGCAGGAGAAACTGATGTTCGCAAAGCTGATCGCCTTCGGCACCGCAGGTTTGAGCCTGATCCTCTCGGCAGCGACCGCGCCCGCAGTTGCCGATGATATGCAGCCCGACAATCCAGGCGGCCGCTACATCTTCAGCAAGACTGCCGACGGCTTTGTTCGGCTCGACACGCAGAGCGGGGCGGTCGCATTGTGCAGCCAAAAGAGCGTGGGCTGGGCGTGCGAAACTGCACCCGAGGACCGTGCAGTCCTTGAACATGAGATCGCGCGGCTGCGCGGCGAAAACGTCGCACTGAAAAAGGACCTTCTGTCGCGTGGCCTGCCCTTGCCTGAAGGGGCCGGCGTGGAACCTGCACCGCAGCCGTCCATTGCTCAGAATCAGATCACCATACCGCTGCCGAGTGACGCCGATATCAATCGCGCAGTCGAGTTCGCCGGCCGGGTCTGGCATCGCATCATTGAGGCGGTACAACACGCGCGGCAACAGATTCTGAACAAGAGCTAGCCATGATCGCGAGAAGCCGCGGCCCGTATCGGCACGCGGCCATGCGCAAACAGGAAGCCTAACGTCTTGCATAGTCTGTCTACCGTTCGCACGACGCACGTCGAGACCATCGCGACGGCCTCGCTGAGCCTGGAAACCTCGGGTGAAGGCTTCGTTGAGATCACCGCCGATGTCGGGGCGTTTTTGCAGCAGATCAAAGCGCGCGACGGCGCAATTCTTCTCTACATCAGGCACACCTCGGCGTCGCTGGTGATCCAGGAAAATGCCGACCCCGATGTTCGCACCGATTTGGTTACCGCGCTCAAGCGGCTCGCTCCCGCGAATGCCGGGTGGGTGCACGAGGTCGAGGGGCCGGATGACATGCCGGCGCATATCAAATCCATGCTTAACGGCGTGTCGCTGCAGGTGCCGGTGGTTGATGGCGAATTGGCGCTCGGCACCTGGCAGGGCATTTATGTCGCCGAGCACCGGGGGCGGCCGCATCGGCGCGAAGTGGTGCTGCAGTTTCTCGGGCGCTGTCACTGAAGATTGGTGCCGCGTGAAATGAATAATGACACCGGCTGGCGCCAAAATATTTGTCTCTCGCGCGCCGCTTAGATGTGTAATCACTGCAAAGATCTGGCTCGTCGCAGCCAACCTTTCCCGGCCACGGACGAGGCTGGCGCCTGTAGGCCGCGATTGGTCAAAACGTAACAAGTGTGACATCGGATTCATGCGCTTAGCACAATGCTGCAATGAGAACCGCAGCATGGCATGGGCGCCTCGGCCGCATAAATGCAACCGCGAGAGCCCGGTCCGTGCCCGCAAGGGCATTGCCGGGCGCGTTGCATGAGGTTCGACTTTGGATCGCTTCGTCGGAATGGCCGTATTCACCAAGGTAGTCGATACGGCAAGCTTTGCGGCAGCGGCACGGCATTTCGGCATGTCGCCTGCTATGGTCAGCAAACATGTGCAAACGCTCGAACAGCGGCTCGGCGCGCGGCTCCTCAATCGCACTACGCGCCGCGTCAGTGCAACGGATGTGGGACAGGATTATTACGAGCGGTGCCTGCGCATCCTCTCCGAACTCGAGGAAGCGGAAGCCATCGCTGGCAATCTGCAGACCTCGCCGCGCGGTCATCTGCGCGTCACTGCGCCGCTCTCCTTCGGCACGCATCGACTCGCTCCGGCGATCGCCGAGTATCTTGTCAGCTATCCCGAAGTATCGATCGACTTGTCCCTTGATGACCCCTATGTCGACATTCTGGAAAAGCGCTTCGATGTCGGCATTCGCTTCGGCCACCTCGAGAATTCGAGCCTGATCGCGCGCAAGCTTTACGCGCTCGAGACCTATCTCTGCGCGTCGCCAGCCTATCTGGAACGAAAGGGCGCACCGCACGTGCCGGCCGATCTCGCCAAGCACAAATGCCTGATCTACACGCACGCGACGTCGGCGAACGTCTGGAGCTTTGTCGGCCCTGACAGCAAGGAAGACGTCGTGCGCATTTCCGGGCGCTTCCAAGCCAATAGCGGTGATGTGCTTTTGCCTCTCGCCATTCGCGGCTGCGGGCTTCTGCTGGCGCCGGATTATCTGGTGGAGGACGCTCTCAAAGCCGGCCACCTGGTTCGCATCATGCCCGATTACACGACCCGCGAGACGCCGGTTTATGTTGTCTATCCGAGCCGCAATCTGTCGGCAAAAATCAGGACATTCATCGATTTTCTGGCGGCGTGGTTTGCCCGACCACCCTCGCAGTCGGGGCGCGGCGACCTCGATGGCAAGATGCCGGTCGGGCTTTTGCCGCCAGCGGGTTCGGCCAAAATCGCGATGCCGAAGGCGGCAGGAAGTGAGATGGTTCCAAGAGACAGGCGGGCGAGCTGAGGCTTGTCCGATCCTTTGGCGCCGGCGCAGGCCAAGCTGGTGCAGGGTCCGCAGACGGTCTTGCGCTACAACGGCTTCCGCGGCGCAGTGATCAACGGCGCGCCCAAGCCGCCGGCGAACTCCAGCCAGACGCTCGCCGCGATGGAACGCATCTCGAGCGCGACGCTGCCGCCGGGCTACAGCCGCGAATGGACCGGAACGGCGCTGCAGAAAAAAGACCGCGAGCGGCCATACCGCGACCGCGCTCGGTGGCGCTGTACGAAAGCTGGAACATCCCCGTTCCGGCCTTGCCGTCGGTGAGCGTCGGCCTGCTCGGCGCCGTGCTGGCGGTGGTGATCGCCGGATTTAGCTTTGACGTCTGTGCTCAGATCGGGCTGGTCGTGCTGGTGGCGCTTGCCGCCAAGAACGGCATTTTGATCGTCGCCTTCGCGGTCGAGCGGCGCGCACGCGGCAAAGACATCGAGCCGGCCGCTATCGAAGCCGCGGGCTTGCGCTTCCGCCCGGTGATGATGACGAGCTTCGCCTTCAACTTCGGGCTCTTCCCTCTGATGATTGCGACCGGCGCCGGCGCGGTGACTCGCCATGCTGTCGGCACGCCGGTCTTCGGCGGCATGATCGCCGCGTCCGTGTTCGGGATTTTCATCATTCCGCTCCTGTTCATTACGACGGAGCGGCTGCGGCACTGGAGCGGCCGACGAAAGCAATTCACGGACGGCGAAAGACGGCCGAGCCAGCGCCAGCTCGGCCGCGCTGTCGGTGATTTTAGCTCATCCGTTCGGCCAGCACCGCTTGCCTTCCGGTCCAAGGTGATAGCCGGGAGGGCAGGCGCGGTTCACTGCAAAGGGATGGCAGCGGCCGCCGGGTCCGCGCCAGAAGCCTGGGCCGCATCCTTCGGCGACCTTGATGATTGGAGTAGCCGGAGCATTGACCGGAGCCGGATTGACGCCGGCGCTCGCGGCGTTCGCAAAAGCGAAGACGAGAGCCACACCCGATATGATTCGAGTCATTGTTAGTTCCTTCTCGACTGTTGATGCCGCCCCCTATCGCTCAGGCTCGCGAGTCAAATTAGAACGACCCTGGTCATGAACAGCGCCTGAACGGCGGCGCGGTGAACATGACCACGTGCTAAAGTGGACCTGATGCGGCGAACGGCGGTAACATATTGCGCCTGTGCGCGATGGATTGGGGCGAGTCTTTGAGCCAAGCCGACTTTCACCTGTTGATTGCCGACGATCATCCGTTGTTCCGCGGCGCCTTGCGCGAAGCGGTAAACGGCCTGTTCGAACGCGCCGACGTTGCCGAAGCTGGCACGTTCGAAGAGGTGACTGAATTTCTCGAACGCGGTGGCGCCGAAATCGATTTGATTCTGCTCGATCTGCGCATGCCGGGTGTGCGCGGCTTTTCCGGCCTGATGTATCTGCGCGCGCAATATCCGAGCCTGCCGATTGTGGTGGTTTCCGCCAACGACGATCCGGCGGTGATCCGCCGCTGCATGGAATTCGGCGCATCGGGCTTTATTCCAAAGACGCTGGGCGTCGAGGCCTTGCGCGAGGCGGTGGCGCAGGTGCTGCGCGGTGAAGTCTGGACGCCGCCGGATATAGACTTGCAGCGCGAGACCGACGCGGAAGGCGCGGCGATGATCGCGCGGCTCGCGACGCTTACCCCGCAACAAGTACGCGTCCTGATGATGCTGTCGGGCGGCCTGCTCAACAAGCAGATCGCCTATGAGCTCGGGGTGTCGGAAGCGACCGTGAAGGCGCATGTCTCCGCCATTCTGCAAAAGCTCGGGGTAGAAAGCCGCACCCAGGCTGTGATCGCCGCCGGCAAGATCGAAGCCGGGCAGTGGCCGCAAATGTCGGGCAGGGAGAGCTGAGGCTTATTCCGCCGCAACGCGCTGCACCCGCCATTGCATGATCAGGGCGCGCAGCGCGGCCGGCTTCACCGGCTTGTTGAGCAGATGCACGCCACTGACGCGCGCCTGCTCGCGCACCTGGCGCGAACGATCGGCGGTGATCAGGATTGCCGGGATATGACGCCCGAAGCGCCGCCGCAGTTCCGCGATTGCGGCTATGCCATTGGCGTATTCGGGAGTGTCGCCCCCGGATGCGGCCTCATCCGATTGGCCGCCGTCGAGATGATAGTCGACCAGAAGTCCATCGGGCTCGACACCGCTTGCGCTGACTACGGCGAGGGCCCCGGTGAGACTGGCGGCGGTCAGCACGTGGCAGCCCCAGCCGCCGAGCAGCGTCTCCATGCCATCGAGAATGGCACGCTCATTGTCGATGCACAGGACGGCGGTGCCGTCGAGCCGTCCGAGTTCGATATGCCGCGCCGGCCGCGGTTTCGGTGCGGCCGCGGCTCCCGCCGCGCGCGGGACTTCAATCGAAAACCGCGAGCCTCGCCCGACATTGGAATGCAGTGCGACCTCGCAATCGAGCACACGCGCAATGCGCTCGACAATAGAGAGCCCCAGACCCACGCCGCGCGCCACCCGCGCGCCCTGGTCGAGCCGATGAAACTCCTTGAATACGGTACGCCGTTTGGCATGCGGAATGCCGATGCCGGTGTCGTGAACCTCGATGCGCAATTTGTCGCCCCGGCGCCGGCAGCCGACCAGCACCCGCCCTTGCGGCGTGTATTTGATGGCGTTGGAGACCAGATTTTGCAGCAGTCGCCGCAGCAGCCGGCGATCGGAGCGCACGTTGAGCGCGCACGGCATGAAAACCAAATCGAGCCTTTTGGCGCGGGCCAGCGGTGCGAATTCGACTTCGAGCCGTTGCAGCAGATCGTCGATGCGGAAATTGGTAATTTCCGGCTTCATAGCGCCGGTGTCGAGCCGGGAAATGTCGAGCAGCGCCGCAAAAATTTCTTCGACCGCCTCCAGTGACGCGTCGATATTCTGCACCAGATCGGAGTCCTCGCTGCCGCGTCGGCGTTCGATCAAGCTCGTCACATAGAGCCGCGCCGCATTCAGAGGCTGCAGAATGTCGTGGCTCGCGGCGGCGACAAATTTGGTCTTTGAGACATTGGCTTCATCGGCCTCGGCCTTGGCGCGTTCGAGCGCGGCATTAAGCCGTGTCAATTCGCCGGTGCGCTCGCGGACACGGCGCTCCAGCGTAGCATTGGCGCGCTCCAGCGCTTCGGCCGCTTTGACGCTCGGCGTTATGTCGGTGAACGTCGTCACCAGGCCGCCATTGGGCATGCGGTTGGTCCGCACCTCGATCACCAAGCCGCGCTCGGCAAAGCGCTCGAGAAACGGCGCGTCCTCCGCCGTGTAGCTCGTGATGCGCTCGGCCACGAACTGGTCAACACTCTTGGCATCGCAGTCGGCATGCTGCGCCAGGTGACGCAGGATTTCGTCGAGCGCGATGCCGACACGGGTAAGCCCGTGTGGCAGGTCGAAAATCTCGCCGAACTGGCGGTTCCAGCAAACCAGCGTCAGTTCCTTGTCGAACACCGCAATGCCTTGACGCACATGGTCGAGCGCGGTCTGCAAGACCTCGCGGTTGTAGTGAATCGCAGCATTTGCATCGTCGAGCAGCTTCAGCGCCGCTTTGGTCGAAAGATTGCGCTTGCGTAGCAGCAGCGAGAGTACGAGTCGTGACGACGCAGCGCCGATCGCGGAGGCCAGGAGATATTCGGCATATTGCAAGAGCTGAAAGTCGGCTTCGGCTTGCGACTCGAGATCGATGCGGCGAGCGAAAGCGAAGCTGGCAAACGAGGTGCGGGTGCGCTCGTCGCCCAGATAACGGCCGACCGTCGTGATCAGTTCGTCCACGGTGACGGTGGCGCGCCGCAGCCGAAAACTCGGCGCCATCGGGGCAAGCGTCGAGGGCACGAACAAATCAGCTTGCACATGCTCGATCGCGGTTGGGCGACGAACGAGAGAGCAGCAGATGTAGAGGGCAATATTGAAAGCGAGGCTTAAGACGACACCATGAACCAGCGGCGGCAAGTCGAGCCCGAACAGGGCCTGCGGCCGTAGAAAGGCAAGGCCCCACGGCCCCGCAGCCAATATGTTCTGGCCGACAATGCCGGCATCCGAAATGCTCGGCAGAAGCAGCGTGTAACCCCAGACCAGTATGCCGGCGCTCATGCCGGCCATGGCGCCGAGCGCGGTGCCGCGCCGCCAGATCAAGCCACCGAACAGAGCCGGTGCGAACTGCGCCACCGCGGCAAAGGACAAGAGCCCGATTGCGGCGAGCTGTGCGTCGCCCGCGGAACGATAATAAATGTAAGCCAGGATTAATATGACGAAGATCGCGATGCGCCGCGTCGTCAAGAGCTGCGCGCCCGCATTGCTCGGGTCCGTATTGAGCATGAGGCGCCGCTTGAGCACCAGCGGAACGACGAGATCATTCGACACCATGATCGCCAGCGCGACCGTTTCCACGATCACCATTGCGGTTGCTGCCGAAAGTCCGCCGATAAAGGCAGCAAGCGTGATCAGTTCGGAATGCGCGGCAAGCGGCAGGACGACGACGAGCATGTCGCTGTCGACATGGCCGGCGGGAAATTGCAACAGGCCGGCCATCGCGATCGGCAGCACGAATATATTGATCAGCACCAGATAGACGGGAAACATCCAGGCCGCGCGGCGAATTTCCGCTTCGCCGTGATTTTCGACCACCGAGACATGGAACTGGCGCGGTAACAGCAGAATCGCGAACAGCGATAGTGCCGTCATCGCGACGAACGGCGCAAGCTGCGGCGCACTCGTCAACATGGCGGCAACGCGCGGCTGGCGCAGCGCGCGCGCGAACAGATCGAATGGGCCATCGAACATCACGAAGGTGACGAAGACGCCGACAGCGAGAAACGTCATCAGCTTCACGATCGATTCGGTTGCGATCGCCAGCATCAGACCGTCCTGATGCTCGGTCGCGTCGGTGTGGCGCGTGCCGAACAGCACTGCGAATGTGGCCATGGCGAGCGCGACGAACAGCGCCACGTCGCCCAAGAGCGGCGTACCCCCGGGTGAGGCTTGCGCGAGGATGGTCGAGACCGAAGCCGACACAGCTTTCAGCTGCAGCGCGATATAGGGGATCATGCCGACAATCGCGATCAGCGCCACAGTGGCCGCGACGGCGGGGCTCTTGCCATAGCGGGCGGCAATGAAGTCGGCGATGGAGGTGATGTTTTGTGCCTTTGCGAGCCGCACGATGCGGATGATGAGCGGATAGCCAAACCCGACCATCAGCAGCGGGCCGATATAGATGGTGAGAAAGTCAAAGCCGGTACGCGAGGCAAGGCCGACCGAGCCGAAAAAGGTCCAAGATGTGCAGTAAACCGCGAGCGAAAGCGGATAAATCAAAAGTCGCGAGGACGCTCCGCGCGCCAGACCGCGCCTGCGGTCGCCATAGCTCGCGACGACGAAGAGAAGGCCGATATAGGCCAGCGCAATGGCGACGACGATCCAGCCCTGCAACATGACCCTGAGCCTTCAGAACTCCCGCCCTGGTCCACCGCGTTTTTGCTCGATTTTAGCTAGGTCATCACAGTTTGATGCAGCTGTCCATCGGCCGCTGGCAAATTGCGAAATCGCCGCAAACAGACGAAAGCCCGTTATGCCCCGGCGCATTGACGCCCCTTGCCGCAGCAGGCATTCATGGCGCGTCAATGCAGGCCATCTTTCCGTCCCGGCGCACGCTGGTCCAGACTGCGGAGACGCTCGCGATCGCCCTCTTTGGCGGCGTGAGCTTCATTGCGCTCGGCCTACCGGCGGGATTGGTGTCCGGTTCGGTCATGGCAGTCGCGATCGCGGCGCTGATGGGGCGGCCGGCGCGGGTGCCGCTGCCGCTGGCGCGCATCTGCTACGTTATTGTGGGCACGCTGCTCGGCACCGTGGTGACACCGGAGACGATCCGCGGCATCACCCATTGGCCCGGCAGCATCGCGCTTCTGATGCTTGCGTCAGTCGCCATGATGATTGCGACAATGGTCTATCTGTGCGTCGTGCACGGCTGGGACCGGTTTTCCGCACTGATGGGCGCGAGCCCCGGATCCATGGCGCAGGTGATCGCGCTGTCCACCGAGCTTGGCGGCGATTTGCGCGCCATCGCGGTCGTGCAGACCATGCGCGTGCTGCTCCTGGTCGTCGGTCTGCCGAACGGCCTCGCTCTCTTCGGGCTGACGGTGCCGTCGCTGCCGGTGCCGCGCGGACCGGCGGGTCTTGCCCAGCTTCCGGAAATGATTCTGCTCGCCGCAGCCGCGATCGTTTTTGCCATCGCCTTCATGCAATTGCGATTCCCGGGCGGGCTGATGTTCGGCGCCATGGCGGGGTCGGGGCTGTTGCATGGCTTCGGGCTCATTCACGCCGCGCTGCCGTGGTGGATCGGCTCGTCTTCCGTGATCACGCTCGGCGCATTGGTCGGCTCGCGATTTGCCAATACATCGTTTCGCATGCTGATCGGCTATCTCGGCGCCGCCTTCGGCTCGTTTGCGGCGTCGATGGCGGTGGCGACGATCTTTATTCTGATCGTTGCCCGGCTGTTTCGCTTCTCGATAGCCAATATTGTCATCGCGTTTGCGCCCGGCGCCCAGGACACCATGATGGTGCTGGCGCTCGCGCTGCATCTCGATCCGATCTATGTCGGGGCGCACCATTTGGCGCGCTTTCTGGTGGTGACGATTTCGGTCGGCCTCGCCGCACCGCGGCTGGCCAAGAAGCGTCACTCCGGGCCGCATGGCGGTGAACCCGGAATCTATACTCACGAATGAAGCAGAATCTGCGCCGGCTGCGATTGTGGATTCCGGGGCTGCTCGCTTCCGCTCGGCTCCGGGTCGAGTCCGTTCATTCCGCCGCGAGTGCGCGGCGCTTGAGCGGCAGATCGAGCCGCTGCCAGACGTCGACGAGCGCCTCCGCGAGCGCGTCGATCAGCCGGTCATCGTGATAAGGGCTCGGGGTGATGCGCAGCCGCTCGGCGCCTTTGGGCACGGTCGGATAATTGATCGGCTGAATATAGATGCCGTGCTCGGCGAGCAGGAGATCGCTCGCCTGCTTGCACAGTTCGGGATCGCCGACATAGACCGGCACGATATGGGTCGGACTTTCCATCACCGGCAGAGCCGCCGCGCTCAGCACAGCTTTGGTGCGCGCTGCGCGATCCTGATGCTGCTCCCGTTCCCAATTCGAAGACTTCAGATGCCGAATGGCGGCCGTCGCCGCGGCGCAGACCGCGGGCGGAAGCGCCGTGGTGAAGATGAAGCCCGGCGCATAGGAGCGCACGGCGTCGATGAGCGCCGCGGACCCGGCAATATAGCCGCCGAGGCAGCCGAATGCCTTGGCCAGGGTGCCCTCGACGACGTCAATCCGATCGACCACGCCATCGCGTTCAGTGATTCCCCCGCCGCGCGCGCCATACATGCCGACGGCGTGCACCTCATCGACATAGGTCATCGCGCCATAGCGCTCGGCAAGATCGCAAAAGTCGCCGATCGGCGCCACGTCGCCGTCCATCGAATAGAGGCTTTCAAAGACGATGAGCTTCGGTCGCCCCGGCTCGGCAGCGGCAAGAAGCTGTTCCAGATGTGCAACATCGTTGTGACGGAAGATTTGCTTTTCACAATGGGCCTGACGCACGCCTTCAATCATGGAGTTATGATTCCGGGCGTCCGATAGGATCACGCAGTTCGGCATCAGCTTGGCGAGCGTGGCGATGCCGGTCTGGTTTGACACATAGCCCGAGGTGAAGACGAGCGCCGCCTCCTTGCGATGCAGATCGGCCAATTCGCGCTCGAGCTCGACCAGAGGATGATTGTTGCCGGCGATATTGCGCGTGCCGCCGGCGCCAGTGCCCATCCGGGTCGCGGTCTCGACCATGGCGCCGATCACTTTCGGATTTTGCCCCATGCCGAGATAGTCGTTGGAACACCAGATCACGACATTCTTCGGCCCCTCCGGCGAATGCCACACCGCATGGGGAAAGCGCCCGGCAATGCGCTCGAGATCGGCAAAAACCCGGTAGCGGCGCTCGCCGTGCAGCCGTTCAAGGGCAATGGCGAAATAGTCGTCGTAATGGATGCCGGGTCGATTATTAGGATAAATCATAGGCTTAGAACTGTGATGGTGCGGCATGTGGATTCCGGTTCTTGGAATAGTTCTAGGTGGCTTCCCTGGCCCTTGTCGAGCACTTCTAAACGCGGCTGGTCGCCGCGCGCTTGATGCGCCTCAAATTTGCAAAAAAGCCTTATGCGCCGCGGGCTTGATGGGTGCATATCGAGGCAGGCGCGGCCCCGCCTGGCGCGGAGCAGCCATGCCGTGCGTCCGCCGGTGCCGTGCCTCACAGACAGCGAGTCCGCGGCGCCGGGCCTTCCGTGGCCGATGAGAATGCGGCCATCCTCGCCGACGCGCCGATCAAACCGGCCTTAACAGGTGGCGTCGAAAGCTTGCTTGGCGCCCCCGGCTGCCCGGCGCGGCGCGCCCTTTCGGGGTGTCATGCGTGCCGGTTGCGGGGCGCCGCGTGAAGGACGAAACTTCGCCGCGAACCAACCGGGAATGAAGTGGTAATGACAGAGCGTGCTGCGGGCTTGAACGACGGCCTTACCGACTATGGCGACAAGGATTTTTCCCGCTATTTGCGGCGCTCCTTCGCGCAATCGATGGGCTATTCGCGAACGTTTCTCGACAAGCCGGTGATCGGCATCGCCTATACAGCGTCCGATTTCAACAATTGCCACCGCCACTTTCCCGAGCTGCTCGCGGCAGTGAAACGCGGCGTGCTCGCCACCGGCGCTTTGCCGCTCGAATTTCCGACCATCTCACTGGGTGAAGTTTTCCTGTCGCCGACCAGCCTCAAATTCCGCAACCTTATGGCCATGGATACCGAGGAGATGATCCGCGCGCAGCCGATGGATGCGGTCGTGCTGATGGGCGGCTGCGACAAAACTGTGCCGGCGCAGCTGATGGGCGCGGTGTCCGCCAATCGGCCCGCGATCATGCTGATCGGCGGGCCGATGATGACCGGCCGGCATCGCGGCGAGCGACTGGGCGCGTGCACGGATTGCCGGCGTTTCTGGGCGCGCTATCGCGCCGGCGACATCGACGCGGAAGAAATCTCGGCGGTGGAGGGCCAGCTCGCGGTCACGGCGGGGACCTGCGCGGTGATGGGCACGGCTTCGACCATGGCCTGCCTCACCGAGGCGCTGGGCATGTGTTTGCCGGGCACTGCGGCGATCCCGGCAGTACACGCCGATCGGCTGCGCGCCGCGGAAGCCACCGGTATCGCGGCCGTGAAGCTGATCGGCTCCAAGCTGACGCCGTCTGCAATCATCAATCAAAAATCGGTCGAGAATGCGCTGCGCGCGCTGCTGGCGCTCGGCGGCTCGACCAACGCCATCATCCACCTCACCGCGATCGCGGGCCGAGCCGGCGTCAAAGTCTCCCTCGACCAGCTCAACAAGCTGTCAGATTCCACGCCGGTGCTGGTGAATCTAAAACCGGTAGGCAACGGCTATATGGAGGACTTTTACGCCGCCGGCGGCATGGGTGCACTGCTGCGCGAATTAAAGCCGCTTCTGCATCTTGATTGCCTGACCGTGACCGGCGAGACGCTGGGCGAGCGGCTCGAAGGCGGCGACGGTCGCTACCTCGATCGCACCATTATCGCGTCGCGCGAAATGCCGCTTGAGACGGAAGGCGGCTTAATTGCACTGTTCGGCAATCTGGCGCCGAAAGGCGCCATCCTCAAGCGCTCGGCGGCCGATGCCAAATTGTTCGAGCACGAGGGCAGGGCGGTCGTGTTCTCTTCGCTCGCCGATCTTGCGGCGCGCATCGACGATCCGGCGTTGGACGTCGCGCCGGACGATATTTTGGTGCTGCAGAATGCCGGCCCGCATGCGCCGAGCTGCATGCCGGAAGCCGGCTATCTGCCCATCCCGAAGAAGCTCGCGCAGCACGGCGTCAAGGACATGATCCGGATTTCCGATGCGCGCATGAGCGGCACCGCTTTCGGCACCATCGTGCTGCATGTCACGCCGGATGCCGCCTCCGGCGGCCCCCTTGGGCTGGTGCGCAACGGCGATCGCATTCGGCTGTCGGTGAAGAAACGGAGCATTGAACTGCTGGTCAGCGACGCCGAGCTTGAAAAGCGCGCCGCCGCGGCGCCAGTTCTGAAAGAAAGGCCGGAACGCGGTTACGCCAAGTTGTTTGCCGAACAAATTCTCGGTGCCGACGAGGGCTGCGATTTCAGGTTTTTGGTGTGATGTTGTTCCGGGAAATGATCGAAGCTCCCAAGCCCGGAATCCAGACGCCCGAATTGCGCATGTTCTGGCACCGGCGGCAACTATGGGGAATCCCGACTCGCCGCTGCGCGGCGATCCGCAATGACCCTTAACCAGCCACCGCGATCTCGAGCGGAAATTTGTCGACCACGTCGTGTCCGGTCTCGGTCACGATGAATGTGTGGCCGAGGAAAATGCCAAACAGACCGTCCGGGGTGATCGGATTGGGTTCAGCCATGATCACCATGCCGGGTCGCAAAACTTCCTCGAATTTTTCGGCCGCAACATGCTCCGCCGTAACATGCGGCTTGTCGGTGACCAGGTCGATGCCATGGCATTGCGTCGGCCGCGACTGATAGCCGTTGTTGCGGAAGAATTTGCTCGCTTCGCGCATCGCTTCGGCGGGCTTTCCCGGCGCAATTTCGGCGACAATCTTGTGATAGCCGGGCAACGTGACTTCGTGCCAGAACTTTTTTACCATCTCGGTCGGCTCGCCGATGCAGATCGGCGAGCCGATCTGCGCCGTATAGCCGCGATAGCCGGCGGCAAGCTCCATATTGATAATGTCGCCCTTCTGCAGCACGCGCGCCGATGGCCGTGGATTGCCGAAAACCATCGCCGGATTGTCCATCGGTGTCGAGCCGATGATCAGGAAATCGATATCGCCGCCGCCTTCGAGAATGGCCGAGCCGGCCGCGGCGCGCAGCTCATATTCCTTCACGCCTGGTCGCGCGCGCTCGACCATGGCCCTCATCGCGTTCTCGCACAGCACGCCCGCTTTGCGCACGCAGTCAAGCTCCTCCGCGCTGTGTATCGACAACAGCTCGTGCAGGAAGCCTTGCGTGAAGACAAGTTCGGCGTCGGGAAGGTTGTCGCGCAAGATGCTATACTGGTTGACCGGCAGATAATCGCCGTGCCGCGGATCGATTTCCATCAAGCCGATGCGGCCGCGCTCGAGTTTCAGTTCGCGTAAACGCTCCACCATGATGTCGGCATAGCGACCGCTCCGGCTATGGCGCACGTCTTTCACCGCCACTTCGACCTGCCGGCGCACGGCCTCGGCATGCGTGCCGCCCATCGAATAAATCAACGTCGGCTCGCCGTCGAGCGGCACCAGCACATAGCTCGACAGTGCGTGCCATTCCCAGTGCCCGGTCAGCCACAACATGCCGCCGCCGAAACTCCAATGACTCGGTCCGCCCGGCACGATGATGGCGTCGAGCCTGTGCTCGCGCATTTTTGCCCGCAATGCCCTGTAGCGGCGCTCGTATTCGGCCTTGGAGAACTGCTCCCAGACCGCATCGCGGTAGTAGGGCGTGTCGCGCATATTGGCGAAAGGCAGCGACTGATCGAGCTTGGCACGGACAATCTCCCACGGCTGCGGGCCGATGCGCGGCGGGCGGATCTGCGTATTCATGGACGTTTCCTTGGGAAATTCCTCAAAATGCGGGCCACGACCGTCACAGCCGGGGATCAGCGTTTCGCACGGACACCCTGGCGCTCAAGCCGCGGCAGGACTTCGTCGCAGAAATACGGCAGCTCGTCGAGATAGTTGACGAACGAAAGCCCGATGCCGTGGACGCCGGCCTGGCTGATGATGGTCAACTCTTCGGCAACGCGGTCCGGCGTGCCGACGAACGGATAGCCGCCCACCGCATTCGCCGCGAAATAGCGGCGCTTGGCGTAATATTCCTCGGGCGGCATGGTCGCCGGCGTCATGCTCTTGTTGGCGAGCATGCCGTCGAGCGCCTGCCAATCCGCATTCTCGATATTGACGTGCTGATAGTACTCGTCCGCTTCGTTCTGCGTCGGACGGCAGATCACTTGGCCGACCGTGAACACTTCAATGTCGCGTCCAAGCGCCTTGGCTGCGGCTTTGACTTCGTTGACCTTGCTGGCATTGGCGGCAAGCGAGGTGCGCGAGCCCGCAGTGGCGACAAAGAACGCGTCGCAGTTGCGCAGCGCAAAGGCTTGGCCGATATCGGACGAACCGGCATTCATCAGAAGCGGCCGGGTCTCGCCATAGGGTTTGGGAAATGCGCGCACGCCCCTGAGCTGAAAGTATTTTCCGTTGAAATCGAAGGTGCCGCCATTCGCCCATGCCTCCTTGACGATATCGATCCATTCCTGCGCATAGTCATAACGAACATCGTGCTCGCGCTGCTTGACGCCGAACATGTCGAATTCGCCTTCGTTCCAGCCGACGACGATGTTTACGCCGATGCGGCCCTCGCCTATGTGATCGGCGGTGACGAATTCCTTGGCCGCGATCAAGGGATGAAACAGCGGTGCATGGACGGTGCCGAATACGGTCATGTGCTTGGTTGCGCCGAGCAGGCCGACCGCCCAGGTGATGGTCTCGAGCGAGCGGCCGTGGAAATCGGTGTCGCCGCCGTAGCCCTTCCAACGTGCGATCGGCAGCATGAAGTCGAGGCCCGCTGCATCGGCAAGCTTGGCCAGCGCAAGACAATCCGGCCAGCTGGCCGACCAGCGCTCGGGTACTTTCGTGGCGGTGCGCCCCGACGAGCAATTGGCGCCGAACAGCCCGATCTTCAGCGCATTGCCATTGTACATGGCCATTCTGTTTTTTAACGATGCGTTGGGCGCCAACATCGCCTCTCCCCGGTTTAGCCGTGCTTTTTTTGTCAGGCTAGCACCCCGTCAAGGGGCAAGGAAATTTACCAAATCCATACTTCCCGCATGGCATTAAACCCTTAAGGGAATACCGGAATGCCCGATCGACTGCGCGAATGGCTTTCAGCCCTACTGCGGCCCGCTCAGCTGCTTGGCGTTGTTATGATCGCCCTGCTGTGGCTGGGTCTGTTTTATCTGCTGAGCGATCATCACGGCGCACTGGCAGATCCGGAGCGGCGCCGCGCGCTTTTTGTACCCGTTGTCGTTCTACTAACCCTGCTCGAGCTGATGACGATGGCCGCGAGCATGCGGCGGCAATTGGCGGTTGAAACCATCAATCTGCGCTTCAACACGGCGCTGGAAAATCTCACGCATGGCCTCTGTATGTTCGACGCAAACAGGCGCCTTGTCGTGTGGAACGACCGCTACGCGAACCTCTACCGCCTGCCGCCGGAACTGCTAAAGGTCGGCGCGAGGCACGAGGACATCATTGCGCACCGCGTCAGGAGCGGAATTCTCAAAGGCGATACCAGCGCCGGCGCCGTCGACAAGAAGCTCGGCGCCCTGCAGAAGATGTCCTCGGAAAAAATTTCGAGCCGCATTGACGAACTGGCGGACGGCCGGCTCATTCGCGTCACGCGTCAACCGATGCAGGGCGGCGGTTGGGTCGCTACCCACGAAGACATTACTGAGCGGCACCGGCTTGAGAGCCAGCGCGAGACCATGTTGGCGCAGGAGAGCCGCCGTTTGCTTACCGAGAACGCGATCGTCGCCTTTCGCGAGCGCGTGGAAGAAATGCTTGGCGCGGTATCGAGCAGCACGGATGCAATGAAGTCGACGGCAAATACGCTGATCGGCGCATCCAAAGAGACGACGCAGCATGCCGAGGGCGCGCTCAAGGAATCCGGCGAAGCCTCCGCCAATGTCACCTTGGTCGCTGGCGCAGCCGAGGAGCTGGCGGCCTCGATTGCGGAGATCAATGTGCAGCTTGACGATACCACGCGATTGGTGGCAAGCGCTGTGGAAAAGGCCCGTGCCTCCAATGACAAATATGCCGGGCTCACGGCCGCGGTCGAGAAGATCGGCGATGTCGTCAAGCTCATCCGCAATATTGCCGGCCAGACCAATCTGCTGGCGCTGAATGCGACGATCGAGGCGGCGCGCGCTGGCGAGGCGGGCCGCGGTTTTGCGGTGGTTGCAGCCGAGGTCAAATCGCTGGCGGTCGAAACCGCCAAGGCGACCGAGGAGATCGCGCGCCACATCCTCGCAGTGCAGGAGTCGACCGGCGGCGCCGTTGCCGCCGTTGCCGCTATCGAACAGAGCATGCATGAGATCAATGCGCGCGCCTCGAACGCCGCGGCCTCGATCCTGCAGCAGGATTCGGCGACCACCGACATCAGCCGCAATGCCGCCAATGCCGCGCGCGGCACCAGCATGGTGGTTTCGGCGCTCGGCAAGCTGTCGCAGGCGGCAACCGAGACGCGTGCTGCGGCCGAGACGGTGCTCGGCGCCTCGCAGTCGGTCGACAGCTCGGTTGGCAAATTGCGCGCCGAGATCGAAAGCTTTCTCAAGAAAGTCGCGGTCTGATCCGCACGATCCGTGCTGCGCATCACCTCTGCGCATCACATCAAGGCTGTGCAGGACGCGCAAGTTTGGCTGCCGGGGATGGAGCAGCCGCAGACGCGCTTTGGGATCGCCAACCGGTTCGCGCCGCGCAGGCTCAAAGACGCGCCTGCGGATTAGTAGGCGCCCTCGTTAACAGCTGTTGCACTCGTGCCGAACGGTCGTTGTGATGCTTGGGTGTGCGCCGCCGCGCAATAGACAGGCGTCGCCTGCGAGCAAGGCTGGCGCGGATGCACCGAAGATCTGGTGCTGCCGGACAGGATTGAACTGTCGACCTCTCCCTTACCAAGGGAGTGCTCTACCACTGAGCTACGGCAGCGATCCGGGCGCAGGTGCCGGGGTCTTGACCGGCCTCGGGTGCGATGACCCAAGCACGAAGCGCGCCTTCCATGAAAAGGCGGCGATCCTTGCCACAGGGCAGGGGTTTTGTGCAAGCGGTCGGTCGGAATTCGGCCAAGCGGTTGCGGTTTGCGTGATCGCGTGCTTTCAGTTGGAGTTATGACAAAGCGCGGCAAGGCGGAAAAAATGGCGGCGCGCAACGCGCGGCTGTCGGCAGCGTTGCGCGAAAATCTCAAGCGGCGCAAGGCGCAAGCACGTGCCCGCCGGCGTGAAATCGGCAACGGGGGCGAGGCGCCGGCCCCGGAACCGGACAAGGGTTCGGCGGACCGTGAGGAAAGCCAATGCGCTTGCCAGGTTCCGCCAGGATCCGGTACGCCGGTAAGGGCTAGATGGTAGCGCCCGGTTCTGGTCCAATCAGGACCTTATTTCCCGACTAGCTTTGAATCGGTCGGCGTCAGGCCGGCCAGCATCAAAAAGGACCGGGAGTTCAAGATGGATCGGATACGGATCGTCGGCGGCCGGCCATTGAACGGCAACTTGCGCATCTCGGGGGCCAAGAACGCCACTTTGCCGCTGATGATCGCGAGCCTGCTCACCGACGAGACACTGATCCTCGACCACGTGCCCCGACTCGCCGATGTCGCACTGTTGCAGCGCATCCTCGGCAACCATGGCGTCGATATCATGGTCGGCGGCAAGCGGCCCGGCGAGACCGCTGACGACGGGCAGACCCTGCATATCTCGGCGGCGCGTATTGTCGACACGACCGCGCCCTATGAGCTCGTTTCCAAAATGCGCGCAAGCTTTTGGGTGCTGGCGCCGCTGGTAGCGCGCATGGGCGAGGCGAGGGTGTCTATGCCGGGCGGCTGCGCTATCGGCATTCGGCCGGTCGATCTGCTCATCATGGCGATCGAGCGGCTCGGTGCCAAGGTCGAGATCGAGGGCGGTTATGTGGTGGCGCGCGCGCCGCACGGACTGAAGGGCGGCGAGATCGTTTTTCCCAAAGTGACGGTCGGTGGCACGCATACGGCAATCATGGCGGCGGCGTTGGCCGATGGCACAACGGTGATCGACAATGCGGCGCGGGAGCCCGAGATCAAGGACGTCGCCGACTGCCTCAACAAGATGGGGGCGCGCATTACCGGCGCCGGCACCAAGCGCATCGTGATCGAAGGCGTTGCCAAATTGCATGGCGCGCGCCATGCCGTGCTACCCGATCGCATCGAGACCGGCACCTATGCCATGGCGGTTGCCATGGCCGGCGGCGAGATTCTGTTGCAGAACGCGCGTCCCGAGCTTCTCCAAGCTGCGCTTGACGTGCTCACTCGCGCCGGTGCCACCGTGACAGCGACCAATGAAGGCATCCGCGTCGCGCGCAACGGCTCAGGCCTCGCGCCGGTCGATGTGACCACTGCGCCTTTCCCGGAATTCCCGACCGATCTGCAGGCGCAATTGATGGCGCTGATGACGCGCGCAAGCGGCACCTCGCATATCACCGAGACCATTTTTGAAAATCGTTTCATGCATGTGCAAGAGTTGGCGCGGCTCGGTGCCCGCATCCAGCTTGAGGGCGAGCGGGCCACCATCGAAGGGGTGCCTCAGCTTAAGGGCGCGCCGGTGATGGCAACCGATCTGCGCGCCTCGGTATCGCTCGTGATCGCGGCGCTCGCCGCCGAGGGCGAGACGATCGTCAACCGCGTCTATCACCTTGATCGCGGCTTCGAACGGCTCGAAGAGAAGCTCGGTCGCTGTGGGGCGGCCATCGAGCGGCTGTCCGGCTAGAGGGTCGGTTCGAAAAAATCAGGGTCGCTGCTATGATCCGCCCGTCCCGCGCAAGCGGGGACCCGGCCTGGATTCCCGCGTGCCACTCGCCTGCACGGGAATGAGCGGAACGCTTTCGATGCTGTTAGATCTATTGCGCAAAACGGTTCGGCAAGCCCTGGTGGTCGCGTCGTTTGCTTTGGTCCTTACCGCGGCCCGGGCCGACGATTATCCCTCCCGCCCCGTGCGCCTGATCGTCGCCTTCACGCCGGGCGGCACGACCGACATCACCGCGCGGCTGATCGCCGACAAGATGCGCGACACTTTGGGTCAGGCCGTGGCGGTGGAAAACAAGCCGGGCGCCAATGGCGCGGTTGCCGCGCAATATGTGGCACAGGCCGATGCTGACGGCTACACATTGTTTTTCACGACCGTGGGTGCTGTCGCGATCAACCCCGTCTTTCACAGCGATCTTTCCTACGACCCACTGAAAAGCTTTGCACCGGTCGGCAAGGCCGCGATCAATACGCCCGTCCTGGTGGTCAATGCCGATATGAAAGTGAGCTCGGCGCGGGAGCTTGCCGATCTCGCGCGCAAGAAGCCTGGTGCGATCACCATCGGCATCACCGGGCGTGGCGCGATGTCCGATTTGAGCTTGCAAATGTTCGAATCCGCAGCCGCCATCAAACTGCAGTCGGTGCCCTATCGCGGCGCTTCGCAAGCCATTACCGACATCCTCGCGGGTCATCTCGACGGCCTGGTCGGCGATATACCCACCGTGATGGGTCAAGTGCGTGCCGGCAGGCTCAAGGCGCTGGCGGCGGCATCGAAGGAACGCTCGGATATCTTTCCGAACGTGCCGACTTTTGCCGAGCAAGGCTTTGCCGACGTCATTGCCGAAAACTGGGCGGGCGTGCTGGCGCCTGCCGGCACGCCGGCTGCCGCCATCGCCAGATTCAACAGCGCCATGGTTACGGCACTGAAGGACCCCGGCTTGCGCGAGCGGCTGCGCGAATCCGGCACCACCCCGGCGCCAAGCTCGCCTACAGATTTCGGGAACTATATTGCCGAGCAGATTGCGCGCTGGGGCATGGTAATCAAGGAGAAAAAGCTGACAGGAGAATAGGCTACTGCGGGTTACACCGTTCGCAATCTTGCTACAATGAGCGCCAACACTAACGGCTGTCACGGCGCAAGTGAAAGGGGGCGTCCAGCCATGAATAGCCACGCTATGGAATCCAGATCTGCAAAGGGATCGGGCCTGCGAAATTTGACCTTCGCCGTGCTTGCGCTGCTTGCGCTTAAGGGGACGGCTAATGCGCAGGCCGGCGACGCCCAAATGCTGAAAGAGAAGGATGCTGCGGAGGCCAAGGACATCCATCGATTCATCGATCGGCTGGAGACCGACCAGAAATACCAAGAAACAATCAAGAGCCAGGCCTCCGCGCCGGCCTCAAAGGATCCTTGGGGCAATGTACGGCCGATGACGGCCACACCGGCCAAGCCTGCCGCAAAACCGTCGGGCGTCGTCAAATCCGCCAACGGCGCCAACAAGGCCGCGGTGAAATCCACTAGCTCGGCGACATCCGCAAGCGGCGTTAGCGGGACACCAAAGAATCAGTAAGGCGAATTAATTTACGCGGCGAGCTCTCTCATGATGCGATAGAGCCGGGTTTGACCTTCGAAGCCGATGCCGGGCCGGCCCGACAGCGTGAGATAGCCGCCGTTAAGCTCGGCGTCGTCGGCAAAGCCGCCGAAATCGCCGAACACGCCGGGATAGGATTCCGCCCCACCCAGGCCGAATCCGGCCGCGATAGCAAGCGACATCTGATTGCCGCCGTGCGGAAACATCAGGCTGCGCGGCCAGCCATGGCACGCCAACATGGCGAGCGTGCGTGCGTATTGCACGATGCCATAGGCCTGCGGCGGGTCGACCTGGATCACGTCCGCTCGCTCAGGCTTCAATCCGCCGAAACGCACCAGATTTTCCACGTCCTGCGTTGAAAATAGATTTTCGCCGGTTGCAAGCGGCGCGTCATAGACGCTGGCGATTTCGGCGAGCAGCGCGAAATCGAGCGGATCGCACGGCTCCTCGAACCAACGCAGCGCAAATGGTCTCAAGCCGCGCGCATAAGCGAGCGCCTCGTCGCGCAAGAATTTCGAATTGGCATCAACGGCAAGCTTTCCGTTCTGCGGCAGGATCGACTTGATTGCTTCGACGCGGACCAAATCATCTTTCAGTGCCACGCCGCCCACTTTCATTTTCACCATCGTGTAGCCGGCATCGAGATGCGCCTTCATCTCGTCCTGCAGGGCCTTGATCGTCTTGCCCGGCGCATACCAGCCGCCCCCCACATAACAAAAGACCTTTTCGGCAATCTTGCCGCTGTTGTAGCGCTCGGCGAGCAGGCGATGCAGCGGCTTTTCGGCGATCTTGGCCACGGCATCCCAGACGGCGACCTCGATCGTGCCGATGCCGATCGAGCGTTCGCTGTGGCCGCCGGATTTCTCGTTCTGCATCATCACGGCGAGAATTCTTTCCGGCGAGAAATTGTCGCCGGCCTCATTGAGCAGGGAACGCGGCTCGGCCGTCAGGATGCGCGGAATAAAGCGCGCACGCATCTGCGCGCCGCAGGCATAGCGTCCGGTCGAATTGAAGGCGAAGCCGCAAACCGGCTTGCCGTCGCGCTTGACGTCGGTGATTACGGCCACCACCGACGTCGTCATTTCCGAGAAATTGAAGCTCGAATTGGCGAGCGTCGAATTCAGCGGAATCGCGGTCTCGCGGATGTCGACGATACGCATGTCCGGCTCGACCGCGTTACTGAATCTGCGGAATCTTGGCGTCGACAATGACGCGGCGCCACTTGTCGACTTCCTTTTTGATGTAGGCTTCGAACTCGGTCGGCGTGCTGGCGACGACATCGAGTCCGAGCTCGGCGCACTTGGCTTTCACGTCGGGCAGCTGCATCGCCTTGACAATCTCGCGATTGAGCAAATCGACGATCTCTATCGGCGTTGCCGCCGGCACCAGCACGCCCTGCATGGTTTCGGATTCCTGACCCTCAACGCCCGATTCCAGCATTGTCGGCACGTCGGGTAGCACCGCCGAGCGCTTGAGCGCGGTGAGCGCAATGCCACGCAGCGTGCCGCTGACGATATGCGGCTGCGCCGTGGTCATATTGGCAAAGCCGACCGGCGTCTGTCCGGCCACCGTGGCCTGGATCGCAGGCGCGCCGCCCGCATAGGGCACGCTCGGCTGATCGTATTTGAACGTGAGCTTGAACAGTTCGGCGGCGAGCTGCGGTGTAGTGCCCAGGCCCGAATTGGCGATGGCGTATTTGCCCGCATTGGCTTGCAGCAGCGCCACCAATTCCTTCACCGTCCTGGCCGGCACGGAAGGGTGCACGACCAGGATATTCGGTGCCGCTGCGGCGAGCGACACCGGCATAAAATCCTTGAACGGATCGTACGGCTTGTTGGCGTAAAGGCTTGGATTGACCACGTAGCTCGAGCTTGCCACCAGGAGCGTGTAGCCGTCCGGCGCGGAGCGCGCGACTTGCAGCATCCCGATATTGCCGCCGGCGCCGGGGCGGTCTTCGACATAGAACTGCTGCTTCAGGCTCTGCGAGAGCTTATCGGCGAGAAGCCGCGCCGTCAGGTCGGTCGGTCCGCCCGCGGTGAATGGCGCGATGATCTTGACCGGATGATCCGGATAGCCCGCCGCGGCAGGCCGCGCTCCGCCGATCGCTGCCACGACGGCGGCCGCCAAAAAATATTTTGCGCGGGCGCGCATAAAATCCTCCTTGTCTTGTTTTGCTGCCCGTCAATCGACGTGGATTCCTGCCGCCTTCACCACGGCATCCCAGCGCGCCGCTTCGCTCTTGATGCGCGCGGCGAATTCCGAAGGCGTATTGGCCACGGCAATGAAGCCGAGCGTGTCGAGCTTTGCCTTGACCGGCGGCTCGGCGACCATTTTCACGATTGCGTCATGCCATTTGTCGATGATGGCCTGCGGCGTGCCGGCAGGCATCACGATGCCGGTCAGCGTATCGCTTTCCAAGCCCGGCACGCCTTCTTCGCCGCTGGTCGGCAGATTGGGCAGCGCCGCAACGCGCCGATTGGCAAGAACGGCGATGCCGCGCACGCTGCCGTCCTTGATGCTGCCAATGGCCGGCGGCAGAGCGGTGAAGGCGATCGGCGTGTGATTGCCCATGGTGGAATTGACGGCGAGCGGCGCGCCGTTGAACGGCACCATGACCATGTCGAGGTTGAATTTCTGCTTGAACAGCTCGCCGGCCAAATGCGGTGTCGAGCCGGTCGCCGGCTGGGCGAAGCTATATTTGCCCGGATTGGCCTTGATCAGAGCGATCAGCTCCTTGAGAGTCTCGGCCGGCACCGACGGATGCACCATCACCACGTTGGGCGAGGCCGCGACGAGCGAGATCGGCGCAAAATCCTTGATCGGGTCATAGCCGATTTTCGAATACATGCTCGGATTGATGATGAAGCCGGTGGAAACGACAAGCACGGTGTAGCCGTCCGGCGCGGCACGCTTGGCGGTTTCGACGCCGAGATTGCCGCCGGCACCAGGCAGGTCCTCAGCATAGATCTGCTGGCCGAACATGTCGGACAGCCGCTCCGCCACCATGCGGCCGATGACGTCAGTCGGACCGCCGGCGGCAAAGGGCACGATCATGCGGATCTTGTGGTCGGGGTAGCTGTCGGCTGCCCGAAGCGGCGAGGCGCTGGCGAGGCTCATGCACAGCAAAATTGCACGCAAAACGGTGGCTCGAGCACGACCAACGACGGACCTCATGGTCTCCTCCCCTCGGCTTTGCCGGCAATGCTATCATCGGCAAAGCGCCGCGGGGAGCGTGCGCGGAGAAATTGTTTCGGTTTAAGTGAAAGGTAGGGGCAGCCGATGGCGGGCAAAAAAGTGACGCGGGACGATCTGCGTGCGGCCGCGGAGAAGTACAAGAACTGGGGCAAATGGGGTCCGGACGACGAGATTGGCACGCTCAATTATACGAGCCCGGAAGACATCGTCGCCGCGGCGCGCCTCGTGAAGAAAGGCAAGGTGATCTCGCTCGCGTTGAATTTCGACAACAATGGACCGCAGGGCGGCAAGACCAGTTATCCTGCGCTCGGCCGCATCAATCCGTTGCACACCATGCTGCGCACCGGCACCGATGCCTATGCCGGCGTGCTCGACAAGCGTGGCATTCGCGCCGCCGACGACATGGTGGTGATCCCGCTGCAATGCGGCACGCAATGGGACGGGCTCGGCCACGTCTTCTATGAAAATTACATGTGGAACGGCTATGACTGTCGCGAAGTGTCGTCGTTCGGCGCGCAAAAATGCGGCATCGAAAAAACCAAGGACAAGATGGTCGGTCGCGGCGTCTTTCTCGATGTCGCGCGCGCTCTCGGCAAGGAATATCTGGAGGACGGGTACGGAATCACCTGCGACGATCTCGAGGCGACCGCCAAGAAACAAAATGTCGAATTCAAGCGCGGCGATTACATCATCGTTCGCACCGGCCAGATGGAGCGCTGCTTGAGCGCCGGCAGCTGGGACGGCTATCCGGGCGGCGACGCGCCGGGCTTCGCCTTTGAGACGCTCGAATTTGTGCACCGCACCGAGCTTGCGGCACTCGCCAGCGACACCTGGGGCTGCGAAGTGCGGCCGAACAATACCGAAGGCGGCATCAACCAGCCTTGGCACTGGATCACTATTCCGATCATGGGCATGACCATGGGCGAGATCTTTTATGTGAAGGATCTCGCCGAGGATTGCGCCAAGGACGGCGTGTACGAGTTCATGTTCGTTGCGCCCGCGATCCCGATCACCGGCGCGGTCGGCTCGCCGACCAATCCGCTGGCAATCAAGTAGCTTGTTTGCTCGGCGCGCATTTGCGGCCAGTCAGGAAAGCGAGTCCGGCGAGCGCGGTGATGAGGGCGGCGAAGCTGATATGCGCGGGAAGCGGTCCTGCGGCCGCTGTCAGGAGCCCGATGCCGATCACCGGAACGGAATTTCCGACGAACAGAGCGACGAAATAGCTCGAGGCCACCTCGCTGCGCTGGTCGGCCGGGGCGATGCGGTTGATCACTTCGAGACTGCCGCGATAGCCGAGCCCGCCGGCGATGCCGCCGGCCGCCGTGGCGAGGATAAGAAGCGGCATAGAGCGGGCAAGTTCTGCGCCGACCAGAAGCCAGACGCTCGGGATCAGCAGCGCCAGAGCGCTGAACATGGCGGCGTCACTGGCAAGTCTGCGGGTCGACAGGATCGTCAGCGCGGCGATGGCGAAGAGTTCGCATACAATCGCGCCGGCAACAGCCGGATCGGATTGGTGCAGGCTTTCGCCCAATAGGCCTGGAATTAGCGCGGCATAGAAGCCGATCAGCGCGAAGGCCGCGAAGCCGGCGACGGCGGGCGAAACGAATTGCAGCCGTATCCGCGTCGGAACGCCGATCCGCGGCTTAAGCGAGAGATCGCCGAGGCGGCGCTTCGGATTTCTCATCGTTTCGGGTGCGCAGCTGACCGCGCCGACCGTGCCGCAAAGCAGGATGCCATAGACCAGGAAGGGCAGGCGCAGCGGCAGGGGCGCGAATTGCGCGAGCAATCCGCCGAGCAGAGGACCCGCGGCGCAGCCGACGAAGTTTGCGGCCGCCGCAATGCGTGCGGCAAGTCCGCTCTCGCGCTCGGCATAAAAGTCGGCGATCCAGGCGGTGGCCGCGCCGCTCGCCAATCCGGTGGAGAAGCCGCTCAACGCCCGCGCCGCGAACAGCCATCCGGTGCCTGAGGCGAAGCCGAATGCGGCAGTGCTCGCCAGTGCAATTGCGATCGCCGGTACGCTGGTGCGGCGCCGCCCGACTTGGTCGGCGAGCCGTCCGAACAGCAGCAGCGCCGCGAGATTTCCCAGCACATAGACCGCGTAGATCAGCGTCAAGGTAACGCCGGAAAATCCGAATTCCCGCCGGTACAGCGGATAGAGCGGCGTCGGCAATATCGCGCCGACGAACATGACCCCAAGTCCGCTCGCGACAATCGCCAGTGCGGCGATGCCGCGCGGCCGGATCATGCGATTGCGCATTGTTTCTCGTTGCTTATGTTTACACCGTCGTCGACTGCGCAATAACGCGATCCAACGCGATATCCAAGATGGGTAGGCCAAGATGAGCACCGACTTGGGCGCCAAGCGCTATCCTGTCAGCCACACTGAAACCGAGTGGCGCAAAATTCTCACGCCGGAACAGTATTATATCATGCGCGAGCATGGCACCGAGCGGCCGGGCAGCTGCGCGCTGAACTACGAAAAGCGGGCCGGCACGTTCTATTGCGCCGGCTGCGGTCAAAAGCTGTTCGCCTCGAAGAAGAAATTCGAAAGCGGCACCGGCTGGCCGAGCTTCAATGATCCGGAGCCGGGCGCGGTCGAGACTTCGACCGATACGAGCTATGGCATGGTCCGCACCGAGGTGCATTGCAGCCGCTGCGGCAGTCATCTCGGTCATGTGTTCGAGGACGGCCCGCCGCCGACCCATCTGCGCTATTGCATCAATGGCGTGGCGATGAACTTCAAACCGGAATGAGTTCGCTTCGTCCCGACTGACGATGCGGGCGCGCCAAAAACGCGCTATTGAGTTGGCAGCGCGGATGGCGCAGTGGCAAGCACGATGACCCGGGTGCCGACCGGAGTTCGGTTGTAAAGGTCGATAACATCGTCATTGGTCATGCGGATGCAGCCGGCCGAGACGTTATGGCCGATGGTCCATGGCTCATTGGTGCCATGGATGCGATAGAGCGTGTCTTTATTGCCCTGCCACAGATAAAGCGCGCGTGCGCCGATCGGGTTGTCTGGGCCGCCCGGCATGCCGTAACCGCTCTGCAATTGCACCATGTGCTCGCGCAGCTCGGGCTTTCGCTGCAGCATTTCCGCGGGTGGATACCAATCCGGCCATTCCTGCTTGCTGTGAACTGTCGCCAGGCCCGACCAGCCAAATCCCTCGCTGCCGACGCCCACGCCGTAGCGGATTGCTTGTCCGCCGCCCTGCACCAGATAGAGAAAGTGGCTGCCGGGGTCGACAATGATCGTGCCAGGTCGCTCTGGCGAGGGATACGCGACAACGCGCCGTGCAAATGCCGGATCGGCTTCGCGCGGCACGGGCGCCGTCGTCGTGCAGGCGTGCAGACAAAACAGCGCAATCGCGACGATGCCTGCAACGGCGCAACGGTTCGGAACGCTCCCGCTCCTCGGTCCCATCCCACGGTCTCATAGCCGTGTAAGCTGCGTTCGGTCCGCAATTCTAGACTAAAACGCAGTCCCGGTCTTTGGCCGGCGCCCCGCTATTTGGGCGCGATTTTTTTGACCCGCCTTTCAGTGGTCATCTCTTTGCTAACGGCGGGACCCGACATGTCGGCCGTTGCGTCAATGGCGCGGCGCATCCGGTCGAAGATAGCCGACCGCATCCATGGCTTCGCGCAGCCCCTCCTCGCCGAGGATTTCGCTGATCAGCCTGGGCAATTCGTCTCTGCGATATTTGCCGGTCTCCAGATGATCTTCAAGAATCGCCTGCACTTCAACAACACGTTCGCAGATCGCCCATATCGGGTTTTTCATTGACCGCCCCATGACGCACGCCCCATGACGCAACAAATTCCCACCTTGCAAATTTGCTTTTGCACATGCGGCTGAAATATGACGGTCCTTGTGCATGAAGAGGCTTGAGCAAAAAAATCGGGCTCACGAAGAATTTGTGAGCCCGATCGGCTGCTTGCGTTGGTGGTGAGGTCAATCGACTGAGATTCCGCTGGCCTTTATTGGGACTGCCCATTTCTCGATTTCGCTTGGGACGAACCGCTTGAGATAGTCGGTCGTGGTGCGATCATGCTGAACCAGATCAGTGCCGATCGCCTCCATGTGCGAGCGCACATCCTGCGAGTTCATCGCCTGAACAGTGGCGTCGTGCAGCTTGCGGACAATGGCGTCGGGTGTATTGCGCGGCAGGAACAAACCGATCCAGTTGTTCGCATCAAAATTGGCGAGCCCCTGCTCCGCGGCCGAGGGCACATCAGGCAGCACCGGAGAACGGCGGCGAGACAGTATGACGATGGGCTTGACGGCACCGGCTTTGATCTGCGGCAGCTCGGTGGCCACAGCATCGCACAGGTAATCAATTCTCCCGGCGATAAGGTCCTGCAAAGCCGGTGCCGAGCCGCGATACGGGACGTGCTGAACGTCGATGCCAAGAGCAGAATTCAACAACACGCAACCGAGATGGGTCGATGATCCGCTGCCGCCTGAACCGAAGGACATCTTGGCGGCATTTGCCTTCGCATAGGCGGAGAATTCTTTGAGCGTTGCCGCCGGAAAGTCTTTGCGCACAACCAGCACCAAAGGCTGCTCGGCGATGAGAATGACCGGCGTGAAGTCACTGGTTGCGTTGTATAGCGGCTTCTTATAGAGCGTTTGGTTGTAAGCCTGCGTGCCTACGGTGCCCAACAACACTTGGTAGCCGTCAGGCGTCGCCAGCGCCACGCGCTGCGCTCCGACCATTCCGCCGGCACCGCCGACATTTTCGACGATGACCTGCTGCTTGAGAATGTCGCTGAGCCGCTGCGCGATGATCCGGCCGACCACGTCAGTCGGGCCGCCAGCGGCGAACGGCACGACCATGGTAATCGGCCGGGTCGGCCACGTCTCGGCGTGGGCCCTCCCGCCGCAGGCCATCCCGGCCGCCAACAGCCCTGCAACAATCGCCGCAGTAATTCGCTTTATCATGATCACGCTCCCCCTCCTTGACGCGGCTGCACGCGCTGCGCGCGCTGCGCGCCGATTGAGAGTTTCATTACAGTCAAACGCCTCTTTGCCGGCCCGCGGCGGTGCCGCGCCCGCACCACCAATCCGCTTGCAGACCAATTTTGTGAGATTGTTTCAGGACGTCGACGGTTCACGCATTGCTCAACCCCACCAGCTGATAAGATTCCGATCAACACGGATCAAGCGTCGTTGCCAATCAGCATTACTAATCAGCTTATTTCTGCACCGTGATGACTGGGCTTTGTGGCGAGATCGCGTTCCTACAACGAACGACGTGACAGATTGAGGTGCTGTCGGGCTTTTTGTGTCGGATTCATGACATTGTACATAAACCATAACGTTAATTGCGCCATATTCAATTCTCAACCACGTCTAGGCGCTGCCACAATTTTGGAATTAGTCGGCAGTGCGTAAGCTAGTGCGTTGGGGGTGCGTTATGCGTAGCCGTTGTGCCGTCGCGTTTTTTGTCGGCTTGGCCGCCATTGTGTTCAGCGTCGATCTCTCGGCACAAGTCATTCCGAAATCAATCCAGCAAGGCGGCACCGACGCGGAACTGCGTGAGAAGAAGAACGCCTGGACGGTGGGTATCGTCGGCGGGCTGCTCTCCGGCACGTATATGCGCTTCGTCGACGAAATGGCCACGGTGCTGAACAACGGAGACGATCTGCGCATTCTGCCGATCGTATCTTACGGCGCCGCCTCCAATCTGGACGATCTGCTCTACCTGCAAGGCGTCGACGCCGCGGTGACGCAGTCGGACGTGTTTGAATATTTCCGCACGCAGCGCAAGACGCCAAATCTCGAACAGCGCGTGCAATATGTGATCCGTTTGCCCATTTCAGAACTCCACATCCTGGCCCGCGATGACGTGCACAGCCTGGAAGATTTGCGCGGTAAGAAAGTCAATTTCGGACCAGCCGGGACCGGCGCAAGCCTGACCGGCACCATTGTCTTTCAGCGGCTCGGCATCAATGTCGATCAGGTGCAGATCGATCAGCCCTCGGCGCTGCAGAAATTGCGCTCGGGCGAGATCGACGCGATCGCGCGCGTCATACCGAAGCCGATCGATTTCTTTGCCAGAATCCCGCCGAATTCCGGCTTGCATCTGGTGAATATCCCCTTCACCAAGACCTTTTCCGACCTGTACACGCTTGGTCAGTTCACCAAGGCCGAATATCCAAATCTGCTGCAGGGCAACGATAGCATCGATACCATTGCGGTTCCGGGGGTGCTGGCGGTCTATAATTGGCAGAAGAAACAGGACCGTTACCGCAAGGTCGAGCGCTTCGTCCAATATCTGTTTAATCGGTTTGATCGGCTGCAGCAGCCGCCCTTCCATCCGAAGTGGCGCGACGTCAATCTGGCGGCAACCGTTCCAGGCTGGACCCGATTCAGCGTTGCCCAGGCGATGCTGGATCAACTGCAGACGCAGCAGCAGCAGCAGCGCAGCGATTTTCAGGCCTTCCTCAGCACGCGACAGACTGTGCCAGAGAACGACGCCGATCGCGAGGCACTGTTTCGCCAGTTCCTAGAGTGGCAGGCGCACGCACACCACTGAGGGGGGAGGGATGTTCCTCGACCTCAATCCGGTGCTGCTTGTGTTGCTGCTTGCCTTGCCAGCCTTCGTTCTAGGCTATCTGCGCGAGAGCCTCGTGATTTGGCGCTTGCGGCCGCAGTTTCTGCTGCACAAATCCGAAACCTTCGAGTTGAATCGGGCGGTGCGGCTGCAGCAGAAAATTGCGCGTCGTCTCGACGCGATGATCGAAGGGGAGCAAGCGCCCAAGCGCTTCTGGCATTTCTTTTTTCAACCGGAGCAGACGGAGGCGGTCGCCGAGCGGGTCGATCTCGAAGTCCATGCACATCAGTTGCGGTCGATCATAAGCGATCTCAGGGCACGGCCGCTGCAGCGGCTCAAATGCTTGATCGCCATCAAGAGCTCGCAATTCGCCTTGGGCAAAGCGATCACCGTGCACATCGTGAGCCTTGGACTGTTGTCGATCCTGGCATTTCACAGCAACCAGGCGTCGGCCTCTTCCTCAGGGCTGTTAAGCGCTACGGACGTCGCCGGCTGGCCCGCTTTCGGCGAAAGCTTTCTCTACGCCAATGCGGTGGCTGCCGGCTTTGCAATTCTGGCCGCCCCGCCGTTCTATGCATTGCGGCAGCTGGTTTTGCGCCGTCAATACAGCATTGAATTTTGTGTGTTTAAGGATTTGGCCGATCTTGATCCCGACCAATCGACCGAGCAGTTCGAAGACGATGCCGCTGAGGCCTCGCTGCAGCCACACGACTTGGATGCTGATCACGAAAGTCATGACTGGGCGGCAGTGCTCGGCCTTTCCCGGGCAGCGAGCGTGGATGAAATAAAAGCGGCCTACAGAGCCTTGATGAAACAGAACCATCCCGACCGTGTGCACGGCATGTCGGCGGAATTTCGTGAACTCGCGGAGCTGCAAACTAAGAGGATCAATGCCGCCTATCAGGAAGCGCTGTGCATGGCATCTTAAGCATCGAAAATTCGATGCCACGGAAGACGAAAACGCGCCGCGTCAAACAGTGGCGTCCGCGACCAGAAAATGCGCATCACCGCTGCAAATGTCATTTTCTCTTTTTGGAACGATCATCAAAGTGCCGCAATCAACAACAACTCTTTGTGATGTGTCCGTGCATGTCCGCGTATCGCAATCAAACGCGCGCATCCTACAAGCACGGCTTTGTCCGGTATCAGACGTTGCGGCTCTGCAACTCAAGTGTGTGTGTTGCGTAAAGGGTAGTCCGCCGCTTCGGGGGGAGAATGGGGGGACGTTTGCGGCGGTACAGCGGTCGTTCCAGGTACCTCGTATTGACCGCGGTCGTGCCGACCGCAACCGTTTCCCTGCTATTGCCGCAACTGAACGAATGACTCATAAGCCGGGAGCGGGTAGCACGCCTTCGGCGGTCCTGTCCTTGGCCGACGTGCCGTTAACGGAGATAAACTGGAACGCAGCATTAGGCATCCAATGAAATTTGCCGTGACCGAACGTCAGCAACAGAGGAGAAGTTGGCCCGTTTTGTAGACGTCGGAGCTTGAAAGCGCGGGAGGCGATCATGAGTTCTCCGATCAATCACGATGAAAATGTTGATGCATCATTGCAATATGCCCCGCCGTGGGCGCGGCGATTGAGTGCCGGGCGGACCGAAGTGGTGACCGAGGGGCCGCAAGGCTTGCCGGTCCAGCGCCAAAGCTCTGGGCAAGAGCCGAGCAATTTCAGCGGCGATCGGGCGATCCAGGAGCTGTATCGTCAATTGACGCTTAATCCGGACAAAATTCCGGAGCCGATTTTCGAAGAGTCGCGAAGCCTCTGGCCGATTGTGCTGCGGCTCGGCGCAGTCGTTGGCGTCGCTGCGAGCGTTGCCGCCGCGGTTGTGGCGCTGCCCGGGGCGGGAAAGATCGTTCACAAAGCGACGACCTCGGCAAGCGAGCCGCCGACGCAGCAGACGGCGAATCGCGTCAAAGTCGTTCGGCCGGACGCGCAGGATCTCGTGCAGGTGGCAAGTGCCGCGGACAAGGCAAGTCCTACGGCAACGGACACCGGCAAATCGCAGATTTCCATGCTGGAAAGCTCTCCTCCAGTCGCCTCGACGGTGCAGCAGGTGACGGCCCCAAGCCATCCGATCGAGCGAACGCCGCAAGCCTCGGCATCACCCCCGCCCGCGCCGCCGGCGATCCAGGCGGCGAAGAGCGAAGCGCCGGCGCGCGATCCGCAGCAGCAGAGCCCACCCCGCTCGTCCGAAGACGCGCCGGCTCAGAAGCCAGCGCCTTCCGGCAGTCAACCGTCTCTCGACCCCGCTGAAATGGCGACGCTCATCAAACGCAGCCAGGCTTTCATTCAGAATGGAGACCTGCCGTCGGCGCGCATCCTGCTGCAACGCGCAGCAGACGCCGGCAGCCCGGATGCGGCACTGGCGCTTGGCGCAACTTACGATCCGGTGGCCATTCGACAGCTCGGCGTCATCGGCTTGCAGCCCGACCCGGCGCGCGCTCGCGCTTGGTACGAAAAAGCCGCGGCGCTGGGCTCGGCGGTAGCCTCGCAAAAGCTCGCCGACTTGTCGCGGGCGCGGTGAGGATTTTCGGCGCGCCGGATGCGCGCCACGGCCGCTGACCTGAGGTTCTGCGCGGATTGCCCGATCGCGCGGCGGGGTTCGATCACGTTTAGTGCCCGAGCAAATCCCGTACCGCGCGCCCGGCTTGATCGATGGCGAGATGGGCATAGGCGTCGCCGCCGGCATCCGAGTTGGCGATGGCGACCCGACCATGGGTCCGCCGCGCCACTTCGAGGACGCGCTCTTCGTAGTCGTCCGGATCGAACAGCGAATTCGCCACATAACCGTAGCCGTGCGGCCAGCGATTGACGGTGATCGCCGCGATATCGCGTCCGCTCGAAAAGCCGGCGGGGCCGAGCATGCGATCGAGCTGATCGCGGATGCGCGTCTCGAAATCGGCAAATGTCATCGTAAGCAATTTCTCCCGGCCGATGCGAAACTGCGCGCGGGCATCGAGTCCTGAATTCGGCGCGCCAGGCACATGCTCAAGATGCAGCACCATCGGCTCCGCCGGATCGCGCGGATGGCGATAGCCGCCGAGATCGACCGGGAAATCAAGCGCGGCCTCGCTGAAGAAAGCGGTTGGCGCGGCAATCCCTGAAACCTTCAGTGCGAGCCATGGCTCCCAATTGCGCACGGCCACATTGGCATAGACCAGGGGCGTCTTGACATTCTGCGCAAGCGCCGCGCGTTGCGCCGCCGGCAGTTCCGGCATCAGATAGGGGATCATCATGTGAAAGCAGGCCAGCACAGCATGCTTTGCGGTGACGCGGTGCGGCGCGCCGCCGCGCACATAGCCGATGGTGACCTCATCGTTCGTCTGGCGCACGTCTATCACGGTCGAATCGAGGCGGACCCGCACGGCGTTCTCGTCGCGGTCGAGCCGGTCATAATCGAACGGTGCGAGCACGATGTCGTCCATAGTCGTGCCGGTCGCAACGCCCGGGATGAACGAACGCACCAGAAGGCGGGCCAGCGAGGCGTTGCCATCGGGGAAATGATAGATATAGGGCTCGCGCCATTCGGCCGGCATCTCGTGGGAAAGGCCTAGGCCGGCAAAGCCCGGATAACCGAAATCGCGCAGGTCGGCGGCAGCGACCGCGTCGGCGCCAAGCCCGAAAAAGCCAAGCGGCCGTCCTTGAAAGCAATTCGCCACCTCCTCGCTGCAGCCGCAGATCCTGATCAGGTAGTCGCGATAGCTTGTGGTCTTGAGAATATGCTGTTTTTGCTCAGCCGATTTGCCGGCAAGCGGATCGCGCTGGGCTTGGTAGAGCGAGCGCAATTGCGTCTTGCTTTCGTCGGAGAGTGGCGTGGCCGCGATGAACTGCTCAAGCCCGGGCCGCGCCTCGTGTCCGCGCGATAACATGACGTCATCCGGGACGAGCGTGTCGCGCCCAAATGTCTCGCGATCGAAGAATACGCCGCGCGACAGCCCGAGCGAGCCATAGAAGCCGTCGTCGAACGCAACCTCAAACCGCGCCACGTCGACGCCCAGATCACGCAACAGGCTTTTGGCGACGTCGCTCCATAATGTCTTCGGCGACTGGATCGACTGGCTGCCCCCATAGCCGATCAGAAGCCGCTGGCTGGGCTTGAATTCATTGCGCTTGGCATGGCCGCCAAAATCATCGCAATTGTCGAGGACAAGGATGCGCACATCCGAGCCAGCGGCGCGGCGATAAAACCACGCGGCGGCGAGTCCGCTGATGCCTCCGCCGACCACGACGAGATCGTAATCAGCTTCGATCGCAACATCGTCGATACCAAAGCGTCGGCCCTCGCGCGCAAAAGCGTGGGCCACTTCGAACGAGCCGGCATGCTGACCGCGCATGCCGGTGAGCGCCGGCGGATAGCGCGCCGGATCGGCGGCAAGCTGCGTCATCGGCGTCAGGCCCGAGGCAATGGCGAGCGCCGCGCCGTTGAGAAAATCGCGACGGGTGACGGAAGGCATAACGGAAGTCTAGCACACCCGATCGCACAGATTTGAGACCGCGCTGACAGCCGCAATCACGGCCGTTTGGTCGGCAGTGTCGCGCGCCGTCAAGGCCAAGTTTGCGCCAATCACGGAGGCTCCCGCGCACTTTATGGCATTGCGGCCCTCTCAAATCTATGCATTACCGGCTGGGTGGTGAAAAATCCCGCGCGGTCGACCCGACAAATCGAGCTAAGGCCCAGGCGGCAGAGGCGGAACGGGCGGCACATGCGCCGCCTCGGGCTTCCCGCGATTGAGCCACGTCATCGACAGATAGGCGCCGACCCACGAGCCCGATGCGGCGAACAGAACATAGACCGCATTCGACGTGTAGCTGATCACCGACACGGCAGCGAGCAAATACCAGACTGCGCTCCAATTCGCCGCCCGAATGCGATGGCGCGCCGCCACGGCCGCGGTAAACATCACAAAGACGGCGTCGGTGACAATGGTGGCGCCAAACACCGCCGCTGCGATTAACGGATTGAAATGCGCAAAGGGGAGGTTGATTTCCATGTCGTTGCTCTCTCGCTCTACCGCGGTCCGATTTGCCTGATTGCCGGAGAGTGAAGCATCTTATACAGCCTGTCGGCTCCGGGAACCTTTTCGCCGCGTGGGCGTCTAATGTCGGTTTACGCCAGACGCTGAGGATCCATGCAGCCCGAGCCAAAACTCGCTGATCTAGCCGCCGATGACGATCTCGTGCTTCGCGCGCGGCACAGGGACGAAGATGCCCTTCGCGCGATCATCCGCCAGAACAACCGGCGCCTGTTCCGCCTTGTCCGCAGCATCGTGCGCGATGACAGCGAGGCCGAAGAGGTTGTCCAGGAAAGTTACGTCCGCGCGTTCACCAAGCTGGCTGAGTTTCGCGGCGACGCGCGATTGACGACTTGGCTGACGCGCATAGCGCTCAATGAAGCCTATGGCCGTCTGCGCCGGCGCCGCACCAGGAGGGTCTTCGAAAAGCTTCAAGCCGCGTCCGCGGAAATCATCCTGTTCCCGTTAGCGTCTATGCAGCCCGATCCCGAACGCATCATGGCCCAGAACGAAATCCATAAAATCCTCGAGCGGGCCATTGACGCGCTTCCGGAGCCGTTCCGTGTCGTCGTGGTGGCGCGGCTGGTCGAAGAAATGAGCATCGAAGAAACTGCCGATTTGCTGGGTCTGCGCCCCGAGACCGTCAAGACGCGGCTGCATCGCGCCCGCAAGGCGTTACGCGACGACTTGGAGCGCCAACTCGGAAGGCATCTGACCGAGGCGTTTCCATTTGCCGGCGCACGGTGCGAGCGTATGGCGGAGGCGGTCATCGCTACGCTTCGCCGTTCGAGCTGAAGCCGAGCATACAAATCTCTGAAACCTTTCAAGCGCTCGCGCATCCAAGGGCGTGAAAGGCTGCGTCCGATGCAGCCGCCAATCACGGAGGTTTGCCGATGACACTCGTCAAGATCGCCGCCGCCTTCGCCGCATTGTTGCTCGCTGGCGGCGTGGCTCAGGCCCAAGGGGCAAAGCCGAACGACGCGCAAATCGCGCATATCGCCTACACGGCGGGCAAGATCGATATCGAGGCCGCGCAGCAGGCGGTGCAAAAAAGCAAGAACAAGGACGTTGTCGAATTCGCCAACGACATGATTCGCGATCACACGGCGATCAACGACAAAGCCTTGGCGCTGGTGAAAAAGCTGAACGTGACGCCGCAGGACAACGACACCAGCAAGGCGCTTGCCAAGCAGGCGGCGGAAAAGCGCGCCGAACTCGCTAAGCTCAACGGCCCGGCCTTCGACAAAGCCTATATCGACAATGAGGTCGCCTATCACAAGACGGTCAACAACGCGCTGCAAAATACGCTCATCCCGTCAGCGACCAATCCTGGGCTCAGGGACCTGCTGACCACCGGACTGAAAATCTTTCAGGGCCATCAGCAGCACGCCGAGCACGTCGCAGCTTCCTTGAGATAGGGTCAGCGATGCGTGCCACGGCACTGGCGCTCGGCACCGCGGCGCTCGTTCTGGCGTCAGGAGCCGGGCATGCCGAGGTCATTCGGATCAAGATTGCAAATGTCGCCTACCAGCCAGCACAGGTCACTGCGCATGTCGGCGACACGATCGAATGGGTCAATGCCGACGTCGTCGCGCATACGGCAACCGCGCGCAACGGTGCCTTCGATCTTGTCATGGCGCCGAACGGCAAGAACAGCATTGTTTTGAAAACGGCAGGTGCCATCGATTACTACTGCAAATATCATCCAAACATGACGGGACAAATTTCCGTTGTCCGCGACTAGATGTGAACTTTCGGGAGGTTGTCCGCGCGGCTCGGTAAGCGGGAAAACAGTAGATATACAGAAGAGCCTGTCATGCCGCCTTGGCGCCCCACAGCCGCTCGCTCGCGATTGCGGCGCCTTCGCTCAGCGCGCGCAGCTTTGCCCAGACGATGCTGTCAGCGACCATCGGCTCTTCGCGCACCGCCGTGCCGAAGCCGCAATCGACGCCGGCGATTACGCGCTCGCGGCCGACGATATCGGCATAGCGGCCAATGCGCTGCGCGACAAGGCGTGGATGCTCGACGAAATTGGTCGTGGAATCGATGACGCCGGGAATGAGAATCTTGTCATCGGGAATTTTGATCGTCTTCAGATCTTCCCATTCGTGATCGTGGCGCGGATTGGCCGCCTCGATGCTGATCGCCTGCACGCGCGCCTTGAACGCGATGTCGATGATTTTGGTCACCGGCAAATCGTGGGTGTGCGGTCCCTCGTAGTTTCCCCAGCAAATGTGCAGCCGCACGCGGTCGGCGGGAAGGCCTTCGATCGCCGCATTGAGCGCCGCGATGTTGCGCTCGGCGATCTTGGTGCGAAATTCATCGTCGGTGAGATGACGATATTGATTGTTGCGCGCCGAACCGAGGTCTGGGGCGTCGATCTGCAGCACGAAACCAGCCTCGACTATGGCGCGATATTCAACTTTGAGCACATCGGCGAGCGCTGCGACATAGGCCTCTTCACTCGGATAATGCAGATTGATGATGAAGCGTGTGAGAATGCCCGGTGAGGGCGCCGTCATGAACACTTCGGCCGGCTGTGCCTTCGCCGCGGCGGCTTTGACATGTGCGATGTCGCGGTCGAGCGCAGAGCGGTCCTGGTAGCGCAATTCGCCGACGCAGCCCGGAAAAGCCACCGCGGCGAAGCTGCCCTTCTGGCCGAAATCCGGATGCGCCAACAGATCGCGGCCGATCATGATGTCGCGACCCTTTTGCGCGGCGCGTGGATCGGGCGCGATGCCGCTGACACGATGGCGGATATAAGTGGTGTAGGATGGCTTGCTCATCTCGCCGTCGCTGACAATGTCGACGCCGGCGGCCACCTGTTGTGCTACGACCTCTTCGACCGCCTGCGCGGTCACGGCTTCGAACATATCCGGCGCAATGGCCGCGCCCTTTTCCCGATCGAGGATCATGGCGATGAGCGGCTTCGGCCGCGGCAGACTGCCGGTATGGGTGGTCAGGATGCGGTCGGTGGAAGTTTTCATCGGGCTACTCCCTGGAGTTTTCTTCTCGCGCCTGCCTCTTCCAATCTGGCAGGCACGGCCGGTCGAATGTGACGTTGCTGCTCCCAGCAGCCAAGGACACCAAGGGCAAATGACGCGCCGGCGCGCAGGCATCGCCTCCTGCGCAGCGTTGTCGAAGTCCAGAACGAGCGATACTGTGCGCGGCACGCACCGTCGAGCAAGAGCGCCGCACGCAGAGGAGAGGGTGGAAAACAGCATGCGCATCGTCGATCTGAGCCGGGAGCTTTATCACCGCACGCCGTCCTATCCGGGGCAGCCGCCGATTATCCATGGCATCTGGAAAACGCACGAGGAGGCGCTGGCCGAGTCCGGCGGCGTCCACGGCAACAGCGTAATGTTCTTTTCCATGCCGGACCACGGCGGCACGCATATCGACGCGCCGCGCCATTTCGGCAAGCGCGGCACACCGATCGACAAATATCCACTCGAATACTGCATCGTGCCCGGTATCTGCATCGATCTGCGCCATATCCCACCGCGCGCGGAGATCACGCCCGAGCATCTCGACGCGGCGGTGAAGAAGGCGGGTGTGCCAATCCCGACGAAAGGCACGGTGCTGCTGTGCACCGGCCATCATGCGCGCACCTTCCCGACGGCGGCCTATTCAACCGACAATCCAGGCGTGAATGTCGCGGCGACGGAGTGGCTTGCCCGCCAAGGTATCGTGCATTTCGGCATCGATTCGATGCGGCCGGGCCCGGAGGGCAAAGTCAATACGCTCGTCCATAAAGCCTGCCTCGAGCTCGATATCACCCATATCGAGAGCCTGTGCAATCTGGAGAGCCTGTTGGGCCAGGGCCTGTTCCAGTTCATCGGTCTGCCGCTGAAATGGCGCGAAGGCACCGGGTCGCCGATCCGCGCCGTCGCCGTGTTCAACGACTGACGGCGGAAACAAGTTTTGACCCAAGGGACGCTCCGATGCAGATCGGTCACAACAGAAAAATGACTGGTGCGCAATGCTTGGCCGACATGCTCAAGGGTTATGGCGTCACGCATGTGTTTCACGTACCCGCGGTGCTGCGCACGACGTTTGCCGAGATGGAACGTCGCACCGAGATCAAGCGGCTGCATGTGCACGGCGAGAAAGCGGCCGCTTACATGGCCGACGGCTATGCGCGCGCCTCGGGCAAGCCGGGCATCTGCATGGCGCAGGTGATCGGCGCGCTCAATCTCGCCGCCGGCTTGCGCGACGCCTTCCTTGCCCATTCGCCGGTGATCGCTATGACCGGCGGCCGCGAGCCGAAGACCAAGTTTCGCAAAGTCTATCAGGAGATCGACGATATGCCGGCCTTTGAGCCGGTGACCAAATTCAACGCCACGGTCGATGACGTGATACGCTTTCCCGACATGGTGCGGCAGGCGTTCCGCACCGCCGTCACCGGTTGTCCCGGACCGGTGCATCTGCAGTTCCGCGGCAACGAGGGTCAGATCGATGCCGAGGAGGCTGACATGGAGCCCCTCGTCGAGCCGCAATTCGCCCGCGTGCCGGCGTTCCGCCCGGCGCCGGAGGAAGAGAGCGTCCGCGCGGCGCTCAGACTCCTGCAAGACGCGATGCGCCCCGTAATCGTTGCCGGCGGCGGCGTGCGCGCCTCTGGCGCGGCGTCCGAACTGACTGCTTTCGCCGAGGCGCTGCAGATTCCAGTCGCGACTTCGCTCAACGGCAAAGATTCCATTCCAGGCAATCATCCGCTCTCGGTCGGCGTGGTCGGCACCTATTCTCGCGAAAGCGCCAACCGCGTCGTCAATGCGGCCGATCTCGTCTGCTTCATCGGCACGGAGACCGGCGGCATGACCACACATTTCTGGGCAGTGCCCAAGATCGGCACGCCCGCGATCCAGATCGACCTCGAGCCGCAGGCGCTCGGCCGCAATTACCCGCTCGCCGCCGCGGTCAACGGTGACGCGAAAGTGACATTGGCACGCATGTTTGCGCTGTGCGATCCCGCCAGTGCTGAGAAACGCAAGCCGTGGATCGCACAAGCGCAAAAAATCTGCGCCGAGTGGCGCGACAAATATCACTCGGCGCTTGCGTCGGATGCCGTGCCGATCCGGCCGGAGCGGCTCTGCAGCGAATTGACGCAGCATATGCCGGGCGATGCCATCATTGTGGTTGACACGGGGCATGCCGGCATGTGGATGGGCGGCATGTTCGATCTTACCTCGCCGCGGCAAGCCTATATGCGCAGCGCCGGCCATCTCGGCTGGGCGTTCCCGGCAGGGCTCGGCGCCAAATGCGCCTGTCCCGAACGCCCGGTCGTTACCTTCACCGGCGATGCCGGCTTTTGGTATCACATCGCCGAAATCGAGACGGCGGTGCGCTGGAACATCGCCGCGGTGACAGTGGTCAACAATAACGGCGGCGGCAATCAGTCCAAACGCGGCTTTGATCGCGTCTATGGCGGTCAGCAGACGCAAAAGGCACGCGAATTGTGGACTTTCAGCAAGACCGATTTCGCGCGGCTGGCGCAGGACATGGGGGCGCTCGGCATCCGTGTCGAGCAAGCCAAGGCATTTCCGGCGGCACTCGCTCAGGCGCTGGCCTCAGGCCGACCTGCGATCATCGATGTGGTTACGGATATTGAAGCGCTGGCGCCGACCGCGGTGACCTGATGTGTGCGCAGATGCGCCGCGCCGCGGTTGGCGTGGAAATAGGGCAAAATCCCGGCAATTTTCGATAAGTCAAAGATTGCCCTTCACGCGCGGGTCACGAAATTGCAATGTAAGATGGCAAATCGACGCCTCGTTCACGCCTGATAGGCGTGGAACAGTGGCGCCGTGAAAAGACGGCGAAACTCGCAGTCGATGAGCACGGCACGGGAATCGGCAGTTCGTCTGCTGAAACTGATGATGATTGCGTCGCTGGTCGGTCCGGCGGCGATATTCATCTATGCGTCTTGGGTCAGTTATCGCGATATCCAAGCCGCCAGCGACGAGCGCATCAATCGCTCGCTCGACGTTATGCAGGAACAGGCGCTCAAAGTCTTCGAGACTGTCGACCGGACTTTCGCCGAAGTCGACGAGATCGTCCGCGGCATGTCGAGCGCGCAGATCCGCGCCGCGCAACCCGCTCTACACAAGCGCCTTGAACGGATCGCCGGCGTCATGCCGCAACTGCAGGCGATCGTGCTGGTCGGACCCGACGGCCATCCGCTGGCCTCGAGCGTGCTTCCTTGGGTCAAGCTCGACGCCGATCTCTCCCAGCGCGATTATTTCAAGGCGCAGGCGAGCGAGGATGCTGGCACTTACGTCAGCGATGTGCGCACGCCACAGCTGTCGAATGTCGGCGGCGACTTCTTCGATTTGTCGCACCGTCTGGACTCGGAGGATGGCACATTTCGCGGCATCATCGCCGTCGCGGTGCGGCCGGCCTATTTCGAGAACTTTTACGCGCTGATCAATCAAACGCCGGGCAATTTTTATTCGCTGACCCGCGCCGACGGGGCCATCCTGGCGCGTTATCCGGCCGATGAAAAACTGCGCGCGCGGCGCTTAAGCCCGCAGAGCGCGCTAAGAAAACTGATCGATGGCGGCGAGGTGCGTGGATTGTTCAGCGTCACTTCGGAGGTCGATGGCGTGCCGCGGCGGGTCGGCTTTCGCAAGCTCCAAGGCTATCCGGTCTTCGCGCTCGCCGGCACAAAGGTTTCGACCATCCGCGCCGAATGGCTGTCGGACATGGGCGGCAATCTGATTTTCGGGCTGCCGGCGACAGTGCTCTTATTCGGTGTGTTGTGGATCGCGCTCAAGCGTACCGAACGCCTGCATGAAGAAGCGGAGCGCCGGGAAATGGCGGAAGACGCGCTGCGTCAGGCGCAGCGGCTCGAAGCCATCGGCCAGTTGACCGGCGGGGTTGCGCACGACTTCAACAACCTCTTGATGATCATCAGCGGCACCGCGCAGCGGCTGCGCCGCCTTGTCGCCGGCGAGAAGGAAAATCAGCTCCTCGATACCATCGCCAACGCGACCGAGCGCGGCGAAAGCCTGACACGGCAATTGCTCGCCTTCTCACGGCGGCAGATGCTGCAGCCGAGCGTGATCGACCTCGCCGAAGAATTGCCCGCCATCAAGGACATGCTTAGTCGCTCGCTGCGCGGCGACATCGTCATCCGGGTCATCGTTCCGCATCGCCCATGCTATGTCAAAGTCGATCCCAGCGAATTCGAGCTCGCGATGCTCAATCTCGCCTTCAATGCGCGCGACGCCATGCCGTCCGGCGGCACGCTGACGATTACAGCGAAGCCCGTGGTTATGCGTGGCCAGGCCGCTGAAGAAGGCTTGAGCGGCGAATTCGTCGCCGTGCGCGTCGCCGATACCGGGACGGGCATTCCGCCCGAAGTGCTGCCGCGGGTGTTCGAGCCGTTCTTCACCACCAAGGAGGTAGGCAAAGGCACCGGCCTGGGCTTGAGCCAGGTCTACGGTTTCGCGCGCCAGTCGGGCGGCGCCGCCAGCATCACCACCTCGACGCGCCGCGGTACTGCGGTGACGCTGTTTCTGCCGCAGACCTGGGAGGCGCCGACGCGGCCACGCCAAGACGTCGAAGCGGCAAGCGTCGCGCCGGTCTCCGGCACGGTGCTCTTGGTCGAGGATAATGTCGAGGTTGCCGAAGTCGCCAGGGTCTATCTGGAGCAGCTCGGCTACCAGGTTCGGCACGCCGCCGGCGCCCAGCCTGCGCTCGATCTGCTCGAAAGTACCGGCGACGTCGATCTCGTCTTCTCGGACATTTTGATGCCCGGCGGGATGAACGGGCTCGAACTCGCTGAAGCGGTACGCCGGCTCTATCCAAAGCTGCCGGTGCTGCTCACCACCGGTTACAGTTCGAGCGCACAGGACGCGCTGCGTCGCGGTTTTGATGTGCTGCAGAAGCCGTACAATCTGGCCGCGCTGGAGAGCGCTTTGCGCGAAGCACGCAATGCGCAAGATGCTTCCGAAGAAACGCCGCCGCGCCAGCAGGCAGTTGGATGACCAAGCTCCAGCCTACCACGGCAGTCGTGGCAGAGTGCCGAGCATGGATGCACCAAGACTGATCGACATCAGCCAGCCGATGGCGCAAAAGCCGATTATCATCCAAGCGTCCGTGGCCTCGAATTGCGCGGGCCTTACCGGCATTGCAAGTTCGCCGCGATTGGGCATCTCGTGCTCCTCAAAGTGACTTAAGCCTTGACCAAGCAAATTCTGGGCCGCGCGTGCCGCTGCTAGCCTGCAAAGGACAATATGGCAGGTCCCGGTAAAGGATTTAGTAATGTCGGCTGCGGGTCGGGTCGTCGCGGTGAAGGCGGCAAACCGGCTTTTCCCGGCGACGCAGACAGACTCGGCTCCAATTACGGCAGAAGTGCTTTGACAAGAATGAGCGATCAGGTCGAAGACCGGCCGCTGCTCGCACTTGCGGTTGCGCTCGGCATCGGCGTCCTGATCGGCGCGGCGGTGCTGGACAGCGCCAGCCGGCGCTGAAGCCTATCGCTCGCCAATCTCGCGCAAAATCTCAGCGGTGTGTTCGCCGAGCCGCGGCGCCGGACGCTCCGACGCCATCGGCTGTTCGTCGAGAATGATCGGCGTGCGCAGGCCGGGAATCGTGCCACCTTTCGCCGCATCGCTTTTCAGCTCGATCTTCATGCCGCGATGCACGATCTGGGGATCGCTAAACACCTGCTCGAGGTCGTTGATGGGGCCGGCGGGAATGCCGGCATTTTCGAGTTTCGGCAAGAGCTCATCGCGCTTAAATCGCCTGGTAAGCGCGGAGATTTTGCCGACGAGTTCAGCGCGATGCGCCAGCCGCCCCTTGTTGTCCTTGTAGGCTTCGACTTCGGCGAGTTGCGGCTCGCCCAGGATGCCGCACAGCTTGATAAATTGCCCATCATTGCCGGTGGCGATTATGATGCGTCCGTCGGCGACCGGAAATTCCTGATAGGGCACCAAATTGGGATGGGTGTTGCCGATGCGCTTGGGGATTTCGCCCGATACCAGATAGTTCAACGCCTGGAACGACAGGACGCCGACCGTGGAATCGACCAAGGCCGTATCGACATAGCCGCCTTTGCCGGTCCTCTCGCGCCGCAGCAGAGCCGCCAGGATGCCAACTACGGAATAGACGCCGGAGAAGATATCCGAGACCGCGACGCCGCAGCGCATCGGCTCGCCATCGGCCGTGCCGGTGAGTCCCATCAAACCGCCGATGCCTTGCGCCATCAGATCATAGCCGGCGCGTGAAGCGGCGGGTCCGGTCTGGCCGAAACCGGTAACAGAGCAATAGACCAGGCGCGGACAGAGTGGTGCCAGACTCTTGTAGTCCAGACCGAATTTGGCGAGGCCCCCGACCTTGAAATTTTCGATCAGCACGTCGGAACGCGTCGCGAGCTTTTTGACCAAGCGCTGCCCCTCGGCGCTAGCCAAGTCGACCTCGATCGAGCGTTTGCCGTGATTGGCGCTGTGGAAATAGGCCGAGCTCAAATGGCCGCCATCGGCGGCCGGGACGAAGGGCGGGCCCCAGGCGCGGGTGTCGTCGCCGGTACCGGCGCGCTCGACCTTGATCACGTCGGCGCCCAGATCGGCAAGAATTTGGCCCGCCCACGGCCCGGCCAGGATCCGGGCCAGTTCCAGGACACGCACTCCAGCTAATGGACCCTGTTTCGATTGACCCGGCATGATCTTCACTCCTGACGACGCGGCAGAGGGCGCCTAACTGGCAAAGCAGCGGAAATTTGTCCAGAAGCCCAACTGCCCGGGGCCGGCGCACCCTGGGTTTAGGGTTTTGGAAGGCTCGTTTATCTATAATGCTTTACTTTTTTGCCTAGCTTGTCACGGCGTTAGCCGATCATTAGCTACACAGAGCCGGATGGGAACGAAGCGGTGAACACTTCCTTCTTCAGCGAGATGCTGCAAAGCATCGCCGAGCGCAGCCGCGCGCTGATCAAGCGCGAGCGGCGGGAGCCAGCGCATGAGCGTTCGGCGAGCCTCATCGAACAATGCGAGGCGCTGCTGTCCGGCCGCGGCGAAGCCTCCGGGGTGGCGCTCGCCCAGGAGATCCTGGCACGCTATGCCGATTCTACAATCGGACCGCGCATCGGTTTCTTTGAGGCGCTGGCCACCACCTTCGGCCATGATCAGGCGCGGATCGACCGCGCCATCGCCGCCTACAAATCGGCACCGACGCCTGAAAACGCTGCCGACTTGCACCGCGCCAGCGAGCCGCGCCGGCTTGAGCTGTTTCGCCGACTCAACCTGGCCCCCGGCGGCACCGCTGCGCTGGTACGTATGCGCGAGCAACTGCTCGACGCTATGGCGCATCGCGATGACCTCGCCGTCATCGACAGCGATTTCGTCCATTTGTTCTCGTCCTGGTTCAACCGCGGCTTCCTGGTGTTGCGCCGGATCGACTGGTCGACCTCGGCGGCGATCCTGGAAAAGATCATCCGCTATGAGGCCGTGCACGAGATCCAGGACTGGGACGATCTGCGCCGCCGCATCGATCCGCCAGATCGGCGCTGCTACGCCTTTTTTCATCCGGCCCTGGTCGACGAGCCCTTGATCTTCGTCGAAGTGGCTCTGACACGCGAAATCCCCGGCGCGATCGCGCCGATCCTGTCCGACAAGCGCGAGCCGGTCCAGCCGCAGCGTGCCACCACGGCCGTATTCTATTCCATCACCAATTGCCAGCGCGGGCTTGCCGGCGTGACGTTCGGCCACTTCCTGATCAAGCAAGTCGTCGAGGAAGTCTCGCGCGAAGTGCCGCGCGTTACGACCTTCGTCACGCTGTCGCCGGCGCCGAATTTCGCCGACTGGCTCCGCCGTGAGCGGGTCAATTCCGGCTCCATTGTTCTCGACGATGATGACCGTGAGACGCTTGCCGGCCTGGATACCGAGGGGTGGTGGCGCATGCCAGAACTGGCGGAGAAGATCCGCGAGCCGTTTCTGCGCGCCGCTGCCTGGTATTATTTGCGCGGCCGCAACAAGCGCGGCTTGCCGGTCGATGCCGTGGCGCGCTTCCATCTGGGCAATGGCGCGCGGCTTGAACGGCTCGACTGGCTCGCCGATACGTCGGAGCGCGCGTTGAAGCAATCTTACGGCCTGATGGTGAACTATCTCTATGATCTTGATTACATCGAGCGCAATCACGAGGCCTATGCGCAGCAGCGCACGATTGTCGCTTCGAGTGCCGTAAGCCGCCTGGTCACAACGCCGGCGCGCGAAGTCGTACCGGTTGCGGGCTAGTCCGTCACTTCCGGCTTGCCAACGATCCTGGCTTGCCCGAGATCGTTATTTTTATGTCGAAGTCGCGAAAGTCGGCTTAGCGGCAAGTCCGGAATCGATAATCGCAGTCGGTGCAGAACACTCAGCAATCGTGATTGTGGACAGCGGGCGCTTCGCCCGACCCGTCATCACACCGCCCGCTTCGCGCAGATCCGTCGGCTTCGCTCCGAAATGACGCGCCATGAGGTGCTCCATGCCCACGATCCTCGGCATTCTTGAAACCGTGCTCTATGTTGATGACTTTGCCCGCGCCTGTCCGTTCTATGAGCAGGTGCTCGGGCTGAACGGCATTTATCGCGATCAGCGGCTATGCGCCTACGACGTGCGCGGCCGCGGTGTGCTGCTGCTCTTCCTGCGCGGCCGTTCGCTTGAGACCGTGCATTTGCCCGGCGGCACCATTCCCCCGCATGATGGCCATGGCCCGGTACATGTTGCATTTTCGATCGCCGCCGCGGAACGAGAAAGCTGGGAGGCCCGACTGCAGGCGGCGGATATCGCGATCGAAGGCCGCACCCGATGGCCGCGCGGCGGCGAGAGCATCTATTTTCGCGATCCCGATGGGCACCTTGTGGAGCTGGCGACGCCCGGGCTTTGGCCGGGATATTGAAGCTCGTCGCCACCGGGAGCAAGGCGACAAACATAATGGAGGTGGCGCCCGGATTGCCTCGCTCCGCTCGCCATGACGCAAGAGCGCATTCCTACGATTTTCCATAGACCGGCACGATGCCGCCGCGGCTCACGCGATTATCGGGTGAAGCGAGAAACATGATCGTGGCCGCGACGTCTTCGACCGTGGGCCACAGCGTGAAATCGGCCTTTGGCATCGCCTGCCGGTTGGCCGGCGTGTCCATGATCGACGGCGCGACCGCGTTGACCAAAATGCCGTCTTTTGCGACCTCCTCGGCAAGCGCCGCGGTGAAGGCAGCGACCGCGGCCTTGCTGGCGGTGTATGCGGTCATCCCGGCGCCGGTCCGCCACTCAAGGCCGGGGCGGGCCGCGACATTGACAATGCGTCCGCCCGCGCCTGCCATGGCGCCGACTGCCGCACGGCAGCACAGCATGCAGCTGATCAGGTTCATGTCGATTTGCTGGCGGATGGTCGCGGACGAGGTCTCCGCAAGCGGACCCGCTGCAAAGCCGCCGGCAATATGGATCGAGGCCCACAGCCGGCCGATGCCCTGGTAGAGGCGGCCGACAGCGGCTTCCTCGGCGAGGCTGCCCGAGACGCTGGTGATTACCTGCTTATGATCGCGCAGCCTAAAACGCCCGGCTTCCGCCGCGTCGACGCACGGTACGTGACAGACAGCGCCGGCCTCGATCAGGGTCGAAACTACCGCGGTTCCAAGCGCGCCGGCGCCACCGGTGACAACGACATGACGATCGTGAAAATCCATGCTCGTATCTTCACTGTTCCCGCGATCGAGGCAAGCCCGGCATGAGACTTTGATAAAGTAACGGAGGAGAGAATCAGTGGCGGATTTCGATCTCGCCATCATTGGCGGGGGCATCAATGGTGCCGGCATCGCGCGCGATGCGGCCGGCCGCGGCTTTCGGGTGGTGCTGATCGAGCAGAACGATCTCGCCTCCGGCACCTCGTCGGCATCATCGAAGCTGATTCACGGCGGCTTGCGTTATCTGGAACACTTCGCGTTCCGACTGGTGCGCCAAGCGCTGCATGAACGCGAAGTGCTATTGCGCGCAGCGCCGCATCTGATCCGCCCGTTGCGTTTCGTGCTGCCGGTCAACGAGGCGCGACGCTCGCCAGTGACGTTGCGGATCGGGCTGTTCATTTATGACTGGCTCGGCTGGCGCAAGATTTTGCCGCCGATGCGCCAAGTCGACCTCGTGACCGATAACGCCGGCCTGCCGCTGAAGGCGCGCTTTCATCACGCATTCGAATATTCCGATTGCTTTGCCGACGATGCGCGGCTGGTCGTGCTCAACGCGGTTGATGCAGCGGAGCACGGGGCCATGATCCGCACCCGCACCCGCTGCATACGCGCGGAACGCCACGAGGCTTGGCGGCTCATTCTCAATGCGCGAGGCCAGCGCGATGTGATTACCGCGCGCATCCTGGTCAATGCCACCGGGGCATGGAGCGAACTGTTCGCCGAAACGGCGCTGCGCCTCAAGCCGCAACATCAGCTGCGGCTCGATAAGGGCACGCATATCGTCGTGAAAAAGCTCTATGACCACGATCGCGCCTATATCCTGCAGGCGATCGATGGCCGCGTGGTTTTCGCCATTCCTTTCCAGCGCGATTTTACCCTGATTGGCACGACCGACCGCAGCTTTTCCGGCGATCCGGCCACGGTGGTGCCGACCGGTGAGGAAATCGACTATCTGTGCAGTGTCATCAATGAATATTTCCGCGCCGAAATTGGCGCTGCGGACGTGATTTGGGCCTTTGCCGGCGTGCGCTCGCTCTACGATGACGGCGCACGCAAGCCGCAAGACATCGGCCGCGACTACGCGGTGATGCTCGACGAGCGCCATGGTCAAGCGCCGCTGCTGACGATCTATGGGGGCAAGATCACCACCTATCGGCGTCTTGCCGAGGATGCGATGGCGCGACTTTCGCATTTCTTTCCGCATTCGCGGCCGTGGACCGCGCAGCAGCCGCTGCCGGGCGGCGACTTCGTCTATGACGGGATTGCGATTTTGCTCGGGCGCACCAAGCGCAAATGGCGCTTTCTCACCGATGATCATGCGCGGCGGCTGGTGGAAGCATATGGCACGCGTGTCGATCAAGTCCTCGGCAAAGCAACTTCCCTCGATGATCTCGGTCAGCGCTTCGGTGCAGACCTCACCGCCGCCGAGCTGCATTATCTGATGACCAAGGAGTGGGCACAGACTGCCGATGACGTGCTGTGGCGTCGATCCAAGCTTGGTCTACGATTTTCGGACGCGCAAAGGACGGCACTCGATCGCTTCATGGCGCAAGCAGCCGCGGCGCGCGCGTGAAGTTGGCAAATGGGCCGTTAACGGAACGCTCACCACGTTGGCCGAGCGGGACAGTGCGGGATGCCGGGCCCGATCGCAGCGAATTGCCGGCTTCCGCTTTACCAAGCCGCAATGCCGGCGTGCTCTGATACCCAAGGCCGCAGCGGCCGGTGGGCTATGTCAACCAAACATACCAAGAAGCAGATCGAGACCATTATTCAGTCGCTTTGCGTGCTGGTCGTCGATGACAATCAGTATATGCGCAAAATGGTCCGCACGCTTCTGGTCAACTGCGGTGTCAAAGACATCTACGAAGCCAATGATGGAATCGCGGCGCTCGACGCGATCCGCACGGTCGGGCCCGATGTTGTGATCCTCGACTGGGAAATGCCGCTGCTCAGCGGGCCTGAACTGGTGCGCATCGTTCGGTCGCCGGGCGTGTTTCCGATGCCCGACGTGCCGATCATCATGCTGACGGGACACGCCGAACGGTGGCGCGTCGTCGAGGCGGTGCGACTCGGCATCAATGAATATCTGACCAAGCCGGTCTCGGCCAAAGCCCTGCATGACCGTCTGGTCTCGATCACCATGCAGCCGCGGCCGACGGTGCAGCGCGGCGATTACTATGGACCGGAACCGCGCAAGCTGATGCTGGAGAGCCCGGAGCAAGCCGCCGAGTCGCCGAAGGCGTCGATTGAGTTCGTGGACTAGCGGGCCCTTCGCCGCGTCAACATTGTGCGCCGTTATCCAGCTTGAGGTTTCGTATCCTGCCGACATGCGTTAGCGTAACGCGCCGTCGCGCGACGGGGGCGCGCGCGTGTCATGTTTCGGGGCTTAGATGCACGCCGGCGATTCGGGGAGTGAGTTCGTCAAACGCGGCGCCGAGCGGCCTACGTTCGGTAAGCGCGGTTTTGCGCCCTGGACCGATCGCACCGCGCAGCCCTTGCTGCGGATCCAGGCCTTGCGCAAACGGTTCGGCGGGTTCACCGCGGTCGATCAGCTTTCCCTCGATGTCTATCAAGGCGAGTTTTTTGCTCTGCTCGGCCCTTCCGGTTGCGGCAAAACGACTCTGCTGCGCATGATCGCCGGTTTCGAGCGGCCGGATTCCGGGCGCATTCTGCTGGACGGGGTCGATCTTGCGCCGGTGCCGCCGCATCGCCGCCCGGTCAATATGATGTTTCAAAACTACGCGCTGTTTCCGCATCTCAACGTAGAGGCCAATATCGCTTTCGGCCTCAAGCAGGAGGGGATGCCGAAAGCGCGCATCGCCGAGCGGGTCGCCGACATGCTGGCGCTGGTCAAGCTCGAAGGGCTCGGTCGCCGCAAGCCGCACGAACTGTCCGGCGGGCAGCGCCAGCGCGTGGCTCTGGCCCGGTCGCTGGCGAAGCGTCCGCGCGTCTTGCTGCTCGACGAGCCGATGGCGGCGCTCGACAAAAAGCTGCGCGGCGAGACGCAGTTCGAATTGATGGAGCTGCAGCGGCAGCTCGGCTTGACCTTCATCATCGTCACCCACGACCAAAGCGAGGCCATGACGGTCGCGGATCGGATCGCGGTGATGGATCGCGGCCGGCTCATGCAGGTCGCGCCGCCAAAGGATATCTATGAACGGCCGAATTCATGCTGGGTCGCCGATTTCATCGGCGAGGTCAATTTGTTCGAAGGACGCGTAGGCGCCGATGCGGACAGCGTCGAGGGCACGGCTTTCGGCCGGCTGCGTGTCGGGCGCAAAATCGATGTCGAGCCGCAAGGGAGGGTTTGGGTGGCGGTGCGGCCGGAGAAAATGCGGATCACGCCCGCCGCGCCGGAGCGGCAAGCGAGCGTCGAAAATTGTGCGACCGCGACCGTCGTCGATATCGGTTACCTTGGCGATCTGTCGATCTACAGACTGCGCACAGAGGCTGGCGTCGAGATCAGAGCGGCAATCGCCAATACTGGCCGCTCGGCTGATCAAGCCATCGGCTGGGATGACCGAGTTTGGCTCAGCTTTGCACCGGAAGCTGCAATCGTGCTGACACGGTGATTGCAAGTGACGAACCGTAAATGTTCAAATCGCTCATGAAATCGAAAAAGAACCATTCATTCTGGCAAAGTCTCGTTATTCGCCTTCCCTTTGGCTGGCTGCTCGCGTTCTTTCTGGTGCCGTTCCTGATCGTGCTGAAGATCAGCCTGTCGCAGACCGCGATCGCGCAACCGCCCTACGCGCCGACGTTTGACCTCGCCGCCGGCTGGCGCGGCGTCCAGACCTTTTTTGCCGGCCTGTCGCTCGACAATTACCGCTTTCTCGGGACTGATCCGCTCTACATTCTGTCCTACATGAAAAGCCTGCAAATCGCAGCGTTCTCGACGCTGCTCCTGCTCATCATCGGCTATCCCATCGCTTATGCGATCACGCGCCTGCCGCGTCGGGCGCAGGCCATCCTGGTCGTGCTGGTAATCCTGCCATTCTGGACCTCGTTCCTCATCCGCATCTATGCCTGGATGAATATCCTACAGCATGACGGGCCGCTCAATCAGCTCTTGCTAGCGCTGCATATTGTGCGCGAACCGCCTTCCTGGCTGTCGACTGATACCGCCGTCTATATCGGCATTGTCTATTCCTATCTGCCGTTCATGGTGCTGCCGCTCTACGCGACACTGGAGAAGCTCGATGAGCAGCTTCTCGAAGCGGCGGCCGATCTCGGCTGCCCGCGCTGGAAGAGGTTTTGGCTTGTGACCTTGCCGCTGTCCGCGCCGGGCGTCGTCGCCGGCGCGCTGTTGTGCTTCATCCCGATCGTCGGTGAATTCGTCATCCCCGATCTGCTGGGCGGCTCGCGCACGTCGATGATCGGCCAAACCATCTGGATGGAATTCTTCGCCAACAAGGATTGGCCGACCGCCGCCGCCGTCGCCGTGGTCTTGGTCTGCCTCTTGGTGACGCCAATCGTGATCTTCCAGCATCACGCGATGCGCGGATCGGAGCGGGACTAGCCGTGCGCAAGTTCTCGCCACTCAACCTTGCCGCCATCATTCTCGGCGTCGGTTTCCTCTATCTGCCAATCGCCATTCTGGTGATTTATTCCTTCAATGCCTCGCGCCTGGTAGCGGTCTGGGGCGGCTGGTCCATCCAGTGGTATGCCGAGCTCGCCGCCGACGCGCCGCTTCTCGACTCCGCCTTCATCAGCCTGCGTGTGGCGCTGATTTCGGCGACGGCGGCAACGCTTCTCGGCACGCTGGCGGCCCTGGCGCTGGTGCGGTTTGGCCGATTTCGCGGCAAGCTTCTGTTCGCGGCCATGATCTACGCACCGCTGGTCATGCCGGAGGTCATCACCGGCCTGTCGATGCTGCTGCTGTTCGTTGCCGTTGCAATCGATCGTGGCTTCTGGACCGTGATCATCGCCCATACGACGATGGCCATGTGCTTTGTTGCGGTGATCGTGCAATCCCGACTCATCGATTTCGATATGAGCCTTGAAGAGGCGGCGATGGACCTCGGCGCTTCGCCTGCGCGTACATTCCTCGCCGTAACGCTGCCGCTGATCCTACCCGCGATCGTCGCCGCCTGGATGCTCGCCTTCGCGCTGTCGCTCGACGATCTCGTGATTGCAAGCTTCACCACCGGGCCGGGCGCCACGACGCTGCCGATCCGAATCTATTCGGAGGTTCGGCTTGGGGTGAAACCGGAGATGAACGCGGTGTGCAGCATCATGGTCGGCGTGGTCGGCATTGCGGTGATCGCCGCATCGCTGCTGACCAAGGTTGGCGGCGCAAGGGGCACGCCGGCGCAGGCCTGATCAATCCGGGCTCTCGCCGCACGCCGGGCAGCTGCACTGCACCTATTCGGCCGCTTTCGGCGCAGCCGCGGAGGCGGGCGACACGGTCGGTGGCGGCGCCGTGCCATTAGGCTGCGTCATCAATTGATTGATCACCGCGCGCACGGCGTCGCCCGCATTATGGCCCTTGGCTGCGTCCAGGAGCGGTGCCGCGGCGCCCGAACGCCGGATCAGGCTCTGCGCGTCCGGCAACATGATCGGGTCGTCCCACGGACCCTGCACCACGAAGGGCAGATCGAACCGATCGGTGGTGGCATTCGCCACCAGCGTCGCTACACCTTTAAGATCAAGATCGCGGGTCGGCACTGAGGCCTGGCCGCCGACCGCAAGCCGCACCGCCGGTCCGTCGACATGCATATCCTCCACCGAGATTGTGCCCTGCTCGATCTTGAGACTGACAGCGAGTTCATCGAACGGCGTATTGCCGGTACGGAAATCGCCGCTACCGGACAGGGGCCGGCGCTCGAGCCGGCGCAGTAATTGCTCGATATTGATGCCGGCGAGCGCACCCGAATGCGCCGTCAATGTCGCCGTGCCGCTGAGCGAGTGCGTAATCGCCATCACCGAATTGCCGGAACCGTCAATATTCACTGCAAGCGTGCCGCGGCCCCTCAACGTATGCAGGCCAAACAACTGGGCGAGGCAATCGCCGATGTCGACGTCGACGAATTGCATATGTGAGAAGACGCCGATCCTGCTGTTGATCGCATTCAAGCCAAGCGTGCCCTTGGCGACGCCGCCGAAAGCCTGCGCCTCGCCGACCGTCAGCCCAAGCTTGCCGTCGTGCATAGTGGCGGCAACGGCCGTCCGTCCAAGCTGCGCATTGGCCAATTTGATGCTGCCCGCCGAAAGCCGCAGATCGAGATTTAAATCGCTGAACTCGTCGGGCGAAATCGGCAGCTCGTCCCAGTTGCGTTCATTCCGCGCCAGCAGGCGGACGCCTGAAATATAGGGCGTCAGATCAAGCGCGTCGGCCGCCAACGTGCCTTGCACGAGGTGCCCACCGTCGATGGCGAGCGTCAAGGCACCTTCGGCGACATTGCCATCGAGCTCGACATTGACGTTGGATAGGGACGCCACGCCGCCGCCGATGTCGCTCTGCGCGCGCAAGGTGAAGCGGCCGAAACCGCCGAACGGCAGTTTGGTCATCCCGGTCCAGCGCATCGCCTTGCGCAGCGAGGGCGCCTCCACGGTCAATGTGCCGTCCATTTTCAGCGTCGGCTGATCGCTGGCCGAGCCGTCGAAGACAAGTTGCAGAGGCGTGCCGGAGACGCGCACCTTGACGCCGGAGCGCTCGCCGGTGAGCGCGGCCAGAAAGTCGGTCAGGGCCAGACTGGCCTCGACCGGCTCGTTGCGCCACACGAAATGGCCGTTGGCGCCGAAGCTGCGCGAGATCGACGGCCAGGCAACCTGGAAGTCGACATTTTCCAGCCGTTCCGTAGTGTCCCTGCGCGAGTCGCGGACGATCACGGTGCCATTCTGAATGCCGATCTCGGAAAATGATGCGATCCGGCCGGGATCAGGCGCCAGCGCCCGCGCCAGCGAGTCGATCAGGCCCGACCAGTTGGATTGTCCGGTGGCCGAGAAGGTGACGTTGATTGTGGGCCGGACCAGCATGACATCGGCAATCTCGATGCGGCCGGCCAGAAGCGGGAAATAGCGCAGCCGCGCTGTGAGTTCGTCCGCAGTGACGGCCGGCTGACCGGTGCGGTCGTCGCCCAGCAGCACTTTGTGAAACGTCACGGCACCGGATGGGAACAGCGAAAGCGAGATGTCGTCGCCGAGAATCGGGTCGAGGCCGGTCACCGTGTGAATTTCCGACCGTACTGCCTCGCGCACCGACGAGGCCGGAATGAGAATGGAAAGCCCCACCAAGGTCGCGAACGCCGCGGCAAGCACTGCGGCAACAGCAATCGCGAGGCGCTTAAGACCAATGGCCGCGGTCAAGGGACGCGTTTCCGATATGATGAGGCCGGATCGTATTACCGGGTGGCAGACTGCCTGCAACCATGCGGGGCATCTGTGTCGCTTTCGTGGCCGGCGCTTTGCGGCCGCCTGCAAATGCCTGTTGTAAATGGCAAATCCTGCGATTGCCATACTGTGGCAGCGCCGCTGCCGGCCTGTCGGACGGCGGTTGTCGGGGAGGGTCCTAATTGCGCTATCGGCGGGATCGCAGGCACAGATTGCAAGAAATCCGCCTGCCGCCCTTTGACGATTCGATCGTCCGCCACCTCGGCAATTAGTTTGCCGATCATAGCCTGCCCGAACGACTTGAAATCATTGGCGACCATGACGAAGGCGCCCTGACCGCCGATAACGTTGTTACGGTAGTAATTGTCGAGACCGCCCGGCGGATTAGTGTGGTCCGGATTCCACGACATCGGATTGTCGCTGAGAATGACGAGGCCATTGATAATAAGGCCTTTGCCCACGGCTTCGTCGCGCAAGGCGGTAACGTCGCGGCCTGCATTGTTGGTGCCGTCGCCGGAAATATCGATGATGCGGCGGGCCGCAGTAAATGGCGCATGGCTCAACCGATCCATCGCGAATTCGATGGCGCCACTGATCGAGGTTCGGTCGGCGAACGAACGCGGCGCTTCGAGCAGGCGATCGCCGAATTCTTTCGCCGCTGCGGCGTCCCCGATTGCCGTCCAGTCGATCACCACGCGCTGGGCGCCAACGCCCGACCATTCGATGAACGTCAGTCCGATGCGGCCGACGCGGCCCGATTTTATCGTGTCGAGCACATGCGGGTTCGCAATCGCCGCGGCATAGCCGTCGCGCTGCAGCTGAAACTTTGTCGCATCAATGCTGCGCGAGACGTCTGCGGCCAATACCAGGAGCAAATCAACGTCATCGCCCGCCGCCGCGCCCGGCAGGACCGCGGCGCCGGCGAGGATCGCCGCCAAAATGATTTTTATCAAGCGCATCGCCGCTCCTTCTTGAGAATATTGCTGCAAAAAGACGGCGAATTAGCGTCCGATGCGCAAGTCTGGCGGATTCTCCGCGCGGGCGGATGCGTGGACGCGTTTACTCGGCAGCGACGCGGCTGCGTGGAAACGCGATCTCAACCAGCGTGCCGGCATTGGGCGCGCTCGAAATGCTGAAATGGGCGCCATTCGCCTCGGCAATGGCCTTGGTCAGCGGCAGGCTGAAGCCGTTTCCGCCGGAACCGAAGCTTCCGGACGTCGCCGACTCGCGGAACGGGTCGAGCGCAGCTTGCATGTCCGTCTCACTCATGCCGACGCCGGTGTCGCGGACACGCAGCACGGCCTCGCCGGTGTCAGAGAGTACGGTCGAGACAATGACCTGCCCGCCGGGGCCGGTCAGCTTGATTGAGTTCGACAATAGGTTGAGCACGATCTGGCGCAGCGAGCGCTCGTCGGCGACGACCTGGGGTAAAGCCGGCGTCAGGGCGGTGCGGATGATGATGCGGGCCCGGTTGGCCTCCGGCTGCATGATGCCGACGCATTGCTGCGTAAGGTCGTTGAGATTGACGTTGGCGAAGTTGAGTTCCACCTTGCTGCCTTCTATTCGTGACAGATCAAGCAGGTCATTGAGCATCGCAACCAGGTGCGTGCCGGCAGTGACGATGTCCTTGACGTATTCGCGATAGCGCTCATTGCCGATCGGGCCAAACCGCTCGGCTTTGACGACTTCGGCAAAGCCGATCATGGCATTGAGCGGCGTCCGGATCTCGTGGCTGATCTTGGAAAGGAATTTTGCCTTGGCCTCAACCGCTTTGGCCGCCTCAAGCTTGGCATTCCGCAATTCCGCTTCGCTTTGCTTGCGCGCTGTCACGTCACAAAACGCGGCGCAGAAGCGGTCACTGCCGATGCGCGTCAGCGTCATGGCAAGCGGCAGGAGCTTATTGTCGCCGATCCGCGCCGCCACATCGAGCATTTTGTCGGGGATGGTCGTGCCGATGGCCACGCGACTGAGATAATCACGTGCGGCGCGCTCGCTCTCGGCCGCCAGCAATTCGCCGAGCGAGAGCCCGGGCATGGCGTCCGCGGCCCTGCCGAACAGCGCGGCAGCGCGCGCATTCGCGGTGACGATGGTGCCTTGGCGATCAAGCGTGACAATGCCGTCGGTAATGGCGTCAAGGACCGATTTGATCTCATAATTCTCGCGTTCGGCGGCGGCCAGCGCACGCTGCGCAACGCGCAGAGCCTCGGCCCGGCCGTTGTTCAGAACGAGCGCGAGGGCCGGCGCGCCATGCCAGGGCATGCTGAACGTGCGACCTTCGATGGCCTCGCTGTCGCCGCCGTGCGTTCGTACGGAAAATGTCTGTGTGACGTCTGTCTCGGTCAGCGCGGCGGGGTGGGCGAATAGTGCGCTTGGTCCGCCGGCCGCCTCGATCGCTTCGCGCGTGCCGTAGCCGCTCCATTCCAGAAAGTGGCGGTTGGCAAAGAGCAGCACATCGTCGCGATAGACGAGGATGCCGACCGGAATGCGGTCGAGCAGGATCGCGCTTTCGGGTCGCTCGTCAGAGGCGGGCATAACCGCTGCAGCAATCGGCTCGGCCGCCGGCGCGGCGCCGCTGTCCGCGGCGACCGAACCGGGCGCGCGCAGCCGCGCCGTCAATTCCTGCGCCAATTCACGGAACGCCCGCCGCTCGATCGGGCTCAGGCTCGGCGTCGTTTTTGTATCGGCCGGCGCAGAGGGTCGGAAGGGCACAACATTGGCCGCGCTTGCGGCAGCCAGGTGGGCTGCAGGCTGCTCTTCCCGCCCGGGCGAAGCTTGCCCATTCACGTCGGGAGCCGCCTCCGCTTGTACAGGCATTCCGGGATCGGACGCTCGCGCCGGTTGCGCCGGCCCTTCGATTTCTGGCTGCTGAACGATACTGCGCACGGCTACCCGGCGCTCGCGTGCCAACTGGTTGATACGATCGATATCACGGCATACGCCGAAGCCGCGATAGCCGCGAAAGGTGCGCTCGCGATCAAATACCGGGAGTCCGGACAGCTCGACAGGAAGGCATTCGTCCCAATTGTCGACTGGCCAGAACACGACAATGCCGCTCCATGTCTCCCGGGTCGCGACTGCACGCGCGACATTGTTGTTGGGATCGAGCTTCAGTTCGCTCGCCATTTCGCCCCACGGCCGACCTAAAGCCGCATTGGTTCGCGGTCCGACCAGCGCGACGAATTCATCAGAGCCAATGCCGAAATGGCCCTCTGCATCCATGTGCCAAACAAAACGCAACGGGTGGCGTCGCTCAGAAAATGTCTCGCCGGTTCGGGTTGCCGCGGGCTCGGCGGGCGGCGCGGCAGGCGCGATATCCGGCGCCGCTGATGCAAAGACTTCTGGCGCAGCGTCAGCCCCGGAGGGCATCTGCACTGCAGGCGGTTCGCCCTCGGTTTCGGGAGTCATTTGCGATGCTGCGCCAAGCCGCGGGTCCTGGGCGAGCCGCGGCGTAAAGGTCAGAACGACAACACGAGAGTCATCTGCGCCGAGATGCTCGGTGGTGACTGCGGCGGATGTTTGGCCCAACCATATCTGCCCGCCCTCGTCTTCGTGCAACGCGAGATCGGCGAGACCCAAAGCCGACAATGTGACCGGGCCGGAGATTTTTGCATCGGCAAACAGCGCTTGCGCTGCGGCATTGGCATAAACAGGCGCGCCACCCGGCGCAAAGACCGCAATCGGCTGCGTACGGCCAGCAAGCAGGCGGCGTACGCGCTCGCCAAGCGCGAGCACCGGGCCTGCCGTTTCCGCCGCGGCGATCAGCACCGCGTCGCCAGCGCCGTCAAGCTCGATGCGCGAGCAGGTGCAGGTCAGAGCGCGCCCGAACTTGGCGCCGAATGCGCGCAGCCGCTCGAGCCGCTCTTGGCCGCCGGGCGGTAAAGTTGTTGCCAGCCGGGTCACCTGAACTGCCGGCGTATCACCCGGGCCGAACCGGCGCTCGCGTATGGCGTCCGTAGTCGCGGCGCCGAGGGCTACAGCGCCGGCCGCGTTAGCCCACAGAATCCGCGATCCATCCGCGCTCCACACCCATGCGGGCCGTGCGCTGGTCGCGAGCGCCACCAGGCGCGGGTGACGCAACGGAGCGAGCTCGAAATCCACCATCGGCATTTGCGGGGGAACTCGTTACGCCTAAGAAATCCTTAATAGTGCCAGCCGCGTACGGCGTCCATGCCGCGCGCACGGCAATCCCCGCCGGGCCTGGATAAACCTTAATCGGGCGCCGTCTCGCGCGTTACTTCATCGAAACAGCCCGCCAGACGATGGGCCAGTTCCAGGGCTGGGCACAAGCGGCGCACACGAGCACCTCGGAGATCGCGCATAAGCCGCTCCGCTGTGCCGAGCAAAAACGCGGCGGCCAGCTTCGATTTGCGCAAAAGTTGATGCACGCCAAAGCCGCTCCCGACGTCAAGGCTGCAGTCGGACTACTAAGCCCGCAAATGCCGGCGCTGTCGGCCCAGGTCCAGGATCTCGGCCAAAGTGCCGCCAAGATCGTAGTCGATGCTGCCAAGTCTCGGTCATAAGGCCACCCCGACAGAAATTGCGCCGTAAAGGCGCGGCGTTCCGTCTCGGCGTGCCGCTGTGGTCAGAAAAACCGAGAAGTTTCAAATAGCTGATGCTTTTTGTGCATTGCAATATTTCCTATTGCAATGCATCAAAAAAGTTGATAGATACGTTTTACGGTAGTGTCCGGGCTAGCAAGTGTTAAGGCGTTCAGCCGCGGCACCGACAATGAGGCAGCGCGCACCGGGCGGCGAGGCCAGACCAAGAAGAATTTCTCTGTGTGAGACAGCCCAGGAGCAGTGAGCACAAATCTAACAAATCTAAAGGACACAGTGTCATGACGGATGCCACAATGGCCACTACATCCCCCAAGGCCAAGAGCAAATCTTCGGCAAGCGCGTTCGAAATGCCGAAGTTCGAAATGCCGAAATTCGAGATTCCGAAAGTGGAAATGCCGGCTGCTTTCCGGGAGTTCGCGGAGCGCGGCGTTGCGCAGTGCAAGGATACTTACGAGAAGATGAAGGCCGCCGCGGAAGAGGCGACCGACGTTCTCGAGACCACCTATTCGACCGCGACGAAGGGCGCGTCCGATTACGGCCTCAAAATGATCGAGGCGGCGCGGACCAATACCAACGCGGCGTTCGACTTCTACGGCGAACTGATCACCGCGAAGACGCTGTCGGAAGTCATCGAGTTGTCGAGCGCTCATGCGCGCAAGCAGTTCGAGACACTGAGCGAACAGACCAAGGAACTCAGCGCGTTGGCGCAGAAGGTCGCAACTGAGACGGTCGAGCCGATCAAGACCGGCATGAACAAGGCTTTCAGCAAGGTTTCCTGATTACGCCATTCGCGAAAGCCAAATCTCGACGTTCAAATGCGGCGAGGGGAAAGCCCGGGCTCTGATCCGGGCTTTTGCTTTTTGACGTCATGACCGCTTGGCTGCGGGCGTCCGTGTCAGACACGTTGCAGCAAGCAAAGACGTGGCTGGCCGGAACGAGTCCGGCCATGGCGGACTGTCGATTCCATCCTAGCACCCGCGCTCCGGTTCAATGCACGCCGTGCCAGCGAGACCGAGGTCTTGCCAATCCCGGCCCTTGCTCCTACACCAAATCAGCCAAATTCAGCTTGATCGCGTCCGCAGACCGTCTTCCGCGTTTCGGGTTCGTGGTCTAGGTTTGCCGCGCTCGAAGGCGGCCGTGCAGCTGTAGCTCAGTTGGTTAGAGCGCCTGACTGTGGATCAGGAGGTCGGTGGTTCGAGTCCACCCAGCTGTACCATCGCTCAAACAGAAGCTCGAACAAGATGCGCCGCTGACGGTGCGCTTTCGGCGATGCCGTCCTCAATGTTGGCGCGACCAGGGCGTTGGACCGCCTTGGTGAGTTGCCGCACAGCCGGGGAGCGGCCTGCCGGGTTGCCCGCTACGAGCCTGTTGAAAGCCTTAAAAATAGCTCTCCCAATATCATAATGAATGTGATAACTGCCTATATTGATGTATGAGACATCAGTTTTAATGCCATCTCCATGATTACGGCCGGTCAGCTCCGAGCCGCACGTGCGCTTCTTGGCATCGATCAGCGGGCGCTCGCCGAGGCTGCCGGCCTGTCGCTGCCGACCATTCAGCGCATGGAAGCGAGCGACGGCGTCATTCGCGGCAATGTCGACTCGTTGATGAAGCTCGTGAATGCGCTGGACACGCTCGGCATCGAATTGATTTCCGATAATGCGTCGAGCCAAGGCGGCGGCCGCGGCGTGCGCTCGAAAAGGCCGGCGCCGTGATGCTGACCGTCATTCTCGCCTGCGCAGCCGCACTGCTCGCGCTTGCGGCATTTGCCGTGGTGATCGTGCGCTACGCTGCGGCCACTCCGATCATCTACGGCATGACCATGATCGTGACGGCGATTTCGCTCGCCGCCGCGGCGACGCCTCTCTTTGGCGCGGAACCGGCTGCAATGCGGACTTTGCCGCTCGGTCTGCCCTGGCTGGGCGCGCATTTCCGGCTCGATGCGCTCTCGGCGTTTTTTCTCGTTGTGGTCGATCTCGGCGCCTTGTGCGCGAGCCTGTTCGCGCTCGGCTATGGCACGCATGAACAGGCGCCACAGCGGGTCCTGCCGTTCTATCCGGCCTTTCTTGCCGGCATGACGCTGGTGGTCATCGCCGACGACGCATTCGCATTCCTCTTCTCCTGGGAATTCATGTCACTGAGCTCGTGGGCCTTGGTGATGGCGCATCATCGCGAGCCCGGCAATGCGCGCGCCGGCTATGTCTATCTGACCATGGCGAGCTTTGGCACGCTCTTGCTATTGCTTGCCTTTGGTCTGCTGGCCGGTCCAGGCGGACACTACAGTTTCGAGCAAATGCGTGCGGCTCATCCGTCGGCCGCGCTCGGCGCGCTGGCGCTTGTTCTCTCGCTCATCGGCGCCGGATCAAAAGCCGGCGTCGTGCCGCTCCATGTGTGGCTGCCGCTCGCCCACCCCGCGGCGCCAAGCCATGTCTCGGCGCTGATGAGCGGGGTGATGACCAAGGTCGCCGTCTACGGCTTCATTCGCATCGCCTTCGAGCTCGCCGGCGCGCCGGCCTGGTGGTGGAGCATGCTGGTGCTCGCACTCGGCGGCGTGACCGCCGTGATGGGCGTGCTCTATGCCCTGATGCAGCACGACCTTAAGCGGCTCCTCGCCTATCACACGGTCGAGAATATCGGGATCATCTTCATCGGGCTTGGCCTGGCGCTGGCGTTCAAGACTTACGCAATGCCCTTCGCCGCGGCTTTGGCGTTCACCGCGGCACTGCTCCACGTGTTCAATCATTCGCTGTTCAAGAGCCTGTTGTTCTTCGGCGCCGGAGCCGTGCTTACCGCGACCGGCGAGCGCGACATGGAGCGTCTGGGCGGCCTCATTCATCGCATGCCGCAGACGGCTTTCCTCGTTCTGGTCGGTTGCGCGGCTATTTCCGCGCTCCCGCCGCTCAACGGCTTCGTCTCGGAATGGCTCACCTTCCAGGCAATCCTGCTCAGCCCGCAATTGCCGACGTGGGGGTTGAAGCTACTGGTGCCGGCAATCGGCGCAATGCTGGCATTGTCGGCCGCGCTTGCGGCTGCCTGCTTTGTCAAAGCCTACGGCGTGACCTTTCTCGGCCGTCCGCGCACGGGCGCTGCCGAAGCGGCCAAGGAGACCGACCGCTTTTCCCTCGTTGCGATGATCGCGTTGTCGGCGTTCTGCCTGATCGTCGGCATCGTGCCGGGCGTGTTCATCGATGCGCTGGCGCCAGTCTCGTCCAGCCTGATCGGTGCCCATATGCCGCCGCAGATCGGTGCGCAATGGCTCTCCATCGTACCGATCGCGGCGAGCCGCAGCTCCTATGATGGCCTGCTGGTGTTTCTGTTCATGGTCATTTCAGGCGCGCTCGCGGCGACCGCGATCCATCGCCTGGCGTCGGATCGTCTGCGCCGCGCGCCGGCCTGGGATTGCGGTTATCCGGATCTGAGCCCAGTCACGCAGTACACGGCCGCAAGTTTTGCGCAGCCGATCCGGCGCGTGTTCGGCAGCTTGGTGTTCCGCGCCCGCGAATACGGCGAGATGCCGCCCCCGGGCGACGTCCGTCCGGCGTCGCTCAAAGTGGAGATTTCCGATCTCATTTGGGACGCGGTCTACGCGCCCATCGCTTCGGGAATCGGCGTGGCCGCCGATCGGCTCAACCGTCTGCAATTTTTGACCATCCGCCAATTCCTGTCGCTGGTTTTCGGCGCGCTCGTCATTTTGCTCCTGGTGCTCGCAATATGGTCTTGATCCGTGACTTTGCCGTGCAGGGCGCGCAGATGCTGTTGGTGCTCACGCTCGCGCCGCTGTTCACCGCCTATGTGCGCAAGGTCAAAGCGCGGCTGCTGCGGCGGCGCGGGCCATCGCTCATTCAGCCCTATCGCGATCTCGCCCGCTTGATGCGCAAGGAAGTCGTGCTTGCCGAGAGCGCCTCGTGGCTGTTCCGAGTCTGTCCCTATCTGATCTTCGCTGCCACCTGGGTCGCGGCATCGCTGGTGCCTACGTTCCGCACCGGCCTGTTGTTTTCATGGTCGGCCGACCTCATTGCGATCATCGCGCTTCTTGGCAGCGCGCGATTTTTTCTGGCGCTCGCCGGCCTCGACGTCGGCACGAGCTTCGGCGGCATCGGATCGAGTCGCGAAGTGATGATCGCTTCGCTCGCCGAGCCGGCGATGTTGATGATCGTATTCACATTGGCGCTGATCGCGGGTTCAACTCAGCTCTCGACCATTGCCGCTTTCATGACGTCGGCTGAGGCGGGGCTGCGCGTCTCGCTCGCGTTAGGCTTGGTCGGTTTGATCATGGTGGCGATCGCCGAGAACGGCCGCATTCCGATCGACAATCCGGCCACGCATCTTGAACTGACTATGGTGCATGAGGCCATGGTGCTTGAGTATTCCGGTCGGCATCTGGCGCTGATCGAACTGTCGGCATCGCTGAAGCTGATTCTCTACGTCTCGCTGCTTGCCTGCTTGTTCCTGCCCTGGGGCATTGAATCCGCCGGCGCTTCGCCGCCTACGCTGGTGATCGGCCTAGTTGCTTATCTCGGCAAGCTTGCGCTCGGCGGCTTTCTGTTGGCGCTGTTCGAGACGTCGATCGCCAAAATGCGGGTGTTCCGCGTGCCGGAATTTCTCGGAGCGGCGCTGATGCTCGGGCTGTTGGCAACGCTGTTGCGCTTCGTTTCGGCGAGCTTCTGATGAGCAGCATCAATTTCGACATCGCCCATCTGCTCGCCGGCTCACTGGTCCTGGTGAGCTTTCTTGAGCTTTATCAGGATCGCCTTTATGCGCTCTTGAATGTCTATGCGGTACACGCGCTGGCGCTTGCGGCCTCTGTCGGTTGGCAGGCCTTCGCGCAGGATGCGCCGCATCTTTACGTCACCGCCGGCATTGCGCTCGTGTTCAAGGCGGTTGTCATTCCGGTGGCGCTGCATCGCATGATCGTGCGCCTCGGCATTCACCGCGAGATCGAGAAGGTGGTCGGCGTCGGGCCGGTCATGCTCGCCGGCATCGGGCTCGTCGCCCTGTCCATGGTCGTGATCTTGCGCGTGACGCAGGAGGCGGATCCGCTGGCACGCGAGGATCTTGCCTTTGCGCTCTCGGTTATTCTGCTCGGCCTGTTGATGATGGTGACGCGGCGCAATGCCGTGAGCCAAGTCGTCGGCTTCATGTCGCTCGAGAACGGGCTGGTGCTGGCGGCGACCGGGGCCAAGGGCATGCCGCTTGTGGTCGAGATCAGCGTCGCCTTCTCGGTGCTGATCGCCTTTATCGTGATCGGCATCTTCCTGTTCCGCATTCGCGAGCGCTTCGACACCGTCGACGTGCAGGCGCTCGACCGCTTCCGCGGAGAGCATTCATGAACTGGGTGATGAGCGGAGTGGCGAGCGCGACCAGCTTCAATGCCCTATCGGGCCTGCTCCTGATTCCGGCCGGCGCCGCTGTTCTGCTGGCGTTGCTGCCCGGCTACCGTTCGACCGCGCGACTCAATGTGGCGGCGGCCGCATTGACGCTGCTCTGCGCATTTTCCCTGTTTTTCCGCAGGCCTGAGCCGGGCGTCTATCTCCTGGTCGACGATCTCAACGGCACCTTTGTGGTGCTGACCACGTTCGTCGGCTTTACCACCAGCGTGTTCAGCTTGAGCTATATCGGCCACGAGCTCGAGACCGGCCGCCTGACACCGCCCTTCGTACGCTTCTACCACGCCATGTATCAGGTGCTGATGTTTGCGATGAATCTCGCGCTCATCGCCAACAATATTGGCCTAATGTGGGTGGCGATTGAGCTTGCCACGCTGACCACCGTGATGATGGTCGGCATCTATCGCACCCATGAAGCGCTCGAAGCGGCTTGGAAATATTTCATTCTCGGCTCGATCGGCATCGCACTCGCTTTGTTTGGCACGATTCTGATCTACATGGCGGCGCGGCCGGTGGTCGGCGAAGGTCTCGACGCCATGGCTTGGACGATGCTGGTAAGCCGCGCCGGCGGCTTCGATGCGGCATTACTCGATCTCGCCTTCGTCTTTTTACTCCTCGGCTATGGCACCAAAGTCGGGCTCGCACCGCTGCATGCCTGGCTGCCCGACGCGCACGCCGAAGGCCCGACCCCGATCTCGGCGGTGCTTTCGGGATTGCTGCTCAATGTCGCGCTCTATGCGCTGCTGCGCTTCAAGATGGTGCTCGCCGCCAATAGTGCGGCGCTGGCGCCCGGGCCGCTGATGGTGACGCTCGGCCTGCTTTCGCTGGTCTTCGCCGCCTTCATGCTCTACCGCCGGCGCGACATCAAACGCATGTTCGCCTATTCGTCGATCGAGCATATGGGTATCATCACCTTCGCCTTCGGCATGGGCGGCCCGCTCGCCAATTTTGCGGGTCTGCTTCACATGACCATGCATTCGCTGACCAAGTCAGCGATCTTCTTTGCGGTCGGCCATGTCGCGCAGGTCAAAGGTACACAGCGTATTGCCGACATGGGCGGCCTTACGGAAACACATCCGGTGCTCGGCTGGGGACTGATCCTCGGCGTCGTCGCGATTGCCGGGTTGCCGCCGCTTGGCATTTTCATGAGTGAATTTCTGGTCGTGAGCTCGACCTTTGCGCGGGCGCCGCTGCTCGCGCTGGTGCTGGTGTTCGGCATTCTGGTCGGATTCGCTGCGTTGCTTTTGCGTCTCAATAGCATCGCTTTCGGGGCGCCGCGCGGACCGAATGGCCGGACCAACGCGTCCTATGTGCCGATGTTCGCGCATCTGGCGCTGGTCTTGTTGGCCGGCATCTATCTGCCGCCGGCGCTGGTGGCCTGGTTCGAAAACGTTGCGAAGCTCCTGGGGTGATCGCATGGCCTCCCTGACCGAGATCGCCGCACAAGGCCGCCGTATCGAAGCGCATCGGCCGTGGCCGCGTGTGGTCGTCACGGCCGACGCTTGGCGCGCCGTCGCTGGCGAACTCGCCGCGGGGCGCGCGACACTGCTCGGCCTGTGGGCTGAAGCGGGCGCCTCCGGCGCCGTGCACATGGCGGTCATCGGACAAGACACAAGCGACATTGCAGTCGTGAGCCTCGAATGTCCGGAGCGAAAATTTCCCTCGGTCGGCGCGCGGCATCCGCCGGCCATCCGGCTCGAGCGCGCCATCCAGAGCCTCTACGGGCTCGAGCCGATTGGCGCCGCGGATACGCGCCCCTGGCTCGATCTCGGCTTCTGGGATGTGCAATTTCCGCTCGGCGCGAAGCTGCCGGCACCTGCAACGCGGCCGGGCTATGACTTCTTACCGGTCGAAGGCGAAAACCTGCATCGTATTCCGGTTGGACCAGTTCACGCCGGCATCATCGAGCCGGGCCATTTCCGATTCACCTGCTCCGGCGAAACCGTGGCCCGACTCGAACAGCGCCTGGGCTATGCGCACAAGGGCATCGCCGGCTTGATGGCGGGGGCGAGCCTCGAACGGGGTGCCAGGCTTGCAGCGCGTATCTCGGGCGACAGCACCGTCGCCTACAGCATCGCCTTTGCGCACGCCGTTGAGGCGGCGCTCAAGATCGAAGTGCCGCCGCGCGCGCGCTATTTACGCGCGCTGATGGCGGAACTGGAGCGGTTGGCGAACCATTTTGGCGATATCGGCGCCATCTGCAACGATGCATCATTCGCGATCATGCACACGCATTGCGGCCTCTTGCGCGAGCAGGTGCTGCGTGCCGCGGATGCCTGCTGCGGGCATCGTCTGATGATGGATCGGGTGATACCAGGTGGCGTTGCCGCCGATGTCGGCCGCGATGCGACGGCAATCCTGCGCGAAGCACTTAAGATTTTCCGGCAGCGCTTTCCGCGCCTGGTCGAGCTCTATGACAACACGGCCTCTTTGCAGGATCGCACGGTTTCGACCGGCATTGTTCGCGCCGACCACGCCCGGAAATTCGGCGCGTCGGGCTATGTAGGTCGCGCCAGCGGCCGTAACTTCGATGTGCGCAAAGCGCTTTGCTACGCGCCCTACGATGAGTTGGAGTTCGCTGTTCCCGTGTTGTCGGATGGCGACGTCAATGCGCGTATCTGGATTCGTATTCGCGAGGTCGAACAAAGCCTTTCGCTCGTGGACCAAATAATTGCGCGGATGCCGGATGGTCCGATCGCGAGGGCCATCGAACCGGCAGGCAACGGCGAAGGTCTGGGTCTTGCAGAAGGCTTTCGCGGCGACGTGCTCGCCGCGGTACGGATCGAGCAAGGCAGAGTCGCCCATTGCCATCTGCGCGACCCTTCATGGTTTCAATGGCCGCTTCTGGAGGCCGCGATCGAGGGCAACATCGTCGCCGATTTCCCGCTCTGCAATAAATCGTTCAATTGCTCGTATTCGGGGCACGATATCTGATGCGCCAGACATTGTTCGAAAGCCTTGTGCATGGACCGCTCACCGAAGCGCCGCCGACGGCGGACGACGCCGCGCTTGCCGAACTGGCCACAAGCATCGACCGCTTGGCGCGGCGGCGGCTCGGCCGCAGCCTGTCAATCCGCGAAGTCGATGCCGGCTCCTGCAATGGCTGCGAGCTTGAAATTCATGCGCTCAACAACGCCTTCTATGATCTGGAGCGATTCGGCCTGCGCTTTGTCGCCTCGCCGCGTCATGCCGACGTGCTGCTGGTGACCGGGCCTGTCACAAAAAACATGCGCGAGGCGCTGGAGCGCACCTACGCCGCGACACCCGATCCGAAATGGGTCGTCGCAGTGGGCGACTGCGCGTTCGACGGCGGCATTTTTGCCGGCAGCTATGCGGTCGTGGGCGGCGTATCGAATGTCGTGCCGGTCGATCTGCACATTCGCGGCTGCCCGCCGTCGCCGGTTGCGCTGCTCCAGGGCTTGCTGGCGCTGCTGCAGTGCGTGCGCTGAAGGCAAGCCCGCGCCCAAAGGGATACGGCATTAATGCTGCCTGCGCTGTTAACCATGGTGCAAAAATTGCCAGCGCCAGTGTCGAGGGCTGCTGAGCGATGGCACCATGGTACGCACACCGCAAATCGTCTGAAAAATCGATGGTTTCGGCGCATGTCGAAAAACCACTCCGGCCGCATTCGCCCGGTCCCGTTTCAATTTGAGACACACGCACGAATGCGTACGACCGTTGCCGCGCACGCGAAGCTGGTTAATATAGCGTTAAACGTCGCGCTCGCGCGTCGGCCGGAATTCCGTAATGGCGTCGATACCAGCAAATATCCCGCGCATCGTGCCGGCGACGAGGCGGGACGTCATCGCGCCACGCTCCGAAAGCGCGGTCAAACATCTGCTCAGCGCCCAATCAATCGACAGCAACGACGTCGACGCCTATTGTCGGGCCGCGGAGGCCTTCGAATTGGGCCGCGCGTCCACGCCAGGCACATTCGGCAAGTCCGTGGCTTTGGTGTTCTTTCAGGCCTCCACTCGAACGCGGATCGGCTTTGAGGCCGCCGCGGCAGCGCTCGGCGCCGCCGCCATCGGCATCGACGACATGGCGGCATCGCGCTCAAACAGCAGGACCGGCGAAACGCTCGAAGATTGCGCCGCGGTCGTCTCCCGATTCAGCGACGCGATCGTGGTCCGTCATCACGAAAGCGGCGCAGCGGCCCGCATGGCCGCGAAATCAGTAAAGCCCGTGATCAATGCGGGCGACGGGTGGAACGAGCATCCGACGCAAGCGCTGATCGACATCTTCGCGATGCGGCGCGGGCTCGGCACTATTCGCGACAAGAGCATCGGCTTCGGCGGCGATCCGCGCGGGCGCACGGTGCGCTCGCTCGCCTATTTGTTGCGCTATGAGGCGCCGCGTGAGATCGTGTTCTGCCCGCCGTCTTATTACGACATTCCGCGCGATGTGCTGGCGCTGTTCGGCGAACGCAACATTCGCTGCCGCCTTGTCACCGACATCGTCCATGCGCTTGCGGAGTGCGATGCGATCATGATGGCGCCGTATGACATGTCGGACATCGGCGAAGCCGCGGATTCAGGATATGTGTCGCCAAAGATCACGCCGGACAGTCATCGGGTGACGCCGGAAAAGATCGAGAAGACCGGTTCGAAGGCGCTGCTCTATCATCCCTTGCCGCGGCACGATGAGATCGACACCGCCTGCGATGATTTGCCGAATGCGATGTATTTCGAGCAAGTCCGCCTGTCCAAATTCATGCGCATGGCGGTTTTGGACAGGTTTTTGTCGCCGTCATGAGAACTTGTGTGCCACAAAGCAGGCCTGCTTGGTCGCCCATTTAGCCGGCTCGCTTTTAAGATGCGACCGCGGCGGCCGCGGCCTTACGATGCCGCTTTGCGCCGTCGGTCGGCGGCCATGCGCGCCTGGTCCGCGGTACGCCTGCCGACCACCGACATGATCGGGCCGCCGATCATTTTGCGAACCTCGTCGGCCGGCAACGGACGACAGAACAGAAAGCCCTGCATCGCGTAAATGCCGAAGCGGAACATGCGCTCAAGCTGATTTTCAGTCTCGACGCCTTCAGCGATCAGTTCGATATGCAAGTCCCGTGTCGTTTTGGCAATGCCGCCGATAATGGCGGCCGTGCGCGGAGAAGTGTCGATGGCTTGCGAGAATTTGCGATCGATCTTGATCTTGGAGAATGGAAAGTCGTTGAGGTAAGCGAGCGATGCGAAGCCAGTTCCAAAATCGTCGAGCGAAATGCCGACGCCGTGGTCGCGCAATCGTTCCAGAATGGCGCGCGCCGCCGAGGAATCCTCGATGAGGATGGATTCGGTGATTTCGAGCACCAGGCGACGGGCGGGCAAACCGGTGCTGGCGAGCGTGTCGACCACGATGGAGACAAGATCAGTGGTGCGCCGGAATTGCAACGCCGACAGATTGACCGCAACGCTGATGTCGGTCGGCCATTGGTTCGCTTCCGTGCAGGCGGTGTGCAGCACCCAGCTCCCGATCGAGACGATCAGGCCGGTTGTCTCCGCCAGCGGAATGAACTCGATCGGGCTGATCGCTCCGAGCCTCGGATGATTCCAGCGCAGCAGGGCCTCGCAGCAGATAGCGCGGCCGGAGCGTGGATCGACGATTGGCTGATAGACCAGCGACATCTCGCCATTCTGCAGCGCGAATTGCAGATCGTGCTCGAGTTGCACGCGCCTGTCGTAGCGTTCACTAATCGCGAAGGTATGGCAGACGATCTGGCCGCGCCCGGCCTGCTTCGCCTCGTAAAGCGCCAGATCGGCATTGCGGAACAACGCTTCGAGAGTGGCGCCCTGGCGCGGCGCTATGGCATAGCCAATGCTGGCGCCGCAGAAATGCTGATTGATGCCGACCTGGAACGGATTGGCAAGGGCTGCGAAAACTCTTTCCGCCGTGATGCGCGATTGTTCGGCATCCTTGCCGACCACGACGACGACGAATTCATCGCCGCCGACCCTTGCCACCTCGTCGCCTGGCCGTGCGACTGACCTTAGCCGCTCGCCGACTTCTTTAAGAACAGCATCGCCGGTCTGATGACCAAACGTATCATTGATGTCCTTGAAGCGATCGAGATCGATCAAGATCAATGCCACGGTGTCGCCCGAATCGGGTACGTCGGAAAGACGATTCTCCAGGATCTCGAACAGCGCGGTACGATTCCAAAGATCGGTCAATGCATCGCGCCGTGCTATTGATTCAATGCGGCGAAAGGCGCTGTGCCGGGAAACGATGTTGTCGAATACCGCGCGGCAGATGACGATGATGCTGAGAAACAGCACGCCGATGAAAATTGCAAGAACGACATGCACCAGGTCCGCGCGCATCCAAAGCGCGATCATGAATGGAAAGGCGGTAAGCGAAACCTGGCCGATCGAAATGATTGGCCGGCTGGCGTTGCGCGATGAAATGCCGGCGATGTAGCCCATCACGCAACAGTTGATGAGGAGCTCGATATTGCCGTTGGGATGGGCGAGGACGCCGTAGGCTCCGGTAAATCCGACCAGTCCGGCGAACGACCATGCGCCGATCAAGGCGCGACGTTCCCAAAGCGCAGTCGCTGCCTTGTCATCAATATCGTGATGCGAACGACGATAGAGAGTGATCGCTAGCGTGCGACCGATGCCAGTGATCAGAAAGGCGCAGAAGATCCATGCGAAGACCGCATCGTCACTCATCGCGAAGATAATGCCGACGACCGACAAGGCGGCGATCGTTGCCGCGAATATCGATTTTGGCGTGCCATAAAGCGCGTCGACAAGTTCGAATCGCAATTTTTGTTCCGGTATCGAGACAAGCCAGTTGAAAATCGCCGACTTGTACAAAAGATTTTGCATTTGCAACGCCCGGTGGCGGCCACGCAAGGACGCCTGTGGTAATCACCGGCTACGATTATTCTTGGCTTTTGCTAACAAACGAGCGTACGCAAATGGTAAAATATCTGGCCCCAGACCCGCTAAAAACTTAGCTAATCGGAGGGGAAAGCGCGCTTTTTCTGCGCAGGCGGCCCTGCCGGCGCGGCTTAAGTGCGCGTTAATTTGTTATCATAAATTAAGCCGGCGCTGGGTCACCAAAGCCGCGAGGCTGATCGCGGCCGCCACGGTCAGATAGAAGCTCGGTGCGACATTGCTGCTGGTGACGCTGATCAGCCATGCATTGATGAACGGCGCGAAGCCGCCGAAGATCGCAACACAAACGGAATAGCTGATTGCAAGCCCGGTCGTGCGCATGCGCGTCGGAAAGATCTCCGACATCAGCGCGGCGAGCGGACCCAGATAGATGGCGCCAACAATTCCCATCACGCCCTGAACAGCGAGCAGGGTCGACAGAGTCGGCACCGCGGCCAGCCACACGAATAGGGGATAGCTCAAGGCCAAAGCGGCGCAGCTTGCGCCGACCATGATCGGCCAACGCCCACAGCGATCGGAAATCGCGCCGATGATTGGCACAACGACAATTTGAATTGCCCCGCTAAGTAGCGTCGCCAGGAAGCTTCCAGCCTGCGGCAGCCCGAGCTGACGGACCGCATAGCCTGGCATGAACAAGGTGGTGTAGGTCAGAACCGTGCAGAGCACGACGGTGCCAAGCGACACCGCCATTCGCATCTTGGCATCAGATAGTGCTTCGAGAAATGGCGAGCGGCGGTCCCGCAGCGCCTGAAATTCCGCGGTCTCATCGGCATGACGGCCGAGATAATAGGCGACCGGCCCGATCAACAGCCCGAACATGAACGGGATCCGCCAGCCGCCTGCCTCGATCTGCTCGGTGCTTAGCATACCGGTCAAGACGGCGCCGGCTGCAGCGGCGATGACGGTGGTGAGCCCTTGGCTGGCGAATTGCCAGCTCGCGAAAAAGCCGCGCCACCTCGGATCCTGTTCGGCCAAGAAGGCGGTGGCGCTGCCAAATCCGCCGCCAGCGGAGATTCCCTGAACGAGTCGGGCCACCACGATGGCGATCGGTGCGAGCGGCCCGATCGCCGCATAGGTCGGAACGACGGCGATCATCGCGGTCCCGAGCATCATCAAGCCGATGGTCGCCATGAAGGCCGCCTTGCGGCCGTGCCGATCGGCAAAGGCGCCGAGCAGAATGCCGCCCAGCGGCCGGATGAAGAAGGTGATGCCGAAAGTCGCCAAAGCGATGAGCAGCGATTCCAGTTCGGATTTTGACGGAAAGAACAGTCTGGAAATGGTCGTCGCGAGATAGCCGTAGATGACGAAATCGTACCATTCGAGCGCATTGCCGAGCGAGGCGGCGGCAAGCGCGCGCCAGCGTGGGCGCAGCGCTGCCGAAACTGTGTTGCTTTTGTTCGCCAGCGGCCCAGGCGAAAATATCTGACCCAAAAGGCTTTGGCGGCCGTGTTGCGGCGTCTTGCTGATGTCAAACTGCGCCACGGCGCTCCATCCTTCGTCCGGCACGGCGGCGGTCTCTGAGAGCTGCCGACCCACCACCCGCAAGAGCTCGGATTAGGCTAGACACAGATTTAGCGCGGAGGGGTGAACAGGACCTTATCGCTCTGTTCCGAAATCAAGATGCATTCCGCATCGCGCAAGCAGGCATTATGATCGCCAGCAAAACAAAAGGGAGGAACACATGGTCGAGGACTTGGCCGGTAACACAATGACCGGCAACGCAAAACCAGCTCTCACGCTCAGTTACGTCCATGGCGCGAGCAGTCAGCCGCTGATCGGCGATACCATCGGCCAGTTCTTTGATGCGGCCTGTGCCAAATGGGCGTCACGTCCCGCACTGGTCGTACGTCATCAGAAGGTTCGGTTGACCTATGCCGAATTGCAACGTGAAGTTGACCGGCTGGCTGCGGGGTTGCTGACGCTCGGCCTCGAGCCCGGCGACCGCATCGGCATCTGGTCGCCCAACAATTCGGAATGGGTGGTGACCCAGTTCGCCACGGCCAAAGCGGGGCTGATCCTGGTCAATATCAATCCGGCGTATCGCGTCGCCGAACTTGAATACGCGCTCAACAAAGTCGGCTGCAAGGCACTCATCCTCGCCGAACGGTTCAAGACATCGGACTATATCGCGATGCTGCGCGAGCTCGCGCCCGAGCTCGGCCACGCGACGCCGGGCAGACTTGAATCGACACGGCTGCCGACGCTGCGTGCAGTGGTCCTGCTCGGCGATGGCTGGCATCCCGGCACGTTCCGCTTTTCGGAAGTCATGTCGCGCGGCGGGGCGGCGGAAGCTCAACGCCTGGCCGAGCTTGGCCCGCAACTGCAGTTCGATCAGCCGATCAACATTCAGTTCACCTCCGGCACGACGGGCTTTCCCAAAGGCGCGACGCTGTCGCATCACAACATTCTCAACAACGGCTTCTTCATCGGCGAGGCGATGCGGCTTACGCCCGACGATCGGCTCTGCATTCCGGTACCGCTCTATCATTGCTTCGGCATGGTGCTCGGCAATCTCGCGGCACTGACGCATGGCTCCTGCATGGTATTCCCCGGCGAGGGATTCGATCCGCTGGCGACGCTGCAGACCGTCGCCGAAGAGCGCTGCACCGCCCTGCATGGCGTGCCCACCATGTTCATTGCGCAACTCGATCATCCCGAGTTCGATCGCTTTGATCTGTCCTCGTTGCGCACCGGCATCATGGCGGGCTCGCCGTGTCCGATCGAAGTGATGAAGCGTGCCGTCACCAAGATGCATCTGTCGGAAATCACGATCGCCTACGGCATGACGGAGACCAGTCCGGTCAGCTTCCAGAGCTCGACCGAAGATCCGCTGGAGCGGCGCGTATCGACCGTCGGGCGCATTCAGCCGCATCTTGAAGTAAAAATCGTCGATCTCCAGGGCCGCATCGTGCCGACCGGCACGGCGGGCGAGCTGCTGACGCGCGGCTACTCGGTGATGCTCGGCTATTGGAACGACGAAGAGCGCACCCGCGAAGCGATCGATGCGGCGCGCTGGATGCATACCGGCGACCTCGCCACCATCGATGCCGAGGGCTATTGCAACATCGTCGGACGCATCAAGGACATGGTCATCCGCGGCGGCGAGAACGTCTATCCGCGCGAGATCGAAGAATTTCTGTACCGGCATCCAAAGATCCAGGACGTCCAGGTGATCGGCGTGCCGGACGATCGCTATGGCGAGGAGATTTGCGCCTGGGTGAAGCTGCGCCCCGGCGTCACCGCCACGGACGAGGAGATCCGGGCATTCTGCCGCGGCCAGATCGCGCATTACAAGGTGCCGCGCTATATCAAATTCGTCGACGAATTCCCGATGACGGTCACCGGCAAGATTCAAAAATTCATCATGCGCGAGCGCAGCATCGCCGAGCTCGGCCTCAAAGCGCAGAAGACCGCGTGAACGTCAAAAGCGCGGACAAGGCCGGGCGGGATATTCGGCCTTGTCCGCGAAGTGGCCCCGCGCGATGGGAGCGCCCCCGGCTATTGGCGGTTCGGATTCGGGATGGCGACCCGTTCGCCGTCCTTACCGTAACCGGGGATCATGCTGGGCACAGCCGACTGCCAGGCATGGCTGGCGCGCGCCTTCAGCGCGGCCGACGCAGCGAGCGTTCCGGCGAAAAATAGCGCAGCCGCAGCTGCGAATTTCACTGTCGAAACATTGGCTCTCTCCCCACGAGCTTGTCTGATGCACCAGACACTCACAGGAGAGATTTCAGATCGTTGCGTTTCATTCCCGAGGCCTGCCTTCTGGCGGATCCGGAATAAGGCTTTCGTCACAACTGGGTAAACACTCGCCTGGAATAAACCGCGCTCATACCTTCACCTTCTCGTTCTCGACGACGCGCGCGACAGCCGGCCGCTTGAGCATGCGATCCTTGAACGCGGTATAGTTCCTCAGCTCCGCCATCGGCAGCTCGCGGCGCACCCCCCAGGTGTAGAAGACGAAGCCGTAAGGGTCGAGCACCGAATATTTGTCGGAAAACCATTCGCGGCCCGCAAACATGTCGTCGATCTGCTTGAGGTGGGCGTGGAAGGTCTTCAGCCCGGCTTCCTTGATGCCCGGAAATGCGGACGAGTCGGCGGTATAGCGCTCGGGCCGCCCGATATGGGCGTGCGCAGGATGCACGCTCGAGGCAAAGAAACCGATCAGCGACAGGGCCTTCGCCTCGCCGATCGGGTCATTCGGCCACAAGCCGAATCTTTTGCCGAGATAGGGCAGAATTGCGGTGTTCTCGGTCAGCGGCGCCCCATCGTCGAGGCCAAGCACGGGAACGCGGCCCAGTGGATTGAGCTTCAGATACGCTTCAGTGCGCTGCTCGCCGGCGGCGAGATCGACCTTCTTTGCCTCGTATTTCTCGCCGCTCTCCTCGAGCACGATATGCGAGGCCATCGAGCAGGCGCCAGGCGCGTAATAGAGCGTCAACATCGCAAGAATCTCCTTTGAACTATTTCGAAATCTTTTGCAGAACCGGCAGCCAGGTCTTCTGCTGTTCGTCGACGAAGGCGACGACTTCCTGCGGCGTCATGGCGCGCGAATAGCTACCTATATTGCCCAGGTTCTTTTTGAATTCCGGATCGCTCACGACCTTGGCCAAATCCTTGCTGACCTTGTCGATGATCGGCTGCGGCGTGCCGTTCGGCGCCACCAGGACCTGCCAGCCGGTTGCGCTGAAATTTGGAAGCGTCTCGGCAACCGTCGGCAGATCGGGAAATTGCGGCAAGCGTTCGCGCGCCGCGACAGCAATCAGCTTCACCTGACCGGCCTTCACTGCGCCGACGATCCCGGAATAGCCCTCGATGATCATCGAGACGCGGCCAGAGCCGACATCGGCAAGCGCCGCCGCCGGCCCGCCTTGATAGGGCACCGGGACCAATTGAATCCCGGCCCGCTCCTGCAGCAGCAATCCGGTCAGATGCGTAAGCCTGCCGACGCCGGTCACTGCAATGGTGATCTTGCCTGGCTCTTTCTTGGCGAGCGCGATGAGTTGCGGCAGCGTCGAGACGCCGAGCGCCGGATTGACCGCAATAAACATCGGATTTTCCGCAGTGAATCCGATCGGGATGAAATCGCGTGGCAGCTTCAGCGGCAGGTTGGGGGCGATCGTCGGCAGCGCGGCAAATGTCGACAGCGCCGGCATGAACAGCGTGTAGCCGTCGGGCGTGGCTTCGCTGGCGGCGCGCGCCGCAATGCTGCCATTGGCGCCGGCACGGTTGAGGATGACGACCTGCTGGCCCCAGAGCTTGGTCAGACCGTCGGCACAGAAACGGGCATCCACGTCGGGCGTGGATCCGGCCGCGGCATCGGAAATGATCGTGACCGGTTTGTTTGGATAATCTCCGGCCTGCGCGTAGGCGGCGTTCGCGGCGGGCAGCGCCACAAGGCACAGCATCAGGCCGAAGCCGGGCATGCGGAACCAGTGCCGACGGCGTATCATGATTTCCTCCCTGGCCTCGCCCCGTCTTCAATGCGCGGCGAGTTAATGAGCCGAGGATAGGGCTGTCAAATACCGCTTTCTACGGGTTTTGCGGCCCTGCGCCAAACCGACACGGTCAGACGGGCCGCGCTTTGTCGAAGCCGGGCGGTCCTCTTTACCTTAACGGCACATCGGGCTGCACCGGCGATGCCTATTTTAAGAATTCTCCACTATGAGTTTGTGCTGGCCTCCATCCTGTTTGGCTCATGCAGTGACACGTGCGGCACCATTGAAGGCTTTGCGGGACGCAAGTGCGCAGGTCGACGTGAGTCCGACTGAGATAGACCGTGATGCATTTCCGCGTTTAGCCGACCGGTCAAGCGAAGACTTGAGCTTCCGCATCCATGCGAGCCTTGACGCCGTCGAAAACGAATGGCGGCGCTTTGAACAAGGCGCCGACTGCACGCCGTTTCAACATTACGACTGGCTCGCCGCGTGGCATCGCCATATCGGCACCCGCACCCGGGTGACGCCGGCAATCGTCGTCGGGCATTTTGCCGATGGCGGAACTGCCTTCATCATGCCGCTTGCCGTCGAGAAGCGCGGCCTGGCACGGCGCCTGTTCTGGCTCGGTCAGGATCTGTGCGATTACAACGCGCCGCTGTTGGCGCGCGACTTCTCCGAGCGCGTCAGCGCCAACAGCTTTCTCGCGTTGTGGCAGGATTTGCGCCGCGCCATGCAGTCCGATCGGCAGTTGCGGCATGATTGGATTGAGTTCGAAAAAATGCCCCAGACGATCGGTGCACAGACCAATCCGTTTTGCGTACTCGGTGTCGTGCCCAATGCCAACAGCGCGCATATCACGCAGCTCGGCGGCGACTGGGACGCGTTCTACCGCGCCAAGCGCTCGTCGGCGACGCGTCGCCGTGATCGCGCCAAGCGCAAACACATGACCGAATTCGGCGAGATTCGCTTTGTCACTGCTACGGACGCGAGCGATGCCCGCCGCACGCTCGAAACGTTGATGGCACAGAAGAGCCTGTCATTCGCGCGCAAGGGCATTCCGGACATTTTCGCCTGGCCTGGCTACCGTGACTTCTTTCTCGATTTCGTGTCGAATCCGGCGACGCGCCATCTTACCCATGTCAGCCGTATCGAAATCGGCCCGGTCGTCGCCGCGGCCAATTTCGCCGTGGTAAGCGGCGATTGCTACTATCACATCCTGGCGAGTTATTGTGACGGCCAGCTCGCCCATTACGGGCCCGGCGCGCTGCATCTGCGCGAGCTGTTGGCCTATGCGATTAGGCGCGGGCTGCGCCACTTCGATTTCACTATCGGCGACGAACGCTACAAGGCGGAATGGTGCGACCGGCGCTTGAACCTCTTCGACTACGGCGCGGCCGCGACCTTGCGCGGTTGGCCGGTGAGCGCTTGGTCCATGGCGCAGCGGCGGCTCAAGCGCTTTGTCAAGCAGACGCCGGTGATATGGCAGCTGGCGACGCGGCTGCGTTGTGTTCTTGCCGGCCTGTTGCGGCGGCGAAAATCGTAAGGGAATCCAGAGGCTGTCATCCAAATTTTGGGGTTTTGAGCCCAAACCAGCTCCCGCTACTTCTCGATCTGATCCAGATTCGCGGTCATCCGCGTAATGACGCGGCGAAAGACCGAAAGCTCGCCTATGGCAAGGCCGTGCTCCGCTTCCTCGGTGATGCGACGGGCAACGCCGAGCAGCTCGGCGCGTAGCCGCTTGGCCTTCGCTGTTAGGAAGACCTGGACGCGTCGCCGATCGTCCCGGGCACGCACGCGGCGGATAAGGCCCGAGCGCTCCATGCTGCGCAGCGCGATCACCGTCGTCGGCTCCATCATGCCGACGCGCGCCGACAATTCGCGTTGCGACAATCCATCGGTCGTCCACAAGACACGCAGAAAATACCATTGACCGCGTGTCACGCCGTAAGGCGCAATGCGCCGCTCGAGCAGCCGTTGAAAGGCGCGGTGGGCATCGCGCACCAGGTAGCCGGAGCTTGTCGGCGGCGGAAAATCCGCCGCGTCGCCGGTGTTTCTTTGCCGGATTTTGCGCGGCATCGGCCCTATCTTTCGCTGACAAACGCCCGCGTTGACAGCTCCGCCGGCTGCGGCGGATAATACTTAGAAATCTATGCAATGGGAAAGGAACCAATGCAACAGCCGGCACTGAAGGAAAAGGAGCGCGCGGCGCAAGCCGCGACACCGAACCAGGCCTTTGATCTGCGCGCGACGCTCGAATGGCTGCGCGCGGCGGGCGAGCTGATCGAGACCGATAAGGAGGTCGATCCCGATCTGCAGGTCACCGGTTTGCAAAAACATATGGACGGCGGCTGCCCGGTCTTGTTCAACAATGTCAAAGGCAAGCCGAACCATCGGGTCATCACCAATCTGTTCGGCGACATGGCGATCATCAATCGCATGTTCGGCTGGAAGAACGATGCCGAGCGCGTCAAGAGGCTCGCCTATGCGCTGTCGCATCCGCTCAAGCCGGTGGAGATTGCGCAAAGCGAAGCGCCGTGTCAGGAATTCGTGATCGAGAGGCCGGACGACGTCAACAAGTGGCTCGTGCCGATCCGTCACACCACCTATGAACCCGAGCTCACCGTCGGCTCCGGCATCCGCTGCGTCACCGGCCCGCAATTCGAGGGTGGCTCGGACCTCGGCTACAACCGCATGAACTTCCGCTGGGGCAATGTCGGCACGTTCCAGATCTCGCCGGGCTCGCATATGTGGCAAGTGGTCAACAAATACTACAAGGAAGATCGGCCGGTGCCGATCACGGTGTGCTTCGGTGTGCCGCCGGCTTGCACGCTGCTCGCGGGCGCCGGCTTCGATTATGCGATACTGCCGATGGGCTGCGATGAGATCGGCATCGCCTCGGCGGTGCAGGGGGCACCGATTCGCCTGGTCAAGGCGCGCACGGTCGATGCGATGGCCCTTGCCGACTGCGAATTGGTGCTGGAGGGCTATGTCAATCCACGCGACCGCCGCTTCGAGACCAAGGAGGCGGAAGAGGCCGGCGTGCAGGGTCGCTATCACTTTCATCCGGAATGGGCCGGCTATATGGGCAAGTCCTATAAGGCGCCGACCTTCCATGTCACCGCGGTCACCATGCGCAAGCCGGAAACCAAGCCGATCATCTTCGCGCTCGGCGTGCACATGCTCGATGACCACAATATCGATACGACGGTGCGGGAAGCCGCGATCTACGAGCTGTGCAACCGCCTGCAGCCTGGCATCGTGCAGAACGTGGTCATCCCGTACTGCATGACCGATTGGGGCGGCTGCATCATTCAGGTGAAGAAACGCCACCAGATCGACGAGGGCTGGCAACGCAACTTTTTGGCGGCCGCGCTGTCGTGCTCGCAGGGCATGCGGCTTGCCATCGCAGTGAGCGAGGACGTCGATCCCTATTCGATGGACGACATCATGTGGTGCCTGACCACGCGGGTTAACCCGAAGACCGACATTCTCAATCCGATTCCCGGCGGGCGCGGCCAGACTTTCATGCCGGCCGAGCGCATGACCGCCGGCGAGCGGCAATGGACCGCCTCGAACACCCAGTTCGAAGGCGGCATGGGGATAGATGCGACCGTGCCGTTCGGCTACGAGAGCGACTTTTTGCGTCCCGTCTATCCGGTCGACAAAGTACGTCCCGAGGATTTCTTCTCGCAAGAGGACATCGCTAACGCCAAGAAGCGCATGCAGGGCTGGGTGCATTCGCTGGCGCGAACGGGGCGATAATTTTTGTAGCGGGTCGAGCGAAGCAAACCGGGAGTCGGCCGCCACGTTTGCCCGGACCTCGCTTCGCTCAATCCGGGCTACTTGCTGCGGAACACCGCATAGTCTACGCCGCGCACCGCATCGAAGAACCACGGCATCGGCGGCGCTGCAATCTCCTCAAAGCGGCCGGTGCGCATGATCGCGGGCTTGGCCCAACCGATTGCGTTATGCGACGAGCTGCCATAGATCACGTAACAGTCGCGCGGATGCACCTTCAGTGAGGTAACAATATTGCCGAGCACGACATCGAATATCGCCTTGCAAAACGGATTGTAGAAAAACAGCACGAGCGGCGTCTCCGGGAATCTATATTGCGTAGCATCGGCCTGCACGATTTCCAGATCATGGCATGCCTGCCAATCGGCCTTGAATGCAGCGATGTTTTGCGCAGCGCAATCCACTAATTCTTTGGCGAACTCTACGCCGACGATCTTTGCAAAATTGTAACGCGAGGCCAGCAGCAACGTGCGCGACTTTCCGGCGCCGATATCGACGAATGTGAAGCGCGCGAGGTCATCTGGCAGGCTGTGCATCATGAAATCAAATGACTTTGGCGACGTGCAGACGCTTTCATTGCCGAATTGCCTGTTTGGTCCAATGATCGTCAGTGCATCGAGCTGAATCGAGCCCGCTGTATCGACGCCGTATTTGCGGTCCCAGCGCTGTGCCAGCTGATGCGCGATGACATGCCGAATGTTTTGTGCGGCAAAGCCGACGCTCTTGCGCAGGCCGTGCTGCCGAGCAAGGCCGACCAGACCCAAGAGGCCGATCTGGCGCGCAGCCCGGAGCGCGCGCCGGATCCGACCCGTTGATAGATCGTGCATCTCCGTCGTCAAGGACGCGGCTTGCTGGGCCGTGTTCGGGGGCGACATAAGGCGATGTCTCGGTACGAACCGCCGCGCAGAATAGAGTTCTGCGAAAGCTCTCGCCGATTTTGTGCCAAAAGCGGTTAATTAAGTTCTTTTGGCGTCTTGGCCGAGCCATCGCTGCGCCAAAGCCCGACGGTCGAGTTTGCCGCGATCGTTTTTCGGCAAGGACGTGCTGAGCACGATCTGCTTCGGAGACTTGAAGGCGGGCAAGACTTCCCCGCAATAGCGCAACAGCGCCGCGACATCGATCTGCGCGCCCGGCCGCCCGATCACATAGCTGACCACCTCTTCGCCGTAAATCGGGTCGGGCACGCCGATCGTGGCGGCTTCGATCACTTCTTCGCGCTGCATGAGATAGGAATCGATCTCGACCGGGGAGATTTTCGCGCCGCCGCGGATGATGAGCTCCTTTTCGCGGCCGGTCAGCGTTAAAAAGCCGTCCGCGTCCATGCAGCCAAGATCGCCGGTGCGAATGCGTCCGCGGCAATGAACTTTCACTGCACCGTCTTCCGCGAGATAGCGAAACGGGTGATCGGCAAAGCCGCCGACTTCGACATAGCCGATCTCACCCGCCGGCAAACGGCGGCCATCACCGTCGACAATGGCCAGATCGTGATAGGGAAACGGCCGGCCGACCGTGCCGAGCCGGCGCGCTTCACCAGCAGTCGCCGCGATCCAGCCGGCTTCGCTCGCGCCGCAGCCCTGCGCGATCGGAATGCCGAACTTCTGCTCGAAGCGCTTCCACTCTCCGAGTAGAAGCGGCGCCGAGCTCGATGTGATGAAGCGCAGTTTCGGCAGGTTGCTGCGATGCGCGTCGGTATCACTGTTGAGCAGGATATTGATGGTCGTCGGATTGCCGGCGGCGATCGTCACCTGGTGCTCGCGCAGATGCGGGAAAAAACGACTCGCCGAGAATTTTTCCGCAAGCACCAAGGTCGCGCCGCTGTTGACCGGGCCGAGCGCGCTCAAGAGCTGCGCCGAGGCCCAGCTGAAGGGGCGGAAATCGTAGAGCCGATCGTCGCCGGTGATGCCGAAACCGACAGCAACCGGCTCGACATTGAGGAGGAACTCCCGGTAGTTCAGCACCACGCCCTTCGGTCTGGCGCTGGTACCCGAGGTAAACAGAATCACCGCATCGTCTTCGGGCCCTGCGGCCCGCGGCGCTTCGCCCGGCTGGCAGCGCGCGAGCTCGCCGAACAATGTTTCCGGCTCCGGATGGCCCCAGCGACCGATCTGTAGCCGCGGCACGGCGGCCCCGGCAAAAAGATCGTCGAGTTGTAAGCCGTTCTGCAAAAGAACCAGCTTTGGCCTGAGCCGCTCAAAAATATTGTCGAGCTGATTGCGATTCATCTCGACGTGAACGGTGCACACCGTCGCGCCGGCGGCCATGATGCCAAGATAACACAGCAACTGCTCGATCGAATTATTGGCCAGAAGCGCAATGCGGTCGTTCGTGCCGAACTCGCGCCGGTGCAGGAATGTCGCAAAACGGCCGGCGACCTCGCGCAGCTCTCGATATGTGACAGTCCGGCCGTCGTCGGCCGCGATCACCCAGGGCTTGTCCGGCGTGCGCGCTGCGGCGCCGGCAATCCAGTCTCGCAGCAGGGTTGAGCCGGCCTCTGGCAGCATGGTGCATATCCCGGCAAATTGCTTAGCAATATAAGCATTTTTGCCGAGCGGTACCAAGTGGGTTTGAGCGAGAGGTGGGTTGCAATCAGTCTGGCGCGCTCGCCCCGGCACGGCCACCGGCGCAAGCTTCCTGAACGCGTCGCATCCCCCCGCTCGAGAGGGTCGCTTCAAACTTCAACAGCATTGCGCTCTCCGCGATGCGCAGCAACATGCCGTGTAGAAAAGGCGGCGAGAAAATACCGGCGGTTTCACGCCTTAGGCGCCGTTCAGTTCGCGGCGCACGAGCATCGTCCCTCCCACCATTGCCTGCATTTTGCCGAACGCGACCGCGCGCGGCAAATATTTCATGCCGCAATCCGGCGCAACGATGATGCGCTCTGCCGGCACGACCTGCAGCGCGCGGCGGATGCGCTCAGCCACGATCTGCGGCGTCTCGACGTTCATGTCCGACAAATCAATGACGCCGAGAATGATGGTCTTCGACGGCAATTGGCGCAAAACTTTCAGATCGAGCTTGGGCTGCGCCGCCTCGATCGAAATTTGCTGGGCTTTGGACTGCTCGAGCTCCGGCAGAAACGAATAGCCGGAGGGTTTATCGCGCACCACCGCGGCATAGCCGAAGCACAGATGCACCGCGACCGTGCCGGTCACGCCGTCAAGCGCGCGATTGAGCGCCTTGAGCCCATATTGTCGCGCTTTGTCGGGATGCTGCTGCATCCACGGCTCGTCGATTTGCACCACGTCGGCGCCCGCGGCGAACAAGTCCTTGATCTCGGCATTCACCGCGGCGGCGTAATCCATCGCCACGGCCTCCTCGTCCTTGTAGTAATCGTCCTGCGCCTGCCGGCCCATGGTAAAGGGGCCGGGCACCGTCGCCTTGACGGGGCGATCCGTGTTGGCACGCAGGATTTGCAGATCGCGCAGCTCGACGGGACGCTTGCGTCGAATCGGACCGACGATGCGCGGGACCGGGATCGCCCTGCCGGTGCGATTGATCACGGCGCCGGGATTTTCCACGTCGATGCCGTCGAGTGCCGTGGCAAAACGGTTCGAATAGCTCTCCCGGCGCTGCTCGCCGTCGGTAATGATATCGAGGCCGGCGCGCTCCTGATCGCGGATTGCAAGGATCGTGGCGTCATCCTGCGCCGCTTCACGCTTGTCCGGCGCAATCAGCCACAGGTCGTCGGCGCGCACGCGCGGCACCTGCTTGGACAGTTTCTCGCGGTCGATCAGCCAATCCGGCTGCGGATAGGAGCCGACGAGGCAGGTGGGGAGGAGCATGTGTTCGCGACCAGGCTGATTCCAATATGGCGCTGATTAGCGCCGATTCCTCGTGGCGCGTAATCAATGAGCCAGTCTGCCTCGACCGCAGGCTCACAATAAATGCCCCGCCGAGCCGGGCCCGGCGGGGCAGAGTGACGCACCTGTTTCGTCCTACTTCAACGCCTTCTCGTAGGGGTAGATCACGCTGCCGGTCTTTTCGTCGGCCGGCGTGAGCACGGTTTGATAGCTCATGCCGCGCCAGGTCTCGAGGTTCGAAGAATCCGAGATGTCATGATACTGCACTTGCAGCATGCCCGACTTGGTCCATTCGCCATCCTTGCCAAATTTCACATCGGCCATGATAGTCTTGAACTCATGGCTGTGCAGATAGTCGGCAAGCTTGGCGTCGTCGGTGCTCTTGGTACCTTCGACCGCCTGCTGCAGGACTTGGAAATAGGCATAGCCCCAGCCGCCCAGATAATAGCCGAGCGGATCCACGCCTTCAGATGCCGCGCGCGCCTGGTATTTCTTGAAGAAATCCGCGGCCGGCGCCATCAGCTTGGGCGAGGGCACCCAGGTCTCGTAGTTCACGACGCCGTTGAGCTTGCCTTTCAGCTTGTCCTTGAAGGCGGTCGCCTGCAGGCCGACCATGGCGCCGCCGAGCATCTTCGGCTTGTATCCGAGCTCGGTGACGGACTGCAGCAAGCCGACCGAGCTCAGCGGATAGGAGCAGAACACCACGAGGTCGGGATTGGCTGCCTGGACCGCGCGGACAATCGGCGAGAAGTCGGTTGAGTTCGGCGGATAGGATTTATCGTAGACGATGTTGAAGCCGTACTTTTTGGCGTTGTTGCGCGCACCCTCGCAGGCATTGCGCGAAAACTCGGCATCCTCGGCGGCGAGCGCGATGGTCTTCGGCTTGGGATTCTGCGCCGCTGCGACCTGGAAGAATCCTTCGGTGAACGATTCTTTCGGGGTCGGGCCCGACGGCAGCATCGAGAAGTACCGCGGATAATGGAATTCGCTGTTCACACTGAGCGCGAACAAGCTGATATAGGTCTTGTTCTTTTGCATCACGATGGGAATGGCGGGCGCGTTCATGTTGGTGGCGTAGCCGCCCATCACCAGGTCGACTTTGTCGACGTCGAGCAGCTTGGTGTAGATGCCTGGAATGGTCGATGGATTCGATTGATCGTCGTAATTGACCAGCTGCACCTGACGGCCAAGGAGGCCGCCCTTGGCGTTGACCTCTTCGGCCCAGATCTTGGCGCCGAGCAAAGCCTGCTTGCCGTTGGCGGCGAGCGGGCCGGTGAGCGACATGCTGAAGCCGATCTTGATCGGTTGGCTGTTCTGCGCGGCAGCCGGCCAATAGGCAGCGGCCAAGCCCGCGGCAAGAAAGACGGCGCCGACGACGCCCGCGGCGCCACGGCGCGATATGCTATAGCTCATGTTTCCCTCCAAAAGGCGGCTTTTCCATTGCCTCACCGTGACGTGCCGCCCGGTAGCGGGCCTGACGCGACAGTGCCGGGGCGCAGAATGCCCTGCTTTAGCGCGCGTGAAAAGAGAGCGGCTGCGTGACAATCTGCCCATTTGGACGATGGCCGGGCTGGCTGACTGGCCTTTTACCCATGTGGGCGGCCCATCAGCCGTCGTTTGGCGGCCGGTAAGACAGGATATCAAAAGCCGGATTTCGCGCCTTCGCAGCCGAATCGAAACGCGTTAATCTTTGGGCCAAATCGAATCCGCGCGTTCGGACAGGCAAACGACCATGATCGCACTCTCGGTCAACGGCAGGACCTACACGGTCGACGTCGAGGACGACACGCCCTTGCTTTGGGTGCTGCGCGACACGATCGGTTTGACCGGGACCAAATACGGCTGCGGTGTCGCCCAATGCGGGGCCTGCACGGTGCATATCGACGGCGTCCCGACGCGCTCCTGCCAGGTCCCGGTCGGCAGTATCGGAACCAAAGCCGTCACCACGATCGAGTCCTTGACGGCAAACGGCAAGCTGCATCCCGTGCAGCAGGCCTGGATCGATTTCGACGTACCGCAATGCGGCTACTGCCAGAGCGGCATGATGATGACCGTGGTGGCGCTGCTCAAAGAGAAGCCCAGACCCTCCGACGCCGACATCGATGCGGCGATCACCAACATCTGCCGCTGCGGCACCTACCAGCGCATTCGCACGGCGATCCACGCGCTGGCGAATAGCGCGTGAGGACCGATTGCAACGCATGTGCGGTTTCAAAGCCGCCCGTCGCCCGTTTTCGCGCGCTTGCGTGGGAATGAGCGGAAGGCTTCTTTGGACTCCGCTCACTCCTTCACATCCTTTACCGGCGTTTCCGGTGTCAAGCCGCCGCGGCGGCGCGCAAATGTTTCCCTGCCGCTGTCTTCCCATTGCCCGGCGATGGCGCGGCTCGCGTAAATGTCCCACGCGGCATCCCACTCGCCGAGCGAATAGCCGTGCCACGGCGCTTGTGGGATGAGCTGCGGCAGGCCGAGCTCGTCCCAGATCTTGCGTGCAGCTTCCATGAATTCCCGCTTCGGCAAAGCGAGCGGCGGCGCCGGCTCCTTGAGCGTCGCATCGATCAGCATCGTCGATTCGTCGCGCTGGCCGCCCGTTTTCGGACCATGGCCCGGCGAGCGGTGCGGCGTGATCTGCACGTCCTCGATCGGATTAGCACGATAGGCCAGCGACCAGAACACCGCATGCGGATTGTCCGGATCAACATCCTCGCTGACGGCAATGACATATTTGCCGATATCGGCCTGCAGGCTCGCGGCGCCGTAAAGCGCACGCCACACCTCGCTGCGCGCCACGCCCGGTGCGAACTGCACGAACAGCACCTTGCGCAAATTCGTCAGCGGCTCATGCAGCACGACGCGCCGCACGCCTTTGATCGCCAGCGTATCGCGCAAATGGACGAGATAACGTGGCTCGTAAGCAACGCGCTTCATCACGCTGGATTCGCTCGGCGTCACCTCGCTCAGGATCGAGACCCAGACCGCCTCGCGCTTGTGCGTGATCGCGGTGACCTGCATCGACATGTTGAAATCTTCGAGCGCGACATGGCCATGGCTTTCGCCGAACGGCCCTTCCGGTTCGAGCAGCTCGGGATCGATCAGCCCCTCAACAACGCATTCCGCATCAGCCGGAATATCGAGATCGACGGTGAGGCCTTTGACGGTGCGGATCGGCACGCCGGCAAGGCCGCCGGCTACTGCCATCTCGTCGCAATCGATCGGCAATTTCTGCGGGCCGGTGAACATCACGACGGGAGCGCAGCCGACGACGATGGCGATCGGCATCGGCATTTTCAGCTTGCGGTATTTCTGCCAATGCAGATATCCGCCGGCGCCCCCTGGCCGCGCCGCCATGCGTACGCCGAGCCGGTCGGTGGCTTTGAGCTGCGCGCGATAGGTGCCCATATTGCGGACGCCGGTGTCCGGGTCCGCCGTGATGCACAGAGTCGCCGTAAGATAAGGCGCCGCGTCATAGCCCGGCGTTGAGATTGGTACCGGCAAAAGTTTCAGGCCACCGTCGGCTTTGCGCAGCGCGTCGCCTTTGACCACGACCTCCTGACATGGCGCTCCCGCGACTCGCATCGGCGGGATGGGATTGGCGATCGCCTTCATCCACCCTTCGCCGATGTCATCGATGGCGCGTCCCATGCCGATGGCGTAAATCTGCGCCGACGCCGCCAGCGCGCCGATCGCGACCGGCATGTCATAGCGGCGGCCAACGGCGTCGGTGACATTGGTAAAAAGAAAGGCGCGCCGCTGATCTTCGCGCAGCCCGCCCTGGAATTGCCAGCGCACCAGCGGGTGCAGCTCGGTATCTTTATTGATCGGTCGATCGATCCGCGTGAGCAGGCCCGCAGCCGCAAGACGCGCAAGATGCTCCTGAAAGTCGAGCGGAGGCGCCGTTCCCTCATGCGGGGCGGAGGGATTGCTGCGCGGATCAGGCTGATCGAGCATCGATTCTTACGTCTTGCTCTTCATGTGGTCGGCGATGATCGGTCTGGCGACGCGGAAACAATCGACGCCGATCGGCGCGCCGCAATAGATCGTGATCTGCGTGAGCGCGGCGCGGATCTCGTTCGGTGTCAGTCCGTTATTGAGCGCACCGCGCACATGCGTTGCGAATTCTTCCATCTTGCCGAGCGCCGCGATCATGCCGAGATTGAGGATTGAGCGCTCGCGCGGTTTCAGCGTTTCGTCGCCCCAAGTTTCGCCCCAGCAATATTCAGTGAGCAGGCGCTGAAAATCGCGATTGAAATCATCGACATTCTGCAGGGCGCGGTCGACATAGGCGTCTCCCAACACTTTGCGGCGCTTGGCGAGACCGATTTCGTAGCGTTTCTGATCCATGACTTTCCTCGTTGACAGCTTCCTCGGTTTTTCACTTATTTTGCTGACGGGTCGACCGGTCCGCCTTTCCAGCGCCTGACCGCACCGGTCTCGATGCCGAACAGATCAAGCAGGCGGCCGCACGTGTGATTGATGACGTCATCGACCGTTTGCGGACGATTGTAGAAGGCCGGCACGATCGGCGCGATCACCGCCCCGATATCGGCAAGCGCGGTCATGGTGCGCAGATGTCCGCCGTGGAGCGGCGTCTCGCGCACCGCCAGCACCAGCCGCCGCTTCTCCTTGAGCACGACATCGGCGGCGCGCGACAACAGCGACGAGGTCACGCCGCTTGCGATCTCGCTCATTGTGCGGATCGAGCAGGGCGCGACGATCATGCCCATGGTCGGGAACGAGCCCGACGAGATCGCGGCCCCGATATCGCTGACCGGATAATTAACGCTGGCCAGCGCGCGGACATCCTTGGGCTTGAGGTCGGTCTCATAAACCAGCGTCATTTCCGCCGATTTGCTCATGACCAGATGGGTCTCGACCTCGGTCATGCGCAGCATCTCGAGCAGCCGCACGCCATAGATGGTACCGGACGCGCCGGATATGCCGACAATCAAGCGTGCGGGTGTGGCCATGCTGAAATCTGCCCTTTCCGGGGCAGGTTGTGCCACGCGGCGCGACCCGGTTCTAGTCCGGTCGCATGGTTAACGGGCGGCGACGGTGTCGAATGCGCCGAGCAGGACTGCTGTCGGCGACTTCGGGAAATCTATGCCGAGGGCGCTTTCATAGGCTGCGATGTTGGCGCGGGCCGCCGCGGCCGGCGCGGTCGGACTGCCGAGAGGGCCGGATTTGGTGAATTCGTAGAGTGCCTCTTGCTGCAAGCGCTCGGCCTCGAGTTCGACCGTCTTCACTTTGTTGCGAAAGGCTTCCTGCTTGCCTGGTTCGACCAGTGTTGCCGTGCCCTTCAACCTGCGCCGCAGGTCGCGGATCGGAACGATCGTGAGATTACGCCAATCGCGGACATTGTCGTCCAGCATTTTGACCTCTTCCGCCGACAATTGCCGATGGTCGGATGCCAGCCAAAACAAGAACAGCAGCAGATTGACGTCCACGCCGCAGCCGTCCTGCAGGGCGATGCAGGCGTCAGACACCCCCGCCTGACGATAAAAGTTCAGCGAAAAGCGCCAGAGCGGCGTCTCGGCTGATGTCGGCGTTTCGTTCATTGCGATCGGGTCAAACGCTACGCCGACCTGATCCCGAGATCCGCCATTTCCTTCGCATAAGCGCCATCCATGCGCGAGCTGAGACCGTGTTTGGCGAGCTCGGCGGCAAAGATGCGGCGGATCTCCGGCTTCTCGTCGATGTAGTCGATCTGATCACCGCCGGCGCGGCGGGAAATCCACGCCTTCGGCACGCCCTGCGCGTTGCGGATGGCAACGCCCTCGTGCTTGAAGGCGAGATAGCGCGCCGGCGTCGTGCCGGTATTAAAGTGCTGGTGGAACCACATGTTCGGCGGCACGATGCAGGTGCCGACCTCCCAGTCGAAGCGCTGCGGCTCTTCGCCTTCCGGCCACATCAGCGAGAAGCCCTCGCCGGACAGCACGATCACATGGGCGCCCGGCCCATGCGCATGGCCCTTCTTGTAGGTGCCGACCGGGAATTGCGAGATGTGGCTGTTCATCGAGCCCTTCGCCATGTTGAAGCGGATATGACCGCCGCCGGCGCCGCGCTCGGTCGCAGTGATCAGCGGGATATTGACCGCATCAGGCACGAAATTCGTGGTGAGCAGAAAGCCCTTCTGCTCGCCTTTCGACGAGAAATAGTCAGGCTCGCCCGCGAAGCGGTCTCTGAAATCGTATTTGGTGTTGAAGATGAAATCGAGATCTTCGTAGAGATTGATGACCGGCGGCGCGTTGGTGACCGCGACATAGCGCGCCGGCTCCTGGCCCGACCCGTTGAAGTGCTGATGCTGGCAGTTCAGCGGAATGGCGAACAGCGCGCCTTCCTTCCACTCGAAGGTGATGCGGGCGCCGGCATCGTTCCACACCGTGGTTGAGCCGCGGCCGGACAGCACCAGAATCATTTCTTCATAGAGCTGCCGATGCGGGGCAAGGCTCTTGCCCGGCGGAATTTCCATCACATAGCAGTCGTTCGAGGTGCGCGAAGCGTCGTGATTAAGGAACACGGCATTGCCACCGCGCCGCGCCCAGGGTTTGAGCGGCACCGTCTTGAGATTGCGCACATAGAAGGACGGGATGATGTCGAGACCCTCGGACTTGACCCAGCGGGTATAGGGCGTTTCCTTCTCGGCCTTGAACTTATTGGCGAGCTCTTCGGAAACGACGGCATTCCTTTTGGCGGTTTCGGCCATTGGCATTTCCTCATCTTCGGTGTGCTGCGCCGATCTTAGCGAGAATCGGCGTCAAGCGCTAAACGCTAGTGGCCCTTTGCGGTTTCGTGATCTTGCTTGTGAGAATGATCATGCGGGTCGTCATGGTGGTGCCTGTGATGGTGATGCCCATGAGTATGCGCATGCTCGTCGCCATGCCCATGGTCATGATGATGCAGGCGCTGGCGTGGCCGCGGCCCGCGCGGGTCTTCGCTGAAGACCAGTGATTTGATCGTCACCGGCACGGTGTAGGACGGCATGCGAATGCGGCCGAGATCGATGTAGTCGAAATCCCACAACACGATGCCGTCGATCACCAGAATTTCGCTCTCGACATGCAGCTCGTCGCGCAGGATATGGCCAATCGTCTGTGCCACGTCGCCATCGAGCATGATGTAGAGGGGCAGCTTTTTCTGGATACGATCGGCCAGCCCTTGCGTGATGCCTTCGGCAAAGGCGGCGAGCCGCGGATATGTCGGCATTCCGCTCCAGCGCAAGGCGAGCGCGATCTCGCGCTCGGTGTCGCCGACGTCGAATGCGATCATATGGCTGCGGATTGCTTGCGCCAGTTGTTGCGCATCGATCGTGTCGGTGCAGGCGAAGGGCGGCAGCAGCACTTGCAGATTTCGACGTGGCAGCAGCGTGCCGGGCGAGGAGATATAGCTGGTATTGCCGGAGAGCTGCACGCTGTATTCCGACGCCCCGAGCGCGGTGGCACGGATGCATTCGCCGGCCGGCAGCACCGGCCACGGAAAGGCGCGCTTCTCGATCCGCTCGCGAATGGCGCGGCCGAGCCTTGGTCCCAAATCGCCGAAGTCGCGGCTCTCGCGCTCATAGATGTATTCGGCGACGCCGCCGGAAAACATCACGCCGTCGACATGTCCGAGTTCGCCGATCGGATCGGTGAGGTAAAGATGCGCAATATCATGCGGCAGCGGCCGCGCGGTGACGGCCGCGACGAGCGCGTCGGCCATGCCGTCCGCAACCTTCTGCAGATCGGCGGGATCAATTTCGTCGTCGCGGCTCCAGGAGAATCCGGCGCGCTTGGCATGATGTTTGCCGGCTGGATCGAGCCGAACGATTTTGCCGCGCTCGACCACCTGCAATCGTCCGCCGACATGTACCGCGGCGGTCGCGACCACTTTGCCATACTCGACCAGTCCGAGTTTGGTCGTGCCGCCGCCGATATCGATATTGAGGATGCGTTTCTTCTCATCGCTCGAGACCCGCGCGGCCCCGGAGCCGTAGGCCGCCAGCATCGCCTCCATATGATGCCCGGCGGTCGCGGTGACGAAGTCGCCGCCTTGTTCGGACAGGATTTTGGCGATGCCTTGCGCATTCTCGCGCCGCAGTGCTTCGCCCGTGAGGATGACGACGCCCGTATCGATGTCATTGGGCGAGATCTTCGCGGCGGCATAGGCATCATCGATGATACTACCGAGCTTCTCGTCATCGATGCGCTCTTCGCTTTGATAGGGCGTGAGTGCGACCGGCGACTGGAACAGGGTTTCGCGGGAGACGACGTAATAGCGGCTGGTTAGGTCTTCGGCCAGACGGCGCAAATGCACGCGTGAGAAAATGACCTGCGTGCCAGACGAGCCGATATCGATGCCGACCGTGGTCAGCGACACATTGTCTTGCCGCCACAGCGGATTGTCTTCGAGCGGCCCGTCGTCCGTGTCGAACTCATAATCGTGATCATGGTCATGATCGGCGTCGTCGGCATGCAAATGCGCGACATCGCGGCCGTAGAGATGATCGGCAAGCGTGTGGCCCGTTTTCTTATTGCCGTCGTCGGCCATTCCTACCCTTTATCTCGTGAATTTAGGGCCTTCTTCCCGCGGTTGCGGCCATTGGTCAATAGCCGCGCTGGCGCGGGTGCCGTGCGGCGTTTGCAGATGTAAATTCGTGGACACCGGCTTGGCGCTCACCGGTGGCATTAAAGGCACTCAGGGGGAACGGGCAGCCAGCCGGAATGACACTCGCCGACACCTCGATCCGCTGTCCCCGGAACCCTGTCACGCCGTCCATTGCCGCCACGTCGGTCGCGCCCGACACCACCGGCGGTCAGCGTTTCGTCCGGCGTCTGCACGCCCGTGCCATGCGAATGAGATACCGGATCATGCGCTGCGGGCGCTGATTGAGATCGACCAAAAAATCCACATTGTTACGCGGCTCGCGTGAGATCGTGCTGACGAATTCTTTCAGGCGCTGGCTCGCCGGCTCCGGTCCGATAAAAGCCAAGAGATCCTCATAAGAGCGCGGGATCGAATTTGAACGGCCACCGCGCGGTCGGCTCGACAAAGGAATCGAACGGATTGATCACCGCCATGTCGGCGAGCAGATCGACGATAACTGCGAATTCACTCGTCTTTTGCGGAAAAACGTAACGCGCCTGCCAATTGCCGTGCGGGTCCTGCTGCCAGTTTACGAAGTGCTGCGCTGGCGTGACCTTCAGCGAATAGCTCGAAAGGCGGTTGCGGCCATGCGGCGCGGGCCGCAAGCGCACGATCTGCGGACCGAGGCTGATCGGTCGGTCGAAGGTGTAACGGGTTGCGTGACGAAGACGACGAGGACTGCCATGTTACTTAACTCACATGTTACGTAACTAACATTCCGAGAAAGGCCGAAGAAATGCGCACTTCACACGCAATTTCCGGGCCGGCCGCGCCTAATTGATAGCTCGCGGCGGCGGTTCCCTTCACAAGGCCCGAAACCAAGCACGCCGACGGCCGTTTCCGCCCAATGCCAGCTAGCCGACCTTGGGCGGCTGCGAGCACATTTTCGCGCCATTCAATGCCGATTTGCGTTTTCTCCGGCAGCAAAGAGGAGCATGATAAGCAATTGAAGGGCAGGAACTTTCCAACTGAACTCGCGTTGCGTTGATCGGGGTTTATCCCATGAGTGGTCAGGGTCCCGGCGTCCCAACCGACATCATTCCAAGGTCGGCCAGCCTGAAGGATTTTGCCGCGATCGCCCAAAGCATTCTGGATGCCGTTCCGGTCGGCTTTTGCGTGTGCCGGGCCGATACCAGCCTTGTCCGCTATAACCGGCGCGCCGTCGAATTGTGGGGCGATGCGCTGCCGCTCGACGATCCGCAAGTCTTCGCCAGCAGCGCGTTTCGCCGCTATCGCGCCGACGGTGAGCCGCTGAACTTCGATTCAAGTCCGGTCGTGCGGGCCCTGCACAGCGGCGAGCGGGTGATCGGCGCCGAACTCGTCATCGGTCGCCCGGACGGTTCGCGGGTTCCGGTGCTGATGAATGTCGCGCCACTTGAAGACAGCCGCGGCCGCGTCGAAGGTGCAATCTGCAGCTTTCAGGAGCTGACCGAGCGCAAGCGCGCCGAAGAGGCGCTGCGCGCCAGCGAAGCCGAGTTGCAATCGGTGATCAACCGCACCCCGTTCATGCTGGTACGCTGCAGCCGCGACCTGCGCTATCGCTTTGTCAGCGACGCCTATGCGCAGCTGCTCGCACAGCCGCGCGACAACATTCTCGGCAAGAGCATCGCCGATATCCTGGGCGAGAAGGGCCTTGCGACGCTGCGGCCCTATACCGAAAAGGTGCTGCGCGGCCAGGCGGTGGACTTTGAATGCGAGCTCACATTTCCGAACGCCGGCACGCGCGCCTTGCATATCGCCTATCGGCCCGAGCGTGACGAGCAAGGAAATGTCGGCGGCTGGATCGCATCGCTGTTCGATGTCACCGAGCTTCACGCCGGCGCGGCGGCGCGGCGGCAGCTCGCGAGCATCGTCGAATCGTCGGATGATGCCATCGTCAGCATGGACATCAACGGAACCATCGTGAGCTGGAATCCCGGCGCAGAGCGCCTGTTCGGCTATTCTGCACGAGAGGCCGTGGGCAAACCGATCACAATTCTGGTCCCGGCCGAGCTGCAGGACGAAGAGCCAAAGCTTCTTGCCCGCATTCGGCGCGGCGCGCGGGTCGAGCATTATGAGACGGTCCGCCGCTGCAAGGACGGTCGGCTCCTCGACATCTCACTCACCGTTTCGCCGATGCGCGATGATCTCGGCAATATCGTGGGCGCTTCCAAAATCGCCCGCGACATTACCGCACGCAAACGCGTCGAAGTCGCAATGGCGCGACGCGCCGACGAGCAGGCGGCGCTGTATCGCTTTACCGACCGGCTCTATCGCGCGAGCAGTCTGAGCGACATCTACGAGGCGGCTCTGGATGCCATTATCACCGCCTTGCATTGCAGCCGCGCTTCGATCCTGCGCTGCGATGGAGATGGCATCATGCGCTTCGTCGCCTGGCGCGGCCTGTCGGACGCCTATCGCCGCGCCGTCGACGGTCATTCGCCCTGGCGGTACGACGAAGCTAATCCCGATCCGCTCTGCATTGCCGATGTCGGCGCTGCCGACCTCAGTGCCGCGCTCAAGGCCGTCCTGAAAGCCGAGGATATTGTCGCGCTTGCCTTCGTTCCGCTGATGGCCGCCGGCCGCCTGGTCGGCACATTCATGGCCTACTACGAAACATCGCGTGAATTTGCCCAGCAAGACATCGAGCTCGCGCTGACCTTGGCCCGCCAGCTCGGCTTCGGCATCGAGCGCATGCGCGGCGACCAGGCGCGCGCCGCTATTGAAGCCGAGTTGCGCAAGCTCAGCGAGCGCCTGGAAGCCGAGGTCCAACGACGGACCTTGGAGCGCGACCGGATCTGGAATGTCTCGGAAGATCTGCTCGCGGTTTCAAACTTTGAGGGTTATTTCTTGAGCATCAATCCGGCCTGGTCTCGCCTGCTCGGCTGGAGCGAGGACGAGATCAAGTCCATGCATGTGAGCGAATTGCGCCATCCGGACGATGCGCGGCATTCGAGCGCGGCACGCGACCAGTTGGCGCAAGGTGTGCCCACCGTCCGGATGGAAAATCGTTTCCGCCACAAGGACGGCTCATGGCGTTGGCTGCATTGGACCATGACCGAGAGCAATGGTCTCATCTATCTCGCTGGCCGGCACGTCACCGCCGAGAAGGAAGCGGCGGCCGCGCTCGAGCGCGCGCAACGGCAGGCCGCGCATCTGCAGAAGATGGACGCCATCGGCCAGCTCACCGGCGGCATTGCCCACGACTTCAACAATCTACTCATGATCGTGAGCGGTCACGCCCAGCGCTTAAAAAACCATCTGCGCGAGCCGCGAGACAAACGCGCGCTGGCGGCTATTGAAATGGCGGCAACACGCGGCGAGAATCTGACGCGGCAGCTGTTGTCATTCGCGCGCACCCTGCCGCTGAGCCCGACCGTGATCAATCCGGCCGAAACGATACGTGCCATCCGTGACGTGCTCGCCGGCTCGATGCACGTCAATATTGAATTTGCAATCGAGTTGCCGCGCGACGTCTGGCTGGTGCGTGTCGACAAATCGGAGCTCGAACTGGCGCTGGTTAATCTCGCCGTCAATGCGCGCGATGCCATGCCGGACGGCGGCCGCATCGTGATTGCCGCCAAAAACGTCCAACTCGCGGAGGGCGACATTCCGGAGGTCAGCGGCGATTGCGTTGCGCTGAGCGTTGCCGATTGCGGCTGCGGCATCGCGCCCGATCTGTTGCCGCGCGTTGTCGAGCCGTTCTTCACCACCAAAGGTCCTGATAAAGGCACTGGCCTCGGCCTGTCGCAGGTCTATGGCTTCGCCCGTCGCTCGAACGGCACTGTCACCATTGACAGCGAACCGGGGCTGGGCACCCGAGTGACCGTCTATTTGCCGCGCAGCCACGCGGCGCCGGCCTTGCTCTCGCCGCAGGACGACGGCCACTACCGCGCGGCGGACCGGCAAGCGGTGCTGGTCGTCGAGGACAATGCCGACGTGCGCAGCGTCGCGGTGTCGCTGCTCGAAGAGCTCGGCTATCGGACCATGGAAGCCGAGACCGCAGCGCAGGCGCTCGATGTACTGGCCTCGGGCGCGGATATCCGGCTCGTCTTCAGCGACGTTGTGTTGCCGGGACAAACCGACGGTCTGGCGCTGGGGCGCGCGGTCGCGAGCAAATATCCGCATATCCCTGTCGTTTTGACCACGGGCTACACCAAAGTGTTCGACAACGAGCCGGAATTTCCGGTGCTGCGCAAGCCCTATCAAATCTCAACGCTCGGCCGCGTCCTCCACGACGCGCTCGATGCGCCACGGGCAGAGCGGTCGATGCTGGCGAGCTGACAACCTTCGCGCCGGCCCGCATTTGTTCCAAACCTCCGTTGGAGCAGTGCCCTGAGCGGCTCTGTCCTTTCACGGTGGGAAGCGCTGCGATTTCGGCGTGAGCCCGGCAAAGGGCACGACCACGATCACGGCGAGCGTGATCAGCGCAACCCATGCCCATGCGTCATTAACGGCCTGGACATAGGCGACCCGTTCGATCAGCGGCGCGAGCATGGCCTGCTTCTGCGGGTCAAGCAGCGCCGGGCCCAAGGCGTCCGCTGGAATACCCAGCAGTTTTGCCGTGTCCAAATCACCATCCATGAGACCGTTCACGATCGCTCGCGCGTGCCCGGCTGCATGCCCGTAAACAATGGTGTCGATGACGGCGATGCCAATGGCGCCGCCGAGATTGCGCATCATGTTGAACAATCCGCTCGCATCCGAAATCACTCGCTTCGGCAATTGTCCGAGCGCAAGCTCGGTCGGCGCCAGTATGCAAAGCATGACGGCGGATCCACGCACGACCTGCGGCCAGAGCATCTCGCCGAAGTCGGTATCCTTTGTTTGCGCGAAGCTCAGCCCCAGACCGATTGCAAACAGCAGAAAGCCAAATGCAGCCAAAACCCGCTCGTCAAAGCGTCTGACCAAAAGGACCGCGATCGGAGCGGCAACAAGCTGCGCGACGCCCGTGACCAGCATGGTCCTGCCGATTTCAAGCGCGTCGTGTCCGCGCACATAGGCGAGAAAAATCGGCATGAGATAGACTGAGCCAAATAATCCAATGCCGAGCACGAAGCTGAGCAGACAGCCGATCAAGAAATTTCGATTACGGAAGGTCCGTAACTCTACCAGCGGATTTTGCGACTGCAGCGTTTGATAGATGAATGCCGCCGCGGCGATGAGGCACAAGCCGAGAAGCTGGGCGACCAGTGGCGAAGTCCAGCCACGATCAGGCGCCGCCTTGAGGGCGATTTCGAGCGCGGCGAGAGCGAACGCGCCAAGCCCCAATGCGCGGAGGTCCAGACGACGGATTTCTTCAAAGTGTGGATTGTCTCTCGGCAGCGACGACCATGCCAGCAGGGCAGCGGTAATCCCCGGAACGACATTGATCAGGAACAGCCAAGGCCAGGAATAGGCGGACGTTATCCAGCCGCCAACGACCAGCCCCAGCGTCGGCGCAAGCACGGCCAGGACGCCGGCGATGACAGTCGCAGCCGCCTGCAGGCGAACTGGAAAAAGCAGAAACACCGCGGAAAATACCGCGGGGATCAGCGTGCCGCCGGAAAATCCTTGAACGATGCGCCATGCAATCAGCGAGCCGAATCCCTTGCTGGCGGCACAGCCGATCGATGCCAGCGTAAAGATTGCGATGCTCGCCATGAACAGCCCCCGCATGGTCAGCGCTCGAGTCAGGAATCCCGTGAGCGGAATCGCGATGATTTCAGCGATCAGGTACGCCGTCTGGATCCAGCTCATTTTATCTTTCGCGATGGCAAGCGCTTGCTGGATCGTCGGCAGCGACGTGGCGACGACTTGCACGTCGAGCACCGCCATGAACATGCCAACGCACATTGCGGCAAAGCCGGTCCATGTCGCGGGCGTGACGGAATCCGTAGCGCGAGTCTGTGCTGCAGCTATCATTGCTTTATTTGCGGAGTCTGCTCTGCGTGTCGCAACCGCCCAATCAGGAAGCGAAACAAGAACCAGCGAATTTCCACGTCCTTGGACGAGAGGCCGGCTTCGGCAATGCGTTGCGTCCACTCGGCGCGTCTGAGCGAGCGCGCGACCGAAATCTGTCCGTCATGTGTGATCATCGGATGCAAGCGCGCAGCGCGGCTGCTTAGCCCGATGAAATGATACAGGAGACGGCTGCGTTGCAGATCGCAAACGGCCCAGCCCTGGCGGGCTACCTGCTCCATCAAGCGAAGGAATTCGCTGATCTCGTCATCCGAAAGATGATGCGTCAGCAGGCTGCTGACAATGAAATCGGCCTGTATGGTCGGATTGAGCTCAAAGATGTCCATCGCCCGAAAATCAATGCGGTCGCCCGCTGAAGTTGCTGCGCGCGCGATGCGGATGGTAACCGGATTGAGGTCGATGCCGACAAGATTGAAGTCGAATCCGTTCTGCGATGACCAGCGCCGGATTGCGCGCAGCAGGTCGCCATAGCCGCAACCGACGTCGACGATGGTGAGGGGCGCTTCCTTGGGAGCGGCTCGGATCGCCTTGCCAAGCCAGCGCAGAAGCGGATAGTGGCCGAGGAAGGCTTGATTGAAACGCGCGAGGTCACGCAGAACGCTTTCAAGCTCTTTTGGATCGATGTCCGTCCGATCGAGCCATTCGGGCTCGTCGCGCCGATGGGTCAGATCAACAGAAAGCGCCATTGCGAATTGTCCGGCGATTTTAGGGTCAAGGCTTTTGCGCGATCAGCGCCCCGTAACAGAGCGCCTTGGACTGATAGCCGGCGCGCATCGCCGCGAAGGCCTGCAAAAACGCCGAAAAATCCTCGCCGCGCCGTGCCGCCAATTTCCAAAGCGTCGGCGCTCGGACCAGCTCGGTTGCCAAATCCCAGGTCTTTCTGACCTTTTCACTCAAGTCATCGAATGACAGAACGCGAAGGCCCGCATCGCGGATGTAGCTCGCATAGCTGCTCGGGACTTCCAGTTTGGCCACCACCATCGCGCGCTCGATCGGCTCAAGGAGCTTTCGTGCCTGAGCGGCAGTTGCGGTGCCAGACTTGAACCAATCGGCAATCACCAGCTTTCCCTCGCGATTCAGCAGTCTCGCAATCGCGTGAAAGCAATCCTCCTTTTTGCTGACATGAGAGAGAGCCTCCACCGACCAGACCAGATCAAACCGGTCGTCGAGCGCAAGCGCTTCCGCATCCATTTGCACAAGGTCTATATCGGCCTTGGCACGCGCGATCAGGCTGTTGCCGATTTCGATTTGCACCGGCGAAATGGTGACGCCGATGACGTGGGCACCAAGTGCCCTGCTGAGCAAGATCGCCGAGGCGCCCAGGCCGCAGCCGACATCGAGGACTCTGCTGGCATGTCTAATGTTGGCGCGCGCGATCAGTTCTCTTACCAGCTGCTCCTGCGCGCACTCTTTCGTTTCTTTTCCCGTCTTCCAATATCCGTGATGGATGTGAACGCCCCATAAATCCCTGTAGAAAGGACTAAGCTCGTCATAGTGTCGGACGATCTGTTCCTTCAAAAGCATGAAGCCTCCTCTACAGAGGGCTGCATTTTGCTTTGTGATGAACACCGACAGGTGCCGCTTTGTTTCTTGACGTCACGGTCCCAAGCGCAGCCGCGGGAATCCTTCTTGCGCGCTCCGTTGATGGGACAAAAGACGTGACGATAATCTTCCGCTCAATAGCGAGCGGCAAGTTATTAAAAAGTCAGTTCCTGGCAGCCAAGTCAGTTTATGACAAATAAGTCAGTTTCGGAGGCGGCGCAGCGGGCTATGATCGCCATTGCCAGTTCGCAGATGGATCGGCGCGTGATCGCTGAGGTCGCAAGCAATCTGGGCCTCCGATCTTGCCGCGCCGTTTAACACCTGGCCGCCGAAACCGTCGGTTTATGTGTATGGCCGACATCGTCATCATCAATCCACGATTCGAGATGTCGTTTTGGGGGCTGGAGGCGGCGTTGCGCCTTCTCGGCAAAAGCGCCAACATTCCCGTCGGCGCATTGCCGTTGCTTGCTGCGCTCACGCCGCCGGAACATCAGGTCACGTTGATCGATGAGAATGTCGAAGAGCTCGATTTTGAGCGCTGTCGGCGCGCCGACATTGTCGGCATCACCGGCATGACGGTGCAGCGTCACCGCATGTTGGAGATCGCCGCGGAATTAAAGAGACTTGGCTGTTTCGTTGTCGTCGGCGGACCTTGGATCAGCGTCAGCGAAAATTATTTCGGCGACCTTGTCGACGCGATCTTTGTCGGCGAGGCCGAGGAGACTTGGCCCCGCTTTCTGTCGGACTGGCAAAACGGCGCGCCCGCGCGTCGCTACGAGCAGGACGACAGGACGGATATGACGCGCGTACCGCTGCCCCGCCTCGACCTTCTGAAGACGCATCGATACGCCTTTGGCAGCGTGCAATTTTCGCGGGGGTGCCCTTTTCAATGTGAGTTCTGCGATATCATCGTCATTTTCGGGCGCCGCCCCAGGATTAAGTCTCCGCGACAGATTACCGCCGAGCTCGATGCGCTGCGTGCGGCAAAGATGCCGCTCGTCTTTGTCGTCGACGACAATCTGATCGGCAACAAGAAAGAAATGAAGAAAATCCTCAATCACGTCATCAGTTGGCAGCAGGCCAATGGTTACCCGCTGACCTTCGTCACCGAAGCCTCGCTTGATCTTGCCGACGATGCCGAGCTCATGCGGCTCTTGGTCGATGCCAACTTCAACGGGCTGTTCGTCGGCATTGAAAGCACCGATGAGCAGTCGCTGCGGGAAACCAGGAAACTGCAGAACATGCGCCGCAGCGGCACCTTGGCCGAAAAGGTGCAACGGATCCACGACGCCGGCCTCGAAGTGTGGGCCGGCATGATCGTTGGTTTCGACAATGACACGGATGCCGTGTTCGAAAATCACCGCCGATTCATCGAGGCATCCCGTATCAGCGTCGTGATGGTCGGTATGCTGTCGGCGATCCCGAAAACGCCGCTCTACGCCCGGCTGGCCCAGGAAGGGCGTCTCGATTCACAGGATCGCCCAAGCTACGGGACTAATATCCTCCCGCGGCAAATGAGCCGCGAGCGCCTGAGCGAAGGCTATGCCAAGCTTATGGCTGAGCTCTACAAGCCGCAGGCCTTCTTTGATCGGGTCGATGACCTGTGGTTGCGGGGACCGCTGATTGCCGAGCCCGGCTGGCGGCGGTTTGCCGCGACACGCCGTGGCGAGCGTCTTATCAAGCAAACACGCAACTGGATCGAGGCCGGCGTCGCGGCTTGCAGAATCGTCTTGCGTGTGCGCGATCGCTGTTTGCGCAAGATCTATCTCCGACGCCTCCTGTCGGCGCTCTGGCAGCGGCCGGACGGTGTTTTCCTCCGGCTCTACGCCATCAGGTGTGCAATGCATTTTCATTTTTACGCGCTCGCGGGCAAGCTGCAGACCCAGTCGGGGCGGTCGATCAATACGTACTAGGTCAAGCTGGTAAATGCGGGACCAGCGCTGACTCTGAGGCCGACTTATCATGCCTGGCTGCAGACAGGACCGGCGGTCGACAGCAACGGCCACTGTCCTTTGCGCCGTTACGATCGAACGGCGCGAAGCGATCAGAGGCTGTCATCCAAATTTATAAATTTGGACCCCAGGCATTGCTTTGCGAGAGCGGCAGGCGGATTTCGATCTTGAGCCCGGGCGCATTATCGAGCAGCGCAATACTCGCCCCGTGGAGCCGAACAACGGCGGCGACCAGGCTTAGACCAAGACCATTGCCAGGCGTGCATCGGCTGCTTTCTAGGCGATAAAAACGCCTGAAGACGTTTTGGTGCTCTTGTGGCGGAATGCCCGGCCCGTCATCGGCGATCGCCACAACGGCGAGGCGGTCGCGCTCGTTCACTGTGACGGTCACTTCACCGGCGTCCTTGCCATATTTGACGGCATTGTCGACGAGATTGGCAACAGCGTCGAACAATAGGTCCCTGTCGCCCGTGATCCACAACGGACCTCTGGTGACGACGCTGAGCCTGATATTCTTCACTTCGGCCGCCGCGTCGAACAGCTCGACGACCTCGGTCGCTATTCGGCTCAGATCGACGCTGCGAAAGTCCGCCATCTTTGCTGCGCTTTCGATTTGCGAAATGCGCGTCAGCGACGAAAACATGCGCAGGACGTCGTCAAGATCGGCGATCGTCGAGTTTATCACGGCTTCATCCCGGTCTGGACTGCGCAGTCCCATTGCCGCCTTTTCGAGCCGGCCGCGCATGCGCGTGAGCGGCGTGCGCAGATCATGTGCAACGTTGTCGCTGACCTGCTTGACTTCGCCCATGAGCGCCTCGATGCGTTCCAGCATCGAATTGAGATTCTGCGCGAGCTGATCCCACTCGTCGTGCGTTCCGCGCAGCGGAATCCGCTTGCCCAGGCCGCTATCCATGATGTTGCGGCTGGTCGCGTTGATGGCTTCGATCCGCCCTACCGTCCTGCGCGTCACGCTGATGCTGGCGACACCAGCGAGGACGAACAGCAGCACGAGCGTGAATGCGAGCGCCCAGTAAATTTCGTGCGCAAACCGATCGAGGTCGCTGACATCGCGCCCTACCAGGAGACGATCCCCTTGCGGAAGCGTCTGCCAATGGGCGCGGAATAAAGATTGCTCGCCCGGCGATTTCGGGTTCAGGGCGGCGGCGCTGAACGCGGCCCAGCCCTCCGCGCCGCGCGCTTCGGACGGCCAAGTATTCAAGTTGCCGACGATCGCCGCTCCATTTGCATCGGCGAGCAGATAAATGTCGCCGTGCAGCGGGCTGGCGGCGACGCGATCCGCGATGGCCCGCGCCAGGGCGTCGCGGCCGCCTAGGTCGTAGGCTTTGCGCAGATTGTCACGCATCGCAGCGATGGCGCTGTCCGACTGGCTGAGCACGAATGTCGTCGTGGACCAATAGACGTAGCCAAAAAGGCCAATAACCACCGCGCCGAAAATCGCGATGGACAGCAATGCCAGCCTGAATGTCGATGAGCGTAAGGTCTTAGCAAGGAGCACGGAGGCAGAACCCGACGCCGCGTATGGTGTGGATCAGCGGGTAAGCCTGTTCGCTGTCCACCTTGCGGCGGACGCGCCCAACATACACGTCGATAATGTTGGTGGTGGGATCAAAATGCAGATCCCAGACCTGTTCGAGGAGCATCGTGCGCGGCACGACATGGCCTTCGTTGCGAACCAGATACTCCAGAACCTGGAACTCGCGGGGCAGCAATTTGATGACGCGGCCGTTGCGGTTTGCGGTGCGCGACACAAGATCGAGCTCAAGGTCGCCGACGCGCAGGATGGTTTCCTGCACTACCGCGGCGCTCCGTCGCGCCAGCGCCTCGATGCGGGCGAGCAGCTCGGAAAAGGCGAACGGCTTGACGAGATAATCGTCGCCGCCCGCGCGCAAGCCCCGCACCCGATCGTCGACCTCGCCGAGCGCGCTGATAATGAGCGCCGGCGTGGCAATCCCTGCTTCGCGCAGGCGCCGAATGACGGCGAGGCCATCCATCGCCGGCAGCATGCGGTCGATGGTCATGACCGCGTAGCTCGCCGAACGCGCCAAACGAAGGCCCTCGTCGCCGCCGGTCGCGAGATCGACCTGGTAGCCGCGCGATTTGAGAAAATCGACAATCTGCTCGGCGGTCTCAGCGTCGTCTTCAATGACCAGAATGCGACGTCGCGCACCCGTCATGTGTTTTGCATCTCCAAACGCCAGAGTCCGAACGTAGCACAATGGAGGATCGGAAAAACTAACTTCTGTGTCAGGAACTGACTCATTCGTCATTTGAGTCTCCGCGTTGTCGGGCGCTTAATCAAGGGGAAGACGTCCGGCATGGCTCTCACTTGGCGCAGGGCGCGGTGCCGCTCGCTACAGAAAATGGGGATGCAGTCATGGTTCGTTCGGCAACGATTATGATCGCTATCACACTCGTGGCAGCCTCGATGCTCGGCGCGCCGGCGGCGGCGCGCGGCGGTTTTGGCGGCGGCGGCTTTAGTCATTCGGCAGGGTTTGGCCATCCAGCAGGCATTGGCCATCCCATGGCGCATGGCAGCAGCGGGAACTTCGGCCATCCGATCGGCTTCACGCCCTTTGTTCACGCTCATCCTTTTGCATTTCACGATCATCGTTTCGCCTTTCGGCATCGTTTCTTCCGGCATCACTTTTTTGGACCTGCCTTCGCGTTTGTTGGTGCGCCCTTTGCGTCCGACGATTGCTTCGTGCGCGTGTGGACTCGCTGGGGCTGGCGGTGGGTGTCGCTCTGCGACTGAACCGAAGCCTTTGATGAACGCGGCATTTGCAATCCGAAGTGACATTCATGGCCGCCTACCTCAATCGCATCGCGGTCGCGGTGCCCGAGCATGAAGTGCATGGCAGCTTCATCGGCTTTGCCGAGCGAATGCTGACGGATCGGCGCGCAAGGCTGCTTTTTGACCGCATGGTGGCGCGCTCGGAGATCAACCGGCGATGGTCCTGCCTCGTTCCGGCACGGCCCGGCGCAAACCAATCGGTCGACGCCGACGGCTTCTATACATTGGGCCGTTTTCCGACCACGGCGGAACGTATGGGCCGCTACGAACGCGAAGCGCCTGCGCTCGCCATCAAAGCCGTCGACAAGCTGGCACTCGGCAATGCGGCGCAAGAGATCACCCATCTCATCGTGACCTCCTGCACCGGATTGTCGGCGCCGGGCATCGACTTCGAGATCATGCGGGCATGCGGCCTCGATCCGCATCTAGAACGCACGATCGTCGGCTTCATGGGCTGCAATGCGGCGATCAACGCGCTGAAGCTTGCGCGGCATGTGATCCGCTCGACCCCGCAGGCGCGAGTGCTCGTTGTCAGCGTGGAATTATGCACGCTGCACCTGCAGGAATCCGAAGATATTGACCGGTTGCTGTCGTTTCTGCTGTTCGGCGATGGCTGTGCCGCCGCGCTGGTGAGCGCCGAGCCGTCTGGCTTCGCTCTCGACGGCTTTCACGCCGAGGTCGTGCCGGAGGCGGCCGAGCAGATAACCTGGACCATAGGCGATTTCGGTTTTGACATGACATTGTCGGGACGGGTGCCCGCGACGATTGCCGGCGCGCTGCGCGCCGGATCGAACCGCGTGCTGTCGGGAGCATCCGCTGACGCCATCGATCTCTGGGCGGTTCATCCCGGCGGCAGAACGGTGCTCGATGCGGTCGAGGAGGCATTCGAGCTTGACAAAGCGGCGCTCGCGCATTCGCGCGCGGTTCTGCGCGACTACGGCAACATGTCGTCGCCAACCGTGCTGTTCGTGCTCGAAAGCATGATGCGGCAGAAAGTGACAGCGGGAGCGCGCGGCTGCGCCATGGCATTCGGGCCCGGTCTCACCGCCGAAACCATGCTGTTCAGCGCGGCGGCGTGATGCGGCGGACATGAGCGACCTTTTGGCTGACGCGCTGGTCATTGGCGGCGGCGTCGCCGGCGGCGCGCTTGCCGCCTATCTCGCCCGCGCCGGACGGCATGTCGTGGTGATCGAGCGTCAAGGCGGGCCGCACGACAAGGTTTGTGGCGAATTCATCAGCGCCGCGGCCGCCTCCCAGCTTCGCGATCTGGACGTCGATCTGAGAGCACTTGACGCCTGCGCCGTCACCTGCGTCAGGACCTGCACGTCCAATGTCGTCGCCAGCGCGCCGTTGCCATTTGCGGCTTTCAGTCTTTCGCGCCGCGCCTTGGACGAAGCCATCCTCCAGCGGGCATCCGCATGGGGTGCGCAGCTGCGGCGCGGGCGCGCGGTCCAGTCCTTGCAGTGGCACGATGGGCGATGGGTGGCCGTGCTCGAGGACACAACGACAGTAACAGCCCGCACCGCATTCCTGGCGACGGGCAAACATGATCTGCGCGGCTTTAAGCGGCCGCCGGGCAGGCAGAACGATCTGATTGGCTTCAAGCTGCACTGGCGCCTCGCCGCCGAGCAGCACAAGGCAGTTGGCAGTGCCGTCGAGCTGTTTCTGTTTCCCGGCGGCTATGCCGGACTCCAAGCGGTCGAGCACGGCATTGCCAATCTGTGCCTTGTCATCCGCCGCGGGCACTTCAAGCGGGTTGACACTCGATGGGATTATTTGCTGCCGGCGCTGCGTGGTGAACTGCTGCCGCTGCACCAGCGGCTCGAGGGCGGCAAGCCATGTTGGGAACGTCCGCTGGCGATAGCGGCGATTCCCTACGGCTATCTGCGCCGTCCTACGGCCGGCCGGCGCCAGACTGATGGCCGGCAAGACGCGCCCTGGCATCTCGGTGATCAGGCTGCGGTGATCCCGTCCTTTGCCGGTGAAGGCATTGCAATTGCATTATATTCCGCGCAGCTGGCGGCGACATGCTATCTCGATGGCCGCTCGCAGGGCGAATTCCAGTCTCGGCTCGCCGACGCAATCGATTGGCCGCTGCGCAGCGCTACCTTGCTCTCCCGCATCCTCGTGCACGCGCCGCTGCAAGCACTCGCGATGGCTCTCTTGCGCCGCGCACCGTCTCTGATCAGCGGTATTGCGCAACACACGCGCATTGCGCAGGGCGCCGACCGCAGCGAAGTCGCTCAGTTCTCCCCTGGCCCCGCCTCGCTATAGGGTCAAAGCGCGCCGAAACCCAGCTTGAATACTTTGATTCCTTTGAAATTCTTTCGCAAAAAAGATTCACTTGGTCCAACGCCCCGTAAACCGCAAACTCTCGTGCAAGGCGGCCGGGTCAGTGATAATGATGCGTGTGATTTCAATCATTTGGCGTGGGTTATCCGCAACGAAACGGTTCAGGACAGACTTCGCAAGAGACCTAAATTCTTGTGCTATTCTTCCTGGAAGCCAAACCGGGTTGGCAGTAGAGACCATCCGGCTATTGGGCTGTCCGCCGCCCATTGGTGGGAATTGTCTGGACAGCAAAGCCTTGAGATATGTCGCGAACAAACACAAATCTCGAGAATCGCGAACCTGAAGTCCGCCAGATCACGGTGATATTCTGTGATCTGGTAGGGTCCACCGAGCTGGCAGAAAAACTGGATCCTGAAGACCTTCGGCCCCTGATCGACGCTTATCGAAAGATGTGTGACGCGGCGATCAGGCGTTACGAAGGTCAGGTTGCCAGTTATGCCGGCGATGGCGTGATGGCGTTTTTCGGCTGGCCGCGCGCACATGAGGACGACGCGGCACGCGCCGTGCACGCCGGACTGGTCATCCTCTCTGAAGTTGCCAAGATTCCCGGGGCGGTCGCCTTGGCCGCGCGGATAGGCGTTTGTTCTGGTCGTGTCGTCGTGGGCCAAGCAGATGGTCCGGGAGGGTGGATGGATGCGGTAGGCGAGACGCCGAACATTGCGGCGCGGCTGCAAGCGCTCGCTGCACCCAACACGCTGCTGGTGTCAGATTCCACGCGGCGACTTGCATCACGCGCGTTTGACTTTCAGGATCTCGGTTTTCAGGAACTCAAGGGCATAAGCAAGCCGCTTCACGTCTATCGTGTTCTTTCCGCGAAGCAGAGAACCTCACGGTTTGAGGCTGCGCACACAAGCTCTCTCACGCCGCTCGTTGGTCGTTCGACGGAGTTGAGTTTATTGCTTGATCGGTGGCAAAAAGCCAAGGAAAGCGATGGGCAAGTCGTACTTCTTTCCGGCATTCCCGGCGTCGGCAAGTCAAGGCTCATCCATGAACTGAAATCAAGCATCCACGACGACTCATACTTTTTATTGAATTATCAGTGTTCTCCATATCATAGCCAAAGTGCTTTTTTCCCCGTTATTGAGCAAATAGAGCTGGCGGCGCAGCTTGCCGGCAGCGACCCTCACGCGGACAGGCTCGACAAGATCGAAGCCTACCTTTCGCGCTTTATGCCCGATGCGCCGGAAGCAGCCGCCTTGATCGCCAATCTGTTGTCCATTCCGGTCAGTGAACATAGCGGACTGTCAACACTCACGCCCCAGCAAATAAAAAACAAGACGATTGATAAGCTTCTGGAAATCATCTTGTCATTGTCTGCGCTGCGGCCAACGTTGTGCATTTTCGAGGATGTACATTGGATTGATCCATCCACGCTCGAATTGCTTGAGCTGGCGATCAGGCGGATCGATCGGGTGCGGGTCATGATTGTGGTCTCGTATAGGCCGGAATTTCGCCATGCCTGGTCAACTCCCGCCAATGTAACGCTGCACTCGCTGACCCGACTGTCACGCGGCGAAGTGACGCGGATGATCAGGGAGTTGTCCCGGAAAGAAAATCTGTCACAGCAGATTCTCGATCAGATTGTCGACAAGGCCGACGGCGTACCGCTGTTCATCGAGGAACTGACAACCAGCATCGTCAGAGCGCCGAGGCAGAATGCACAGCAAAAGAGCGATTTTGACGAACCTGCCAGGGCCGGGACAGCCAGAGTGCCCGAGACGCTGCACGACGCCCTGATGGAGCGGATCGATCGTGTCGCGCATGGTCGCAGGCTCGCCCAAATTGCTGCCGTGATTGGTCGGGAGTTTTCATACGACCTTCTGACGGTTGCCTCACGAACCGACGAAACCGATCTCCGCTCGGCCCTCGCGCAGCTTGAAGATGCCGATGTCATCTATCGGACCGGCATTTCGCCGACCGTCCGTTTTGCGTTCAAGCATGTGTTGCTGCGTGATGCAGTCTACAATTCGCTGCTTCGCGGAAGGAGACAGGAGATTCACGCCGATATTGCCGCGGTTCTGGAGAACCATTTCCGCGACCTTGCTGAGAACCGACCTGAAATTCTGGCCTATCATTACGGCGAGGCGGGAGATAACGAACGGGCAATTCGCTGCTGGCGGGATGCAGGTCGGCGGGCGCTCGCAAATTCCGCCAATGTGGAAGCCATCAATCACTTTCAGAACGCGCTTCGGCTGCTGAGCGCTTTGCCGGACACCGGCCGGCGTAGCCAGGAAGAGATCGAAATTCAGCTGGCATTGGGCATTCCCCTCATTGCGGTTCACGGATACGCCGCCGCGCAAACCCGCGACGCGTTTGCGCGCGCGCGGGCCTTGTGCCGCGACCTCGACAATCGGCCCGAGTATTTTCAAGCGCTCTTCGGGCTGTGGGGACATTCGTGGATGGGCGGCAAAAACGACCAAGCACTTGTGATGGCCAACGAGTTTCTAACGAGGTCGCGGGCGACATCCGACAGCACGTTGTTGATGGTGGCGCACCGGGTTATGGGCAGCACGCTTCTGACCGTCGGCGACTTCGCGACGGCGAGGCAGCACTTCGAGGAGTCGATAGCGCTTTCCAGAGCCGAAGCAAGACGACCTATCTATGATCTTTATATGGTCGAGCCGCAAGTCGCTTCGTTATTGCTGCTGTCCTGGGATCTGTGGTTCCTCGGTCATCTCGATCAATCATTGGCCCGTGTTTCGGAAGCGCTCGCCCTCGCACAAGATCTCGCGCAGCCCTACAGCGTTGCATTTGCACATTACATGACTTCCGTGGTCCATCTTCTGCGCGGCGATGCGGCTCTCGCCTTGGAAAGCGCCGAGCAAAGCCTCGAAATGTCCCGGGAACACCGGTTCTCCTTGTACGTGCTCCTATCGACCATTTCGCGAGGCCGTGCGCTCGGCGCGCTTGGCCAGCTTTCAGAAGCGATGACTGAGATGCAAACAGGAATTGCCGAGGCGCGTCGTACCGGCGTCGGCTTCATGCTTCCCATGATGTACAGCTGGTTGGCGGACGTCCATGCTCAATCCGGCGAAAGAGAGACTGCGCTGTCGCTCGTCGAGCAAACGCTGCATGAGATCAACGACACCACAGGCAGGTCATGGGAATCCGAGTTGCTGCGCCAAAGGGCGGAAATCCTGCTGAAACTGAGCCCATCAAGAGCCGACGAAGCCGAGTCGTATCTTAAATACGCAGTTGAATTGGCCCGCCATCAAGGCGCCAAGTCCTTGGAATTGCGCGCGGCCACCAGCCTTGCGAAGCTGTGGCAGCAGCAAAAGAGAATTGACGAGGCGCGAGGTCTGTTAGGACCAATCTACGGTTGGTTCGAAGAAGGGACCAGTACGGCCGACCTCAGATGTGCCCGCGACGTTATGACAACCCTGCACTGACACGACCAGTTTGGCGTGCCTTATTCGAGCTGATCAACAGCATTTGGATCGTAAGCACCGCTGATCGTTTGGTTATTTCTGGTGGGCGCATACCGCCTCGTTTAGCTTGCCCCGGCAAAACCGCATCACTACAGTAGGCCTCGCGCGGGCCGGCAAGAATGCTGGACTTGCTTGCATATGGGAGGCTGACGATGGCCTTGGGCATTTACAGGACCAGAACCGTGAAGGTGAGGGGAAAGAAGAAAAAGAAAAAAGAGCGGGTGGCCGACTTTTCGTACCAAAACGAGTCGCTTGCACAGATGATCGTCGATGCGTGGACCGATTCCACCTTCAGAAACGATCTGTTAAGCAATCCCGCCACCGCCAAAGCGGAGCTGGCGAAGCGGGGTATCTATCTGAGCGATCCCGTCGTCATCACCGAAGACCAGTACTATAGCGGCTATACGATGCCGGACCCCGAAGGGGTCGTGTTCGTGCTGCCAGATCCACCCCGCACCGACACGCCGTCCCAGGGCGACACTCTCCTCGAAACAGCTAAGTTGCTGATGGCTTGTACGCCGAACGGAATCTAGCGCTGTTGCGGCTTGATTTGGTCTGAGGCGGCGCCGGGCTTGAAGCGCGCTGATGCGCATGGCGGATTGGCGGCTACCAAGGCCAGAAAGCGCTCGGAGGCAGGAGGTTCGCATGGCACGGCTGGTGACCGAATGGGTCAATGTCACGGGCAATATTTCGATCATCGCTCGCGAGTCCGGAGAGGTCTGGTTTCGGAACCTGAGCGGGACAAAGGCGGACGTTGATCCATTCGCGGCGCCGATGACGGGCGCGGGCGCGGCGGGCAGCACGGTCAGGCTGCTCGACGGCGCAATAAACCTTGGATTTGCTGCAATCGAAAAGACTTTAGCGCGCTCGAAGCCGACGCTTCCCGCCTATATCGTCGCCCTGGTCGGCGCCTATCACACGTCGGTCGATACAGCTCGAAATCTCCGGCGTGCCGCCAGGCGCTTTGAGGAGCTGGGCCGGCCGGAAGTCGCGGCCTATCTCGAAGAGCGCGCGCGTGAGGAGACCGGTCATGACCGGCTTGCACTCAAGGACCTGCGTGCGCTGGGCGTGCCCGCCGAGCGGCTTGTTGCCAATTTCATCCCGGACGGTATCAAGCCGCTGTGCAAGCGCTTCGATGAACTTTGCGCGCAGGACTATCCAATCGGCTGCATCGGTTATTCCTATTGTCTGGAGCGCATCGCCGCCCTCAAGCAGGAGGTCGATATCGAGAAGGTGAAGGTGCTGTGCCCCGACGGCATCGATGCGACCCGCTTCCTCAGAAGTCACAGCAGTCTCGGAAGCGAGGCAACGCATGTGGCGGAGACGATCGCGTTCGTCGCATCGCTCCCCGCGAATGATCGAATCAGCGTGGTGCAGGAGACCTATCAATCGGCATTGATCATGGCGCGGGGATACAATCAGGAACTGCTCAAATCCGATGCCGAAATAGTCGCCGAGCTTGAGCGGGCGATCGGAGAACCGCTGCCGTGTCGCAATGCCGTGAACTCCTCACACAGCCTCAAAGCCGACGCTCGACCCGCCGCGTGAGTGCCGGCATGCGGCTTTCACGATCATCTTTAGGACGCGGCATGGCCTGCCGGATGTCAAAAAAATCGGATTTCTATTGCGCGCCCGCCTTTCGCCAACGTTACATTGAATTGCAACGTTTATTTTCCCGATTGTGCCACCAAAAAATAGCTGCGAAAGGACAACTTCTAATTCTTTTGGAATTTGCTTCCGCTGTCTTCCTGCTGTTGCGGGACAATATATGGCGTTTGATGTAACACCCGCCGCATCGTCTCGGCTGTCGAATCTGAGGCTTGGGTCAACTGCGTAATTTTATCTGACAACTGGTCCAGTTGCTGTTGCACTCTGCCTACCTCCGCTACTCTGTCCGCACCTACTTTGTTCACAGCTGACGTCACCTCCGCAAACTTCCGGTTGGTTTCCAGCGCAGCCGCCTTCACGTCGGCAACTTGTCTTTGCAACTCCGCTATTTGCTGGCCCAACTTAAAGTCAACCCCGCTAGGGCCAAGCGCCAGACTAACCGTCTTGAAAATTGAGGCGACAATCAAGATTGTCCCGAAGGCACAGAGGAAACCGCCTCCCCATCCAAATAATTGTTTCTTGAGCCAGACCCACGACGGTGAAAAAACTGCGAATACTCCAACGCAGACCCCGGCCAGAATGGCTATGTCTTGCGCCCACTCGTAGAAATTTTGTTGTTGCATGAGTAACCCTATTTCATTCGCCGGCTGGACGAGCTCCAAACTTCACCTTGCTGGTCAGTCATGGGCGCAAGCAATGAGGCGACCTATTAGAGCTTTCGTCAACAGTCTTTCCAGCAATGACCCCATTTATCGCAGCGTTCCTTGTCGCACGGCCCGTGATAGTGTCTTTCAGGCGCTTCCTCCAGGCCCGGAGGCGGAGGAGCTAAAACCGCTGGCGGTGCATCGACATCGCCAAAAACGTCATCGTCAAATTTCGAGCCACCATCAAGCCGCTCATGAGAGCCGGCGGTGTGGTGGGCGCTCGGTGGCCGATATTCTTTGTAGTGCTGGGCAACGGCAGGCCGAACAGGAGCAAAGCCGAGCATGAGCGCGGGAACGATCGGTCCGTGAGGGAAGCGGCGCATGATCTCCTCCCTGCGGTGACGTGGGGATTCCACGGCGTCCCTCCAAAGAATACTCGCTATGTTTTTCTTTTAAATGCCAGCTACGACATCCGCCGTGCCTTGGGTCACAGTCTTTTGCCCTAACAAGGCTTGTCGAATACGGTCACCGAAGCTTCGGCGAAACTTTCTGATGGGGATTTTTCCCACGCGCGCCGCTTGCGTGCCATAACTTCCTGTCCACGGCGAACCGTGTGTTCGGTCTGGCCACGACATGGGTTGGCAGAGGACGGCCCATTGACGGCTGCTGAATCGAGTTCAAGAAGCAGCGACTGAAAGTTCATATGATGTCTTATTGCCGCCGACGTCATCGCGTCGGGGACTTACCTATTCACAAATTAATGCCCTTCCTCAGAGAAGGGTGAGGCTTGGTGGGCGCACAAGGACTCGAACCTTGGACCCGCTGATTAAGAGTCAGCTGCTCTACCAACTGAGCTATGCGCCCGAACCGCCACCTCTAAACCCGCCTTGGCGCAGGAGGGTGGGGCAGGTGCTGCCACCATGCGGCCGATATCGACCGGCCGGATAAGAAAGCCGCCTAGCGGCGGCTTTCTTGCGCTGGATATAGACCCCTCTTTGCCCGTGGGCAAGGCGTGAATCTCGGTCGGCGCATGCCCTGATCGGAAAACCGGTTGCCACTTTTCCGGCGCATGCGCTAGCCCGCATCCGTCGAGTGAATGCGGCGCTCGGCGACGGCAATCGGCTCGAGCTTGTTGTTGCGCGCCCGCCGCGCCACCAGCTTGTTCAGCGCGGCGAGATAAGCCTTGGCCGAGGCGACCAGCGTGTCCGGATCGGCGCCCTTGGCGGTCACCGAGCGGCCGTGCTCGCAGAGCCGCACCGAAACCTCGGCCTGCGCGTCGGTGCCCTCGGTCACCGCATGGACCTGATAGAGCTCGAGCACGGCATCATGCGGCACCATGGCCTTGATGCAGTTGAAGGTCGCATCCACCGGGCCGTTGCCCTCGCATTCCTCGATCAGCGCCTTGCCGTCGATGTCGAGCTTCATGGTGGCGCGCTGCGGGCCGCGCGTGCCGGCGATCACCGTGAGCGAGACGAGCTTGATGTGATCCTGGGCGGTGGCAATCTCCTCGTCGACCAGAGCCTCGATGTCCTCGTCATAGACGTGCTTCTTGCGATCGGCCAAGGCCTTGAAGCGGATGAAGGCGTCTTCCAGCTGATTGCCGGCCAGATGGTAGCCGAGCTCTTCGAGCTTGTGCACGAAAGCGTGCCGGCCGGAATGCTTGCCCATGACCAGCGAAGTCTGCTTCACGCCGACATCCTCGGGCATCATGATTTCGTAAGTCTGCGTATGCTTGAGCATGCCGTCCTGATGGATACCGCTCTCATGCGCGAACGCATTCCGGCCGACGATCGCCTTGTTGTACTGCACCGGGAACGAGGTCACCGCCGAGACGAGCTTCGACGCGCGCGTGAGCATGGTGGCATCGATATTGGTCCAGTACGGCAGCACGTCGTTGCGCACGCGCATGCCCATAACGACTTCTTCCAGCGACGCATTGCCGGCGCGCTCGCCGATGCCGTTGATGGTGCATTCGATCTGCCGCGCACCGGCGCGTACGCCGGCGAGCGAATTGGCCACCGCCATGCCGAGATCGTCATGGCAATGCACGGAAAAGCGCGCCATGTCCGAATTCGGCACGCGCTCGCGCACCATCTTGATCAGCGCGAAATATTCCTCCGGCACCGTATAGCCGACCGTGTCGGGAATATTGATCGTGCTGGCGCCGGCCTTGATTGCTGCCTCGATGCAGCGGCAGAGGAAATCATGCTCGGTGCGGGTGCCGTCCTCGCAGGACCACTCGACATCGTCGGTATAGCCGCGGGCGCGCGTCACCGAGGCGATCACCATCTCATAGACCTTGTCGGCCTCGAGCTGCAGCTTCCACTTCATGTGCACCGGCGAGGTGGAAATGAACGTGTGGATGCGCGACTGCCGCGCCGGCTTGATCGCTTCGCCGGCCCGATCGATGTCCTTCATGCCGGCGCGGGCGAGACCGCATACGACGGCCCGCTTGGTGCGCTTGGCGATCTCATTGACCGCGGCGAAGTCGCCGTCGGAAGCGATCGGGAAACCGGCCTCGATGATGTCGACGCCCATGTCGTCGAGAAGCTCGGCGACTTCGAGCTTCTCTTCATGGGTCATGGTGGCGCCGGGGCACTGCTCGCCGTCGCGCAGCGTGGTGTCGAAAATGTAGACGCGATCCTTTTCGGACCGCACCGGCGCAGGCGTGGATTTAGCGGGCGTAGAATTGCTGGGTTTGGACATAATTTAGGTCTTTCCGGTTTGCGCCCGCCGCAAGCCGGTCAGGGCGCCCTTTAGGGTTCCGTTGCTGCGGTCGACCCCTGAGTGCCCAGGCGCGCACGCCCAGCCGGCCCTCAGGGGGCGCTAAGGAGCAGGAGCCCAAACGCGAGGGCAGCGCCGCGCGCGGCCTGTGCGGCCGTGCGGGTCGTCGCGCGAAAGGCGCCGCGATTCGACATCTTTGCCCTCGTCATACGCATGCGTTGCTATGCATGTCATGCGCACCGAAACTCTCTCCCTAAGGTCGCGGATCAAGGTGAATTCCGCGTTAACGCATACGGGAGCGCTCGTCTTTTATCGGAATAACCAACCCCTCCGCAAGCCTCTTGCGGGCGCCCCGACCGGGCGGTGCCCTGGGGCGATATCATGAACCCGCCTTCGGCCGGCCCGACAAAGCGCAAGCAAATATCTGCGCCGCCAAGAATCTTGCCGGCAACAAAAATCCTGTCGAGGAAATTCATGCCAAAAAGCGTCATGCATCCGCCGCCTTCGCCATGCAACTCGGTGCCGCAACGGTCGGACAGTGAGCGGAAATTGCACCGTTTGCGCGCTGCTCAAGTCCGCATCGAAGCAGGAAGCGGAAGAATTCAAGCAGCGATTCGGACTCATCTGCAACTCACAATCGGCGCGCAACCGCAGCAGTTAGGCGAGAAGCGTGCAGATCGCGAGTGAGCCGAAAGGGACGTTCCGCATCACTGGGGAGGCCAAGTTGGGCCGCGTGCAGAACAAGATTGCGCTGATCACCGGTGGGGCCTCGGGCATTGGGCTAACCACGGCCAAACTGCTTGACGACGAGGGCGCCAAAGTTGTCATCGCCGACCTCGAAGCCCGGCGCGAGCAGGCCCTCGCCGGCGTCGGCACGGCTGTCACGTTTCAGGCCCTCGACGTGACAAGCGAGGACGCCTGGGCGGCGACCATGGACATGCTTGTTCGCGATCACGGCGGCCTCGACGTCCTGGTGAACAATGCCGGTGTCGCCCTGCTCAAGGACATCGAGGCGACGGGAATTGACGAATGGCGCCGGCTGATGGCGGTCAATGTCGATGGCGTGTTTCTCGGCTGCAAGCACGCCATCGGCGTCATGAAGAGCCGCGGTGGGGGATCGATCATCAACATATCGTCCGCTGCCGGCATCGTCGGCGATGGCAATCTCGCGGCCTATTCGGCAAGCAAGGGCGCAGTGCGGTTGCTGACCAAATCGGTGGCGCTGCACTGCGCCCGCAAGGGCTACAACATCCGGTGCAATTCGGTGCATCCCTCATTCGTGCAATCGCCCATGCTCGAGGCGATGATCGGGCAAGCAAGCGATCCCGCACGCATGCGGACAGCTTATGCGGCAGCGGCGCCGCTCGGTCGGCTGGCGCAGCCGATCGATGTCGCGCAAATGATTCTCTTTCTTGCCAGCGACGAATCGGCCTTTACCACCGGCGCCGAAATGCTGGTGGACGGCGGTCTGACTGCCGGATGAGGATGCGCGCTGCGGGCCGTACGGATCGCGCATGGACGGCACGGGCCACACGCGATGACGTAGTCCAGAAGTCAGGAAGGCTCTATTGGCTGCCGCTGTTGGCCCTGGTCGGTCCGATGCGGGCAGCCGGTCGCCGCGCGCGTCGATGCGAAGCAGCCGGACGACTGCGCTCTTTCGCCTTGGTCCAGCCTGCCCCGATTGGCCGCGCGGGCGTGTGATGTGGCAACATTCCCGGGCCGACCCATCACGCCGGCTGAAGCCTGTTGCGGCCACTTGTGAGACGGCTCGCCTTGGCCAAAGCTGACGAGGAGATGGCTCCGAGACGGGCGTGATTGGAACGAGAAGCTGGGTGGTCCGGGACATGTGGGATGCGACCTTCTCCGATGTCTTGCGCGCGCGTGCCGCAGCGGAGCCGGACAAGAAGGCCTTCGTCTTTCTCGACGCGGACGGCACGCCCGCAGAGGAGCTGACGTTCGGACAGATCCATCACCGCGCGCTTGCACTCGCGTCGGCACTGACTGCCCACGGCCTCGCCGGGGCGCGCGTGCTGCTGCTGTTCCCGCCGGGGCTAGATTTCGTCGCCGCCCGACACGCGCTGGCCGTTGCATAGCTGCAACACAGCCGGCCAAATTACTCGAATTCACGGCGCGAAAGGCGTTAACGGCCGCCGCGTGTCGGGTCTCACGCGTAACGCCCGGGAGGTCGCAAAAGGTCAGCAAACTCAGTGCTGTTTTGATTTTTCACGCTTCGACTTCTTGCCGTCCGTCGCCTCGTCCCGCAGCGCGCGCTCGCACTCCCTGAGCTCATCGAGCGCCCTGCCGGTGATCTTCGGATAGTCAAGCTTGAGCGTCTCCAGCGCCTCGATGATCGCCGCCGAGACGACGAGCCAGGCGACATGCTTGTGGTCGGCGGGCACGACATACCAGGGCGCATAGCCGGTCGAGGTCTCGCGGATCAGGTCCTCGTAAGCCGCCATATAGTCGTCCCAGCGCGCGCGCTCGGCGAGATCGTTCTTGGAAAATTTCCAGCGCTTGAACGGCTCGTCCAGCCGCGCCAGAAACCGCTTGCGCTGCTCTTCCTTGGAAATGCGCAAATGGAATTTCAGCACCAGCGTGCCGTTGCGCACCAGATGGTGCTCGAATGCGCGAATGGACTTGAAGCGGTGCTTCCAGATGGCCTTGTCGGTGAGGTCCGGCGGCAGCTTCTGCTTTCCCAGAAGCTGCGGATGCACGCGCACCACCAGCACCTCTTCGTAATGGGAGCGGTTGAAGATGCCGATGCGGCCGCGCGCCGGCACGTCCTTTGCCGTGCGCCAGAGAAAATCGTGCTCGAGCTCTTCGCTGCTCGGAGCTTTGAACGCATGCACCTCGCAGCCTTGCGGATTGATGCCGGACATCACGTGCTTGACCACGCTGTCCTTGCCGGCGGCGTCCATGCCCTGAAAGACGATGAGCACCGCCCATTCGCCATTGGCGAATAGGCGCTGCTGCAGGTCGGCAAGCCTATCAATGCTTTTGGCGAGGACCGGCCGCACGTCCTCGATATCCGTCGACAGCCCGAAACGTTCGGCCGGATCGTGCTCGGCGAGCTTGAAGCGCCCGGGCTTGTCGACCCGGCACTGCCTGACAATCTTGGCGAAGTTCACCGCCAAGTGCAAGAACGCATCCTCCAATGTTCTTTGTCGCCCTGCGCGGCAGTGTAGCCACCACCGATGCGAGAACAACCCCGGGATGAGCCGAAAAGTTCGTGATGAAGACGGGTGTCGATAACGTTCGTTCCCCGGACGCGGCGCAGCGCGCAGCGAAGCGAAGCGCAGCGGTGCACCGCTCGCCCCTGCGAGCCCGTGTTGGCGCAGGATGCCGTGGATCAGTTCTTCGTCTTGTCCGCCAGCGCGCGCTCTTTGATCCCACAAGGGCTCGCCCCCTGCGAGCCCGTGTTGGCGCAGGATGCCGTGGATCAGTTCTTCGTCTTGTCCACCAGCGCGCGCTCTTTGATCCACGGCATCATTTCGCGCAGCTTGGCGCCGACTTGCTCGATCGGATGCTCGGCGAGCCTGGCCCGGGTCGCCTTGAATGAGGTCTGATTGACCTTGTTCTCCAGCATCCAGTCCTTGGTGAAACGGCCGGACTGGATGTCGGCCAAGATCTTTTTCATCTCGGCCTTGGTCGCCTCATTGATGATGCGTGGACCGGAGACATATTCGCCGTATTCGGCGGTGTTGGACACCGAATAATTCATATTTGCGATGCCGCCTTCGTAGATCAGGTCGACGATCAGCTTCACCTCGTGCACGCATTCAAAATAGGCCATTTCCGGCGCGTAGCCGGCCTCGACCAGCGTCTCGTAGCCGGCCTTCATCAGTTCGACCAAGCCGCCGCACAGCACCGTCTGCTCGCCGAACAGATCGGTCTCGCACTCTTCCTTGAACGTCGTCTCGATGATACCGGCGCGGCCGCCGCCGATCGCCGAGGCATAGGAGAGGCCGAGATCATGCGCATTGCCCGAGACATCGCGATAGATCGCGACCAGGCACGGCACGCCGGCGCCGCGCTGATATTCGGAGCGCACGGTGTGGCCCGGACCTTTCGGCGCGATCATCAGCACGTCAAGATCGGCACGCGGCTCGATCAGGTTGAAATGCACGTTGAGCCCGTGCGCGAACATCAAAGCCGCGCCGTTCTTCATGTTGGCATGCAGATGATCGCGATAGATGTCACCCTGCAATTCGTCGGGCGTGAGCATCATCATCACGTCGGCCCATTTGGCGGCCTCCGCCACTTCGAGCACCTTGAACTTCTCGGCTTCCGCCTTCTTCACGCCGGCTGAGGTCTTGCGCAACGCCACGGCGACGTCTTTGACGCCGGAATCGCGCAGATTGAGCGCATGCGCGTGGCCCTGGCTGCCGTAGCCGATTATGGCAACCTTCTTGCCCTTGATCAGGTTCAGGTCGGCGTCGCGATCGTAATAGACACGCATGTTCCTCACCCCTAGTGATGAGGCCAAAAGCTCATGGTCGAGGTTTGGCCGGCTGACTTTGCGATGCTGCTTCTAATTTCTGCGCGCCGCTTGGACAAGCCCGGTCTGCCGCAGGTCGGACCGCGTGTCGTGGCGCGGCAACTGCCGCGGGGAGGCCCCTTTCGCCGAGCTGTCGAACGCCTCCCGGGCGCGGGCGATCTTGGCCTGATTGCGGATCGCCCATTCGCCGAGTGCCGAGACCGGCGTCAGCAGATCGCGCCCGAGCGGGGTGAGCTCATAATCGACGCGCGGCGGAATGGTCGGATACACGGTACGCGTGATCAGTCCGTCGCGCTCGAGCCCGCGCAGAGTCAAGGTCAGCATGCGCTGTGAAATACCGCCGATGGAGCGGCGCAGCTCATTGAAGCGCTGCGGCCCGGCGCCGAGCCGCGTGACCACGAGCACCGACCATTTGTCGCCGACCCGCGCCAGCACCTCGCTGACAGTGCGGCAGTCGGCGGGCAAATTCTTGTGTCTTGGTTTCATCGATGTGCCTTCTTGCGGCATCCGTTGGCGGTCACGTATCTAGCCCTAGTTACGATTTATCACTGAGGTATGCAACCAATGGCTCTTCCCCGCATCGCCGTCATCGTCGGCTCGAACCGTCGCGATTCCATCAACCGCAAATTGGCACAGGCACTGGTCAGGCTCGGCGCCGGCAAGTTCGACGCGCATCTCACCCGCATCGATGACATGCCGATGTACAACCAGGACAACGAGGGCAGTCTGGCGCCGGAGGTGGTGCGCTTCAAGGACGAGATCGCGCGGGCCGACGGCGTCTTGATCGTCACGCCGGAACACAATCGCTCGATTCCGACCGTGCTGAAAAACGCGGTCGATTGGGGCACGCGGCCCTGGGGCAAGAACAACTGGGCCGGCAAGCCGATCGCTATCGCTGGCACGTCGCCCGGCGCACTGGGCGCGGCGATGGCGCAGGCCCATCTGCGTCAAGTGCTCGGCGCCAGCCTCGGCGGCTATCTGTTCGGCGGCGAGGTCTATATCACCTTCAAGCAGGGCCTGATCGACGATCAGCACAATGTCGCCGATGAGAGCACCAAGAAATTCCTGCAGGGCTTCGTTGACGGCTTCGCCGCCTTTGTGTCTCGCCTCGCCTCGGCACCGCAGCGCTCCGCGGCGTAGCCGCCGATCTTGACCCGTCATGGCCGGGCGCCGCCATTTCGAAGAATGGGGTCGCTTCGCTCACCGATATCCCGGCCATTCACGTCTTTGTTTCATTCAGCGTGCAGGACGTGGATGCCCGCCCTCATGTGAGCGCGGGCATGACGGCTGAAATGGCATGAGCGCAGGACCTTTAGGTCACCCGGCCCGGTCCTGCATCGCTTCCGGGCCGCGCGCGATGGCGACCACGCCGGTGCGTGAGACCTCGACCAGGCCGACCGGGATCATCAGATTGATGAAGCTTTCGATCTTGTCGGAGGCGCCGGTGATCTCGAACACGAAGCTTTCCGTTGTTGCGTCGATGACGCGGGCGCGGAAGGCATCGGCAAGCCGCAACGCCTCCATGCGCATTTCGCCAGTGCCGCGCACTTTCACCATCGCGAGCTCGCGCGCAATCGCCGGCCCCCCGGCCGACAGGTCGACGACCCGGTGAACCGGCACAAGCCGGTCGAGCTGATTTTTGATTTGCTCGAGCACCATCGGCGTGCCGCGCGTCACAATGGTGATGCGCGAGAGATGCTTTTGGTGCTCGGTTTCCGACACGGTGAGCGAGTCGATGTTGTAGCCGCGACCGGAAAACAGGCCGATGACGCGCGCGAGCACGCCGGGCTCGTTATCGACGAGGACGCAGAGCGTCCGGGTCTCGATGCCCTGGTCGACGGCCGCCGCCGGATAATGCGTCGTCGCGGTGTTCGCAGGAGTCGCGGTATTCACGTGCCTCTCCCTAGCGCCTGAGAATAGCGAAGGCCCAATCGCGGCCCTGCCCGCGGCTGAGCGCCAGATCAATCCACAGCATGGCGTGCGCCTCGAGAAGCCGCGCATTGCGTAACGGCCCGGCATCGATCGCTTCGAAGCCCAGATCGCCAACAAGCTTGAGAACCTTCGGCTTGTTCGCCGTATCGTCGCCGGCAACGAACATCACCGATTTCACGCCATCGAAGATCGGGCTCGCCATATTCGCGAAACCAGTGGTGTTGAGGGTCTTGAATACCGAAGCGCCTTTCGCCCAGCCTTGCACTTTCTCGCCGGCCGAAATGCTGTGGCCGATCGCGAGCTGCAGTCCGTCCGGCCCCATCGCGAGCGGATTGGTCGCGTCGAGCAGAATTTTTCCGGTGAGATCGCCCAAAGAGTCGCGCATGGCCCGGATCGCAGCCTCGGCGGCCTGCCAGGGCGTGGTGAGCACGATCATCTCGGCGAAACGCGCGGCTTCCGCCGCTGTGCCGGCCTGCGCCTTGCCGCCAAGCGTGCGGACTAGGGCCTGCGTCTTGTCTGATTTCGGATCAGTGACGCCGAAGAAGATCTCGTGCCCGGCTTTGTGCGCCCAGGCCGTGCCGAGCGTGCCGCCGACATTGCCGGCGCCGATGATGGCGAGTTTCATAGTGCGTGCTCCCTGCCGCGCATAGCGAGTGGCGAATGACGAATAGGGAATTGCAATTGAGCTCTATTCGCGATCTCGCTATTCGCCCTCTAGACCAGCATCTTGCCTTCTTCAGTGACGGCGTCCTCGACGCGAGTTGCCGCGTCGCCGAGCAGCATCTCGTTATGGGCGCGGCCGGACGGAATCATCGGGAAGCAGTTTTCGGCCGGGTCAACGACGCAGTCAAAGATCACCGGCTTTTGCACCTCGATCATCTCGCGAATCCTGTCGTCCAGCTCGCGCGGATGCTGGCAGCGGATGCCGTGCGCATGATAGGCCTCGGCAAGTTTGACGAAATCCGGCAGCGCGTCCGTGTAGGAATGCGAGTAGCGGCCGCCGTGCAGCAATTCCTGCCACTGCCGCACCATGCCCATATACTGGTTGTTCAAGATGAACACCTTGATCGGCAGGCCGAACTGCACCGCCGTCGACATTTCCTGCATGGTCATCAGCACTGAGGCTTCGCCGGCAATGTCGATCACCAGCGAGTTGGGATGCGCGAGCTGCACGCCGACGGCGGCGGGCAGGCCATAGCCCATGGTGCCGAGCCCGCCCGACGTCATCCAGCGCGTGGGCTCCTGAAACTGATAGAACTGCGCCGCCCACATCTGGTGCTGGCCCACTTCGGTGGTGATGTAGGTGTCGCGGTCCTTGGTCAGCTCATAGAGGCGCTGGATCGCATATTGCGGCTTGATGATCTCGTCGGAGTTGCGATAGGCGAGCGATTTCTTCGCCCGCCATTTGTCGATCTGCGCCCACCATGCGGTCAGCCCCTTTTTATCCGCCGCATATCCACCCGCGCGCCAGGCCTGCAACATGTCCTGCAGCACATGGGCGCAATCGCCGACGATCGGCAGATCGACCTTGACGTTCTTGTTGATCGAGGACGGATCGATATCGATGTGAATCTTCTTCGAGCCCGGCGAGAAGGCATCGAGCCGGCCCGTGATGCGGTCGTCGAAGCGCGCGCCGACCGCGATCATCAGATCGCAATCATGCATCGACCAGTTCGCTTCCCAAGTGCCGTGCATGCCGAGCATGCCGAGCCATTGCGGATCGGCCGCGGGATATGCGCCGAGCCCCATCAAGGTCGAGGTGATCGGAAAACCGGTGAGCTTGACCAGTTCGCGCAGCCGCTTGCTCGCCGCCGGGCCGGAATTGATCACGCCGCCACCGGTATAGAAGACCGGCCGCTTGGCGGCTGCCATCATCGCAACAGCCTGTTCGATCTTGTCAGGATCGCCCTTGCGCTTCGGCCGATAGCCTTTGTGCTGAAACTCGTTCGGCTTGAAGTAGTGGCCTTTGGCGAATTGAACGTCCTTCGGGATATCGACCACCACCGGCCCCGGCCGCCCGCTCGCCGCTATATGAAATGCTTCATGCAGCACGCGTGGCAGGTCGGCGACGCTCTTGACCAGATAATTGTATTTCGTGCAGGGCCGCGTGATGCCGACCGTGTCGCATTCCTGAAAGGCGTCATTGCCGATCAGATGCGTCGGCACCTGGCCGGTGATGACGACCAGCGGAACGGAATCGCACAAAGCATCGGTCAGGCCGGTGACCGCATTGGTAGCGCCGGGTCCGGAAGTGACCAGCACGGTCCCGACCTTCCCGGTCGAGCGCGCATAGCCCTCGGCGGCATGGACGGCGCCCTGTTCGTGGCGCACCAGGACATGCTGCACCATGTTCTGCTGGAACAGCGCGTCGTAGATCGGCAGCACGGCACCGCCGGGATAGCCGAAAATGTGCTCGACGCCTTGATCGGCAAGCGCCCGGATCACCATTTCCGCGCCGGTCATTTCGATCGTTTCGGTGCTGGCCTGCGTCTCGGTTTTGGCTCCGGTCATAGCCCTTGCTCCTCACTTGCTGGCATTTCGATCGTTCGCCGAATTCTGGAATTTGGATAATAAAAAAGGGGCTTCGCAGAGCCCCTATATCGCGCACCGCCACGTCTCGCGGATGGATTTATCCACCCCCGGCGGTGCGCCTCGCTACGAGAATCAGTGACGTCGCAACTTTGGTCCGCACGTGCGCGCGCCCTTTTCGCTTGCTGCGTTGCTTATAAGCATTGTGTCCGCTCCGGTCAAGCAAATTGCGGCCGCATTGCGGCCTGCCCGTCCTGGCAAATCTTCAAACATTTGTTTGAAATCGATACGACGCGGAAAATCGCAATCGTTAACCACCGTTAAGTGTCATAGTGCGGCCGCGATTTCGCGCGGCTTGTGCCTTTAATTTTCCCCGGCCCGTTGCTGAATTGTCGCAACAGGGGTGCGCAGCGACTGCGCAGAAGGGGGTGCCAACGGTGCGCAATTTCGGGACTGCGCGTTCAACGATCCTCCATCACGCGCCGCCGGTCTTCTCCAACGGAGGGAATATGGTTGCACAGGGTGGATTTGCGCGGCGGCTGCGCCGCCTCGCCGCTGGCTCTTTGCTCGCCCTCTGCCTCGGCATGGTTGCGCATGCGCCGGCCGCAGTCGCCTCGGCGCCGAACGCGACATTGAGTTCGACGCAATCCATTTTGAAATGGATCAATGCCTATAGGCATAAGCCCGAGCCGGACGCGCTGCCCGCGGTGGTCCGTGCCTTGAGCGGGATGCAGGCGTTCAAGGACGCCGAAAGCTCCGGGCCCTATATCGGCTTCATCGCCGGCGTGCTCGGCGACAATCCGGATCGCGCCGAGACGCTGATCGCCAAAATGCTGCCGATCGATCCGGCGGATCACTGGGTGCTGGTGCGCGCCATCGCCTATTCCGGATTGAAGGATTGGCGGGAAATGCTGGCCACCTTCGTCGACCGGATGGCGACGCGCCGCACCATGATCGATCAGTATCTCGACGGCAAGCTGCCGACCCTGGAGCAGATCGACTATCGCGCCGAGAAGCCCGGCATGTTGGACAAGATTAAAGTGTCGCTGCATCTGGAAAAGCCGAACAAGAAGGTGGCGCTCGACCCGACACCCGAACTGATCGACGTGCTGTGGGGCTATTACCTCGCCACCGGCGGCTACGCGCCGATCGAAAAGATCCTGAAACTTCTGCCGCTCGCCAACGATCATGATAATGTCGACAATCTCACGACTGGCAGCGCCGCGAAATTCACGCTCGCCAGCAATGCGGTGCGCGACACCGATCTGCTCGGCATGTTGAAATGGTCGCTCAAGAGCCAGCCGCAGGACGTTGCCGTCGTGCTCAAGGACGTGATCCAGACCGCGGAGACCGTCGATACCGTGCACATGCGCAAGGAGTCGCTGGCCGCCATCGAGGAACTCAGGGAAAAGGGTCCGAGCTCCAAGCGCGAATTGTCGGGCTGGGGTCAAATCGGGCAGGGCGCGCTGTCGATGGGCTGCGTGGTCGCCGCCGCGACCGGCCAGATCGAGCTCGGCATCCCCTGCGTCATCGGCGGCGCCGCCTATACGGCCGGGCTGCAATACATCACACATTAGCTGCCGCCTCGTTGCGCTCCTAGCAATGCCGGCTCAGCCGGGATCGTCGCGTTCCAGCTCGCGCAACTGTTCCTCGACCGCCGCAAACGCCTCCGCGGGCGCCACCCATGCGAATTGCGGCAGCTGATTGCGAAACCAAGTTGCCTGCCGCTTGGTGTAGAGCCGCGTATCGCGCTTGCCGCCCTCGATTGCCTGTTCAAGCGTGATCTCGCCGTTAAGGTGGCGGATCAGCCAGGGCACGCCGTGCGCCTTCATCGCCGGCAGGTTCGGATCGAGCTTGCGCGCCGCAAGCGCGCGCACTTCGTCGAGCGCGCCGGCTTGCATCATCGCATCGAAGCGCGTGTCGATACGCGCCATGAGCTCCTCGCGCGGCGGCACCAGGAAAATCTTGGCTGCGCGCGCCAGGTCGACGATCGGCGGTTTATTGTCCTCATGCCACTCGGCGAGCGAGCGGCCGGTCGTCAGCACAACTTCGAGTGCCCGCGTCACCCGCGAGCGGTCGCCCGGCATCAGCCGCGCCGCGCCAGCAGGATCAAGCGCGGCGAGCTCCGCGTGCAGCGCCGGCGCGCCGTAGCGCGCAAGCTTATCGCGCACCGCTTTACGGGTCTCGGGCGGGATCGGCGGCACCGCGGCGATACCGCGAGTGAGCGCATTGAAATAAAGGCCGCTGCCGCCGACAATGATCGCCGACCGCGACGCTTTGCCTATCGCGGCGAGCGCTTCTGCGGCATCCCTGCACCAGCGGCCGACGGAGTAATTTTCCGCGGCATCGACATGGCCATAGAGCCGATGCGGCACCCGCCGTTCTTCCTCCAGTGTCGGCCGCGCGGTGATGATGCGCAGATCGCGATAGACCTGCATGGAATCGGCATTGACGATCTCGCCGCCGCGCTTTTCGGCGAGTTTGAGCGCCAAAGCCGACTTGCCGCTCGCCGTCGGGCCTGCGATGAGAATGGTTGTCGACACGCCGTTCAAGCTCCGCTCCTCATCCGGATCGCACTTTATGTTTTATGTAGCAACGCTGATTTCGCCTCCCGAGCGGGCCGCGCTGACGGATACGCTGGCCCAGCAGGTGGCGCGCTATCTACCGCACGGCCGGCCGGTCGATTGGCTCAATCCGGGCGCGGTGGCGGATATCGCCTTTGTGCTCGAAGAAGCAGAAGATTCCGAGCGCGCCGAAGCCGAAAGCCTGCTGAGGGATTTGGCGCAGGACATCCGCGACATCATCGGCGGCGCGCCGGTCGATGTTGTTATCCAGCCGCATGATGGTCGCCGCAAAAAGCTCCTGGTCGCCGACATGGATTCCACCATGATCGGCCAGGAATGCATCGACGAGCTCGCCGATTTTGCCGGCTTCAAGGATCGCGTCGCAGCCATCACCGAGCGCGCCATGCGCGGCGAGATCGCCTTCGAGCCGGCGTTGCGCGAACGTGTCGCGCTGCTCAAGGGGCTGCCGGCTTCAATTATCGATACCGTGATCGCCAAGCGCATCCGCCTCACCCCCGGTGGCCCGACGCTCGTCGCGACAATGCGCGCCCATGGCGCCTACACATGCCTGGTGTCCGGCGGTTTTACCGCATTCACCGCAAAGCTCGCCGCCAGAATCGGCTTCGATGAGAACCGCGCCAATGCGCTCCTGGTCGATGCTGATGGCAAGCTTACAGGTGAGGTGGCCGAGCCGATCCTTGGCCGCGACGCCAAGCTTGCGGCACTGATCGCACTGCGCGGGCAATTCAAGCTCAACCGCGAAGACACGCTCGCCATCGGCGACGGCGCCAACGATATTCCAATGATCAAAGCCGCGGGACTGGGCGTTGCCTTCCGCGCCAAGCCTGCCGTCAGGGATGCCGCGGCGACACGTATCGACTACGGCGACCTCACCACACTGCTCTATGCGCAGGGCTACCGGCGGGAGGAATTTGTCGAGCGCGAATAGCAAGTGGCGAATAGCGACAGTAATCCCTATTCGCCGCGCGCCACTCGTTATTCTTCGCTACTGCAGATTCAACGCCACAAACCGCGTCTCACCCTGTGGATTGGAGACCAGGAGCACGGCTATCTTCTTGCCCTGCGCCTTGAGGTCGTCGACTCTCTTCTGCAGATCGGCCGGATTGCCGACCGCCTGATATTGCACCTCAACGATGACATCGCCGGGCGCCAGCCGCTTGTCGGGATCGGCCATGGCGACGCTGGGATCGACGCCGGTGACCAGCACGCCCCTGATCCTGTCGCCGATCTTAAACTGCTTGCGCAGATCGTCGGAGAGCGTCGAAAGTTCAAGGCCCAGCGTTTTCTGCACCGTGGATTTCTGCGGCGGACTCTCCTTGTTGGCATCGGCGAGCGCGACCTTCTCGCCGTCCTCAAGCCGGCCGATCGTGACCTTGTGGGTTTCTTCCTTGCCCTTGCGGATAACGATGACATCGACCACTTTGCCGACCGGCGTGTCGGCGACCATACGCGGCAGGTCGTGCATTTCCTTCACGTCGCGGCCGTCGAACTTGACGACGACGTCGCCCGGCTCGATGCCGGCCGGCTTGGCCGGTCCCTTGTCGTCGACGCCAGCGATCAGTGCGCCCCGCGGCGGCTTGATGCCGAGGCTGTCGGCGATGTCATCGGTCACCTGCTGGATGCGCACGCCGAGCCAGCCGCGCCGCGTCTCGCCGTATTGGCGCAGTTGGTTGAGCACGGGCAGCGCGGTGTCGGACGGCACCGCGAAGCCGATGCCGATCGAGCCGCCGGACGGCGAGATGATTGCGGTATTGATGCCGATGACTTCGCCGTCGAGGTTGAACAGCGGCCCGCCGGAATTGCCGCGATTGATGGCGGCGTCGGTCTGAATGTAATTGTCGTAGGGGCCCGAATTGATGTCGCGATTGCGCGCCGAAACGATGCCGGCCGTCACCGTGCCGCCGAGGCTGAAGGGATTGCCGATCGCGATCACCCATTCGCCCAGCCGCAGCTTGTCGGAATCGCCGAACTTCACCGCCTTTAGCGGGTGGTCGGTTTTGACGCGCAGCAGCGCAAGATCGCTCTTTGAATCCTTGCCGACCAGTTGCGCGCGCAGCTTGGTGCCGTCATTGAGGATGACATTGATCTCGTCGGCATCGGCGATGACGTGATTGTTGGTTACCACCAGACCCGACGGATCGATGATGAAGCCGGAGCCCAGCGAGTTGACCCGGTGCGGCATCTGATCCGGGTCGCCGCCGCCGTGCTTCTTGAAAAACTGATCGAAAAATTCCTCCATCGGCGAACCGGGCGGCACATCCGGAAGATTTTCGATGTGCGGATCGATCTTCTGCGAGGTCGAGATATTGACCACGGCATCGATGACCTGTTCGGCGACATCGGCTATACTGTCGGGGCCGCGCGACGCCGCGGGCGCCAGAGCGGGCAGCACGACAATAACCACCGCGACCGCAGCAATCGCGGCGCCCTGCTGCACGGAACGGAACAAGCCGCGACCGGATAAGGGGCGGCCCGCTGAAAGGCTGGGCATGGAGGTCAGCGCTCCTGACATGCGACTCGTCGGGAAAAGCATCGACTCGTCGGGAAAAGACGTGCCGGAAAGGTGCTCCCGTCCTGTGCGGGACGCAAGGCCATAACCGGACAAATGTCACTAAGCGGCTGGATTGGGGCGGAAAAGCGGCTCGCGCCCACGGTTCGCGATAGCGGACTTGTTCCGACCGTCCAGGTCTTTCCTTGCAAGGCATTCAAAGACGCAGAGGCCCGCGGCCCGGCGCGAAACCGTTCTTCGAACGACTACGGGCGCGCATGACGCGCCTGACGAGTCAATCGCCTCGCTGCTCGGCGCTAACCGCGCACCAACCAGACGATCAAGACGCCGAGCACTGCTGAGATGATTCCGGCAAGCCGCAGCGGCCCGTCCGCCATTTTGAGCACGACGGCCATACTCCGTTTGGCGCTGCCGGGGAACGCCGCAAGGAAAATGCCTTCGATTGCGAAGACCAAGCCGAGCGCGGCGAGGAAATCTTTCATCAACCCGACCTGGCCAAGGAGTGTCGTTCTATTTGGTGGCGCTGTTTGATCGCGCCGGACCTTGCGGAGCATTGCCGCCAAGCGCGTTCGGGACGGGCGTGCCGTCAGGCATCACCTTGCCGTTGGGATCGCCGAAAAAGCGGAAGAAATCCGAATCCGGCCGCAGCACCAGATGCGTGTCACCGCGAGTCATACTTTTTTGATAGGCCTGCATGGAGCGGTAGAAGGCAAAAAAGTCCGGATCCTGACCATAGGCTTCGGCAAAGATCCGGTTGCGCTCGGCATCGCCCTGACCGCGGATCTGTTCGGCTTGCGAATTCGCCTCCGCAAGCAGCACCGTCACGTCACGATCGGCCCTGGCGCGTATCTCCTGGTTCTTTTGGCTGCCTTGCGCGCGGAACTCGGCGGCCTCGCGCTGACGTTCCGTCTGCATGCGTTGATACACGGCCTGGCTGTTCTGTTCCGGCAAATCGACGCGGCGGATGCGCACGTCCACGACCTCGATGCCAAACGGCCGCGCGTCGCGGTCGAGCTGCTCGCGCATGTGCGCCATCAAGTCTTCGCGCTTGTTGCGCACCGCGTCGGAAAGTGTGGCCGCGCCCAGCACGCGCCGCAGCGCCGAGTTGAGCAGAATGGCGAGCTGCGAGCTGGCCCCGTCCGGGCCAACCGTCTGATAGTTTTTCAGAGGGTCGACGATGCGGTAACGCGCGAACGCGTCGACAACGAGCCGCTCGCCGGCCTGCGCGACTCCGGCACCGCTCTTGTCCTGGCTCGAGGCAATCACCTCTTGTGCCGGCGATTCGACGTTGAGAATCCGCTTGTCGATGTAGATGACGCTGTCGACGAATGGAATTTTTGCATTCAGGCCCGGCTCGGTGATGATGCGCACCGGCTTGCCGAAGCGCACGACCAGGGCCTGCTTGGTCTGATACACCGTAAACAACGTGCTGTAGGCGATAGCCAGTGCAATCAGCACCAGAACCCCAATCGCGGCGCCGACAAAGCTCGGCCTCATTGATTGCCTCCCGATTGCTGCTGTGCCGGCCGCTGCGACGGCGAGGGCAGGCTACCGAGCGGCAGATAGGGTATCACTCCCGATCCACCCTGAGCTCCGGTGTCGATGATGGTCTTGTCGGTTGAACCGAGCACCTGCTCCATTGTTTCCAGATAGATGCGCTGGCGCGTCAAATCGGGCGCGTTCTTGTATTGCTGATAGATTTGCGAGAAACGCGAAGCCTGACCCTTGGCTTCGGCGACAGTCTGTGAGCGATAGGCTTCGGCATCTTGGATGATTTTCGCGGCACGGCCGCGCGCTTCGGGCACCACGCGATTGGCATAGGTCTGCGCCTCGTTCTGGGCTCGCTCGAGATCGGAACGCGCTGCCTGCACGTCGCGGAACGCATCGATGACCTGCATCGGCGGATCGACCTTCTGCAGCTGCACCTGTGTCACGTCGATCCCGGCCTGGTAATCGTCGAGCGTTTTCTGCATCAGCGCCTGCACTGCCGTTTCGATCTTCTGCCGCGCACCGGTGAGGATTGCCTGGATGTTCTCTCGCCCGATGACCTCGCGCATTGCGCTTTCGGCGACCGCCTTCACGGTGCCTTCAGGGCTTTGGATGTTGAAGAGATAATCGCCCACCTTGTCCTGATTGATCTTCCAGAACACCGTGAACTCCACATCGACGATGTTCTCGTCGCCGGTGAGCATGAGGCTCTCTTCGGGCACGTCACGCATACTGGTGCCGCGCCGCGTGTCGAAGCCGATATCGATCTTGTTGACGCGCAGCGCCGGCGGGGTGAGCGCAGTCTCGATCGGATAGGGGAGATGATAATTAAGGCCCGCTTGCACCTCGCGCACGAACTGCCCGAAACGCAGTACGACGCCGAGTTCGTCGGTCTTGACGACAAAAAAGCCGGACAGTCCCCAAAGCACGATAACGACGAGCACTATGATCGCGATTCCGCGGCCGCCGAGATTGCCGCCCGGCAGCCAGCTGCGCAGCGTGTCCTGGCTGCGGCGCAAGATGTCCTCCAGGTCGGGCGGCCGCGGCCCGCCGCCCGGCTGTTGCGGGCCCGAGCCCCATGGTCCGCGCGGTCCCGTACCCCACGGGCCTCCGCCGGATTGATTGCTCCACGGCATCGTGAACTCCTTGAGCGCTAGGCCTGGCGCCGGCCTAGTTGCCGGCGGTTATAGGGGAGGGCGGAGCCTCTTACAACGCGCGTTATGATGCGCCTGTTTGGTTTGTCGCTGCGGCGCTAATGCGGGCGTAAGTCACGAAAGCGAACGAAACTTCGTCGGCCGGGCCGCGATCATGCTCGGCGCGCGCGACTTCACGCCATAGTTTCGGATCAATGGCCGGAAATCGCGCATCGCCCTCGACCCGCTTGTGCACCTCGGTGATGGCGAGCCGCGTGGCCAGTGGCAGGGCCTGCTCATAAATGTCGCCGCCGCCGGTAATCATGATGGCATCGCTGCCGCGCCGCAGCGCCTCGCCGCGCGCCGCCTCAAGCGCAGTGTTAAGACTCCCCGCGACCAGAATGCCAGGAGCCGCGAAGGCGGCATCGCGACTGACAACGATGGTGGTGCGGCCGGCAAGCGGCTTGCCGATCGACTGGAAGGTCCTGCGGCCCATCACCACCGGCTTGTCCATTGTCAGGCTGCGAAAATGCTGCATGTCCGATTTGATCCGCCACGGCAGCCCATTGTCGCGGCCGATGATGCCGTTCGCGGCGACGGCGGCGAGAAGAACGATGTCCACGCCTACACCGCGACCGCCGCTTTGATATGCGGGTGCGGATCGTAGCCTTCGAGCACAAAGTCCTCGTAGCGCAGGGCGAAGAGGTCCCTGGCGTTGGGGTTCATCCGCAAGCGCGGCAGCGGCCGCGGCTGGCGCGTCAATTGCAGGCGCGCCTGCTCGATGTGATTGAGATAAAGATGCGCATCGCCGAAGCTGTGGATGAAGGTTCCCGGTTTCAGCCCAGTCACCTGCGCAACGGCAATCGTCAACAAAGCATAGGACGCGATGTTGAATGGCACGCCGAGAAAGACATCGGCCGAGCGCTGATAGAGCTGACAGGACAGCGCGCCGTCGGCGACGTTGAACTGAAACAAGCAGTGGCAGGGCGGCAGCGCCATGCCTTCGATCTCGGCCGGATTCCAGGCGGTGACGATCAGCCGGCGCGAATTCGGATTGCGCCGGATCTCGCTGAGCAGGTTGGCGATCTGATCGATCGACCGGCCATCGGGCGCCGGCCAAGAGCGCCACTGCCGACCATAGACCGGGCCGAGATCGCCGTGCTCGTCGGCCCATTCGTTCCAGATCGTGACACCGTGATCGTTGAGATATTTGACATTGGTGTCGCCGCGCAGGAACCACAGCAGCTCGTGGATGATCGATTTGACGTGCAGCTTCTTGGTAGTGACCAGCGGAAAGCCGCGCTGCAGATCAAAGCGCATCTGATGCCCGAAGATCGAACGGGTGCCTACACCGGTGCGGTCGCGCTTTTCGACGCCCTCGGTAAGCACGCGTTCCATCAAATCGAGATATTGGCGCATTGGGCCTCAAGCCTTCCGCTGAGTCGCTGACAAAAGCTTAACTTTAAATGAGGTGCAAACGAAGCGCGGGCAAGCGGACGGGGACTTTGCTGTGGAGTGCTAAGGCCGAAGACTCCTGAACTCGGGTCGAAGCGGCCACCTTTGCGCCTGACATTTGTTCGAAAACTTTTGCAGCCGTTGGGATTGACGGCTTTTCCCGATCGCCGCGGTTCGAAGCGCATCTTCAACGATTCTGTGATCCCCGCCGCCTAGATCAGCCCGACCAGCCCCAGTCCGGCGGCGACGCCGAACGCCCACAGCGGATGCACGCGCACGAAAAATGCCGTGAGCGCGGTCCCCAGCGTCACCGCCAGCGCAAGCCAACCATAGTCGCTGGTCGTCGCAATCACGGTCGCGCTCGAGGCGGTCAGCCCCAAGGTCACCGGAACCAGGCCGCGGGTCACCGCCGCGTGCCAACGGGCGCCCTTGAAGCGCTCGGAAGCATTGCCGACGAAAAACGCGAACACGCAAGTCGGGCCGCACATCGCAAGCGTGGTGATCAGACCGCCGAGCACGCCGCCGACGTGATAGCCGATCAGGGTCACGATGATGAGATTGGGCCCGGGCGTGAGCTGCGCCAGCGCGAACGTCTCGCTGAACTGCCGATCGGTGAGCCAGTGCTGCACGTCGACGGCAAAGCGGTGCATCTCGGGCACCGCGGAATTGGCCCCGCCGATGGCAAACAGCGACACCAGCGCAAAAAAGCCGGCCAGCGTCAGGTAAGTCCCGCCGTCGGCCTTCATAACTGCACCCAGGCGTAGCCGACGCTCATCGGCACCAGCAGAAGCAGCGCCAGTGGCAGCGGCCAATGCATGACGCCGACAACCAGAAAGGTCGCAATCGCAATCACCGGCGCGACGACGGCACGGTTGCGAAACAGCGGCCGCGCCATCTTGGCGACGGTTGCCAGCATCAGACCGGCGGCCGCCGAGGCGACGCCGGTGAGCATGCGGCGCAGCACCGGCAGGTCGCCATAACGGGCGTAGATCGCACCGATGATGATGACCAATACCATCGGCGGACCGAGCAGCCCCGCCAGCGCCGCGACGCCGCCCGGTGCGCCGCGCAGGCGTGAACCGAAGATCACCGAGAAGTTGATGATATTGCCGCCCGGCAAAAAGGCGCAGAGTGCATAGGTCTCGTTGAACTGCTCAGGGCTCATCCATTTGCGCTCTTCGACCATCATGCGGCGCGCCCAAGCGAGCACGCCGCCAAAGCCCGAGAGCGAGACCGCAGCGAAAGCGGCGAAGATTTGCCAAAGGGTCGGCGGCGGCTGTTGCGGTTCCGCGGTTGATGCCGTGGAGGGCGCTGTGGCTGGGACGAAAGGGGCAGCTTGCGGATCAGCCGAGGAGGGAAGCGACGGAGGCGAGTTCATGGCGCCTCTTTACCGTCCACCTTCGGCGCCAGCCAGATGGTTTTGCGCGCGGCCGCCATATCCGCAGGAAATAAGCCCGCTCCGCCGGAAACCCGCTCTTTTTTCGGCAACCTTTCGCGCTTATATTCTGCGTGCCGGCGCAAGTCGGCTATGGCAATAAATGGCCGTCGTAATAAACCTTTCGGACCCGGGGGCAGTACCCGGCGACTCCACCAGTTCGGAGGGCAGACGACCGACGCCGGAGGACGGATTTGCTGCCGCAGCCTGTCATCTGTCGTTCGTCCTCCGCCTACGGGGTCGAAATAGGATCGACGAGGGCGTAAAGGGCGTGCTTTTGCCCGGCATGGTTCCGCCGTTATCGGGCCAAATTCATAGTTGCCAACGACAACTATGCTCCGGTTGCTCAGGCCGCGTAACGCGGTTTGATAGACCGATCTAAAGTCCTAGCGTCTTAGCAGCGCTAGGCGGGGTTCGGAGGCACCTGGCAACAGAAGCCTCCACTTTCATTTTGAGGGCAGATAACGGACGGCAGAGGACAGAATCGCTCTGGACCTCTATGATTGCTGTACTATTTCTTTTCTGTCGTCCGTCGTCCGACATCTGTCGTCTGCCATGGCCACCGACCACATCCGTTACGACGTTCTCGCTCAAACTGCCTTGCGCGGCGTGGTGCGGACGGTGCTGGCCGACGTCGCCAAGAAAGGCCTGCCCGGCGAGCATCATTTCAAGATCACCTTCAATACGGCGGCTCCCGGCGTGCGGCTGTCGGAGCGCATGCGCGCGCAATATCCCGAGGCCATGACAATCATCCTGCAGCACCAGTTTTGGGATTTGCATGTCAGTGAGCAGGGATTCGAAGTCGGCCTGTCGTTCGGTGGCGTTCCGGAACGCCTGGCCGTGCCGTTCGAGGCGGTGACCGCGTTTTACGATCCTGCCGTGCAATTCGGCTTCCAGTTCGAGCCCATCGAAGGCGCCTTCGACCGGAGCGCGCCGGAACCGGGACGGGCCGCGGCGCCGGCGCTACCGGCCGCCGCCGACAAGACTGATGCGCTGCCATCCCCGCCAGAATCGACTGAACCGCCCGGCCGCCCCGATGGCGGCGCCGGTGCTGAGGTCGTGCGGCTGGATCGCTTCAGAAAAAAGTGAAGGGGGCCGGCCGGGCGCCTCGGATATCCCGGTTTTCTGGCGGAATTGCAGGGAGTTGAGCGTGTCGGCCGTGGTCGCCGGCAGATGCCGCGCTGCGGCTGTGATCCAGTGACTATGCCGGCTCGTAACAAGAAGAGGTCCAAGTGGACCTAGTGGTATTGACATACCTTCGGATTGGCCCCAGCGCACCATGGTCCCCATCGTTAATCTGCGGAGCGGACGGAAAAGGGCCAAACGCCGCCTGACCGAGCGGAAAGCGGCCAAATGCCGGACTGTCTTTGGCCGATCCAAAGGGCAAGCGAACCAGGATCGGTCCTCGCGCGACAAACTCCATAGCTGCCTCGACCAGCACCGGATCGAAACGGGAGATGGGAAATGAAATCGCCTGTCGTTAAGCGCTCGATCGTGATCGCCGGCCACAAGACCAGCATTAGCCTTGAGGATGCGTTCTGGAAGGCGCTCAAGGAGATCGCGATCGCCCGGGGCGCCACCCTGTCGGACCTAGTGGCTTCGATCGATTCTGAGCGCCAGCACGGCAATCTGTCGTCGGCCATCCGCCTGTTTGTTCTCGACCACTTTCAGTCAAGGTGCACGGGCCATATGGGCGCGAGCGCTGTCACCGCACCCCATGCCATTGTCGGCGGCGCGCCGACCAATCCGGCACCGCGCGAGATGATGCTGGTGCCGCCCGGCGCCGCCCCGGTGATGCGGCCGGAATAGGCGCCTGCACCGCCATTTCGGTCGATGGAAGTGAGCACCTGCCTCAGATGGCAGTGCTCACCATAGATTGCTTGCGCAGCGTACCAGCAAGCAGTCAATAGTGGGTCGGCGCTACGTGCCAGCGTCTGCACGAGGTACGGCCGTGCGATCGTCGAGCAAGCTACCGCCACGGCAGTTTCGTCTCTTAGATCGCAACAATCTTCCCCGGATTGAGAATATCCAGCGGGTCGAGCGCCTGCTTGATCGCGCGCATCGCCGCGAGCGCCGGCGCGCCGTGCTCGGCCAGCAGATACTTCATCTTGCCCTGACCGACGCCGTGCTCGCCGGTGCAGGTGCCGTCCATCGCTAGCGCGCGGTCGACCAGGCGTTCCAAAAAGGCCTTGGCGCGGCTCACTTCGTCGTCATCGGCAAGGTCAACCATCAGCGAGAGATGGAAATTGCCGTCGCCGACATGGCCGAGCACCGGCGCCAGCAGGTGAGCCGCTTCGACATCGCGCTGCGTTTCGGTCACGCATTCGGCAAGGCGCGAGATCGGCACGCAGACGTCGGTGGCCAGCGCCGCCGCGCCGGGACGAAGCTGCTTGACCGCCCAATAGGCGTCGTGCCGCGCCTGCCACAAGCGCGTGCGATCCTCGGCCTTGGTCGCCCAATCGAACGGGCCGCCGCCGAGCTCGCGCGCGATGTCGCCGAAACGTTCCGACTGCTCGGCGACGCCGGCGTCGCTGCCGTGAAACTCGACGAACAGCATCGGCGTCTCCGGCAGCGTCAGATTCGAATATCGATTGCATGCGCGCACCTGCTGCGCGTCGAGCAATTCGATGCGCGCCACCGGAATGCCCGACTGAATCGTAAGGATCGTCGCATTGCATGCCGCTTCCACGCTCGGGAACGGACAGATGCCGGATGCGATCGCCTCCGGGATGCCGGCAAGCCGCAGCGTCAATTCGGTGATGATGCCGAGCGTGCCTTCCGAGCCGACCAACAGCCGCGTGAGATCGTAGCCGGCGGCGGATTTCTTCGCGCGTCGCGCCGTCGCCATCACCTCGCCATTGGCGAGCACCGCTTTGAGCGCCAGCACATTGTCCTTCATGGTGCCGTAGCGCACCGCATTGGTCCCGGAGCAGCGGGTCGCCGCCATGCCGCCGAGCGAGGCGTCGGCGCCCGGATCGATCGGAAAGAACACACCCTTGTCGCGCAGATATTCGTTGAGCTGCTTGCGGGTGATCCCCGGCTCGACCACGCAATCGAGGTCCTCGGCATGCACCGCAAGCACGCGATTCATGTCGCGGAAATCGAGGCAGATGCCGCCGCGCGGCGCATTGACCTGACCTTCGAGCGAGGTGCCGGTGCCGAACGCGATCACCGGCACGCGCTCGGCGGCGGCGAGCCGCACGATGTCCTGCACCTCTTGCGTCGATTGCGGAAACACCACCGCGTCCGGCGGCTGATTGTCGATCCAGGTCGTCGTATTGCCGTGCTGCTCGCGCACCGCCTGCGAGGTGACGAGGCGGTTGCCGTAGCGCGCGGCAAGCGCCGCGATCACCGTATCGGCGGCCTTGCGCTGTTGTTTGGTGCGTGGTGTGGCTTCAAGGAGGGCCATGTTTGGGGCGTTTCCCTTAATTCTTGCGCCGCAGCTGTGGGCGGAGGTGCTTGTGCCGCGGCCAAACTGGCGGTGCGGCGGCGATAAATCAAGTCGGGCAAAAAGCCCGTCGCCCCGACGAAACGCGCCGGCTAACTCTGCCTTGCCGGCGGACAGGAGTTATCTCAGTCGCCGGCGCTTCATCTCAAATGTGTTTGATCTGGCACCGCAGGGGCCGGCCCACCTCTTGCGTGCACCGCATCAAATCCGCCACATTGCCGCAATGCTCGATCGTGTCGACTTCGAACCGGCTTTCTTCGCACCTTTCGTATCCTCGCCGATGCGGGTGGAGGCGGGCTGGATCGACTATAACGGCCATCTCAACATGGCCTATTACAATGTGCTGTTCGACCGCGCGGTCGACGAGGCCTATGAGCTCCTGGGCTGCGGCCTCGATTATCTCAAGACGCGGCGGCATTCCTGCTTCACCGCCGAGGTCCACGTGCGTTACTTGCGCGAGCTCAACGCCGGCGATCCGGTGCGTGTCACCTTTCAGCTGCTCGATTTCGACGCCAAGCGGCTGCATTATTTCGAGCAGCTGTTTCATGCCCGGGAGGGCTGGTTGTCGGCTACCTCGGAGAACATGGCCCTGCATGTCGACATGGAGCAGAAAAAGACCGCGCCATTTCCGAGCAGCATCGCGGCACGTCTCGCGCGCATGAAGGCCGCGCATGCGGCGCTGCCGGTTCCCGACGGCGCCGGCCGGCGCATCGCAATGCGCTGACCGTCTTTGGCGCGGCGCACTGAAGGCGCCAGCCCGGAATCCCCGACCCCAGGTGCCGTCAGGTGCCGGGAGTATGGATCACCGCTTGTGCGCGCTTGCGCGGCCATGACCGCGTGCAAAGCCTCGTAAAAGCCTTGCGCAAATGCCATCTTAAGCGCCATGAGAATCAGTGTTTGCAGTGGCTGAGCGGACCTTGGCCGATCCTCTGAAGCGCAATGTGGAACCTGCCGCGCCGCCGCCCGCCCGCGGCGGGATCGCCGCGCGCGCGCGGGCCGCCGCGGGCGCCGCCGCGCCTTACCTCGCAGGCCTCAATCCGGAACAGCGGCTTGCAGTCGAGACGCTCGACGGTCCGGTTTTGGTGCTGGCCGGCGCCGGCACCGGCAAGACGCGCGTGCTCACGGTGCGCATCGCCCATATCCTCGCCACCGGCCGCGCCCGCCCGGGCGAAATCCTCGCGGTCACCTTCACCAACAAGGCGGCGCGCGAGATGAAGGCGCGCGTCGGCGAGATCGTCGGCCATGTGGTCGAGGGCATGCCCTGGCTCGGCACCTTCCACTCGATCGGCGTGAAGATTCTGCGCCGGCACGCCGAGCTGGTCGGGTTGAAGGCCGATTTCACCATTCTCGACACCGACGATCAGATCCGCCTGCTCAAGCAGCTGCTCGAAGCCGAGAACATCGACGAGAAGCGCTGGCCGGCGCGCGTGCTCGCCATGCTGATCGATGGCTGGAAGAACCGCGGCCTCACGGCGGAGCAGGTGCCCTCGAGCGAGGCCGCCGTCTTCGCCAACGGCAAGGGGCTCAAGCTCTACAAGGCCTATCAGGAGCGCCTGAAGATTCTCAACGCCGCCGATTTCGGCGATCTGCTTCTGGAAAACATCCGGCTGTTCCGCGAGCAGCCTGAAGTGCTGCGGGGTTATCAGGCGCGCTTCAGGTTCGTTCTGGTCGACGAATATCAGGACACCAACGTCGCGCAATATCTCTGGCTGCGACTGTTGGCGCAGCGGAGCCAAACGGTACGCAACGCGATCACTCACCCTCCCCTGGAGGGGGAGGGTGTAGGCGGCCTTCAGTCCCCGTCTTCAGAAACGCCGACGCCAAGCATCGGCTATGCCGCCGAAGACAGTCCGGGGTGGGGTGAGGACGAGGCATCGCCTGCTGCGCCGCCGTCACCCCCTTCCGGCTCGCTGTCGCAAGCCGACCTCCCCCCGGCTGAAGGTGCTCATGCCAAAAACATCTGCTGCGTCGGCGATGACGACCAGTCGATCTACGGCTGGCGCGGCGCCGAGGTCGACAACATTCTTCGCTTCGAGCACGATTTCCCCGGCGCAACCGTGATCCGGCTTGAGCGCAATTACCGCTCGACCGGCCATATCCTCGCCGCCGCCTCGCATCTGATCGCGCACAACGAAGGCCGGCTTGGCAAGACGCTGCGCACCGACGACGAGCTCGGCGAAAAAGTGACCGTCACCGGCGCCTGGGATTCCGAAGAGGAAGCGCGCGCCGTCGGCGAGGAGATCGAACAGCTGCAGCGCTCCGGCCATGCGCTCAACGAGATCGCGATCCTGGTGCGCGCCTCGTTCCAGATGCGCGAATTCGAGGACCGCTTCGTCACGCTGGGCCTGCCCTATCGCGTCATCGGCGGGCCGCGCTTCTACGAGCGCGCCGAGATCCGCGACGCGCTGGCTTATCTGCGGGTGGTCAATTCGCCAGCCGACGATCTTGCCTTCGAGCGTATCGTCAATGTGCCCAAGCGCGGGCTCGGCGACGCCACCGTGCAGATGTTGCACGACCATGCGCGCAAGCGCCGCGTGCCACTCACCGAGGCCGCGCGCGCGGTGATCGAGACCGACGAACTGAAACCTAAGCCGCGCGGTGCGCTGCGCGGGCTCCTCGAAGCGATCGATCGCTGGCGCAAACAGCGCGATGCGCTGCCGCATACCGAGCTCGCCGAGATCATTCTTGACGAGTCTGGTTACACCGAGATGTGGCAGAAGGACCGCTCCGCCGATGCCGCCGGCCGGCTCGAAAACCTCAAGGAGCTCGTGCGCTCCATGGAGGAGTTCGAGAATTTGCAAGGCTTTCTCGAGCACATCTCTCTGGTGATGGACAACGAGAAGGCCGCCGAGGCCGATGCCGTCAATATCATGACGCTACACTCCGCCAAAGGTCTCGAATTCGACACCGTGATCCTGCCCGGCTGGGAGGAAGGCGTGTTTCCCAACCAGCGCACGCTCGACGATCAGGGCCGCTCCGGCCTGGAGGAGGAGCGCCGCCTCGCCCATGTCGGCATCACGCGCGCAAGGAAGCGCGCCAAGATCTATTTCGCCACCAACCGGCGCATGCACGGCCTGTGGCAGACCAACATCCCCTCGCGCTTTCTCGACGAATTGCCGGAAGAAAATGTCGAGGTCACCGAGTCGCAAGGCGGCTTCGGCGGCTATGGCGGCTACGGCAGTTCGCGCTTTGACGCGGCGACCTCGTTCGGCTCGAACTACGGCACGCCCGGCTGGCAGCGCGCGCAGGCCACCCGTGCGCAAAGCGGCGGCTTTTCAGATGCGCAGGCCGAATTCGACGCCGATATTGACTATCTCGCCCCAGCGGGGAGAGGTCGATCGGGCGCAGCCCGATCAGGTGAGGGGGCTCGGCGCGGAGGCAGCGACACGCCGCGCCGCATCCCGCTCACCATCGAAGGCGAGTTGGTCGCCAAATCCACCGGCACGGTCTCCGCCTTCACCGTCGGCGACCGCGTCTTCCACCAGAAATTCGGCAATGGCAACATCACTGCGATCGACGGCAACAAGCTGACCATTCAGTTCGACCGCGCCGGCGAGAAGCGGGTGGTGGATAGTTTCGTTGCGCGGGTTTGAGGACGCGTTGAAGTCATCGGATAGTGTTCATATCGACACTTGCTGTGCAGATCGGATCGTACGCCTTATTTCAATTGTGTGGAGCGGCTGTTTCGTGAAGGGGAGGCGATCGAGTGCACCGTTAAATTCACCGACAACGATACGATAAGGCGGCGTGCCGACGCATTGTTTCCGGGTAATGTCGCGGCAGCTCAGACAGCTCGCCTTCGGCAAAATTAATGAATCCTCTGTCAAGCCGAATGGAATGATGTGCTCTTTTGAAAGATGCTTGCTATATGCGCCGCAATAAATGCAGTGCCGGATCGGAGCGTATCTTTTGGGCGGCGTGACAATCTCGATCGGAGCTTCGATAAACGGCATACACGGCCAATCCAATCAGCACGTCGGATGAGTTGAGCCCTTGCGAACCCATCGCTTGTTCGGGAGCCCGTGATGGGTATCGCTTCGCTCCACCCATCCTACTCACCAATTCCAGAAGCCTGGCGGCCGGTAATAGCTGCGCGGCGGCTGTCTATAGCCGTATCCGTAGGAGGGGAACCAATCGCGCTGGCGGCCGTAGCCGTACCCGCCGTACCCATATTCATCGCTGTCGCGTACGATCATGTCGGGCGAGCGCTCGCGATTGGCGAAGCCGCCCTGCGGCTGGTTGTTCAGCACCACGACGAATTCGGTGCGATAATTGGTTTCGCTGCTCAACGGCTCATCCGAGATAGTGATCGAGGATAGCGGCACGGTGGTGGGCGCGATCCGGTCGAGCACTTCCTGCGGGAAGGTGATACGGTCGAGCGCGTCTTTGGCATTGTCGCCGTTGTCGATTGAGACTTCGGTCCAGCGCAGGCCGTCCGCGGTGCGCGCGACCGCGGTGAAGACATGCGTGCCGATCGCCTTGTCGGGATTTTTGATGGTGACCGGAAATTCCAGGCTCGTGTCGTATATCTCGCCGCCGTCCGGCGCCCGCTTGTGTGTGTCGCGCCGCACGTAAAGCTTCTGCGTCGCCCGGCTGATGAAGATCGCGACCGGCGCGCCCGCAAGCCTCGCGTCTAACGCGGCCGCCGCCGCCGTGCTGCGGGTGGCCTCGGCCGTCTTGGCGGTTGCATCGGCGGCGTCGGCGGCGTCCTGCTTCGCCTTGGCGTCGGCTCTGGCGGCGCCGAGCTGCGCCGGCAGCGCCGCGACCTTGGCGGCGGCCTTCTGCCTCATGTCCTGCGCCATTGCGAGGGTCCGGTTCGACCTGGCGGTCGCGATGATCTTCTCGGCGTAAGCGATCTCGGCATCGGCGCGCCTCTTGAGCGACTCGAGATTGCGCGCCGCCGCCGCGGCCGCGGCAGCCTCGCGCTTTGCCGCCGCGGCCGCGGTCTTGGCGGCGGCAGCCGTCTTGTCGGCTTCGTCCGCTTCGCGATCGAGCGCTTGCGCGCGCGCCGGTATGGCGTCGAGCGCATCCTGCCTCGGCACGAACAGGGACGGATGCGAAAACGCGACCGGCTCTGCGTCGCCCGGCGCGATGATTACCCGCATCCCCATCGGCGCCTTGTCGAACACCTTCGCGGCGAAATCGTAAGGCATGCGCACGCAGCCATGCGAGGCCGCGTAGCCGGGCAGGGGGCCGCCATGCAGCGCAATGCCGTTCCAGGTGATGCGCAGCATGTTCGGCATCCAGGCATCGTCATAGAGGGTCGAATGATGATCTTTGTTCTTCTCCACGACGGCAAAGGCTCCGGCCGGCGTCTCGCGTCCGGTCGTGCCGGTCGATACGGGGGCGCGCAGAATCCAGCCGTCGGCGTCGTAGAAGGTGACCTGCTGGCTCTTGATCGACACGATGGCCATGATCGGTTCACCTGCCGGGCGGGGCGCTTTCGCTTCCACAGCCTGTGCGGGCCACGCGTGCCCGGCAGCGGCGTCGGCAGGAGGCGCGGCAATCACGTGCATCAGCGCGAGCGCGAACATCACAACGCCAACGGGCGCCCATCCTGCAAGCGCCCATCCCGGAAGCGCTTCCGGGCGTACGCGGAAGCACACGGCTCGGATGGATGACGCCGGGCTTGATTGATTTTTCATCTATTCCTCGGTGGAAACGAAATTGACGAGACGAAGTTCAAAGATCGGCCGCGAAACCGTGCGACAAAACCGTGACGCAAAACGCTCACGCATGGTAGCGATTCTCACGGTCTGCCGATAGCGACATATGTTAGCCGAACACGATGATCGATCGGCGCGGCATTGGCGAGGCGCAATCTGATGGACTCGCTGCGTAGCGAAGTCACGGGCGGGCCAAAGACGTTCCCACCAGGCGCCCGCGTTTCTCGCGGCGCTCGATGAGGCGATCGTGCGGCTCAGGCGCCAAGGATTTGGTCAAGCACCGAGTTAATGCATCACCACCCGACATAATCCGGCGATCCATGCTGCCCGGCCGAACATGCGCCGTTGCCGCATGGATTGCCGGGGGCACGCCTGGTCAAGCTCCGGCAATGACACTGGCAAAAGGGTGAGCGCGATCTGGAACAGAATCGACTGGCGATCCTTGTTCAAGCAGACGTTTGTTCGTCGGAGCACCCAGCCATGATCCGCAAGCTCGCATCGGGCAAATACCGGCTCTATTCGCGCAAGGTAAATCCAAAGACCGGCCGGCGGCGTAATCTCGGCACGTTCAATTCGCGCGCGGCGGCGCAAAAACACGAGCGCGCCGTGCAGTTTTTCAAGAAGCATTAAAATGCTCGTCCCACCGGGCTTGACCCGGTGGCCCATGCCGAACCGTCGCGACCAAGGCGTCGAGATCGAATGAGCGGACGCGCCGCATGGATTGCCGGATCGAGCCCGGCAATGATGAGGAAAAGCGAGCGTCAGTGCGAGCGCGGCGAAGCAATCTGGTTCTCACAAGCGTCATTGCCGGACCTGATCTGACTTGATCCATCAATCCATGCGGCGGCGAAGCTGGATCAGGCTTTCTGATCCGATTTCAAAGTCGCACGTCGGTGTGGAGCCGCGGCATAGGCGAGCGCAGCGACGCTGTTCTGCGAACGGCTATGCCTGCGGGTGACGATGGGATGTGTGTCGCTTGTTTGACATAATGAGCGGAAGACTGAGCGGGAGACTCGCATGTCGATGCGCGCAAATCCTGACATGCCGGTCCGAGGCAACAGCCTCGACGGGCACGGCGCCACGTAGAGATCTGCCCAAGGCGGACGCTTCACAAAACCGTGTCCAACACTCCTACCGAATCCCGCCGTAATCCGTTCACTATTCGGCCGAAACGCGATTGCGCGCGGTCTTGATTTGAACCAAATACCAAGCAAGAACTTCTTGGTGTTGGGCGACAGCTTCTTCCCCTGGGTATTCACATGCGTCCAGCCATCAACGGTTGCTCTTCCCATCTGTCTGCGCTCATTCTGGTCACCGCCTTCGCCGTGCCTTTCGCCTCGGCGGCGCAGGCCAATATCCTGATCAATATCGACAAGAGCACGCAGCGCATGTCGGTCGATGTCGACGGCGTGCACCGCTACGACTGGCCGGTATCGACCGGCCGGCCCGGCTACGACACGCCGAGCGGCAATTTCAAGCCCAACCGCATGGACGCCGACCACTATTCCCAGGAATGGGACAATGCACCGATGCCGCACGCGATCTTCATCGATCTGGAAGGCCATGCCATCCATGGCTTTTCCGACGTGAAGCATCTCGGCCTGGCGGTGTCGCACGGCTGCATCAGGCTCTCGCCCGATCATGCCGCGACGCTGTTTGACCTCGTGAAATCCGAAGGCATGGCGAACACCAAGGTCGTGATCACCGGCCGCACGCCTGGCGGTGACAACGGCCCGGTGGCGCGCGCGCATCTGCCGATCAACGAGACGATGCGCAACGGCGTGCCGGTAGCGAGCGCGCCGGACCAGAGCCAGCAGGGCTATGGCGAGCAGGGCTACTACGGCCAGCCGCGTTACGGCCAGCAGCCGGGTTACGGCCAGCCGCCCTACGGCCGGCCCGATTATGACCAGGAGCAGACCGCGCAATCTTACGCCCCGCCCGGCTACGGCCGGCCGACCTACGGGCGCTATCCGTTTCCGCCGCAGCCGCAGCCCTATTACGGCCAGCCCTACGGCTATCCGCAGCCCTATTACGGCCAGCCGACCTACCGGCAGTGGTGATCGGCACCCCGTTCACGGCCTGTTGAATGCCGGCTTCGGCGGCGCTCGCAGTCCTGCCGTCGACAATGAATAGTCTTTGGCGTCCGCTGTTCGTTACGGCGGACGCTTTTTTCCCAAGAGGATCCCGCCATGCCGGTCATTCGCTTGTTCGGTTCTGCCGCTTTTGCTGGAATGCTTGCCGTCGCGACCAGCCCGGCCGGCGCCGCCCTGATCACACACAAGGACATTCCGTTGAGCGTCGCCAAGACGCTGGCCGAAGCCACCGTCGCCGCCTGCGCCGCCAAGGGCTATGCGGTCTCCGTCGTCGTGGTCGATCGCGACGGCGAGACCATTGTCGAGATGCGCGGCGATGACGCCTCTCCGCACACCATGGAAAATGCGCGGCGCAAAGCCTATACGGCGATGACCTTCAAACAGACTACGGCCGAATACGCCAAGAAGCTCAATGACGGCAATCCGGTGGTGCGTCAGCAGGTCACGCTGCCGAGTGTGATCGCCATCCCGGGCGGCGTGCCGATCAAGGCCGGCGACACGGTGATTGGCGGCGTCGGGGCCTCCGGCTCGCCCGGCTTCGACGACGATTGCGTGAATGCCGGGTTGGCGCAGGTGAAGGATCAGCTGCAGTAGGCTTGCACTTCGTCATGGTCGGACTTGTTTCGGCCATGCACGTCTTTGCTCCGGCGCCGGACAAGCGCGGGCTTGACGATGGGAGTGAATCGCGCGCGGTTCAGGGTCGGGGCGGGCTTCACTTCGGCTTCTGAAACTTCAGCACGAAATTGTCGACCGGCATGTTCGGCTTGTAGCTTGGGAAGTCGTGCGTGTCGGCCGGATTGCGCCAGAAGTCGCCTTCGCCGACGAGATTGAAGCCGGCCGCCCGCACTTCCTGCTTGAGCGCGTCTTCCTCGATTCGGTGCAGCGTCTTGCCGACGCTGGTGCCTTGACCTGCAAGCGCGGAATGATCGGCGATGACGAGATAGCCGCCGGGCTTGAGCGCGCGGAACAACGCCTTGTCCATGGCGGCGCGATCGACATTCATGTAGGTCGTGTCGTGGTAGTAGAACAGGAAGGTGATCAGATCGAGATCATTCACGCCGGGCGGCAGCGGATCGTCAAACGGCCGCATGTCGGCGACCGTATGCTTCATTGCCGGTGTCGCCATGCGCGCCTCGAACGCGGCCTTCGGCTTGTCGGAAAGATCGATCGGGTTCTGCGCATAGACAATGCCGCTCGGTGCCACCGCGCGCGCCATCAGTTCACTCGAATAGCCGCCGCCGGCGCCCATATCGAGCACTTTCATACCGGGGCGGGGCGCCGCGAATTTGAGAAACGGCAACGGGTCGCGGCGCTTGTCCGCTTGCCGGTCGGTGTCGCTGCGGTCTGGTGCAGCGAGCAGCGAGGCGTAACTGGGCGCGTCTTGCATCTCTTGCGCCTGTGCGTCTCCAACAGCGAACACGGCGAAGCGTGGCATCGGGCCGCAAGCCAGCGCCAGGAAGCAAAGAAGGTAAACAGCCAAGAGTTGTTTGCCGAAATATTTTGTGGTCATTCCATTCTCCCGGGCATGATCCATGCGCGTGCCGTGAACACCGTTTCGCGCGAAGTGCTGTGCAATGGTAGCGGACCTGTTGTGGAAAAGCTGCGAACAATGTGTTGATCGGAATGTGAATATTTTTACGCCGATCGGGAATAACGGCTCCCGCGCCTCTCGTGTGAATTCTGTATAAAGCCTTTGAAAGGTCTTGGACCATCAATGCATTTGGAAACACTGCAGCCGACTTCGGCAACTTCACTGGCCACCCTCGTTACCGATGAGCGGTCGGCGCGGAAGATCGGCGACCTGTTTGCCGAGAGCTTTGAGCCGGATCAGATCGCGGTCAGCCTTGTGGATACCGGGCAGGGCGCCTGGCGGGTCTCGCTGCATTTTCGCGATGCGCCGGACGAGAAGCGCGTGCGTCATCTCGCCGCCGTAGCTGCCGGGCCGGAGGCGGGCCGGGCGCTGCATTTCGAGATGATTGCGGCGAAGAACTGGGTGCGCGAAAGCCTGCTCGGCTTGAAGCCGGTCACGGCCGGGCGCTTTGTCGTGCACGGTGCGCATGACCGCGCCCTTGTACCGCCGAGTAAGATCGGCATCGAGATCGAGGCGGCGCTCGCTTTCGGCACCGGCCATCACGGCACGACGCGCGGTTGTCTGCTGGCGCTCGATCGGCTTTGCAAACCGCTGAACAGCCGGCGCCCCATTTCGTCCCGTCACTTCACGGCGACCGAGAAAAAAATTCTCGACCTCGGCACCGGCACGGGCGTGCTCACCATCGCTGCGGCGCGCGCACTGCATCGGCCGGTGCTTGCCGTCGACATCGACGCCAGTGCGGTTCGCATTGCACGCGGCAATGCGCGGCACAACAAGATTGCCACGCTTGCGTCATTCATGCGCGCCGACGGCTTGGCCGCGCCGCATAGTCGGGCGCATAGGTCCTACGATTTGATCTTGGCCAACATTCTGCTCAAGCCGCTGCAGCGCTTTGCGAGGCCGCTGAGAGCGCTGCTCGCCCCCGGCGGCCGCATAATCCTGTCCGGTATTTTCAACTGGCAGGCCAATGCCGTGCTTGCCGCTTACAAGCCGCTCGCGCTGGAGGGCCGGATTGACGTGGATGGTTGGACCACGCTGGTGCTTAGGCGCGGCTCGCGCTTGTCACGCGTTGCCGGACGCTCGCGCGGTTCATAAATTAGTAAAATGTTCGAAGCGCATTTCCAGACTTTCGAGGACCGCGGCGAGCGCGACGCCAGCGCGCCACGGCTGGCGGCGCTGCGCGCCGAGCTCAAGCGGCGTGGGCTCGACGGTTTCATCGTACCGCGCACCGACCGTTATCAGAACGAATATGTGCCGCCCTGCGCCGAGCGGCTCGCTTGGCTCACTGGATTCACCGGCTCTGCCGGCCTTGCCATCGTGCTGCTTGATCGCGCGGTCATCTTCGTCGACGGGCGCTATCTGGCCCAGGTGCGCGAGGAGGTCGACACGGCGCTGTTTGCGATCGAGCATCTGGTCGAGCATCCGCCGACGCAGTGGATCGAGGAGAATCTTTCGGCGGGCGCAAGGCTCGGCTATTCGCCGTGGCTGCATACGGTCGACGGCGCCGAGCGGCTCGCCAAGGCTTGCGAGGCGGTGAAAGCAAACCTCGTTGCCGTGTCCGACAATCCGCTCGACACGGGTTGGCAGGATCGGCCGCCGCCGCCGCTAGGCGCCGTGGTGCTGCATGAGATGCGCTATGCCGGCGAGGAGGCGGCCGCGAAATTGCAGCGCGTGCGCGCCGATCTTGCCAAAACCGCCGCCGACGTGCTGATCGTGTCCGATCCGCAGTCCGTCTCCTGGCTGTTCAATATCCGCGGTCACGACGTGCCGCATACGCCGCTCGTGCTCGCTTCCGCGGTCGTGCCGCAGGACGGCCGCGCCGCGCTGTATGTCGACGGCCGCAAGCTCAGCAATGACGTGCGGCATCGGCTTGCGGAACTGTCCGACGTGCGTGAAGCGAGCGAGTTCGAGCGCGACCTGGCAACGCTCGGCCGGGCGCGGCTTGCCGTGCGCCTTGATCCGTCGCTCTGCCCTGAAGCGATTGCGCGGCTCGTTGCCGACAATGGCGGCACGGTGGTGCGCGGCGGCGATCCGATCGTGCCGCTGAAAGCTGTGAAAAACGCGGCCGAGATTGCCGGCGCCAAGGCCGCGCAACTGCGCGACGGCGCCGCGGTGACGCGCTTCCTCGCCTGGTTCGATCGCGAGGCGCCGGGCGGCAACTTGACAGAGATCGATGCTGTCGAGGCGCTGGAGAGTTTTCGCCGCGATACCGGCATGCTCAAAGACGTGTCGTTCCCGACTATCGCGGGCGCCGGCCCCGACGGCGCCATTGTGCATTATCGTGTCAGCCGCCGCAGCAACCGCCGCATCGCGCCCGGCGAGCTGTTTCTCGTCGATTCCGGTGGCCAATACGAAGACGGCACCACTGACATCACGCGCACGCTCGCGGTCGGCACGCCGAGCGCCGATATGCGGAAGCACTTCACACTCGTGCTGAAAGGCCATATCGCGATTGCGCGCGCGCTCTTTCCCGATGGTACAACCGGCGCGCAGCTTGATACCTTGGCGCGGCAATTTCTCTGGCGCGACGGCCTCGATTTCGATCATGGCACCGGGCACGGCGTCGGCAGCTACCTGTCGGTGCATGAGGGGCCGGCGCGCATCTCAAAACTCGGCACCGCGGCGCTCAAGCGCGGCATGATTTTGTCGAATGAGCCGGGTTATTACCGTGCCGGCGCCTACGGCATCCGCATTGAGAATCTGGTTCTTGTTGTCGAAGCAGTACAGGTCTCGGATCCGGAAAAGCCGCTCAATGCCTTTGAGACGCTGACCTTGGCGCCAATCGATCTGCGTCTTGTCGATCGCTCATTAATGACGGCCGAGGAAATCGCCTGGCTCGACGGCTATCACGCGCGTGTGCGCGATGAGCTCGCGCCGCAACTCGATGCGCAGACGCAGGCGTGGCTGGTCGCGGCGACAAAGCCGCTCGCTTCCCTGTAGCCGCCTGGGATTGTTTGCGTCGTAGCATCGACTCCCGCCGGCAAGGTTTACCGAGGAACATTACCGCCTTTGGGACGTTTCTTGGCGGAGGATTTCGTCGCGGATGACTTTTGGAACACGTTCGAGTCATAGGTCATAGCGAGAGTGAGGAGTCGCATGCTTTCAACGATACTGATCATTATTCTGATTCTATTGCTGATCGGCGCGTTGCCGGCCTGGCCTTATAGCTCCGGCTGGGGCTATTATCCGGGCGGCGGATTAGGCCTTATTCTGATCGTCGTGATCATTCTGGCGCTCGCCGGACGAATATAGGCGCAGGCACCGATGAGCCGACAGGTGGAGCTCAGCCAACGAGCTTCGCCCATTCGTCTTCGGTGAGCACGGTCACGCCGAGCTTTTTCGCATCGGCAAGCTTTGAGCCGGCGCCCGGTCCGGCGACGACATAGTCGGTCTTTTTCGACACCGAGCCGGACACTTTGGCGCCGAGTCGCTCGGCCGACGCCTTGGCTTCGTCGCGCGTCATGCGTTCCAGCGTGCCGGTGAAAACCACGGTTTTGCCGGCGATCGGCGAATCGCGCCGCGGCTTTTCCGCATCGCGGATTTTCACCTGCGCGGCGAGCCGCTCGATGCGGCGCCGGTTATGCGCCTCGCCGAAATAGTCGCGCAGGCTCTCGATGACCGTGTCGCCTATCTGATCGAGCGCATCCATCTCTTGCCGCGCCTCGTCGTCGCCTCTCGCAAGTTTCAGGCAAGCATCGTGGAACGCCGGCCAGCTGCCGTAGCCGCGCGCCAGCGCGATCGCCGTGGTCTCGCCGACATGGCGGATGCCGAGCGCATAGATGAAGCGCTCGAGCGCAATCTCGCGCCGCGCGGCGATCGCATTGAACAGATTGCGGACGGAAGTCTCGCCAAAACCCTCGACTTCTTCGAGCTTGATCTTTCTGTTGCGCTCTTCGAGCGTGAAAATATCGGCCGGATCCTTGATCCATTCGCGCTCGTAGAACAATTCGATCTGCTTGTCGCCGAGGCCATCAATGTCGAACGCGCGGCGCGACACGAAGTGTTTCAGATGCTCGATGGTCTGGTACGGGCAGGCGAACTCGCCGGTGCAATGGAAGCGGGCGCCTTGGGCGCCGCCCGCGATGATCTCGCGCACGACCTCGGTGTGCAGCGGACATGGGCACTTTTTCGGGAATTCATAGGGCTTGGCGCCACGCGGCCGCTTGTCGGGGATGACGCCGAGCACCTGTGGAATGACATCGCCGGCGCGCTGGATGGTCACCGTGTCGCCGATGCGCACGTCAAGCCGCGCGATCTCCTCGGCATTGTGCAGCGTGGCGTTCTGCACCACGACGCCGCCGACGGTGACCGGATCGAGCTTGGCGACCGGCGTCAGAAAGCCGGTGCGGCCGATCTGGATTTCGATATCGCGGACGACGGTGGTCGCTTTTTCCGCGGGAAACTTGTGCGCGATCGCCCAGCGTGGGGTGCGCGAGACGAAGCCGAGCCGCTCCTGCCAGTCGATACGATCGAGCTTATAGACGACGCCGTCGATATCGTAGTCGAGCGTGGCGCGCTGCGCTTCGATCTCGCTGTGAAACTTGAGCAGTGCGTCTAGCGAGCGGCACGTCTTCGCCAGCGGATTGGTCTTAAAGCCGCATGAGGCGAACCATTTGACCATGCCGGATTGCGTATTCGCCGGCATCTCGCTCATCTCGCCCCAGGCATAGGCGAAGAAGCCGAGCGGCCGCGACGCGGTGATCGATGGATCCTTCTGCCGCAGCGAGCCGGCTGCGGAATTGCGTGGATTGGCAAAGATCTGCCCGCCGGTCTCGGCCTGCCGCTTGTTGAGCGCAAGGAAGGCGCGCTTGGTCATATAGACTTCGCCGCGCACTTCGCAGATTGCCGGGATGTGCTTGCCGTCCAGCCGCTTCGGCACGTCTTCGAGCGTCCTCACATTGGCGGTGACATCTTCGCCCTCGACACCGTCGCCGCGCGTGGCGCCGGTGATGAGCTCGCCCCTTTCATAGCGCAACGACATCGACAGGCCGTCGATCTTTGGCTCGGCTAAAAACGTGAGCTCCTCATCATCCGGCAGGCGCAAAAAACGGCGGATGCGGCCGACGAAGTCGGCCACGTCCTCTTGGGTAAAGGCATTGTCGAGCGAAAGCATCGGCAGGGAGTGCCGCACCTTGGCGAAGCGTGCCGATGGCGCCGCACCGACCCGCTGGGTCAGGCTGTCGAGTGTGCGCAGCTGCGGGAAGCGCGCTTCGATCGCGCCGTACCGCTGCCGCAATGCGTCATAGGCCGCGTCGGAAACAGTCGGCGCGTCTTCCTGATAGTAGCGGCGATCGTGCTCCGCGATTTCGGCTTGCAGCCTCGCGTGTTCAGCCTTCGCCTGCCTTTCGGAAAGTTGCTCGACAGGCGTTTCGGTCTTTTCGCGACGAGCCATCGTGAACTCAACTCGATAATCAACCGGCCGCGCGGATCAGCCGCTCGGCGGCGGCGCGCGCTTCGGCGGTGATTTCGGCGCCGGCGAGCATGCGCGCGATCTCTTCGCGGCGGCGCTCTCCTTCGAGCTCGGCGACCCGGGTCGCGACGCGTTTGCCTTTGGCGAGCGCATCCTTGCTGATCAGATAGTGCCGGTCGGCGCGCGCCGCCACCTGCGGGGCATGCGTCACCGCGATGACCTGGACACCCGAGGCGAGGCGGGCAAGTCGCACCCCGATCGCATCGGCCACCGCGCCGCCGACACCGGTATCGATCTCGTCGAACACCAGGGTCGGCGCCGAGCCGCGGTCGGCGAGCACGACCTTGAGCGCCAGCAGAAAACGCGCGAGCTCGCCGCCGGAGGCGACCTTCATCAGCGGCCCCGGCCGTGTGCCGGGATTGGTACGCACCCAGAACTCGACCCGGTCGAGGCCGTGCGGCCCTTCATTCTCGCTGGTGATCTCGGTCGAGAATTGCGCCCGTTCGAGCTTGAGCGGCTTCAGTTCGGCGTTGACCGCCTTGTCGAGCTGCTGCGCGGCGCGGTGGCGCGCCGCCGACAGCGATGCCGCAGCCGCGCGATAGCGGTCGGAAGCCTCCTGTGCCTCGCGCTCGAGCGTCGCCAGCCGCTCGGCGCCGGCGTCGATCAGCGCCAAGTCGGATTCGTAGCGCTGCGCCAGTGCGGCGAGATTATCGACCGGCACATTGTATTTGCGCGCTGCGGCGCGCAGCGCGAACAGGCGCTCCTCGATGCGCTCGAGCTCGCGCGGATCGTAATCGGCGACTTGCAGGGCGTGTTCGAGATGTGCCCGCGCCTCTTCGAGCGCATTGAGCGCGGCGTCGATCGCCTTCACCGCCGGTTCGATCAGGGCCGGCGCCTGCATGACACGGCGTTCCAGCCGCCGCACCGCGGTCGCTAATGGCGGGACCGGCGAATGCGGCCCGCTGACGCTTTCGTGCGTCGAGCGCAAATCCTCGGCGACTTTTTCCGCCTGCATCATCGAAGCACGGCGCTCGGCGAGCGTCGTTTCTTCGCCCGGCTGCGCGGCAAGTCGTCCGAGCTCTTCAACAGCATGGCGCAGCCATTCCGCTTCGCGAGCGGCGCGCTCGACCGCGGCACGATGTTCGGCGACCGCGGCATCGCGCGCGCGCAGCTCAGTCCACAGCCGCGCCACCTCGGCCGCATCGTCCTCGATGCCGCCATAGGCATCGAGCAGCGCCCGATGGGTTGCCGCGTCGACAAAGGCGCGCTCGTCATGCTGGCCGTGAATCTCCACAAGCGCCGCGCCAAGCGCGCGCAGCACCTGGACGCTGACCGGCTGATCGTTGATGAAAGCGCGGGTGCGACCGTCGGCGAACTGCACACGCCTTACGATCAACTCGTCGTCTTCGGCGCCGAGGTCATTCTCCGCAAGCACGCGGCGCGCCGAATGCTTTTGCTCCACGTCAAAGGCGGCGATCACCTGACCTTGCTCGGCGCCCTCGCGCACCAGCGCCACGTCGCCGCGCGCGCCAAGCGCCAGCGCAAAAGCATCGAGCAGGATCGATTTGCCGGCGCCGGTTTCCCCGGTCAGCACGGCGAGGCCGGAGCCGAAATCGATGTCCAGCCGATCGATCAGGACGATGTCGCGAATAGACAGACGCGCCAGCATGGGATGAGAAGGACTCGAGCATGACGGGGAATCATGCCCCCGGGCCGCGGATATTAGCGATTTCCGACGCTGCCGTCAGTCGGCCGCCGCCTATGTGCCTTTGGCGCTCGCGAGACCCATATTGGAGAATGCGCGGCTGATCCAGGAGGATTTGTTCTCGTTGGGCACCTGACCCTGCCGCTTCACCAGATTATAGGCGTCCTTGTACCAGGGGCTGTCGGGGAAATTATGCCCGAGCACGGCGGCGGCGGTCTGCGCCTCGTCGATGATGCCGAGCGCGATGTAGCACTCGGTCAGCCGTTCCAACGCCTCTTCGACGTGACGCGTGGTCTGATATTGCGTCACCACCACTTTGAAGCGGTTGATCGCGCCGACGAAGTCGCGGCGGTCGAGATAATAGCGGCCGACCTGCATCTCCTTGCCGGCGAGCTGATCGCGCGCCATTTCGATCTTCTTCTTGGCGGCGACAGCATATTCGCTGTCCGGATATTTGCGCACGACCTCATTCAGCGCGTCGATCGCCTTGTCGGCGCGCGCCTGATCGCGCGACACGTCGAGAATCTGATCATAATAGGAGGCGCCGATCAGATATTGCGCATAAGCGGCGTCCGGACTTCCCGGATGCAGCGTCACATAACGCTTCGCCGAATTGATGCAGGATTCGTAATCTTCGGCCTGATAATAGGAATAGGCCGACATCAATAGTGCCTTGCGCGCCCAGTCCGAATAAGGGTTTTCGCGGTCGACCTCGTCGAATTTCTTCGCCGCCTCCTTGTAGTCCTGCTTCTTGTTGAGGAGATACAGCCCCTCGTTATAGAGCAGGTCGGCGGGAGTGTCGGGGACGTAGTCTTCGTCCTTGCTGAACAGACTGCAGCCCAGGAGTGGCGCGGCCAGAAGCGTGAGCGCCAGGCAACCGGCCAGGACGCGCGGAGTGGGAGCGGATCGGATCGATCCTGGTAACCGCGGCAACATGAGCGTAAATGCGTCCCCTCGGTGCGTCCGGCTTGTGGCCTTCCTAACGCGGTAAAGCCCCGGCTTCCGGCGCGAGCCCATCCGTAAAGCCCTACGGCAGCCCCAAGAACACCCCAAACAGTAGCGCAATTATGGCCGATAATCGGCCCGGATTAAGGCGCAAAAGCTCGGCAAAGTTAAGCTGTTAGGAGACGTCAGGGCCGTAGGCCGCGGCCGCAAAAGCAGGTATGAGATCGGCATGGCCGCGTGGGCGCCGCGTTTCGGGCGTGTCGACATAGGCCCAGGCGCTGCGGTCCGCCATCAGCGCGCAAAGCACGGCATGATTGAGCTTGTGGCCGCCGCGGACGGAGCGGTAGACGCCAAGCAACGGCGCGCCGGAGAGCGCCAAGTCACCGATCGCGTCGACCGCCTTGTGGCGGACGAACTCATCGGCGAAGCGGATGCCTTCGGCATTGAGCACGCGGTCTTCGGCGACGACGACGGTATTGTCCAAAGAGGCGCCCAGCGCGTAGCCCGCGCTCCACAATTTGGAGACATCGCGCATGAAGCCGAAGGTGCGGGCGCGGGCAAGATCGCGGCGAAACACATCGGGCTCGATATCCAGCGCCAGCGCCTGGCGGCCGATCAGCGGATGATCGAACTCGATCTCGGTCTCGATCCGCAGTCCCCGCAGATGCGGGCGCAACTCGCCGTAGCTATCGCCCTTGCTCACCCGAATCGTCTTGAGCACCTGGATATAACGGCGCTGCGCCGGCAGGGCCACGATGCCCGCCTGATCGATTGCAGCGACAAAAGGAGCGGCGCTGCCGTCCATGATCGGCACTTCCGGGCCGTCCACCTCGACCACCGCATTGTCGACGCCGAGCCCGTGCAGGGCCGCCAGCACATGTTCGGTGGTGGAGATGGCCGGCCCATTATGGTCGCCGAGGACGGTTGCGAATTCGGTCGCCGTTACCGAGCGGAAGTTGGCGCCGATCTCGCGGTCCGGCTGCCCATCGCTGCCGCTCCGCAGGAAGACAATGCCGGTATTGGCTTCGGCAGGATGCAGTGTGAGGCTGGCCGGTGCGCCGGAATGAACGCCAATCCCTGTCACAGTGACATGATGTTGCAGCGTCGTTTGCCTGCCGGCGTGCACGCCTCGCGTCATGCTTCGGTCCCACACCCTTCACGGCCAAACCACGCGGGCCAAGCCCGAACAATATGGCCACCCCAACCTGAGGGAACGCGTGCTTTCGCTTGCTGATTGAGGGCAGTTGCCGCAGGTCGCTCCGCGCTCCACTCCCCAAAAGCGCCGCAGACCCGCCGAACCGTGAGTCCCCCCAACACTCCCCCGAACGACGCGTAAACCTTACCGGCGCCGCAGCATAACGCCAACTCACGCTTTCTTACCGACTGTTACCTTTTTCTAGCCGCACTGTTGGCGGCTCGTCGCCCCAAAGTCGTGCAGCTTAGGGTTCTGGCCTGTAGGCTCGGGACGCAAATCCGGCGCATCGCGCGGCCGAACGTCTGAAAAAATTAATTCAATTCAATGACTTAGTTGGAAAGGCGGTCTGCCGCCGTGACCTAGGATCGGATGCGCGGCGGGAACGTTTGCGCTTTCCCGCCGCCACCATTCACTTTGCTTGCCGGCGCAGGAAGGCGGGTATGTCCAGCTGGTCCTCATCGCCGGAGTTATGCACAGGGGCCTGCCGGCCGTGCTGGTCCAGCCCCGAAGGTGCCGCGCGCTTGGCATATTCCGAGACCGGCTCGGGCCGGGGCTCGGCCGGGCGCGGCATAGCCGGACGTCCCGGGAGCCGTTCGGTCGGTATCGGTCCCGTTACGCGTGGCGCAGGCGCCGCCGGCGGCTCGTCCGCTTCACGACGGCCAAGGCCGACTGAGGCCAGACGCTGTAACAGGGACATGCGCCGCTTCTCGGGGTGGTCATCTTCCGGCATTTCGCCGCGTCGAGCGCGGATTTCGTTTTGCGCTGGGACTGGCAGTTCCTCGATTCGCGGCATCCGCGGCGCCCTGATTCGCTCCGGTTGCGGCGGAATGAACGCGCGCGGCTCTTCGGCCTCGGGTTCGCGAGGAGCCGGTTCCATGAACAATGTGGGCTTCGGCGCGATCGGCCGGATGGTGACGTCCTCGACGGCCGCCGCAATTGCCGCTTTGGCCGCCGATTCGATCGAAGCGTTGAGCGTGGCCGGCGCGGCAGGGGCGATGGAGGGAGCCGGTGCCGTCGTCGCCGGCGTAGCACTGGCGGCCGGCGGCGCGCCGGGAGCCGGGCTTGCGGTCGGCGCAACGGCCGGAGCCGACGTAGCGGCCGCCGCCAGCCGCGGGTCGGCCCGCTCGATGCGTTCGGCAATGCGCTGGTTGTCGGCGCGGATGCGCTGCGCCAAGTCGGCGAGCCGTGTATCGGACGCATGCGATGTGTGGGCTGGCGGCGCCGCATGCGGGATGGACGCATGCGCAGTGTGCGTTGCGCTCGGCAAGCGCTGCGCCAGGGAATCAATGCCGGTGGCAACGACCGAGACGCGGATCATGCCGTCGAGGCTTTCGTCAAACGTGGCGCCGACAATGATATTGGCGTCCTGGTCGACTTCCTCGCGAATGCGGGTGGCCGCCTCGTCGACTTCATAGAGCGTGAGATCGCGGCCGCCGGTGATCGAGATGAGCAAGCCGCGGGCGCCCTTCATCGAGGCATCGTCGATCAGCGGATTGGAAATCGCTGCTTCCGCCGCGGTGAGCGCGCGCTTCTCGCCTTGCGCTTCGCCGGTGCCCATCATCGCCTTGCCCATCTCACGCATGACAGCGCGGACATCGGCGAAGTCGAGATTGATCAGGCCTTCCTTGACCATCAGGTCGGTGATGCAGGCGACGCCGGAATAGAGCACCTGGTCGGCCAGCGCGAAGGCATCGGCAAAGGTCGTTTTCTCATTGGCCACCCGGAACAGGTTCTGGTTGGGAATGATCAAGAGCGTATCGACGCATTTCTGCAATTCGGCGATGCCGCCATCGGCGATGCGCATGCGGCGCTGGCCTTCGAAGTGGAACGGCTTGGTGACGACGCCGACAGTGAGAATGCCGAGTTCGCGCGCGGTCTTTGCAATCACCGGCGCGGCGCCGGTGCCCGTGCCGCCGCCCATGCCGGCGGTGACGAAGACCATGTGCGCGCCGGACAGATGATCGCGAATCTCGTCGATCACCTCTTCCGCCGCGGCGCGGCCGACCTCGGGCTGCGAGCCGGCACCGAGCCCCTCGGTCACCTGCACGCCCATCTGAATGACCCGCTCCGCCTTCGACATCGTAAGCGCCTGCGCGTCGGTATTGGCGACCACGAAGTCGACGCCTTGCAAGCCGGCGGTGATCATATTGTTGACGGCGTTACCGCCCGCGCCGCCGACACCGAATACGGTAATGCGGGGCTTCAGCTCACGGATGTCGGGTATGTTCAGATTGATCGTCATGATTGCCTCTTTCTCGTCGCGCGGGCGCTTTCCGCGCCAAGCCCCCTGCGGTCCGCCACTGACCGCCGCGATTTTCCAGCTTCGCATCTGTGGGCCATCAGAAGCTCTCGCGAAGCCACAGTCCGACGCGAGCGAAATAGCCGCCCGTGCCCATCATCAGTTGCCGCTTGCGGCGCGCCTCGAAGTGCTCGAGATGCGCCGCCTGTGGATAAACCAGGAGACCGGCAGCGACCGCAAAGGCCGAGCCCTTGATCACATCGGGCGCTCCCGCAATGCCGAGCGGCCGGCCGATGCGGACCTGCCGGCCGAGAATCCGCGCCGCCAGATCCGGCAGTCCGGTGAGCTGGCTGCCGCCGCCGGTCAAAATGACATGGCTGCGCGCATCGGGCGCCAACGGGCAATTGGCAAGCCGATCGCGTACCATTTCCAGAATTTCCTCGACGCGCGGCTTGATGATGCTCACCAATGTGGCGCGCGACACCAATTGCGCCTGGTCGCGCTCGTCGTCGCTCAGCGGCGGCACTGTGATCATGTCACGTTCGTCGGACCCTCCGCACATCACACTGCCATAAAGCGTTTTGATTCGCTCGGCGTCGGCCACTCTGGCATTGAGCCCCCGGGCGATGTCCATGGTGACGTGATGGCCGCCGAGCGCAAAACCGTCGGTATGGACCAGCCGGCCGCCCAAAAATGCCGCCAAAGTGGTGGTACCGGCGCCCATATCGACCACGGCGGCGCCAAGATCGGCCTCGTCGTCGGCCAGGACCGCAAGCCCCGCAACATAGGGACTGGCCACCATGGCTTCTACTTCGAGGTGGCAGCGCTCGACAGCGAGCATCAGGTTGCGGGCCGCTGCGATATCCGTGGTGGCGACATGCATGTCGACGCCGAAACGCGAGGCCAGCATGCCGCGCGGGTCGCGAACGCCGCCGACCCCGTCGATCGAGTAGCCCACCGGCAGCGAATGCAAAATGGCGCGCCCATCACGTAGCGAATGGCGGCTGCCGGCGGCCAAGACCCGGGCAATATCGTGCTCCGATACCGCCGAACCGACGATATCGATCTCGGCGGCGAACAGTTCGCTGCACAGGCGCCCTGCGGACAGCGACAGCACCACGGATTCGATTTCAACCCCGGCCATGCGCTCGGCGGCATCGACGGCGTGGCGAATCGCTCCCTCGGCCTGGCCGAGATTGGCGACGCATCCGGCCTTCATGCCGCGTGCCACGGTGTGGCCGAAGCCGACGAGCTCGATGCCATGGCTGCGACGCGTCAAAACCTGCTGCGGGGCGTGTGGCCGCAGCCGCGCGATCATGCAGACGACCTTGCTCGAGCCGACGTCGAGCGCCGCCACCAGCGCGCTCTTGCGTGGCGAGACAGGCTTCATTTTGGGGGTCAGGCCATAGCGGAGCGCGTTCACGCGTCGCCCCCCTTCCTCTTTTTGCTGTTGGCCTTGAGCAATTCGTCACGCGCCGCCGCCGCAGCATCCGACAGCCGCACCGTCACGCGATCCGGCAGCCGCAAATCGATCATTGTGATGTCGCGGGTCGGAAGCTTCTTGTCGCGATCGAGCGCGACCAGTCGGTTGAGCGCGCCCGGCACGTCGGTTTCCGGCAGGCGCACGTCGATGCCGTTGCTCAGCCGCAAATTCCAGCGCCGATCGGCCACCAGAACCGAGGCGCGCAGCACCGCGCGGATGTCAGGATAGCGGTCAAGAAAGGTGAGAAAATCCTTGGCCCGTTTTTCGGCGCCGCGCCCGACCACCAGCGGCAGGCCGAGATAACGATCCTCGACGAACGGCTCGAGCACGGTGCCATCACCGGCGATCACGCTGACATGGCCGTCCTTCTGCCACAGCGCAAAAGCCCGCCGCTCGGTGACCGTGATCTGCAGGCGATCCGGATAGAGCTTCAGAACCGCCGCATCGGCGATCCAGGGGTTGGCCATCAGTCGGGCGCGCGCAGCCTCAGCGTCGAGGAAGAGCAGCGAGGCATTGCCGGTCACGCCGGCGGTGGCCAAAATCTCTTCGCGAGTGACCTCTTTCTCCCCGGTCAGAGAAATGGCGGCGATACGGAAGCCGAGCGAGTTGGCAGCGACGTCACGCGCCTGTTTGAGCCAATCGATGAGCGCGGGGACATGCTGGCCGGCGACCGCGCCGTAGCCCAAGGTTGCAACGAGCAGCAGCAGCGACGCCGCGAGGCCAAATCCCTGCGGCAGCGGCAGGCGTGCGAGGCGCTCGGCCATGCGGATAATCAGGTGCGGATAGGCCAAAATCCAGGGGCGACCCTTGGCGTCATGATGCGCCTGTGGATGATCATGGACGCGCGTCAGGCTCGGCTCGTCAAACGGCGCGCCGGTCGCATCCGCAGTTGATTGCCCCGACCGCCTCAGCGATTGGTCGAGGCGTCCTCCACCATCCATTGCACCAGCTCATCGAAGGTGATGCCCGCGTAGGCGGCAAGCTCCGGTACGAGCGAGGTCTCGGTCATCCCCGGTTGTGTGTTGACCTCAAGGCAGATCAGCGTCCCAGTTCCCCGATCGTCATAGCGAAAGTCTGCACGGCTCACGCCGCGGCAGCCAAGCGCGTTATGGGCAGCCAAGGCGAGTCTGCGGACCTCCTGGTAAACATTCGGTAAAATTGGCGCCGGCAGCAGATGTTTGGAGCCGCCGGCTGCGTATTTCGCTTCATAGTCGTAAAAGCGCGTCGCCGGCACGATCTCGATCACATCGAGCGCGCGGTCGCCCATCACCGCGCAGGTCAGCTCCTTGCCCGGCACGTAACGCTCGATCATCACCTTGTCGCCGAACGCCCAGTCGTCGCGAAAGAGCTCCTGCGGCGGATGCGGATGCTCCGCGGTGACAATGAAGACGCCAACGCTCGATCCTTCGGCGATCGGCTTGATCACATATGGCGGGGCCATCAGATGCGCTCTGGCCGCCTCGAAGCGCGACACCACCGTGTCCTCGGCAACCGGAACGTCGCAGGCGCGAAACAGCGCCTTGGCGTAATCCTTCTGCATGGCGAGCGCCGATGCGAGCACGCCGGAATGCGAATAGGGAATGTCGAGGACCTCCAAAAGGCCTTGCAGCGTGCCGTCTTCGCCCGGCCGGCCATGCAGCACGTTGAGCGCGACGTCAGGCTTGGCCGCGGTCAGCACCGTGGCAATGTCGCGCCCGACATCGATTGGCGTGACCCGATAGCCGCGGCGCGTCAGGGCGGCGGCGCAGGCCCGGCCTGAGCGCAGCGACACCTCGCGCTCCGCCGACCAGCCCCCCATCAGAACGGCGACGTGCTTGGCCATGATTGCGCCGGGTTTCCCAACCGCTGATTCGCAAGGATCACCAATAGAATCGACAATTGCGGAAAGGTCGAGGGGCCTGGCGAATGATTGGTCGCAAGCCGCTTTCAGGCCGCTCGGTCATCGGCCCTACGCTGCCTCGGCTATTTGACCATCACCCAGGTCGGCTGCAGGATCGGATAGGCAATCAGCCCGATGATGGCAGTCGCCGCGATCAGCAAGGGATTGCTGATCTTCCAGCGGAACAGGGCGGCAAGCGAAGCCGCGCCGATCAGCGCCGTGAGCCAGTCGCCAATCGCAACCCGGCCCAGCAGGATGCAGGCGCCGAGAATTGTCCCGATCGCCGCGCCATAGGCGCCGCGTACGAAGCCTTGCACGTTCGGATTGGCGCCGTAGCGCGCGAGCAGCGGCGCGGCGACGAGAATGAAGATGAAAGATGGGAAGAAGATGCCGATCGTTGAAACGAGGGAGCCCCAAAAGCCCGCGACCAGATAGCCGACGAAGGTCGCTGTGATCACCACCGGGCCCGGGCTGATCATGCCAACGGCGACGGCGATCAGAAACTGGCGCTCGTCCAGCCAGTTATATTGCTGCACCAGGCCCTGCTGGAGAAACGGCACGATTACCAGGCCGCTGCCGAAGGTGAGCGATCCGGCTTTGAGAAAAAACAGTAGAAGCTTGCCCAAGGTCGAACTTGTCGCGACCGGCGTCAGCACGGCCGGTACGATGGCGGCCTGCAGTCTAGCGCTGGGCGGGCGGCGGAGCAGGTTGCCGTAATAGAGAATGCCGAGAATGCCGGCGCCGATGAACAGGAAAGCCACTTCGGCCTGCAGGATCACGGTGACGACGAGGCAGCCTGCCGCGATCATCCATTGCAGCCAATCTTCCATGCCGAGCTTGGCGAGGCGGTAGCAGGAATGCAGGATCAGCGCGATCACGGCCGGGCTTACGCCGTAGAAGATCGCGGTGACCGGCTTGAGATCGCCGAGATAGACATAAAGCGCACCCAAGGCAGCGACGATCACGAAGTTCGGGAAAATGAACGCCCAGCCGCCGGCCCAGGCGCCCAAGAATCCGCCGCGCAGATAGGAGATGTAAATCCCGACCTGAATCGCCAGCGGCCCGGGCAAGGTCTGGCAGATGGCGATCCCCTCGCGCATCTGTTCTTTGGTGAGCCAGCCGCGCTCGCCGACGACTTCGCGCTCCATCTGGCCGACCAGCGCCACCGGTCCGCCAAACCCAAGAAGCCCAAGACGAAGAAAGTAGACCACTAACTCCGAGAGCGGCGTCGATTTGGCGACTGTTGTGGAAGGGGTATTGCCGTCCATGCGCAATCTCCTCGACAATGCGAGTGCTGCGCAGAGCTTGGACGGCAAACCGTCTGACGGGGAGCCTGCGTTTCCCCGGGCGAGATATTACGTGACCGCCGGGTTTGCGGCAAGACGCTCTGCCTCATCAATCCTGGCGAGGGCGCGATTTCAGCTTCTGCTATTGGCCATTCTGTCCAGGGCGGAGCGCAGTCCTTTGGCGAGCTTGATAGCGTCGTCGTTCGCCCAGAAATGCATGAAGAACAGCCGCGGCTGTTCGTCGAGCATGTGGCTGTGCAAGGCTGTAACTTCGATGCTGCTGGCGCGCAATTCCTTGATGACAGCATTCACTTCGTCGGCCGTGAGCACGAAATCGCCGCTGATCGCTGCCTTGCCGCCGCCGGTCGCCTGAAAGCCGATACCGGTCGCTACGCCCAAGGGGCCGGGTGGCGTGAGCGGCGTTCCGCTCATCGTAATCGTATCGCGGCGCGGAACGCCAAACTGATAGACGCCATCATTAGCCTGGCCCTTGGTGCCGATGATCTGATCGAGCCGCGCCGTATCGAGATCGACGGTGGGTGGAGGCGAGGTCGCCGCCGGCGGCGCGAGCGGCGTTTTGCTTTCCGCCAGCCCGCTCCGAATAGCCGCTGCCATGTTCAGCGGATCGCCCATGGCGCCGAGATGCATGTAATAGGTCGCTGGATTGGCGCGCAAGAGATGATTGTGGACGGCGGTAATGCCGATCCCACTCGCGGTCAGCTTCGACATCACCGGGTTGATCTCGCTCTCCAGCAGCACCACGTCGCCCATCACCATGGCTTCGCCATGCATCGGCTTGAACGCGACCCAGCCGCCGAGCGCGAGTGCCGGCTTGATGGTTACCCCATCGAGCGTGACCGTCAGGTCGGTCCGCGGAAAGCCGTAGCGATGCGCGTCGCCGGATGCCACCGCGGCTTTTCTGCCGATGGCCTCGTCGACCCTTGGCCAATCAATCGCTTGGTTCGTACTTTGGCTCATGCTTTGGCTGCGGGCCGATACGACCAAAGCCGGGATCACAGCACCAAACAACAGCGCAGCAACAAGACGCATCACGTCCTCCTTCGTTCGGGCTCGCGGTCTTACTCGCGGCCCTGTCTGCGCCCCTCACCGCATTCAGAACCGATCGTTCGATCCGATCACTTCTTTCCGCAACTCTTCATGCAACGCTCGTACTCCGTCTGGCAGGTCGGCCCCGAATAGTTGGCATCACAGAGACGTCGTTGGTCGCTGCATTGCTTGCAACTGTTCGACTGCGCTCTCGCGCTTTCGGCCACGGTCCAGCTCGCCACGGCCGTCACGATAATGATTGCCACGATCCGCATTTTCTTCTCTCCCGGTCTGCCTCCAACCAACACGCAAGCGCGCTCGCCGGCGGCTTCGCTGTGCCCGTGAGCCTGTCTCAGCTTCGGGCCTGAGTGGGCGGCGTCTTTGTTGGCCAATTGTGGGTCTCCGCTTGCAGCGACCGACACCAGGTGTAAAGGGCGTCGTACATCACCATGCCGTGCGCCAGCATCTCGTGGTCGTTCTGAAAGTTGGCGGAAAGCCCGAGCGAGATTGCAAACAGGCCGCCGCATTGCGGCGCCAGATCGTGGCGCGACGTGTCGGCGCCGCGCACTATAGTCGCGAGCTGATCGAGCGCGCGATCCTCGATGCCGAAGATTCTCAGGATCGTATCGAACGAGCAGCGCTCGCCTTCGTGCGCGAAACGGGCGCCTTCGATGTCGTAAGCGATCGCTCCGGTCTTGGCCGCGACCGGAAAAACATCGCCCGTCGGCACATACAAAAACTCGGCTTGCGGATCGATGAAGCGGCGAATGAGCCACGGGCAGGCTATGCGGTCGATCTTTGGCCGCTCGCGCGTCACCCATCTGTTGATCGGATCAGGCCAGCGCAGCCGGGTCGGCAGCCGTCGCTTCATCCAGCCGGCAATGCCCTCGTCGAGGTAGAAACCGCGGCGCCCCGCGCTGCGCAGCGCCGCGGCCGCATCCTGGCTGACACTTTGACCTTGCGTGCAATAGGCAATGACTGTTCTGCCGGCAGGCAGGGCGTCCAGCCATTGCGGATCGTTCTCCGGATCGCGACGCACCGCGCCGATGATGAGGCGATCGTCGGAGTCGAAGTCGTCGCTACGGCGAACATCGACCAGAATTGGCGCGAGGGCCGTGCCCAGGCGCGTATAGAGCTGATCGGGCGAAATCGAGTGAAAAGCTTTTCCGTCCATGCGCAATCTCCTCGGCAAGCGAGTGTTGCGCAGAGCTTGGACGGGAACCGTCTGAAGGGGAGTCTGCATATCCCCTTGCGAGGGACTCTAGATCGGTGAATCTGCGGCCGCAAGTGGAAAAAGCAGGTTTTCGCCGGCACCGGCGAGAACTTCGCGCGAGGGCGGCACGAGAGTCTCAGCTCGGGGTTCCGATCCGTTTGATCTCCCATTCGAGATCGACGCCGCAACTTTCCTTCACGCGTCGGCGCACGGTTTCGCCCAGAGTCTCGATTTCGGCGGCGCTGGCATTGCCGAGATTGATCAAAAAGTTGCAATGCATCTGCGAGACCTGCGCATCGCCGACGCGCAAGCCCCGGCAGCCGGCGGCATCGATCAGCTCCCAGGCTTTGTGGCCGGTTGGATTCTTGAAGGTCGAGCCGCCGGTGCGGCTCTTGATCGGCTGCGTCGCTTCACGCGATTCGGTGATCTTCTCCATCTCGGCGGCGATCGCGGCGGAATCGCCGCGCTCGCCGGCAAATATGGCTTGCGTGAAAATGTAATCGTCCGGCGCACCACAATGACGATAGCTGTAATGCATGTCGGCGTTGCTCAGCACATGGATGCGCCCCCGGCGATCGACCGCGCGGGCCTCGATCAAGGCGTCCTTGGTCTCGCGCCCGTAGGCGCCGCCATTCATGCGTAGCGCGCCGCCGACAGCGCCGGGAATGCCACGCATGAAGGACAGGCCGGCAAGGCCGGCTTCCTGCGCCGCGCGCGCGATTTTGACGTCGGGCACCGCAGCGCCGGCGCGAAGGCGCATGCCTTCGACTGCGATTTCGCCAAAGCCGCGGCCGAGTCTGATCACGGCGCCCGCGATGCCGCCGTCGCGCACGATCAGATTGGAGCCGAGGCCGATTACCGTGACGGCGATATCGGCTGGCAGATTTTTCAGAAAGTAGGCGAGATCGGCTTCATCCTCCGGCATGAACAAAAGCTGCGCCGGCCCGCCGACGCGAAACCAGGTCAGCTCCGCCAAAGGCTGGTTGGCGAGGAGCCTTCCGCGCAGCTGCGGCATATGCTTTTTGATATCGGGGACCAAGTCGGCGAACGGCATCAGCTGCTTCCGGCGCTCGCCAGTTCGCCCGGCAGCGCATAGGCCCATTGTGTGATCGAGCCGGCGCCGAGGCAGACGACATAATCGCCGGGCTGCGCCATGCCGGCGATCAGTAAAGCGAGCCGTTCGGGATTCTCGAGCGGCACCACCTGACGATGGCCGTGGGTGCGCAAACCCTGTACGAGCGATTCGCGATCGGCGCCGGGAATCGGCGCTTCGCCTGCCGAATAGACATTGGCGACGATCACCACATCGGCATCGTTGAAGCAGGTGCAGAATTCCTCGAACAGTGACGCGAGCCGCGTATAGCGATGCGGCTGTACCACGGCAATCACCTGTCCCTTGGTTGATTCACGCGCCGCTTTGAGCACAGCGGCGATCTCGACCGGATGATGGCCGTAATCATCGACGATGGTGACACCGTTCCAAAGCCCGGTGCGGGTGAAGCGGCGCCGTACGCCGCCGAATTTGGCCAGCGCATCGCGGATCACGTCGTCGGCAACGCCCAGCTCGTGGGCGACAGCGACGGCGGCGGTGGCATTGAGCGCATTGTGCCGCCCCGGCATCGGCAGCGCGAGATTCCTGATTTCATGCGGCGGCCGGCCGCCGCGCTCATTGAGCACGATCGTGAACAGTGAGGTACCGCCTGCATGCGAAACATCGAGCAGCCGCACATCGGCCTGCGGATTTTCCCCGTAAGTGATGATGCGGTGATCCTGAATGTGACCGACGAGCTTCTGCACCACGGGGTGATCGGTGCACATCACCGAGAAACCGTAGAACGGCACGTTCTCGACAAAGGCGCGAAACGCGTCCTGCACGGCCTCGAACGTCTTGAAGTGATCGAGATGCTCCGGATCGACATTGGTGACGATGGCGATATCGGCCGGCAATTTCAGGAACGTGCCGTCCGACTCGTCGGCCTCGACCACCATCCACTCGCCGGCGCCGAGCCGGGCATTGGTGCCATAGGCATTGATGATGCCGCCATTGATGACGGTCGGATCGAAGCCGCCGGCATCGAGCAGTGCCGCCACCATCGACGTCGTCGTGGTCTTGCCGTGCGTGCCGGCAATGGCGACGCAGCTTTTCAGCCGCATCAGTTCGGCGAGCATCTCGGCGCGCCGCACCACCGGCAGGCGCTGCGTGCGCGCCGCAACGAGTTCCGGATTGTCGGACCTGATCGCGGAGGAGACCACGACCACGCGCGCGCCATCCAGATTCTCGGCGGCATGCCCGATCGCGACCCTTACGCCCTTGTCGCGCAGCCGTTTGACATTGGCGCTGTCGGTCTGGTCCGAGCCCTGCACGGTATGGCCGAGATTGAGCAGCACTTCGGCAATGCCGCTCATGCCGATGCCGCCGATGCCGATGAAATGCACCGGCCCGATATCGCGCGGCAGTTTCATGCATGCTCCCCGAAGCGGTTGGCCAGGCGGCAAAATTACTGGTTTGCGCGCCGCGCCGCTACCTGCAGCACGAGATCCGCGAGCCGTTCGGCGGCGTCGAGGCGGCCCATCGATTGTGCCGCCGCCGCCATGGCGACAAGGCGTTGCGGCTTGCCGGCAAGAACCGCGATCTCATTGGCGAGCCGGTGCGGGGTAAAATCATCCTGCCGTAGCCGGAGCGCGCCGCCGGCGCGCTCCAGCACCCCGGCATTGGCGAATTGATCCTGGTCAAGCGCATGCGGCAGTGGCACCAGGATCGACGGCCGGCCGATCGCGGCAAGCTCGGCCACGGTTGAGGCGCCCGAGCGCGCGATCACGAGATGGCAGGCGGCGAGGCGCGCCGGCAGATCGGCGAAGAAAGGCGCGATCTCGGCGGCGACGGAGAGAGTGGCGTAGGCCTCGCTGACGCGGCCGAGATCTTCTTCGCGCGCTTGCTGGACGATGGCCAAACGCGCGCGCAGCGCGGGATCAAGCCGCGCGATCGACGCCGGCACGATGTCCGCCATGATGCGCGCCCCCTGACTGCCGCCGACAACAAGCAGGCGCAGCGGATCGCCCGGCGCCGGATAGGGCGTGCCGGCGGCGGCGATGACGGCCGGCCGAAGCGGATTACCTGTAACGGTCGCCTTCGCGGCGAGCGCCGGAACTGCGGCAAACATGTCCGGAAAGGTCGTAGCGATCGCCATAACACGCGGCGCGAGCAGCCGGTTGGCGCGTCCCATCACGGCATTGGCTTCGTGGATCAGACTTGGCACACCGTACCAGGCCGCGGCCAGCACAGGGGGAATGGTCGGATAGCCGCCGAAGCCGATCACGGCCGCCGGTCTGAGTCGGCCGATCAGCCGGCGCGCTTGGTTGAGTCCGAGGCCAAGCGTGGCAAGAGCCTTGGCGACCGCGATCGGATTGTTGGAATGAAATGTCGCGCTCGACACCACATGAACCGCGTCGTCCGCGAAGGCGCTGCCAAAGCGTGCCGCACGTCGGTCGGTAACGAGATGAACGGCTATGCCGCGCGTCTTCAGCACCGCGGCCAGTGCTTCTGCCGGAAACAGATGACCGCCTGTGCCGCCGGCGGCGACCAGCACAGGCGCGTCCATCAGGCTTCACTCACCGATGCATGACCAATGGCCAGCAGTTTTTCGCCGCCAAGCCGCGCGCGCGGGCGTTCGCGTGTCAGGGCCATCAGCATGCCCATGCCATAGGCGAGCGAGATCAGCGAGGAGCCGCCGTAGGAGACGAAGGGCAGGGTCATGCCCTTGGCCGGCATCAGATGCAGGTTGACTGCCATATTGATGGTCGATTGCAGCCCAAACAGCATGGCCAAACCCGCCGACGCGAAACGGATGAAAGGATCCTCGGTGCGCGTCGCCCGGATCAGCGCGCGAATGACAATGAAAGCAAACAGGGCGACCAGAATGAGGCAGAGCACGACGCCAAATTCCTCGCCAGCGACGGCGAAGATGAAATCGGTGTGACCCTCGGGCAGGATGCGCTTGATCGTGCCTTCGCCCGGGCCGCGGCCGAACCAACCGCCGCGCAAGAAGGATTCTGTCGCAAGGTCGACATTGAAGGTGTCGCCGGAACTCGGATCGAGAAAGCGGTTGATGCGCTGCGCCACGTGCGGCACGGTGAAGAAGGCTGTGATCAGGCCGACGCCCGCCGCGCCGGCAAGTCCGATCACCCAGATGAAGCGCATGCCCGCCATGTAGAACAGCGCGCCCCAGACCAGCGAGATCAGCATGGTCTGGCCGAAGTCGGGCTGCATGACGAGCAGCGCGACGACGATGATGAGCAGCGCAAGCGCGATGGAGTTTGCGGGCATTTCCGGCCGTCGCGCCGTCTCGCCGAACAGCCAGGCTATCAGCACGACGAATGCGGGCTTTAGGAATTCCGACGGTTGGATGTTGACGCCGAGGATCACCAGCCAGCGCCGCGCGCCCTTGATCTCGGCCCCGAAATAGGGCGTCGCCGCAGTCAGTGCGAGGCTCACGACGAACACAATCAGCGCGGTTTTTCGAATGTCATGTGGCGAGAGAAACGAGGTCGCCGTCAGCACCGCGGCGGCCGGGATGAGGTACAGCACCTGGCGATTGACGAAGTGGAACGGATCGAGCCCGATCCGCGTCGCCACCGGCGGGCTTGCCGCCAGGCACAGCACGATGCCGCCGAGCATCAGCGCGCCCAGCGCCGCCAGGGTCAGCCGGTCGACCGTCCACCACCATTCCGAAAACGGCGTCGGTTGCGCGCGCGAAGCCATTGCATCCTCGGGGGTCAGCGCATGCCCCGGAAAAATGGCTAGCGTTTTCCGGTAAGGAGATGCGCCAAATGGTCCCCGGGAGTTATTGGTGGCACCGGGATGGTTTATGGGGGATTAAGATCGCAGTCTTGGAGGTCGTCGACCAGCAACTGTGATAACTTCCATAACAAAGCGGGGCGAAAAAGCATCGACAGGATCGCAATATAAAGAAACCAGGGCCGGGAGGACACAATGCGAAGACTCACCCGCCGAAAATTCTTGGCCGGCGCCGCCATGACGACCAGCGCCCTGGCGCTGCCGATGCCCGTCATTGCCCAGAACGCGCCGCTGAAAGTCGGCCTGCTCACGATCAAGACCGGACCGCTCGCAGCCGGCGGGACCCATGCTGAAGAGGGCCTCAGTGCTTTTCTGAAGGACAAAGACTTCACGCTTGCTGGGCGCAAGATCGACCTGATCGTCGCCGATACCGGGGGCAATCCGGCCGGCGCCAAGACCAAGGCGCAGGAACTGGTCGAGCGCGATCACGTCGATATCGTGGTCGGGCCGTTTGCCGCCTTCGAACTGCTCGCCACCGTCGACTATCTGGCGCAGAACAAGATGCCGACGCTTGCCTTCGCTGGCGCCGAGGATGTCACGCAGCGCAGGGGTAATCCGTACCTGACGCGCACGTCCTACACCTCCGCGCAATGCCTCTATCCGCTCGCCGATTACGTCCTCAATGACATGAAGCTCAAACGTGCGATCACTATCGGCGACGATTTTGCGTTCGGCTACGAGCAGATCGGCGGCTTCCAACGCGTGTTCGAAGGCGGCGACGGCCGCATCGTCAAAAAGCTATGGTCGCCGCTCAACACGGCGGATTATGCGTCCTACATCGCGCAGATTTCCGACTGTGACGTCGTCTGCGAGGTGCTGGCCGGCTCCAATCCGCTCAAATTCACCAAACAGGCGCGCTCCCTCGGCATGACGCTGCCGCTGGTCGGCGGCTCGACGGTGGCCGACGACACCATCGTCGGCGGATTCGGAGACGAGGCGGCCGGGCTGATCAATACCAATCCCTATTCGCTCGACAACGATACCGAGGCCAATCGCCGCTTCCTCGCCGCCATGCGCAAGAACTTCGGCAACGACGTGCATATCGGGCACTATGCCGCCTGCTTCTATGCGACCGGCATGGTGATCGAGGCGGCGCTCGTCAAGACCGGCGGCAAAGCCGGCGACCTGTTCGCCAACACGGTGCGCAACGTGTCGCTCACCGACACGCCGCGCGGGCCGCTTTCCTTCGACGATCACGGCAATGCAGTGATCGACGTTTTCCTGCGGCGCGTCGAGAAGCAGGACGACAAGATGGCGAACAAGACGCTGAAGGTCTATCACAAGATCAGCCAGTTCGGTCCGTCCGATCCGGCCTGGTTCCTGCAGCAGCCGGTATTCTCGCGCGACTATCCGCCGCTGAGGAGCTGAGGTGCAGTGCCATCTTTCCTTACATCCGCGCGAAGCGCGGGCCTCGAATGGTGCCGATTCAATGGAGCAATCGATCCGCATTGGGACGGCGGCCTTTCACGGAGACTGCCGTCACGATACCGTTGCGCAGGTAGACGAATTTATTATCGCTGTACACGAACTGCTCGTATTTCCCTGTTTGCCGCACCTTGGTGTTTACATAGAGCGGCAGTCCCCAGCACGTTGCCGCCACTTGCTTTGCGGTCATGCCAAGTTTTGGGTCACCTTTCTTTTTGCATTCCTCGGCTGCCACGACGGGATCAACGGTTGTTGTTATGATCGGCAATGTCGCAGCGTCGGCGAAGCCCGATCGGCCGTCGTCCATAACGACATGGAAATACGGATCATCGATTGATGTGCCCGCGACTTCGGAGTGGTTGGGCACAATGCCGTCGACCTTGAGATGCGTTCCAGGTTTCAGAAATTCCGAGCAATGCAAGCTCGTTGGCCCCTCGCACAATCGTAATATGTTGCCGCTCACCCAATAATCCTTGCCGATGTAACCATTGTATTTCTGCATGCTGGGCAGCGGTGAACTGGTCACGAGCGCAAAATCGACCTTTGGCGCGCAGCCCGCAACGTCATAAAGCGTGACGCAGGCGAAGATCGCAGAAAGTATACGCATTGAATTCCTCAGCCCGGGTCCATTTTCTAACAACCTGAGCGTGAGGGCAAGTAGTTCTGCTACATAGCCGCGCGAAGCGATCAGAGGCCGTCATCCAGGCTATAAGTCTTGTGCTCGCACCCGACCGCTGCGGAAGAGCGCAGGCGCAGTTCCGTCTTTCCGTCACCTTGAGGTGCACGCGGCATCAGTTGGAGGTGAGTCCCGGTAGCGCGCGCACTAGCTCGCGGAACGCGGTGCCGCGGATTTCGAAATTGCGGTACTGGTCGAACGAGGCGCAGGCGGGCGAGAGGAGAACGACCGGCTCGGCGGCAGGAGAAGTGTCGGCGTCGCGCGCCGCGGCTTCGACCGCCTTGTCGAGCGTGCCGGTGATCTCATGCGGCACCTCGCTGCCAAGCGTCGCGGCGAACGCGTTTGCGGCTTCGCCGATCAGATAGGCCTTGCGGATGCGGGGAAAGAACTTTCGCAGCGACTGGATACCGCCGGTCTTCGGCTTGCCGCCGGCGATCCAGAAGATCTCGCTGAAACAGGCCAAAGCCTGCGCGGCCGAATCGGCATTGGTCGCCTTGGAGTCGTTGACGAACAAAACCTTGCCGCGCCGGCCAACTTCTTCCATGCGATGCGCAAGCCCGGGGAAGGAGCGCAGGCCGGCCTGGATGGCCGCCGCATCGAGCCCGAGCGCAAGCGCGGCTGCGGTTGCGCAAGCGGCATTCTGCGCGTTGTGCACCCCGCGCAGCGAGCCGATGCCGGCGAGGTCTGCGATGGCGATCGTGCCCGCACCGTCGGCGCGCATGATGCGTGTCGCTTCGGCATAAACGCCGTCCGCCAGCCGCTCGTGCGCCGAGATGCGCACAACGCCTTTGCCGGACTTTTCCCGCCGCTCGGCAATCGCGCAACAATAGGCGTCGTCGATGCCGACAATTGCGGTGCCCTCGCGCGGCACACCCGTGATCAGGCGCTCCTTCACCGCGGCGTAATGCTCCACGGTGCCGTGGCGGTCGAGATGATCCTCGGAGAGATTGATCAGAATGCCGACCGAGGGATCGAGCGAGGGGGCAAGATCGATCTGATAGGACGAGCATTCGATGACATGAACGCGACGCGGTATGACGCTCAAGGACGGCGGCAGCAGCGACAGGATCGCCGTACCGATATTGCCGCCAAGCTGCGCGTCCATACCGGCCGATCCGGCAAGATGCGCGATCAGCGCCGTTGTCGTCGACTTGCCGTTGGTGCCGGTGATGGCGACGAAGGGCGCACCCGGCGCATGCCGCGCGCGCTCGCGGCAGAACAATTCGATGTCGCCGATGACCTCGACATCGGCTTGCTGCGCGAGCTTGACCACCCAATGCGGCTGCGGATGTGTCAGTGGCACGCCGGGCGCCAGCACCAGCGCCGCGATTTTGCTCCAATCGACGAGCCGCAGGTCGGCGGTCGGGATGCCGCCGGTGCGCGCCTTCGCCACGCTTTCGGGATCGTCATCGAAGCCGATGACATCGGCGCCTCCGGCCAACAGGGCGCCGGCGCTGTTGAGTCCCGAGCCGCCCAGGCCGAATACCGCGACCTTTTTCCCGGCAAAGGTCGTCACCGGAATCATGGCGGTCGCCTATCGCAGCTTCAGTGTCGACAGTCCGGCGAGCGCCAGCACGACCGAGACAATCCAGAAACGGATTACGATCTGCGGCTCGGTCCAGCCGAGCTGCTCGAAGTGATGGTGGATCGGCGCCATCTTGAAGACGCGCTTGCCGGTGAGCTTGAACGACACGACCTGCACGATCACCGACACTGCTTCCAGTACGAACAGCCCGCCGATCACTGCGAGCACGATCTCGTGCTTGGTCGCAACAGCAACCGTACCGATCATGCCGCCAAGCGCAAGCGAGCCGGTGTCGCCCATGAAGATCGAGGCCGGCGGCGCATTGAACCAGAGAAAGCCTAAGCCCGCGCCAACCACGGCGCCGCACAGAACCGAGAGTTCGCCGGTGCCGGCGACGTAGTGGATCTGCAGATAGTCGGAGAACACCGCGTTGCCGGAGAGGTAAGAGATCATGCCGAAGCTCGCGGCCGCAATCATGACCGGCACAATGGCAAGCCCGTCCAGGCCGTCGGTCAGATTCACCGCATTGCCAGCGCCGACAATGATGAACATCGCGAACAGCACAAAGAACCAGCCGAGATTGAGCACAAACTCCTTGAAGAAGGGGAAGACGAGCGTCATCGCGAATTGCGACGTGCCGAGCTTTACCAGCGCAAGGCAGGCGAGCCCCGCGATGATGAATTCGAGGATCAGCCGCGTGCGGCCGGCAAAGCCGTTGTTTGCCGACTGCTTGGTGACTTTCAGATAGTCGTCATAGAAGCCGACCATGCCGAAGCCGAGCGTCACGCCGAGCACCACCCAGACATAGGGGTTGGCCGGATTGGCCCACAGCAGGGTCGAGACCAGCATGCCGGAGAGAATCATCAGGCCGCCCATGGTCGGCGTGCCGGCCTTGGCGATGATGTGCGATCTCGGACCGTCGGCACGGATCGGCTGGCCTTTGCCCTGCAGCAGCCGGAGGCGGTCGATAATGGTTTGGCCGAACAGAAACACGAACAGCAGCGCAGTGATGATCGCGCCGCCGGTACGGAAGGTGATGTAACGGAAAACGTTGAGGACGGAGAGCTTGTCCGACAGATCGACCAGCCAATAAAGCATCGCATCAACCTTGTACGGACGCGCGTTGGCGCGAACCTTCGCCAGCTTTGCTCACGTCTTGGCCCCGGTCTCCGTTGCCATTTTGACGCGGATAGGCGCGCTGCAGTGCCTTGACGATCGGCGCCATGCGCGAGCCGAGCGAACCTTTGACCATGACGACGTCGCCGCCGTGGATCGCCGGCAGCACCTGCGCCTCGAGCGCGGCAGAGTTCTCTGCATAGCCGCCGCGACGGCTCGCGGGAAGAGCCCGCCACAGGGAACGCATCAGCGGTCCGCAGCAAAATACCAGATCGACTCTATTGTCGAGGATCGGCTCGACGAGGCCGCGATGCAGCGCCACACCTTTCGCGCCGAGTTCCAGCATGTCGCCAAGCACCGCGATGCGGCGGCCGCGCGGACCAGTCTTGGCCTGGCCGAGCACGGCAAGCGCAGCCGCAACCGACGCCGGATTGGCATTGTAGCTGTCGTCTATAATGAGCGCCGGACCGCCCGGCGGCTCGATCTCGATCGGCGCGCCGCGGCCGGAGGCCGGCTTGAACTCGGCCAGCGCCAGCGCCGCGAGCGCCAGATCGGCGCCGACGAGCTCCGCCGCCGCCAGCACTGCAAGCGAATTGGCGACCAGATGGCGCCCCGGCGCGCCGATCTTGTAGGCCAGATCATGGCCAAAGATTTTCGCCTCCACCGTCGAACAGTCCGGATGCAACACGGATTTGATCACACGCGCGTCCGCGTCTTTGTGCTCGCCGAATGACGCGATGCGCGCGACACCGGCTTCTGCGGCGCGCCGTTTGAGATGGCTGAATTGCGCAATGTCACGGTTGAGGATCGCAGCTCCGCCGGGCTCCAGTCCAAGAAAGATCTCGGCCTTGGCGTCGGCGATTTTTGTCAGCGAGCCGAAGAATTCCAGATGCACCGGCGCGATGGTGGTGATGATCGCGACATGCGGGCGCACGAGCTTTGTGAGCGGTGCGATCTCGCCGGCATGATTCATACCAATTTCGAATACGGCGTAACGCACGCCTTCCGGACAGCGGGCGAGCGATAAGGGCACGCCCCAATGATTGTTGTAGGAGGCGACCGAGGCGTGCGTCGCGCCGTCCTTCGACAGTGCGAGCCGCAGCGCTTCCTTGGTCCCGGTCTTGCCGACAGAGCCTGTCACGGCGATGACTTCCGCCTTTGAACGCGCCCGCGCCGCGGCGGCGAGATCGCGCAGGCCAACAAGCACGTCTGGCACGATCACCAGCGGCGCGTCGGCCGGAAATTGTGCGCGCCGGTCGGCGGCAACCACGGCAAGCGCGGCGCCGGCGGCCAATGCCGCGGTCACGAAATCATGGCCGTCGCGGCTTGCGCCGGTGATGGCGAAGAACGCTTCGCCGGGCGCAATCGAACGCGAATCGATGGAAAGGCCTGAGATCGCCGCCGGCAGCACGCCTTGCCGCTCGGCGCGCATCGCGCGCGCCATGGCGTCCGTGGTCCACAGCGCGGGCGCGCTCATGCGGCGAGTTCCTTGAGGGCCGTGGCGACCGCTTCGTGATCGCTGAAAGGGATAACTCGATCGCCGATAATCTGGCCGGTTTCATGACCTTTGCCGGCGATCAACAAAACATCGCCGGCATGCAAATCGGCGATGGCACGGTGGATCGCCTCGCGACGATCGCCGATTTCGAGCGCACCGGGCGCCGCCGCAAGGATGGCGGCGCGGATCGCCGCGGCATCTTCGCTGCGCGGATTGTCGTCAGTAACAATGACGCGGTCGGCTCTTTTGGCCGCCACCGCCCCCATCAACGGCCGCTTGCCGCGATCGCGATCGCCGCCAGCGCCGAACACCACAACGAGCCGGCCGGTCGCATAGGGCCGCAGCGCCTCGAGCGCTTTGGCGAGCGCATCGGGCTTGTGGGCGTAATCGACAAATATCGGCGCGCCGCGGCTGACGCCGACACGTTCCAGGCGTCCCTTGGCGCCGGTGAGCTTCCCGAGCGCAGCAAAGACACGCTCCGCATCGCCGCCAGTTGCGATCACAAGGCCGGCGGCGACCAGCGCGTTTTCGATCTGAAACTCACCGACCAAGGGCAAACGAATCTGAAGTTCTTTGTTGGCGTATTCAAGCCGCAGCACCTGCGCAAAGCCTTCAATCGTGGCTGCAACCAGCCGGATGTCGGCCCCTTTCCGTCCGACCGTCATAATCGACAGGGCGCGCGCTTTGGCTGCCGTCACCACGGCTTCTGCATGCTCGTGGTCGACCTCGATGACCGCCGGCGCGCCCGGCGGCAGTAACTCTGCGAACAGGCGCAACTTGGCCTTGAGATAAGCATCAAAGCTCGGATGATAATCGAGATGGTCGCGCGTGATGTTAGTGAAACCCGCCGCCGCAAAGCGCAAGCCGTCGAGCCGTGACTGGTCGAGGCCGTGGGATGACGCTTCGATCGCGAGATGCGTAACACCTTCGCCGGCAAGCGCATCGAGCGAGCGGTGTAGTGCTACCGGATCGGGCGTGGTCAGCGAGCCGTAAATTTCGCCGCGCGGCGATACGATGCCGACCGTACCGATGCTGGCGGCGCGCCAGCCGAGCGATGTCCAGATCTGACGGGTGAAGGCGGCGACCGATGTCTTGCCGCTCGTGCCGGTGATCGCTGCGATCGTGCCGGGCTGACACGGATGGAGTTTTGCTGCAATCAGTGCGAGCGTGCGTCGCGCATTGGCCACACGCACAACCGGAATATTTTTTGGCAAAGCCACCGACGGTGTCTGCTCGGCAATGATAGCAACAGCGCCGGCTGCGACGGCTGCTGCCACGAAGGCAAGGCCATCGGCCTTGCTACCGGGAACAGCCACGAACAGATCGCCGCGCTTGGCGGTGCGGCTGTCGGCGGTCACACCGCCGATCTCGAGATCGGCAAAGCGGGCATCGAGTTCCGCGTCGAGCGGCAAAATCTCGCGAAGCTTCATGATGGTTCGGTCGACGGTGGTTCAGTCGACATGTCGAGGAGTGCCTTACCTGTTTTCTTTCAGCGAGGCCAGTATCAGCTGATCCGCGGGCGGCAGGTCCATACGCGGCGTGATGCCAAGGAGCGGGGCGATGCGGGCGACAATGGCCCCGCCGGTCGGCACCGCGTTCCAGCCCGACGTTCGGAAACCGTGGGTTTCCGGCAGCGCCTGCGGCTCGTCCAGCATGACGAGAAGCAGGTAGCGCGGCTGATCCGCCGGCAGCACGGCCATGAAGTCGGTCAGCACCTTGGTCTTTGAGTAGCGTCCGAAGATCACCTTGTCCGCCGTTCCGGTCTTGCCGCCGATGTAATAGCCGGGAACGTCGGCCTTGGCCGCTGTGCCCTTCTCGACATTGAGGCGCATCAGGTAGCGCATCATCAGACTGGTCTCGGGCTTGATGACACGCTTCGCCAGCGCTTGTGCCTGCGCTTCGCTGCGCTTGAGGAAGGTCGGTGGAATCAGCAGGCCGCCATTCATCAGCGCAGCGACGCCCATGACGCCCTGCAATGGCGCAACCGAGAGGCCGTGGCCGAAAGCAATGGTAATGGTGTTGAGCTCGCCCCAGCGTCTGGGCACGATCGGCCGCGCACTTTCCGGCAATTCGGTTTGCAGCCGATCGAGCTGGCCCATCTTTTTCAGAAACGACTTGTGCGCGTCGACGCCCATGGCCATGGCGATGCGCGCGGCGCCGATATTCGACGAATAGGTGAAGATTTCCGGCACCGACAGCGCGCGCTGCATCGGCTCGAAATCGTGAATGTCGAACTTGCCATAATGCAGCGGATTATGCGCATCGAAGGTCGACTTTAGGGTCACCTTGCCGGAATCGAGTGCCATGGCGATGGTGAAGGCCTTGAACGTCGATCCCATTTCATAGACACCCGTGGTCAGCCGATTGATCAGCGTCTGATCGCGCGGATCCTGCGGCTCGTTTGGATCGAAATCGGGCTCCGACACCATGGCGACAATCTCGCCGGTGCGGACGTTGAGCACGACGCCCGCCGCGGCGATGCTGTGATATTTGGCGCGCGCCGCCATCAGTTCCTCGCGCAAGGCGTGCTGGACGCGCAGATCGAGCGCAAGCTGCACCGGCGTTTGCAGTCGGTCGGTGGCCAGCCCTGCCATGTGCAGGGCCATGAGTCCCTGGCTGTCCAGCCATTTCTCGATGCCGGCGATGCCTTGATTGTCGATGTCGACGCGGCCGAGCAGGTGCGACACCTCGGGCCCATTGGGATAAGCGCGCTTGTTTTCGTTCATGAAGCCGATACCGGGCAGGCCTTGGCGATAAATCTCGCGCTGCTGCTCCGGCGTGATGTCGCGTTTGAGCCAGACAAAGCCGCGTTTGGAGGAGAGCCGCTCGCGCAGCTCGCTCGCATTCACGTCGGGCAGGTCGGCGGTGAGCAGTTCGACCGCCTCGTCCACGTCGATCAGGCGGCGCGGCTCGCCATACAGCGACGGCACCCGCACATCGGTCGCCAGCACCTCGCCATTGCGGTCGAGGATGTCGGGACGCGCGGTGGCGATCGCGTCGCCGGACACCACGCGATGCGCGGTTTGGCTGTTGGAGGCGATCGCAAACATCACCAGGCGTATGGCGATGATCACATAAACCGCGGAAAAGGCGAGGATCGCCAAGACGAGTCGGGCCCGCGCTTTGGCGCTGCGGTCGACCGCGGCGCCGTAGAGCAGCCGGCGGATGAACCGCCGTCGCCACGGCTCTGCGGGCTTTGCCCGCAGGATTTCTACCACCGCGCTCATGGATGCGCGCCGCCCGCTGCAGGCGCGGGCGTGGCGCCGGTTGGCGGCCTTGCCGCCCGCTGCGAAATACTTCCGGTCGTCGCCGGCTCCTCGACATCCTCGATCAGTCCGCCGATCGGGTCTTTGGCATTGGCCTCGACGCCCTGCGGTGGCGGCGGCGGGCGATCGGCGAGATGATCAAGCGAATCGAACTGACTGGGAGCAATCGGCTTGAGCTGCAGATAGCGTTTGGCGAGCGTCTCGATCCGCGCCGGATTGTCGAGCTGACCCCATTGCACACGCAGTGCGGCGATCTCATCGCGCTCATGGCGGACTTCGCCGCGCAGCTTGGCGAGCCGCTCCGCCTGGACCGTGGCATCGAACTTGATGCGATAGACATAGGCCGCCGCAAGCACCAAGAGGCCGATGACTAAGAGATTGAGCACACGCAAAATCACGAGCGCCCCCGCATCACATCGGCGATCGACGGCAGGCGCGGCAGCAAATGATCGAGCGAGGTCGCGCGCGGGGCTGCCTCGGTGCGTTCGGCGGCGCGCAATTTGGCCGAACGTGCGCGCGGATTGATGGCGATCTCGGCCTTCTCCGGCACCTCAGGCTTGCGCGTGAGCACGTGGAAGGTCGGCGGTGCCGACTTGATTTCGGGTCGGTGGCGCGAAGCAGCCGGCGCGCGGCTGCGCTCGGTGAGGAAGGCTTTGACGATGCGATCTTCGAGCGAATGAAATGTCACGACGACAAGCCGCCCCGACGCCTTCAATATGCGCTCGGCCGCAGCGAGCGCGTGCGCCAGCTCGGCAAGCTCGTCGTTGACGAAAATGCGCAGCGCTTGAAATGTGCGTGTCGCCGGATGGATGCTTTGGTCGCGCGCATGCACCACCCGCGCGATAATTTCGGCGAGCGCTCCGGTTGTCTCGATCGCATGCGCACCGCGGGCCTTGACCATGGCGCGCGCGACAGCGCGGGCGCGGCGTTCCTCGCCGAGCGTCGCGATGATTGCCGCAAGGTCGCGCTCGCTCGCTCGCGCCACGACGTCGGCGGCGCTCGGCCCTTCGCGTCCCATGCGCATGTCGAGCGGCCCTTCGCGCCGGAACGAGAAGCCGCGCTCAGCCTCGTCGAGTTGCATCGACGAGACGCCCAGATCAAAAACAATCCCGTCGACCGGTTCCCTGGCGATCGTTTCGAGATTGGAAAAACGGTCCGCAACGATCTCAAGCCGGCCTTGCGCCTGCTCGACCAATACGGCGCCATGGGCGACGGCGCTCTGATCGCGGTCGATGCCGATGACGCGCGCGCCGGGAGTCTCCAGGATCGCCCGCGCATAGCCGCCGTTGCCGAAAGTCGCATCGATATAGCGGCCGCCACTTTTGACGCCGAGCCAGTGCACGGCGCGGCGGGCGAGCACGGGAATGTGACGGGCCGGTCCGCCAGCGACAGCCACGCTGTCGCTGCCCGCCGTCATTCCCGTGCTCCGAGCGGTTTGTCCGCCGCCGTCGTCTGGGTGCCCAGCGCCGCCTTGAAGGCGCGAACCTTCTCGGTGGCCTCGGCGAGTTCCGCGCGAAAGCGGCCGGGCTCCCAAATCCGAAATTTGTGGCCGAGGCCGACAAACGTGGCCGTATCGGTAATGCCGGCATGCGCCTTCAGCGTCTCGCTCAGCATCACGCGACCCTCGCCGTCGATATTCAGCGTTTCGCTCGTGCCGTAGAGCGAAAGCGAGAACTGCTCGCGCTGTTCCGAATAGGGCGAAAAGCCGGCAATCAGCGCTTCGATCTCCGCCAAGAGCGCATTGCCACCGGCATCGAGGGCCGGCCGGTCGAGCGCCGGATAGCAGTAGAGGCCGCCGAAGCCGTCGCGCGCCAGCACCGCGCGGAATGCGGCCGGCACCGAGACCCTGCCCTTGGCATCCAGGCGGAGCAGGTAATGCGACACAAACCGGTCCATCTTGCCCCTCGACCCGACCAGGTTTCGCCAGTCTTGCCAGCTTAGGTGGGATTAGATGGGCTATCATGGGATAACATGGGCGTCAACGAAAGCGCCCCGTTATGCGGGCAATTTCGCGCGATCTCGATTAGCGAGGCGTAAGCTTAAGGAATGGTTGAGATTGGCGCGGACGTCGGGCCTTCGCCAGCTGGACGATTCACCAAGTCACGCACGCCTTGTCTTGTGTCGGACGCCGGACGCTGGCGCGCGCAGGGCGCGACGGCCCGGCAGCCTGGCAAGCTGTGCACAAGCGTCGAATCGTTTTGTCGACGAAAGATCGGTCACCTAATGTAAGGCCATGTCGCGTAGTCGTTTTGCCCCGGATTCCTGCGTCGTTGCCGAGGTCGATCCGTCGCCCAATCACGGCGAACGTGAAGGCGGCCGGCGGCCGGATATGATCATCCTGCATTACACGGGAATGCGGGATGCGCTGGCTGCGCTTGAACTGTTGAAGGCCCCAGGCAGCAATGTCTCGGCCCATTATTTTGTTTTTGAGGACGGCCGCATCGTACAGATGGTGCCGGAAGGCCGTCGCGCCTGGCATGCGGGAAAATCGTCCTGGGCCGGTGAGACCGACATTAATTCTCGTTCCATCGGCATCGAGATAGCCAATCCCGGCCACGATCACGGCTATCCGCCGTTTCCCAGACGCCAGATCGCGGCTGTCACCGCGCTTTGCCGCAGCATTCAGACCCGCAATACGATTCCGGCAACACGTGTCTTGGCCCATTCCGACGTGGCGCCGGGCCGCAAGCAGGATCCGGGCGAAAAATTTCCCTGGCGCACGCTCTACGATTCCGGCGTCGGCCACTGGGTCAAGCCGGCGCCGATCATGGAATTCGGCCAGACGCTGCGCCCCGGCGATCGCAGCAGTGCAGTGGCGGCCATGCAGAAGCTGCTGCGCGACTATGGCTACGGCATCGAAGTAAACAGCGAATATGATGCGGTGACGCGCGAAGTGGTGACGGCCTTTCAGCGTCATTTCCGTCCCGAGCGGGTCGACGGCATCTTCGATGCGTCGACCCGCGCGACCCTGCAGGAGCTGATCGCAAGCCGGGGCCGGACCAGGACCATCGCGGCACGGGCGCGCACGTCCATGCTGTTGGCGGCGCCCGACCTGGTCGGCTGATTTCGGCCGATTCTTTGAGGGTGATTTAGCTTGTTCGGCGGTAGCCCTTGACGGGAAGGACCCGCGTCCCCATCCCTGTAGTGTCAGTCGGTCGGACGGCCGCTGCGGCGAAACCGAAAGGTTGCCGGAGAGGAAAGTCCGGGCTCCATGGACAAGCGGTGCCGGATAACGTCCGGCGGGTGCGAGCCCAGGGAAAGTGCCACAGAAATCAGACCGCCGTGGCGCGTTGCGTAGTGCCACGGCAAGGGTGAAACGGTGCGGTAAGAGCGCACCGCGCCGGCGGCAACGTCGGCGGCACGGCAAACCCCACCGGGAGCAAGACCGAATAGGGACGGCGCGGAGCTTTGTGCGTAAGCGCGAGGACTTCGGGATCAATGTCCAGATTCAGCCGTCCGGGTAGGTTGCTGGAGGCGCCGGGTAACCGGCGTCCGAGAGGAATGGCCGTCACGCGTGCGGGCAGGTACCAGCACGCCATCCAGAACCCGGCTTACAGACTGGCTGACGTGACTTTTAAGGGCGCCCGGCGGATCCCCGTCGGGCGCCCGCCAAGTTTCTGGTACATTTTTTGACGCGCAAGTCTTTGATGACGGCGTTCTGGCATGCTGTTTGAGTGGCAAAAGCTGCGGATAGAGGGCCAATCTGTCCGGAGAGCTCGATCGTCAATATGAAAATTCTTTGAACTTAATAGATATGGAAATTATATCCCAGAATCCGCACGAAATATTGCCTCGAAAAGGAGAAAATTCTATCTACTCTGATGCCGTTTGGATCATCGCATGACGCGCACGCCCACCGAGATCAAAGCCGCCCGCATGGCGCCGCTGGCGCGGCTGCCCGCTTTTTTTGCTTTGGAGGGCAAACGTGCGGTCGTTGCCGGCGATACCCAGGCGGCTGTCTGGAAGGCGGAATTGCTTTCTGCTGCCGGCGCGTTGGTTGATGTTTTTACGCCGGCCGCGGACGAGGACATGCAGGCCCTGGCCGCGGCGCCGCCGCACGGCCGGATTATCGTCCATGATCGTCATTGGACGGCGGCCGACATCAAGGGCAGCGCGATCGCTGTTGCCGACTGCGCCGACGACGCGGAGGCCGCGGCTTTCGCTGCAGCCGCCCGCGCCGTCGGCGTTCTGGTCAATGTCATCGATCGCCCGGCATTTTGTGATTTCGCTTTCGGCGCGATCGTCAATCGCTCGCCGCTCGTCATCGGCATTTCCACCGACGGCGCCGCGCCGGTTTTCGGCCAGGCGATCCGCTCCAAGATCGAGGCGTTGATTCCGAACGGCTTCGGCCGGTGGGCTGAAGCGGCCCGCAAGTGGCGGCCACGCGTGCAAGCGCTTGCCCTGTCGTTTCGCGGCCGCCGCGGTTTTTGGGAAAAATTCACCGCGCGCGCAGTAGCGGCGCCGGGGCGCGAACCGAGCGACGCCGATCTTAATGCGCTGCTCACGCCGGGCGCCAGCGCTGACGCAGGCTCAGTCGTGCTGGTCGGCGCCGGCCCGGGCGATCCGGAATTGCTGACGCTGCGTGCGGTGCGCGCGCTGCAGTCGGCCGACGTGATCCTGTTCGACGATCTGGTCGCGCCGGATATTCTGGATTTTGCCCGTCGCGAAGCCCGAAAAATGCTGGTCGGCAAGACCGGGCACAAAGTCTCGTGCCGGCAGGACGACATCAATGCGCTGATGATCTCGCTTGCCAAGGCCGGGCGCCGCGTCGTCCGGCTCAAGGGCGGCGACCCGATGATCTTTGGCCGCGCCGATGAAGAGCTTGCGGCCTGCCGCGCGGCCGGCATCGCAGTGGAAGTGGTGCCCGGCATCACCACTGCGCAGGGCGCGGCGAGCCGGCTCCTGGTTTCGCTGACCCGCCGCGGCCAGGCGCGCCGCGTCCAATACATCACTGGGCACGGCCATGACGGGCAATTGCCGAGCGACATCGATTGGCACAGCGTGGCGGATCCCGCAGTAACAACCGTCGTCTATATGCCGATCAGGACTTTGCCTGCGCTTGTTGCGAACGCGCTTGCAAACGGCCTCGACCCGACAACGCCGGCGGTTGCGGTGGAGCGCGCGACGCGTCCTGAGGAGCGCATCGTCGCCGCGATGGTCAAGGACTTACCGGCGCAGCTCGCAGCGGCCGTGCCGACCGGGCCGGTGATCGTCATGATAGGCCGCGTCTTCGCCGATCAAGTTGCGGCCGGCTCAGATGCGCCGATGTCTGATGGGGGAACAGATCAAGCCCTGTCCCCGCTCGCGGACCGGACCAAGCCGTTCAGGGCCGCGCGTTAGGTTGCGAAGGTTCGACCTGTCCACCTATCTAAGCGTCGCATGAATACTTTGACCGTATTGTCGGCGGCATCCTTCTTTGTTGCTTTGGGCCGAAACCGCTTGTCGCCGCCGCTGCTGCAATCCACCCATGCGGCCATCGCTGCGCCGCACAGCTTACCGCACGCTTGGGGGCGGCCATGATCGGCGGCTTCTGGGTCGAGCTCGCTCGCTCCGGTCGGGAATTTTACATTCCGGAGGGCAAGAAGGTTCTCGAAGTTCTTTTCGAGGCCGGCGTGGACGTCGATTATTCCTGCGAGCTCGGCATTTGCGGCACCTGCATCACCCGCGTGATCTCCGGTATTCCGGAGCATCATGATTCCGTGCTCAGCGAGGAAGAGCAGGCGGCCAACGACAAGGTCGCGATCTGCTGCTGCGGCTGCAAGACGGACCGCCTCGTGCTCGATCTCTAGGCGCGTTGCGCTCGGCCGCCTTTGCGCGCAATCCATGCTGCGATAAGCTGGCTGTTGTCGGGAATTGCGGCTCACCTCGACCGCAGTTCGGCATGGCTCGCTGGCTCGCCTTCGGCGATCCTTAAGGACAGCGCATGGGCACGGCCGTCAGGGAACGCGCGGAGACGAAGGAGGGTCTTGCCGAAGGGCAGGATTTGCGATCCTGGATCGCGATGCTGCGCGCCGCCGGCGAATTGCAGGACATTTCCGGCGCCGAGCGCGAGAAGGAAATCGGCGGCATCGTCGATATTTATCAGCGCCGGATCGGCAACAAGGCGGTTCTGTTCGACGACGTTCCGGGCTTTCCGCGCGGCCATCGCATCCTGGCCAATATTCTTACCTCAGTGCGCCGCATCAATCTCACGCTGGGGCTTGCGGCCGACGCAAGCCCCATTGATCTCGTGCGGTATTGGCGCTGCTACATGAAAGAGGCGCGCGCAGTCCCTCCGGTCACGGTGACGCGCGGCCCGCTGCTGCAAAACGTCCATAGCGGCGGCGCTATCGACATCTTCAAAATCCCGGTGCCGCGCTGGCATGAGCATGACGGCGGCTATTACATCGGCACCGGCGACATGGTGATCATGCGCGATCCGGACACCGGCTGGATCAACTACGGCGCCTATCGCGTACAGGCGCAAGGTCCGAACGTCGCGACCGTGATGTGCTCAAAGGGCAAGCACGGCGATCTGATCAAGCGCCGCTATCACGAACGCGGCAAGCCATGTCCCATTGCCGTCGTCTGCGGTATGCATCCGGCTTTGTTCATGATCGCAGGCCTCGAGATTCCTTATGGCCGCAACGAATACGATGCGGCCGGCGGGCTGATCGGCGAGCCGATCGAGGTGATTTCCGGGCCGCGCACCGGCCTGCCGATTCCGGCCCATGCCGAGATCGCCTTCGAAGGATTCATCCACCCCAACGACGTAATGGACGAAGGTCCGCTCGGCGAATGGACCGGCTATTATGCCGGCGGCTTGAAGGAAGAGCCGGTGATCCGCATCGAGACTTTCATGCACCGCGATGATCCAATCCTGCTCGGTGCCATACCCGGTATTCCGCCGGACGATGATTCGTTTTATCGGGGCACCTATCGCGCCGGTGCAGTGTGGAATCAGCTCGAGGCGGCCGGCGTGCCGGAAGTCAAAGGCGTCTGGGCCCATGCCGCCGGCGGCAGCCGACTCTGGCTCACGGTCGCGATTAAGCAGCAATATGCCGGCCACGCCAAGCAGGCCGGTCTCATCGCCTCCCAGTGTCACGCCGGCGCCTATGCCAACCGTTTCGTTGTCGTGGTCGATGACGACATCGATCCTGCCGACATGGACAAAGTGATCTGGGCCATGTGCACGCGGTTCGATCCGCGCGAGGATATGGAAACACTGCGCGGCTGCTGGTCGACCGCGCTCGATCCGATGGCCTATGACGCCAGTGATCCGCGCAATGCGCGCGTGGTCATCGACGCCTGCAAGCCGTTCAAGCGGCGCGACACGTTTCCCCGCGTGGTGCGTGTCAGCGACGAGGTCGAAGCGCAGGTGCGCGCGAAATTTTCTGATGTTCTGCCGCGCTAGAGAATAGATTCCCACATGACCGAAAAGCTCGATATCACGCTCAATATCAACGGCCGCGATTATCCGATCCGGGTCGAGCCGCGCCGCACCTTGGTCGACGCCATTCGCGACGATTGCGGCCAGACCGGCACTCATATCGGCTGCGAGCATGGCGTCTGTGGCACCTGCACGGTCATCGTCGACGACGAAGCGGTGCGCTCCTGCCTGATGTTTGCGGTGCAGGCGGATGGCAAAAAGATCCGCACCGTCGAGGGTCTCGCCAATGGCGACGAGCTGAGCGTGCTGCAGCGCGCTTTCATCGAGAACCACGGCCTGCAATGCGGCTATTGCACGCCGGGCTTCCTGATGCTCGCCACCGATATGCTGGAAAAGAACCCGGATATCGGCGACGAGGACATGATCGAAGTGCTCGCCTCTAATCTCTGCCGCTGCACCGGCTATCAAAACATCATTAAGGCGGTGCGCGCCGCACGCGACGAGTTGCGCGGCAAGATCACCGCGCCGGCAGAGTGAGCACCGGCGAGCGCGGCCCGGAAGCTATCTCCTCGGCTGCTCGCCCGCCTTTCTGCATATGCGCTGCGTGGCGATGATCGAGAAATGCCGCGCGCCATCAGAAAGCCGACTACGCGGCGACTCCGGGCGACGACTGCCAAGCTCGCCGCGCAGCCGGGTTCGTTTCGTTTGCCTTGGTACCTCGGCGAGGATCATCGTGATGCTCGCCTCGTGGGTAAGGCGAGGCGTGGAAACAAAATCTGTGCTCCTAGCATGCACCCAGAACCCGCGATGCAGCGACCCCATGACACAAACTCCGTGATGCTGTTAATGTTTCAAGCACGTTTGCCGCGAACCAAAGCAATAGAGACCAGCAGTGGGAGCAGTACCGTCCAAGTGGAATCGCGAGGCCGATATTGTGGTGATCGGCTCCGGCGCGGCCGGCATGCCGGCCGCCATCGTGGCGCGCGAAGCCGGCGCGTCGGTGATCCTGGTTGAAGCCGAGCCGCATATTGGCGGCCATGCCATCACTTCGGGCGGCAATCTGCCGCTCGGTGGTGGCACCAGCTATCAAAAGAAATACGGCATCGTCGATTCGCCCGATTTGTTCTTCCAGGATTTGACCGATTGGTCGGTCGTCGAAACCAATGGCTTTCCACCCTACCGCTACAATGATCGCGAGATCATTCGCGCGTTTGCCGACAACAGCGTCGCCGCGTTCGAGTTTCTGCTCGCGCACGGCGTGAAGGTCATCGATCGGCCCCCCAACAGCATCGGACACGAGATCGGCGTCTCCGCGCTGCGCACGATGCAAATCGATGTCGGCGACTGGCCGATGGTCCATACTGGCAAACCGGCCGATCCGCTCGATCCGGAAGTCAGGGCCGGCGCCGGTCTGATGCGGCCGCTCCATGCCGCGGCGCTCAAAGCCGGCGTCGACATCCTGCTCGAGCACCGCATGACCGCAATCCACCGCGAGACGGCAAGGTCCGGCCGCGTCGTCGGCATCGCCGTCGACCACCGCGGCACGGCCCTCGATATCCGGGCGCGCAAGGCTGTAATCATCGCTACCGGCGGCTCGACCGGAAACGTCAATTTCCGCCGCATGTTCGATCCGCGGTTAACCGAGGAATATTGCGGCCTTGCCGGCATGCCCTGGTCGGACCAGGACGCGAGCGGCGAGATCGCCGCCATGGCGATCGGCGCTTCGTTGTGGGGCCTGTTCAACTATACCGGCGAGTTCGGCTCAGCCATCACCAAGCCGGGTGCGATCGGCTGCCGATACGGCTATGTGAATGTGCGCTGGTATCCGGGCAGCGAGGTGTTCGACAAGGCGGGCGCGATCGGGCTGAAAGTCAAGGATTGGCAGAACGTCATCCTGGTCAACATGCTGGGCAAACGCTTCTATGACGAGACCGGCGATCACTTCACTTACAACACTTACCAGAGCACCAACCCCTACGAGCCGCACAGCTATCTCAACGCCAAGAACGCCAAATATAGTCCAAACAATTTCATCAATGCCGCGCTGGCCGGGATCGGCGACGGCCATAACGGCGGCGGCCCGATCTGGGCGATTTTCGATTCCGATGCTGTAGCGCGCGAAAAGTGGAATCCGGCTCCGCCGCATGTCGATTTGGATGCGGGCTTTTTCTTCAGCGCCGGCAGCATCGAAGAGCTCGCCGCGAAAATCGAAATGAAATATCAGCGCGTGCCCATGCCGCCGCAAAATCTCATCGACACGGTGGCGCGCTATAATTCATTTGTGGACATCGGCAAGGATGTCGATTTCGGCAAACCACGGCCGCTCTTCAAGCTCGAAAGGCCGCCGTTCTATGCCGCCTGGGCGACGCCGGTCATTCATGACACGCGCGCCGGCTTGCGCATCAATGCGCGCTGTCAGGTCGTCGATATGAACGGCGACGTCATTCCCGGTCTGTATTGCAGCGGCGAATCGGCAGGCGGCTTTTCCATGCATGGCCTGCCGCGCGCGATCTGCCAGGGCTTTATCGCCGGCAAGCATGCCGCAGCGGAGCAAAGCAACGTCTGAATGCTTTGCGCAAGAGCCGCCAAGACGCGGATCAGACTTCGGCGAATTTGCTGCGCCCAATGGCGGCGGCGCGCGGCGCCGCGCGGATCATGAGAAATTTGCCTGACGTCCGTTTGCTGATCGTCCAACGCCCTTCGATCTCGGTACCGTCGCTGCTTACCGCGCCTTCGTAGTGGACCGGATTGCGATGGTAGCGGTCCGGCTGGTCGTAGGTCTTGGTGAAAGTGACGGTGCCGCCGTGATTGGCACCGATGAGGCTCGCATAGAGCGTGGCGCCGGCGCGGGCGTCCGGCTCATGGGTGATGCCGGTGAGCGAACCGCCGCCATCGATCAGCGTTGCAACAAACGATGTCGATGTGCCGTCGCGATAAGTGTAGAGGCCGTTCCAAATGCCGGTCAGATTTTGCGAACTGGTCTGAACCGACATTTGTTCCCCTTGGCGTCCGCCTACACCGTGGTCTGCGCCATGCCGCGTTCGGCGTGTAACGCCTGTTTGGCGCCGTCTGTGAACGCAACGTCCGGCGGCAGCACGATCGAGCAGGAGCGCACTTTGTGGTGCGCCGGATCGACGCCCGGCGGCGTGACACCTTTCTCGATCAGGGCCTTGGCAGCGCGCATCAGGCGATGCCGCGCCATGATGATGCCGTTGTCGGTCGAAACCAGGTTTTCCTTGGTGCGATCGCAGACCGGTCCCATGCTCTCCTGCAGTGAGGCATCCTGCATGGCGAAGCCGGCAACCCCGCTGAAGGTCTTGCCGGCCTTCTGTGCGGCGCGGTCGATCAAATAGTCATTGTCTTTGTTGGCGAGCGGCCGGAAATTGCTGTCGACTTTGCAGTGCACGCCGGCGCCATTCTTCATGGCCTCGACCTCGGCCTTGGTCAGCGCCCGCACCGGGTGGAAGTCATACGACCAGGCCCAGCAATTCTCGTCGTCGATCGGCACCCAGAAATGGCCGTGGATCGGATGGTCGCCGCGCGGCGGGATCATGGTGAAGCACGGCATCACCCAGGGCGTGATGCGCCAGTAATACTTGCCGTTCTCGGCATTGCGCCGCGCGCCGATGAACAGGCCGCCGGGCTGTTCGACGACTTCGAAATGCGGCTGCATGTCGCTGAGATTGTATTGATTGCCCTTGGCGCCCTTGAACAGCGGATCGGATCCGAGATCGCCGCGATGCAGGAACGACACGTGGCTCGAATCGATGCCGCCTTCCATCGCTTGCAGCCAATTGCATTCCTGCCGCCGCTTGGATGTGTAGCTCTGCTCCGGCGGCACCAAGGCAAATTCCCATTGCGGCAGCGGCGGTTTCTTCTCTGGCGGGCCCATATAGGTCCACAGCACCGCGCCGATCTTCACCAGCGGATAGGACGTGAGCTTGATCTTCTTGCAGAAGCCGCTCTCGACCGGTTCCGAAGGCACTTCGATGCACTGGCCGGTCACATCATATTTCCAGCCGTGATAGGGGCAGCGCAGCCCGCCCTCCTCGTTGCGGCCGAACCACAGCGAGACCCCGCGATGGGCGCAGAATTCATCCATCAAACCATAACGACCGTCCGAGTCGCGGAACGCGATCAGCCGCTCCGAGAGGAGTTTCACCCGCACCGGCGGGCAATCGTTTTCCGCCAGCTCCTCCGCAAGCAGGGCCGGCAGCCAATAGGCACGAAACATTTGCCCCATCGGGGTGCCGGGGCCGGTCTGGGTGAGAAGCTCGTTTTGTTCTTTTCTGAGCATGGTTGTGTCCGTAACCGGTTGTTCCTGCACAGTAAGATTTCGCCCTTGCCCGAGCAAGCCTCGCCACGCGCGCGGCGCGCATAACGGGCGTTGTTTCTTCATGCTAAACGGGAGAAACAGCCGTGCAACGCGGTTGCCCTGTAAACACAATTAAGCTAAGTCCCCGGCGATAAATCTCCGTTTACGCTTGCGGCGATTGACCGCCCGCCAGCGGGACGAAGGTCTTCGGACCAAGTTCCTGTGGAGCCGGGCGCGGCTCCATCCTCAGGAATTTGCAATCCGCGCGAAGGGACGAATTGCGGAGAAATGGGATGGCCGACCACGGTGAGATCGAATACGCGACCGCAACCGGCAACGATTATGCCGCGCACGAGGAGACCTATAGAAATTTCGTCACCTTGGTGAAAGTCAGCATTGCGGTGGTCGCGGCGATCGTCATTCTGATGGCGATCTTTCTGACCTAAGTCAAAGCTCCCCACCACCGACATCGGACTGATTGCCGGCGATCGGCCGTCGGAGGATTTATGAAAATCGCGGTTCCTGCCGAAATAGATCCGAATGAGCCGCGCGTCGCTGCGACCCCGGACACAGTCAAGAAGATGATCGCGCTTGGCGCGGCGGTCGCGGTCGAGCCGGGTGCGGGGACCAAGTCGGGCATCCTGGATGCCGATTATGCGGCGGCCGGCGCCAGCATCACTGCCGACGCGCTCAGCGGCGCCGACATCGTACTGCAGGTGCGGCGGCCGCAGGTGGCCGAGTTGGCGCGCCTGAAGAAAGGCGCGATCGTCATCGCCATCATGGATCCTTATGGCAATGACGACGCGCTACGCGCGATGGCTCAGGCCGGCATCGCCGCCTTTGCCATGGAATTGCTTCCGCGTATTACCCGGGCGCAGGCGATGGACGTGCTCTCGAGCCAAGCCAATCTCGCCGGTTATCGTGCGGTGATTGACGCCGCGGCCGAGTTCGGTCGCGCCCTGCCGATGATGATGACGGCGGCCGGCACGGTACCCGCCACCAAGGTCTTCGTGATGGGCGCGGGCGTCGCGGGCCTGCAGGCGGTCGCGACGGCGCGCCGCCTCGGCGCAGTTGTTACGGCGACTGACGTGCGGCCCGCCGCTAAAGAGCAGGTCGAGAGCCTCGGCGCGAAATTCATCGCGGTCGAAGACGAGGAATTCAAATCCGCCGAGACCGCGGGCGGCTATGCCAAAGAGATGTCAAGAGAGTATCAGGCCAAGCAGGCCGCGCTCGTCGCCGAACACATCAAGAAGCAGGATATCGTCATCACCACGGCGCTCATTCCAGGCCGGCCGGCGCCGCGGCTGATCTCTAAAGACATGGTCGCTTCGATGCGGCCAGGATCGGTGATCGTCGACCTCGCGGTAGAACGCGGCGGCAATGTCGAGGGTGTGCGGCCAGACGCCGTGGCCGACGTCAATGGCGTGAAAATTGTCGGCTATCGCAACGTGCCGGGGCGGCTGGCAGCGACAGCCTCCAGCCTGTATGCCAAGAACCTTTACGCTTTCCTGGAAATTCTTATCGATAAGAAGGCCAAGGCCATCGCAGTGAACTTCGACGACGACATCATCAAAGCCACAGCGCTCACGCGCGACGGGGCGGTGGTCCATCCGAATTTCAAGCCGAAAACCGCGGCCTGAGGTTATGACACCAATATCCCAGCCATCGACATCGTCGTTGCCGAGCTTGACCCGGCAAACCATGCGGCGGCGCGGCTTGTAACTGCGATTCAGCGTGGCTGCGCGGGTCATGCCGCGCATGACGATTGGGAGATTCAAGACGATGATAACACTGTCCATCCTCGGCCAACTCGATCTTCTCGCCAACACGCATGCAGCCGTGCCGGTTGCCGCCAGCGAGGCGGTCAATCCATTCGTGTTCCGGCTGTCGATTTTCGTGCTCGCCGTCTTTGTCGGCTACTACGTGGTCTGGTCGGTGACCCCGGCGCTGCATACGCCGTTGATGTCGGTGACCAACGCAATCTCATCGGTCATCGTTGTCGGCGCGCTGCTCGCGGTCGGCGTCGCGCTTGCCGCAGACGATGCCGGCCCGATCTGGGCGCGCGCGCTCGGCTTTGTCGCGCTCACTTTCGCTTCAGTGAATATTTTTGGCGGCTTCCTGGTGACCAAGCGCATGCTCGCCATGTTTCAGCGCCGGCAGAAGTAACGAGGTGAGCTGATGAGCGCCGATCTTGCCGCGCTGTGTTATCTGATCGCGGGCGTGCTGTTCATTCTGGCCCTGCGCGGTCTGTCCAATCCGGAGACCAGCCGGCGCGGCAATGTGTTCGGCATGACCGGCATGGCGATCGCCATCGCCACCACGCTGGCGGCGCATCCGCCGGCGAGTGCCGCAGCATGGGGCCTTGTCGTCGTCGGCATGGCTGCCGGCGGCAGCATCGGCGCGGTGATCGCGCGCCGCGTGCCGATGACCGCCATGCCGGAACTGGTCGCCGCCTTCCACTCGCTGGTCGGCATGGCGGCGGTGCTGGTCGCGGCCGGCGCGCTCTACGCGCCTTCGGCGTTCGGCATCGGCTGGGAAGGCGCGATCCACGGCCAGAGTCTGATTGAAATGTCGCTCGGCGTCGCGATAGGCGCCATTACATTCACCGGTTCGGTGATCGCATTCTTAAAACTGTCCGGCCGCATGAGCGGCAAGCCGATCATCTTGCCGGCGCGTCACCTCGTCAATATCGGGCTCGGCGCGGCTCTGCTGGCGCTGATCGTATGGTTCTTCGAGGCGCAGCAGCACGCCGCCTTCTGGCTGATCGCGGCGATCTCGTTCCTGCTTGGCGTCCTGATCATCATTCCGATCGGCGGCGCCGACATGCCGGTGGTCATTTCGATGCTGAACTCGTATTCCGGCTGGGCCGCGGCCGGCATCGGCTTCACGCTGGAAAACACCGCGCTGATCATCACCGGCGCGCTGGTCGGCTCCTCGGGCGCCATCCTGTCCTACATCATGTGCAAAGGCATGAACCGCTCGTTCGTCTCGGTGATCCTCGGCGGTTTCGGCGGCGAAGTGGCGGGGCCGGCGGGCGCCGCCGGTGAGCGGCCGGTCAAGGTCGGCTCGGCCGAGGATGCCGCTTTCATTCTCAAGAACGCCGGCAAAGTCATCATCGTGCCGGGCTACGGCATGGCGGTGGCACAGGCGCAGCATGCGCTGCGCGAAATGGCCGACAAGCTCAAGGCCGAAGGCGTCGCAGTCAAATATGCCATTCATCCGGTCGCCGGCCGCATGCCGGGACACATGAATGTGCTGCTTGCCGAGGCCAATGTGCCCTACGACGAGGTGTTCGAGCTCGAAGACATCAATTCGGAATTCGCCCAGGCCGACGTCGCCTATGTGATCGGCGCCAACGACGTGACCAATCCGGCGGCCGAAGAGGACCCGAAGTCGCCGATCTACGGGATGCCGGTGCTCCAGGTGTGGAAGGCCGGCACCGTCATGTTCAATAAGCGCTCGCTGGCCTCCGGCTATGCCGGCATCGACAATCCGCTGTTCTATCGCGACAACACCATGATGCTGCTTGGCGATGCCAAGAAAATGACGGAAGAGATCGTCAAGGCGGTGTAGAACAAATTTTGGATTGGAGCATGGTCTCTCCGAAAGCCCGTATCCACTTTTCGGGACCATGCCCGCCGATGAGCGACGGTAGTTCAAACAAGCCTTCCGAACCGATCCGGGCGCGGCCCTGGCGGAGGCCGCCATCACCGCCGTCGCGTCCCGGCTCTTATCGCCTCGCAGTGCGGCTTATCGGCATCCCGGCCGCCGCGGTTGCCGGCGTGCTGGTCTATTCCGGTTTACGCGATCATTTCGTGCTGCCGGCATGCGATTCCGATCGCGCCAAGCACACGCTCTCCGACCTGCTCAAACAGCTCAAGTTCGAGCCCGTGCGCTACGAGCCGATCAAGGCGGTGTCGAGCAGCAAGGACCAGGTCGTCTGCAATGCGGCGCTGCCGCTGCCCGACGGCGCCACGGTCACTGTGGACTACACGTTCTATTGGCAAGGCGGCGCGGTCCGGATGAAGTACTCGGTTGCGCGGCGTGCGGCCGCCTCAAAATCGTCGCCCTGAGGCGCGGACCGGTTGGCATGGCCGCAATCCGGAATGACGCGAGAAAGGCTTTGATGAATCTCAGGCAGGCCTGCCATAACCGCCCGCGGTTGGCGTCTGGATGATGATCGCGTCGCCGGCATCGATGATGGTCTCGTCACAGCCTTGCAGCTTTTCCATGCGGCCATCCTTGCGCCGGACCCAGTTCTCGCCGACTTGGCCATCGTGGCCGCCGGCGAGCCCGAACGGCGGAACGCGCCGGTGACCTGAAAGGATGGTGCATTCCATCTTTTCCAGGAAGCGAATGGTGCGGCGGATGCCGTCGCCGGCATTCCACCTGCCGCGTCCGCCCGAGCCTTTGCGAATGTGAAAATCCTCGAGCAGAACCGGATAACGAAACTCCAGAATTTCCGGATCGGTGAGACGCGTGTTGGTCATGTGCGTGTGCACGGCGTCGGTGCCGGGAAAGCCGGGGCCTGCCGGCGAGCCGGAGCAGATCGTCTCGTAATATTGATAGCGTTCATTGCCGAAATTGAGATTGTTCATGGTGCCCTGCGCCGCGGCCATGGCGCCGAGCGCGCCGAACAGGCAATTGGTCACCTCCTGCGAAGTCTCCACGTTGCCGGCAACCACGGCCGCCGGAAATTCCGGTGACAGCAGCGATCGCTTCGGGATGATGATGCGGATCGGTCGCAGGCAGCCGGCATTCATCGGGATTTCGTCGTCGACCATGACGCGGAAGACGTAAAGTACCGCGGCGCGCGTCACCGGCTCCGGCGCATTGAAATTCGACGCCTGCTGCGGGCTGGTACCGGTGAAATCGACGGTCGCTTCGCGCTTTCGTTTGTCGACCGAAATGCGCACTTTGATGATATTGCCCTGATCGGTCTCGATGGCGAAGGCGCTGTCGTGCAGGCGATCGATCACCCGGCGCACGCTCTCCGCGGCATTGTCCTGCACATGGCGCATATAGGCACGCACGACCGGCAGCGTGAAATAGCGTACCATCTTGCGCAATTCGTGCACGCCCCTCTCGTTGGCGGCCATCTGCGCCTTGATGTCGTTGACGTTCTGCAGCGGATTGCGCGCCGGATATCTATTATCGGTCAGCGCCGCATAAAGTTCCTTCTCGCGAAAGCGACCGCGATCGACCAGCTTGAAATTGTCGAACAGGATGCCTTCCTGCTCGATCGAGGTCGCATTCGGCGACATCGAGCCGGGCGAGATGCCGCCGACATCGGCGTGATGACCGCGCGACGCGACCCAGAACAGAATCGTCTTGCCCTGGAAGACCGGCGTGCAGATCGTGATATCGGGCAGATGCGTGCCGCCGTTATAGGGCGCGTTGATCGCATAGACGTCGCCCGGGCGGATCTTGCCCTTGTTCTCGCGGATAATGGTCTCGACCGCACGGTCCATCGAGCCGAGATGTACCGGCATGTGCGGCGCGTTAGCGACCAGCGAGCCGTCGCCGTCAAACACCGCGCAGGAGAAGTCGAGCCGCTCCTTGATGTTGACCGAATAGGCGGTGTTCTGCAGCGCCACGCCCATCTGCTCGGCGATCGACATGAACAGATTGTTGAACACTTCGAGCATCACCGGATCGGCATGCGTGCCGATGGCCTTGGCGCGCGCAAGTTTCTGCACGCGCTTGAGCACCAGGTGGTTTTTCGCCGTGACTTCCGCCTGCCAGCCATGCTCGACGACCACGGTCTGATGCGGCTCGATGATGATGGCCGGGCCTTTGATCTTATGGCCGGGCGAGAGCGTCGCGCGGGTATAGACCTGTGCATCGTGCCATTTGCCCGCAGAAAAAAAACGGGTGCGCCGCGCCGGTTTGGGCAGTCGTGTTCGTGTCGTCTTGCGCGCGCGTTCGCCAAAGGTGGCGCCGCCGCCCACCGCTTCCACCGAGACGGCCTCGATCACCAGTGTCTTGCTGCGGTCGATGAAGCCGAAGCGCGCTTTGTGCGCGCGCTCGAAGGCGGATTTCATCTTTGTCGGCGAAGCGAGCTTCATGCTGCGCGCGGCCGACATGCCTGCATCGACGATCAGCGGCGTGTCTGTCCCGGCATAGCGGATATGCGCGCGCACATGCAGCTTGATCTTTTTCGGCTCGACGCCCTGGCCGGCGACTTCGCCGATTGCATCGCGCCCGAGTCGGCGCGCGGTCTTTTCCAGTACCGCACGGGCCGTAGCGCCGAACGGCTCCTCGATCGCCTGCTGGCGCACGCTGCGAATATCGGCAAGGCCCATGCCGTAAGCCGACAGCAGCGACGACAGTGGATGAATGAGCACGCTGGTCATGCCAAGCGCGTCGGCCACCAGGCACGCGTGCTGGCCGCCGGCGCCGCCAAAGCAATTGAGCGCATAGCGCGTCACGTCATAGCCGCGCTGCACGGAGATTTTCTTGATTGCATTCGCCATGTTCTCGACGGCAATCTTGATGAAGCCGTCGGCAACTTCTTCCGCCGTTCGGCCATCGCCGATCTCGTTGGCGAGCGCGGCGAAGGCCTCGCGCACCGCCTCGGCATCGAGCGGCCGATCCTGGCGCGGGCCAAAGATTTTTGGAAAGAAATCCGGAATGAGCTTGCCGACCATGACATTGGCATCGGTCACGGCGAGCGGCCCGCCGCGGCGATAGCACTTTGGGCCCGGATTGGCGCCGGCCGAATCCGGACCGACGCGGAACCGCGCGCCGTCAAAATGCAAAACCGAGCCGCCGCCGGCCGCCACCGTGTGAATGAGCATCATCGGCGCGCGCATCCGCACGCCGGCGACTTCGGTTTCGAAGGCACGCTCATATTCACCGGCGAAATGCGACACGTCGGTCGAGGTGCCGCCCATGTCGAAGCCGATCAGGCGCGTGAAGCCGGCCGAACGCCCCGTCTCGGCCATGCCGACAACGCCGGCGGCGGGCCCCGAGAGGATCGCATCCTTGCCGCGAAACAGCTCCGCCGCTGTAAGCCCGCCGGACGACATCATAAACATGAGACGCGTGCGCTTTTCTTCACCTTCCGCCATGGCGGAGGGCGGATTCAGCTCACTCGCCACCTGGGCCACGTAGCGGCGCAAGATCGGCGAAAGATAACTGTCCACCACGGTGGTGTCGCCGCGCCCGACCAGCTTGATGAGCGGCGAGACTTCGTGGCTCGCCGACACTTGCGGGAAGCCGAGCTCGCGCGCCAGCGCGACAATGCGCTGTTCATGCTCACTGTAGCGATAGGCGTGCATCAGCACGATGGCGACAGCATTGATGCCGTCAGCCTTGGCCCGTTCAAGCTCGGCGCGCACACCGGAGAGGTCGAGTTCGCGCTCGACCGTGCCGTCGGCGCGCACGCGCTCATCCACCTCGGCGACTCGCTCATAGAGCATTTCCGGCTTGATAATGTGCTTGGCGAAAATCTTCGGGCGCGCCTGATAGCCGATACGCAGCGCGTCACGAAAGCCCTTGGTGATCAGGAGCAGCGTGCGCTCGCCCTTGCGCTCCAACAGCGCATTGGTGGCGACCGTCGTGCCCATCTTCACCGCGCCGATCCGCTCGCTCGGAATCGGTTCACCGGCTTTGAGCCCGAGCAGGCGGCGGATGCCGTGCACGGCAGCGTCGCGATACGCTTCGGGATTTTCCGACAGCAGCTTATGCGTGACCAGCGCGCCATCCGGACGCCGGCCGATCACGTCGGTGAAGGTGCCGCCACGATCGATCCAAAATTCCCAAAGGCTCGGCGCGTCAGGCACGGATCATCTCCTTTCATCAGCGCAGCGGCGGCAAGAAAATCACATAGCGGCATTTGGTCCAATGGCGAATTTCGATAGAGCACGACGGCGAGCGCCACGCAAATTCCCGACCGGGGCAATCTACCGTTTTCCGACCCGCGCGCGGCGCAGGGCGGGGCGTTGCCCATAATTTCCGGCGTAGCGTGCGGCGCTCAACCCGCTGTTTGCCGGCATGCTGAGCGCACGGCTGCCCGGCCAATCGATCGGTATATTTGCGGCCGGCGCCTATGGTATTCTCATTGTTGCCCGCGCTGCTTTTGCCGCAGACAAAAAGGGCGTGTGCCGACGGCAGGCTGATCGGGCAACGGTTCGGCGCGACACAGGGAGGCCAAGGTGCACAAGATCGCGATTTCCGCCGCGGCGGTCGACCGCATGACCAAGCGGACCGGCAAGCTGCATCCCTTCGATGTGATGGATCCGCGCAAAACCGCGCTGATCGTCATTGACATGCAGAATTACTTCTGCAAGGCGGGCCAGCAGGGCGAAGTGCCGAAATCCCGCGACATCGTGCCGAATATCAACCGGCTTGCGGCCGACCTCCGACGCCGCGGCGGGCTGGTCGTTTGGGTCCGCAACGGCACCCGCGATACACGCGACAGCTGGTCCAATTATCACGAGTTCCTGCACACGCCGGAGCGCCGCGAGAGTCGCTACGCCGCCATGGATGTCGATGCCGACGGCTATGAATATTGGCACCTCAACGACATCCGCCCGGAAGATGCGCAGATCACCAAGACGCGCTACAGCGCCTTTATCCAGGGCTCGTCCACCATCGAGCGCCTGCTGCGTGACCGTGGCATCGACACGCTGCTGATCGCCGGCACCGCCACAAATGTCTGTTGCGAAAGCTCGGCGCGCGACGCCATGATGCTCAACTTCAAGGTCATCATGGTCTCCGATGCGCTCGCCACCCATAACGACGAGGAGCACAACGCCTCGCTGTCGATCTTCTACGGCCTGTTTGGCGACGTGCAGACGGTCGACGAAGCAGTTGCGTCGCTCGAGCGGGGAGATACTTCGCGCGCGGCAGCCTAAAACCGTCATTGCGCGGCCGAGCGCGGCGAGGAGCCGGTATCCATAACCCCCGTCTTGGCAGTTTGGGCATGGGCAATGAAAACTTCGGCATTGTCCGGGATTATGGAATCTGAGTTGGCGCCTTCGGCGCGCCCAGGCAGGACGCTCAGACTTTCAAATCAGCGGGCGTCGGGATGAACTTCTCCATCTTCGGCACGGCGCCGTTCTTGCGCATTTCTTCGAGCCAGATGCGATGGATGCGCGGATCCTGATCCTCGTATTCGATCTGATCGCCGCCTTCCTTGACGCTCTTTGACACCGCCGGCTTGTCCTCGCCGCCCGCGCCTAGCAGCGAAATGCGCTGCGCCTGTGTCGTCGGATAGCGCAGGCCGCCGACGGCGGTCGCGAGATAGCGCGCCGGCTGCGGCCCGGTATTGAAATGCTGATGGAACTGCCGATCGGCCGGCACCAGCACCATGCCATGCTTCCAGTCGATGCGGCGGAAATCCCGCTCGCGCTCATACCAGAGCAGCGAGAAGCCTTGACCCATCACGCACATCACGTGAAAGCTCGGGCCGTGGCGATGCGCCTTCTTGTAGGTGCCGACCGGCATTTCGGAAATATGCGCGTGCATGGTGCCGTCGGCCAGCACGAACATGATGTTGGTGCCGCCGGCGCCGCGATCGCCCCAACTCTTGAGCTCGATCGCGGTCAAATCGGGAACGAAATTCGTCGCCCACATGTGATTGCCAGGCCGCACAGTGATGAGGTCGCCATCGCCGGAAAAATATTCGCGCCTTCCGGCGCGCCCGGAAAAATCGAAAGTGCAGCCGAAGACGAAGGTCTCGTTGTGGAACAAGTTGAGCACCATCGGCAGATTGGTGGTGGAGACAAGGAGCGCGCGCTCGGTGCCGCTGCCGTTGAAGTGACGGTGCTTGGCATTAAGCGGGATGGCGAAGAGGCTCCTGTCGCCCCATTCAAAGCTGCGCCGGGCGCCATCGGCAAATTCGAGCTGGGTCGAACCGTGGCCTTCGAGAACGTAGATGACCTCTTCATAGAGATGCTGCTGCGGCAAGCTCGACTTGCCGGGCGCGATATCGAGCACGAACATATTGGCGAAGTCGCCGCGGCCTTTGAGATGCACCGCCGCGCCCCCGACGCCATAGCGCGGCCATGGCGCGGTATCGACACCGAACAGATCGACGCCAAAATCTTCCGTAACGGGAATGCCCTCGCCCTTGAGCCAGTCGAGATAGGGATCGATGCCGTAGCGCGCCGTTTGCTCTTGTTGCGGGGTTTCGCTGATATTCATCGTTTTCCTCCGGCAGATCGTTGTTGGACGCGCTTATAGCCCCAAGTCGTGTCATGCAAACAGCAGTGACTTGATCACTACCGGCACGACGCCGGGCGGCGCGATCAATTCGCCGACATCGACGTAATCGAGTTCGTGCAGATCCACACCGTCGACAGCGATGATCTTACCAGGCCAATGCAGTTCGCGATGCAAGAGCCGACCGAAGATCCTGCCGATGTCGCCGTCAATCATTACGAGCAGAAGATTTATCCGAGCGCTAAGCGGCATCAGCGCCGCCAGGATGATCTCGCCGGCAGCTTTCAGTCGCGCATGTTCGGGATCGCCGTGCCACGAGAAGGCAATCGCGACATTTCCGTTGCGATCGAGATCGACTTCTTCGATCCCGGATCGAATGGCGGCGATCATGGCCTGCCGATCGATGTCGCCGAAATCGGACAGTTTGACCTGGATCACCGGCGCGTTGTGCACCGGCAGCACGTAGGGATCGGGCAGATACATGGTCTTGCCGCTGACCTGGACCGTGAATTGCGAGGCGCCGATCACGGTCGCCCGGATGCGCTGGCCCGGATCGATCAGCAGCGGAGCAGCGCGGCGGCTCAGCACGCCGGCAAGCTCTTGCGCCAGCAATTTGGCAATATCGCCGAATTCGCACACCTCATGGCCGAACATGTATTCGGCGACGCCGCCGGAAAGGGTGATCGCCGAAGGCGGTGGTCCGCCGCCGCTCAATCGTTCTGTCAGCAGCAGCGATTGCCCGAGCCGATCCAGCGGCGCTCCGAGGATCATGTCGGCAGCGACGGCGGCCAGACGCCGCGCGATACGGCGACGCACCGTTTCGTCGGCCAAAGCTTGCGATGACAGCTCGATCTGCAAATCATCCGCGACCAGCCGTGCCGACTGATCGATCCGGCTCCACGTGCCGCCTCCGTCCATGGCGACAAGGCGGCCGCCAACCGCGAATGCGGAAAGGCCGATGATGCTGCCGCGATCGATCAGCGCCAGCTTGGTCGTGCCGCCGCCGATATCGGCGTGGAGCAAGCAGCAGTCGCGCGCCCTGGCCAGCGCGACTGCGCCCGACCCGTGCGCCGCCAGCCGGCATTCGAGCTTGTGGCCGGCAGCAGCGCAGACGAATTTGCCCGCCTCCGCCGCAAAGAGCTCGTTGATGGCACGGGCATTTTTGCGCTTGATCGCTTCGCCGGTGAGAACAACGGCGCCGCTGTCAATGTCGCTTTGGGTGAACCCTGCCTTGCGATAGCAGCAGGCGATGAATTCGCTGAGCCCCCGTGCATCGATCGTGCCGTCCGGCAGAAACGGTGTCAGAAGGATCGGCGAGCGCCACGCGATCTCGCGGCCGACCACCACGAAGCGGCTGGACAGTCCCTGGACCTGTCGCTGCAGCGCGACCCTGGCGAACAGCAGGTGCGAGGTCGAGCTGCCGACATCGATGCCGACTGTGTTGAAGGCGACATTGTCCTGGTCCCAGATCGTGCGTGCGACGGCGCGCCGCTCGGCTGCAGTCTCAATGTGCTCGTGGGTAAAATCGGTCTCGTGCATCAGCGCCTGCGCCTGTTATGCGCCGATTATGTCCCATCATCCGGCATGCGGAGCACTACTTCGAATCGCGTTCCAATATGCCGGCAATCGTCTTGATCTCGTTGCGGGCATAGACCGGAAGGCCGGCGCTGATCGAGTTGCCGGAATTGAAGGACGATTGGCCCATCAGCACCTGCGCGGGTACCAGATTGCGCAGCACCGGCACGGTCTCGAAGCCGCGTTTCTCGTCGAGCACGCTGGCCTTGATCCCGAGCGCCATGAAGGCAGTCACGACGGTCTTGTTGCTGTCGTCCGGGTCGTTCTGAAATACCGCAAAGAATTTGCCGAATTTCATGATCTGATTGACATAGAACAAATCCTGTTCGAGCGCGCCGACGACCGAGGCATCGAGCCCGGTCAGTTGCTGCACGGCGCCCTGATCGAGATCCGCAGGCGCAAGCGCCGAGAGCTCGCTCTGGAAATCGATGTGATCGGCGACCTTCTTGCCGCCGTCGCGCAGCTTGTTGACCAGCATGATGCCGATCGGGATCTTGCCCTCGAGCTTGTAGCTCGATGCAATGCAGATCAATATCGTGCGGCCGGTGCACCATTTGCGATCCGGGTTGTCGTTGCCGGTGCCGGCTTCGTCATTGAACGGCCCAATAGCGGCCGGCGCGAGCGGCTTGTGCGTGATCGAAGGGTCGATCTTTTGCAAGAACGCCAGCGTGACATAGCGCGACAGATCGATTGCGCCGGGCGCCTTGTCGAGGAAAAAGCGCGCCTGCGCAACATACATGTAGAGCTTTTCGAGCACCTGCGCGGTACTGCCGTTGACGAGCTTGCCGACGGTCGGCTCCGCATAGGTCGGAAACAGGGCCAGAAATTTTTTCTCAGTCGGGTGTTTGTCGGCCCAATCGTCGAAATGAAACAGCGCGGTTTCGCTGTCGACCGCGGCTGAGCCGGTATGGTCGCTGAACACGATCGTACCGGACTTGAGCAGCGCGACGTCGATTTTGCGCAGGTCAGCCACATCCTGGATGGTGAAGTTCTGCGCCGAAGCTACCGAGACAGGGCCAAGCAAGGCGAGGAGCACGATGGCATGCCGCGTCCACATTCACGATTCTCTCATCCGGCGATTTTGGAGAAATGGATCAGTTGGCGCGTCCGCCCAAGAAGTAGTTTTGGCTGCGCGGCTGCGGGTTGTCGCTCCAATTCCACGGCTGAAACAGGCCGCGCGGCTGCGGTTGGGGCGGTGGAGGCGGCGGCGCGCGCCAGCTCTGGTTCGGATAATAGGAGCGCCCGATCCATTGGCCGCTGCGATTGCCCCACCAATCATTGCGCCAGGGGCTGCCACCAAAGAACCAGCCGCCCTGGTCGTTATCGCCGTACTGCCCCTGATTGCCATAGGCATAGGCGTCGTCACGCGACACCAGCTGATATTGCGTATCCTCGACCTGTCCGTCGGCGCCGCGCTTGAAATGTTCGATAAAGGCGTTGCCGCTCGGAGGCGCATTGGCGGCTGTATTGGCCCAGGCGCTCCAATTCCCCCAGCCGTCGCTGCGGCCGGCGTTCGTGCCGATGCGGTCGCCGGTCATGTAGTCGATCGGAATATCGACAAGCTCCCGTCGTGCCTCGGGCGAGGGTCCGGCGAGCGGCGCCTTGGGCGCGATATGCTTGTTCCAGATCGCCTCAATGATCGGCTCGAAGATCGGCAGCGCTACGCGCGCGCCCGTCTCGTTCGCGCCCAGCGAGCGACGCTTGCCGTCGCCGTTGTCATAGCCGACCCAGACCGCAACCGTGACATCGTTGGTGAAGCCGATAAACCAGCCGTCGACGGCATCCTCGGTGGTGCCGGTCTTGCCGGCGACATAGGGCGACAGTGCGCCGATGGCGCGCGCAGTGCCACGCGCCACGACGCCCTGCAGCATGGTCTTGAGCTGATAGAATGATGCGCGTGACGCGGCACCGATCCAGGGCAGCGGCGTGTTCGGATATTCATAAATAACCTTGCCGTGCTGCTCGATGGAGTCGATGCCGTGCGGCTGCGGCAGCGCGCCTTCATTGGCTACCGCGGCATAGAAGGCCGCGATGTCGATCATCTTCACCGGCTGGGCGCCGAGTACGAACGGATAGTAGCGCACGCATTCGCTGTAGATCTTGGCGGCGACCGCGGTGGCGCAGACCGCGTCGAGGCTTCGCTCGGGGTTGCCGTCGATACCGCCGTCGAGCAGATGCGCGGTCACGATGTTGACGGAATTCTCAAGCCCGCGGCGCATGGTGAAGACGCCACCCTCTTCACGGCCGTAGTTGCGGGGTGACCAGAAATCCTGTTCTCGCGCGCTGCCGCCGAATTCGCGCGCGATGACATCGCGGCCGCCAATGCCGCTACCGATCGGCGGAAAGGTGATCGGATAATTGGGCACGAGCGTGTTGGGCTGCAGGCCGCGCTGCAGCGCGGTCAGATAGGTGAGCGGCTTCATCGCCGAGCCGGGCTGCCGCTGAGTCTGCGCGGTGCGATTGAGTTGACTCATCGGATAAGAGAAGCTGCCGGCCATCGCCAGGATGCGGCCGGTCTTGTTCTCCAGCACCAGCGCTGCGCCTTCGACCGTCGGCCGCACGCGCAGCTGCGCCACGGCGCCGCCGCTTGGACTACTGCCTGTCACCGTGTTCGCGTTATTCGCAGCGTTTCTGGCCGCGTTCTTGGCGCTCCTTTTGCTCTCGCTGCGCTTGATGTCACCGCCGCGACCTTCGATGACCTTGACATAGACAACGTCGTAAGCGCCAAGGCTGCGCCTGATCGGCGCGCTCCATGTGGTCAGCGGCACGATGCGTCCGTCAGGCAAGCCGACGCGAATACCCTCGCTGGCGTTTTGGCCCACCTTCTGCAGCACCACAGCCGGCGTCCAATGCACGTCATAGAGCGGCAGCCGTACGCCTTGCAGCGCCTGCTGCCAGGCCGGAGCGCCGCCATCGTTCCTGGCGGCAATCTTGCGCACGGCGTCGGCGATATTCGCCTCCGGACCGCGAAATTGCATGCGCCCCTGCGACATCTCGTAGCGCGCCAAGCCCTCCTGCAGTGCCGCTTCGACATCGCGCTGCAATTGCGCATTGATGGTCGAATGGATCGTATAAGAATCCGCCGTCAGATTGGGGACGCCGTCCGCCTTGGCTTCGCGGCCGAGAAAATCGATGAAGTGAAACCCGCTATCGCGGCGCGGCGGCATATAGGCAACGAGCTTGGGTGGTGCGGCGAGCGCTTCATCCCTCTGCGCCCCAGTGATGACGCCGTCCTCCTGCATTCGGCCGAGCACGTAGGCGAGCCGCTCCCTGGCGCGGTCCGGATGCCGGTCGGGATTGTAAAAATTCGGCCCCTTGAGCAAGCCAGCGAGCAACGCCCCTTCGGCCAGCGTGAGATCTTTGGCCGTTTTGCCGAAATAGCTGTGCGCCGCCATTTCGATGCCCCATGAGCCGCGGCCCAGATAGGCCGAGTTCATATAGAGCTCGAGGATCTCCTTCTTGCTCAGCGTGTTTTCCAGCCGCGAGGCGACGATCATCTCGCGGATTTTGCGCTCGTAACTGACGTCCTCGCCGACCAGCAGATTTTTCACGACCTGCTGCGTGATGGTCGAGCCGCCCTGCGGCCGGCCGGGATTGCCCATGTCGCCGATAAAGGCGCGGATGATGCCGCGCTCGTCGACGCCATGATGCTCATAGAAGCGCCGGTCCTCGGCGGCGATGAACGCTTTCTGCACATAGTCGGGCACGTCGGAGAGGGGCGTCCAGATGCGCCGGTTGCCGGGCTGAAACACGTCGGCAAAATTCTGGCCGCTGCCGTCCAGCACCGTGGTCAGGCTCGGCAGCTTCCTGCCCTTGAGCTGCTTCTCGTCGGGCAGATCAGCCGCAGCATTGTTATAGAAGTCGATCACTTGAGCCATGTCGACCACCGGACTGGTGATCGGCTCGTTTTTGCAGAACTGGTGATAGGCGGTGTTGAGATCGGCGAAATTGACGCCGTGGAAAGCCGGGATATCGGCGCCGGCTGCTTTCGGGTCGTCGAGCGCCGTCGTGATGAGCTCGTCGAGATTGATGGATTCGATGTCGAAGGCCTGCTTCACATGGGCGCAGCCGTCACGCAAGATTTGCACGACCTGCGCCTGGTCCTGCGCCGGATCGAAATGGGTCTTGACCGCCTGCGGCTGTGTCGTCACCTCGCTCAGTGCCAGCGCGGTTGCAAAAATCTTGACCAGAATCGTATCCATCGGCACCGCAATCTTCGGGGCTGCGTCGTTGATACGAACGGCGGGGTAGCCCGCCCCTTGAGGGCGCAAGGGACAACAGCGACTATAGCGATCTGATCCCTACAAAAAGACTTTTTTGCGAGTGTGGCCGTTCCGAGACGCGGGCCAAGGACCGGAATCATCCAGCCATTACGCCACAATTCCGCAGCCATGTCGCTGTCATTTCTCGGCCGGCGATAGACCCTCAAAATGACCGCGGTGGTGCAGCCATGCAAGCAAGCCAAGCGCGGGCAGACCCGCAACCGCGCAGATTGCGAAAAATCCGGCCCATCCGAGTGCGGCCGCGATATAGCCCGCGCCCGACGACAGATAGGTGCGGCCTACGGCCGCGAGCGCCGTAAGCAGCGCGTATTGGGTCGCGGTATACAGCGGATTGCGGCAGAGCGCCGACAGATAGGCGACAAAGATCACGGTCGCTACGGCGCTGGTGAAATTCTCGGCGATTATCGCGAAAGTCAGCCAGACCGCATTGTGGCCGAGCACCGCCTGCCAGGAGAAGCCGAGATTGGCCAAGCTCTGCACGATCCCGCCAATCACAAGGCTCGCCGGCAGTGAGAAAGCCCGCGCCAAAAAGCCGCCGGCAAAGCCGCCGAGCAGGGTTGCGGCAAGGCCCACCCCCTTGATGATCGTTGCATATTCGTTGCGCGAGAAGCCGAGATCGATGACGAATGGCGCGGTCATCGCGCCGGACAGCGCGTCCGTGAACTTAAAGAGAATAACGAAGGCGAGCGCGACAAAAGCGAGGTCGCGCCGCAGAAATTCGGCGAAGGCGCCGACTGCCGCTTCGGCGACGCGCTGCAGACCGCTTTCGCGCGCATGCACTTCATTCGCTGCTGCGGATTTTTCGGGTTCGGCGGCGGCGAGCGTCGTTGCGATGCCGACCAGGACCAGCGCCGCCATCGCAAAATAGCCGGCGCGCCAGGCGGCATGATGATCAAGCCCGAGCGTCTGAAAGCCGCTCACCAGGAACAGCGCGCCGGCGGTCGAGGCCAGCATGCCGACACGGTAGGCGGCGACATAAGACGCCATCCCGGCCGCCTGCTCGCTCTCGTCCAGGCTTTCGACCCGGAACGCATCCACGATAATGTCTTGCGTCGCCGAGGCGGTGGCAACCAGAAGCGCGCCGACCGCCACAATGAACGGCGACACCGCAGGATCGCAGGCGCCGAGAAAGACGATCGCCAAGATCAGCAGCAATTGCGACAAAAGGAGCCAGCCACGGCGCCGACCGAATTGCCGCGACAATAGCGGTACGTCCAGCGCGTCGATCAGCGGCGCCCACAGGAACTTGATCGTATAGGGCGTGCCGACCAGCGCGAACAGGCCGATCGTACCGAGATTGACCCCGGCCTCAGTCATCCAGACCAGAAGCGTCGAGCCCGAGAGCGCCAGCGGCAGACCGGAGGAGAAGCCGAGAAACAAGATGATCAGCACGCGGCGCTTGAGATAGACGGCGAGCGTGTCAGCGAACGAGGCGCGCGCAGTTGCCACCGGACTTGCGACCTGGGTTGCAATCCGACCGGCAGCGGTGGGGGACACCTCGGGCGTTGCCGCCATTCAATCTCACTCGCGCTGTTATTCGCCGGCCTGCAGCCTGCGACTGATGGGGGCAGGGATGACTTCGCTGTTGTCTTGGACGGTTTCCATCTCGCCCGCGAACTCGACATCCTGAATGCGCGCACCGCGCTTCTCGATTTTTTCGGCCGAGATCACGATCTGCCGCACATCCTCATTGGCCTGGCTGAAATGGCCTTGCAGCTTGAGCACCCGCTCGCGCAAGCGCTCGACGTCCTCGATCAACCGCCCGACCTCGACTTGGATCTGGCCGGCGGCCTCGCGCATGCGCTCCTCTTTCTGCATCTGCTGGATGACATGAACGCAGACCATGAGCAATGACGGGGAGACAATGACGACCTTGGCACGGAACGCCCTCTGCACGACGTCATCGAACTCCTCCTGCAGATCGGCGTACACCGATTCCGACGGCACGAACATCAGCGCGATATCCTGTGTTTCGCCCGGGATCAGGTACTTTTCGGCGATATCGCCGATATGTTTGGTCATATCTTGGCGGACACGCGCCGCCGCCTGCCGCCGTTCCTCGTCGTTTTGCGCCTCCTTGTAGGCGGTGATGGCTTCGAGCGGGAATTTGGCGTCAATGACCAGCGGCCGCTGGTTGGGCAGGAACACCGCGCAGTCGGGCCGCATGCGGTTGGGGAGCGTATATTGGAACTCGTAAGCCGTCCTGGGCAGGCCGTCGCGAATGATGATCTCCATCCGCGCCTGGCCGAACGAGCCGCGCGCCTGCTTATTGGCCAGCACGTTTTGCAGCGATGTCACCTGGCTGGCCAGATCGGAGATATTCTTCTGCGCCCGATCGATCAGCGCCAGCCGCTCATTGAGCTTCTGCAGGTTTTCGGTCGTGCTCTGCTTGGTCTTTTCCAGGGAATCGCCGAGCCGCGTCGAGACCGAATCGAGCCGCTCGTTGAGGCTATGCGCAAGCTGGGCCTGGCCCTTGAACAGGACTTCGATCATGGCTTCGAGCCGCGCCGCCGTGTCGGAATGCGCTTGCGTCAGCGCCGAGACCGCAACCGCATGCGCTTGCGCCCGCTTGCGCCCCTGCCAGATCAGGACCGCGATCGCGACCAGGAGGACGCCGGCAAGCGCGGCCGCTATAGCAAGCGTTGTGGGATCCTGCAGTGGCGGCAGAGCGGGGAATTTTTCCATCATGCGCGCATTGTAAGCGATTCGGGTAAATGAAGAACAAACAGCGAACATGGATATTCGCGAGAAGTCAAGCGCGCGGTGCGCCGGGCCCGCATTGACCCCGCTTTCACCACGCCTTACATCGCGAAAACCATGGCGATCCGAGAAATCATCAAAATTCCCGACAAGCGGCTGCGGCTCAAATCCGAGCCGGTGCAGAAGATCGATGCTGGCATCAAGAAACTGGTCGATGACATGTTCGAGACCATGTATGCCGCGCCCGGCATCGGGCTTGCGGCGATCCAGCTTGGCGTCGCCAAGCGCGTCGTCACCATGGACCTGTCAAAGAAGGAGGAAGACCATAAGCCGCAGGTCTTCATCAATCCGGAGATCATTTGGGCGTCGGAAGAAAGGGCCAAATACGAGGAGGGGTGCCTTTCGATCCCGGAATATTACGAGGAGGTCGAGCGGCCGGCCGAGGTGAAGGTCAAATATCTCGACCTCGACGGCAAAAGCCACGAGATCAAAGCCAAGGGCCTGCTCGCGACCTGCCTGCAGCACGAGATCGATCACACCAATGGCGTGCTGTTCATCGATTATCTCTCCAAGCTCAAGCGCGATCGGGTCGTCAAGAAATTCACCAAGGCGGCCAAAGAGTCGGCGATGAAGAAGGAGGAGGCGTGATTGGCATTGCGCCTCGTCTTCATGGGTACGCCGGATTTCGCCGTGCCCACGCTTACTGAGATCGTTGGCGCTGGTCATGATGTGGCCGCTGTCTATACCCGCCCGCCGCAGCCGGCGGGCCGGGGCATGGCCGAGCGGCCATCGCCGGTCGCCATCAACGCGCAGCGCTTTGGATTGCCGGTCCTCACGCCGAACACGCTGAAAGGCGCCACGGCTGCCGATGCCATGCGCACTCACGGCGCCGCCGCCGCCGTCGTCGTCGCTTATGGGCTCATTCTGCCGAAGCTGATTCTTGATGCTTTTCCGTTCGGCTGCTTCAACCTGCATGCTTCGCTGTTGCCGCGCTGGCGCGGCGCTGCGCCGATCCATCGCGCTATCCTGGCCGGCGACAGCGAGACGGGCGTGATGGCGATGAAAATGGAAGAGAGCCTCGATGCGGGACCTATCGCCATGGCCGAGCGGGTTGCGATCGGGCCCGATGCGACGACCGGCGAGCTGCACGACACGTTGGCCCGGCTCGGCGCCGATCTGATGCTGCGTACGCTTGCCGCTTTGGAGAAGGGTCAGCTGCAATTGACGCCGCAGGCCGCTGAAGGTGTGACCTACGCCACCAAGATCGACAAAAGCGAGACACGCATTGATTGGACCAAACCGTGGAGCATGGTTCACAACCATTGCCGCGGGTTGTCTCCTTTTCCGGGCGCCTGGTTCGAATTCGGCGAGACGGGCCGCATCAAAGTGCTGCGTAGCACGAAAGGCGAGGGCGCCGGCGCCCCCGGCACAGTGCTCGACGACAAGCTCACGATCGCCTGCGGCGAGGGTGCGGTGCGGCTGGTCGAACTGCAACGCGCTGGCAGGCAGCCAATGCAGGCCGACGAATTCCTGCGCGGCATGCCGATCCGCCGCGGCGAAGTCCTGAACTGAGCGCGGGCGCAGCCCATGCCGCGCTACAAGCTCACCATTGAATATGACGGGACGCCGTTCATCGGATGGCAGGCGCAGGACAATGGTCCCTCGGTGCAAGGCGCGCTCACCGACGCTATTTCCGCGTTCACCGGCGAGCGCGTCACTGTTTCCGGCGCCGGGCGCACCGATACCGGCGTGCATGCGCTCGCCCAAGTCGCGCACGTCGATCTAAGCAGGCAGTGGGACGATGACACGGTGCGCGATGCCATCAATTTCCATTTGCGCCCGCAACCCGTTGCGGTGCTGAAGGCGGAGCGCGTGACCGCCGATTTTGATGCGCGCTTCTCGGCGCGAAAGCGGCATTATCTCTATCGCATCATCAATCGACGCGCCGATCTTGCGCTCGAGCAAAATCGCGCTTGGCGTGTGCCGCGCCCGCTCGACAGCGCGGCGATGCATGAATCGGCGCAGCGGCTGATCGGCAAGCACGACTTCACCACCTTCCGCTCGACCGAGTGCCAGGCCAGATCGCCGGTGAAGACGCTCGACCGGCTCGACGTCGCGCGTGACGGCGATGAAATTCGCGTGACCGCCTCGGCACGTTCCTTTCTGCAACACCAGGTGCGCTCTATGGTCGGCTCACTGGTTCACGTTGGTGAAGGCAAATGGCGCGCAAACGATCTCGCGGCCGCGCTTGCGGCTCGGGACCGCACCGCTTGCGGCCAGGTCGCGCCGCCGCACGGCCTTTATCTCATGCGCGTGGACTATTAGGGTCGAAATTCATAAATGGGCGACCAGCACTGACTCCGAGAATCGGCCTATCATGCCTGGCTGCCGCCAGGACCGGCCGTCGATCACAACGGCCACCGTCCTTTTCCGAACAATTCAGGCTGTCAGCGGCAAAGCCGCCGCACGGAGTCAAAGGTGCCCTTGACAGCCTGATTTGTTCGGAACCGTTGTAACCGATCGACGGCGCGAAGCGATCAGAAATTGTCGTTTACGGGTTTTGACCTTGGTTCTTCATGCTGGCGCGCTCGGAGCAGTAGCTATGCCGGACAGCGATGTTGAGGTCGTCGTCATCGGCGGCGGCGCAGCCGGCGTCGCCGCGGCGAAACGGCTTCAGCAGGCTGCGGTTCGCTGTCTCCTCGTTGAAGCGCGCCAACGCCTTGGCGGCCGCGCTTGGACCGTGATCGACCCTGCCGGCAACGCGCTCGATCTCGGCTGTGGGTGGCTGCATTCGGCCGATCGCAATCCGTGGGTGAAGGTTGCAAAGCAGCAGCGGGCCGCTATCGACGAGACGCCGCCGCCCTGGACGCGTCCGCCGCTTGAATTCGGCTTCTCGCGCGCCGATCAAAAGGACTATCGCAAAGCACTTGCGGATTTTTTCGGGCGCGTCGCTCGCGCCGCCGACGATCAGAACGACGTCGCAGTATCCACTTTGCTCGATCCAAACAGCCGTTGGAACGGCCTGATCAATGCCATCGGGACCTATATCAGCGGCGCCGATCTCGATCGGCTTTCGGTGAAGGATTTCGATCGTTACGAGGACAGTGGAATCAACTACCGGGTCTTCAAAGGCTACGGCGCCCTCGTCAGCGACCATGGTGCGGATTTGCCTATGATGCTCGATTGCCCGGTTACCGCCATTGATCATCGAGGCAGGCGGTTGCACGTCGAAACGCACAAAGGCGGCATTACCGCGGATCAGGTGATCATTACCGTTCCGAGCGCGGTGCTTGCGGCCGAGCGCATTGCGTTCACGCCGGCATTGCCGGAAAAAACCGAGGCGGCGCGCGGCTTGCCGCTGGGTCTTGCCGACAAGCTTTTCTTGTCGCTGGAACGGGCCGAAGAATTTGACAAGGAGACGCGGCTGTTCGGCCGCACCGACCGCAAAGGCACCGGCGGTTATCACTTCCGGCCGTTCGGCCGGCCGCAGATCGAGGTCTATTTCGCCGGCGGATTGGCGGCGGAGCTCGAAGCTAAGGGTGAGGAAGCGTTCTTCGATTATGCCGCCTTCGAGCTCACAGGGCTATTCGGCAATGATTTTGCAAAACGCATCAGGCCGATCCGCGTGCATCAATGGGGACAGGATCCGTTCGCACTCGGCTCGTATTCTTTCGCGCTGCCGGGCTTTGCCGATTGCCGCGCTGTACTCGCCGCGCCGGTCGATAACCGACTCTTCTTTGCCGGCGAGGCCTGTTCGCCGCACGATTTCTCAACCGCGCATGGCGGATTTCTCACCGGCGTCGCCGCCGCGGACCAGGTGATCGCCGTCCGTCATTCCGGAGCCGCGGACAGGCGCGGAGCCCGGAATCCATAGCCACGAGCGCTGCAAAACAATCTGAGGAAATACACAATCTGAGGAAATTCTTCCGGAAGTGCAGGGACGATGGATCGCGATTGCCGCCTTGCGCCGGCCCCAGAATGAAATGACACTCACGCAAAATATTTCTCGATGATACGCCTATAGATCGCCGTCAGGGCGATGAGGTCGGCGACCGGGGTGCGCTCATCGACCGCATGCATGGTTTGCCCCACAAGGCCGAATTCCAACACCGGACAATAATCCTTGATGAACCGCGCATCCGACGTACCGCCGCTGGTCGAAAGCTGTGGCGTGCGGCCGGTGACTTCGGCGATAGCGGCAATGGCGAGATCAGTGAAGGGCCCGGGCTTGGTGATAAAGACGTCGGCATTCGACCGCTGCCATTCGAATGTGTAGTGCACGCGGCCGCCCGCGGCGGCTTGGGCGCGATGCTCGATCAAGGTCTTGAGCGCGGCCTGGCTGTGGCGGTCGTTGTAGCGAATATTGAAACGCGCTCGGGCTTCGCCCGGAATGAGGTTCACCGTGGTATTGCCGACATCCACCGAGGTGAATTCGAGATTGGACGGGGAGAAATGCGCGCTGCCCTCGTCGAGCGGCGCTTGCAGCGCCGCCATCAGCGTGATCAGACCGCGGATCGGATTGTCGGCGCGTTCGGGATAGGCGACGTGGCCTTGCCGCCCGGTGACGATCAATGTGCCGTTGAGCGACCCGCGGCGGCCGGCTTTGATCGTGTCGCCCAGCACCTCGACATTGCTCGGCTCGCCCAGAATGCAGTGGTCAAAGGTTTGGCCGCGCTCGGCCGCCCATTTCAGAAGCTTGATGGTGCCGTTCACGGCGACGCTTTCCTCGTCACCGGTGATGAGCAGCGAAAGCGAGCCCTTCGGCTTGCCGCCGTTGGCGGCGAGATAATCGAGCGCGGCGGCAACAAAACAGGCGATGCCGCCCTTCATGTCGACGGCGCCGCGGCCGTAGAGTATGTCACCCGCGACTTCACCGGCAAAAGGCGGATGCGACCACGCCGCTTCGTTGCCGGCCGGGACGACGTCGGTATGGCCGGCAAACAGCAGATTCGGCTTGGCGAGGCCAATCCGCGCATAAAGGTTATCGATCGGCACCGTCCCGGGCTCGGTAAAGATCGTGCGATGCACGGTGAAGCCGGCTTGCTCCAAAAGCCCCTGCAAAAAACCGAGCGCGCCGCCGTCCTCAGGCGTTACCGAGGGGCAGCGAATCAGATCGCGGGCAATAGCAACAGGATCGGCGGTCATCGCCATCTCATATCGTGCCCAACGGATCCGGCCCATACTGGTTCGGGCCGGGTACGCCGCGGCGGAAGCCGAGTTCGACCAGCAGGAACAGCGCCAAGATCGTGAACGGCACCGCGATCAGCACCGATATCGCGCTCGGCTGCTCGTCGGTCCCGGTCATTTGCATAACCGTCAGCAGATCCAGAAATGCGCTCGCGCTGAAGAAAGCGATGAGAAACAGAACCGGCATATTACGGTCGTGCGCGCGTTTCACGGTGACGGCAAATTCCGGATAGACGAAGGCCAGATCGACGATGGCGCTGAGCCGATCGCCCTGAATCTGTATCGCCAGGAAATGGGCGAGGATCTCGACGACCGTGAGCGTCGCGATCGCAATCCAGAATGTCTTACGACTGATGCGGCCGTCGAAAGTGTTGAAGAGAAAAGCCCAATCCATGACACGTCGCGTGCAGCCGCCGGCGCTTCAATCTCGCAGCAACTCGTTGATGCTGGTCTTGGCGCGAGTCTTCTCGTCGACGCGCTTGACGATCACGGCGCAATAGAGGCTCGGCGCCGCGTCGCCCTTTTTGTTCGGCCTCCCCGGCAGTGATCCCGGCACGACGACCGAATACGGCGGCACTTCACCCTGCAGAACCTCGCCGCTGTTGCGATCGATGACCTTGGTCGAGGCGCCGAGAAACACGCCCATCGACAAGACCGAGCCTTCGCGCACGATCACGCCTTCGGCCACCTCCGATCGCGCGCCGATGAAGCAGTTGTCCTCGATGATCACCGGACCGGCCTGCAGCGGCTCGAGCACGCCGCCGATGCCGGCCCCGCCAGAGATATGACAGTTCTTGCCGATTTGCGCGCAGGAGCCGACCGTCGCCCAGGTGTCGATCATGGTTCCGGAATCCACATAGGCGCCAAGATTGACAAAGGACGGCATCAGTACGACGCCGGGCGCAATATAGGCGGAGCGGCGCACGACGCAGCCCGGCACCGCGCGGAAGCCGGCCCCGCGGAAACTGTTGTCATCCCAGCCGTCGAATTTCGACGGCACCTTGTCCCACCACACCGCCCGGCCCGGGCCGCCGGGAATGACCGTCATGTCGTTCAGGCGAAACGACAGCAGCACGGCCTTTTTCAGCCACTGATTGACCTTCCACGTGCCGTCGGCAGCTCGTTCGGCGACACGCGCGGCGCCGCGGTCGAGTAGAGCGAGCGCCCGATCAACGGCCTCTCGCACTTCGCCTTTGGTCGAGGGGCCGATCTGGTCGCGCCGCTCGAAAGCGACGTCAATGGCTGCGACGAGGTCTTCTGCAATCCCGGCTTGCGACATGAAAATGGTCCCTGCTGCGCGGTTTGTCGGGGCAGGAACCGAGGATGTCAAGTAATCGCGCTTGGTCGAGCGAGGCGAAACCAGGGACAACCGTGCCGTCGCTTCCTCGGTTTCGCCGCGCTCAAGGCAGGCTACGGTCCCGCGATATTCCGCAGAAATCCCGCGAGATCCTCGGTGACATAATCGACATGCGGCGCATCACGGCCGGCGAGCTCCCATTCTTCGCGCAGCACGACGCGCGCGCCCTGCGGCACGACCAGCACGGTGGTCATGCCCAGCGCATGCGGCACTTCGAGGTTGCGAGCGAGATCCTCGAACAAGGCCGCCGTCGCCGGATCGACCTGATGGCGCGCGAGAAAGCGCTCATAGACGATTGCATTCGGCTTCGGCTCGAGCTCCGCCGCTTTGATATCGAACACGTCGTCGAAATGTTGGTGAATGTCGAGCTGCCGCAGCACCGCGTCGGCATGGTGCCGCGTGCCATTGGTGAGAATGAGCTTGCGGCCGGGCAATTGCGCAATCACGGCGCCGAGCGCCGGGTTCGGCGTGAGCGGCGAATAATCGATCTGATGGACGATCTCGAGAAACTCGTCCGGCTCGAGTCCGTGCTCGGCCATCAGGCCGCGCAGTGTCGTACCGTAGCGTTTGTAATAGTCCTTCTGCAGGCGAAAGGCCTGATCGTGCGTGACATTGAGGAAGCGCACGATGTAATCGCGGATGCGCTCGTCGACCTGCTGCCACAGATTGAGATGATGCGGATAGAGCGTGTTGTCGAGATCGAAGACCCAGGTCTCGATATGCTTGAAATCCGGCTTGACGTAACCGCGGGCGGGATGCTCCATCATCGTCTAAAGTATAACAAGCGATCGTCCCAAGTATGACAAGGGCGGCATCAGCTCGCCTCGCGCCAGGCAGTGGCCGGCAGTAGACCTTTGAGCGCGCCGTCGTGCAAGGCGACAGGATCGCGCTCGCCTTCCATTGCCAGGCGGAGCACGCAGCGTGCAAGCTCATCGGGCTTCACCGTCGTGTTGCCGATCGCTTTCAGCGTCAGCCACGCTTCGTCGAAGGCCGCTTCCAGAACGACAAGCGTCTGAGGGTCAAACGAGTTGTTGTGGAACCCGCGCATGGTTCCAACCTCACCGCATTAGCACATGCATTTGATGCGAATACCCGGCGATTCGTGAGCGCGAAACCCGCCGAGTTTGTGACACGGCAGGCCGCCGCAGATCAACTGCATTTCAATTCAATATGAAGCCGCACTGTGAAGCCACATGCTGCGCCCGATGGGCGACCGGCGAGGCGTGCGGCGCGTCGCCGGATTTTCAGACGTTGAGCGTGCCGGGTCAGGCATTGAGGCGCGGCAGCAGTCGCGCGGCGTTGCCACTGGCGATGGCCGCGAGATTGTCGGCGGAAAGATTGAGCCGCCGCAGGTTCTCGATCTGATTGAGCGGGAAATACGGATAATCGGTGCCATAGGTGATTTGCGAGAACGGCACCATGCTGGTCAGCGCCGCGATTGCCGCCGGATGGGTCGCATTTGCCGTGTCATAGTGGAGACGGCGAAACACGGTCTCGATGCCGTCCGGGGCAAAGCCGCCGGGTGCGCGGCCTTTCTGGTCATAGAAGGCTTCGATGCGGCCGGCGAGAAACGGGATGGTTCCGCCGGCATGCGAGAACAGCCATTTGATTTCCCGCAGCTGCGTGAAAGTGCCGCTGAGCAGAAGACTGACTATGGTGCGCGTCGTGTCGTGCGGCACTTCGATCACCGCCGGGAACGCGCCGACGCTGAGACGCGCGCAACAGCTCGCGACCAGCGGATGCACATAAACGACGGCCTTGCGCCGGTTGAGCTCTTCCAGGATCGGCCTGTAAGCGGGATCGCCCAGCCACTTGTCGCCGTAGTTGGTCTGCAGATTGACACCGTCGGCTTTGAGCGTGTCGAAGGCGTATTCGATTTCCTTGAGCGTCGCATCTGTTTCCAGCATCGACAGCGGCGCGAACAGGCCGTAGCGGCCGGGCCTGCTCTGAACCATCTCGGCGGCGAAATCGCAGCACAGCCGCGCCATGTCGTGCGCCGTCTGCGCATCGGTGTCGAACCAAACGCCCGGCGTCGACGGCAAAGACAGGATGCTGGTGGTAATGCCGTTCCTGTCCATCTCCTCCAAATCTTTGTTCTTGGTCCAAGCCAGCTGCACGCCAAGGTGCGGGATTTTCCGCTGATCCTCCCAATCCGCCCACGACTTCTGGTAGGCCGGTGGATAGAAGTGATGATGCGTGTCGATCAGTTTTTCCGGTGCCGCTTGCGCCGATGACTGTTCGTCCGGCAACGCCGCCGCGGCGCCGAACGCAGCGGCACCTGCCAGAAATTGCCGTCGCGACGAGTGAAACCCGCAGCCGAGCCTCAATCGCCTAGCCGAATACTGCTCGGCCCCGTCGCCATCATGCGCAATCGCGCCGCTTGGTGTGTCCATAGGCGTCTCCCTTGTTTCTGTTGCCGTCGATCTTAGCGCATCGGCGACGCGGGCGCCGCAACCTATTTGCGTGTCGTTATCGCCAGATCTGGAACGCAATCAAAGCCGCCAGCATGATCGCGCTGCCGAGGCCTTGGAGCGGCGTAATCACCTCGGAAAGAAGGAGTGCGCTCGTGATCATCGCAAACAGCGGCTCAAGATGCATGATCAATGCGGTGCGGAATGGTCCGATGCGGACTGTCGAGATGAAGACCAACAGAATGGCGGCCGTGGTGGCGAAGCTCAGCACGATGAGGCACGACCAGCCCGGGCCGCTCTGCGGCATGTGCCAGGAGTTTTTTGCAAGCGACACCGCGATGAACAAGGCGGTCGAGGAGATCATCGAATACCAGGTCGTCAGCCGCGCATCGGCGCCCATGAGCCAGGCGCGGGTTGCGAGCAGCACGCCGGTCCGGCAGCAGGCGGCGCCGATCCCATAGACGACGCCGGCAATGGCAAGGCCCGCCGGATGGGCGCCGATCATGACGCCGAGACCGAGAAAGGCGGCAAGCGCGCAGAGCACGCCCCTAATGCGCAGCGGCTCGAAGCCCAACAGCGAGGCGCCGATGCCGGTCAAGAGCGGATAAGTGAAATACGACAGCACCGCTGTGGGCACATCGATCGCCTCGATCGCTTTGAACAAACAAAATATGAGTCCGGCGAACATCACTCCGCTCGCCATCGAGATTATGCGCAGGCGGGTATCGGCTTTCGGCTTTTGTCCGAAGCCCAGCCATGCGGCGACAAAAGCCAATCCGATGACGCTGCGGAACGACAGCATCGACAAGACGTCGGCGCCCGATGCCAAAACGAGCTTCGCCAAAACGTCGGATATGCCGAGCGAAATGCCGGCAGCGACGGCGGCGGCGGAAGGCGGAAGGCGGAAGGCCAAGTGAGACCAGGCTCCGGGGGACCAGGAGTTCGCTCGCGCTTGCACGAACGGCGCAGGGCGAGCCGAGCTATACTACGCTTCGGGCGAGGCCGACAGCGGGATCGGCTGCGGCGGCAGCTTCGAGGGCCGGCCGGTGAGGAGGCGTGCAGCTTCGGCGAACGGTGCCACGAGCTCGCCTCTGATCGTATGCGCGTGCTCGCGATCCGGCTCGACGCCGAATTCAAGCTTTTCGGGATCGCGTGCGGGAACATACAAGGTCCCGAACATCCAATCCCATATGGCCAGACAGCTTCCCAGATTCCTGTTGAAGTGAGCCGGATTTCTCGAGTGGTGAATCTGGTGATGCGCCGGGCTCATGAATAGACGGCCGAAGAGGCCGGTGAATGCAATCCAAAGCTCCGAGTGCTGCAGATGGACATAGAGATAAATGAAAAAGACGAGAATGATGTTTGTCTCCGACAGGCCGTATTGATTCGCATTTTGGCCGAGAAGGTAGTCGCCGGTGCCGTTGGCGAGACCGGTGAAGATCGCAAGGATGTTGAGAAAAATCCACATATAGACCGGATGGACGCGGAAATTCGTCAACGGCGTCAGCACGGTCGCCGAATGATGCACTTTATGGAATTCCCACAGCAGCGGAATGCGGTGACTGAGGTAATGGTTGACCCAATAGCCGAGCTCATAGGCCAGAAACAGCATCAGTGTGATGATTGTTCTCGAGACGAATGCGGGCAAAGGTGCCGCCGGCATGGGGCCGAATAGCGCAACGAGCGCGCCGGTCATGGCACGGCCGATTGCCATATAGGATAAGATCGCCCAACCGAGCACGAGGCCAAATAGAAAGACATTGAAATAGAAATAGCCGATATCGGCGATATTTGATCGGCTGCGCAGGATGCGACGGGGGAACAACGCGCGCAGCAAGGTTCGAAGCCGAATTCGGCGACCTTTCCGGTAGCGCCGCGCGGCGAGCACGCCAAACGCGATCACCAGCGCGCAGCACAATGACGCCAACGAGGCATCCGAGCCGGGTGCCAACAGCGCTTTATCGATCTGGCCAAAAAGGTATGAGATGCCCGGCGACCAGTCCAAGCCTGCCTCCGCCGCTGTGCCTGGGATGCAACGTGTTACCGGCTCATTGGTAAAGGCCAAGTTGTGCGCGCGCCGCGCGGCCTCCCGCAAATGGTGAATCGGCGCTTAACGGCGCTCGCGCGCGCAAAGCGGCAACGGTCCGCGCTGGCAAGCGCGATCAGCTGTGAATGAGGGTGCCCGCGCCAAGCTCGGTGAACAGTTCGAGCAGCACGGCATGGGGCACCTTGCCGTCGAGGATCACCACGCCTTCGACGCCGCGCTCCAAGGCGTCAATACAGGTTTCGACCTTGGGAATCATGCCGCCGGAAATGGTGCCGTCGGCAATGAGCCGCCGCGCATCATCGACCGACAGCTCCTTGATCAGATTCTTCGATTTGTCGAGCACGCCGGGCACGTCGGTCAAAAGCAGGAAACGCTTGGCTTTGAGCGCACCGGCGATCGCTCCGGCAAAGGTATCGGCATTGACGTTGAACGTGCCGCCATTGGTCGCGGCCGCGACCGGGGCGAGGACCGGAATGAGTTCGCGGCCGAGGATCTGGTTGAGTACGGTCGTGTCAACTCTTTCGGGTTCGCCGACAAAGCCTAGGTCGACCACCCGTTCGATCTCCGAGCCGGGGTCGACTACGGTACGCGTCAGCTTGCGCGCGATCACCATATTGCCGTCCTTGCCGCAGAGCCCGACGGCTTTGCCCCCGGCGGCATTGATAAAGCCGACCATCTGTTTGTTGATGGCGCCGGCCAGCACCATCTCGACGATTTCCAACGTCGCCGCATCGGTGATGCGCAGGCCGGCGGTATATTGCGATTGCACTCCGACGCGCTTGAGCATGGCCTCGATCTGCGGGCCACCGCCATGCACGACCACCGGGTTGATGGCGGTCTGTTCCAATAGGACGATGTCACGGGCGAATTCACGGGCGAAGTGCTCTTCGCCCATGGCGTGCCCACCATATTTCACGACGACGATTTCCTCATCATAGCGCTGCATATAGGGCAGGGCTTCGGAGAGGATGCGGGCCTGCACTTCGGGGCTCGAAGGGTCGTTTGTGCTCATTTGATCGGGCTTTCGGGCAATCGGCGCGGGCTTTTTAACCGCCGGAACGGGCTTTGGCGAGGGTGTCGCAGGAACTCTCCGGCAACCCCACACGTTAAATCGGCGGAAGGTGCGCGTGCCCCGTGCCCATCAAAATAGCTGGGCAGCGGCGAGCCTCCAGGCCCGAGTTCCGCGCGCCCGTGGCGGCGCACCCTTTTTTACAGTTCCATTGAATGGAGGTCGTCATGTCCACGACATACTCTTCATCGTCGTCAACGCTATCGGCCGAGGCCGCATCATACGGCGGCTTTGTCGATGCATTGGGTGGAATCGCCGCGATCGTCCTAGCGATCATCGGCTTGGCCGGCGTCAGGCCCGAGGCTCTGGTGTCAATCGCGACTATCGTGTTCGGCGCGGCACTGCTCATCCAGGGCGGCGCCATGCTGAGCGAGTTTGCGCAGATAGAAATGACGCCGGAGGCCCATGCGACGGCCAGCGGCGGCGGATTGTCCGCATTGTTCCTGGTCGGGGTCGCCGGCATTGTCCTGGGCGTTCTGGCGCTCCTCGGCGTATACGAGACCATACTGACTTCAGCCGCGGTGATTGCCTTTGGGGCTGCGCTGTTGATCAGCAGCTCCTCCGTCTGGCAGCTCCTGACCTCACGCTCGGTCACTGAACGCTTCCAAACCCGCGAGCCAATGCTCAGACTGATTGCGTCTGAGATCGCAGCCGGCTCCGCCGGCCTGCAGGCGATGGCTGGCTTGGCGGTCATCGTGCTCGGCATCCTGGCGGTCTCCGGCGTTTACACCACTCCGCTGACGCTGGTTGCCTTGTTGGTCGCCGGCGCAGCGATTGTGCTGACCGGCAGCACGCTCTCAGGCACCATGATCGGCTTCATGCGTACGAGCCCTGGGGCTGCTCCGATCCGCGCCGGCGTCAGCTGAGAGAACACGCGGCAAAAATGAGCAGCGCACTCGGCGGCCTCGGATGTCTCCGGGGCCGCCAGCTTTTGCGCTCCTGCCCGGGTGCTAGCTGCGTTCGTGCAGCAGCCGAGCGATAGCTGCACGCAGTTCGGCGATGCCGGCGCCGGTCCGCGCCGAGGTCGCGATCAGGTCGGGAAAGGCCGCAGGCCGCCTGCGCATGGCGACCAAGACGGCGTCGATCCGTTTCCGAAGCGCGGCCTCGTCGACCTGGTCGCATTTGGTCAGGACAATCTGGTGGCTGACCGCCGCCGTGCCAAGCGTATGCAAAATGCCGTCATCCGCGTCTTTGAGCCCGTGGCGCGCATCAACCAGCACATAAACCCGCGCCAGCGTGGCGCGCCCATGCAGATAGTCGTGGATAAGCCGGGTCCAGGCGGTGACCTTGCTCTTAGCGGCCGCCGCATAGCCGTAGCCGGGCATATCGACGAGGACGAGACCGTCGCGGCGGGCGCTACCGAAAAAGATCAGTTCTTGCGTCCGCCCGGGCGTGTGGGAGGTCCGCGCCAGCGCCCGCCGTCCCGTCAGCGCATTGATCAGTGTTGATTTGCCGACATTGGACCGTCCGGCAAAAGCGATTTCCGGACCACCCATTGGTGGCAGGGACGCGAGCGAGCCGGCCGCCGAGCAGAAGTGCCATTCGCCGGCGAACAGCTTGCGGCCAGCCTCTATTTCGGCAGTGGAAAAAGCATTCATCAGCTTAGGCCCAAGGCCTTCGTCATCCCGCCGCAGCCTCGCGCGCCTTTATTTGTGACTCGACATCGGCGCAAGGGAACAAAAATAGCGAGGCACCGTTTTCTCAGCGCCGGAGCGTGCGGCGCATCCTTTCAATTCGCATCGAGCGACCCGCCGCCTGGGAGGGTTTCATGGACGACTGGTCGAGCGTCAGATTGTGTGACGTGGTGAATCTTGTTCTCTCCGGTGTGCTGTTCTTTTCGCCTTGGCTGTTCGGTCTGTCCACCGGAGCGCCATGGCAAACGGCTTCCGTGGTCGGCATCATCATGGCGGCAGTGTCAATCGCGGCGTTGGCGGCTTTCGCAGTCTGGGAAGAGTGGCTCAATCTCGGAGCGGGGCTGATCCTGATCGCATCGCCCTGGCTGCTTGGCTTCCAGGATAGCGATGCCATGACCATCGATGTCGTGATCGGCATTGCGGTCGCGGCGCTGGCCGGCCTTGAGGTCTGGCTGACCCGCCAAGACCCGCGGCGGGATCACGGCGCGTCAGTGACCTAGCCCCGCACCCCAAAGCACCAGCCCCACACCTAAAGCAAAGGGGAGTGCGGTCCCCGTTCCTGCAACAGCCGCATCGTAGATTCGGCTCAAATCAGGCCGCCTCGCCCTCATGATCGTACCGGCGCGCCGGCGCTGGTGCATAAGCGGGGTTTTTTGCCACGCCGTGATAGCGGGCGGCCGCTGCGACTGCGGGTATTCCGATCTGCTGATAGCGCTGATCCAGCGTTTCGCCGGGCAATCTGCGTGCGGTGGATTTTTGCGTCTGTTTGGCCGTTTCGGCCGTGATCGTCGTCATTTTGCAAACCCCATCCCGTCTCGTCGAAGCGATGTCCCACATCTGCGCAAGGACTACGGCGGAAATGGGCGGCAAATTGCGGCATTTTCGCTAGTCTGCCTGCGTAGCGACAACTTGTGTGCGCTGTGGTAAACCCTCGCTTAATGTCTGGCGCCCATACTGGGCTTGGCATTTGGAGCCGCCAGCCTTGGCCTCAGTTTTCCACGTGGCCCTGATGCGAAACTGAGGCATTCCTGCAACAGTCATCGGGGACCTGACAGTCGGGGTAATGTAACGTCTGGCATGCGTGGCCCGGTTTGGGTATTTGGATTCGCGTCTTTGGGCCGGGCGGCTGGGTGGACAGAGCGGGTGAGCGGGTATGGCAAGGCGTGCGATTGCTTTCTTGATCATCGGGTTGGCGGGTCTGGCTCTCGGCGGCTGCATGCAGGAGACGATCGAGCCGGCGAGCCAGGCAGGCTGGAACGCGCGTGACAAGCAGCTGATGTCGAACCTGCCCTATCAGCAGGCCGCGATCCCCGAGCAGTTCAAGCGCCACATCGTCGAATACACGCGCAAGGAAGCGCCCGGCACGATCGTGGTCGATAGCGACAACAAGTTCCTCTATTACGTGCTGCCGGGCGGCCGGGCGATCCGCTATGGCATTGCGGTCGGCGAGGAGGCGCAGGCTTGGAGCGGCATCGCCAAGATCGGCCGTATGGAAGAATGGCCGGCTTGGGTGCCGACGCCGGGCGAACAGCAGCGCCTCGGCCCGTTGCCGGCTTTCGTGACCGGTGGGCCGCATAATCCGATGGGGGCGCGCGGCATGTATCTGTATTCCGGCAACAAGGATACGTTGTACCGGATTCACGGCACCAATCAGCCCGAATATATCGGCCAAGCCATTTCCTCGGGCTGCATCCGCATGACCAACGAAGACGTGATCGATCTCTACAATCGCGTCAAGGTCGGCACCATCGTCGTGGTGCTGGCGCCCAAGCAGGACGGTTTCGGCGGCCAGGTTGCTTCGGCGCCGCAGGCCGCGACAGTCAAGCCTTACTGAACTGATTGCATTCGCAAATGCGATAGCGGCGCTGGCCCAAAGCCGGCGCCGTTTGTTGTTCAGGCGCCAAGCGTCACATGGACGATCTCCGGCGGCACGCCGAGTCGCGCCGGAATAATGCTGGTGCCGATGCCGCCGGATACGATCATGTGACGCTCGTTCTCGACGATGTGGCCATAGGCAAAGCGCGCGCCGTAGCGCGACGGCACGAAAGACGGCCAGATCAAGGGCACCCGGATCTGCGCGCCATGGGTATGGCCGGCGAGTGTGAGCGCCACGCGGCTCGGCACGGTCGGGAAAATATCCGGCTCGTGCACGAGCAGCACGACCGGATCATCGCTGCGGATGCGCGCGAGCGTGCCGGGCAGATCGTCGACGCCGCGAAAACGGCCTGGCCCCAGCCAATGCGCCAGCTGATCGCCGATGCCCGCCAGCCAGAATCTTTGTCCCGCGGGACCGAGCAGCACCGCCTCATTCTCGAGGATCGGAATGCGCACATCGGCGAGCGCGCGGCGCACGCCCTTGATGTCGTGCCACCAATCGTGATTGCCGAGGATCGCCCACACGCCGAACGGCGCGTGCAGTCGCCCAAGCTCCGCCGCCCACAGCGGATCGTCGATCGGCTCGAACTTGAACCGATACCACGCCTTGAAATCGCCGAGCAGCACGATCAGGTCCGATCGCAGCGCATTGGCGGTGTCGACGACATGGGCGACATGCGGCAGCGTGATGTGCGGGCCGCCGGCATGCAGATCGGCGATCACCGTGATGGTGAGCTTGCGTCCGGCCGGCCAGCCGGGCGGCGTCAGCGCATAGGGCGTCACCACCAGATCGAGCGGCTCGATGCCGGCCGCATAGGCGCCGGTCGCGCTTGTCGCAAGTCCAACAAGGCCGGCGCCGCCGATCAGCAAACGGCGCCGGCTCAGCCGGATTTTGAGCTGCGCCAGCTGCAGCGGGCTTGCTGATGGAACCTTGGCGTGCATGAAACGCTTCATTAACCCGGAACTGATGAACGGGCCGTTGCTGCGATCGCGTATGCGGAGCGCAGGCGGCATGCGTTATGAGCACCCTTAGCCGATCCATGACCCAAATGGGTTACCGCCCCATCACGAATGCGCGATCCGCTCGGCCTTGATCCAATCAAGCGTCTTATCCAGGGCTCTGCCGAGCCGATCGAACAGATCGTCAGTTTCCTGCGCGCTGATGATGAGCGGCGGCGATAGCGTTAACACGTCGCCAGCGACCACGCGCACGATCAGGGCTTCGGCCTCGGCAAATTGCACCGCCCGCGCGCCGACGCCGTGCTGCGGATCGAAGGAGCGCTTGGTCTTCTTGTCCGCCACCAGTTCGACGGCACCGATGAGACCGAGCCCGCGCGCTTCGCCGACCAGCGGATGATCGCCGAGCGCCTTGAGACGCTTCTGAAAGTGCGGCGCGCGTTGCGCCGCCTTTTCGATGATGCGATCGCGCGCATAAATTTCCAGCGCCTTGAGCGCCACCGCGGCCGAGACCGGATGGCCGCCATAGGTGAAGCCATGGCCGAAAGTGCCGATCGTTTTGCTCTCGCTGAGCAGCGCTTGATGCACGCTTTCCGGAAGCATCACGGCGGCGATCGGCAGATAGGCTGACGACAGCATCTTGGCGACCGAAATGGAATCCGGACGAAAATTGAGCTTCTCGCAGCCAAAAGTCGTGCCGAGCCGGCCGAAGCCGCAGATCACCTCGTCGCCGATCACGAACACATCGTGCCGGGCGCAGACCGGCATGATCTTTTCGAAATAGGTTTGCGGCGGCACGATCACGCCGCCGGCGCCCATGACCGGCTCGGCGATGAAAGCAGCGACCGTGTCCGGGCCTTCCTTGACGATCAGGGCGTCGAGCTCGGCGGCGAGCCGCGTGGCAAAATCCTCTTCGCTCTCGCCGTCATGCGCGAAGCGATAATGATGCGGACAGCCGGCATGGAGAAAGCCCGGCAGCGGCAGATCGAAGTCGCGATGATTGGGCGGCAGGCCGGTGAGCGAGGCGGCGACGATGGTGACGCCGTGATAGGCCTTCACGCGGCTGATGATCTTCTTTTTGCCGGGGCGGCCGAGCGCATTGTTAAGATACCAGATAAGCTTGACCTGGGTGTCGTTCGCTTCCGATCCGGAATTGCAGAAGAAAACTTTCGAGATCGGCACCGGCGCGATCTCCTTGAGCTTCTCCGCAAGCTCGATCGCGGGATCGTGGCTCTTGCCGGTGAACAGATGCCCGAATGAGAGCTTGCGCATCTGTGCGGCGGCGGCTTCGACCAGCTCCTCGTTGCCGTAGCCGAGCGCCGTGCACCACAGCCCGGCCATGCCTTCGATATAGGGCTTGCCGTCGCTGTCATAGACATAGACGCCTTGGCCGCGTTCAAGGATGAGCGGACCGGTCTCGCGAAACTGCGCCAGATTCGTATAGGGATGCACCAGTGTTTCGACGTCGCGGGTCGCGAGATTGGAAAGCGGCATCTCATTGTCCCTCTTCTATCCCGTCTCACACCTTTCCGAGACGGCGATGGTGTTCAGCGCCAAATCGTCGTTGACTGCTCGCCTGCCACGGTCCGCGAGAGGAATTCGCGGGGCCCCCAGGCAACGATGAAATCTGCCTCGCCGACCTTGCTCATTTGTATTGAGCCGCACGACTTGCAATCAATGTTCTCCCCCGCTTGTCGGATAACGGCAAATACAACAAACCTAACAACACAATCAGGCGCTATTGCGCCGTGATGCCGAGCGGCCGGTCGAAGCTCGAGCGATGCGCGCGGCCGAGCGCGCGCTCGATCCGCGCCTCGGGACGCGGACGCGGCAATGGCACCTGGGCGATGGGAATCGCGGCCACATCGCTCTCCTGCGGCTCGCCCTCGGCGGCGGCCGCCGCTTGACTTCGATCGGTGCTCTGCGGCTGCGCTTTGGCCGCGACGGGCGGCGGCGGGACGCGCACGTCCCACTGGCAGACTTTGTAGTTGTTACGCCGCTCGGCGAGATCGAGATGAATATGCTCTTCGTGGTAGCCGTCGGAGCCGGGGCCGAGGACCGTCGAAAACCGCGCGCAGGCGCTGGCGCGAATAGTTTCGCGCCAGTCCTTGTCGACGGTGATGTCGGTCAAGCCGAACTGGCGGCCGTCGGCGAGCTGAAAGTCGCGCACGTCGATAGCGTCGGCCTTGCCGTGTTCGCTCAGTTGCGCGGCGCGGACATTGTTGCGGCCACGGCAGGAATAGGAATCGAAATTGTCGAGCCCGCGCAGCGGCGGGCCGAATTTCTTCATCGCCGGCGCCACGTCTTCGCGCACCCATTGCGCGAGCTGCTCGGCCGTCGCACAGCGCATGATGGCCGCTGGCATTACCGTGACCTTGCTCTGGTCCGGCAGGATGATCGCGTCCATTGCAACGGCGTCGGTTGCACCGCATTCGCCGGGACCGACCAAAATCGGCAGCGGCTTGAATTCGGCGATCTTGGCCAGAGCGATCTGGCAGGCCGATGGCGCGACCGGCGCCGAGGGACTGCCCGACGTGTCCGGAAAGGACGCGTATTCCTCCTGCGGCGGGGCGAAACTCTGCGGGATCACCGCCGGCAAGCCACTCACAGCGCGCGCCTTTTCCGGCCTGTTCTCGGACCTCTCCGGCCCCTTCTCCGACCTGAGCCGCTTTGCCGCAGCGGACGAATTCAGGCCCGGCAATTGAATGCTCTCTGCGTTGCCGTTTTGCGCCGCAGCGACGCCGCTTGCGCACAACAGCGCCGCGATGACAACGACAAACCGCACGCAAAAATCCCCCAGGCCGCGATGGCGGGACTGATTTAGGCCGTAAGTCGACCCTTGTTCAAGTAACGCCGGCGGCAAGAGATATTTGCGCGAGGGCGTGGACGGAGTAACCTTCTCACAAAACGAAATATTCCTGGGAGGAGCCCCATGCTCGGCCTGATGCAGGATTGGCCGCTTCTGTGCCATCGCATCATCGATCACGCCGCGCTCAATCACGGCGAGCGACAAATCATCTCGCGCTCGGTCGAGGGACCGATCCACGCTACGGATTATGCCACGTTGCGCGGCCGGGCGTTGCGCGTTGCGCAGCGGCTCGAACGCGACGGAATCCGCGAAGGCGACCGTGTCGCGACGCTCGCCTGGAACACGTGGCGGCATCTCGAAGCCTGGTACGGCATCATGGGCGCGGGCGGCGTTTATCACACCGTCAATCCGCGCCTGTTCGCCGATCAGATCGTCTGGATCGTCAATCATGCCGAAGACCGCATGATGATGATCGACCTCACCTTCGTGCCCATGGTCGAGAAATTCGCCGACAGGCTCAGGCCGATCGAGAAATACATTGTGCTCACCGACAACGCGCATATGCCGGCAACCGCGCTTGCGAATGCCGTACCGTACGAAGAATGGATCGCCGAGGTCGACGGCGACTACGCCTGGAAGGTGTTCGACGAAAATACCGCAGCCGGCATGTGCTACACGTCGGGCACCACCGGCAATCCCAAAGGCGTGCTCTATTCGCACCGCTCCAATGTCCTGCATTCGATGATGGCGGCGCAGCCCGACGCCATGGGTGTCTCGTCCCGCGACGTGATCATGCCGGTCGTGCCGATGTTTCACGCCAATTGCTGGGGGCTGGCGCTGACCTCGCCGATGGTCGGCGCGACCATGGTCATGCCGGGCGCCAAGCTCGACGGCGCCTCGATCTATGAACTCCTTGACGCCTACCGCGTCACGTTTACGGCGGCGGTGCCAACAGTGTGGCTGATGCTGCTTTCCCATCTCGAAGGCAACAATCTCAAGCTGCCGCATCTGCGCAAAGTGGTGATCGGCGGCTCCGCCTGTCCGCGCGCCATGACGCAGAAATTCCAGGACGATTACGACGTTCAGGTCTGTCATGCCTGGGGCATGACCGAAATGTCGCCGCTCGGCACATTGTGCTCGCTCAAGCCGGAATATGCGCATCTCACCGGCGACGCGCGGCTCGACATCCAGATGAAGCAGGGGCATACGCCGTTCGGCGTGGAGATGAAGATCACCGATGACGAGGGGCGCGAAATGCCGCGCGACGGCGCGACCTTCGGCCGGCTCAAAGTGCGCGGCCCCGCGGTGGCGCGCGCCTATTTCAAGGAGAGCGAGGACGTGCTCGACGCCGAAGGCTATTTCGACACCGGTGACGTCGGCACGATCGATCGCCACGGCTATCTCAACATCACCGACCGCTCGAAAGACGTGATCAAGTCGGGCGGCGAATGGATTTCCTCAATCGAACTGGAGAACATCGCGATCAGCCATCCCAAAGTCGCCGAGGCTGCGGTGATCGGCGTGCGCCATCCAAAGTGGGGCGAGCGGCCGCTCCTGGTCGTCGTGCGCAAAGAGGGCCAAGAGCTCAGTCGGGACGACTTGCTCGGCTTCATGGCCGGCAAGGTCGCGAAATGGTGGATGCCGGATGACGTGGTCTTCGTGCCGGAGATTCCACACACCGCGACCGGCAAGATCCAGAAGACCGCGCTGCGTGTGCAATTCAAAGACTACGTGCTGCCCGGCGCCGCGGCGGCGGAATAATCGGGCGCCCGGGAACGGGAATCTCGCAAAACTGTTCGTCCCGCTCAGCGCATAGGTGGGTCGTATTGCAATGCAGCATACGCATGGCTGCAGCCGTGTTATCGGCGGCTTTGGCATGCTGCGGTGCGGTAAAATCATCGAATTGCAAACGCTTAGTGCAGTAGTTCCAAGTATCATTTTTATGCCACATGGATTTACGGCACCCCGGTGAGCGATCCAGCTCAGTACATAGACGCATTCTGACCACATTCGGCTGGCTTTAGGCCCCCTGGCTCGCGGGGACGAGCCGAATCACCCACCCCATCAACAACGTCGTAGGTAGATAATGGCTTGGCACAGCCCGGGGAAACTCGTCATTGCTTTCACTCTTCTTGCTTCCACCGTCGGATTAACTGTGACTGCTTCGGCACAGTCCGGCATCGCTTCGGTCTATTCAGGGGGCCGCACCGCCAACGGCGAACGCATGGTCTCAAGTGCGCTCACTGCGGCGCATCGCAGCCTGCCGTTTGGCACCATGGTGCGGGTCACCAATCGCTCGACCGGCCGCTCGGTCGTGGTGCGCATCAATGACCGCGGCCCGTTCGTGCGCGGCCGCGTGATCGACCTGTCGCCGGCCGCCGCGCATGCGCTCGGCTTTTCCGGCCTGGCGAATGTCACGCTCGACGTGGTCGGCAAAAGCTGACCGGCCATCTCCATTTCGGGACCAAACAACGGGGGGCTTCGGCCTCCCGTTTTTTGTCGGGCTGCGCGTTGGCGCATAAAGCCTCCATGCTATGCTGCGCCGCCGACGGGGCTTGGGTGGGGGACTGTCATGAATGAGGACACGCGCGAGGTCGCGCCCAGCGAAGACGAAATTCTGACATTCGCGATTGCCGACGCGGCGCTGGAAGCGGCGGCGCGCACGCTTCCCGGCGCAGCCATGTCGTTTCCCAATGCACCTACGGTAAGTATCCTGGTTATGTGTTGCGGCAACGATTAAATGCTGCGCGCGTCGGCGCGGCGAACGGCGGCAGAGCGCTTCCCTTCCGGCGCGGCGCTTCTGCGCGCGAGTGTCAGCGTGACGCCCCCCACCTGAAAGCGCGAAGCTGGCTCGGATTGAGCAGGACAAAATCCGGGAACTCCGTTTTTCGCTTTATGACCGCTCCCTGGGTTTCGCCGCGCTCAATCCGGGCTACGAATTGCGTTTCCCGGGCGCGGCGCAGCATGGAGCGCAGCGGAATGGTGCGCTGCCGACCCGGGACCGTCACGCGCTCCGCGCTCTCAGGCGCCCTGCTGGCGCAGGCCCCGGATCAGCGGTGCACCGTTTCGCTTCGCTCCACGCTGCACCGCGTCCGGGGAACGTCTTTTGATTGTCTCCCAGGCGCCAGGCGCCAGGCGCGGCGCAAGGCGGCACACAGCGATCCCGACGGGCCGACCGTTCTCGTGTCTGCTCGCGTGAGGCCGGACGACTACTCCGCCGGCGGCGCCTTGGGCTTGGTGCGTGTGAATGTGCTCTTCAAATTGTCCCACAGCTCAATCTTGGCGCCGTGGCGGTGCATGATCGCGCTCTGCTGGAGCACCGAAAGCGTGTTGTTCCAGGCCCAGTAGATCACAAGCCCCGCGGGAAATTTCGCCAGCATGAAGGTGAAAATCAGCGGCATCCAGTTGAAGATCACCTGCTGGGTCGGATCGGGCGGCGCCGGGTTGAGCTTCATCTGCACCCACATGGTCACGCCCATGATCGCCGGCCAGAAGCCCAGCTGCAGGAACGAGCCGATCATCGGCAGGACGGTCGGATCGAACGGGATCAGGCCGCCAAGCGTGAAGATATTGGTCGGATCGGCCGCCGACAGATCGTGGATCCAGCCGTAGAACGGCGCGTGCCGCATCTCGATGGTGATGAACAGCACCTTGTAGAGCGAGAAGAACACCGGAATCTGAATGGCGATCGGCAGGCAGCCGGCGATCGGGTTGATCTGCTCCTTCTTGTAGAGCTCCATCATCGCCTGCTGCTGCTTCACGCGGTCGTCGGCATAGCGCTCCTTGATCATCGCCATCTGCGGCTGCACCGCCTTCATTTTGGCCATCGAGGCGTAAGACTTGTTGGCGAGCGGGAAGAACAGAAGCTTGACGATCACGGTGACGATCAGGATGGCAATGCCGAAATTGCCGACCACGTGGAAGAAGTAGTCGAGTGCCAGGAACATCGGCTTGGTGATGAAGTAGAACCAGCCCCAGTCGATCAGCAGATCGAAGTGGTTGAGGTGAAGCGCCGCGTTATAGCCGCCGGGGCCGAACGGAAAGTCGATGCCGACGACCGAAACTTCCTTGGCGCCGGCAAACAGCCGCGTATCGGTCGTGCCGGTTGCGCCGGCCGCAACCGTCACTGGCTGCGCCATGTAGTCGGTCTGGTAGGTCGGCTGGCCGTTGAGCTCGCCGGCCGAGAAGCGTGCGCGCACCTTGGCATCGGTCTGCGGCAATAGCGTCGCGGCAAAATATTTGTCGGTAAAGCCGAGCCAGACATTTGTGGCATCCCAGGTCTCGGACTTCTTGTCCTGCATCTTCTTGTAGGTCTCGGTCTGCTCGCCGTGATCGCCCATCACGCCGATCAGGCCCTCATGCAGGATGTAATAGCCCAGCGTTTCCGGCGTGCCGTGACGCGAGATCAGCGCATAGGGATAGAGCGTCACCGGATTGCCGCTCTTGTTGGCGACCGAATCCTTGATCGTGAACAGATAATGATCGTCGATCGAAATGGTGCGCGTGAAGACGAGCCCCTGGCCGTTGTCGTAGCTCAGCGTCACCGGGTGATCGATGCCAAGCGCGCCGGAACCTTGCTGTCGCCAGACCGTGTCGGGCCCCGGTATGGCGATATTGCTGCCGGCGGCCGACACCCAGCCGAATTCGGCGTAATAGGCGTTCGGGGCGCCGGAGGGCGAGAACAGCGTGATCGGCGGCGAATTCGGATCGGTGGTCTCGCGGTATTGGGTCAGCGTGAGATCGTCGATGCGGGCGCCTTTGAGATCGATCGAGCCGCCCAGGCGCGGCGTGTTGATGGCGACGCGCGGCGAGGAGCTGACGACAGTTTCACGCGTCGCGGCCTGCGCCTGCGCGGAAGGCGCAGGCGCATTCGGCACGCCGGGCGCTTCCGGCGCGCCCGGGGTCCCCGGCGCGCTCGCCTGCGGCGGCTGGTGCTGCTGCGATTGTTCCTGCTGCTTGAGCTGCGCCTGCTGGCGCTGCTTCTCCATCTCCGGATAGCCGACCAGGATCTGCCAGCCGATCACGACAATGAGCGACAGCACGATGGCTATGATGGTGTTCTTGTGCTCGCCCATGTCAGTGCTCGTCTGGGGTCCCTTGTGAGGTGTTTTGCCGGGGCTTGATTCTGCGATTGTGCCTGCCGCGCGGCGACTTGTTACGGTTCGACTCGCCCGCGGGCCGGTCGCCTGTTTGCGAACGGGCTTTATGTAGGGGCGGCTCGCCCGGCGCACCAGCCACGGCGTCGCCATGCGCCGCGCTCCGTTTGTGCCGCGGCGTGCCATGGACGCGGCGCAGCGCGCCGTCGAGTTCCCGCAGCATCTGGGCAAATGGCAGATCGAGCGCGGCGCGGCGGCCGATCAGCACGTAATCATGGCCGGGCGCCAGGGCCGCCATGGCGGCAAGCTTGGACGCAAGCCGCACGATCTCACGCAGCCGCCGGCGGATGCGATTGCGCTCAACGGCGGTGCCGACCTGCTTCGACACGGTAAAGCCCACCCGGACCGGACCCTGGACGGGTCCCTCTTGGCCGGCTTCGCCCGCCTTGTGTTCACGCCGCCGCGCCTGGAGCACGAACGCGCTCGTCGGCGCGCGCGCGCCGCTTTGGGCCAAAGCCCGAAAATCCCTCCGGCGTTTCAACCGCTCCATGAAGTGAGCTTTGGATATTCGCTTCGGGTTGGCTTTCGATCGGCTTTGCGACGAGAAGCGTCGCCGCACGCACGCCGAAACGAGGCGTCAAAGTCAGGCGCTGAGCTTCTTGCGGCCGCGGGCTCGGCGCGCATTGAGCACCTTGCGGCCGCCCTTGGTCGCCATCCGGGCGCGAAAGCCGTGACGGCGCTTACGCACCAATTTGCTCGGCTGATAGGTCCGTTTCACGGGTCGATCTCCGCTGCGCGCGCAAAATTTTTAGAAGTTGACGCCCGCAGGCGCTGCAGCCCACCGGGCCTGGCGGCGCGATTGGCGCGGCTTATACGGGAGGTGCTTCGCGGCGTCAATGTGAAGGAGGCGGGCGGGCCAGAGCCAAAGTCAGCCCCATCGCGGTCCTACATTGCAACGGCCGACGGCAGCGCAAAGATAAATTTAAGTCAAGAACGCGCCGAAGGCGCACCGCCTGCGGCGCCACTTCCCGGTTAAAATTTTCTCTGCGCTCGAATGGAGCCGTACAATGGAGGGATCATGCAATGTAAGGATCGTGCAATATAAGGATCATGGTCCGCCCCTTTGGCGGTCTCCTTCACAGATCTTGCCTTCGGGTCGATCGGATTGCTCCGGACCCAATATGACGGCCGACACTGCCTCAGTCGCGCAAGTACTCCATCCCGACCTCTGCATCATTGGCGCAGGCGCGGGCGGACTGACCGCGGCCTCGGCGGCGACGGCTTTCGGCGTCAATGTCGTGCTTGTCGAAAAAGGCCGGATGGGCGGCGCGACGCTCAATAACGGTGCGTTGCCGGCACAAGCTCTGCTTGCCGCGGCAGACCGCGCGCATGCGCTGCGCACCGGCGCGCGGTTTGGCGCCAAATCGGTCCGCTTTGGCGTTGACTATGCGGCGGTCCGCGCGCATGTGCAGCAGGTGATCAAGGCGGTCGAGCCGCTGGACAGTCGCGCGCGCCTGACTGGGCTCGGTATCCGCGTCATCGAGGGAACGGCGCGGTTTCTCGACCGCGACACCGTCGCAGCGAACGGCGTCGTCATCAAGGCGCGGCGCTTTGTCATTGCGACCGGTTCGCTGCCGGCGCTGCCCGCCGTCCCGGGCCTGGCCGACGTGCCGCATCTGACCGGCGAGACCGTCTTCGATCTCGAAGACTATCCGCGCCATCTCATCGTCATCGGCGCCGACAATCTGGGGCTTGAACTGGCGCAGGCGTTCCGGCGCTTTGGCGCCGAGGTCACGGTGCTGCTGACGCGGGCGCCGCTTGCCGACTACGATCCGGAATGCGCGGCGCCCGTGCTCGACGCGCTGATGCGCGACGGCATCGTGCTGCGCGCCGGCATCAAGATCGCACAGATCCGCCGCGCGCTGGCGCGCGTGCATGTCGAGATCGAAAGCGAGGCGGGTGTCGAGGTCGTCGACGGCACACATCTTCTTGTCGCCGACGGCCGGCGGCCCAATGTCAACGATCTTGACCTCGACAGAGCCGGCATTCGCTATGCGCCGAGCGGGATCGTGGTCGACCGCCGCCTCCTCACCAGCAACAAGCGCGTCTACGCGATCGGCGATGTGACCGACGCGCCCACATATACGCATGTCGCCTATCACCATGCCGGCCTGGTCATCCGCCATGCTCTGTTCCGCATGCCGATCGATACCGAGACCCATGCGCTGCCTCTGGTGACGTTTACCGATCCGCAACTGGCCCAGGTCGGCCTCACGGAAGCGGAGGCGCGCGCCGCTTCCTTCCCAATCCGCGTCCTGCGCTGGCCCTATCGCGAGAACGAGCGCGCGCAGTCCGCGGGGCTCGCCCGCGGACACATCAAAGTTGTCACCGACCGCAATGGCAGCGTCCTGGGGGCGACCATTGCCGGCGCGGGGGCTGCCGAAAACATCGCGCTGTGGAGCCTTGCCGTCGGCCAAACCATGAATATCGAGGCCTTGGCCGGGGTTATTGTGCCCTATCCGACCTATGCCGAGGTGGGAAAGCGTGCCGCCATGACATATTTCAACCGGGGTTTGACGTCGCCGCTGGTGCGGCGCATCATAGGATGGCTGCGTCGGTTTGGTTGACGGTTCGTCCCAAAAAAGGCGGGCAGCGAGGCTTTGCTGATGAGTGAGGAATCTGCCGCGCGGCCGGCGCCGGTCCGGCCGCCGCGCTTCGGGCTTTCGGGGAAACTCCTCGTTCTCACGATTCTGTTCGTGATGATCGCGGAAGTGCTGATCTATGTGCCCTCGGTGGCCAATTTCCGGGTGATGTGGCTCAGGGACCGGCTGGCCTCGGGCTATACGGCGGCGCTGGTCCTGGAAGCGGCGCCGAACGGTGTCGTCTCCGATGCACTCGCCAAGGAGATTTTGGATTCGATCGGTGCGCGTGCAGTCGCCATGAAGATGGGCACGCAACGCCGGCTCTTGGCGCTCGACGACATGCCGCCGGCGATCAGCGACGACTTCGACATGCGGCGGGACTTCACTTTCGATTCGATCGTTGATGCCTTCAAGATGCTGTTGTCCAACCGCGCCCGCGGCAGCGTCATGCGCGTGGTCGGACCGGCGCCGATGGGCGGCGACTATATCGAACTGATCATGGACGAGCAGCCGCTGCGCACGGCCATGCTGCGCTATTCCGTCGACATTCTGTTGATCTCGCTGCTGATCTCCTGCATCACCGCGGCGCTGGTTTATCTGGCGCTGCATTACCTGTTCGTGCGGCCGATGCGGCGGGTCACCGCGAATATGATGGCGTTTCGCACCGCGCCGGAAGATCCCGATCGCATCATGGTGCCGACCGGCCGCGTCGACGAGATCGGCACCGCCGAGCGCGAGCTCTCGGCGATGCAGGCCGAGCTCGCCTCCATGCTGCATCAGAAGAGTCGGCTTGCCGCGCTCGGCCTCGCGGTGTCCAAGATCAATCACGATCTGCGCAATCTGCTCGCCTCCGCGCAGCTGTTCTCGGATCGGCTGGCAAAGATTCCCGAGCCCGGCGTGCAGCGGTTTGCGCCGAAACTGATGCATGCGCTGGAACGCGCCATCGCCTTCTGCCAGTCGACCTTGTCCTACGGCCGTCTGCAGGAGCCGCCGCCCGACCGCCGCGAGATCCTGCTCGAGCCGCTGGTGGAAGAAGTGCATGAGACGCTCGGATTCGGTCCCGACACGCCGGTGCGCTGGATCACCGCGGTCGAGCGCGGGCTGATGGTCGATGCCGACCCCGATCAGCTGTTCCGCATTCTGCTCAATCTGGCGCGCAACGCGTTTCAGACATTGGAGGCGCGCGGCGCACGCGATCCGAACCACGACCAGATCCGCATCACCGGCCGCCGTGAAGGCGCCGTCGTGGTGATCGAAGTGTCCGACACCGGGCCGGGATTTTCGGAAAAGGCCCGCGCGCATTTGTTCGAGGCGTTCCAGGGCTCGACCCGCACCGGCGGCACCGGGCTTGGGCTCGCCATCGCCGCCGAACTGGTGCGCGCTCATGGCGGCGACATCCGCCTGGTCGAGGGCACGATCGGGGCGACGCTGCGGCTGACGATTCCCGACCGGGCCGTGGAGCTTGCCGCGCATCGCCGGGCGCATGGGTGACGCTTCGCCATTGCGGGGGGAGCCAAGCCCGCCACCACGCCCGACGCCAAGCCCGACGCTGCCGCTTCTTGGCCGGCCCATGCCACGCTTCGCGTCGAGCCGCAATTGCATGATGCGCCATCGCAGCTGTGGTTGTGGGTTGCCGACAGCCGCTGAACCTGTCATCCGGCGGCGCGCCTGGCGCGGACCGGTCGGCGGCTTCCGCAATGGCGGCGACAAGCCCGCCTTGCCAATGGGCCCCCAAACCTTTAGCTATGGCGCGCGCCGCGGGGGCCGTTTAAAGCCCATTCCGCGTGGTGCAACCCGCGCCCGTAGCTCAGCTGGATAGAGCACCAGACTACGAATCTGGGGGTCAGGAGTTCGAATCTCTTCGGGCGCGCCATTAAATTCAGTGGCTTACGCAAACCGCACCGTTCTAGCCTGAACTTTAGAACGGCATTTAGAACGGCGGAATCATCGAACCAGTCGGTGTGCGGCACCATGGCGCTTTAGCGAATGTCAGTTGGTGCGACAGACGGTGTGGCGCAGCGAGGACAGTCACCGGCTCAGGACTCTTATCGGATAGACCAAAATGAGCACATTGAACGTTGTGTCGAACGCCTCGGCGAGGCATTCGTGCGCCTGACCATTTCGATCGGTGACCGAAACGGTTGTCGGCCGTGTCATCTTTCGCCCGATTGGCAGGACCCGCCCGAGGGAATGATCGAGGCTGATCACTTGTTCGCTCGGGCGACCGAATTGCTGCAAGAACGCAGGTGAAACCTTGATGCGCCGCACTTGCGCTTGCGCCCCGGATTTCTCGCAGAATGTGATCGGTTCCAGGATGTAGACTACACAGGCCCGATGATGCGTCCGCGCGTATTCGCGGCAGGACGCGTAGATCGAGGCACCAAACTTGCCGGCAAGCTTCACTGGCGTCTTGATTTCCAGCTTGTAATCGGCAGCCATCGAGGCATACCCGTCGCCCTGAAAGAGCACAAAGCGGGCGAAATTGTTCGCCTCGCGCTCGAACAGGTCCGCGGTTTCCGGGTCCAGGGTCTTCTCGCAGTCCTGGAATAGACGGAACAGCTTGCGGTGCGTCGGCAGCTCATGGTGCCCCGCCTCGTGCAGCTTGAGAAAATTTTGCTTCGATGGCCTGACCGTATCATCGATGTGGATCAGTTGTTCTCCCGCGTCGTAGATGCCGAACACCTTGGAAATCGCGGACTTTAGCGCGCTTGCCGCCTGTTCGGCTTTGCCGATCAGGTATTCCATGAGGCGCAGCGGATCGAACGCGCTTGCCGGTGCGACTTTGAGATTGGCCGCTTCCAAGATCGCCGCCGTCGGCGTCGGGTGGACGCCCCACGCCGATGCCCGGTCTAGCGCGCGCCGTGCAGCCAACTGCACGGCGCGCAACCCCTCGGGATCGAGGCTACTATCGTCAGCCTTGGCCACCCGGTTTCTTCCTGCTGCGCAGATAGCCTAGAAATTGATGAAGCTGCGCTTCTTCATCGGGCGTGAGATTGTGGCCTGCGAAGGTCGCCACGCGACCATGGCGCTGGTCGCCACTGCGCGACCGCGTCGGCACCACAAAGCCCGCACGCTCCATCAGGTCCTCGTAGGGAATTTCATACAGTTCGGCGAGCGCATTCAGGATATTCGGATTCGGCTTTTTGATTTGATCATTCTCGATCTGACTCAAATAGGCGTTCGACACCACTTTGTTCGTTCGCTTCTCGACATCGCGCAGCGTGATGCCGCGGTCGCCGCGAATTGAGGCGAGATATTGTCCAAGCGTGAGCTTGATCTCCGCCCCCACGCTTTTCTTGGCCATGACATTGCTCCTCCATGATCTTGATTCACCTCAGGTATTTACTCTCTGCCGCTAAGAATGTCAAGCACGCTTGATATCTGCTTGACGTTCTTAGCATGCCGTCCTATCTTAGCGTCACGCTTCCGGCGATCGTGCCGGGTCGAATAGGAAGGTAACGCTAATGGAAAATGCAGTGACGAGCGGCGAAGGCCGCGAGGACAAGGTCAAGGGCCAGGCCGCACGCGGCCCGGGTTCGGACGGCCAGTTCTTCACCACGGTCAACGGAAACACCGTGAAGTTCGGGGACGGCACGCCGAAGGGCGAGCGCATCCTCGACAAGGCCGGCTTCAAGCCTCCGGGCAACTATGTGCTCATCCAGCTCATGCAGCACAGCAGCCGTTCCATCGGTCTCGATGAAACGGTCGACCTGAGTGCGGCCGGCACGGAAGAGTTCCGCGCCTTCAAGAGCGACCGCATCTTCCGCTTCATCCTCAACGATCACGGCTTCGAGTGGGGCGTGGACAAGATCTCCGAGCCGGAGCTCCGCATGATCGCTCACGTGCGCGAAGGCGAGGTTCTCGTTCTCGATCGCGACGGCCACGATATCGACCTCGGACCGGGCGACGTGCTCGACCTCGGGCAAGCGGGTACCGAGCATCTGCACACCGAGAAGCGGCTGGTGACGGTCTACTTCGAGAACCAGCCGCGCGAGCTGCCTCGCGGCACCTATACGACCGAACAGCTCAAGTCGCTGTTCGGTGTGCAGGAAGGTTACATCCTCGAAGTCATCAACGAGGAGGGGAACCTCACACCGCTCAAACCGGGGCAGAAAACCCGCATCAAGGACGGCATGCAGTTCTTCGAGCAAGTCCCGTGCGGGGGCTCGTCGTGACCGACGCGGCCAAGGAGTTCGCGGGCCTCAAGGCCATGCATGCCGGCGCCGTCCTCCTGAAGGAGGGCGGCCAGCCGGTCGCGCTAATGCCCGCCTTCGGATTCACCGCCGCCGGCGAGCAGACCTTCAAGATGGACCTGCTGCTCGTGCCGTTCGCGCACTCCGGCTACATCACGCGGCTGTTCTTCGAGCGCCAGATCCAGGGCCGCGGCAGCAACTGGAATCAGCACCGCGTCATCGAGCGCAACTGGTGGGCTCCTTCGTGGAACCATGTACCGGCCTCGATGCGATGGACGCAGATGCTCTTGGCACATTTGAGGGCCGTTGCATGAATATCCGCTTCAAGATCACGTCCGCGCTTCTCGCCACGGTGCGCATCGACCTGCGGCGGCCGCACCCGTTTGCGCATGAGCGCGTCGGCTTCGTCGCCGCCGGGCTCGCCGCAGCGCATGATGAACTTCTGATCCTCGCGCGCGAATATCGCCCGGTTCGCGATGACGAGTATCTCCGCGACCCCAGCGTCGGCGCGATGATGAGCGCCGAGGCCATCCGCCGCGCACGCCAGTGGGCGATGAACGACCGGGTCGCGATTTTCCATGTTCATACGCACGGAGGGCGTGGGATTCCCGGTTTCAGCGGCATTGACGTGAGCGAGAATGCGAAATTCGTGCCGAACTTCGTCTCGGTCGCACCGTACTGTGTGCATGGCGCCATCGTGCTGAGCGACAACGCCGCCTTCGGCCAAGTGTGGCTCGACCGCAAGTCGCGTCAACCCTTCATCACCGCCTTCTCCGAGGTTGGTATGCCCATTCGCCATTGGAGAGCAGCATGAGCCGTCTCGATCGGCAAAGCTTCCTTGGGCCTCAGAGCGACGCCATTCTCGATGCCGCCACGATCGGCATCGTTGGCCTTGGCGGCGGAGGCTCGCACGTCGCCCAACAGGCCGCGCACATGGGAATCGGCGGCTATGTCAATGCCGATCCCGACGTGATCGAAGACACCAATACGAACCGCCTCATCGGCGGGACCTTGGCGGACGTCTCGGTGAGTCTGCCGAAGGTCACGATCGCCGAGCGTTTGATCCGCGGCTTGCAGCCGAACGCGCGGATCATCTCGGTTCAGGCCGACTGGCATGACGCGGTCGATGACCTCAAGCTCTGCGACGTGATCGTGGGCGCGGTCGACGGTTTCAAGGAGCGCGAGCAGCTCGAGCGGTTCGCCCGCAGACACCTCATTCCGTATATCGACATCGGCATGGACGTGCACGATCTCGGCAAGAAGGGCTTCCTGGTCAGCGGTCAGGTGATCCTCTCGTCGCCCGGCGCGCCATGCATGCGCTGCTGCGGCTTCATCACCGACGAACGGCTTGAGCAGGAGGCCAAGCTCTACGGCGCGGCAGGATCGCGCCCGCAAGTGGTGTGGTCGAACGGCGTGCTGGCGTCAACCGCCGTTGGGCTGCTGACTCAAGTGCTCACGCCCTGGTATCCGAACCCGCCCGGCTTCGTGTTCCTAGACTATGACGGCAACAAGGGCACGATCACGCGCAACCCGCGTATGGAGCTGCTGAAAAATCACGTTTGCCCACACCATCCGCCGGACGAGACGGGCGACCCCTTGTTCGACATCCGCATGCAGAAATTCCAACCGCGCCGTGTGCGGACGACGACGCCCGCATCCTCGCAATGTGCGCCCTGGTGGCAGAGGGCATGGAATCGGCTTCGGGGCCAGAAGGGATGAGGTGGCCGTCGATCCACAAGGCCAAAGCACCAGCGGTGGGCGATTTTCGTCCGCCAGTAAGCGATTGTTTTAGTGGCAATTTCAGAGTTTGTGGACGAATTTCAAGTGCAGCCTTTGAAATTCGTCCACCCGCGCCTAGGGTGACTGCCTCCCGGTTGTTGTTTGTATCCGAAGGCGACATGACCCAACTCACCAAGAAGACTGACCTTGAAGCCGACTTCCTGCAACTCGCGCGCATCGCGCTCTCCGGCCGCACGCAGGACGTTCAGGTTATCTTGCGCCGCGCCGCCAAGCGTTATCACCAGTTCGTGCCGCAGTTTGCCGACGCGCTGATGACGCTGCTCCATGAGCTGCCGTCCCAGGCGTCTCCCTTACGGCGGCAGGCCGAAGTTCCGCTCCCAGTCGACCTGGACTCGCGGCTCCATCTCATGCGGGTCGAGGCCGAGCCCGTGCTCGATCACGAGCCGGTCTTTGCACCAAGCCTCGAAGCTTCGCTGCGCCAGCTTGTTGAAGAGCGCAGGAACCCGCACGCGCTCGTCCGTGCCGGGCTCGATCCTTCGCGCGCGGCGCTATTCCTTGGGCCGCCCGGCGTCGGCAAGACGATGGCCGCACGCTGGCTCGCGCGGGAGCTGAAACGGCCGCTTCTGATTCTCGATCTCGCGGCAGTGATGAGCAGCCTGCTCGGACGCACGGGGAGCAACCTGCGCCACGTGCTCGAATATGCGAAGATGATCGATTGCGTGCTGCTTCTCGATGAGCTCGATGCGATCGCCAAGCGCCGCGACGACCGCGGCGAAGTTGGCGAACTCAAGCGCCTCGTCACCGTGCTCATTCAGCAGATCGATGATTGGCCATCATCCGGCGTGTTGCTGGCTGCGACGAACCACCCCGACCTGCTCGATCCCGCCATCTGGCGGCGATTTGACCTCCACGTCGAGTTTCCAATCCCCAACGAAGAGGCCATCACGCGCTTCGTTGAAGGCACCTTGACGCCTTACTTCCCGGCGGCACGCGAGTGGAGCGCATTTCTTGCCGTCGCGTTTGTGGGCCAGTCGTTCAGCGACATCGAGCGCGAGCTTTCGGCGGCACGACGCAGTGCCGCGCTCCGGGATGCGCCGCTCGAAGAGCAGTTCGCCGGATTGCTGACCAACAAATCCATCCCGAAGACCCGGCGCATTCATTTGGCAACGGCGCTCGTGGATCGAGGCCTGCTTTCTCAGCGTCGAGCGCGTGAGCTGACGGGCATCGCGCGCGATACGATCCGAAGCCGCACATCCTTGAAAAAGAAGGTGGTTAAGCGCAAGAATGGAAGAGCTGAGCCATGAACAAGCGCAACTTTCTGCTCGGTAAAGGTGAGCGTCTTGTCGCCGATGTGGCGGGTGTGCGCGGCGGTGCGCCGAAGAGCCATCCCTACACCTTCTCCGAAGCGAAAGACCGCATCGCGCCGATGCTCACGCGCATGGTCCGCGGCATCGACCAGTTGCCCAACGAAGCATGCCCTAATGATGTTGCCGTCGCGGCGGTCACGCTCAATCCCGAATACATAGCCAAGTCTTATTTCCCAGAGAGGCTTCTGGAATCTCTCGGGCTTGAGACGGTCGGCAGCCGTCCCCGCCGCATAACGCCGGAAAAGCGTTCGAAGGGCCGTGACCCCGAAGAGACCATCACGACGGAGCTGTTCGTCATGGGGCCGCGCTCGGCGTTTCGCTCTTGGCGCTCGTCGCTTCCCGATTGGCGGCAGCAAGCGCCTGGCGCAAAGGATCTGGCGTCCATCGAACAGGTAGCAGCCCCGACGGGGCGAGAGAAGATCAAGGGGCGTTTGCCGAAGAAAGGCCATGTTGTCCTTGAAGTGGTCCTCCACAGCGCCGGCACTCATGCCAAGAGTGTTGTCACAGAATTCAAGAACTATCTCGAAAAGAGCGGCATCGAGGCAACTCTGGGGCGCCGGTTCGATGCGGGCGGGTTGAGCTTTGTCGAGCTTGACGCTCCGGCTGAACTAGCCGAGCGCATCGCCACCTTCACGCCCGTGCGCGCCGTGCGTCAAATGCCGATGCTGCGCATTCTTCGCCCCAGCTTCCGATCGTCGCGTGTCCCGATGGAGGCTATCGAGCTGCCGACGAAGGGGCCGCTCGACCCAAAAATTCGTGTTGCTATATTCGATGGAGGTATTCCGAAAGGGCATCCGATCACGAAGTGGGTGAAACCGATCGAGCCTGCTGGAATCGGAGAGCCGTGGGAGGAGTTTCAGAAGCACGGCGTCGGCGTCACCTCCGCCTTCCTGTTCGGGCATATCGATCCAACCAAGCCGCTTGGCCGACCCTACGCGTCCGTCGATCACTATCGAGTGCTCGACACCACGCCGAGCAAGGACCCGCTTGAACTCTATGAAGTCCTGGCTCGCATCGACAGCGTTTTGGTTGAAAAGAAGTATGACTTCATCAACCTGAGCGTCGGGCCCTATCCGCCGGTCGAAGATGACGACGTGCATGCCTGGACGGCGGTTCTCGACGAGCGGCTCGCCGCTGGCGATAGCCTTGCGACCATAGCGGTAGGTAACAACGGCACGGAATCCGCTAAGGACGGGCTCAACCGTATTCAGGTTCCCTCCGATTGCGTGAACGCACTTGCGGTCGGCGCATGCGATAATTATGCGGACCCGTGGAGTCGATGCGACTATAGCTCCGTCGGGCCTGGGCGTAGTCCCGGTCTGGTGAAGCCCGATTTTGTCGAGTTCGGCGGTTGCTTGCAGCGCCCGTTCATCGTGGTCCACGAGGGCAAGGCCTTCGCCTTAGAGGCGACCGAAGGCACCTCGTTTTCGGCACCCTCGGTGTTGCGCCTCGGCGCAGGCTTGCGCGCTCACTTCGGTGAGGCCCTGAACATCCTCGCCGTCCGTGCGCTCCTGGTCCACACCACTGAACCCTCTGATCATCCCTGTGAGGAGGTTGGTCGCGGCCGTGTGGCGCGATCCCTCGAAGAGATTGTCCTCTGCGATGACGATACTGTTCGCGTCGTCTATCAGGGCGTCATCACCCCGAGCCGCTACATTCGCGCACCGATCCCTGTTCCATCGGGCGTGCTGCCGGGCAAAGTCACGATCACGGCGACGCTCTGCTATCCGACAGGTATCGATCCAAATCATCCCGGAAACTACACGCGCGCAGGACTTGAGCCAACGTTTCGACCGCACGATCAAAATCGCAAAGATCCAAAGCAGGCTCACGCTGACAGCAAACCGTTCTTCGGCAGAACGCAGAACAACTTGCTTGAGGATGAGCTCCGCCGCGACGCTTGGAAATGGGAAAACTGCCTGCACACACGCGTGACCTTCATGGGCAAGAGCCTTCGCAATCCAGTTTTGGACATCCACTACAATGCGCGGCAGGGCGGCCGTGACCACGATCCGAAGGAGAAGCTACCTTACGCTCTGGTCGTAAGCGTCCATGCCAAGCATCTTGGCGATCTCTATGACAGCGTAGTGCGAAAGTATGCCAAGCAGCTTGAGGCGTTGCGGCCTGTCATCGAGATTCCGGTCACCACGTGATCCGCAGCTATTGGGCACTCGGAACTGTGAGCGCACCGACGTAGCCGTGGAGTTCCTTCGGGCGCGCGAACTTCTCGCTCAAGTGCTTGAGCACGCGCACGTTCAGCCCGAGTGCCCACTTCCGGATTTCATCTGAGAACGCCGTGCCCTCGTCGGCCGAAACGTTCGGAATGCCAATCGGCTTTTGGATGTGAACTTTGTTGCGATATTTACGAAGCTTGTGCAATTCGTCGTAGATGTCGGCACCGAGACCGTCGAGCACCTTGTATTTCTTGAGCACGTCGATGATCACGTTGAACGTGTCGACGGTCCTTTCCTCAATCTGAGTGCGGTCGGCCTCCGAAATGTTCGGCACGCCCTCGACAGTGTGGTTCTGGGCACGATAGATGATCTGTTGTAGCGCCGCCTCTACGATCGCGCCCGATTGAAGCACGATGAACTTGTTCAACGCGCCGCCCTCATTGGCAGCCATCAACTTCTGCAAGAGTTCGGCATTGAACCCAAGATTGTCGCCGACCTTGAATTGACCGACGAAATTGCAGGCGATTGTTTCGATCGCTATCGGCATCGGCGCGGTCTCGGGTGACCAACAGGCAGAAAAAGCTTGAACGGCCGCAATGATGGAGGTCAAATCGAATCGGATATCGATCCTAGTCTTAGTCTAGCCGAAGGATGCGGGTACTCGCCAGTCCACCATAAACCATCTGGGACAACCATCTGGGACGGCTATGCCGAAAATAGACGACTGCGATGGGCGCCTCCCTCCGGGACCGGGCTGTCGGCTTCGCTGAAGCCCCGGCTGCGCCCGGTCTTCACCCTGCGGCTTCCATCCCTGACGCAAGCGTCGCGGACGTGTTCGTAAAGTTCACTCCCGTTCGCGCGTGTTGAGAAAGGTCATGAGAGGGAGAGTGCCGGCCGGGTTGGCCGTGACGGGTTAGAAGTCGCGGGAGAGGCTCGTGGCGCCCGTCGCGGGGACCCGCGATGTCAAGACATGCTGTTCGGGCGCGCGCCGGCGAGTGCCGGGCAAACCTCTATGACGAAATCACCGACAAGATCATCGCCGAGCTGCAGGGCGGCCGTGTGCCCTGGGTTCAGCCCTGGGGGACCGCCGCCGCGAAAGCGCCGCTCGCCATGCCCAAGAACGCTTCGACGAGCAGGCAATACAGCGGCGTAAATGTGCATATTCTCTGGGGAGCGGTGATCGAGCACGGATTCACCGGCCAGAGCTGGCTGACTTTTCGCCAGGCGCTCTCGCTCGGCGGACATGTCCGAAAGGGCGAGCGCGGCACAACCGTCGTCTATGCCGACCGTTTCATTCCCGATGACGAGAAGAAGCGCGCAGCCGAGAGCGGGGAGGAAGCCCAGGCGATTCCGTTCCTGAAGCGGTTCACGGTCTTCAACACCGATCAGTGCGACGAACTTCCCGACAAGATTGCGACCGTCGCACCGCCGCCACCGCCCGGCATGATCGAGCCGCGGGTGGAGACGCTGATCAAGGCGACCGGCATCGACTTCCGCATTGGCGGCAACCGCGCCTTCTATGTCCCCGCCGGAGACTATGTGCAGGTGCCGCCGCCGGCGGCGTATTTCGAACCCATCAACTGGCACCGAACAGCGCTGCATGAGCTCGGCCACGCGAGCGGCCATCATTCACGCCTCAATCGCGATCTCTCCGGCGCGCACGGCTCGAAGAAATACGCTTTCGAAGAACTGGTCGCCGAACTCTGTGCTGCGTTTTCCTGTGCATCGCTCGGCATCGTGCCGACGGTGCGGCATGCGGACTACATCGGCTCCTGGCTTGAGGTCTTGCGTGAGGACAATCGGGCCATCGTTCGAGCGGCGTCGCAGGCGAGCAAGGCCGCCGACTTCATCCTCGGCTTCCTGCCGGACGAACAGGCGCGGCGCGAAATCCCGGTCGATGCGGTCGAAGGGAGGGCGGCATGATCCTCCTCACACCGGAACTGCGCGAGCGCCTGCTCGCCAATGGCCGCCGCCGCGGTCTCGACCATGTGCCTGTGGTCAAATTCTTCAACCCGCTCGGCGTCGGCACTTGGCTCGCGACCGAACTCGATGAGGATGGCGATACGCTGTTCGGGCTCGCCGACCTCGGAGATCCCGAGCTCGGATCGTTCAGTCTTGCAGAGATGCAATCCTTGGAGCTTCCGCTCGGCATGGGCATCGAGCGCGACATCCTGTTCGTGGGTGAATATCCGCTGTCGGTCTATGCACAAGCGGCGCGGACCGCAGGACGACTCGTGATAGACGAGCGATCGCTGCGCGCCGCGGCCGCGGCCCTGCAACGTGGGGGGTAGCGAGAGTGAGAGGGCGGAGTGGGCTCCGCGACGGGTTGGAGGCCGAGAGAGAGTCTCTGGCCGCCCGTCGTGGAGAACTGAGATGGCAAAGGCCGTTCAGAAGATCACGCTGTCGCCCTCGCGCGACATTCCCTTCAACAAGCTGGTGCTTAGCCAGTCGAACGTGCGTCGCGTCAAGGCCGGCGTCTCGATCGAGCAACTGGCCGAGAGCATCGCACGCCGCACGTTGCTGCAGAGCCTCAGCGTCCGCGCCGTGCTCGATGCCGACGGCAACGAGACCGGCATATTCGAGGTGCCGGCCGGCGGTCGGCGCTACCGCGCCCTCGAGCTCTTGGTGAAGCAGAAGCGCATGGCGAAGACGCAGCCCGTTCCGTGCGTTGTCCGCGAAGGCGGTATCGCCGAGGACGACTCGATCGCCGAAAACGACGAGCGCGTCGGCCTACACCCGCTCGACCAGTTCCGCGCGTTCCAGACGCTCCTCAACCTTGGCATGAGCGAGGAAGACATCGCCGCGCGGCATTTCGTGACGCCTGCAATCGTCAAGCAGCGCCTACGGCTCGCGTCCGTCTCGCCGAGCCTGCTCGACGTCTATGCCGACGATGGCATGACGCTAGAGCAGTTGATGGCGTTCACTGTCACCAGCGATCACGCCCGCCAGGAACAGGTCTGGGAGAACGTCAGCAAGTCCAGTTATGACGAGCCCTACCAGATCCGGCGCATGCTCACCGAAAGCACGGTTCGCGCGTCCGACAAGCGAGCGCAATTCGTCGGCGTCGCGGCCTACGAGGCCGCCGGCGGCGCCGTTCTGCGCGACCTGTTCGAGCACGACGACGGCGGCTGGCTGCAGGACGTGCCGCTGCTCGACCGCCTCGTCACCGAGAAGCTGAAGGCCGAGGCCGAAAGGATCGCGGTCGAGGGCTGGAAGTGGATCGAGGTCTCCGTCAGCTTCCCGTATAACCACGATTACGGCCTGCGGCAGCTTGAGGGGACACCCGCCGACATCACGGCCGAAGAGCAGGCGACGATCGACGCTGTGCAGGCCGAACAGGCCAAGCTCGAGGCGGAATTTCAGGACGCCGACGAGCTGCCGGACGAGGTCGATGCGCGTCTCGGCGAGATCGAGGAGGCGCTGTCCGCGTTCGACCAGCGGCCGCACATCTATGATCCGGCCGAGATCGCGCGTGCCGGCGCCTTCGTCAGCATCGACAGCGATGGCTCGCTCCTGATCGAGCGCGGCTTCGTGCGACCAGAGGACGAAGCGCCGGTCGATCAGACGGACGCGGAGGGTGAACACGCATCGCCCGGAACGGACGGAACCGAACCCGGCACGCCGTCCACGCGTCGCGCCGTCATCACGGTCGGCGGCAATCAGCCAGACGCGGAGGATGAGGAGGACGACGGCATCAAGCCGTTGCCCGACCGCCTCGTCATGGAGCTGACAGCGCATCGCACGCTCGCGCTGCGGGATGCCGTTGCGAGCAATCCGCACGTCGCGATGACGGCGCTCCTGCACAAGCTCTGCGTCGATGCTTTCCACAACGGCTATGCGCCGGGGTGCATGGAGGCAGCGGTCCGGCAGGTCCATCTGCCGGTTCAGGCGCCGGGTTTGAACGACAGCGCGTCGGCGAAGGCAGTCGACGAGCGGCACGAGGCCTGGAAGGCCGACATGCCCAAGGATGACGATGCGCTGTGGGACTGGCTCGCTGCGCTCGACGAGGCCAGCCGCTCCACGCTGCTGGCACATTGCGTGTCCTACGGCGTGAACGCGCTATTCGAGAAGGTCGATCGCTACGGCGGCAATGGCGTGTCGTCGCACGGCCTGCGCCGTCGCCTCGACCAGGCTGATCGCCTGGCGCGTGCGGTCAATCTCGACATGGTGGAAGCCGGTTGGCGGCCGACGGTCGAGAACTATCTCGGCCGCGTTACCAAGAGCCGCATCCTCGAAGCCGTGCGCGAGGCGAAGGGCGAAGCGTCGACGCAGCTCATTGATCATCTCAAGAAGACGGAGATGGCCAAGGAGGCCGAGCGGCTGCTCGACGGCACGGGCTGGTTGCCCGAGCCGCTGCGCCTCGCCGAGACCACATCAGCGTCGAGTGACGCCGACAGCCCGGCCGAGCCGCTCCCGGAATTCCTCGCCGATGACGAGGACGAAGCGGCCGACACGGGCGACGACGAGCATCCGCACGCTGTCGCAGCCGAATGATTCCACGAGCGGGGCGGCTCCGGCCGTCCCGCTTCCTTCTACCGCCATCTCAATCCTCAGCCCGGCCCTCGCGCCGGGCTTCATCGTTTCTGGAGCGCCATCATGACCAACGACACCCCCACCCCCGATCCGACTCTCGATACCGCGTCTTGGCTCGCGCAGGAGCAAGCGCGTGCGAGGCTTGATGAATCCATTCGCCTCGCGAACAAGGTCGTCCTGTTCGAAGCGCTTGCGCAGGCGGGCATCACCACCGTCCTCGTCGAATTCGACGGCTACGGCGACAGCGGGCAGATCGAAGACATCAGCGCCCATGCGGGCCCTGACATCGCCGTCAATCTTCCCGAGTGCAATGTGGATATTGCCCGCGTTGAGTACGGCAGCCTTGAGATCGTCCGCGAGGCCTTCACGGTGAAGGAGGCGATCGAGCGACTTGCCTACGATTTCCTCGAGGAAACCCACGGCGGCTGGGAGGACAACCAGGGCGCCTATGGCGATTTCCTGTTCGATGTTGCCGAGCGCACGATCACGCTCAACTACAATGAGCGGATCGAGACCTTCGAATACACCCAGCATGTGTTCTGAGGGGGCAACGATGGCGCATCCCTATCACCATTCGCTGTCTTCCGTGCGCAAGTGGGGCGGGACGGTCGAGGATTACCTGGCGATCCATAGCTGGTTCGATGCCAGCAAGGAGATCACCGCCGACTTCCGGCACCGCGCGTTGCGGCATCATGCCGAAGGCATCTTCATGGCCGAGACGATCTTCGGACCTACCGTTACGCTGTCGTCCGGCCGCGTGATCCCGACGCGCTGGGTCGGCGAACAGCATGTCATCGAAGATCTCGGCTTCATCCCGTCGTTCGCCGACTGGGCGAAGGCCATCCGGCCCGAGCCCTGGATGGGACGCACCCGCCGCATCGAGCGCGAGGTCGAAACGCCGGCATCGGCCGAGCCGACGGGGGCCGCGTGATGTACGGCACCTATCTCCGGCTCGACATCACCGTCCATGACGGCTGGCGGGCGGTCGTGCGCGCAGCATCGCGCAAGCTCACACGACAGTCGCTGCGCGACCCGAACCGCCGCACGGCGCGCAAGGCGTTCTACCGCCAGATGCTCGCCTGTCATAGCCAGGCGCAGGAGATCGTCGCGACCTGGCGGCTCTGACCCGCACTTTCACTCCCACCCCTCCCGGCCCGGCCTCCGCCGAACGAGCGCCGGGCCATTTTGCCTTCAGGAGAATCCCAATGGCCGATTACTACACCCCAACCGTGATCCAGCAGTCGATTTCCGATACAGACATGACGCCGCTGGAGCTTCTGTTTCTCGCTCACATTTTCGATGCCGAACGCGACGGCGATGGCTGGTACTTCTTTTCAGAACAAGGGCCGTCCGACATGCTCTCTATCGAACGGGGCGCGCTCGAAGCCGCGCTCGCCGCGTCAGAGGGAGCCGTCGACAGTACAGCCAATCGCTTCGTCAGAGCGCATCTGCCCGACCCACAGGCGATCGGACCGCTGCCTTCGCATCTCGACCTCGACCTCAGCACGACGTCCTGGGAGTTCATCATGCAGGACATCGTGAAGCGATCGTCGACCCTGGCTTATGTCACAGCCGTGTCCTCCTTCACCTGTTCGCGGATGCGCCCGGACGGCTTCGGCGGCGCTGCCGTCCTGATCTCCGCCGACGAGATCATGGGCAAGTCCACGAGCGATCTGCTTGAGGAGTTTATCGAGCACGTCGCGCCGTAAAGTCTTCCCGCCGCGTATGCAGGGCGCCGGCCGGATTCGCCGCGCGGTCATGTACGACCCCTGGCATCCGTTCCTCCGCTCCGTCGCGTTGCGGCGCGTCCTGTCTGGGCGCGGCGCATCGGCCGTCAACGGGCAAGCCGTTTCCGCATCGGCCCGACGGCCTCGCGTGACCGCCGATGCTTGGCCGCGCCCCTTCGTCCGTCCGCGCGCAACGCGAGACGAAAGAGCGAAGGACGATGTGCAGGGTTCTCAACAAGCATCATGCGGGCATTCCGGCGGGCGCTGTCTACATCGGCCGCGGCTCGAAGTGGGGCAATCCGTTCCGGATCGGCCAAGACGGCGACCGCGTGACCGTGATCGCAAAATACGCACGCTGGCTCGCGGTCCAGCATCACTTGCTGCGTGCGCTCGACGACGCCAAGGAATATGCCGCGGACGAAGGCATCACGCTGACCGCGCTCGACGACGAGCGCGAGTCCGCGAGTTGATGCTCCCGCTCATCCACCGTGACCACGAGCCCGGCCACCGCGCCGGGCTTTTCGCATGTCACAACCTGTTCGAAGGAGACCCATCATGGGTTGGCTCTACATGCAATCGCTGGGCGGCCATTACGGCCCGCGCCAGTATCTCGATGCGCAGTTTACCTTCACGCGGCCGGAGCTGACGTCAAAGGTGCTGCGATCCGCGCTCGTCGGCATGCGCGTCTACTACGCAGCCGTCGAGCACATTCGTCACGAGACGGGCGAACGTATCGTCTTCGCCGCTGTGTGTCTCGTCCGCTACAACCCGCGCGACCGCGAGGGCTATATCTTCGGTTACAAGGACATGGACGAAACCGTTGGGCCGAACGAATCCGACTGCCCGGAGGCGATCCTCGATCTGCTCACGCCGACCGAGTATCCCTATGCGCAAGCGTGGCGGACCCGCTGCCGGGAGAACGCAGCGGCACGACGCGCGCTGTCGAGCAAGCCGTCGCCGCGTCCCGGCCAGACGATTGTGTTCGATCAGGCACTCTCGTTCTCGGATGGCCGCAGCTTCGACCGCTTCGAGGTCGTAGCCAATCCGCGCAGTCATCGCACCATGCTGTTTCGTGCCACCGACACCGGCGGGCTTTATCGCATCACGAATGTCAAGAAGCGGGCTTATCGGCTGGTCGATCCGGACTGATGTGGATGGTCGCAGCGTCTGGCGCGCTCGACCAGGCGCTCGGCTACACAGCTTTCATGAGGCTCAGACTGTGCCCTCACGCTGCCTTCTGAAACCGGATGCCGGGGCGCAAACCTGCGCGCTCCGCAAGCCGAACCAGCATGCTCAGGCTGAATCGGTTGATCTTTCCGTTCTTGATCTCGGATACCCGAGCCTGCGTGATACCGAGGCGCTTCGCGGCCTCGATTTGCGTCAGCCGGGACTTGCTCAGCCACTTGTTGATCCCGGACAGCAGCTTGGCGCGCATTTCAAGCTCCGCCGCTTCTTCCGCCGGGAACAGGTCGTGAAATACCGATTTTGCCATTGCCGTCACCTGATCTGTCTAAGCCGTGCCTTGGCGAGGTCAATGTCCCGCTTGGCCGTTGCTTGTGTTTTCTTCTGGAAGGCATGCAGTACGTGGACAACGTCGCCGATCGTGGTCAGGTAGATGATCCGGTAGGCGCCAGATGCCTGACGTATCCTGATCTCGCGAACGCCAGGGCCGACCGATGTCATCGGCTTCCAGTCGGACGGATCCTCGCCGATCTGAACCTGGAACAATTGATATCCGGCTTCGCGCCGGGCGTCCTTCGGAAATGCGTCGACATCGGATCGGCTGCTGCCGTACCACCTCACTTCCTTCATCTTCTGACTATGCCAAAATTGGCATAGTCAGTCAATACGAGACGCTCGGTTGGTGAGCAGGTGAGAGGGAGAGGCAGGCCGGGACAGGTTTGAGCCGCCGCGGGTCGAGAGAGCGTCCGGGCGGCCGATCCGTCCCGCTCTCCCGAGGCTCCCATCATGTCGCAACCTTCCGCGTCCGCGGCCGCCATCGCGGCTGCGCCAGTTCGTGCCGCCGCAGACCCCGCAGCCGCGATCGTCGCGGCCGCGCAGCTCCTCCTTCCCTATCTCGAATCCGGTCGCCGCATCGATGCCGCGATGTTGCGCGCCCCGATGGAAAGCGCGTTCGGCGCCTCCGACGCCGATGGGGCCTGGACTTGGAAGACCGCTTACGACGCCTGCGAGGCGGCGACCGTCCTCTTCCTGCGCAAGTTCGATCCGGCCATGCGTGCAAGGGCGGCGTCGCCGGCGGCAATCCTGTCGATGCTCGCGAAGGTCACGGCGCTCCTTCCGACCCACACGCGCCGCTCCGAGGAGAGCCAGACACTCCAGCAATTCTCGACGCCAATCGGGCTCGGATTCGTCGCGAGTCTGGCCGCGGCGATCGCGCCCGCCGATCTGGTGCTCGAGCCCTCTGCTGGGACCGGGCTCCTTGCGATTCATGCCGAGCTTGCCGGCGCGAGCCTCGCCCTGAACGAGCTTGCCGACACCAGGGCCTCTCTGCTCGAGCATCTCTTCCCTGGCATCACCGTCACCCGGCACGATGCCGCTCACATCCACGATCATCTCGACGCATCGCTGCGTCCGACGGCCGTGCTCATGAACCCGCCGTTCTCGGTCGCGGCTCATGTCGATGGCCGCGTTGCCGACGCGGCGTTCCGGCACATTGCGTCGGCGCTCGCGCGTCTCGCCGGCGGTGGCCGGCTGGTCGCTGTGACCGGCGCAAATCTGTCACCCGACAATCCGTCCTGGCGCGACGCGTTCGTGCGATTGCAGGAGCGCGGCCGTGTCGCGTTCTCGGCGGCGATCGACGGGCGAGTCTATGCCCGACATGGCACGACCACCGAGACGCGGCTCACCGTTATCGATCGGGTGCCGGCTGACGATCCGAACGGATTTCCGCAGTCGCCCGGGATCGCAAGCGACACCGCCACGCTGCTCGAGTGGATTACGACGCTCATTCCCCCGCGAGCGCCGGTGACAGCGCCAACCCTCGGACACGTTACGCCATCGGCGACCCGGCGAGCGACAGCGGTACGCACCTCCTTCAAGGGCAAATCGCCCAACAGATCGACCACGCCTGTTGTTGAGCGTGCTGCGGTTGAGCTCACCTATGAAACGATCGACTGGGCGCCGGAGACCGGCGGCCGCATCACGGATGTGCTCTATGAAGGCTACGCCCTTCAATCAATCCGCATTCCGGGTGCTCAGGCCCATCCGACGCGGCTCGTGCAGTCCGCGGCCATGGCCTCGGTCGCGCCGCCCAAGCCGAGCTATCGGCCACATCTCCCGCCGGCGGTGATCTCGAACGGCTTATTGTCCGACGCCCAGTTCGAGAGTGTTATCTATGCCGGCGAGGCCCATGGGGGGTATCTCGCGGGTTCCTGGACGATTGATGAGACCTTCGATGTCGTCTCGGCTGCGCCAGACGATGCCGAAGGGGCTGTCCGCTTCCGGCGTGGCTGGTTCCTGGGCGACGGCACCGGCGCCGGCAAGGGCCGCCAGGTCGCCGGCATCCTATTGGACAACTGGCTGAAGGGCCGGCGCCGCGCCGTCTGGATCTCAAAATCCGACAAGCTGATCGAGGATGCGCAGCGCGACTGGTCCGCGCTCGGCCAGGAGCGGCTTCTGATCACGCCGCTTGCACGCTTCCGCCAGGGAACGCCGATCCGGCTGGAGGAGGGCATCCTTTTTACAACCTACGCCACGCTACGGTCCGACGCGCGCGAGGAAAAGGTTTCGCGCGTGCAGCAGATCGTCGATTGGTCGGGCCCCGACTTCGACGGAGTGATCGTCTTCGACGAGAGCCACGCCATGCAGAACGCGGCCGGCGAAAAGTCCGAGCGTGGCGAACGGGCGCCTTCGCAACAGGGGCGAGCGGGCTTGCGCCTGCAGCACGCCCTGCCGAATGCGCGAGTCGTCTACGTCTCGGCGACCGGCGCCACCACCGTCCACAATCTCGCCTACGCGCAGCGGCTCGGCCTGTGGGGCGGCGCGGATTTTCCGTTCGCCACCCGTGCGGAGTTCGTGGAAGCGATCGAGGCCGGCGGCGTCGCCGCCATGGAGATGCTCGCCCGCGATCTCAAAGCGCTCGGCCTCTATGCGGCCCGTTCACTCTCGTTCGAGGGGATCGAATACGAGCTGATCGAGCATCAACTCACGCCAGAGCAAATCCGCATCTACGACGCCTATGCGGGCGCATTCCAGGTCATCCACAACAACCTGAACGCCGCGCTGCAGGCCGCCAATATCACTGGCGAGACCGGGACGCTCAACAGCCAGGCCAAGTCCGCCGCCCGTTCGGCGTTCGAGAGCGCCAAGCAGCGTTTCTTCAATCACCTCATTACAGCCATGAAGACCCCGGCCCTAATCGCCGCGGTCGGGCGCGATCTCGCGCGGGGCCATGCCGCCGTCATCCAGATCGTCTCCACCGGCGAGGCGTTGATGGAGCGGCGGCTGTCCGAGATTCCGACCGAGGAATGGGGCGACGTCCAGGTCGACATCACGCCGCGCGAATACGTCCTGGACTATCTCGCGCACGGCTTCCCGACCCAGCTCTATGAGCCGTTCAGCGACAGCGAGGGCAATCTCTTCTCCCGCCCGGTCTATCGCGACGGCCAGCCGGTGCAATGCCGCGAGGCGATCGAGCGGCGCGACCGCATGATCGAGCGGTTAGCGTCACTGCCACCTGTGCATGGTGCCCTCGACCAGATCGTGCAGCGCTTTGGCACCGATCATGTTGCGGAGATCACGGGCCGCTCCCGCCGGATCGTGCTCAAGCGGGAGACGGGTAGTCTCGACCGCCTCGCCGTCGAGGCGCGCGCCGGCTCGGCCAACCTCGCCGAAGCACAAGCCTTCATGGACGACGAGAAACGCATCCTCGTCTTCTCCGATGCCGGCGGGACCGGCCGGTCGTACCATGCCGATCTCGCCGCCAAGAACCAGCGGCTGCGCGTTCACTATCTCCTCGAAGCCGGGTGGAAAGCCGATACCGCGATCCAGGGTCTCGGCCGCTCGAACCGCACCAACCAGGCGCGGCCACCGCTGTTCCGGCCGATCGCGACCGACGTCAAGGCCGAGAAGCGTTTCCTCTCAACGATTGCGCGGCGGCTCGACACGCTCGGCGCCATCACCAAGGGCCAGCGTCAGACCGGCGGCCAGGGCCTGTTCCGGGCTGACGACAATCTCGAATCTGTCTACGCGCGGGCGGCGCTCCGCCAGCTTTATCTCTTGCTCTATATGGGAAAGGTCGAGGGCTGCTCGCTGCAGGCGTTCGAGGACGCCACCGGGCTGCGGCTGACCGACAACGACGGCAGCTTGCGCGAGGATCTGCCGCCGATCACGACCTTCCTCAATCGGCTGCTCGCGCTCACGATCAACCTGCAGAACACGCTGTTCGGCGTGTTCGACGACCTGCTGCGGGCCAAGGTGGAAGGCGCCATTGCGTCGGGCACCTACGACATCGGCGTTGAGACGATCATGGCCGAGAGCCTCGTCGTCGCCGATCGCCGCACGCTCTACACCCATCCGCAAAGCGGCGCCGAAACGCGCCTGTTCACGATCACGCGTCGCGACCGCAACCGGCCGTTCACGCTGGCCGAAGCGCTCGAGCGGGCACGTGATCGCCACGCGAAGCTCTTGATCAACGCTCAGTCGGGTCGTGCCGCTGTACAGGTGCCGGCGCCGAGTCTGATGCAGGACGACGGCACCGTCGAACGCCGTGTTCGCCTGCTGCGGCCAATGGAGCGACCGGCGATCTCGATCGACAATTTGGCACACTCGCATTGGAAGGAGGCAGACCGCGCCGACTTTGTTCGCGCCTGGGACGCCGACATCGCCGCGGTGCCGGAGTTCACCGACAGCAGCTTTCACATTGTCACCGGTCTGCTGCTGCCCATCTGGAAGCGACTACCCAATGAGTCGATGCGGGTCTATCGACTCCAGACCGACGACGGCGAACGCGTCATCGGCCGGCTGGTCTCGCCCATCTGGGTTACACAGGCGATCGAGAGCGACGCGCCGAGCGTAAGCCCGGCCGACGCGTTCACGACCGTGCTCGACGGACGGGCCATTTTGCGGCTTCAAGACGGATTGGAGCTGCGTCGCGCCAGTATCATGCGCGAATTCCGCATCGAGCTCTTGGGCTTCACCGACGGCATGGTCGAACGCCTGAAGGCCATCGGCCTCATGACCGAGATCATCGCCTGGAAGCTCCGCCTGTTCGTCCCGACGGGTTCATCCGGTCCGGCGATCCTCGCCACGCTGATGGAGCGTCATCCGCTCGTCCGCGTGGCCGACAAGGCGGCGGCTTGAGGTGGGCGCCATGTCCTCCCAGGCCGCCGAACTGGCGCGCCGCCTCGCGCGTGATGCCGAGGCAGTGTGCCGCCATTACCTCTCCAACGGTCGCCGCCAGGGCCGCTATTGGCTGGTCGGCGACGTGACGAATAGTCCGGGACGAAGCCTCTTCGTCCGCCTGACCGGTCCGGAGAGCGGCGAGGGCGCTGCCGGCAAATGGACCGACGCCGCGACCGGCGAGCACGGCGATCTGCTCGACGTGATCCGAGAAAGCTGCGGCCTCGTCGACTTCCACGATGTCGTTGGCGAAGCCCGGCACTTTCTCAGCTTGCCGCGCCCCCAGCCGCCATCTGCTTGTCACACGCGGAAGCAATCACCGGCACCGACCGGTTCACCCGAGTCCGCCCGCCGTCTGTTCGCCATGTCGCAGCCGATTGCAGGCACCATCGCCGAAACGTATTTGCGCAAACGCGGCATCACGGCTTTGCACGAACTCCACGCTCTGCGATTTCACCCGCGCTGCTATTACCGGCCCGACGTGGACGCCCCGACCGAGGTCTGGCCGGCACTGATCGCTGCCGTCACCGATCTCGCCGGCAAGATCACCGGCGCGCATCGAACCTGGCTCGACCCGTCCGGCCGCGACAAGGCACTCGTCGACACGCCGCGGCGCGCCATGGGTCGTCTTCTCGGGCACGGCGTCCGTTTCGGCATCGCGACCGACGTCATGGCGGCAGGCGAGGGCCTCGAGACCATGCTGTCGCTGCGCAGCGCTCTGCCGGCACTGCCTATGCTCGCCGCACTCTCGGCCAATCATCTCGCGGCCATCCTGTTCCCGGCCACGCTTCGGCGTCTCTACGTCGCACGCGACCGCGACCCGGCCGGCGATCTGGCCGTGGCAACTTTGGCCGAGCGGGCGCACTCGGCCGGGATCGAGGCGCTGACGCTCACGCCGGTGCTCGGCGATTTCAACGAAGACCTGCGTGAGCTTGGCATCGATGAGCTTCGCGCGGCTTTGCGCATCCAACTCGCCCCGGAAGACGTGCCGCGATTCCTGCTCTCGGTCGACGCGGCCGGGCCGCGACGATAAGTGCAATGCTGAGCTTGCGGTTCGATCGCATCTGTCTCCGCTGATCCTCCCCTCCCGGAAAGCGGCCGCGCCACGGCCTTCAAGAGGGCGATCGGACGGCAGCCGGACCGGGCCTGCAACGGCGGTCGGCGGCTATTTTCCGCCGCCGGAGAGTGACCAAGCCGACGCGGCTTCGCCGCGCAGAACTTCTTAGATCTCCGGCTTTGCATCGCGAAACAAAATAGCCGCCGCCCGCCGTCCTCCGCTTCGCTCCGGCCGCTGAGGCGGTGCAGGCTCGGTCCGCCCGCCGTCAGGTGATCGCCGTGAAGGCCGCTTTCGCGCGCGGCCGAAATCCGAGAAGGGACATCACCATGGCGACCGATCGCGACGACACCGAGTTCTCAACCCCGCACACATCTCCCACCGACCACGTCCTCACCGAGCTCCAACTCTTTGGCTACCGTCCATTCCAGGACGAGCCCGACCCACGCCCGCTGCCCGAAGCCAACGCCATCGCCGGCGCTGTCGCCGACATCTTCGACGCGCTCAACGCGACCCTCGCTGACACGCGCCTCGAACCCGACCTCGCGGACCTGCTCTGGTCGACAGTCAATCTCTTCCACCGTGCTGCCGACCGCGTGCAACGCGCGCTCGACGACAACGAGGACGCCCAGAAGCGCAGCCAGAAAGAACAGGACGGCTCGGAAATCCGCTCGGTCGAGCTTGAGCGCCTCATAGCCGAGGGCCTGACCCTCATCGAGCGCCGCAACAGCATGGAGCTCTTCCGCGACATCGCGGCCGACCAGTTCGAACGCGCGACCGGCTCACCGTGGCGCCCGCGCACCGGCTCGCTGGTCAACCACCGCACGCTCACCGCGGCGATGATCGACAGCCGCGAATTCCTCGCCGCCAAGCGCCGTGTCGAGACCGAGCCGCTGCTCCCGGCCGGCCCGAGGATCGCCTTCACCGGCGGGATCGATTTCAACGACCATCACACGATCTGGGACAGGCTCGACAAGGTCCACGCCAAGCACCCCGACATGGTTCTCCTGCACGGAGGATCACCGAGAGGCGCTGAGCGCATCGCCGCCCGCTGGGCCGACCACCGCAAGGTACCGCAGATCGCATTCAAGCCCGACTGGGCCCGCCACAACAAAGCCGCGCCGTTCAAGCGCAACGATCAGATCCTCGACGTGTTGCCGATCGGCGTCATCGTCTTCCCCGGCTCCGGCATCTCCGCGAACCTCGCCGATAAGGCCAGGAAGCTCGGCATTCCAGTCTGGACATTCGCCGGCGCATAAGCGCCGCTATTCCATCGAATCCCAGCACATCTAAAAGGTCGCACAGCCGCAAACATGGCACGGCTGCACACGCTTTTCGCACGTAAATCGACCCGGCACGCACGGCTATCGCCCTGGCTCGACCGCATGCGCCATCCGAACATGGATTCCAAAGGCGATAGAGATCGGGTATTCTAAGCCCAGCGCCATGGTGGTGGAGGAGGCGCAGCCGTCGATTTGCACGGAGGCGCACCACCATGACATCATCGGGATCGTCCTGAGCTTTGTCGGGCTCGCCTATCTCTGCTGGCTGCTCTTCGCTTTGGCAGTCCATGCACTTCCGTTCTTTGCCGGCGTGACTAGTGGGCTTACCGCCTATCACAGCGGTTCGGGGCCGGTTGCAGCGATCATCATCGGCGCGGTTGCTGGCGGCGTTGTCCGCGTTCTCGGACAGGTCGCCTTCACGGCGCTACGGTCATCCCTCGTGCGCGCGGCGCTCGCGCTGCTCTTTGCCGTACCGGCCGCCGTGGCCGGGTATCATGCCGCACGCGGGCTCGCGCAGCTCGTCGTGCCCGCGGAGGCTTGGCGCGACGCGGTCGCAATTGCGGGCGCGACCATCGTGGCGGCGACGGCCTTCATGCGCATGTGGCTCTCTTCCCCGCCCGATGCCGAGCCAGGCGTTGCCGCCGGTCTGACGTCGCCTCATCTGCCAGCGTCGCAGATCAGCGAGGTGCGAACCAGCCGTCTCTGAGGAGTGCTTGTCCGGGCCGTTCTCTCTGATCGCCACGCATGAGCTGCGTGCGGTCTCTGGAACGCTATGACCGTGCGCGCATCTCAGCGCAGGCTACGCGATCGTGGTGAGGCCTTGCGCCGTCTGGTCCTGGCACCTGCGGCCGCCCATCTGCACGCTGGGGTTTCCTTTTCTACGCCCAATGAGCCTGGCCTCTTGTGCGGGCGACATCCGCCACGTCTTCTCCTTGGGAATTGCTGCCGAACCGCGATCAGCGCGGGCCTCTGATGGCTTGATCTGGCCAAAGGACGGCTGTGCCTCGATCGCCTGTGCCGCAACGGCGGCGCCGAGACTTTCTTCCCCTGGGCTTCGCCCATTCCTCGCGAGCCAAGAAAGTCTCTGCCCCGTCATCCTCCGCTGCGCTCCGGCCCGAAGACGGGTGCGGCGGCGATCGCCTTCGGCCTGCAGATCGCCATCGAGGCCGCGATGGTCGCGGGCTCGAACAGCCAAGGAGAAGAGACATGGCAAATATCGGCACCTTCAAGAAGTCCGGCCACGAGTTCCAGGGCGAGATCGTCACCCTGAGCCTGCAGAGCAGGGGCGTCCGCATCGTCCCCGAGACCAATCGGACGAGCGACAATGCCCCGAGCCATCGGGTCTACGTCGGCCGGGCCGAGATCGGTGCGGCGTGGTCAAAGCGCTCCAACGAGGGCCGCGACTACCTCTCGGTCAAGCTCGACGATCCGAGCTTCAACGCTCCGATCTACGCCAACCTCGTCGAGGACGGCGAGACCTTCGCCCTCATCTGGTCGCGCAGCCGCAAGACGAACGGCGACTGAAGCCCAGACCGGCAGCAAGCCCCGCCCGGATCTAACCGGGCGGGGCATTTTTGTCCCGCTCGCTGTCACCATTTCCTCTATCGCGGCTCCCTCACGTCCGGTCGCACCGCGCCCGGCGGCCGGACGCTGCTTCACGTCTTCCCGACCTGCGCTTCGAGGAGCGACCTAAGCTTTACGTGCGCGCGACCTTGTTTGTCGCTCAAGCAATGCGCTCGGTTCGATTTCCAAAACCGCCGCGAGCTTGCCGACCATGTCGATCGTTGCGCTATACACGCCCCGCTCCAGCGCGCTGATGTAGGTGCGATCAATCCCAGCCTCATAGGCCAGCGCCTCCTGAGACAGACCCTTCGCGTTTCGAGCCTTCCGCAGGTTGCGGGCGAAGACCTCTCGTATCTGCATGCCCGAGAGGCGAGCGCCTTGTCGTGCATTTCACCACGGAGTATCCTCGACAATCGCGCGAGCGTGTATTGACCGATGCTGCTGGCGGATGGGTCAACCTCGCCCAGCCTCGCGCTTCTCAAGGACCGACAGGCCAAAAACGACGGTGGATTCCCTCGCAGCGTGACGATTCTGTCAAACACAGCCGGGAGGATGTTGCTGCGATTCGGAGGACATGTATCGCTAATGCTCGACGGGGCTTTGTCGCCGGATAGCGGTCCCGCGGAGCTTCGACGTTTGTAGGACATTTCATGGCTCAACCGCTCGATCCGCCTGTGGCCGACACGGCACCCAACACCGAGACCTTGACGCCCTATGATGAAGAGCACCTCGTTACGTACCTGCGACTGCTCGATGCAGATGCGGAAGGCGCAGACTGGACCGAGGTCGCCAATCTTGTCCTGCATATCGATCCCGCACGCGAACCGGCCCGCGCCCGCCGCGCCTGGGAAAGCCATTTGGCACGCGCCAAGTGGATGATCGAGCATGGCTATCGCGAGCTTCTACGCCGCAGCGCGCCGGAATGATCTCCGGAACCGGGCGGCATGCCCGCGCATGCCTTTCATGCAGCGCCGCACATTGCGTCGCGAGATAACGGGAAGGACAGCGTCGCAAATTTGCGTCGACCGTAACGGCTGCGAAAAATCCAGGCATCGCGGGCGTTTGGTTCAGTGCTGCGATTCACAAAAACTTCAAACAGGCGATTCGGCTCGACTCCATTAAACACCTCAGCCCCGCCTTTGGTGCGACGCCGCAGTGGCATCACGTGATGCCCTGTAGGCGACTCCCCAAGATGCGCATACACGGGAATCTGTTGGTGGGCTGGGCGGACATCCTTTGCGTGTAGCGCATCTTGCGGAGACCAAAGATGCCAGCGGCCTCCGATTGGCGGTCATTAACCGGGCATGACTATCTGCAGGATCTCGATCGACCGGGGTTCGCGTGGGAGTTCCTGCGTCGCAATCCTGCCTATCAAGAAGACTACAACACCATTGCTCGAGAGGCCGCCTCCGACGCAGCAGATGAGGGAACAAGACGCGAGCCCCTTGTCTGGCGTTGGGGGCTGACCTTTCGCGATCGACCCGCAGCTTGCTGCCGATCAAGCGACCGTCTTCTGGCAGCCAGAGGTGCTGCCCACCGTCGTCCTGCTCGCGCCGACTCCCGCAGGCCTCCCCATCGCACCTCCGATTGACGTCGCCGGCCTCGGTCCTGACGTTGCCGAGCGGACCGATGAACATCGCCGGCATCTGGTTGTTCGCGACCGAGACGAAAAGTTCCGCCTCTGCATCTATGCGCTCGAACGAAATCAATCACTGTCGGTCGTTATTCCACTCGACGGCGACTTCCCCGTGCGTGCCGCGGCCGCATCGAGGCTCTGGGCGCGAATGCAGGGCCATGCATCCAGCGAAACACCTTGTTCACTCACCAAGCAACGCCGTGATCGCCTCGTGCTCATGCTGCGCGCGCTCGACGGTCATCTCGCTGCCGCCTCCTATCAAGAGATTGCCGAAGCGCTGTTCGGCGAGACCCGGCTTGAGCGAGAGCCCTGGAAGACCTCGTCGCTACGCGACCGCACCATCCGCTTGGTGAAGGGCGGACTTGCCCTGATGCGAGACGGCTACCGGAAGCTTCTCCGCAGCGCCTGAGCTCACGCCCACAGGGGTGGCGATTTCAGCGCCGCGATCTTCGCCATCCCCCTTTGCGATCGCACTCCGCCATCGTGATCCGCAACGCGCCGCCGAACGCGGCGGCGCTCGCGAAGATCACGGAGGCTCGATCATGCCCGACCCGCTCGCCGGCTTGCCGCCGCGCTTTCTGCGCACGCCCGAAGCCGCGCGTTTCCTCGGCCTCTCCGGCCGCACGCTTGAGAAGCACCGCACCTACGGCACCGGGCCGAAGTACCGCAAGATCGGCGGGCGCGTCGTCTACGCGCTCGACGATCTGAAGGCCTGGGCCGATCTCGGCGCCAAGACCTCCACCTCCGATCCCGGCACCGGTACGGTCTATCCGGCCAAGCGCGGCGCGCCGCCGGATCAAGCCGCCACCCCGCCGCTTCGCCGTCCCTTCCCGGCGGCGCGCTGACCATGGCGGGCGAGCGGCCGACCACGAGCGAACGCGCGACGCTTGATCCATTCGACGCGCTCGCCGGCGATGTGCCGCCGCGCGACCAACGCGACCTCATGGAACGGCCATTCTTCTCGCTGGCCAAGGCCAAGCGCGTCACGCCGATCCTCTACCAGTCTGGAGCAATCCAAGTGCAGGTCTACGCCGTTCCCCAGCACGGGATGGCGACCATCTGGGACGCCGACGTGCTGATCTGGGCCGCAAGCCAGATCCTCGCCGCGCAGGACCGCGGACTGCCGACGTCACGCTTCTTCCGCTTCACACCATACCAGCTCCTGATCGCCATCGGACGTGCGACCGGCAACCGCGAGTATCAGCTCCTCAAGGGCGCGCTCACCCGCCTACAGTCGACCGTCATCCGCACGACCATCCGTCACGGCGAGCACTGGCGCCGTCAGCAGTTCTCCTGGATCAACGAATGGGAGGAACTCACCACGCGCGCCGGCCGCTGCGAGGGCATGGAGTTCGTTCTGCCGGAGTGGTTCTACCAGGGCGTGCTCGACCGGCGCCTGGTCCTGGCCATCGACCCGGCCTACTTCGCGCTCTCAGGCGGCATTGAGCGCTGGCTCTACCGCGTCGCGCGCAAGCACGCCGGCCGTCAGCGGGATGGCTGGCGGTTTGAACTCAAGCATCTCCACGCCAAGAGCGCGAGTCTCGCCCGCTTCTCCGACTTCGCGCTCGACATCCGGCGGATTGTCGCCCGCCAACCGCTCCCCGGCTATCGGCTCGCGCTCCAACGCGATGATGGCGGCGAGCTCATCCTCATGCGACCAAATCCGACCACAGGCCCTGTGGATAAGCTGTGTAATTCGTCCGCAGCTATCGGGACTTCGGGCGCAACCGGTATCGGGATTTCGGGCGCACCCGTATCGGGACTTCGGGCGCATAAACTGCCGCTAACTCATTCGCCGCACGGCGAATCCGGCGCGCCTAAAGACTCTAAATCAGAGTCTAAATTCTTTGTTGTTGAGGAGACCTTGCGCGCTGGAAAACCCCGACGGGGCTTCGCCCGTCGCCGGGAGCGCACGCCATGATCGTCGCGCTCCTCAACCAGCAGGGCGGAGTCGGCAAGACCACCCTGGCGCTGCATCTCGCCGGCGTCTGGGCCTGCCAGGGGCATCGCATCACAGTCGTCGACGCCGATCCCGACGCCTGCGCGGTCGAGTGGTCGGAACTGCGCGCGCAGGAAACGCTCCCGAGCCGGTTCACCGTCATAGCGATCGCACGCGACACGCTTCACCGCGAGTTGCCACCCATCACGCGTGACGTCGATCGCGCCATCATCGACGGGCCATCGCACATCGAACCGATTACGCGCTCCGCGCTGATGGCGGCGGATTTCGTGCTCGTGCCGGTTCAGCCGCCGCCCTTCCAAGGCCTGGCATTCGTCGAAACGCTACGGCTCGCGAACGGGATCATGACCGTTAGACCGCAACTGCGCATCCGGCTCGTCCTCAACCGCTGCAACGCGCGCGCCGGCGTCACGCAGAACCTGACACAGGCACTCGCTGACTACGATCCACCTGCACTCACAAGCTCGATCACAGAACGCGCTGTCTTTGCCGAGGTCATGCAAAGCGGCCGGCTCGCGTTCGAGCTGCCGCACAGCAGCGCCGCTATCCAGGAGATCACCGCGCTCGCCGCCGAAGTCGAAAGGATCGTGCCATGACAAGCTCCGATCCGGAGTCCACCAACGATCTGACGCAGGTCGAACTTCTGTGGCTCAAAGGCCGTATCGAGAACTGGATTCGCTTCGGCCGCATCGCCGAAGAGAAGATCATCAACAACAACCGGCGCGTCGTCTCGTTTTCGCCCGGCAGCATCTTTGCGTTCGTACGCTGGGCGTCGAACGACTACGGCACCGTGGCTTCGCGTATCGACATTCTGCACGCGGTCAAATCAGGTGAGCGCTATTCGACCGTGCCCTACGTGCGTCCGGGCGCAGAAATCCTCCTGCGGCTTGCCGGCTGGCCGAAGGTCGAAAAAGTGCTGCAGGCCATCGATGCCGTCGAGGCGCTCGGCATCGATCCGACCGACGCCGCGCCCGAGCACTGGCGTCACATCCACAACCGGCTGTCGGTCAACGAAGTGCCGCGCCGCTATACGCAGAGCCGTCACCAGGCGTGGCTGCACCGGCGGAAGGTCACGCTGTGAGCCGGTGCTGCACGCTGATCACCATGATCGCCGCCGCAGCTCTCGTGACGGCCACGATGAGTCCGAAACCGGCGCCAAGTCTGGTCTGGAACGCATCCGAAAGCGTTCCGATCGGCCTCTACCGCGTAGAGCCGGCCGGCAAGCTCGCGGTCACCGATCTTGTCGTCGCCATGCCGCCCGAGCCGCTGGCGACCTTCCTGTCCGAGGCCGGCTATCTCCCTCGCGGCGTCCCGCTCATCAAGCGCGTTCTTGCGCTTCCGGGGCAGACGATCTGCCGCAAGGACCTCACGATCAGCGTCGACGGGATCAAGATGGGAACGGCGCGCGAGCGCGATAGCCGCGGCCGTTCGCTGCCCGACTGGCAGGACTGCCGCGTTGTCGCAAAGGGCGACATCTTCCTCATGAACTGGGACGAACCTGCATCGCTCGACGGCCGCTATTTTGGGCCGATCGCAACATCCTCGATCGTCGGTCGCGCTGAACCGCTCTGGACCTTCGAGGGGGATTGATCATGCGGCCGGCAAGCATAGCGCCTCTGAGTCCCGGTATTCAAATAGCATCGGCCACCCTTCATTCCCGGGTCAGCGAGACCGCAGACATGCAGACGTTTCGTGCTCGCCACGCGAGCCCAACGGCTCGTCGGCGATACAGCCACTCGTTTCTCCCTTTCCGGCCACGGTGCAGCGCAACCGTCGATCCGCCGCATGAATATCAGCAGCGCCAATGGAGTGAACCAGCATGGATCTCGTAACACTCGTGACCGCGTGCGCACTTGGCGTTGAGCCGAAGCTGATGCACGCGCTCGTCTGGCAGCAGTCCGGCGGCGAGCCGTGGGCCGTATCCGTGCCGAACGAACCAATGCCGCGGGTCTATTCCAACATGCAGCAGGCAATCAGCGAAACGCGAACGGCCTCTGCCGAGACAGGTATCGTCCGCGTGGGCCTGGCCGGTCTGCCGGTTGCAGCGTCGAAGGCTAACCCGGCGATGTTCCTGCCATGCCGGAACGTCGCGATTGCGGCGCAACGCATCGCCAAGCTTGCCGATCGCTGCAAGACTCATCCACGGCTCAAAGGCGATCCAACGTTTTGTGCTGTCGCGGCCTACCACGGTTCGTGGGAGAAGCCCGATGTCAAGTTCGCCGAAGCGGTGACGGCCATAGCCGCGAAAGGCGATGTGCCGAACTTCGACATGCCGACGGGCACCAGCATTGAGTTTCTTGACATTGGCTTCGATACGACAACACCGCCCTATGAGCCGTCACCCGGTCCTGACTCTGTATCCGCCGAGCGCGAGCGCGGCTGGTCGAGCGCGCTGTTTCCAGCCAGGCCGAAGCCGCCTGAACGCGAAACAAAAGACACACCCAACGACCAAACAATTGCACAGGAAGCGCCGTCGGCTGGCGTCACCAATGCGCGTCCGTTCGCGGCCAAAGCACCCGTCGATAGCCTGTTCGTGCTGAGATCGTCCGATCGGAGACCACAATGACCGGCCTTGGTACTGATCGTGAGAATTCGCAGAACTTCGCACCGGTGGCGAAGGGGCAGGGTGCCGGAGAACGACAGCCGCGTGATGGCAGGATAAAAGCCGCGAGGTTCGCGGCGGGCGGTCGGCCGGAAAGAGAGCAGCGATCAACAGCTTGGCACAGCGTGCGACGACGCACGACAGCGTGCCACTCAGCGCAAGTCATTGACGACACAAGCACTGGCGCACCTCGCGCCCTAAGACATGATTACACGCGACGATGATCTGCACATCCGGCTCGGCCGCATCCGCTCGCGCGGCACGCAGCGCACGCGGCCGTTCATTGCGCAGGCGCTGGCCGCCGCCGAGAAGGCAGGAGGCTTGGCGCGAGCCTCGCGATCACGGGCACGCAAGAGCGCCTTCGGGCGTGGCCGCGCCGCGAGCCTCGCAGCCTCGCGTCTCCTCACCGACCGCTCTCGCGGGGTCGTGGTCAAGGCCCGCGTCGTACGCCATGGGATCAAGCGCGCGCCCCTGAACGCACATCTAACCTATCTTCGGCGGGAGGGCGTGACCAAGGACGGCGGCCCCGGGCGGATGTTCGATGCCGAGCGCGATGATGCCGACCATCGGGCGTGTGCCGAGCGCTGCGACGGGGACCGGCATCACTTCCGGTTCATCGTATCGCCGGACGATGCCACTGAGCTCTCCGACCTCAAGACCTTCACGCGCGATCTGATGGCGCATGCCGAACGTGACCTTGGAACCAAGCTCGATTGGGTTGCGGTCGATCATTGGAACACCGAACACCCCCACATCCACGTTATCATCCGGGGACGTACCGATGATGATCGGGACTTGGTGATTTCGCGGGATTACATCCGCGAGGGGATGCGCGCGCGGGCGCAAGAACTCGTCACCTTGGAGCTCGGTCCTCGTTCCGACCAGGAGATTCGGCGCTCACTCGAGACGCAGATCGAGGCCGAGCGTTGGACGCGCCTTGACCGGACGCTGGCGCGCGAAGCCGCCGCCAACGGTGGAATCATTGATCTGCGCCCGGACCGCCACCGGCAGCCGAACGAGTTGCATACGATCAAGGTCGGCCGCATGCGCAAGCTCGAGCGCCTCGGGCTTGCCCAACAGGTCGATGGCCAGTGGATGCTGGCGGAGAATGCGGAGCCGACCTTGCGGGCGCTGGGTGAGCGTAACGACATCATCAAGCGGATCCATCATGGCCTCGCTCAGCACAGCTGGGAGCGGGGGACATCGAGCTTCGTGCTGGCGAGCGAGGCCGAAACGACCCCTGTCGTCGGACGGCTGGTCGCGCGCGGGCTCGACGACGAGCTCAAGGGCACGGCCTATGCGGTTATCGATGGAGTTGACGGCCGCGCCCATCACATTCGGCTCGCCGACCTGGACGCTACCGGAGACTCCGAACCGGGGTCGACCGTGGAATTGCGCCGCTACGAGGACACAAGGGGTCGCCAGCGTCTTGCCGTTGCGGTTCGCTCCGACTTACGCCTTGAAGGCCAGGTGAAGGCGAACGGCGCGACCTGGCTCGACCGTCAGCTTCTCACCCGCGAGCCGATCTCATTGTCGGAGGGCGGCTTCGGCCGCGAGGTGCGCGACGCAATGGATGCGCGCGTCGACCATCTCGCCAGTGAGGGCCTGGCTCGTCGGCAGGGGCAGCGGGTCATCTTCGTGCGCGACCTCCTTGAGACGCTGCGCCGCCGCGAGCTCGATGCGGCCGGCGCCAAATTCTCGGCGGAAACCGGCCTTCCGTATCGATCCTTTGCGGAGGGCGAGAGCGTTGCAGGAGTCTATCGGCAGCGCGTCAGCCTGGCCTCTGGTCGTTTCGCCATGATCGATGATGGACTCGGATTCAGCCTTGTGCCCTGGACGCCCTCGCTAGAACGCCAGCTCGGCAAGCAAGTCTCAGGTGTGGTTCGCTCGGTCAATTCGATCGAGTGGAGCTTCGGGCGCAAGCAAGGCCTCGGTCTCTGAGATAGCCGCCAGGCGATCGTCGCATTGTGGGCGACCGGTATTCGTGCGCCAAAGCGCGATGCCGCACTACACCATCCAGTTTTCCGTTGCATGAGGCTTTGATGCAATTTCATTAGCGATCTTCGCTTCTGAAGATCGAGAACCATCTTGTCCGCGACAAAGATCCTCTGGGGCCAGATCGTCGTTGTGTCCATCATCGCGCTCGCCGCGATCTGGGGCGCGACGCAGTGGACCGCCTGGCGGCTCGGCTACCAGCCACAGCTTGGCGGTCCGTGGGCTGAGATCGCCGGGATGCCGGTCTATCCCCCACCGGCGTTCTTTGTCTGGTGGTACTGGTTCGACGCCTATGCGCCACGCATCTTTGTCGAGGGCGCAGTCATCGCATCCTCCGGCGGCTTCGCGGTGATCGCCATTGCTATCGGCATGTCGGTGTGGCGGGCGCGCGAGGCGAAGGAGGCGACTACCTATGGCTCGGCGCGCTGGGCGACGGCGCAAGAAATCCGCAAGGCCGGGCTCCTCAAGCCCGACGGCGTCGTGCTCGGATGCTTCGGGCGCGAATATCTGCGCCACAAGGGGCCAGAGCACGTCTTGTGCTTCGCCCCCACCCGATCTGGCAAGGGTGTCGGTCTCGTCATCCCGACGCTGCTCACTTGGCCGGGCTCGGCGATCGTCCACGACATCAAGGGCGAGAATTGGCAGCTCACCGCTGGCTGGCGTGCCCGCTTCGGCCGAGTGCTGCTGTTCGATCCGACCAATCCGGATTCTTCGCCTTACAACCCGCTGCTCGAGGTGCGGCGTGGCGACGCGGAGGTGCGGGACGTGCAGAACGTCGCCGACATCCTGGTCGACCCCGAGGGCGCGCTGGAGCGGCGTAATCACTGGGAGAAGACCAGCCATTCGCTCCTCGTTGGCGCAATCCTCCACGTCCTCTATGCGGAATCCGACAAGACGTTGGCGGGAGTCGCCAACTTCCTGTCCGACCCGCGCCGGCCGATCGTGACCACGCTGCACGCCATGATGACGACGCGCCACCTCGGCGACCGGCCGCATCCGGTGGTCGCGTCCGCGGCACGCGAGCTGTTGAACAAGTCCGAGAACGAACGGTCCGGTGTGCTCTCGACCGCGATGAGTTTTCTGGGGCTATATCGCGATCCGATCGTCGCCAAGGTCACGCGTCAATGCGACTGGCGGATTGCCGACCTGGTCGAGGGAGGGCGACCCGCCACCCTCTACCTGGTCGTGCCGCCGTCCGACATCAGCCGCACCAAGCCGCTGGTGCGGCTCGTGCTCAACCAGATCGGCCGGCGCCTGACCGAGGAGCTTGAGGCGCAGCGACGCCGGCATCGCCTGCTGTTGATGCTCGATGAGTTTCCGGCGCTTGGGAGGCTCGACTTCTTCGAGACCGCGCTCGCCTTCATGGCCGGATATGGTCTGAAGAGCTTCCTGATCGCGCAGTCGCTCAACCAGATCGAGAAGGCCTACGGACCAAACAATTCCATCCTCGACAATTGTCATGTCCGCGTCTCGTTCGCCACCAATGACGAGCGCACCGCCAAGCGCGTCTCGGACGCGCTCGGCATCGCAACCGAGCTGCGCGCCATGAAGAACTACGCGGGCCATCGGCTATCGCCTTGGCTCGGGCATCTCATGATCTCGCGCCAGGAGACGGCGCGGCCGTTGTTGACCGCGGGGGAGATCATGCAACTCCCGCCGACAGACGAGATCGTGCTGGTCTCGGCCTGTCATCCGATCCGCGCCCGGAAGGCTCGCTACTACGAGGACGGACGGCTGAAGGCGAGAGTTCTTCCACCTCCCTCGTTGACCACCGCCAACGAGGGCACCTCCGGCGATCGATCCAGGGGAGTTGACGACTGGAGCGTGCTCCCGCTCCGGGCGCCAGACGGGGATGCGGCGGGGTCGATCGCCGGGCCTTTTTCTGATGAGGAAACGGACGCCAATGGTGGCATCCGGCGCGAGCCGATGCTGCCTGAGCACGAAGCAGTCGTGCCGGAGGAGCCGCCGAAACCTGCTCAAGAATTTGCCCTGCTCGATGACGAACCCGATGACGATGCGGTCCGGGCGAGGGCCATGCGCCAGCGCTTCGGCACGGTCGCGCGTCAAGCGGCGCTCGATCCCGATGACGGCATCCCGCTCTAAGGCGACGTCATGAAGGAGCGCCTGTCGGTCTATCTCGATCCGCCGGTGATGCGCGCGCTCATCGACTACGCCGAGCGGCGAGGCAAGTCGAAGTCGCTGATTGCCGAGGCGGCCATCGCATCATTCCTGTCGCCCGATGCGGCGGAACGGCAAGAGGCGACTTTCGCGCGCCGGCTCGACCGGCTCTCGCGGCAGATAGAACGGCTCGAACGCGATGTCGGCATCTCGGTCGAAGCGCTGGCGTTGTTCGTCCGCTTCTGGTTGACGACGACGCCCGCGTTGCCGGAGCAAGCCCAGGTCGCGGCGCGGGCCAAGGGGGCCGAACGGTACGATGCGTTCGTCGAGTCTCTCGGACGACGCCTCTCCAAGGGGCCGACGCTTCTGCGCGAAGTCTCTCTCGATATCGCGGCACCAGACGAATCGCAGACAGACGCGAAGCCTGCTCCTGGTCCCGCAGACACCTGATCGCGTCGAATGAGAATCCGCCGCGCACCTGTCTTTCTTCGCGAGCCTACTACGACGATCTGTTCGTTGTTGCGCCGAGCGGGTCCTGGTCCTTTCTAATCATCCTCGACATCGGACGGCGGTGGACCGGGGCAATGGTCGGGGCACACACACTTAAGGCAGAAGCGATCTCGCGCGGCGCGCGGATGCTGCGCACGGCGCTAGGTCCGGCCATCGCGATATGGCTCGAGGAGCCTAGCGTCGTCGAGGTCATGCTCAACCCCGACGGACGCCTTTGGGTCGATCGCCTGACCGAAGGGCTGACCGATACTGGCGAACGACTCTCCGCCGCCGATGGCGAGCGCATCGTGCGCCTGGTGGCGCATCACGTCGGTGCAGAAGTGCACCCAGGATCCCCGCGTGTCTCCGCCGAGTTGCCCGAGACGGGGGAGCGGTTCGAGGGATTGATCCCGCCGGTCGTGGCTGCACCCGCCTTTGCCATTCGCAAACCAGCCGTCGCGGTCTTCACGCTCGACGACTACGTTGCCGCGGGAATCATGTCCGACGACGAAGCGGACATTCTGCGCCGCGCCGTCGAGAAGCGACGCAACGTGCTTGTCGCTGGCGGGACCTCGACCGGCAAGACCACCCTCGTCAATGCGCTCCTCGCCGAAGTCGCCAAGACGGGCGATCGCGTTGTCCTGATCGAGGATACCCGCGAACTTCAGTGCAAGTCACCGAACCTGGTCGCGTTGCGCACCAAGGACGGCGTTGCCTCGCTCTCCGACCTTGTGCGCTCTTCGCTGCGGCTACGGCCGGATCGTATCCCCATCGGCGAGGTGCGCGGTGCAGAAGCCCTCGACCTCTTGAAAGCCTGGGGTACCGGCCATCCCGGCGGCATCGGCACCATTCATGCTGGTTCCGCCATCGGGGCGCTGCGCCGGCTCGAGCAGCTCATCCAGGAAGCTGTGGTCACAGTCCCGCGCGCACTCATCGCCGAGACCATCGACCTGATTGCTGTGCTTGCCGGTCGCGGATCCGAGCGGCAACTCGTTGAACTCGCGACCATCGAAGAGCTCGGGTCGAACGGCGATTACGCGCTCGTGTCGACCTCAGACGCTTCCGATCTCAAATCTGCAGGAGCCAAGGCATGATCGAGTCGCTCACGCGTTTCCGTCTTTGCATATCGGTTGTAATCGCCGGGTTGTTCCTGACGTGTGGCAGCAGGCTGGCTTATGCTGCCGGCTCGAACATGCCGTGGGAGCAACCGCTCCAGCAAATCCTGCAGTCGATCGAAGGCCCTGTCTCCAAGATCATCGCGGTGATCATCATCATCGTGACGGGCCTGACATTGGCGTTCGGCGATACCAGCGGCGGTTTCCGGCGCCTCATCCAGATCGTATTCGGCCTCTCGATCGCGTTCGCGGCGAGTTCGTTCTTCCTGTCCTTCTTCTCCTTCGGCGGTGGGGCGCTCGTCTGATGACCGAGATCATTACCCACGAGGCCATCCCGGGATTTGAAGTGCCAGTTCACCGCGCATTGGCCGAGCCAATCCTGCTCGCTGGCGCGCCGCGGGCCGTGGCGATCACCAATGGCACGCTTGCGGCCGCACTCGGCCTCGGCCTGCGCTTGTGGATCGCCGGTCTCGTCGTGTGGGCGATCGGCCACCTGGCCGCGGTCTGGGCGGCGAAGCGCGACGCCCAGTTCGTCGACGTCGTCCGGCGGCATGTCCGCTACCCCGCCCATCTCGGAGTGTGACACGCAATGCTGAACCTCGCCGAGTACCGCAAGAAACCCAAGATGCTAGCCGACTTCCTGCCCTGGGCCGCGCTGGTCGGTCCGGGCGTGGTCCTCAACAAGGACGGCAGTTTCCAGCGCACGGCGCGTTTCCGCGGGCCCGATCTCGACTCGGCAACACCGGCCGAGCTCGTCGGCACCACTGCGCGGCTCAACAATGCGCTGCGCCGGCTCGGCTCGGGCTGGGCGCTCTTTGTGGAGGCGCAACGCGACCCAGCCAACAGTTACCCGGTCAGCCATTTTCCCGATCCGGTCTCGACCCTGGTGGATGCCGAGCGCCGCGCCCAGTTCGAGCAGGAAGGCATCCACTTCGAGAGCGCGTATTACTTGACCTTCGTCTGGCTACCGCCGAGCGAGGAAGCCTCGCGAGCGGAGGCATGGCTCTACGAGGGGCGATCGCACGAGAGCGGCGTCGATGCCCGCGAACTCCTCAACGGATTCGTTGATCGCACCGACCGCGTGCTGCAGCTCGTCGAAGGCTTTGTCCCGGAAGCCGCCTGGCTCACCGATAGCGAGACGCTGACCTATCTGCATTCGACCATTTCGACGAACCGCCACCGCGTCCGCGTTCCCGAGACGCCCATGCATCTCGACGCGCTGCTTGCCGACGAGCCGCTCGCATGCGGCCTCGAACCGCGGCTCGGACGCGCCCACCTGCGCACGCTCACCATCATCGGCTTCCCGACGGTGACGTTTCCCGGGATTCTCGATGAGCTCAATCGCCTCGCATTTCCCTACCGCTGGGCAACCCGCGCCATCTGTCTCGACAAGACCGAGGCAACCAAGCTCCTCACCAAGATCCGCCGGCAATGGTTCGCCAAGCGCAAGTCGATCATGGCGATCCTCAAGGAGGTGATGACCAACGAGGCTTCCGCGCTACTCGATACCGATGCCCACAACAAGGCGATGGATGCCGACGCCGCGCTACAGGAACTCGGGTCCGATACTGTCTCATCCACCTACTTGACCGCGACCTTGACGGTCTGGGACGAGGATGCAGGCGTCGCCGACGAGAAGCTGCGGCTCACCGAGAAGGTCATCCAGGGCCGCGACTTCACTTGCATCGCCGAGACCGTCAACGCGGTCGAGGCTTGGCTCGGGAGTCTCCCCGGACATGTCTACGCCAATGTCCGCCAGCCGCCAGTCTCCACCCTCAATCTCGCTCACATGATGCCGCTGTCGGCCATGTGGGCGGGACCGGAACGGGACGAGCACCTCGGTGCACCTCCGCTGTTCTTCGCCAAGACCGAAGGCTCAACCCCGTTCCGGTTCTCCCTGCATGTTGGCGACGTCGGGCACACGCTTGTCATCGGCCCGACCGGCGCCGGCAAGAGCGTGCTCCTGGCGCTGATGGCGCTGCAGTTCCGGCGTTATCGAGGCTGCCAAGTCTTTGCCTTCGATTTTGGGGGCTCGATTCGTGCCGCAGCGCTTGCCATGGGTGGCGACTGGCACGATTTGGGTGGCGCGTTGGCCGAGGACGCGCTCGAGCCGGTCGCGCTGCAGCCGCTTGCTGCCATCGACGATCCGGCCGAGCGTAGCTGGGCCGCCGAGTGGGTCGCAGCGATCCTCGCGCGCGAGGCTGTCACGATAACGCCCGAGGCCAAAGAGCATCTCTGGTCGGCACTCAGTTCGCTCGCCTCAGCGCCCGTCGCGGAGCGCACGCTCACCGGGCTCTCGGTGCTCTTGCAATCCACCGCGCTCAAGCGGGCCCTCCAGCCCTATTGCCTCGGCGGCCCCTACGGACGGCTGCTCGATGCCGATGCCGAGCAGCTTGGCGAAGCCGACGTCCAGGCCTTCGAGACCGAGGGCCTCATTGGCACCGGTGCCGCGCCCGCCGTGCTCGCCTATCTGTTCCACCGCATCGAGGGTCGCCTTGACGGCCGCCCGACACTCCTCATCGTCGACGAAGGCTGGCTGGCGCTCGACGATCCAACCTTCGGGGCGCGCCTGCGCGAATGGCTCAAGACGCTGCGCAAGAAGAATGCCGCGGTCGTCTTCGCTACCCAGTCGCTTGCCGATATCGAGACCAGCGCCATTGCGCCCGCCATCATCGAAAGCTGTCTCACGCGCATCTTCCTGCCGAACGAGCGCGCCATCGAGCCACAGATATTGGCGGTCTATCGCCGCTTCGGCCTCAACGACCGGCAGATCGAGATCATCGCCCGCGCCACGCCCAAGCGCGACTACTACTGCCAGTCGCGGCGCGGCAACCGCCTGTTCGAGCTGGGCCTCGGTGAAGCCGCGCTCGCCTTCACCGCCGCTTCGTCGAAGACCGACCAGGCCGCCATCGCCGAGGTGATGGCTGACCACGGCCGCGATGGATTTGCTGCCTCGTGGCTACGCCGGAAAGGGCTCGCGTGGGCCGCCGAGCTGCTCACCGACGTACCAGCCCGCTCGCAAACAGCGCCACCGCAATCCCTGGAGACCACACCATGAAACGTCGCGAGGTTCGCCGTATGCCGCGCCTGCCCATGCTCGCCATCGTCTGCGCCACACTCGTTCTCTCCGGCGCGCCGGCCCGCGCGCAGTACATCGTCTACGATCCCTCAAACTATGCCCAGAACGTGCTGCAGGCCGCCCGCGCGCTGCAGCAGATCAACAACCAGATCACAAGCCTGCAGAACCAAACGCAGATGCTGCTCAACCAGGCGAAGAACCTGGCTAGCCTGCCGTATTCGAGCCTGCAGACGATCGAGCAGTCGCTGGCGCGCACCCAGCAGCTTCTGGGTCAAGCGCAACGACTTTCCTACGACGTCACCCAGATCGATCAGGCGTTCCAGCGCCTCTACCCGCAAGGTTATACCGGCACGACCTCCTCGCAGCAGCTCGTCGCCGATGCCCGCGAACGCTGGCAGAACTCGCTTGCCGGCTACCAGGATGCGCTCAAGGTGCAGGCCGGCGTGGTGCAGAACATCGACTCGACGCGCACCGAGACGGATGCGCTGGTGTCGTCGAGCCAGTCCGCCGTCGGCGCGCTGCAAGCGACCCAAGCCGGCAACCAGCTCATCGCGCTGCAGACGAAACAGCTTGCCGATCTCGTCGCGCTCATCGCCGCGCAGTCGCGTGCGCAGAGCCTCGACGGCGCTCGCACCACGGCAAACCAAGAGCAGGCGCGTGAGCAGCTCAACAGGTTTCTGAGTGGCACGCAGGGCTACCAGTCGCAGACCGTGCAGATGTTCCACTGATCGGAATGGCGGCCATGGACCCTAAGATGCTCGTGCGGATGATCGCTGTTGTGCTGCTGGCGGTGACACTCCTTGCCTGCGCGGTCGAGCTCGGGCGTCTGGGTCCCACGCCAGAGCCCTCGGCTGCATCGCCTCAGCAGAACGCCGATCCGCTCGCCGGCGAGATTGCTCGCTGCAAGGCCCTCGGAGACGCCGCCGTCGATGACGCCGGCTGCAAGGAAGCCTGGGCCAAGAGCCGCGAGCGCTTCTTTGGCAATCAAACGCCGCGGCAAAATCTACACCAAGACCATCGCATCGATCCATTCCCCGCTACACCCGATGCGCCTTCAGCAAAGGCAAAATCCAAGATCTTTCTCGATCGCGCCCCTTCGGCGCCGCAACCCAATCCCGGGAATGCGCCCACTCCGGACACTGAGGGATGCTGAACCATGGGCGGCACGGGGGTCATCGACCGCTTCCTGGAGGTCTTCACCTCCTACATCGATTCCGGCTTCGGCCTGCTCGGCAGCGAGGTCGCGTTCCTCTCATCCACATTGGTTGCAATCGACATTACGCTCGCCGGTCTGTTCTGGGCGCTCGCCCCCGACGAGGACGTCATTGCGCGGCTCATTCGCAAGACTCTCTATGTCGGCTTCTTCGCCTTCCTGATCGGCAACTTCAACAGCCTCGCCAAGATCGTCTTCAACTCGTTCGCCGGCCTTGGCCTGAAGGCGGCAGGATCAGGGCTTTCGGCCGATCAGTTCCTGCAGCCGGGACGCGTCGCCCAAGTCGGCATCGATGCCGGCAAACCCATCCTGCAGGCGGCGAGCGAGCTGATGGGCTTCGTCTCGTTCTTCGAGAACTTCGTCCAGATCTTCGTTCTGCTGATCGCCTGGCTCGTGGTGCTCGTCGCCTTCTTCATCCTGGCGGTGCAGCTCTTCATCACGCTGATCGAGTTCAAGCTCACGACGCTCGCGGGCTTCATCCTCGTTCCGTTCGGGCTGTTCAACAAGACCGCCTTCCTCGCCGAGCGCGCGCTTGGCAATGTCATCGCCTCTGGCGTCAAGGTGCTCGTCCTCGCGGTAATCGTTGGCATTGGCACGACGCTGTTCAGCCAGTTCACGCAAGGCTTCAACGGCAATCAGCCAACGCTCGAGGACGCGATGGCGCTCGTGCTCGCCTCGCTCGCCTTGCTCGGGCTTGGCATTTTCGGCCCTGGTATCGCGACCGGCCTTGCCGCGGGCGCGCCACAGCTCGGCGCCGGGGCCGCGGTCGGAACCGCACTCGCTGCGGGTGGGCTCGGCGTCGCAGGCGCGATGGGTGCGCGTGTCGGCGCCGGCGCCGCCATGAGCGGCATGCGCGGGGCGGCCTCGCTCGGCCTGCGCACCGTTGGTGCAGGGACGGCATCTTCCGGCAGTACGTCCGCGAGCAGCGCGCCATCAGCCCCGAGCGCCGGCGCGCCCGAGTGGGCACAGCGCATGCGCCGTCATCAGGCCATCAGTCACGGCATCTCGGCCGCCGCCCACGCCGTGCGTTCCGGCGATCACGGCAGCGGCTCTACCTCCGTCTCCCTTTCCGAGGACCGCAAATGAACGTCTTTCGCCGACCCTCCGTCCGCTACGGTCAGATGCCGGAGCCCGAGACCCCCTACCAGCGGGCTTCCCAGGTCTGGGACGAACGCATCGGCTCCGCCCGCGTGCAGGCCAAGAACTGGCGGCTCATCGCCTTCGGCAATCTCGCCCTGGCGGCGGGACTCGCTGCGGCCCTGGTCTGGCAGGCGACCCGCGGAACGGTCGTGCCCTGGGTGGTTCAGGTCGACAAGCTCGGTGAAGCGCAGGCCGTCGCGCCAGCGATTGCCGATTACAAGCCGACCGATCCCCAGATCGCCTGGCATTTGGCGCGCTTCATCGAGCAGGTTCGCTCGATCGCGGCCGATCCGATCATCGTGCGGCAGAACTGGCTCAGCGCCTATGACTTCGTGACCGATAAGGGGGCGGCGGCGCTCAACGATTATGCCCGCACCAACGATCCCTTCGCCAAGGTCGGCAAAGTCCAGATCGCCGTCGAGGTCTCGAGCGTCATCCGCGCGTCGGATTCCTCGTTCCGGGTCGCCTGGATCGAGCGCCGCTACGAAAACGGCGCGCTCGCCGCCACCGAGCGCTGGACCGCCATCCTCACCATCGTCCTCGAAACGCCGCGCGACATCGATCGCCTGCGCAAGAACCCGCTCGGCGTCTTCGTTCACGCCATCAACTGGTCGAAGGAGCTCGGCTGATGAATCGCCATTCTTTGTTTATAGCCTTGCTGTCGTCGGTCGCGCTGTCGGCCTGCAGCACCTTCAAACCGCCCTTCATCACTTACGACGATGAAGATCCCAAACCTGCGGTGTTCGAAGGCGAGCCGCCAAAGCCGGTCCAGGTGGTCGAGATTCCAAAGCCGCTTCCGCTGCCCGGGCAACTCAAGCCCGTGGCCGGCGCGAAGTCTCCTCCGGAGCCGAAGAACCCCACCGACCGGGTTTCCAAGGCGAACGAGCTTGCGCGCGTGCAGCCGACCCGCAACGGCTACATCAATGCCATCCAGGTCTATCCCTACACCATCGGCGCGCTCTATCAGGTCTACACCGCGCCGGGGGAGGTGACAGATATCGCGCTTCAGGAAGGCGAGCAGCTGGTCGGGTCCGGCCCGGTCGCGGCCGGTGACACGGTGCGCTGGATCGTCGGCGACACCGAGAGCGGGGCAGGGCCAACAAAGCGCGTCCATATCGCGGTCAAGCCCACACGGCCTGACCTCATCACCAATCTCATCATCAATACGGACCGGCGGACTTATCACCTTGAGCTCCGCTCGACCGAGAAGACCTACATGGCCTCGGTCTCTTGGCAATACCCGCAAGATCAGTTGATCGCACTGCGTCGCCAAAACGCCGTCGCAGAAGCGGCGGCGCCGGTCGAGGCCGACTTCCAGTTGTCGAGGCTGAATTTCCGGTACGAGATCGAAGGCGACACGCCGCCCTGGCGGCCTTTGCGCGCGTTCGATGATGGCTCCAAGGTCTTCATCGAATTCCCACGCGGCATTCGTCAGGGCGAGATGCCGCCGCTCTTCGTCCTCGGCCCGGAAGGCGGCGCCGAACTTGTCAATTACCGCGCCCGGCAGAACTACTACATCGTCGATCGCCTGTTCGCGGCGGCTGAGCTGCGCCTCGGCGGGGATCATCAGCAGAAGGTCCGCATCGTCCGCACCGACGGGAGACCGCGATGGTGAACGACGATCGCACCTCGGCCGAGCGTGAGATCGCGGCGGATCTTCGGCTCCATCCGCAGCGGCCGCCGGTGACGCGCCTCTCGCGCAGGGTTCTCATCGGTCTTGCGGCGATCACGATCATTGTCGTGTTTGCCGCTATCATCTGGGCTCTCGGCAGCCGGCGCAGCCAGCAAGAAGCAGGTAGCGAGCTCTACAACACCGAGCACAAGGCGCCGGCCGACGAGCTTGCCAAGCTGCCGCGCGACTACACCGGCCTGCCTCTTGGCGTGCCACAACTTGGCCCGCCGCTGCCGGGGGATTTCGGCCGCCCGATGCTTCAGACCCGGGGACCGCAGGGCGTCAATCCGGAGCAGCAGCGGGTCGCGCAGGAGACGGAAGCCGCGCGAACCAGCCGGCTGTTCGCCTCCTCAACGACGGTTAATCGCGCGCCGCCTCCCACAACACCGGCGGCGGCCAAGATACCCGGCGGGACACCTGAGGCGCCCGGCGAGAAAGCGCCGCTCGATCCTGATTCGCTCCAAAACATGCAGGATCGCAAAATCGCATTTCTGAACGGACCGACCGACAAGCGAACGGTGAGTAGTGACCGGCTCGAGGGCCCAGCCTCGAAATACATTGTCCAGGCGGGCTCAGTGATCCCGGCCGCCCTCTTGACCGGCATCCGGTCCGATCTGCCGGGCCAGGTCACCGGCCAGGTGACGGAAAACGTCTACGACAGTCCGACCGGCCGCTACCTTCTGATTCCGCAGGGCACAAAGCTCATCGGCGTCTATGACAGCCAGGTCTCATTCGGCCAATCGCGCGTGCTGCTCGTCTGGATTCGTCTCATATTCCCCAACGGACGCTCGATCGTTCTTGAACGCCAGCCCGGTGCCGACCCCGAGGGCTACGCCGGCCTCGAGGACCAGGTTGACTACCATTGGGGCCAGCTGTTCATGGCGGCCGCGCTCTCGACGCTGCTCGGCGTTGGCTCGGAGCTCGGCGCCGGCGATAACGATAGCGACATCATCCGGGCGCTGAGACGGGGTAGCAGCGACAGCCTCAACCAGACCGGACAACAGGTCGTCCGCCGCAATCTCAACATCCAGCCGACGCTCACGATCCGCCCTGGCTTCCCGGTGCGCGTGATCGTCAATCGCGATCTTGTCCTTGCACCTTATTCAAACTGCGGAAGAACCCCGTGCCCAAGCTGAAACTCGGACCGATCCTCGACGACCGACCGGTGAAGCTCACGATCGAACTGCCCGCGACCGTTCACCGAGATCTCATCGCTTACACGGAGGTCTTGAGCCGCGAAACCGGTCAATCGATCGAACCCGCCAAGCTCATCGCACCCATGCTTGCTCGCTTCATGTCAGCAGATCGAGCGTTTGCGAAATCGCGGCGACAAAGGCGAGACAGTAATCCGCCGAGCGAGATATCATCGAGCCTGCCGAAGGTGTCATGACATTTCCAATTTGCTTCTCCCAGCGCTTGGCCGCGACTCGCGCAAGACTCAAGAAGCGCCGAAAAGCCGGATTATCGTTTTTGGGGGACCAGACGCCGCTGAATGTGACTGCATCGCCATCACCTGAGATCGGCCGAAATTCGACCCCAGGAAATGTACTTGCGATCGTCGCTTCGCTCGTCAGCGTCACGCCTAACCCAAGGCCGACGAGATGCATCGAGGTCTCGCGGCCGACATCGAATCGCTGCATGTTGGGTCGCTGCCCTAGACGCACCAAACGCTTAATCACATGGTCCTGAATTGCGGGACCTGGGTCAGAGTGGCGAAAAATGAAGTGTTCGTTGCGGAGGGCCTCCCACTCGATCTCACGAGTTACGCAGAGCTGGTGATCCTGGGGTAGAACCACGAATATTCGTTCGGTCCAGAGCCGCGCGGTCTCGAAATTAGGGACGTCGGGGACGCCCAGGACAAAAGCGATATCAAGGCGTGCTTTACGAATGAGTATAACGTGATCGCGAGACGCAATCTCCGAGATTTGCAGGGCCACCTCTGGATGTTGAGCTCGGAACGCGCTGATCAACTCATGGAGAAACCCCGACCCGATCGATGAGCAGATACCAATGCGCACATGCCCGTTTTCGCCGCGTCCTGCCGCCTCGGCAGATTTTACAGCATCATCGAGCTGAGAAAGCGCGTGGCGCGCTCGGTCGATGAAGCTCGCTCCGGCGGGGGTAACTCTTACTCCACTGTGATGTCTTTCAAAAAGTGAAACGCCGAGCCGGTCTTCGAGGCTTCGGATGCGGCGGCTTACGGCCGACTGTCGCACACCGAGCGCAGCGGCCGCTTGACGAAAGCTCAGGTGCTCCCCGACGAGCAGCGCATGGGCGATAGAAATGAGATCGAACGCCGGCTCTCTCGCCTGGCCATTGGATGGCATGACGCTCTCCATGTCGTCCACGGACGATCAGGAGGAGTCATCAGCCCCAGGGGCGGTTATGAGGCGAACTCCATCGCCTGTCCTGCAAAGGTCTAGGACTGCCGCACGTTCTCATTCTCATGTGAACGAATTGTGACAATCAATTCGTGTCTCCGCTCGCTGGTGGTCCGGTACAAGGTTCCCAGCAGTTGGTAGTTGCAGCGAATTCGGTGAACAGCGAGATCTACCCTCGCGTTTGAGAACCTTACGGCGTCACGGCCCCTTCTCGGTCAGCCGTACACGTGCTAGGCACCATGTTCTCCTGCATTCGGGTAAAATAACTGTTCCCCGCCGATCTTGTAGTCGGCGATGGCCTTCTGTCCATCCGGCGAAATCAGCCAATCAATAAACTGCTGGCCTAGATCTTTCTTCACATTCGGATATCTTTCCGGATTTACCAGCATCACACCGTATTGATTAAACAGCCGTTTGTCGCCTTCGACAGCAATGACGAGGTCGCCGCGATTTTTGAACGAGAGCCAAGTCCCCCGATCGGAAATCACATAAGAATTGGCTGCTGCAGCCGTGTTGAGCGCGGCGCCCATGCCCTGCCCGATCTCCTTGTACCAAGATCCCAGACGTCCGGCTTTCCTTTCAACGGCGATGTCGATTCCAGCAATCTTCCACATCTTCAACTCGGCTTGGTGTGTGCCGGAGTTATCGCCGCGTGAGATGAACGACACGCCCTTATCCTTGATGGTCGTCAGCGCATTGACGATGTCCTTCGATCCCATAACGCCAGCGGGGTCGCTCCTTGGACCGATCAGGATGAAATCGTTGTACATCACCGGGTAACGCTTCACGCCGAATCCTTCAGCAAGGAACTTTTCTTCCGCCGCTTTGGCGTGGACGAACACGACATCGGCATCTCCCCGGCGTGCGGTATCGAGCGCCTGCCCGGTCCCCAGCGCGACAACCTTCACGTCGATGCCGCTCTTCGCCTTGAAGATCGGCAGAATGTGGCCAAAAAGTCCAGAATCGCGCGTCGATGTCGTGGAGGCGACGACAATGGACTTGTCCTGTGCAGATGCGAAAACGCCGGACGTGAGGCAGATTACAAATCCAATTACGAGTCGCTGAACGAGCATAGGCAAGGTCTTCTCCAACCTTTGAGTTCACACCAAGAGCTCTCCCGCGATGAATGCCTTCGCTTCTAGCGTCTGCGGACAGCTGAAGAATGCTGATACCGATGTGTGCTCGACCACCCGTCCGCGATGAAGAAGGACTACGTCACCAGCCAGTCGCCGCGCAGCACCAAGATCGTGCGTCGACATCACAACTTTGATGCCACGCTTCACCACCATCCGGATCACATCTTCAAATGCCTTAGTCGCGGCCGGATCGAGACTTGCCGTCGGTTCATCAAGAAGCAAGACGGTTGGATCGCGAGCCAATGCGCGGGCGAGCGCAAGACGCTGCTGTTCTCCACCAGACATCCGGCGGGCCGGCCGTTCGCCGAGCCCATCAAGTCCAACTTGCTGCAGCAATTGCTGGACACGTTCACCATAGTGCTTGCGTGGAATGTGGGCGGCCTTCAGCGCGTAACGAATGTTTGCCACAGCGCTACGGCGAAACATCATGGGCCGCTGAAAGAGGATCGCCCGCTTCGCGAACAATCCGCTTTCTTGCCCGCCCCAGCTGAGACGTCCGCGCGATGGCGACACCAGTCCCATCGCAGCGCGCAGCAATGTCGTCTTGCCTGATCCATTTGGACCAATCAGAACCGTTGGCGGGCCTGCCGTGATCGTAAGCTTGACACGATCGAGGATCGGAGCGGCGCTGGCTAGTACGCTGACCTCCTCGAACGCAATCGGTAGATTCGATAACGGCGCCCGCATCATCAGGCCCATCGTTCGCCGACGTGGCGCACGGTCCAGGCAAGCGCATTAATGACGACGACGATCGTCATCAGCACCATCCCCAATCCGATCGCAAGCGGGAGATCGCCTTTCGAGGTCTCGAGCGCTATCGCCGTTGTCATGGTACGCGTGAAGCCATCAATATTGCCGCCAACAACGATGATCGAGCCGACCTCTGCTGCCGCTCGGCCGAAACCGGCAAGCAGCGTCGTCACCAAACTGAATCGTGCATCCCAGACGAGTGTTGCCACCCGCCCACGTGGCCCGATGTTCATCGCGATCAGTTCGTCGCGATATTCGTGCCAAAGATCTTCGATTGTTTGTCGGGTCAGTGCCGCAATGATCGGAGCCACCAAGACGGTTTGGGCGATCACCATTGCCGGAGGTGTAAACAGCAGTCCCCACGACCCGAGCGGGCCCGACTGGGAAAGGGCCAGATAGACCACAAGACCAACCACGACGGGCGGGAGGCCCATCAACGCGTTGAGCACGACGATGATGCTTTCGCGGCCGGGAAACCGGGTCAGCGCGATCAACGCGCCGAGCGGAACGCCGACGAATGCGGCGCAGACGACGGCGCTCAGGCTCACAATCAACGACAAGCGCACAATGGTGACCAGGGTCGGATCGGTGGTGAGTACCAATTGAAGCGCGGAAACGTCGTCAGGCATGTACAATCTTGTGCATGTGATCCTTCTATTGTCAAATGTCGATACATATGCAGTTGTATGCATAACAGTTCATATGCCGGAGCTCCTTACGACCGACGAGGCTGCTGCCTACCTGCGGCTCTCGGAGCGCAAACTCTATGACCTCATTGCAGCTGGCGCGGTCCCTTGCACCAAGGTAACCGGCCGGTGGCTCTTTCCACGCGTCGCGCTCGACCGCTGGGTGATAGCAGGGCTCGTCGCGCCTGCCGCCTTAGCGCGGGGCCAAGCCCCGCCCATTATAGGCGGTAGCCATGACCCGCTGCTGGAATGGGCGCTGCGCGAAAGCGGCTGCGGGCTCGCAAACCTGCCCGAAGGAAGTGAAGAGGGGTTGCGACGACTGTCACGTGGAGAAGTAATCGCCGCAGCAATCCATCTGCATCATCTCGACCACGGCGACGAAGAAGCCAATCTTGTCACTGTCGCCCATGCGCCAGGGCTGCATGACGCTGTCGTAATCGCGTTTGCTCGCCGTGAGCAAGGCATATTAGTCGGCCCTGGAAATCCGCTCGGACTAATCGATGTTGCTTCGATTGCGCGCGGGGGGGTTCGGATGGCGCAACGCCCTTCCGGTGCCGGCGCCCAGCTTCTGTTGCTTGCGCTTATTGCTCGCGCGGGACTGTCGATGGATGCCTTCAAATTTATCAAGTCTGTCTGTCCGACCGGAGCAGACATCGCGCAAGCGATTCGATCACAACGAGCCGATTGTGGAATTGCTACACGCTCTGTCGCACTTGCTGCGGGCCTCGATTTCTTGCCGCTCGTTTGGGAAAACTTTGATCTCGTTCTGCGACAACGCGACTATTTCTTACCGGGACCGCAAACATTCTTTCGCTTTGTATACTCGAATGCCTTTCGCGAGCGCGCCCGGGAATTTGGAGGTTACGATATCCAAGCTGCAAGCGAGGTACGTCTTGTCAACTAATGAACACATCGGACTGGCTGACATTATGCAATATGACTTGATGCAATATGACTTGCGCCACTACCCAGTACTTTGCGCAGCGCCTATGCCCCCGGATTGTCTCCTGTCGGGTCGTAGGGCAACCGCTGGAATCCTCTGAATACAGCCGTCGATTGCTACCTCGCAGATTGGACATACGTTCTAAGCACATTTTGCACCTCATCGCGCAGCATCCAGTCTACCTCTGGCAGCAGCGCCATCAGGCGAAGTACGGCGCTATCTCTCTCACCTACACGCGCACTGACAAGGCACAGCTCACAGGCAAGCAGAGAGATTCTTGCATCAGGGTCGTGCATGAGGCAACGCAGCGCAGGCCAGAGTTTCTGTGATATGCCGATCTCTCCTAAGACTTTCAGTGCGCTCCGGCGTCTCCGAAGGCTCGACTCGCTCTCCCGTTCACGCGATGGCAGCGGCATTTTCGCCGACGACACCAGCGCCGATCGGGCACGGCGACCCAGCCCTATGAGTGCCGCCTCCGCGACCCGCCGGCTCGCATCATCCTCGAGTGCATTGATCAACGTTGGTATCGCCTCTGGTCGCTGGAAGCCGCCTAACGCGCGGATAACTCCGGTGAGTGCGGGCCTTTGTGCAAGCCGTAACAGGAGCTCAAATACGCGTTGCTCGCGCACTGATGCCAGCGCTTGCGCTGCAGCGTTGATGACTGCGTCGTCGCCGAGGCGCTCGACCGGGTCGCTGGCCATCTGCTCGCGGCTCAGATAATCCGTCAAGACCTCGTGGGCCCGGAGCCTGGCCAGTGCTTCGACCGCCAGACAGCGGGTTTGAAAGAGCCCGCTGGGCTCTCGCTCGAACAACAGTGTTCGCAGCGCCGGGATCGCCCTCGGACCACAGGCGACGACCTCGACGACGCCGACGTCACCATCATGGAGCGATTTCAGTTTACCGATCGCGCGCTCCAAGTTCTCCGCCGGTTGCGCCAACATACCCTTATCACCTCAAAGCCGTTCTCATGCCGATTGACCCGGCGCCCTTGTTGCCTCACGAGTCTTGTTCACTTCGTCGGCCATCCTTAGGCGTGATTCTCCGAAGTCCGCGGCCCTCTCCAGGTCGCTGCTCAGCGAGCGACTTTTGCGTCTTGAAAGTCCCTGCTGTGTGCAGCCTCGCTTTCGTCACCAGACTCCTTATCTTCGGATTCCTCCATCGGCCGTGTAATGTTCCCTTCGTGCTGAAGTACCCTATCGCAGCGTGATGCGCCTGTTTGTCTGGGCGCAAAATTGACACGGCGACGACCAGCGACAGACAGCAATCCTCTTTCCGCCACTGTTGTTTCCTCTCGGCTCGCCAAGTACCGCCGCACGGCGTCGTGCTTCAGTGCATACCGTTGCATATCCTCGGAAAATCGTTGGAGCACCGCGGCCTGATGGTCGATCAGGCCCCGTAGGGCCCTGCTGTCTTTAATCGCAGAGGCGAGCATTACAAAATGTGGGAGGCAAATCGCTGAGAGAGACTTCAATGTCTCGGTCCGTCTCTCCTCCAATCGCTTAGCCGCCGCCGCGATCGCATCCTGCTCCGCACTGTCTCGAATATCACAGACAACGCAGTCGTGCTGAGTTGGGAGTAGACGTTGCAACGTGGCGAGAAGATCGCCTCGGTTATCAATCAACGAAGTCGCATCGCGAAGCTCCGTCGCGAGCTGATCGAGCAAAGCTGGGTATCCATTACAGGTCCCATAAGGCGAGGCAACTGATTCATATTCCCAGGTATGAAATGGGCAAAAGCCGCCGCGGTCCGCAAACCGCTGCTGCTCATCGGCACTGACAATGATCTGATATTGATATTGACAGAGAAAATCCCACAGCTTGTCAGTGACGTATGCGCAGATCTCGCAAGAGCGCACATGATGCAAGTTTGGGAATGCCGAGGTTGATCCGCCAAATGGCTCGATAGCTCCGCTCTCGCGACCCAACTGTTTAACCAACGAACCAAGCTGCAGAATCAGACTGGCGACTTCTTTCGAGGTCGGCAGTTCCTGGAGGAATTCTCGCAAGCGATCGCACATCCGCAGCAAGAACTCATTGCTCTTCTCAATCAACAGGAACTCGAGCAGTTGCTTCTCCAACTCCGAAATACCGCTTGCCGCGAGGCGGGTGGCGTCATTCGAGCGTTTCGCCTCCAGTCCTTCGGTAGAGGAAACAGAGAAGATCTGCGGCGGTGAGCGCTCGAATAGCTTGTGTAGTTGCTCCCGAACAAACGCAAGAGCGGCTTCACGGCTATCGAGCGAAACAGTGTCGTGCTTGTTGAGAACAACAAATATGCGGCGCCCCGAGGAAGAGCCAGCCTTAAAAAATCGCATCTCGTCTTCGGAGAGGGGACTTTCGTAGCTAGTCACAAGTATGAAAGCGTCGGCCTCGGGCAGAAAAGATTCTGTCGTGAGTGTGTTCTCGATAATCACTGAGCCCAGCCCAGGCGTGTCGACGAAGTAAAAGCCGCGGCGAAGAATTTCGGCCGGCAACTGGATTTCGGCTGTCTTGATCCCCTGGACGTTGCCAGGATTGCCTTGTTGCGTGATGTGCTGCGGCAACGACTCGATCTCAATTTCCTTGTCGAGAATTCGATTTTCGTACTTTAAGACAGCTTGTTCTTTGCTTCCGTAGGTCACCGTCGTGATCACCGAGGTAAGTGGGGCAATGCCCGTCGGCAGTCGATCGGTTCCCAGGATCGCATTCATCAACGAAGTCTTGCCTCGGCTGAAGCGTCCAACAACAACCAGGTTAAACCGATCCTCGGCGAGTCGCGTGAACAGATCCCGCAAGCGTTCACGCCATTCCGTTCGCTCATCGGGAATGAGGTGCGACAGTCCTCGCAACACCTCGGCAATTTCGAACTTTCTCTGCTCATAATCTCGCAAGTCCATGTTCGCCTCTTACTGCCACGTTGACCTGCCTAGCAAAGCGAGCAGGGGACGCCAGCCGCTACACCACCCAACAGCCGAAATCAGAGCCGCGCGCTCTTGCTCGCTTGGCTTGTCGGCGCCGGCCACAAAGGAGCGCTCATATCGAGCCAGGCGCACAGACAGCTCGTTCAGCGTGTCTTGATGCCATGAGAGATCAATAGGCTCGCGTTCGGTGAGATCGGCAAGAAGATGCGGACGGCAACGAGGCGAACCTCTTGTCTCGCATGTATTGCCGCTGCAGATCGCGCAAACCGTCGGACGCCATAACGTTGTCAGATTGGTCGCGAAAAGACGCAGCCCGTTGCTGTCTCGGCCACGCGCAAGTCGTGCCGGTGGAGTTGCCCCGGTCGCGGCAGGCTTGATGTCAAGTGTACACAAAAAGCACGGCCCAGCTGCTTTCAGCTGGCGCAGCGGCGATTGGAAGGCGAGCTGTCGGCGGCCCTTGGTCGCTTGAACCGATTTTTCGATCAACTCGCGATAGAGTATTACGGGCCCCAGAAAGTGCTGCTTGCGGAACGACATCTCGACGCTGAGGTGCACCCAAGCATGGCGCTCACAGAAACCGAAGCCGCGCAGCAACGCAGCCCGAGTCTCCGGTGTCATGATGCTGCCTTGGATGAACCACCACAGAAAGTGGATTTCGCCGTCCGTAACGGCGAGCGTCCCAGTTCTGCTTGTTTCGGGAGGATCCCGTTGACGGCTGGGGCTTGGCGCAATGATCGGCATAGGCAGACTCCGGAAGTCAAATTCCTTCAGGAGTCATTAGCCGGGAAGCATCTTCCGCGGCGTATAAGGCGAACCCCATCGCCCACTGTTACCTAGGAAGTAATCTTCGGCACGTCAACATTGGTGTACACTCCATCTGGTCAACGTGCCGTACCGATCGGATCTTTTCGTCGATGTTCTCCCTTATTGGAGGACTTCGAGCTTACTCGATGACAGCCTACTCGTCACTTCACGATGAGCACGGGACATGGCGCGAGATGCGCGATGCGATCTGCTCGGCTACTAATCAGTCGCGTATAGAGGGCAGAATGGCCCCTTGCGCCGATGATGAGGAGATCGACGTCCAACTCTCGGGCCACCTCCACAATGTCTCGCACGGGATGCCCCGCAACGACGTGCGTGTGAAGCTTCACCCTGCCTTGTTCTGCCATCGCGCGCGCGCGAACAAGGACCTTGTGAAAGCGCCTGGCGGCTATTCCGATTTCTTCCCGAACCTCTTCGATAAATTCCGGCATGTAATCGATCTCCTCCACGCACACCACGTGCAGCTCACAATGGTTGTGCCGCGCGATGGCGATTGCCAATGACAAGGCATGGAATGCTGGCTCGGAGCCATCATGGGCTTGAAGGAGTCTCCTGAATATCAAGCGTTCTGCTTGATACCGCTCCAAGCTTACGACTTCGGCCAACGATGTCATGGCTGCTAGAAGACTCCTACTCCAAGGATCAGAACGAACAACATCGCCAACAGCACATAGGCAGCATAGGCGTTGACATGCCCGACGTGCATCTTCCGCGCCACTGCCGCGAGTGTCCGTAACCCGCGCACCGGTGGATCAAGCACCAATTGATCGACGATATGGACTTCCGCATAGTTTCGTCGGATGGCAGTTCGAAAATGACGGGCCACGGCTTCAACGCTGTCCTCGCCGGCCGCTGGCTGCAAGATGGCGTCGAAAATGACACGCACAGGATTGGAGAAGCCGGTCGCGGTATAGGTCGTTGCAGGCCAAAGGTGGCGCAGACCGCCATCCCAGGCCGGCCCTCGGCTCAGGGCTTGGCGGCGGGACAAGAATTGGAACACGATGAAGATGATCGCCAGAATGACGGCGAAGGTCACGAGCGTGTAGGACGTGGACATCGCAAACACGACGGGATTCTGCTCCTCGCCGCGATGCAAGACGACGAGGCCACGCCCCGGCAGCGCTGCGCTCCCGACCTGGGCACCCAGATCGTGGAATTCGGCGATGAACTTCGCAGGTAGATTTTCTTGCTGTTGCGCCATCGTGCTGAAGAATGGCGGCACCAGAGCCGCGGAAGCGCTTTCGTGCGTGATCGGCGTAACTGCGCCATCGAGAACAGGGATCACGTAGGTTGGCAGAACGCCCAGTAGGATGCACGCGACCGCGAGCAATGCCAGCGGAGATCGAGCCCCCCAATTGGATTCTTTTGCCTGCGTCGCGCCGTCAGATCGCGGCATGCCAAGGAAGCCCATCGCGAAAACCTTGGCAAAACAGGTGACCGCGAGACCCGCCGTAAGCGCCAGAAGCGCACCGGAGATCGCAAACACCACTTTGATTGACGTTGACGCCAACTCTGCCGATCGAAGGACGGTCTGCAGCGTCAGCCATTCGCTGACAAATCCATTGAACGGCGGCAGGGCTGCGATCGACAACACGCCAATGAGGAAGAACACGCTCGTCCACGGCATACGTCGCGCGATGCCGCCAAGGCGATCAAGATCGCGCGTGCCCGCGCCTGCTTCAACTGCTCCAGTGCCGACAAAGAGCAAGGCCTTGTACACCGAGTGATTGGCGAGATGATAAAGCGCCGCAATCATGGCGATTGCGGCGACGACCGGATGACCCGTCGCCTTGAAGGTCATGGCGGCACCAATTCCGGCAGTAATGATGCCCATGTTCTCGATCGTGCTGTGGGCGAGCAGCCGCTTCATCTCGGCCTGCACTGTCGCATAAAGAATGCCGATAAGAGCCGAAAGACTGCCCACAATGAGCACGATCGATCCTGGCCCAGCGCCCGTCGTGGGATGAAGGTCCAAATTGAACCGCATGATTCCGTAGATGCCCAGGTTGACAATCACGGCAGACAAGATGGCCGAGACGTTCGTCGGAGCCACCGGATGAGCCAGCGGTAGCCAGCTGTTGAGCGGCAAAAGACCCGCCTTCACGGCGAAGCCAAAGAATGAGAGCAGGAAAATCGCCCAACTGACCTCTTGGGTTGCTGATGCCGCGGACGCGCGCAGGGCGCCGAACTCCAGCGATCCCGTCCTGTCCATCGCGAGCATGAAGGCGATGATGACTGCGACTGTGCCGGCTTCGCTCATGGCCAGCATGACGAAGCCTGCGTGCGAGCTCTCCTCGCGCTCATATTCGAAATTCACGAGTAGATAGCTCGCGATCGACATCAGTTCCCATGCGATCAAGAATGAGACCGCATCGTCGGCGATCAGAATCAGCACGATCGACGCGAACAGCGCGTGGTAAAGCACACCGAAGTATCCCAGGCTGTAGTGCCCGCGGTGTTTCTCCAGATAGACACCGGAAAAGAGCGAAACCGGCAGAAACACCAGTCCCGTCACGAACAGGAACACTGCGGACAATCGATCGGCGGCGAGCTTCATGGTTCCGAGCGAAAGCACGGGCCACAGCTCGGCGCGGAAGGAGGCATCTCCGATGAGAAGGAGGGCGCTCACGGCGAGAATAACAAGTGCTGAGAGCGACCCAATCGCAGCAAGCACGATCGAGATCCATCGTCCGGCCGCCACAAATCCGGCGACGGCCCCTATGGCGCAGAGAATGAAGAAGGCGCTGAAGAGCTGGACAGTCAGCATCACGCCGGCTCCATAACCTGGTCGCTTGGCCGCGACACCGGCTGCGCCGGTGGCTTTCGGCCGACCACGAGCAAGAGCCCGTGTAGGATGGCGAGCGGCGGCGGCGGACAGCCCGGTACGATCACGTCAACTGGGATGATTTGGGAGGCCCCCCCGGATGCGGCGAAGCTCGATCCGAATACGCCGCCGAAGATCGCGCAGGCCCCGATGGCGACGACCCGTTTCGGCGCCGGCATGGCCTCGTAGGCCTTCCGTAACGGGAGCCGCATGGCATCCGACACCGGCCCGGACACCAGAAGAACGTCGGCGTTGCGCGGTGTCGGCGTCGTGAAAAGGCCAAGTCGGTGCATGTTGTAGTAGGGGTTATTGAGCTGGCGTGCTTCGCTCACGCAGGCGCTGCAAGCGCCGGCGTCGAGGAAGCGGATGTGCAATGAACGGCCGAACGCTCTTTGGAGCTTCTTGGCTGAAGCGGCTTCATCCAAGCCCTCAGTGGCCCACTCGTAGCTCGCATCCCACGGCGCGACCGTCTCCATGCCGTCGCGCTGGCAGCGCAAGCAATAAACGCATCGCCGATGATCGACGGCGACGCCGCCTTCCTGGCGTTCGATGGCGCGGGTCGGACATCGTTCAACGAGAGTGTCGGCCTGTTCGATCGAATTCAGCGATGCCCCGTGTGGACGGCCGGGTGATACGCCCGCCGCGCGTTCCGGCCGCGAGGGGTAGCCGGTCGTCCGTATTCCCGTCCGCAACCCTTTGAGCACCCAGTTTGCCATGGCGCGTTCCTAACGGTCGCACTCGGCGTTCGACAGACCAAAGCTCGCCAGGATGATCGGGAAGTCCTGGAAGGCAAAGTTCTCCGCCGCAAGATGAAATCCGTGCCAATTCGCAAATGACGGCGGCGTAATGTGATAACGCGCAACCGTTCCATCCTCATTCAAACGAAGCCAATGGAACGTCGCGCCCTGCGGTGCCTCGACCGCGGCGAGTGCTGCATCGGCGCGTGCCGATACAGCCGCACCACATATCGGCCCTTCGGGCACCGACAACAGAAAATGCCGCATGAGCGCGGCCGATTGCTCCGCCTCGTGAAAGAACACGCGGAGCCTCGCATAACCATCGCCCTCCTGTTCGCTCGGAACAACGAAATGGGTCGCGTTATAGGCCGCGTAGGGCAGCAGCTTGCGAATGTCGCGCGACACGCCTGACGCGCGTGCGATGGGACCCACCAGGCCGTAGGACACAGCCTTCTCGGTGCTGACGATTCCGACTTCCTCAAGACGATCGAGAAAGCTGCTGGAATAACGGAGCATCTGATGCAGCGCGCGCAATCGCGCCGCAATGATCGCCGTCGATTCGGCCAGGAGGTTGCACTTGTCTTCCGGCAGATCGCAGGACAGCCCGCCTGGCTTGACCAGCCCGAACAGGTATCGGTGCTGCACCGCTTCACACGTCAGCCGGAGTAAATCTTCCTCGATCAATGCGGCTTGCGCGGTTGCCACTGCAAGCGCGGTAGAGTTGCAGATTCCGGTGATGACGGCCGCATGGTGACGCAGTCGTTCAAGTTCGGCAAAGACCGTTCGAAGGGCGCAAGCGCGCGGCGGCACTTCGATTCCACAGATAGTTTCGACGGCTTGGCAGAACGCTAGGCCATGGGCAAAAGCCGACGTGCCTGAAAACCGCTCGGCCAAGAGCAGCACGCGGTCGAGCATCTGACCTTCGCCGATCTTTTCTACGCCCCGATATTTGTAGAAAAACCGCGGAATAGTACGGATCACGTCCTCGCCCACTGTCTCCAGCAGGAAGTGCGCGGATTCTGCAAAATCCGAAAAGATCGGCCCGATTGGCATGGCGAAGGCGCCAGGCGCTTCGACAACCGTTGGTGGCTTCCATCGCGGATCCGGATGGCGAAGCTCAACGTGTTGATGCGCGTCAAAACCTCTTTGCATCGGATTGACGCCTTCCGGCCAATCCTCATGCAACACAAACTCGCCGAGTCTCGGATGGCCTTCGAACGTCAGCCCAAACAGATCTTCGGCTTCACGTTCATGCCAGTCGAATGAAGGTCCATCAGGCAACCCGCTGAGCGATGGTATAACCTGCGAAAGCGTGCTGAGCCGAACTTCTGCGTAAATCCAAGGCGTGTCAGAGTCTTTATAAAACACGTACTGAAGCAACCACCCACCGGCCCGCTCTTCTTCAACAATCAGCGTCGCGAGCACAAAGCGCAGGTCGCAGGTGAGCCACTGGCATAACTCCGGCAATTCCTTGGTCGGGCACTGCAGCCGACAAATCTGTCCATCTCGTTCAAACGCAGCACCAACGCGGCCCTTCCATTTGCGCCTCCATAGCTCCGCCAGGCGCTCCGGAAACGATGCTTGTTCGACGCGTCGTTCGAGCATGACCATCTGGCTCTCTTAGCTTCCCATGGCCAGGGCCGCTGCCTTAAGCAGGTCGTGCAACGGGCCAGGCACGTAAATTCCGATCAACAGTAATGGAATCGCGGCAAGCGCGAGCGTGGCCTTGCAAGTCGCAGGCGTCGCAATCGCGATGGCCGTTCCCGCAGGTGGAACGCCAAATACCATGCGGTTGACGTGGAACAGTACAGCGCAAAAACCAATCACGATGAAGGCACTCAACAGCGCAATCGCAGCATACTGTCCGCTTGCGACGCCGGCCTTCAGGATCGCCAATTCGCTGACGAACACCGCAAAGGGCGGCGCTCCGGCGATCGCGAGCGCGCCCGCGGCCATCGTCAAAGCTGCAAGCGGTGAGGAGCGAATGAGTCCGCGAACGCTTGCGATGTCCTGGGTGCCAATTGTCATGGCGGTCATGCCGGCCGCGAAGAAGCAGAAGGATTTTGCGATCGCATGGCCGGTCATCTGATAGGCGGCACCGAGGTGGGCATCGACACCGCCCAAACCGGCAGCAAACAGAATGATCCCCATATGCTCAACGGTGGAGAACGCAAACATGCGCTTGAAATCGCGAACATAGATCAGAAGCAGCGTCGCAATTCCGACCGAGACCAGCCCGAACCCGATGAACCACGGCCGTGCATCAAGACCCTGCGCAACGCCGATGACCGGGAACAGCCGCAGGATGACGTAGAGCACCGTCGTGGTCTCGACGCCGGACAAGAGGGCGCAGATCGAGGCCGGCGCCTGACTGTGCGCGTCCGGCAGCCAAGTGTGCATGGGTACAAGTCCAACCTTCGTGCCGAACCCGACGAGAATGAGGAGGAAGGCCGGCCACAGCAGCGCCGGCGGCATTTTAGGAGCCGCCTCCACGAGCCCCTGCCAAGTGAAGGGTTCGTAGCCTGCAACGCGAGAGCCCCAATAGAGGATCAGGAAGCCGAGCAGCGCCAGCACGGCGCCCAGCGTCGTGAGCACAACGTATTTCCACGCCGCCTCCAGCGCTTCCGGCGTGTCCTCGTAGCCAACCAGAAACGCCGACAGCAACGTCGTTAGTTCGACCGCGATCCACATCAAGGCGACATTCGCAAGCAGCGGAACCGCCAGCATGGAGAGAACGAATAGGTTGTAGAGGCCATAGTAGCGTTGAATCTCAGCCTCGCTATGGTGCCCGCGGTGGCCGACGATATAGCCCCAGGAGAACAATGCTGCGGTGAAGCTAACGACAGCCACCAGAACCAGAACGAGCGCGCCAAGTGCGTCGCAGGTGAGCCACTGGTCGAGTGCATCGATGCGACCGGCGTAGGCCGCGTGCCACGCCACCACCGTGGCAAGAACAAGTACGACCACGGCTGACACGAGCGTGATGGGCGCTGCATAGCGGCGGCCGATCGCCGACAGCGAGAGCGCACTGGTGATTGCCGGAAGGAGCAGGATGACGGTCAATTCCATGGCGTCCCTCAGTGCTCGCGCAGGGCGGCAAGCTCCCCGACCGATGTGGTGCCCAGGCGCCGATGGATCTGCCGCGTCAGTAATCCCATCACCAGCGTGATGACCGGCACGTCGACCGCGGCAGCAAGCTCAGCGATCACCGGCAGGCTCGGAACAATCGCAACGCCGGCGAAGAACACGCCGTTCTCGACGGCGAGCAGCCCCAGAAGCTGGGGGACTGCCTCGCGTCGTACAACGATGGTGAAAGCGCCAAGAAAGATAGCCGCAACACCGAGGGGCAGGTTGATGGCTGCGAACGGCACCTCGACCGCACCGATCAATGGATTGGTGATGACGTAAGCGAGGACAATCAGAACGGCCGAAAGCAGTAGTGACGTCGGAATATTGAGCACCCGCTGGATTTCCCGCGTCCGGTAGACCTCTGAGCTAACCGTGTGTCGCAACAACCATGGGATCATCAGCGTCTTGGTTCCTATCGTGATCACTGCGACGGCAAAAAGGTGAATCGATTCCAGCGCGATGCCGAGCAGTACGGCCGAGAGCGTCAGCAACAGCGATTGCACGATGAAGAGCTGGAGCGACGCCAGTACTTGGCGGGTTGCAACGACGCCGAGTGCTGTCAGCAGAAACAACGCGCCGGTGAGCGCGTCCAAGGCGGCGATAACAGGGTAAGGCGATCCGTTCATGGCCTGCTCCCTAGATCTCGGACAGCCTGGTGATCATTGCGACTACCGATGTTACGAAAGCAGCCCCAAGGAATTCGGTGATCCGAAAGAGCCGCAGCTTGGCGAGCGAGGATTCGATGTAGACGAGCACCAAGATGAAACCGAAGATCTTCAAGAGAACGAGGGGGATCGCAATCAGTACCCCCGCAAGACCGCTCCCTTCCGGGGCAAGTCCCCACGGTGTCACCAGCACGTTGAGGAAGATGATGGTCAGCACCATGAACTTCATGGCGCCGGCCCATTTCATCAGCGCAGCCCCGCGCCCAGAATATTCGAGCGATTTCGAGCGATCGATCATTGCGAGCTCGAACTGTCCGGACGGACTGTCGACCGGGATGCGTCCGTCTTCTGCAAGGATCAGCATTAGAAACGCGATCATCAGGAGCACATGCGACGGCTCGAAAAAATTGGCGATCGGCGTCACCCAGCGAGTCTGCACGATGTACGGGATGGTTGAGCCGGCTACGAACGAGACGGTCAGAAACACCACGATAAATACGGGTTCGGCCAGAAAGCCGACCATGCGGGTCCGGCTCGCACCCATCGGGCCGTAAGGATTGGCGGTGTCGACCGCCGCGAGTGTCGCGAAGAAGCCGCCGAGAGCCAGAACGAACCCTCCGCCGAGCATGTCACCCATGAAGGCGAAGAACAGCGGGTAGCGCGTGAGCACGGGGATAAGCAAGGCAACAAAGACCGGCGCCGCAAACGCGACATACGGAGCGAAGCGGAATATCCAAGAGCTGTGGTCGGAAACGATTTCGTCCTTATGCAGCAGCTTCCAAATATCGCGATAGGGCTGGAAAATGCTCGGGCCGCGCTTCGACTGAAGGATTTCCTTCAGACGACTGACGACGCCCTCAATCAGCGGCGCGAAGGCCACTAGGACGAAGACTTGAAGCAAGTTGTAAGCGATCCGTTCGAGCATCGTCAGTCTCACCGCAGTCCACGTTGCGGCTGCTCCAACGGCGTGGATCGCGGGTTAGACGAGTTGCAGTCTTAGTGACGGCTGGATCGGCGGCTTCTGTCGCATGGTCCACCCAATGACTGCGTCCTACGTCTCCACCGCGGTCTTACGACCGTGCGGAGCAACCGTAGGAGTCATCAGCCTACTGGGCGGTCTCGGCGGACTCCATCGCCCTAGATTTCAGTGGGGTCCTTACATCGCCCCACTTCCGATAGAATTCGAAAATTTAGCGCATCCCTCCGGCTTATTCAATCGCTGGTGTCGAGCTTCCCGCTACCGGCCCTCGGCAGATCTGTACAGCTCCAGCCTACCGGATCGTCACCGGAGCTTTGTCGAGATCAGATCACGAACGCTCTCAAGATAACAAAGTTCCGCGGCGCCGGAACATCCTGCCTGAATTGCAGTTGAAGTCGCTGGGAAGGAGTCCCCCAGAAATCGCCGGAAGGCTGATGACTCCTGCTGCGTATCCAGCGACGCAGCGGGAAGAGTTCTTTATTTGCGGTACACGGCGGGCAAGGAGGTCAAGCGGTGACGACCAAGATCATTCTCATGCGCCATGGCCATGTTGAAGGAATCAGGCCGCGGCGCTTCCGCGGACGAGAGGATATCCCTTTGACGGTTCTCGGTAGGGCGCAAGCCGTGGCAACGGCCAGAAGAGTTGCAGAATTGTGGCGACCGCACGCCATCCTTACGAGCCCGATGGCCCGATGCGTGGAAACCGCGGCAACCATTTCCGACGCATGCGGTGCGCCAAGGAGGATTCTCGATACGTTGATCGAGATCGACTACGGGTTGTGGCAGTGGAAAACTCATGAAGAGATCAGCCGAACGTGGCCGGAGCTCTATAGGATGTGGTGCACGACGCCACACCTCTTTCGCTTTCCGCAGGGTGAATCGCTGCAAGACCTAATCGCCCGGGTTGGCGATGCGCTGAGATATTTGCTCCAGGAGCACCGTGATCGCACGGTTGTCGTCGTCGGTCACAACAGCGTTTGTCGTGCCTTGACAATGCAGGTTCTCGATCAACCACTGTCCGCCTACTGGCGTCTGCACTTTAGGCCTTGCGGCATAAGCGAGATCGAGTTCGTCGGCGACGTGGCACGGGTCTTGCGCGTCAATGAGACGTTCCATCTGCCCGCCGCCACCAAAGAGAGCCAGAATAACCTCTCAGCGCAGCGATCCAATTCCGAGCCGGTGCAATCCGGCTAACACGGGAGCGCACTGATGAATATCCGCCGGCTGCTGTTGGACGTAGACAAGGCACTAGCGCGCCCATCGCTGCTGGACATCGGCAAGGCGATTTCAGGCTGTAAGGGCGTCGAAGCCCTCAACATAAGCCTTGCCGATGTGGATGTTGAAACCATGGGCCTGGAGATTACCATTGAAGGAAATGACCTGGATTACGACCAAATCGCCAAGGCGATTGAAGGCAGCGGAGCTGTCGTGCACGGCATCGAGCAGATTGTTGCGGGTGATCGCATCATAGAGCGCACCGAGCTCGCACGATGAAATTCGATGACTGGATACAAGATCCGCGCAGTCGGCTCGATATCGTCGCAGGTCTCGTCGATGGCATACTTAATGCTCTCACGCTTGCATCAGCAAAACTTGTGGCGCAAGGAGGTCTCACCCTAGCCACTATTGGGAAAGTCGCAGCCGTGACGGCGTGCACGACGAGCTTTGTGTTCTTTGTTGCCCACTATGCCCAGCTCCGATCGGAGTTGGTACGCGCGGCACGCGAACTCAACCTACTTGCGCATGGCCATCTTGCGACGACCCAATTGGGCAAGCAAATCCTTCAGGAATCCCTTTGGGGCGCGCTCGTCGCATCCGTTTGTGGTGTCATCGGATCGACGATTCCTCTCGGCTTGAGCTTGGCCGCTCCTAGTCTACCAATCGTCGGCCTAGCTTTAACGGTTGCCCTGCTCGGCCTGTTAGGCTGGTTTCTTGCTTCCAGCGTATTTGGCTCGCCAGCACTTTGGGCGGGCGGATTGATGCTCGGAGGCGTTGTGGTCACCGCCATTGGCATCCAACTCGACATTCTAAGCTAAAGGAGGCGGTCAAGTTGCCATCGCGACTGAAACCGTCAACAACAGCAGGTCTCCCTGCTCGAGCGTGGCCATGTTTTGCCGCCGCGAAGCGGGCGTGCCCTGATAGTGCGCATCTCTCAGGGGGAGGGATAAAAACCACCCGGCGGCCATGGACAGACTTAAGATCACGAAGAACGCGACTGTCGCTCCGCCGAGCGCTTCCTTCCATAATCGCGGTCTGGAGAGCCGATGTTTGGAATACTCGTTGTAAATGATGAGAAACGCCATAATCGCGGCAATCACGCCAAAGACCGCCCCGATCAACAGCGAGAGCTTCAGCGGCATATAGGTAGCCCAATGCCACGAACCTCAGTCACAGTGCCTCGTCCCGATCACTTCGCCTTCTTTGCACGTTCAATCCCGCTACGAATCAGATCGCAAGCTCCGGTCGGCTCTACCCAGCGCTTCAGCTTTACCCACTTCCCTTTCTCGAGTTCCTTGTAGTGCTCAAAAAAATGTCCGATCTGCTCCACGAGAATCTCTGGAAGATCTCGGTAGCTTGTAACCCGCTTATAGAATGGATGAAGCTTGTCGATCGGCACAGCGATGATCTTTTCATCAATTCCGTGCTCATCTTCCATGAGTAGCGCACCTATCGGACGAGCACGAATCACAACTCCCGGCGCCACCGGCGTGGGAGAGATCACCATGCAGTCAACGGGATCGCCATCCTCTGACAGGGTATGAGGAATGAAGCCATAGTTCGCTGGATAGAACATTGCCGTATGAAGAAACCGATCAACAAACATTGCCCCAGTCTGCTTGTCGACTTCATACTTTACGGGCGCTCCGCCTTGAGGAATCTCAATGATCGCGTTCACCTCGTGTGGTGGATTCGTGCCGACCGGAATGCGAGAAAAATCCATTGCTCTACCATCTCCAATATTGCCATCTGCCGTCACTCTTGTGTTCCCGCTTGATCGACCTCACGGCGCTGTCGCGCACGCTCGCGCACGAGAGCAATTCCCGAAAGCATCTGGTGTTCACTGATTGTGACGCGATTTCCCGTTTCGGGTGAGGGTGAAATGGCGGCAGCATATCGGGCAAATGGGCTTTCGTAGATAGCCGATGGCCCCAACTCTCGCTCGATCTCCAGCAGCTGTCAAACGCCACCCGGAACTGCCCCCTTTGCGTCATGAAGAACTGCCCCCACCCTTGGGTTGATGGTTCATGATGTCGGTTGAAGGTTGGCTCCGCCGGTGACGGGCCGGAGGGAGGCGGAGCCGACCGGAGGCCCGTCACCGGCGGGCGGCTTGATGAGGCCGCTCTTTCGCTTCGCACGGAGCCGGTAGCTGTCGCCGCGGATGGTCAGTACGTGGCTGTGATGCAAGAGCCGGTCGAGGATCGCGGTCGCGACCACCGGATCGGCGAACACAGTGCCCCATTCGGCAACGCTGCGGTTCGACGTGATCAGCATGGCGCCGGTTTCGTAGCGCCGGCTGACCAGCTGGAAGAACAGATGCGCCGCATCGGGCTCCAGCGGCAGATAGCCGAGTTCGTCGACGATCAGCAGCTTCGGCTTCGACAGCGCCAGCAGTTTCTCGTCTAGCCGGCGCTCACCGTGCGCCTTGGCAAGGCCAGCGACCAGCGTCGTCGCCGTCGTGAACTGCACCGTGTATCCGGCCAGGATCGCCTCTCGCCCGAGCGCGATCGACAAGTGCGTCTTGCCGACGCCCGGCGGGCCGAGCAGCAGTACGTTCTCGCCGTTGGCGATCCAGCGTGACGCAGCCAGGTCGCGGATCTGCTTCGGATCGATCGACGGCTGTGCCTCGAAGTCGAAGCCCGCAAGCTCCTTCACGGCTGGGAAGTGTGCGAGCTTCAGCGCCATCTCGATGCGGCGGTGATCCTTGCGCGCGATCTCACGCTCGCACAGCAGGATCAGCGTCTCACGCGCCGACAGGTTCGCGCGCGCCGCCTCGTCGAGCAGGCTGTCGAGCTGGTCGCGGATGCCGGAGAGCTGCAATCGCGCCAGCATGGCGTCGAGCGGATCGATCGGTGTTTCGGTTGCTTTCTTTGCGCGCGCCATCAGAAGCTCCCTCCGATCGCTGCTTCGTATTCGGCGAGAGGACGCAATAACGAAGGCCGTGGAGATGACGCCGGCGCCGCCGGTGCCGCGATCTCCAGTCGGCAGACAGCGCCATCGCGACCGGCAACCCCATCGAGGTGGGCGGAATCGACGATCCGCAGACGGCGACCCTCCGATTGCTTGTGGATTGCGACCTCGCGCACGCCATGACGGATGCGCACTTCGCCGGCCGCAACCGTCACCGCCACGCGCTCGCCGATCAGCCGCCACGGCACCGAGTAGCTGTTCGTATCGACCTCGACGGCACAATCATTGCCGACAATGCGGGTCAGTTCGCGCAACGACCCGAACGACGGCCGCCCGCCGAGCGGCTTCAACCGATGCGCCTCGTCACGCTCAAAGCGGGCGATCGGCGCCTCGCCGGTCGTGCCGTGGATACGCACGTTCGCCACCTCGCGCTCCCACCTGGCGAGATGCGCCTCGAATGCCTCCCAGCTCGCGAAGGAATGCCCCGCGATCGCGTTCTTCTTCACGTAGCCGACGCCGCTCTCCGTCTTGCCCTTCGTGCGCGCCCGATATGGCGCGCAGGCGTGAGGACGGAAGCCCCAATGCTTCGCGAACGCGATCAGCTTGTCGTTGAACTGAACCGACCGGCTCGCCGCGTCGTGGCGCACCACCAGCGCGCGCGGATTGTCCATCAGCACCTCCTCCGGCACACCGCCGAAGGTCGTGAACGCGCTCTCGAGCCCGGCGAACCAGTGCTCCTGCTTCTCGGCCCGGAACGCACGCACATGCAGCCGTCGCGAATGCCCGAGCGTCGCCACGAACACGAATGCTTTGATCTTCGCGCCGCCGATCTCGACCAGACGCTCGCCGAAGTCGATCTGCAGCTGTCGGCCCGGTGGCGTCTCGAACCGCGTCGTCGCCAGCGCCTCGGCCTTCAGCGCCTGACGATAGGGCTGCACGGCACGTTGTAGTGTGCGCCGGCTCACCGCTACGCCTTTCTCGGCCAGCAGGTCCTGGCGCACCACATCCGCATTGCCGCGATGCCGAATGAACCTCTCGCGCAGCCAACCCTCAAGGCCATCGAGCCGTTTCGGGCGCTCAGGTGACTTCAACGGCTTCACCCCGCCCGCCGCCACGTAGTCCTTCACCGTGTGATGGCTGCAGCCCAGCTGCCGCGCAATCCGCTTCAGACCCCACCCGCACCCCTTCAGGCGCAACATCTCCGCCACATCGTCCGGCGTCTTCATCACCTGCCCCCGTGGATCGCTCCACGACGGGCTTTCCGTGATTCGTTCCTCGTTCATTCGCTCTCTCCTCGGCTATCCAAGGAGGGGGCAATTCCTCGTGGCGCCGAGGGGGCAATTTTCCATGGCGCGCGACAGCAGCCGATTGTATTTGGCGAGCCGCTCGCTCCGCGACAGCGAACCCGCCTTGATTTGGCTTGCGCCCATTGCCACTGCAAAATCGGAAATAAAACTGTCCTCGGTCTCGCCCGAACGATGTGAGATGATGTATGGCCATCCGGCACCCCGACACAATTCAATAGCGTCGATGGTCTCCGAAACTGTGCCGATCTGATTGAGCTTTATCAGAGCTGCATTCGTGGCTCGTTCGTCGAGGCCGCGTCGGATCAAGGCCGGATTGGTCACGTAGAGATCGTCCCCGACGACCTGGATACGATCACCAAGCGCGGCTGTCTGCGCGCGGAATCCGTCCCAATCGTCCTCCGCAAAGCCGTCTTCGATGGAGACGATCGGATAGGCATTCACGAGATTCGTGTAGTCCTCGAGCAACTCTGCACTCGATAATATGCTCGCGTCGGACCTCTCCAGGACATACCGATCCTCGTTCCAAAATGACGTTGCGGCTGGGTCGAGTGCCAGAGCGACGTCAACACCCGGTCGCAGACCGGCAAGGCAGATTGCCTCCACGATCAAGTCGCACGCTTCCTCGTTGCTCTTGAGATTTGGTGCAAACCCACCTTCATCGCCGACCGCTGTTGAATGATCGTATTTCCGCAAGGTTGCCTTTAGCGCATGGAACGTCTCCGCCGCGAAGCGAAGAGCGTCGGCGAAGCTTGCTGCTCGATGAGGTACAATCATGAATTCTTGGAAATCGAGCGAGTTCTCAGCGTGCCGACCGCCGTTGATCACGTTGATCAAAGGCACCGGCAATCGCGGCGTCGAAGCCTGCTTAAGATGCGCATAGAGGGGGCAGTCCAGCGCAGCCGCCGCAGCTCGAGCCACAGCCATCGATACGCCGACCGAAACATTGCCACCCAGCCAAGACTTATTGTCGGTCCGGTCAAGATTGATCAAATGCTGATCGATCACGCGTTGTTCGCGCACATCCATGCCTTTGAGGCGGTTCTGCACAAATGTTCGGATAATTGAGATCGCCTTAAGAAGGCCCTTGCCGTCGTATCGCGCCGGATCTTTGTCGCGGATCTCCACTGCCTCGCGCCGGCCGGTCGAGGCTCCCGAGGGGACCGATGCCGTACCGGTATCCCCACTGTCGAGTTCGACACGGACTTGAAGCGTAGGGTCACCGCGCGAATCGAGAATCTCGAATGCGTCTATTGTCTTGATTATGTAGCTCATGGGCCGTGCTTCTATGTTTCAAGTGCGGAGCAGAGATCGTGTCGGAAGCCTGGCGCTCAATTATGCGTGGTGGAACGCGTGTACATAAACGCCCCGTTTCTCGATCTGCGCCCGGCGTTGACGCTCTTGCTCAGACTGCAAGCGTCGTGCTTTTCGATTGAGCGAATGGCTACTCAAATTGCGCTTTGCGTCGGGTTGACCCCTATTGGAGCGGTGTCTGTGCTTCTGTTCCTTAGACATGACACTCTCCTGCGGTTTGCGATCGACCATTGTGATGGAAGGCCTGATGCACCTTCACGCGCACACTGCGGTAAAACCGCTGCCAGAGGTTCGGTGAACGAAAATGTCGCACGAATTCTCGGTTGATCGTGACCGGTTGCCAGTACGCGGAGTGCCAAACCTGGAAGGCATGCCAGAGCTCACGGCCTTGTTCGCGTCGTGCACGTAGGATCGCACAGTCGCACCGCGCGTCGAGCGAAACATTTCCCTCTTGATCGACCTTGAATCGATGGCGGCTCGGGAAATGATGTAGCCAGCTTCCGTCCATCTCGAAGTCCGTCGGCCTGGTTCTCAGGGCTGCAATCAGGGGACCAACGTCCAGGAAGCTCATGACGAATTCTTCCATGACGACCTCCTCAAGCCATCGTCTATCGCGCTCGCATCTGTGGCGAGGCGCAAATGCCGGCGAGTGACAGGGGATCGTCATGACCCACCCGGGCGGTGGGCGTCGCCGACGTCCTTCCCGCCGCGCTAATCGTTACGCAGCAGGAGTCATCAGCCAGTCGGCGGTTTGGGGGACTCCTTCCCTAAGCACTTAACCATCAACTGGGCGAAAGGTTCCGACGGCACCGTGAGCGGGCCCGTGACCAGGCCCAATTGGAATGGCGCCACCCGACGCCGGCTTGACGGACGAGGTGACGCATCTATATGAAAAGTTCGGGCATGGAGTCGCCCTAATGTGCCGAGAGGCTAATGACTCCTACCGCGGACGATCGCGGTGGGAGTGTTTCTGAGCCCGCCGCGAGGCGGGTTTTTTGTTGCCGGTGGCAGTCGTGCGGCGGAACGCGTCGCCCCCTCCGTCGCCGTATTGGCACCGCAGCAAAAGCCCGATCTGACAAGCCGTCGGGTAGCGATCTCCCGCCGCGATCTCCGCATGAAATATCGTTATGGGTGCCCTTGGCACGAGCACATGGAGCTGCGTTCGCGCAGATGCTGGCATGGATATCGCTGCCACACGCAAGATCGTCGATCTCGATCAAGCCCGGCCACCGGTACCGGTGAAGGGTCGGCGCCTCTCTCACACCTACCACAGCATTCTGTTCGAGAGTCCCGACGATCGGATCGCAGAGGACGGGCTCAAGGCGCCTGATTTCTTTGTCGATCTCAATTGCGACCAGATCGTCGCTGCGATTACGGCCGGCAGGGACGAATACAACTTGAAGCCATTCTTTCACTCGTCTCTGCGCCGAGTTGACGCCATCCACTACCGCCATGAGGTCATGCGCGACCTCGAAAACACCGCGTTGCTTGAGCGGGTACGCTCGTTCGCACAGAAAATGCGCGACATGCGCAACCAGCTCGCACGGGTGCAAAAGCTCTATTACAAAGAACAGAAGCAAGCGTGGTTTTTGGACGCCGTCGAGAGCTATTGCGACGCGATCCACGCCTTCGCAGCCGATCTCTCCGATGCTGAGGTCAAGTCCCGCGGTTTCCTGGGCTTCCGGGAGTACCTGACGGGCTACGCTCGTTCCGCTCGGTTCACCGCTCTTGAGTCGGCCACGCAAACACTCAAGGCTGACTTAGCGACAGTTAAGTATTCCGTGCTCATCAAAGGCGACCGGTTCACCGTGCGCAAGTACGAGAAGGAGACGGACTACAGCGCGGATGTCGAGGCCACGTTTGAAAAATTCAAGCAGGGCGCCGTCAAGGATTACAGAGTCAAGTTTTCCGAAACGGACGATATGAACCACATCGAAGCGAAGATACTAGAGTTCGTTGGCAAATTGCACCCCGAGGTGTTTGGTCCCCTAGACGAATACTGCAGCAGGAACGCCAACTATACCGACGACACTGTCGCCGCGTTCGATCGCGAGATTCAGTTCTATCTCGCCTATCTCGACTATACGGCCGCCCTCAAGCACGCCGGGCTGCGCTTCTGTTATCCCCGTGTTTCCGACGACAGCAAGGAAGTCTACGACTGCGATGCATTCGATATTGCGCTTGCCCACAAGCTCGTCGAGCAGCACGCGTCGGTCGTGAGCAACGATTTCTGCCTGAAGGGAACGGAGCGAATCCTGGTTGTGTCCGGCCCCAATCAAGGGGGCAAGACGACCTTTGCCAGAATGTTTGGTCAACTGCACTATTTGGCCAGCATCGGCTGCCCCGTTCCTGGGAGAGAGGCCCAGCTTTTTCTTTTCGACCAATTGTTCACGCATTTCGAAAAAGAAGAGAAAGTCGAAAATCTGCGCGGCAAGCTGGAGGACGACCTGGTCAGAATTCACCGCATCCTCGCCCAAGCGACGTCCCGCTCAATCATCATCATGAATGAAATCTTTACTTCCACGACGATTCAAGACGAGACGTTCTTGAGCAAGCGGGTGATGGATGAGATCTCAGTCCTCGACCTGCTCTGCGTTTGGGTGACGTTTGTCGACGAACTGGCTTCGTATAATCCGCAAACCGTATCCATGGTCAGTACAGTCGTACCTGAAAATCCGGCGCTGCGGACCTTCAAGATCGTAAGACAGCCTGCCAACGGCCTCGCCTACGCCATGGCAATCGCTCAGAAATATGGCGTGACCCACGACTCGATTATGGAGCGGATCAAGTCATGAAAGCGTTCCTGATGTACAGAGACCGCGATTTTGACGCCGGCCAGTTGCTGTCGCGTCGGGAAAGGGAGTTGCGCTACAGGAACGCAGATCAGCAGGCGCTGCGTCTAGAACAGCTTCTGCCCTGGAACGAGGCGGCGCTCAGACAAGACCTCGGATTGGACGTCTTGTTCAACGCAATGGCACTCGAAGACAATTTCTTGTTTGAAGCGGCAAAGGTGGCGCTGCTATCGAGCGTCACCGATCTCGACACAATTCTGTATCGTCAGTCCGTTCTGTCGGACTGTCTAAAACACCCAGAGATCGTCAGGGATATGTATCAGCTCGCGTTCGAAGCGATTGACGGCGCAAAAAAGACCTACTGGAGCTCCTTTGGCCGGTATCCCGCCGGGACGCTCCATAGCGCGGTGGAAACGCTCCAAATGTTTGTCGGCATGTTGAAACGGCTAAGAAACATCGCCGACCGGCATGCACAGAAATTCGAATCCGAGGGAGTTTCGAGGCTCTTTGCCATGCTCAAGGCAGAACTCAGTGATGAGTATTTCGCTGAGATAGAGTCCCATTTGGTTCGACTGCGATTTCGCTACGGCGTCTTGATCAGCGCCGAACTCGGAAAAGGCAATAAAGGCAAGAACTACGTCCTTCGTAGACCGCACGACGATAAGCGAAATTGGATAACGCGGCTGCTCGCCGAAAAGCCGCCGTCCTACACCTACCAGCTCCATCCGCGCGACGAGGCGGGAGCCCATGCCCTGTCCGCATTGAACGATAGAGGTGTAAATCTTGTTGCCGACGCTCTTGCTCAATCAACCGATCACATTCTCAGCTTTTTCCAAATGCTGCGAACAGAACTTGCGTTCTATATCGGCTGTTTGAATTTGCACATGCATCTGCAGCAAATGGGTGAGCCAACGTGCCTTCCCGTGCCTGCGACCGCCGGCCAACGAAGGTGCTTGTTCGAGGGTCTGTATGACGTGTCTCTCGCCTTGAGCATGGGGCAGAAGGTCGTCGGCAACGATGTAAATGCGGATCGCAAGGATGTTGTTATCATCACGGGCGCCAACACGGGCGGCAAGTCCACATTTCTCCGCAGTATGGGACTCGCTCACCTTATGATGCAGGCCGGCATGTTCGTGCCAGCCGCATCCTTGTCATTAGAAGTCTGTGACGGAGTGTTCACGCATTACAAGCGCGAGGAAGATGTCGCGATGGAGAGCGGAAAATGGGACGAAGAACTGAACCGAATGAGTGAGATCATCGACCACCTCAAGCCCAACTCGCTCTTGCTTTTCAACGAATCCTTTGCATCGACAAATGAAAGGGAAGGCTCGGAAATCGCGCGGCAAATTGTTAGCGCACTCTTGAAAAAGCATGTGAAGGTTCTGTTCGTAACCCACCTGTATCACTTCGCGCGTAGCGTCTGTGATCATAAAATCGGCGATGCGATCTTCCTGCGGGCAGAGAGGCGACCCGATGGCACACGGCCCTTCAAATTGATCGAGGCAGAGCCGCTGCAGACAAGTTACGGTGAAGATTTGTATAAAGAGATCTTTGCCAGCAGCGAGAAGAGAGCAAAGCGAAACAAGGAGGCGATCAAGGAAGATCGCGCCACCGTGAGTCATGCCAGTTGATTGCTCGGGGAATCCCGTCGCGCCGGCCAAAGTATGTAGATCGAGAACGCCAGAGCCCTTGCCCAGCGCGCAATCCGAGGGCGTCAGTTAGATAGCCGTCAGGCCGGAAATCACATCCTGTCTTACTTCGTTTTCCTGCGGGTGTGCCGGTGCTGGCAGCTGAAGAACGGTGACCCGCTGTCCCAGGCATAGCCGATGGACCATGACAATGTGGCCACTGGGGAACTCGAACGCGTCGTGATGAGTGTCGGGTTGCTCCTTATCGATCTGGCGAAAACGTGCGACGCGCTCGTTAATTCGTCCGTTCGGCATCAACCCGAAGGCTCGTTTGTATGTGACCTCTTTGTCGAACACAACTTCAGTCCCGGGACCGCAACAAACCGCTACGTTCGGTTCTCCAACCGCCGAAAGACCGCGAGTCATCGAGTTGGCGAACGCAGTGGTAATCAGTTTGTCTCCGACCTTTGCTGGTCGGGATGAAGTCAAGTGCAGGCTGTAATCGCACATCGTACGTCTCCTTCCTGTCGGGCAGCAAAGACGTCTAGGCCGGTTGGTAACCTTCGATGACCGTGAGCATCTTCTCCTCTACGGTCATACGCCGCTCTCGTAGCACTCGCTCTCGGGCTGCCGCAGTCGCGTCTTGCGAGCGCATCAAGGCGTCGAGCTCATTAGTGATGGCCTCATATTCCTCGCAGAGCGAAACGAAGGTCGAATTGGTGTCTTCCAGTTCGCGAATCACCTCTTTGTTCTCCGGAAACCGCTCGATGAAATTGCGCATTGGATCACTCATGGCGGTCCTCTCCCAAAGTTGTGGCTTCGTAAGCCTCTCATTGATGAGAGGTCATCTTTTATGCCCATTCAGCTGCGCACCTGCGCCCGCTTTGGACAGCTAGGGACTCGGCACCATTTGCATGAGCGGACGTATGTGTTGGGCATCGATTGCTCCGAAGATAACCGCTAGCACGAAGATGAATGCCGCGATGAACAGCCATCCATTGATACTGCTGAAAATGATGTTCGAATCCGGTCGACTCCAACGAGCCAAACCCAGCAGCGATTCCGGTCCACCATAGCGACCTGCAGGACCCGGCTCTGGTTGTTGTCGAGTTATGGACCGATCATGGTTGGCGATGGCTGATCTGGCCCGATCGCTACGTGCGTGCGGTCCGGCCGCTGCGGAGCCGGAACTGGCCATCCGCGCATCAACCCACGTTGTCGCGGGACTATCTCGACCGGAACGCGACAATCCTCGTCGTCCCGCAACAAAACCGGTCAAGATGTTGAAATCAGTTGTGAATTTTGCAGCCGGCTTAGGACTGCTGTTTCTCCGCCCGCGTCGTTGGTGAAGAATATTCCCTGAGTTCGCCATCGCAAGCCTCCCTACAGAAGCTCACTTCCGCAGGAGTCATCGGCCTTCACGGCGATTAACGGCGAACTCCACCGCCATTGCACAAGATAGGTGCGGCTCTCAGGGACGGCAATGGCACCCAACCCGTTAAACGCCAACCAAAGGTAATCCCGGGAACTCGCTCTCAGACGACGCGCCGCTCACGCAGCCGCGTAGGGATTTCCGGTTGACGACCGCCTGAAGCGACCCCAGTTCTGGATGGGGAATGGAGTCTCCCTCCAACCGCACACGCTGATGACTCCTGCTGCGCTGCAAGCCGCAGGGAAGGTCTCTAGCCGGTTCCTGCAAGTTCGGTCACGTATTGGCCGCAACGTCCTGGCGAGGTCCACAATTCACGGGTGCGCCGATGGTGACGATCATCAGCCCGTACAGTCGATGCGCCGCTTCCGCCAGTCGGCCGCGCTGTGCGCAAGCCCAATCGTCTGACCGAACTCCAACCGCTACGGTCGACACGTCCGTCTTCGACGTTGCCTTCCAGACGATAGCACAGGGCGCACCGCTCGTGATGATCCTTGGAGGCGCGGGCACCGGCAAGACCGCGCTTCTGCATCAATTGCAGCGCCGACGCCGCGAGCGTCAAGTCTTCCTCGCACCCACTGGGGTCGCAGCCCTTCAGCTTGGCGGCCAAACGATTCATTCCTTCTTTGGCATTCCGCCACGACTCGTGAATGCCGATGACGTCGTACCGCGCCGTCGGCGCCGCGAGCTCATGCGAAGGATCAATCGCATCGTCATCGACGAAGTGTCCATGGTGCGCTCGGACCTGCTCGACGCGGTCGATTGGTGCCTCCGCTTGGCACGCGACCAAGCCGACCCGTTTGGTGGTGTTCAGGTCGTGCTGGTCGGCGACTTTCTGCAATTGCCTCCCGTCGTCCCGCCGGCCGAAGCCGATGTTCTGACTCGAATGGGTTTCGCAAGTCCGTATGCCTTCGACGCCAGGGTGCTCCAACAAATTGGGATCGCGCGCATCCCATTCACCACCGTCTATCGTCAGACAGACCGGTCCCTTGTGCAATATCTCACGCATATCCGGCGCGGCGAGAAAATCGATCATGCGGTCAACGCAATCAATGCCGCCTGCTGTCGTCCACACCGTGCCGGTCGCATTCCCGTGCTGCTCGCGCCGACCAATGCTCGTGTCGACGCATACAACATCCGCGGTCTCGCTGCTCTTCACTCGCCGGAGCGCGTTTACAACGGCGAGACGACTGGTCAATTCGATATTGCTAACGACCGCCTGCCTGTCCCGGAAGCCCTTATATTGAAAGCTGGGGCACGAGTGATGGCAGTTCGCAACGACCACGCGCATCGCTGGGTCAATGGCTCGCTTAAAACGGTGACGCGCCTCGCCAATGATCGAGCGTGGGTGCAATTCGATGACAGCTTTGAAGCCGAGATAGAGCGTACGACCTGGGAGCGTATCCGCTATGGCTGGAACAGCGCCGCGAGACGCATTGAAGTGACCGTCGTCGGCACATACAAGCAGCTTCCTCTCATTCACGCGTGGGCTTCAACAGTGCACAAGGCGCAAGGATTGACCCTCGATGATGTGCGAATTGACTTTGATGCCGGCGCGTTCGCGCCAGGCCAAGTCTATGTTGCTTTGTCCCGCGCGCGATCGATGGCTGGGCTCTCTCTCGCACGCCCACTCCGATCAATGGATGTACGCGTCGAACCTAGAGTCACCGCTTTCATGACCGCCTTTGAGAGCGACGATCCGGTCCTTCACTGGCCGCCTGATGCAGAAACATCACAAGAATGACTTCCTTGCAAAGCCGAAGCCAAACGACATTATGCTCGATACTCGTTGGCTTGGACCTCCGACCGAGATGAAAATTGGTACCGCTGCAAGTTCGGTGACCACGCAGAACGCCATCACTGTCGCAAGTGATAAAATCTACAGAATTCCAAGTACCGCATTGCCAATGAACCAAAATATTCCGTAGCCGGCGGCAAACAACCTGAGCACAGATCACAGAGGTGACGAGGTCCTGTCCATTCCAATCACCTCAAGGACACCCACGCTCCACCGGACGCGGCGCTGAGCAAACATTTCGTCCCGCCCCCCGCTTGCCCTGGGCCCAAGTAATCCCTAGATTTTTAGCCGGGGAAGGAGTCCCCCTGAGACCGCCGATAGGCTGATGACTCCTGCTGTCAATGGCAGCGGGAGTCCCGTTGTTCTCCCCCTGCCACAGTAGAGCGAACAGCTGCGCGCCAGATGGCGCGCAAGACCGCTTGTCTGCGCCATCGCTGGCAACTGGCGGAGGATACCATGACGTCACAGCTCCAGGGCACGACCAAGACGGCAAAGTCCCAGCTTCGTGATCGTATCATCAGTGCCTACCAGCGCGCACAACGCATCCTCATGGCCGCATCTTCGGCGACCAATCCGCACGCGACGATGGTCGCCTACGACAAGGCCCGCGATCATCTGCGCGCCGACATTATCCGCGCCTGCAACCTCTTTCCCGACACCGGCGCGCTCTTGAGTTGGCTTCTGGACGACCTGCCGGATGACGTTTTGCCGGAGCAGGATCGCGCCAGCTTGGCTCTCATTGTCAGAACGATGAAGCAAGACACGGAAGACCAACGGAGGGCTTCCTAATTGGTGTCAGCTGCATTCGCCCAGCTGAAAGGACCCGCACCATGCCAAACGTCATGAAGAAGCAACGCGAGACGCGCCGAAGGATCATTCGTCAATGGACGATGCTTCCAAGCGACAAACGACAGTCAATAGAACAAATTTCGACCTTCGCTAAGACCGCTGCCAAGCAAAACGAGAGCGCTTTCGTCCACAGTCGTCGCGATCCGTATGAGAAAATCGTGGGATGGCTATTGCCGCGGAGTCGCACGCACTGAATAGCATCGTGTCGCACATTGATGTGCGCGTCTCGGCCAAACGAAGAGAACGCCATGCTCAATCGAATGCACAATGCGGAGCTGAAACAAATCGTGGGCGTGGTCTATTTCAGCCCTTCCGTGAGCCGCGAATCCTTAGCTCAAATTCTCAGATTCGTGAGGGAAAATGCGATAGGGCACTATCGGTGGGGCAATATGTATCAATACTGGATGATCGAATTCGATGAAGTCGACGACTTGACTGCAACGCGCGGGAGATTTTCTCGACTCATCGACGGATACAAGGACCTCTCCGACTGTCCAGACTTGATTGATTATTGATCGCAGGGTTGAATAGTCATGAACAACACAAATGTCCGCATCCTGCTCCCTTGGCTGGCCGTTCTAGTACTCCTGATCGCGCTTGTCGCAAGCATGGAGAATTCCGGACGACAGCCGGCGACCGCAGAAATTTCATTTTCACAGCTCTTAAAAGATGTTGACGCGGGCCATGTGCGTGACGTTCTGATTCAAGGCCCTCAGATCCGCGGTAGCTTCGACGACGGCCGTACCTTTCAAACCTATGCACCCGACGATCCGAGTTTGATCCAGCGCCTCTATGCTAAGAGAGTTGCGATTGCCGCGAAGCCGCAAAGCGACGGTGCCCCGTGGTTCGTTTCTTTGATGCTCTCCTGGCTTCCATTGTTGGTCATTATTGGAGCGTGGATGTTGGTCGCCCACCGCATGCAAGGCATAGGCGGCAATGCGCTCGGCTTCGGTAAAAGCCGTGCTAAGCTCCTGACCGAGACGCATGGTCGCGTCACATTTGAAGATGTGGCCGGGGTCGACGAGGCAAGAGCCGACCTCGAAGAGATTGTCGAATTCCTCCGTGATCCCAGAAAATTTCAGCAGCTCGGCGGGCGCATTCCGCGGGGCGTACTCCTCGTCGGTTCCCCGGGGGTGGGCAAGACGTTGATTGCACGCGCCGTTGCCGGCGAGGCCGGCGTGCCGTTCTTCACGATTTCCGGCTCAGACTTCGTCGAAATGTTCGTCGGAGTTGGCGCAAGCCGCGTTCGCGACATGTTCGAGCAGGCCAAAAAGAATGCCCCCTGCATCATCTTCGTAGACGAGATCGACGCCGTCGGCCGGCATCGTGGCGCCGGCCTCGGTGGCGGCAACGACGAGCGCGAGCAGACGCTCAATCAACTACTCGTCGAGATGGATGGCTTTGATCCGAACGAGGGCATCATCGTGATCGCGGCGACCAATCGCCCCGATGTCCTTGACACAGCGCTCCTGCGTCCCGGTCGATTTGATCGCCAAGTCGTGGTCCCTAATCCAGATGTACTAGGCCGAGAGCGAATTCTGCAGGTGCACGTGCGCAAGGTGCCGCTCGCACCGGACGTGAACCTCAAAACCACCGCGCGCGGTACGCCCGGCTTCACCGGCGCCGATCTCATGAACCTCGTGAATGAAGCAGCGTTGCTAGCGGCGCGGCGCAACAAGCGCATGGTGACGCAGCGCGAATTCGAGGATGCCAAGGAAAAGGTGATGATGGGCGCGGAGCGCAAGTCCCTGGTCATGACCGAGGAGGAAAAGTTGCTCACCGCTTACCACGAGGGTGGGCACGCCATCGTCGCTCTCAACGTCAAGGCAACCGACCCGGTACACAAAGCGACGATCGTCCCTCGAGGACAGGCCATTGGCATGGTCCTACAACTGCCCGAGCGCGACAAGCTGTCTATGAGTCACGAACAGATGACTTCGCGTCTCGCGATCATGATGGGCGGACGCGTCGCCGAAGAACTTGTTTTCGGGCGCGATAAGGTGACCTCGGGCGCCGCGTCGGACATCGAGCAGGCGACCAAGCTTGCCCGCATGATGGTGACGCGCTGGGGGCTCTCCGAAGAACTCGGCACAGTTGCTTATGGCGACAACCAGGATGAAGTTTTTCTCGGAATGTCGGTCACGCGCCAACAGAGCATTTCCGAGGCGACCGTACGAAAGATCGATGCCGAAATCAGGCGCCTTGTTGAGGCTGGCCAAGAGGAGGCGAGAGAAATCCTTACGGGAAGACGTGCCGACCTCGAACTGGTCGCCAAGGGATTGCTCGAATTCGAGACGCTCACCGGAGAAGAGATCAAGGGCTTGCTCACCGGCAAGCGGCCTACACGCGAGCCGGTCATTGAGCCCAGCATAGCATCTTCCGGAGTGCCGGATGTCGGTAAGGGCACGTTCGGCCCTGAGGATCACGCGTGGAAGCCCCAGCCGCGACTGATCTCATAAGGATGGAAGGCAAGCAGTGACGGTTACGGAGCGCGTAAGCCTTTGGTTGCGGGAGGTTGGCGGAGCCTATTGCGACACTTGTCTTGCTAAGCAACTCAAGCTGTCTGGGCGCCGGCAGGCCAATCGAATTACGGTCGCTCTTTCGATGACGAGAAACTTCTGTCGCGAGAGAGGTGCCTGCACGCTCTGCGGCGCAGAGAAGAAAGTCATTAAAGCCGTTTAACCTTGTTGGTGGAAGCTTGTGTAGCCACTTATCGCAATGGAACGACATATCAAAGAAATGTCTGAAAGCCGCGGTCCACGCGTCAGAGCGGTGCTCTACAAATATCGCTATTGTCCACGTTGCCGCCGCGAATGGTCGGCGAAGCATCAATCTTGCCCCGAATGCGTCCATTGGCTCGGTGAGCAGCCATTGGAGCGCACCGAGTGGCAATTGGCGCCGGCAGCCAAATCAGGCTCCGAGCCAAAGCGCTACGAGCTCATGAGCGCCAGTGCGCTGATGCTGCGGCTGGTTTGCGAGCATCCGCCCTCGGAACCGCTTCTTATAGACGTCGGAAACTCTGTCAGAGAGATTTTTGCTGTTGCCGATCCTGGCGTGATCGCCGAAGTGCCCGAGCACGGCTGGCTCGTTTGGACCATCGAAGGATTGCGTCAGGCATTTCGGCTCGCAGGCGAGCTGGAACAGCAGATCATTACCTCGCTGCCGCGCCTCGAAAACGTACTTCTGCATGGTGCAAAAATTAGGTGGGGTCTCTGGACCGATCAATACGTCTTGCCGGTCGATCAGGCGGGCTGTCCGGTGATCCTCGATGTCACGGCACGAGCTATTTTCCAGTTCGAACCCGACAACATCTCCTTTGCATCTGAAGCAATCTATCGCCTCAACCGCCGATGGGAACACTTCGTGTGTGCACCACGTCGCTTGCTCAACGAGGAGGATGCTTTCGGATATCGCATGATCGCTCATAAACGACCATCCGCGCTCGATCATGCCGAGATCAGGCATACGAGCCCGTTTGTCGGGAGAAGTCGCGAACTGTCGATTATTGATGATTGTTGGAAGCGCGCCGATCGGAGCACAAAGCTTGGCATTATCGCGCCAGCAGGATCAGGCAAGACCCGACTCATCAGAGAGTGGTTGGGACAACACCCGGACGTTCGTGGGCTGCTCGCGAATTTCAGTCTGTTCGGCGGTGATGTCGAGACCTTTGCCGCCCAGCTGGCGGAACTCCCACCTGAGCGCCTGGATTGCGATGCATTGGTACAAGCGGTCGTACAGCGATGTCATCGCGACCGAATCGAACTGCTCGTCTTGGACGATCTTCATTGGGCTGAAGCCGAGGGCCTCTCGTTCGTTCGTCAGCTTCTCGAAAGGCTGTCCACAGAGTCAAGCTTCGTTATCTTGGCCTCCCGCCCGAGTGGACAGGCACAATTGCAAACCTTGCAACCAACCGTCGAGCTGAAACTAAAGCCATTGCCGGCGTCCGACATCAAGCAACTTGCCCACCAATTAATTACATCAGCGGCAGTCGCAGGCGCAGCGGCGATGCGCTCCAAGGGAAATCCACTGTTCGTTGAGCAGTTCGCCGCCTGGGCCGCTGAAACAAGATTCTCAGGTGGGGAGCGGGGACCACGCAACCTCCATCAGGTCATCTCGGAGCGGATCAGACATCTGTCGGAGGTGCGGATAAAGGACGTCCAACAGCGTTTGCGCTGGGGCCGCTCATGGGAGCGACAGGCAATCAACGACGAACTCGGACGGCTCGAAAGCGAAATCGGACTCTGGCTTGATCGTCTGGAAACGGGAGACTATGCCGACCGCGTCGAGACCGCTCACCATCTCGTCCAGTTGGAGCGCCTCGATTACGAGATCTTCATCACGAGTATGCTCGCGGGCCGACCGCGATCGCGATCGAGTCGTTTGCGGGAGGCGATCGAACGACTCCTCATCGGCAGCGCAGATGAAATTCTCGCCGATCTCAAACGTCGAGCGGCCAGAGGATCCGTCAGCAAAGAAGATATCTCGCGAGAAGCCGAGCGCGGGGGTGATGTTCTTTTTGGCATATTCAACTGGTCTCTTGCTCAACAGTTTTATGAATTGGCCTATTCGGCTGGGTCATCCGGGCAGAGGGAAGACGTCGCTCAGCAGCTTGCCCAGTGCCGCCGCCGTAGCAAGATAAAGATCGAAGACGATAGTGAAGTCGATGCTGCAGACGAATGGAATCTCGAGGAAAGGCCGAACGTCGAGGCGCTGAACCTCCCGTATGTGTGGGCCTTGCTCGCTCGCCGTTGCCACTGCGTAAGTTATTTCAAACACGCCGTTGAGGCTGCGGAGGCTATCAATGATCACGGCTTCGCAGGCTGGGCAAACCGAAAGGCGGCAGAATTAGCCGCTGCAAATCGGCAGAGTTAATTGGCAAACGACGAAATATTGTCATAGACTTGATTCGGCAAGGCGATGGAGTTCGCCTTAATTGCCTGACGGATTTTGATCCCGAGGCTGATGACTCCTACGGAAGCACGCTAACCGAAGGAGTTGTGATGCTATGCCTCGTACCAGTGAACGCACCGAATACTGCCGTCAGCAGGCTCTTGAGTGCGCTGCCGCGGCCGCCGCAACGACGATCGCAAATATCAGAGAGGCCTATCTCAATCTGGAGCAGGGATGGGTAGGGCTCGCCCCTGATATCGCGGACAGCCCGACCAACATTGCAGCTAATCCAGCACCGCCAACAAGAGACAAGCCGACGTCGGTATCGAGAGGTGCCGCGCAAGCTTCGTAAAGTAGTTGACGTGAATACGCGCGAATACGCCTCCGACGCCAGCGCTGCCGCAAACGAGCGAGGCTATATCTCGCGATATGGCCTCGCTCGGGCCCTTGCTAGCGCTATTCAGCAGGGACCATTGGCGCGCCTTGGGCTGACGCTTCCTCCGAGCTGTTGTGCGCCAATATTCGGCGCATTCTTGCGATCAAACCGCGATAGAGCCGCTGCCACACGTTCGGTGCTCGAAAATGCAAGGCAAACTCCTTGTTGATTTCAAGCGGTCGCCAGTAGGCGGCATGCCATTGTTGGAAGGCGCACCAAAGCTCCTTACCCTGTTCGCCTCTTACCGCAAGAATACTACAGTCGCAGCGTGCATCGATCCTGACGTTGCCATCACTGTCGAGCTTGAATCGATGCCGACTCGGGAAGTGATGCAGCCAGCCTCGATTCATCTCGAAATCGTCAGGCCGAGTCCGTAGCGATACGATCATTGGACTGACATCCAAATAATTCATTACGACCTTCTGCATGCTGATCTCCTCGCATGTCACTTATCACCCTCTGTCGTTCACACAGGGTGGGTGAAGTAATCGGCGCTCTGTTGAAGAGAGGGGCGATCCGATCACCACCCCCGCGGAGGGATCGCCGACATGCTCCCACCGCGGATTCACGGTAGGAGTCATCAGCCGGACGGCGATTGCAGGGGAACTCCATCCCCGTCGTCCATTCCAATCACAGGACGAATGGCTCTTTTCCCCTCAGATGGTGGTCAGATTTTGTCCACTCCCGGCGTATTCCCTCATCAGGCGATTTGAGCGTTTAGTCTCCTTCGCGCTCGATGATTTCGAGCGTATCGCGCCTCAGTTTCACGTCGTACTTCTTCCCTTCACTGCCATGGGCATCATCGACCTCCTAGAAAACACCGTCCTCGGCCTCGATCTCTCCCCATCGCGTAAAGCCCTGACTTCGCAGGACGGCCTCGATTTTCGCCCGCTCTTCCGTATTCGGCGATTCGCCGGCAATGACAGGCGAAATACATGCACCCGCGGCAAGTGAGACCACAGTCATTAACCTGATCATCATCCTGCTCTCCCTTGCACGCGCAGATGGCAGGCTACAGCCATAAGTCTGATTGGGCGGCACAGGTTCCGGGAGAGCGAGTGGCGGGCCGCGCGACGATCACCCGCCCTTGTCCCTCCCGTCACGACACGTTAGAAGGCTGGTTGCTTGACACTGGCCCTAGCAGTTCATATTCATGGTGCAAACACGTCGGCTTGACCGGCGAGGCGATGGAGTTCGCCTGTATTGCCTTCGGGGCTGATGACTCCTTTCATCCGGTTGCGGACGAAAGGAGTCGTGTGTGCAAATCTCGACCCCATCCTTAGACTTGTGTGCCGCTGCTTGCAGCCTCCTCAACGGGAGGCTGCCTTGAGCGCGCGCGACGTAATCCTCCAAGTCTGCCAGGTGCTGACCGTTCTGCTGCTCGCGCCGCTCCTGCAGGGTGTGATCTTGCAGTTCGAAGAGCGCGTTCAGCGCGCTCAGGGACCGGGAATCTTTCAGCCCTATCGCGATCTCTGGAAGCTGTTTCACAAGCAAATCGTCGTCCCCGAGACCGCCTCTTGGATCTATTGGGTGGCGCCGTTCGTCGCCTTCACCGCGATGCTGACGGTACCAATTCTCATCCCGGTCCTGACTGATTTTCCCCTGCCGCTGTCCGATATGGGTGACATCCTCGGAGGAGGGCTAATCCTCACACTTGGCTCGTTCATGGTCGTCATCGCCGGTCTCGACAGCGGCAGTGCTTACGGCGGAATCGGCTCAAGCCGTGCCGTCATGGTCGCGATTCTCGCTGAGCCAACCCTGATCCTTGTTTTCGTCGGTATTACGCTGCTCGCGAAGGCGATGCTCCCGTTCGTGGTCAACCACCTCCTCGTCGGAAACCTCGCGATCTATTGGAGCCCGGCGCATCTGTTTCTGATCGCGGCGTTCTTCACATTGCTGATCGTCGAGACCGATCGGCTTCCCATTCATTCCAGCACGCACATCGAAGTCTACATGATCGACGAAGCCCGCATTCTCGAATACTCCGGGCCGTTGCTCGCGATCCTTAAGTGGGCATCGATGATGAAGCAATTCATCCTCTATACAATCTTCAGCAATGTCCTCTTGATCCCATGGGGACTCTCGCGCGAAGGCACCGCCCTCGGCGTCATCGGTTCGATCGCGGCGCTTCTCGGCAAGTTCCTGCTCGTCGCGGTCGCCGTGGTTGTGGTCGAGACCGCACAATCACGACTGCGCTTCTACCGCTACCAGGAATTGCTCGCCGCCTCGTTCGTATTCGCCATTCTGTCCATCATCGGAACGCAGCTCAGCTAGCCATGCTTGTTGCTCACCTCGACCCACTCGCTGCATCGATTTTCAGCCTCATGGCAATTGCCAGCCTGTTGCTGGCGTTCGTCATGCTTGGATCGCGTTGGCTCAACAACTACCTCTATGCCTTTGCCGCGGAATCATGGGTGATCGCCGCGCTTTCAGCCGCCGTCGGGTTTTATGGCGGCTACCCGGAGCTCTATCTCATCGCCCTTCTCACCGCTCTGTTCCGGGGCCTGTTTCTGCCCTACCTCGTGTGGCGGATCATCCGTCGCCTCAGCGTCGCACGCGAAATTCATGAAATTCTGCAACCCAGTTCTGCCCTGGTTGTCGGCGCCCTCAGTGTCGTCTTCTCGCTTGCTGTCAGTTATCGCGTCGGTCAGTCGCTTGACCTTGCCGGCACCGTCGCCGTGCTCGCGTTGACCGTGATGCTTTCGATGAAACTTATTGGATTTCTCATGCTTGCGGTGCGGCATGAAGCGCTGAGCCATATCCTCGGCCTGCTCGTTCTCGAAAACGGGATCTTTCTCGGTGCGCAGATTCTGGTGCCGGGAATGCCTGTTCTGATCGAGATCGTGATCCTTTTCGATCTGCTTATCGTCGTGGCCTGTTTCGGCGTGCTCGTTCAGTACCTCGTCGCTCACGTCGGTAGTACGAGCAGTCTCGAACTCAAGCGATTGGTGGGATAGCGATGACTGGCGCATTGCTCCTTGTCATGATGATTGCGCCGGCGGCGTCGGCATTGGGCTGTTTCCTCCTACGCGCGCGCGGCGCGGCTGAGAAACTCAATCTGGCCGCAAGCATCATGGTCTTCGTGACCGCCATTCCTCTCACAATAATGAGTGCACGCGGGCCTTATCACTACTGGGCCGACTACATCGTCCTCGATATGCCGGGAGCGTGGGTCACGCTGTGCACAGCGATCGTCTATCTTCTCGCGTCGATCTATGCGGTCGGATACATGCGGCTTCTCCCTGAAGAAGAGGAGAAGCTCTGGAGCTTCTATGCTCTGTTTTCCGGTTTTGCTCTGACCGTCCTGTTCAGCACGGTCATGAACAATGCCGGGCTCTACTGGATCGCGATCGAGCTGACGACGCTCGTGAGCACCTTTCTGGTCGGGTTCGAACGCGCCGCTGAAAGCATCGAAGCAGCCTGGAAGTACATCATCATCGTGTCGGCTGGGATCAGCTTGGCCCTCCTGGGGACCGTGCTGTTCTACTGGAGTGGAAGCTTCGTCCTCGGCCCAGTTTACGACATGACTTGGGGCGCCTTGCAGCAGGCCGGGTCCAAAATGAACCCGACGCTGGTCACGCTCGCCTATCTGCTGGTGTTGGTCGGATATGGCACAAAGGTCGGCCTCGCTCCGATGCACAGCTGGCTGTCCGACGCCCATAGCGAAAGCCCAGCTCCGGTTTCGGCGATGTTATCGGGCGCGCTGCTCAACGGCGCGATGCTGGGAATCGTCCGCTACCTGGCGATCTGTGATGCGGCAGGAGTCGGCTCGTTCGCGCGCACTGTGCTTGTCGCGTTGGGCGTTCTATCGCTCCTCATTGGAGCGCTCTTCATCGTTCGCCAGGATGGCATCAAGCGACTGATGGCTTATTCAAGCGTCGAGCACATGGGAGTCGTGGCGCTCGGCTTCGGTTTCGGCGGCCTCTTCGGTGTCGCTGGAGCGCTCTACCACATGCTCAACCATTCTTTGAATAAGTCGCTCATGTTCTTTGGCGCCGGCAATGTGATGCGTAGCTTTGGAACGAAGGACATTCGCGACATCCGAGGTGTGTGGACGCGCTTTCCGGTGCAAGGGAGCCTTTGGCTTGCCGGAGCTGCCGCGATCACAGGCGCTCCTCCATTTGGTCTCTTCCTGAGCGAGCTCGTCATTCTACGCGCCGGTCTCGAACGCGGCTATGACTGGGCAGTCTATACCATGATCGTCCTGCTGATCGTGATTTTCGTGGGATTCCTGAATCATTTCCGTGAGATGTATTTTGACCGTGAGCCGGAAGCGATAGTCGAACTCCTGCCGCTCAGCCGCTGGTGCGTAGCACCGATGTGGTTCGCTCTCGCTCCGCTTCTGCTCTTCGGCGTGTGGTGGCCGCCCGCCATGTGGGAGCACTTTACCGCGATTGGTCGCGTCCTGAAGATTGGCCTGCCATGACTGCACCGCAACATATATCGCTCACCGCCGAGCAGCTCCGCGATGCCGCCTCTCGTCTGCACGAGAGAGGCGGCCGGATGCAGATGGGTTACGCGTGGTATCCCGAACCCAACCGACTCGAATTGCGCTACGTGGTGACGGAGCCCGATCAATATCTCTTTGGGATTTGGCGCTGCGAACCACGCGGCCCTGTCCCGAGCCTCGCCGGAATCTGGCCGTTGATGGGTTGGCACGAGCGTGAGATTTCTGACCTCTTCGGCATTGAGTTTGTCGATCACCCGCAACCGCATCGGTTGGTCTTGCATGACGGTGTGAATCCCATACGGCCGCCGTTCGATCCAGCCTATCCGCAAGACACCGCACTGCAGGCCGAGCCGACCAAGCAATCCATTCCGGAAATTGCCGGAGCGGAAGCCGACGTACAGCTGCTACCCTTCGGTCCGGTTCGCGCCGACGTTGTGGAATCCGGCGAATTCATCTTCTTCTATATCGGGGAAGCGATCCTGCACTACCATCCGCGCCTGTTTTTCAAGCATCGCGGAATGGAGAAGCGATTCGAAGGTCTCCCGGCCGAACGTGGTGTGGTGCTGGCCGAGCGTGTTTCAGGCGTCGGGAGCGTGGCGCACGCGCTCGCCTACTGCCAAGCCGTCGAAGCCGCGGCAAATTGTGCCGTTCCTCCACGCGCCCAATTTTTCCGTGTCCTGCTCGCAGAATTAGAACGGCTCTACAATCACCTGCATTATCTCGGACATCTCTGCCACACAACGACGCTCAAGGTCGGTGAAGCCGAAGGCAAGTTGCTCGAAGAGCGTGCCAAGCAGCTCAATGCAAGGCTAACCGGGAGCCGGTTTCTCCGCAGCATTCTGACGATCGGCGGACTTCGCCGCGACTTGTCGCCGAAGGGGTGGCTTGGTCCGGAGCTTGAGGCTTTGCGAGAGGCCTATTCGATCTACGCTCGCCATCTCGAAAATACGGACAGCCATCTCGACCGGCTGATTACGACTGGCAAGCTCAATCGTCGTGTCGCCTTCGATCAGGGCGCAACCGGTCCGGTCGATCGTGCCTCCGGTCTCGACCGCGATCTTCGGCGCGATCATCCTTATGCCGCCTACGGAAACCTTCCGCTAGCCGTTGCCGTTCGCGAGGCCGGCGACGCTCACGCGCGAGCCCAGGTTAGAATGGCAGAAATTGATGCGAGCATCGCCCTGATGCAACGGGCGCTCCTTCTGCTGCCCGATGGCCCAATTCGGTCGGAATATTCAATCTCGCCAAGATCCGAAGGGCTGGGGTGGAGCGAGTCGCCGCGCGGTACGTTGTTTTATGCTGTGCACTTCGATGGCGAGGGCAAGCTTGCGCGCGTCAAGATCAAATCGCCTTCGTTTTCGAACTGGCGGGTGTTTCCCCACACCGTGCACGACAGCAACATGATGGATTACGCGATCAACGAAGCAAGCTTTGGGCTGACGATCGCCGGCTGTGATCGATAGGAGTCAACGGAATGCCGCTTTGGACCCTGATCGGCTTGTGGGACGGCAAACAAACCGTGCCGTGGCCCTTGGCCGATGGCGAAAATGGCCAAACCGGGCTGTTGGGCATGCCCCGCTATCATCCGGAGCTGTGCAAGCAAGACTGTCAAGCATGCGCTGACGCCTGTCCGACTCAGGCGATCACAATGAAAATGACGGGCGAAGCCGGAAGACGGTTGAAAGTGGACTACGGTCGCTGCGTTGTCTGTCAGCTCTGCACCGAGGCTTGTCCAACTGGCGCAATGGCGTCATCTCAGGAGTGGGCCTTTGGTGTTCGAGAACGCGAGGATTTGGTCTGGAGAGATCGACGAACCGCCGGGGTTGCCGGTGACGACAAGAGACGCAAGGCATTTCGGCGCAGTCTGCATATTCGGCACGTCGATGCCGGCTCGTGCAACGGTTGCGAGTCCGAGCTGCAGGCCTTGAACAATCCCTTCTACAACCTGCATCGACTTGGCATTTTCTTCACCGCGTCGCCGCGCTTCGCCGATCTGTTGCTGGTGACAGGACCGGTGACGTACGCCATGCTCAATCCATTGCGCGCAACATATGACGCCATGCCTGAGCCGCGTTGGGTCATGGCCGTTGGCACATGCGCTGTATCGGGCGGCGTCGCAGAGGGGGGCTATTCCTGCGGCCACGGACTCGAAGGCGTGCTTCCGGTCGACGTCTATCTTCCCGGCTGTCCTCCCAATCCGGCGGCGATCATCCATGCATTGATGATGTTCCTCAACCGCATGCCGCAACGTGTTCAGGGAGGCCAACTTGTCGAATGAATTCATGGCGGCGGCCTTCATTGCGTGGATACTCACGGCGCTTGTTTCGCTTCTTGGGCGTGGATTCATCGTGGCGCGGATTCTGCTCGTTGCTGGTTGCGTCGCCGGCATCATTGCTGCCGTCATAGGATTGCCGGACGGTCCCGCCGCCGTTCTTTTGCCAACGCAACTTGCCGGCCAATCGGTCAGCTTTCGCCTTACGCCAGATGCGCTGTGGCTCTTCGGCTTTGGGCTGGCGCCAGCGACGCTGGCCTGTGGTTTGGCAACGCCCTCCCGCCAGGGTCAGGCGGGCTGGCTCTTTGGTGCTGCCAGCAGCCTTATTGGTGCCTTGGGCGTATTTGGCGTCCAAGATGGTATGTCATTCCTGATCGCATGGGAGATCATGAGTTTTGGCGGTGCCATCATGATCCTGAGCGAGAAATTATCTGCGGAGGTCGGTAAGCCGGTCTTGTTCATGCTCGGGCTCCTGGAAGCCGGAGCGCTGGCTCTTATTGTTGCAATTCTGTTGCTGGCGTACCCAGTTCAATCTTTCGCTTTTCAAGATTTCCAAGGCGCCGCGACCGCCCTTCCACACGCTGTCGTTATCATCGTCGGCATACTGCTGGTCGTTGGGTTCGGCGCGAAGCTCGGACTGTTGCCGTTCTACGAGTGGTTCCCCGGTGTCTATGGTGCCGGCAGCGGCGCTTCAGGAGCGTTGTTGTCAGGCGTCGTAATGAACGCGGCCTTCTTTGCATTGAGCCGCGGATTGCTCGGCTGGACGCCTGGTTCTCCCATGCTCGGAGCAGCGGAATTAGGAATGTTTATTATCATTGTTGCGGTCATTAGCACCATCTTGACCGCACTTTACGCGTTTCAAGAAGAAGACTGGCGTGCGCTCCTTAGCTTTTCCTCAGCGGAGAACGCTTCGATCGCCGTTGCGATGCTTGGCGCGACTCTGATGTTTCGTGCCGACGGTCATCAGGAACTTGCAAGCTTAGCTTGGACGGTAGCGTTGCTTCACTTGGCCGGCCACGCCCTTGCCAAGGGCGGATTGTTCCTCGCAGCTGACGGCGTGTATCGCGCGACAGGCGGATACACTATCTTCCACACCGATTTGTTGCGTCATAGCTCCTGGGTCTTTGGGCTCGGCGCGTTGGCTGCCGCCATGAGCCTTGCGGCAATGCCCCCGCAGGCCGGTTTCGTGAGCGAGTGGTACGTCTTTCAAACCGTCTTCCAGGGGTTCCATCTTGACACGCTCGCGGGCCGCCTGGTCATGGCGCTTGCCGGTGCAGGGCTTGCACTGACTGTCGCGGTCGCTTTCGCAACTTTCGTGAAGGTGTTCGGGATCGGACTGCTTGGACGGTCGGCACGCTCAAGCACCTCGATATCGTCCGGCCCGACGATTGCGGTTGGCTTGCTTGGGTTGGGCGTGCTCGCTCTGGCAGTCGGAATGCCGCTCTGGCTTGACGCGTTGCGGGTCGCTGTCGCTTCCAACTTCGGCACTCAGGCGGCGCGCGATATGCATGATGGACTTTTGCTGGTGCCGCTGACTGCAAAGTTTGCCTTCATTTCGCCAACGCTGCTCGTTGTCGTAATGCCACTCCTTGCAATCATTCCCATCGTCTTGGTGCTAGCCAACCGGCATTTTGCGGTGCGTCGTGCACCTGTCTGGTACGGGGGCTTTGATCAAGATCCCGAACGGGCCTCAACGACCGCGCTCACATTTTCGAATGCGCTAAGAACCTTTTACAGCTTCATCTATCGCCCGACAGAAGAGATCGAAAGAGAGGCGCATGGCGCGGATTACTTCATCCACCGACTGGTGTTTACACATGATGTGGCGCCGATTTTTGGCCCCTATCTATTTTCGCCGGCGACGCGCGTCGTCTATTACGTGGCCAACAAGCTCAGAGCATTGCAGTCAGGACACCTGAATTTCTATCTCGCTTTGATTGGCGGGCTATTGATCATCATCCTGGCCCTGACTCTCCCTTAATTGTTCGAGCGCTTCTGAAATGTGGACATACATTGCGATCGCCGTGGGCGGCACATGCGGATGCTGGGCACGGTATGGGATGACCAATCTGATTCAAAGCATTTACGGACGAGACTTTCCTTACGCGACCCTCAGCATCAATGTGCTGGGCAGCTTCCTGATGGGATTTCTGTTCATCGAAACGCTCGAACGATTGACTATAACGCCGGAATTGAGAAGCGGAGTCTTGACCGGCTTTCTTGGCGGCTTCACCACGTTTTCGACCTTCTCGATGGAGACACTGCTGCTCGTCGAACAAGGATATGGGGCGAGGGCTGGCCTCTATTTCCTGTTGTCTGGTGGGCTTGGTTTTATTGCGGCCTTTGCGGGCGCGTACATCGCTCGCAATCTGTAACAGCGAGGCTGTCATGGAAAACGAAGTCACCGTGGTCAGGATCTATCTGAAGGAATCCGATCATGGCCGCCGGAAGGCGCTCATGGAGGAAGTTCTCAACGTCTTGCACGACCAACACCGAGTCCACGGCGTCGTCGTGTTCCGTGGGATTGCGGGATTCGGCAGTAAAGGTTCCGTACACGCCGCCGATATTTTGCGGCTGATGGTGGACCTGCCGATCGTCATCGAGTTCTATGATGAGCCCGCGGTCGCACAGGCTGCTATTGCCTTGCTCAACGAGCTCGTGCCGGCGGGGCATATCGTCCACTGGCAGGCCTCCTGTCCAAATTTTGGCGCGGCGAAACGATGAGCTTTGATTGCCAAGAATCCACCGATCCCGAAAAATAGGATCGTAAGCCCGGCGATGCTAAGGACGTGCGCTCACGGTATGAAATTCCTGCTCAGCCGTCTTTTGGAACGAGTTCAGCCCCCCATGCAAAACCGATCGCTAGCAAGACTGCAACGATGATTGCCAAAACAAAGCTCTTCATATTGCCCCCCTTAGCTGTTTCGCGCCCTGAAGCGACATTCACCTCATCAAAAGTTAAGGCGGCCCGAATTGCCTGAACTCACACACAACATCGAGATAAAGCTGCCGTTTGAACGAAACAATGAGGTCCGGCAGCTGCTCGATGGGAACCCATTTCCATGCCGAAAACTCCGGGTGATCACCGGCAATGTTGATGTCGCCATCGGTTCCGTTAAAACGCATCACAAACCACTTTTGCTGCTGGCCGCGCCACCGGCTCCGCTCGCCCCAACGCTCACGCATTTCAGGCGGTAGCTCGTACCGGAGCCAATTCTTGCTCTCTGCGATCACGTGCACCTTGTCGGTGCCAACCTCTTCCTTCAGCTCCCGGAGTGCCGCTGCACGCGGGTCTTCGTCGCCATCAATCCCACCCTGCGGCATTTGCCAAGCTTCATGCTGGGCATCGACTCGCTGACCGACAAAGACTTCGTTGCGGTCGTTGAGGAGCATAATGCCGACGCCTTTTCGAAATGCGCCATCGTCGTCGTCCTCTATTGAGACTTCGTTCCCAGCGGCTCGATCACTGCCGGCTGCCAGTTCTGCCGCCACGTGCTTCAACAAGTTCCGCAGCTCATGCTCTTCGACCTTGTCTGATTTCATCACTGTCCAAATGATTGGATCGGACAGCAACTCCTCCAAGCTCGGTTCATGGCGCTGATCTGATTTGTCCCGCATGTCATACCCCGGCTCCGTGAGTTCGGGACTAAGCGGCAGAAGCACACTACCCGACCTCTCGGTAGCGTCGCGCGCGTTCTCGCGCCCGCCTCGAAGCGTTGCAGGAGTCATCAGCTGCCATGCGGTTAAACGGGAGACTCCATTCCCGTGCAGTAGGCTAGAAGGCTTCGAAAAGATCGTCAATCGAGCTATGAGACCATCAAGCCCATTGTCCGGGACGCGTCGCGGGTATACGGTGGTTCCCACGACAGCAAACTTGACGTCATCCATGACCCCGGCGAAACTCAACTTGGGAATGGGGTCTCCCTTCAACCGCTGATCGGCTGATGACTCCTACTGCGCGACAGGCGCGGTGGGGAGAGCTATGCCCTTTGGGAGTATAGGCATATCGGGCCCGCCGCTAGCAGCAGGCGAGAGCGGGACATGTTGCAGAAGACGCTCGATCAAGTCATCAAAATCGGCAGACTGACGGTCGTCACGCCAGACAACACCCGGTGGCAATTCGGCGAGGTACCTGCCGGTGAACCTCAGCTTGACGTCGTCGTTCGGCTCAAAGGCGCACTAACGCCGCTAAAGCTCGCGACCAATCCCGATCTTTATCTCGGTGAATGCTATATGGCTGGTACCTTATTGATTGAGCAGGGGACCCTGTGGGACCTCGTCGATATCTGCGGCCGAAACCTGGCGCGTAAACCGCAATTCAGAGGCACATGGCTCGCTGCCACTGCCAAGGCGGTCTTGCGTCGACTTCTGCAATACAATCCCATCCAGACCGCTCGGCGCAACGCCGCACACCATTACGATTTGTCATCTCATCTTTATCAGCAATTCCTCGACACCGATCTTCAATACTCCTGTGCCTACTTCCGAGATCCTCGGCTATCGCTCGAGGAGGCGCAGGACGCTAAGAAACAACACCTTGCTGCCAAGCTTCTGTTGCAGCCCGGACAACGGGTGCTCGATATAGGTTGCGGATGGGGCGGCCTTGCTCTTTCGTTGGCGCAGGCAGAACGCGTGCGAGTCGTTGGCGTCACGCTCTCCTGCGCCCAATTCACCATTGCGCAGCAGCGCGCCCGCCAAGCGGGCCTCGAAAAGCGGGTCACGTTCGAGTTGCGCGACTATCGCGAAATCGAGGGGAAGTTCGATCGCATCGTGTCGGTCGGCATGTTCGAGCACGTCGGAACGCCTCACTACACTCAATTCTTCGACGCTGTGTCGCGGTTGCTGGGCGATGACGGTATTGCCGTCGTCCATTCTATCGGTCGGAAGGACGGCCCTGACATCACCAGCGCCTGGATCCGAAAATACATCTTTCCAGGCGGCTACATCCCCGCACTCTCCGAGGTGTTGCCAGCCATCGAGCGGACGGGTCTCTGGATGACAGACCTCGAGATCCTTCGACTTCACTACGCGCAAACCCTGCGCCATTGGCGAGAACGCTTCTTGGCAAAGCGGCGACAGTTCAGCGAGCTCTATGACGAACGCTTCTGTCGGATGTGGGAGTTCTATCTCGCGATTAGCGAAATGAGTTTTCGCTACGGCGGATTGATGGTCTTTCAAGCCCAACTTGCCCGTGGAATTGACGCAGTTCCACTAATCCGCGACTACCTGTTTGAACATGAATACCGCGCCCAGCATGTCAGGGCCGCGGAGTAAACCTGGAAGGCCCCTGACGTGCTCACCCGAACGAGGTCGATCCCGTGGCGCAATCACATTCCTCAGGCACATCGCATTGTCCATTCTGTACGATGGATCCGTCACATGTGCTGACGGGCAATGACATTGTTTTCGCCGTCCGTGATATTTATCCTGTTACGCCACTCCACACACTCGTGCTGCCTCGTCGCCACGTGCCGACGTATTTTGACCTGAACCGGCGCGAAACCGCGGCAGTGGATGATCTGCTGAAGCAACTTCGCAATGATATCCTCAATGACGACAGCACGGTGCAAGGATTCAACATCGGCATCAATATCGGCGTCGTTGCCGGCCAGACGATCCTCCATTGTCATGTTCACCTGATCCCGCGTCGACACGGCGACGTTCCCGATCCGTGGGGCGGCGTGCGCGCGATCATCCCTGGCAAGGCTCGTTATCCCAGCTCCGGCTCCGGATGAGCCGCCTAAGGCAATTTTCCGTGGCCTGCAAAGTGTTCTTAGATAACAGGGCACCGCAGAAGAGAGGTAACCATGCGCGCGGCAGTTAGGGGTAGGGTTCACCGTATAGATGCTTATCCCGGCACGTCGTCCCGACGACGTAACCACGATATGGCCGCCGCGTAATGGGTGATCGATGGATTGCTGTGTTGCTGCTCGGCATCGTCGAGGGGTTGACCGAGTTCATTCCCGTGTCATCCACCGGGCATTTGATTCTTGTTGGGTCGCTGATACGCTTTCAGAGCGAGTTCGGTACGCTGTTCGAAGTCGTCATCCAGCTCGGTGCAATCCTGGCTGTCTGTCTCTATTCTGCCCCGAAGTTGTTAAGCGTCGCGCGAGCCCTTCCACGAGACCCACAAGCCCGGCGGTTTGTGGTTGCCCTCACCGTAGCATTTCTCCCGTCCGCCTTCTTCGGTCTTGCCCTGCACGGCTTTATCAAAAGCGTGCTGTTCTCGCCCGCGGTCGTTGCCGTGAGTTTGACGCTCGGCGGCATCGCGATCCTGGTCATTGAACGGCTGGCGCCTTTGCCGCGGTGCCACCGTATCGAAGAAATGCCGATGCGGACGGCTCTCGCAATTGGGCTGTGCCAGGTCCTTTCCATGATTCCGGGGGTCTCGCGCGCCGGCGCCACTATTCTCGGCGGCGTTGCGCTGGGCGTCGACCGCCGCACGGCAACCGAGTTTTCGTTTTTTCTCGCTATCCCGACGATGCTCGGCGCGGCCGCGGTCGATCTTTGGAAAACGCCGGCGGCGCTTGATCGCCAGTCCTGGACGCTCATCGGCATTGGCTTCGCAGCCGCGCTTGTTGTTGCGCTTATCGTCGTCCAATGGTTTATGCGATTCGTCAGCCGGCACGGGTTTTCAATCTTCGGTTGGTATCGAATTGCGATGGGCATTGCGATGGCCGCTCTGCTCATCGTCCGATGACCATCAGGTGGCGCCTCGCTCGGGAGCCAGCTCTCTCGCTCTCCGCCTGAAAAAACTACCCCGCCTCGCGGAATCTCACTGCCGCTTCTAAATCCACCGAAACCAGCTGCGACACACCGCGCTCGGCCATGGTGACACCGAACAAACGGTTCATGCGCGCCATGGTGATCGGATTGTGGGTGATGATCACGAAACGTGTATCCGTTGTCCGTGCCATTTCATCAAGCAGGTCGCAGAAACGCTCTACATTGTGGTCATCAAGCGGCGCTTCCGCCTCGTCCAACACGCAGATCGGTGCGGGATTCGTCAGGAACACCGCGAAGATCAGCGCCAACGCCGTCAGCGCTTGCTCGCCGCCGGACAGCAACGAGAGCGTCGAGTGCTTTTTGCCGGGGGGCTTCGCCAGAATTTCCAGGCCGCCCTGCAGCGGATCCTCGCTCTCCACGAGCCGCAATTCAGCGGTGCCGCCGCCGAACAACTGCGTAAACAAATGCTGGAAGTGCTTGTTGACTTGTTCGAATGAAGCCAGCAGCCGCTCGCGTGCCTCGCGATTGAGATTCTGGATACCTTGGCGGAGCTTGGAGATCGCAGCGACCAGATCGTCGCGCTCAGTGGTGAGCGAGGTGTGTTGGGTCTCTACCTCGCGCAGCTCTTCCTCGGCACGCAGATTGACGGCGCCGAGCCGTTCGCGCTCCCGGCGCAGACGCTCAAGCTTCTCCTCGATTTCGGGCAGCGTGGGCAGCTCTTCGCCCGTCTTGATTTCGGCCAGCTCCGCGGCCGCGGGCGGCGCGATCTCCAGCATGTCATGGATTTCGCGGCCGACGTCGGACAGCCGGCGCTTGGCCCCTTCGAACTTTTCCTCGGCGCGCGCGAGCTCTTCGCGTGCGGCGCTGGCCGCCTCGAGCGCCGTGCGGGCGTCGCGGTCGGCCTCGGCGAGCTTGGTCTCCGCCTCCTGCAGCCGGTCGGCGCAGGCGCGCCGCTCGGCTTCCGCCAGTTCGATCTCGCTGATCAGCGAGCTGCGCTTTTCGGCGAACATCTGCGGCGCGTTCTGCAATTCGGTCAGGTCGCGCCGGGTTTCGGCGATGCGATTATCCAGCGTGGCGATCTGGTTGCGGGCACCGTCCTGGCGCTGCACCCATTCGGCCTTATCGGTGGCGAGCTGGACGAGCCGGCGATCGGCGACCTCGGCCTCGCGCGCGATCGCCTGCCGCTCGGCGCGCACTTCGGTCAAACGCCCGCGCTTGCCGGCGATATCCTCGCGCACGGCGGTAAGCCGGGTTTCCAGATCGGTGGCGGGCGCCGGCGCGGCGAGGGCACGCTCAGATTCGGCCTTGGCGGCGTTGGCCTCGTCGCGATTGGCGGTGAGACGCGCACGCGCCTCCTCGAGCGCAGAGAGGCGGGCGGCGTGGCGGTTCGCTTCCCGCTCGGCCGCCTCGTGGCGATCGCGCGCGGCATTCCCCTCGCGCTGACGCTCGCGCGCGGCATTGCGGGCCTGTGCTTCGGCGGCCGCGGCCGACTGCGCGGCGGCATGGGCAGCCGCTACGACGCCGCGGGCAGTTTCCGCGTCGGCGCGCGCGACCTGCAGCTCGGCTTCGATATCGACGAGGCGACCGCGTTCCGCCAGGCGGCGTGCCGCGCCGGTCGGCGCGTGCGCGGCGGCGGCAAAGCCGTCCCAGCGCCAGAGGTCGCCTTCCGGTGACACCAACCGCTGACCGGGCTTGAGCTGCGCGGCGACGGCCGGGCCGTTCTCCCGGCTGATGACGCCGATCTGATTGAGGCGGCGGGCGACCTCGGCCGGCGCCTGCACGCGCGCCAACAACGACTCCGCGCCTTCCGGCAGAATCGGGTCGAAGGGACCGATGGCGGAGCCCATCCAGCGCATTGGCGCGGACGGATCGGCGGGCGCATCGAGATCGTCGCCGAGCGCGGCGCCGAGCGCTTTCTCGAATCCCTTCTCCACCGCGATGTGATCTATTACCGGCGGCCACAGGTTCTTGTTCTCGACCGCCAGCACCTTGGACAAGGTCTTCGCCTCGGTCTCCAACCGCTGTACGCGGCGCTCCGCTTCGGCGAGCGGGGCGCGCGAGGCCTCGAGCTGCTGGCGCGTTCTGGCGTGCGCGGCCTCTGCCCCGACCGCGGCGGCGTCGGCGCCGGCGATGGCGGCCTGCATCTCGTCGACCGCAGCGGCGAGCGCGGCAAGGTCGGGATCGGCGGCGGCCTGCAGTGCCGCCAGTTCCCCCGCGATGCCGGCGATTTCGCTCTCCAGCCGGGCGGCGCGTTCGCCATGCTTGCGCGCGGCGTTCTGCAACTGGTGACGCTGCGCGGTGAGGTCGGCGAGGTTTGCGGTCAGTTCGGCAAAGATCGCCTCGGCTGCGTTAAGTTCGCTGTCGGCCTCGGCAACCTTGGCATCGATCCCGCTGCGTTGGCCGGCGCTTTCGCGCGCCTCGCTGTGAATGATTTCTTCCTCGGCGGCGAGCCGGGCGAGGGCGGCTTCCGCGTCCGCCGCGAGTTGTTTTTCGCGCTCGCTGTCGGCGGCGAACTGCTTCAAGCGCAGCTCCAGCTCGGCGATACGGTCCTTCGCGCGCTGTTCCTCGCGATCGAGGTCCTGGCGCGCGACGTTGAAACCGTGCAGGGCGGCGCCGGCGCGCGCTTCGGCTTCGCGTAGGGTCGGCAGCTCGGCCGCGACCAGCGCCTGCCGCTTGGAGGCTTCCGCCTCCGCCGCGACGCGGTCGGCGACGGCGCGCACGCAGGCGTCTTTGACGTGCTCGGCTTCGGTCACCCCGACGTTCGTCGCCGTCCAGCGTAGGTGGTAGAGCATCGCCTCGTTCTTGCGCACCTGCGCGGAAACGGTGCGATAGCGGACCCCCTGCTTGGCCTGCTTTTTCAGGCCGTCCATCTGGGCGGCGAGCTGGCCGATGACGTCGTCGAGCCGTGTCAAGTTGGCTTCTGTCGCTTTCAGGCGCAATTCGGCCTCATGCCGGCGAGCATGCAAACCGGCGATACCAGCGGCTTCTTCCAGCACGTGGCGGCGCTGCTCAGGCTTGGCCTGAACGATCTCAGCAATGCGTCCCTGGTGTACCAACGCCGGTGACCGCGCGCCGGTGGAGGCGTCGGCGAACAGAATCTGCACGTCGCGCCCGCGAACCTCCCGTCCATTGATGCGGTAGCAAGAGCCGGCCTCACGCTCAATGCGACGGGCGATTTCCAGCACGTCGTCGTCATTGAAGGTGGCGGGCGCCGAGCGGTCGGAATTGTCGATCCGGATCGCCACTTCGGCATGGTTGCGGGCCGGACGGGCGGTTGAGCCGGAGAAGATCACATCGTCCATGGACGAAGCACGCATGGACTTGAACGAAGACTCGCCCATGACCCACTTGATCGCTTCGACTAGATTCGATTTGCCGCAGCCGTTGGGTCCGACCACGCCAGTGAGCCCTGGCTCGATCAGGAAGTCGGTCGCATCAACGAATGACTTGAATCCAACCAAGCGCAAGCGCGTAAGTTTCATCCCGCTGCCTCGACCATTTGTGGCGGCGACCGCAGGACTGCATCTCTCGCCCAGCGTCCCATCGCCGGCCGCACCTTGGTGTCGTATTTGACGCGTTCAGCGACTCAGTACGCACGATTGCGGTGAGGAACTAGAAAAAGCCTCGAAACACCAAATAGTTATGGCGCATTGATAGTTTTCTCTACCTGTCTGCAGTCAAAGACCGCAGACAGGACCACGGAATGACGACCGCACGGCTGCGAAGAGCGACGGACTTACGCCTGTTGCGCTGGCTCTCCTAGATGTTCACGCGGCATCAGCCGACAAGCACTAGATGCGTCCGCTCTTCGCGTTGCGTTTCATCTTGGTTTCGATGCGCCGGCAGTTGCAGCACAATCGCGTGCTGTCCAAGACGGAGACGCGTCACTAGCACGATCTTGCCGTTTGCGAATTCCAGAGCATCGTGGTGCGTATCCTGTCTCGTCGTATTGATCTGACGAAAACGCGCCATGGTCTGTCCAAGCTTTCCGAAGCGGAGACTTGGGACCAACCGGGCAAATGGATGATCGCACTCGGCTTCCTGTTTGAACGCAAGCTCGGTGCCCGGCAGCAGGCACACGGCCACGTTTGGTTCGCCGACGGCGCAGAAACCCCGTGTGATGGAGTTGACGAAGTTTGTCGTAATAAGTTCGTCGCCGACCTGCGCCGGCCGCGAAACGACATTGTGCAGACTGTAATCACACATCGAAGGCGCTCCATTTTTGCTAGCTGTCAGCAGAAGATGCGGGTCCTTTGTTCAATCAGACTCCTTTCCCGCGAGTCATCGACCCGCGCGGCAGAGACAACGTCAAGGCAGATATCGCGGTGGGAAGTTTCGTCCGACCATTTTAGTCGGGCGATGCCTTATGTCCGTTGGAAGAGCGGGGAAGTCGCAAAGCAGCACTTCCAACGATGGCTCTTCGGCCACAGACGCCGGCAACAAAAAACCCACCTCTCGGTGGGTTCAAAAAAAGACCCCACCGCGACGATCCGCGGTAGGAGTCATCAGCCTTTCGGCAGGTCAGGGCGACTCCATGCCCGACTGATACGCTACCAAATTCGATCTTATCGTCAAGACGTGCATGGCACCTTAAGCACAACAGACCGACGGGGCTCAGGGCTCACGTGCGGCCACGGAACTTCAACCAGAGTGTCACCGTTGTACGCTCGTTATCGCCGCCGCCGTCCCAGTACGATGTTGACGAAGAATGGACCCATGACATCCGTCGAGGCACACTGGTTCGCTGCTCTCCCCGCCGGCCTGCCATCCGACTTTGACTATGCCGTCATCCGATCTGTTGATGACGCCCGATCACTTATGCTGGTTTTGCCAAACTGCGACCGTGGAAGAGCAGCAGTCGGCCTCTACGAGCATCGCTGGCTCGTCGGCTCCGAGGCTGCATATTATGCCCTTTTGGCAGCGTGGGATCATGATGAGCACGAAGCCATTGCTGCCTTCGGGTCAGCCGAGCGATTCGCGCTCTGAAGAACGTTGCGCCGGCTCTGACACTAAATCCATCCAAAAGCGTGTCAGCTTGGCGTGGCGTCACTGTCGACAAGGCCGAATACAGGCGTGCCGCCTTGGGTCTATCATGGACGTGGAGCAGGGACATCGCGTGCTGGTTTGCGACGCGCTACTACGTGCCAGAACTTCAGCCTTCCGCTTGTCCTCTGGTGTTTCATGCTGATCTTGATCGCCGCGCGATTGTCGCGATCCATAACGGACGTTGCGAGCAAGAGCTGCTGGTCGATCCCCAACTTCTGTTGGATCACAACATCACCGTTGCCACACGTGCCGCCATTCGGCTCGCCGATTTCCGCCCGGACAGCGACGCCGTGAACCGGTCGATCGCCAGATGGCGACGGGCTGCCCAACGATATGAAGCTTGGAAGCATCATCGGAACTCTATAAATCGTTGGCGACATTCGATCTCGAACCATCAATAGTCGTTATTTTCAGCCGAGCCCGTCATTGCTGAACACGTGCTCAGCTTTCGCTGTCCGAAGCAATCCAACTACCCCGCGACCTGGTCATCTTCTGCGACATCGACCGGCCATTTGACTCGGCAAGAGCCACGGTCATCACGCCAGCGGATGCTCCGAGAAAACAACCGGCAATGACGTCGCCGAGAAAATGATAGTTCGCGCCGATCAATCCAATGGACACAGCCACGGCGCAGAGGGCATACAAAGCGCGCAATTTTGGATAGCAAAGCCAGAGCACTGACATCACCGCACAAATCGCTGTGGCATGTCCCGATGGAAACGCATCGAAGCCGGCGCCACCGTGGAACGGATGGAAACCATAAATTCCGTCCCGAATGAACGATGGATTATCGTGTGCCCATGTTTCAGGCCAGGTACGCCCAAAGGCGAACTTGAGTTGGTCCTTTATTGCTCGCGCCGCGATGAGACTGATGCTGCCCAGCGCCGCGACCCGGCCGGGCGTCGATAGCGATCGACCGGTCAAAGCTCGTGCACCAAATGCGACAAGCAGCAGAACCGCAATTAGGGGAAACCACTCGGGGATCAAGGTTAGGCGATCAAACACCCAATAGTCTCGCAGGTAGCTGTGTGAAAACAGTGCTAACGGTCGATCGATCCAAATGTATGAACCCGCCACAGCCCCAGCGATGGCCGCGAGGCTAATAAGCCAAGCCTTTAGGTCGATCATGGTGCATTCCCCAACGATTGCGGCGCTGCGAAAATGTGCGACTAAGCGCGCGGACCGGTCGCATCTAAGGCGCGTGGAGGTCTATGGCCGTGGCCCCGATGGCATTACGCCGTTGCAGATTGCCATCATATCAGTCGTGATTTGGGTTAGATCCTCGATCAACCGCACGACTTCCGCAGTACCTTCGGAAGTGAGCGGGCCAAAAGCAGCCAAACCTTTCGGTCGGATCTCGTAGAGAGATATTTCCGCAAACTCGATCGCCGTCTTGAAAGCGGCTATGGCGCTGGTTGAAGGCTCTATTGCGACCTGTTGCCGTTCGAGAAATTGTCGTAGCACGTTGCGGAACCGCATAAGTTGCCCTTTCAGTGCAACTTGCTGTGCCGGCATAACGTCCAACACGTATTCTGGGCAAAGAGCTTGATCATTGGCTTCGCCAGTGGCGGCGCGAAGGGCGTTTTCCAGACTCTGATCCATGTATTTGAACGTTGCCACGAGACAGCGCGTCTGTGCTTGATTGAAAATCATCTTCGGTCCCTGCCTTCATGACCCCGAAATCGACCGCAGCCTCTCGCCGAGTGACGGAGGCAGGTACCGTACAACTAGGGAGATATGGGCGAAACACGGTGATGAGCGCAGGTGAATCGGCTCTACGGCCGTGCGCCAAAGATCCTCTTGGAGGTGCGTATTATGATCACAACATCGGTATTGTCGGATCATCATTATAACAATGCTCGGATCCTCCAGGCTGGACGCCCCCAGCGAGAAATCTATCGCACGCTGCGGTGACGCCGTGCAGCGAGCGCGATGTTGCCGAGCAGAATGACAAGGCAGCCAATAAATAGAATCGGTCCGCTCCACTCCCCCGACACGCCAATGCGCGGCAGAATCAATCCGACGGCCGCACACCAGAGGACGAGCGCGAGCGCCAAGCTGCCATCGTCGACGAATAAGCCCCACAGCTCACGCAGGGCGGTAACAAGCGCGCTCATGCTGCATCTCCAATGACCACGGGAATGCGCCGTCCGCGTGCCAATCGTGACGCCACAAGAGCTGTGACGAGAAGAAGGCATGCCAGCACGACGATCGCGAGGTCTTCCCCTGGCCAACCAAAGCCCAGCCCTTCGCCAACCCAATAGATTCCAAAAGCGGAAATCAGCACTCCGACCGCGAACTTGAGCGCATTCTCTGGTACGCGGGCAAGCGGGCGATGCAAGATCAAGCCGAGCGCAATAACGAGGGCACCAGCGAAAGCGGCCCCGATGCTTGCCGGCACCAGCATGTCACCGGCGGCGCCAACCGCAATCACGATAAAGACCACCTCGATGCCTTCCAGCACCACCGCCTTGAACGTCGTCACCACCGCAATCGGGTCGAAGAGCAGCGTCGCAACCGGGCCTGCGGCTCGGAGCTCGGCTGTTTCAGAAGCGTAGGCTGCCGCTTCGTCGTGAAGCGGGATGATTCCGGCCGTGCGAAGAATTGCCTTGCGGAGCCACCGCATACCGAACAGGAGCAAGAGTACTCCGACGACGAGTTGCAGCAGGCCGATTTTGATGTAGTGCAACAAGGGGCCAATGAGAACGACCAAAACGGCAAGCAGCACAGCGCCGGCAAGCGTTCCAAGCAGCGCGGGACGCCATCCACGCACCGTCCCAACGGCAAGCACGATGGTCAGCGCCTCGACAAATTCAACCAGCGAACCAAGGAATGCGGCAGCGACCGACGGGCCGACATTCGTCCAAACAGTCATGATCTCCTCCGTAATGCTCGATCGCGAGCAAGCGAAGACCCACAACGCGGGACGGTCCACCCGCACGTCGTTGCCATTCCCGTGCAAGACGGATCACCAGCGCGAAGGACCGTGACTTGGTGCCTTTCATTGCCTGGCATACGGGGTTGCCGGCGACTGCAGCATATACTACAATTACTATGAATTGCAACGTATGCTACAGAGATCGAGGAATGGTTCAAGGAAGTGCAACAAGAGAGGGCGTCGATTCCTTCCGCGATCGACTTCGCGCCCACGACCGATCCCTGTCTCCGGCAGCGCACAGGGTCGCGAAATTCATCGATCAAAACCGCGCCGCGGTGCTGGCGAGTTCGGCTGCAGACTTGGCCGCAAGCATCGGGACATCCGATGCGACCGTGGTCCGGACCGTACAAGCTCTCGGTTTCGAGGGCCTTGCTGATCTCCGGCAGGTGTTGGCTACAACGCTCGAACGGCGTTCAACGCCGGCCGATGACATGCGAAGAACCCTCGCCGAGGTTGGGGAAAGCGCCGATCGGGCCATTGACCTCGTACTTGACACGCACAGCGAGGCTATCGAAGCGGTTCGCTCTCCCGAGATAAGAGCAAAGATCACGAGTGCCGTATCGCAGCTGCACCGCGCCCAGCGAATCGTTGTGTTCGGCATTGGTCCGTCGGCGCCGTTGGCGCACTATGTCACTATCCTGCTGACACGGAACGGCCGCCAGGCTCGCGCCCTTGATGCAACGGGGATCGCGCTTGCCGATCAGCTTATTGACTTGCGTGAACACGACGCATTGCTAGTCCTGGCCTACGGCCGCTCATACCGCGAGATAGCCGCGACCTTTGCGCAAGCGCGAAAGCTTCACCTGCCAACGGTCCTCATTACTGACACGCTCGAGAAAAAGCTCACACGGCGGGCCGACGTTGTGGTTCCCGCGAAACGCGGCCAGGCCAATCGTGTCGCCCTGCACGGCACGACGCTTGTTGTCTTGGAGGCCATCGTTCTCGGACTCGCAGCATCGGACCAAGCGCGTGCGTTGGATACCCTGCAGCGCCTGAATGATTTGCGCGAGATTGTCGGCGGAGCGCGCGCCGATGTGGGCTGATCAACTGCTTGTCGCATTACGCGGCCCACATCCATGCATCTCCTTAGTCGCGCGAAATTCCTTCAGATCAGAAGGACCAGCACATGCATTGGATCGATCCCGCGCAGTTGCCCTTGATCAAGGGGACTATCGAGCGATTTACGGTGAACGGGCAGGGAGAGCTCGACGGACTATTGCTCGACCTCGGTGACGGCGGCTTCAAGCTCGTGCATTTCCCGTCGCACATGGCCGATGACGTGAGCGCCCTGCTTAAACCGGGCGCTACGGTCGGTGTCCGCGGACTGAAGCCGCGCGGGGCCGATGTCATCGCGGCGGTTGCCCTCGAATGCGCGGACGGAGTCGAAATCATCGATCGTGGTCCATCAAACCATGCGACCGGCAAGAGCAGGCCGGTCACGCAAATGCCGATGTCCGCTGCGGGGACAGTCCGACTGACGCTGTTCACCCCCAAGGGCAAAGTCCGTGGCGTACTCCTCGACAATGGGACCATTGTCCGCATGACACTGAAGCAAGCAGAGCAAATCAAAGAGCGTCTGCGGCCAGGCGCCCACATTCAAATTCAAGGCACGGGATGTGACACGCCGCACGGCCGTGTCATCGACGTGCACCACCTGGCTACGCCCGCGGGTAGCTTCGACGTTGTAAGCAAATCGCATGCGCCGCGGTCCGCTGCACTGGATCCGGCCACCCGCGGTCCAGCCAATGCGCGATAAGCCCGCGGATGAGCCGGATCATCAACATTTTGCGATTGCCAATCTCTTTCGGTCATCTTACAAAAGGCGTGGCGGTGGAGTTCGCCTTAAGCGCCGATGGGCCAATGACTCCTGGCGAAGCTTGAGCTTCGGTAGGAGGTGGCATGATGGCCAAGTCCGCGCGGGGACGCGGCGCAGCAGGCGCCATGAGCAACCGCCGATACTTCGTTCGGCGCTCACCGTCACACCTCCAAGAATCTCCCGGGATCACGTCGGGCTCCGGCGGAGAATGCGGCTGCTGCGCTGCGGCGGCCGCCGGCTGCACCTACTGCGAAAGCTACAGGCGGCTAAGTCCATCGTGCCTGGCCCGCATAGGCACTCATGAGAATGACGGCGAAAACCCACATGCACGACGATTGATCGGGAGGATGTCACCATGATGAGGTTCATACAAATCGCAATCATCACTGCCGGCTTGGCGCTGGGACTCGGTATCGCAGTCGCTGATGAGCCACATGTGAAACCGGTCACTGATTATGTTCTCGCCAATGTCAAACCGTGGCTCTCCGACCCACTCGTTGTAGCCGCCATAAACAAACAAAACGTCGAGTACGCCAAACTCAAGAATTACGACATCAACAAGCTCGACAATGGCTGGATCGATCGATCTGACAAGAAGCTCATCGCTTCCAAAATGAACAACGAACTGTCCGCCTTCCTCCGGAAGAAAAAGGAATCAGCAAACGGAGTGATCTTTGAGATCTTTGTATTCGACAATAAAGGGCTGAACGTCGGGCAGACGGATTTGACACAAGACTTCAATCAGGGCGACGAAGCCAAATACTGGAAGACCTATCAGGTCGGACCCGACGCGATCTTCGTCGACAAGGTGGAAAAGGACAACGGTCGAAACATCTCGCAAGCCAGTCTCACCATCAAGGATCCCGCAACCGGCAAAGCCATCGGCGCTGTCACGGTCGGCATCGACGTGGACAGGCTCAAGTGATCATTCAAGCCGGACCATGGATGGGGCGTTGCATTGACGCTGCATCGTGTTCTCTCGCGCCGCAAGTGGCATTGCATCAGGTGACGTGATGGCTGTCACGAGTAGCGACCCCCGTGCCCGCCGTATGGCCCTCCGATTCATCGTTCTGATCGGCATCCTGAGCTACTTTGCGGACTTTACCTACGAGGGCTCGCGCAGCATCATCGGTCCTTATTTGGCCACGCTGCATGCGACTGGCACGATCGTCGGCATCGTCACCGGCTTCGGTGAATTACTGGGCTACGGGCTTCGCCTCTTCTCCGGGCGCTGGGCGGACGCGACAGGTCGCTATTGGCCGATCACCATATTCGGCTATGTCGTTCAGATGGCTTCGGTGCCTGCGCTCGCCCTCACAGGCAGTTGGCCGGCGGCCGCGGCGCTCATCATTCTTGAACGCGTCGGCAAAGCGATCCGCAATCCGCCGCGCGATGTCATGCTTTCGCATGCGGGGAAGCAGGCCGGTGGCTATGGCTGGGCATTCGGCCTGCACGAGGCGCTCGACCAGTTCGGGGCTATGTTCGGTCCGCTCGCCGTGGCTGCGATTCTTGCGCATGGCGGCAGTTACCGGGAGGCCTTCGCCGTTCTGCTCGCGCCCGCACTTGTCAACTTGAGTCTCGTCCTTCTCGCTCGCTGGTTATATCCAAAGCCGCAGGATATGGAGGCCGCTCCGCCAGTCGTTGGCGGCGCGCAGCTGACTCGCACGTTCTGGGTTTATCTGCTTGGTGCCACGCTCGTTGCAGCGGGATTTGCTGATTACCCGTTGATCGCTTTCCACTTCTCCCGCACGGAGGCGGTCTCGGGCAACTGGATCGCCGTTTTTTACGCAGTTGCTATGGCCGTCAGCGGCACCGGGTCTCTCGTCTTGGGGAGGCTATTCGACCGCTTCGGGTTCGTCGTCTTGGTCGTGCTGACTCTGGTGTCAGCCCTGTTCGCACCCCTGGTCTTCCTTGGCGACTTTTGGGCAGCGCTGCTCGGAGCTGCGATTTGGGGACTGGGGATGGGCGTTCACGAGTCGATCATCCCGGCTGCCGTTGCACCAATGGTGTCAGCCCATCGACGCGCCTCCGCGTTCGGAACATTCACCGCCGTATATGGCATCTTTTGGTTTATCGGAAGTGCCGCGATTGGGATTCTCTACGACCTTTCGCTCACGGCCGTAATTGCTTTTTGCGTCATCACCCAACTCGTGGCCGTCCCGATCTTCGTCTGGGTCGGCCGTCATACACGGACGGCTTGAGTAGAGTTCTTACCGCAACCAGCCACATGACGAGAACAACCGGAAAAGGCGACCGACATGGAATCACGAACCCGGACGGAGACCGTTCGAGAAGAACTGTATTGTGCCGGAGAAAATGCTAGCGACTTTTCCGGCGCCGATCGATCTTACGCCGCACTCTTGAGCAGATGCTCCGCTTCTTTACGACGTCTCGTCATCGCCCCAATAACAGCGCTGTTTATCCTGCCTGCGGCTGGGCTCGGCATCTATCTCGGCGGCCTGCAGCTGACCGGCAATGTTCATGCCATTGAACCTGGATCGGCATATCGATCAGCACAGCTTTCGCGGACGCAGTTGCAAGCAGTCATCGACGAGCACAACATCCGAAGCATCATCAGCCTTGTCGGGCCCGCGCCGGATCGGCCGTGGTATCGCGACGAACTCGCGATCACCGCGAATCGAAACCTTGCTCGTTACGAGTTGGCGCTTTCCGCGAATGAAGAGCTCACCGAGAGCCAGTTACAGCAACTTCTCACATTCCTCCAAAATGCTCCCAAACCTGTGTTGATCCATTGCAAGAACGGAGCAGACCGCAGCGGGCTCGCCGCCGCGATCTATAAATACGCCGTCGCCGAGCGTCCGATCGAGGAAGCAGAAGGCCAACTTTCGCTCCGCTATGGACACTTTCCCTACCTCTGGAGCGAGACGGGAGCGATGGACGTCAGCTTGAGGCGATTTATCGCTGAACATCCTCGGAGCTCGACCAATACTATCGACCACCTGTCCAATCCCGTAGCGCTTCGGTGATGCCTCCGATGTCCCGTACCGGTCTTTTCATTGCGCTTGTCCTGGCTATTAGCGCCGGTTTCGTGTTCGCCATGATGCCCGAGCTCGACCTCAAGTTGGCTGATTTGTTCTTCGATCACGGGAAGCACAGCTTCACGCTGGGGTTCAATCCGTGGCTTGTCCAATTGCGCGACGACAGCATGCGGCTTGTGGCTGCGCTCGTCGTAGCAGCGGCAGTCGCCCTCGTCGTCAAACCATTGCTGCCGCGGACGCGGTTATTACCCTCGGGTCGAGCCGCGATATTTCTGCTCGCGAGTTTTGCACTCGGTCCAGGCTTGTTCGTTAATGGCGTGCTGAAGGAATATTGGTCGCGTCCTCGGCCGATTGAGGTCGTCCAATTTGGTGGTGACGAGACTTTCGTCCCGTGGTGGGATCCGCGGGGCACATGCACCCACAATTGCTCGTTCGTAGCGGGTGAGGGCTCAGCAGCGTTTTGGACGCTTGCGCCTGCTGCACTCGTGCCTCTACCGTGGCGGCCGGTTGCCGTAGGTGCCGCACTCACTTTCGCGGTGACCGTTGGCGCCTTGCGAATGGCGTTCGGAGGTCACTTTATGTCTGACGTGATCTTTGCTGGTATATTCGTGTTCTTTATTGTGTGGTTCCTACACGCATTAATATTCCGTTGGTCGGCAAGCACGATCGCCTTTGAGGGGATCGCGCGAACGCTTGGAAGGCGGACTGGCGCGAACCGCCAGATTGGCATTCCGGGAGGGGAGGCTGAGGGTGGCGAAGCTTAACCGGCGCTCCCAGCTTATAACCGCGGGTCTCGCGCGGTCTCCGAACCGTGCAATGCTGCGCGCCGTCGGCTTCAAAGACGGTGATTTCGAGAAGCCGATCATCGGCGTGGCGAATGGCCACTCCACGATGAATCCCTGCAACGCCGGCATCCAGCCTCTGGTCGATCGCGTCATGATCTCCCTCAAGGGAGCCGGCGCCATGCCGCAGGTCTTCGGTTTCCCGACCGTGACAGACGGCATCGGCATGGGCACCGAAGGCATGAAGTACTCGCTGGTGTCGCGCGAGGTCATTGCCGACGCAATCGAAGTCGCCGTCAACGGCCAGCGCATGGACGGCGTCGTCGCCGTCGGCGGCTGCGACAAGAACATGCCGGGCAGCGTCATGGCGATGGCGCGCATGAACGTACCCGGAATCTTCGTCTATGCCGGCACCATCAAACCGGGCTTCTGGAAGGGACAGAAGCTCACGATCGTCAGCCCGTTCGAAGCGGTGGGCGCCTTCACCGCCGGCACGATGTCGAAGGAGGACTTCGAGGGGATCGAGAAGAACGCCTGCCCCTCGGTGGGCGCTTGCGGCGGCCAGTACACTGCCAACACGATGTCTTCGTCATTCGAAGCGCTCGGTATAAGCCTGCTCGGCTCGTCGCAGATGGCATCGCCTGACGGAGAAAAAGCAGACTCTGCCGCCGAATCCGCGCGGGTACTGGTCGACGCGGTCCGCAACGATCTAAAGCCGCGCGACATCATCACCAGAAAGTCGATCGAGAACGCGGTCGCGCTTGTCATGGCGACCGGCGGTTCGACCAATGCGGTGCTCCATTATCTCGCCATTGCCAGCGCCGCGGGCGTGAAGTGGACGATTGATGATTTCGAGCGCGTGCGGCGCAAGGTGCCTGTACTCTGCAATCTGAAACCTTCAGGCCCCTATGTGGCGACGGACTTCCATGCCGCGGGCGGTGTACCGCAGGTGCTAAAAATGCTGCTCGTCAACGGTGCTCTGCACGGCGATTGCATAACCATCCACGGCAAGACCATCGCCGAGATGCTCGAAGATGTTCCCGACGAGCCTCACAAGGACCAGGACGTGATCCGCCCCTGGTCAAATCCGCTGTACAAGCAAGGACATCTCGCAATCCTCAAGGGCAACCTTTCGCCCGAAGGCTGTGTCGCCAAAATCACCGGACTGAAACAAACCTCAATCACCGGCCCGGCCCGGGTCTTTGACTCCGAACCGGAATGCTCAAAGGCAATCCTGGCCAAGAAGATCAAGCCAGGCGACGTTATCGTGATCCGCTACGAGGGTCCGAAGGGCGGTCCGGGCATGCAGGAAATGCTGGCGCCGACTTCCGCGCTCATTGGACAGGGGCTCGGCGCCTCCGTTGGCCTTCTCACCGATGGGCGCTTTTCCGGTGGGACCTGGGGCATGGTCGTCGGCCACGTCGCGCCGGAAGCTTACGAGGGCGGCGTGATTGCGCTGGTGAAGGAAGGCGATTCGATCACAATCGATGCCAAAAAGCATCTCATCCAGCTCAACGTCTCGGCGAAGGAACTGGCCCGACGGAAGAGGCTCTGGAAGGTGCCCAAGCCTCGCTACACCACCGGCGTGCTGGCCAAATATATCAAACTCGTGTCAACCGCCAGCCGAGGGGCAATTACCGACTTACCGTAATCGCCAACATTCATATTCAGTATTTTTGATTTTTGGCGGCCGCGAGTTCGACTGCCTTCAAGATTATCGAACGACGGTCCGACCGAATGAGCGCCGCCGATCGAAACCTTGTGGAAGCCGTGGGGAGGAAGGGAATCGTTTAACCATCACGGCGCGCCTCGTGTGCGCGCGATACGCGTGAACGCTTCCAGGATCGGAGTGACAGATGATGCAAGTACGTCAACGCGGCAGGAATTACAACTGCACTCTTTGCGCAATGGGGAACGCGCACACGGCCAGGACCGCCATGCTGTCTCGATCGTCAAAGCCAATAGCTGTGAACATGATGAATCAATGTCAGGACATCGCCGGTAAGATGCCAAGCCCGGACAAAGCGAATTTCCGCGAAGACCGCGAGGCCGTCGAGTCCGCCGTCTTTCGCACCATTCTTTTTCCCCCGGGATTGGAAAAGGCGCGTGCAGAGCGCACCGACCAGCCAGGCTGCTTCGTTGATTTGAACTTGGATCAGGTAATAGCTGCGGCCGTGGCGAAGCGTAATGAGGAGGCTTTGCGGCCGATCTTTTACTCGACCTACAGAAATGAAGAGGTCGTCCAATATCGGCAAGCGGTCTTCGCCGATCTTGAGCGGCCCGAGGTGTTCCAGATTTTTCCCCCGTTTTGCGATGCTATGCGGATGGTCCGAGCGAACCTCGCTTATGCGGAGAAGATTTCCTACAAGTGCCATCGGCATACCGTGATCCTGCGGGCCATCGGCCTTTATTGTGACGCGGTCGCGTCGCTTCTCCGCAGCCTTCAATCGATCACTCTTCGATCTACGGGGTTGAAGAGCCTTCAGGCTTACCTCGCCGGCTACACCAGCTCGCAGTCCTTCACGCGCCTTGCAATGGAAACGCGAGACCTCCGCGACGCTTTGTCGAAGATCAGTTACGGCATGCTGTTTCGCGGAGACAAGGTGACGGTGCGCAAGTACGCTTCCGAACCCGACTACACGGTGACGATCCTCGATCGGTTCGCGAAGTTCAGGGAGACGGATATCGAGCCTCCCATTCCGCCCAGACCGAAGGACGACTTCTCGCTTAATCATATCGAAGAGGGCATTCTCGAGTTCGTGGGCCGCCTGTTCCCCGAACAGTTCCGGCAGTTGAAAGATTACGTCGCGCGACACTCCATCTTCATCGATGATGTGGTGACCACCTTCGATCGTGAGATCGGGTTCTTCGTGGCTTATCTCGAATTCATCGAGCCGCTTAAGCGAGCCAGCTTGCCGTTCTGTCATCCTGAAGTATCCACATCTTCCAAAGACACGAATGTTATTGCAAGCTTTGATCTGGCGCTGGCTGCGAAGTTGGTCCAGGAGAAGGGTACTGTCGTCTGCAACGATTTTTATCTCACCGGTGTCGAGCGCCTGATCGTGGTGTCAGGACCGAACCAGGGTGGCAAGACCACCTTCGCCCGAATGTTCGGCCAATTGCACTTTCTGGCCGGTCTGGGTTGTCCTGTCCCCGGGCGGCACGCACGTCTATTCCTCCCCGATCACGTGTTCACGCACTTCGAGCGAGAGGAAGACATCACAAATCTCCGTGGCAAGCTCGAGGATGACCTCGTTCGGCTACACCAAACCTGTCAGGCTATGACGTCCAACAGCGTCGTAGTCCTCAACGAGATCTTCAATTCCACGAGCCTGGAAGACCAGATCTTTCTCAGCACGAAAATACTCGACCAGGTCCTGGCAATCGACGCAATCGGCGTGTGCGTGACGTTCATCGATGCGCTGTCGAGGCTCGGCGAAAAGACGGTGAGCATGGTGAGCACCGTCGACCCAGACGATCTGGCTCGCCGAACCTTCGAGATCATGCGCAAGCCGGCCGATGGCCTCGCCTATGCGCTTTCGCTCGCCGAGAAACACGGCGTCACCTACCAGCGGCTTCGCGCAAGGGTGCGCCCGTGAAGACGTTTCTGATGCATCCTAATCTGGATTTCGATGCGCAGCCGCCTGCGCCGAAAGAGCCGATTCAATTCGCGCAGGATCTCGAGCTTGACGTCCTCCTCAGCGCGGCAGCCGCAGGCGACCGTTATCTCTACGACATCATGTCCGCCGCCTGTGCCCACGCGTGGACCAACGATATCGCGACTATTCGCTATCGGCAGGGCGTCCTCAAGGATTGCCTCGCGAACCCGTCGATCGTTAGACAATTCTACGCCATTGCCATCGAACCCTTCGGCCGCGATCGCAGCTGGAGTTTCAGCCTCTATGGGCGTGACGCGTCCGCGATGGTCGGAAGCGGGGTACGAACACTGCAAAGCTGTCTCGACGTTCTTGCTCGTCTCCGCAATGTCTGCTCAGCAAATGCAAATAGCTTCGTCTCCCAAGGCTTTCAACAGTTCTTCAATACACTCGATCGGGATCTGGACGACGCCTATTTGAAAGCAGCCCAAACGGATCTGAACAACCTGACTTTCCGCAGCGGCCTCCTCATGAGCACGCATATCGGCGACGGCGGCAAGGGCGTCGGAACGATGCTTCGCAAGCCTCAGCCGCGCGACTTAAGTTGGGTCCGCAGGGCTCTCACCCCTGGTCCTCAGAGCTTCACTCTACAGCCACGCGACGAGGCGGGCGCGCAAGCATTCGGTGAGCTTCAGAACAGAGGTCTGCGCCTGATCTCTGATGCCGTTTATCAATCCGCAGAGCACGTCCTGAACTTCTTGAAGGCATTGCGGGCGGAACTCGCATTCTACATCGGCTGCCTCAATCTCAAGGAGCAGCTCGCTCGGATCGGAGAGTCGATCGCATTTCCGGAAGCCGAAGTGGGCCAGCGGCGCTTTGCCTGCCGCAATCTTCGCGACGTTTGCCTCGCTCTGACGATGGGCCGCGCCGTTGTCGGGAACGATGTCGACGCGAACAGTAAACCGCTGGTCATCATTACCGGTGCCAACCGGGGCGGAAAGTCCACCTTTCTGCGCAGTGTCGGTCTTGCTCAGTTGATGATGCAGTCTGGATTGTTCGTCACCGCCGACGCATTCACTTCATCGCTTCGTACGGGCCTCTTCACTCACTACAAGCGCGAAGAAGACCGCAACATGCGCAGCGGAAAGTTCGACGAAGAGCTGGTGCGAATGAGCGTGATCGCCGACAATATCCGCCGCCGCGCCTTAATGCTGTTCAACGAGTCGTTTGCCGCCACCCATGAACAGGAGGGATCTGAGATCGCGCGACAAGTCGTGTCAGCCCTGCTGGACAACGATGTCACCGTATTCTTCGTCTCCCACATGTACGAATTCGCCCGCGCGTTCCTAAATGACGATCGGGTGTCGTTTCTTCGGGCTGACCGCGGCGAGGGCGGTACGAGAAGCTTTCGCCTTCGCGAGGCGAAACCGTTGCCGACGAGCTACGGTGCCGATCTATACGAACGTATCTTCGCGCCGTCACCGTTAAGGCGTCGATAACGAGGGCCGATAGCTTCGGACATGTTTTTGTCGCGACACCGCAGAGATCGAGATTCGTCCTCGTGAGAGGCGTCGCAGATTGCGCCGGCAGTCTCCGCCTGTTGGCTACCGTAGAATCGACGTTCAACGTGCCACCTACACCGAGAATTGGTCGTCAGTTGCCCTCGTTGAACTCCACTGCGTATACATCGGGCGGGTTTGGAGGGCGGATGGTTCCCCGCGGTGATGAATTAAAAACGCGTATTCCAGCGCTGCTACATGCGTATTCCAGCGCTGCTACATGATGCCACTCATCCAGCGCCACCAGAAATGCTGCCAGCGCCATATTGAAGTACTTGCACTTTCTCGATCGTGACAAGGCCGCTCGTCATCATGGTATCGAGGACTGGCAAAAACGCATTGATTTTCTCTTGAGAGTCCACGATCTCGACGATCACCGGCAAGTCCTGCGCCAGCCGCAAGATTTTTGTTGTGTGTATGTGGCTCGAATGACCGAAACCCAGATGCCCTCTGAGAACCGTGGCGCCGGCTAGGTGCATCTCGCGAGCTTTTAAGACTATCGCTTCATACAAGGGTAACCGCTCGAACTTGTCGTCCTCGCCAAAGAAGACCCGGAGCAAGACTGCATCTCGTGGGAGCTGCATGTTTACACCCATCGCATCACGTTCAGATTGATCGCCAGCACGTGACCCGCCCATACGGCAATCAGGCACAGAACAAAGGAAAGGCCAGCGTTTCCGGCTGCGTAAATCCACTCCCCGTCATTCATCAGGTTGAGCGTCTGCAGGCTGAACGAGTGTGAATCGGCGTGCAAAAAGGACCCCCTTTGGGGGTGATCGGCATCCAATCGGGACCCCTGAACAGAGGGGCAACATCGGCTTCCATGATTCTTGGAAGCCGAGGTTGGAATGCTGGTGGTGGAGACGATTGCAAAGATTCGTCGAGCGTTCTTTAGAGACGGGAAGCCGATCAAAGCGATCTGCCGAGATCTGGGCGTATCCCGCAAAGTCGTAAGGAAGGTGATCCGCTCCGGCGCGACCGAGTTCCGCTACGAGCGAGAAGTCCAGCCGCTGCCCAAGATCGGGCGCTGGAGCGATGAACTCAATCAATTACTGACAGCGAATGAAGGCAAGCCATCGCGCGAACGCCTGACGCTAATCCGCATCTTCGAGGAGCTGCGCGGTCGTGGCTACGAGGGCGGCTACGATGCAGTGCGCCGCTATGCCCGCAAATGGGCCAAAGATCGCGGGCAGGCGACGGCGGCGGCCTATGTGCCGCTGAGTTTTGCGCCCGGAGAAGCCTATCAGTTCGACTGGAGCTACGAGATCGTCCTGCTGAGCGGCGTCACGGTCACCGTCAAGGTGGCTCATGTCCGGCTCTGCCACAGCCGCATGCTGTTTGTTCGTGCCTATCCGCGCGAGACGCAGGAGATGGTGTTCGACGCCCACGACCGGGCATTCGCGTTCTACAAGGGCGCGTGCCGGCGCGGCATCTACGACAACATGAAGACGGCGGTGGAGACAATCTTCGTCGGCAAGGATCGCCTCTACAATCGCCGCTTCCTGCAGATGTGCAGCCACTATCTGGTCGATCCTGTGGCCTGCACGCCGGCGTCGGGCTGGGAGAAGGGACAGGTCGAGAACCAGGTTGGGCTCGTCCGTGAACGCTTCTTCACGCCGCGCTTGCGGTTCAAGACGCTCGACGAGCTGAACGACTGGTTACTCGACAAATGCGTCGCCTACGCCAAGGCGCACCGTCATCCGGAACTGACCGAGCAGACGATCTGGGAGGTGTTCGACGCCGAGCGGCCAAAGCTCGTGCCTTATGCCGGCCGCTTCGATGGATTCCACGCGGTGCCTGCGGCGGTCTCCAAGACTTGCCTGGTGCGCTTCGACAACAACAAATACTCGGTGATCGCCAGCGCGGTCGGGCGGCCGGTCGAGGTTCAGGCCTATGCGGATCGCGTCGTCATTCGCCAGGACGGCCGCGTCGTCGGCGAACACCGGCGCTCCTTCGGTCGCGGCGAGACGATATACGATCCCTGGCACTATGTGCCGGTGCTCGCCCGCAAGCCCGGTGCCCTGCGCAATGGCGCGCCGTTCAAAGACTGGGTGCTGCCCGCCGCAATGGAGCGTATCCGGCGCAAGCTTGCCGGCGCCGATGACGGCAATCGGCAGATGGTCAATATCCTTAGCGCGGTGATCACCGACGGACTCCCGGCGGTCGAGGCGGCTTGTGCCGAAGCAAACGCCCAGGGTGTCCATTCCGCCGATGTCGTTCTCAACATCCTAGCCCGCCAGCGCAATCCCGATCAGCCTCCCACCATCACGACGCCGGCCGCGCTAACGCTGCGCCACGCACCGGTCGCCGACTGTGCCCGCTACGACAACCTCAGGAGAATCAACTGATGGAACGATCCGAACTCTTCGACCTCATGGGCGAGCTTCAACTTTATGGCATGAAGGCCGCCTTCGACGAGATCATGGCCACAGCTGTCAAACGTCAGCATGAGCCACAGCGCATCATCGGCGATCTGCTCACCGCCGAGATCAACGAGAAGCAGGCGCGCTCAATCAAATACCAGCTCTCCATCGCCAAACTGCCGCTCGCCAAGGATGTCGACGACTTCCAGTTCGACGGCACCCCGATCAATGAGACCCTGGTGCGCGATCTCGCCGGCGGCGGGTTCCTCGCCCAGCAGCGCAACGCCGTGCTGATCGGCGGGACCGGCACCGGCAAGACCCACTTGGCGATCGCAATCGCCCGTAGCTGTATCCGGTCCGGCTCTCGTGGCCGCTTTTACAATGTTGTCGATCTCGTCAATCGTCTCGAGGCCGAGACCCGCAACGGTCGACAGGGCAGGATTGCCGATCACCTCACCCGTATGGACTTCGTCATTCTCGATGAACTCGGTTATCTGCCCTTCGCCCAGGCCGGCGGCCAACTCCTGTTCCACCTCATCAGTCGGCTCTACGAGCGCACCTCGATCATCGTCACTACCAATCTTGCCTTCGGCGAATGGCCAAGCGTCTTCACCGACGCAAAGATGACGACCGCGCTCCTCGATCGTCTCACTCATCACTGTGACATTATCGAAACCGGCAACGACAGTTGGCGCTTCAAGAGCCGGGCCGAGGATCACACCAGCCGCGCTCGCGCCGTCTCCGCAACCCCGACCAACTCCGACGGCGCGATCGCTACCGCCCGGGCTCGTCGATCAAAGGGGTCCCTTTTGGACGCCGATAAGGGGTCCCAATCCAATGCTGTTTGACAACGCTGCCGAGGGCCCCGCCAATCGCTATCCACGCATAGATCATTTTTTGAGTGACTTTGTGGAGACTGAACATGGAACGGGCTGGCGTGCGCTATTTGACGACAAGCACCGGGCATTTGGCTAAGTGGACCACGCGAGCGGCAGTGGTGCCAAGCATTCTCTCATAGAACTGCGAGTGTCCCGTTCCTCCCATTACCAGCAAGTCTGCTTGGAGATCGGAAGCGACTGTCAGAATGTCACGCACCGCATGTCCGGCTACAACATGTGTCTTGAGTGGGACACGCTTCTCCTCAGCCATAGCACGCGACCGCTGAACGACGGTATGAAATCGCCGGGCGGCTGTACCCGTCTCTTCTCTCACCTCTTCAACGAATTCTGGGATGTAATCGATCTCCTTCACACAGATCATGTGCAGCTCGGCGCCGTTTTCTTTTGCGATCCCCAGCGCCAGTTCGAGCGCATGGAAAGCATGTTCCGATCCGTCATTGGCGTGCAGAATTGTCTTGAACATCAGACGCCCTCCCGGCCTATTCGGCTTGTCTCACCACCTGCCGAAGGGGCCTCACTGCGTCGCGCTCTTCCGGCTGCGCTTCCGTTTCGGTCACCGGCAGCAGATGATGCGGCAAATAGAATGCATTCGCGACCACGGTTGGTATGACGGCACTTGCGATGACCGCCGCCACGAGCGCCGAATACTGACCCTGGTCAATAATCCCGTGAGACAGGCCGAACAGCGAGGAGATCGTACCAAAGGTCAGACCCGTCGACATCAGCAAGGTCGTGTACATCGCCTCCTTGTTTGGCGATCCAAAGAACTTGGTCACCGGGTAGACACCGACGATCTTTGTTGCGATCTTGACGATGAGGAAGAAGATAAACGCCGTGGGTGCAGCCACTAGTGCGGGTATGGAGACGAACGAGCCCGCCCGGATGAAATAGAACGGTGTGAGCAGGCCGAACGTCAGGGTGCGCAACCGCCGGACAAGGGCGTGGTCTTTACCGACCGTCCCCGCAAGGACCATGCCGATCAGATACGCTGGGAGCACGGCCTCACTGTCCGCCCACGTCGCGAGCGCACCCATCCCCAGCAGGCAAAGCAGCAGAAACTTGGTTTCCAGCTCAGATGGCCGTCCGCCATACATGCGGAAGAAGCGCGGCGTCAACCACGGCAGGAGAACGAACACGACCACGCCGACGCCAAGAAAGATAAGTGTCTTCATGGTGAACGGAGCGAAGATCAAGCCGAGTGCAACCACAGTGCCAAGGTCGGTGACGAAACAAGCGGCGAGAACGGTTTTGCCGTAGTCCGTGGTGTTGAACCCGAACTCGATCATCACGGCGTAAACGACGGCAACCGACGTGGTCGACATCGCGACACCGGCGAGCCAACTCGGCATCGCCTCCCAGCCAAGCAGATAATACGCCGCGGCGGAGCAGCCAAGAAACGGAAGGAAGAAGCTGGCAAGCCCGACGGCTGCAGCCTCTTTCCACTTCAGCTTGAAAACCTGAGGATCGAGCTCGGCGCCGGCGAGAAACGTCAGAACAATTGCGCCGATCCCAGAAAGGAATTTGACCCAAGACTCGTCTGTGCCGAGGACTGCTGAGCCGATGGCTGCTCCGATAATAAGCTGGGCAATTGTGCCAACGACGATCTCAGACAGCGCTGTCGAGATCCGGAACCAGATCGACAGCAAGCTAGCGATGAGCGCCAGGCCGAGCCACAATGCCGCAAGGGCCCATACACCGGTCATATCTCTTATTCCCTGCTCATCGTGAGATTTTACATTGGTTAGAGCTTATGCCGCGAGGGGCAACCCTCACCGCGGCGGCTCTGATTTTGAGCGCATCATGTATTCCATCAGCGCCGTGAAGAGGCCCAGTACCAGCAGAGTCGCAACAAGCTGCTGGGACGCCTCGAAGACGAATGCGAAGAATGCCGTGACCGCGACTGCCGCAAGCACGGAAAGGGTGAAGCCGTGATTTCCGAACATCGCCCGCATCGCCACCTCCGCTCGCAAAAATGCCTCGCCCGGCCTAGCGGCTGGGAGTAACAGCTTCGTTGCGGTGGGAACTCGGGCAAGCTCCCACCGACGCCAAAGCGCCCGGTAGGAGTCATCAGCCTCATCGGCGGTTGTAAGGGGGGACCCCATCCCCAGAGTTCGATCTAATGTAACGGCAAATCGAACTCTTGCAAGCCAGAAGAATCCGGCCCCTAGGGCCAGGAGTAACGCTATGAACAACATGGGCATTAAGCTGCCCGACGTGCACCTCGCGGGCGAGATTGCTGAGCTGCGGGCCTGAGATAGTTGATGGATCGAGCGCCAGCCGATCTGCAACATGCACCTCTGTCGGATTTCCCCTCATATGGGGACTCCATCGCCGCAGGCATGGCAGACGTTCGAAATCTCCCACAACCGATCAATTCTGACCTAATGTAGCTGCGCGACTTAGCCGATCATCGGCCTGGCTTCCGCCTGACGAGATCGGCGGCGCCATCTGCGTTGACATTTGGTTTTGTGGCAATCATGGCAAGCCTGCGCGCGGCGAAGGATGCATGTCGACGGCGGTCCAATCTGCCGTTTGAGGTGCGCAAGTCGATGAAGACGTCAACAGCCGACTCGGAGTCTGGCCCTGCCGAACAGCATTTGCCTCGATCGTTGCCACACATCGCACTTCACCACGGTGAGACCTTATGGGTTCTGTCGCGTCTCGGCTTTCAAGGCGCTACGACAAAGAGCACCTTCTACGAATACATCAAATCGCTTCGGAAGCTCGGTACGCCATTCGGGACTGGAAGATTGGGGCTCGAACGCCGAGGTCTTGCGAACTACTCGTATTGCCACCTGATGGAGCTTGCGCTCGCGCTGACGTTGCGCGTCTATCATGTCGTCCCCGATGCAATACTTACCGAGATCATTCGGTACCGCCGCACCCTCTATCGACATTACCATCGCGCCTACGCTGACCGAGACTCCGGTCTTGGCGCACCGGTTGAGGTCCAGGTGACGGGCCATCGATCGATTACGGTCCGAGGTGCCTTCCTCGATCTTCAAATCAACTTCTCGGGCGGCACCTTAACAGCCTTTGGGCCGCCGAAGCTTCTCTCTCCATTCGAGGCGCTCTCGATTTTTGCCGAGCGTGACGTTGCTGCCAGGGCACTCTTGCCGATAAATCTATCGTTGTTAGCAGAGCGCCTAGTTTACCTGGCAATTCAAGCGCCTCTGATTCGAACTGGACTTCGACGAAGCAAGGGTCGCGGGTCGCAGGCCCGTTCCAAGAAACGCTAAAGAGACCCGTTCTGAAAGCGAGGCGCATACAGTTGCCGACGATTTTGTTGATCCGCCACGGCCACGTTGAAGGCATAAAGCCGGAGCGCTTTCGCGGTCGCGCCGACTTGCCCCTGACGAGCCGAGGTCTTGCGGAAGCGCAAGCGATCGCGGATCGCATTGCATCTAACTGGCGGCCGCTCAAGATCTACACCAGTCCGATGCGACGATGCATCCAAACTGGAGATGCCATCGCCACTGCATGCCAAGTTCAAGTCCAAATTCTCGATCAACTCAGCGACATCGATTATGGTGCCTGGCAGTCAAGGAGCTACGAGGAAATCAAACAAGTCGACCCACAGCGTTTCGCAGCGTGGTTTGCCAGCCCGCATCTCGTGCGATTCCCCAATGGCGAGTCGCTCGAAGACCTAGTTACACGATCCGCGAATGCGCTTCGCCTCATTCTCGATCGGCATCCCCACGACACGATTGTGGCCGTCGGGCACGACAGCCTGAACCGGGCGCTACTGCTCCAGTTGCTCGATCAGCCCCTCTCCGCTTACTGGCGCATCGCTCAAGACCCGTGTTGCATCAATGAAATCGAGCTAATCGGAGAAGGCATTCGCGTTCTGCGAATTAACGACACCTGTCACCTTGATGAACTCCGCACCTGAAGGATCCCACCACAGCATCGCTTCGGTAGGATTATCAGCTTGGCCGAGCGGCCTTGGCGAACTCCCTATCGCCTTAGAGCTGTCAATAAGACAACGGACTCCGCTTGCTTGTTCAAGCCGGACGGCATATGTACCTTATATTCTCGACGGGGATGGAGTGCCCCCGGAACCGCCGCAAGGCTGATGACTCCTGCCGCGTCCATTTGCCGGTAGGGACAAGTTGTGCACCCAGATTCTGCAAATCCGATCGTCATGCACGCTGCGCCGGCAGTGCTAGGATGCGCGTGCAGCGTTCGATCTCTCAACTTCCCGCTTCCATTGCGAGCAAAAGGATACGTACACCCCACCGGTAGTTCCGGCCTCTACATCACCGATGACTACTCGGTCCTCAGAATGACGGCCGTGTCATTTGTTCTGCGACTTCGGCCCTGCCTTTTCGGTTCGCCCCAGTTCTCCGACGGGGCTCCGACGATAAAGCACATACCACAGCACAGATCGCTTGGACGGCTCGAGCTCATCGCACCACCGGCGCAGCGGCGTTATGTTGACCGGAGCGTGGTGGCATGAAAAGCCTTGCGCGTCCTTCCTTCTTTCGAATGTTCGATCTGCTGCTGAATACGACAAATTCGGGGCTGAAGCGGTCGCGCTGGACCTACGAGGGTGTCGAGTTTGAATACGAACGGCACAGTTTCACCGGCCCAAAACATGGCCTGACAATCAGCGTGTTCACCTTGACGCGGCACGGCCGCCGCGGCTGGAGCCTGATGGTAACGAAGGAATTCTGGTGGGTCGGAGAGGACAGCAAACCATTCAAAGATCTGCGATGGGCGCGCCATGTAAGCGGGCAAAGAAACGATCTGATGGCATGGTTGAGAGCCCAAGAAGTTGCGTTGGAGCGGACATACGCGATTCCTCGAGGCTCATCGCAGCATGAAGAGCCAGACTCAGGTTTCGAGGTTGAGGACACAGCGGCCGACGACGTGTCACAGCGTACAGGCTCAGGACGATAAATGAACGCGAGCGCTCCCGGGCAGAGCCGCAAAGGAGGTTCTGCTTTGCAAGGCCATCGTGGTGGCGAGCCCGAGCTTCCTGCCAAGCTCGACCGAGGATCCGCACTACTTGCGGATGCCCTCGGCAAAGAGTCGCAGCTCGTTCGCCGCCTCGATAGCTTGCGCGAGCGTCTTCGGCACAATCGACTCCAGTTGGCGGTGCTTGGCCAGTTCAAGCGGGGGAAGAGCACCTTCATCAATGCACTACTCGGTGCGCCGCTTCTGCCTGTGGCAGTCGTACCATTGACGGCAGTCCCGATCTTCATCTCCTGGAGCGCCGAGCCGCTTGTTCGCGTTCGCTTCAAGGACAATCTTACCGAGGAACTGGCCGGCGGTGCCCCCGACTCGATCCGCGAATTTCTGTTCCGATTTGTTGCCGAGGAAGCGAATCCCGAAAATCGTCTCGGCGTGGATCGCGTTGACCTCTTTTATCCAGCGTCCATTCTCGCGGACAACACGGTACTGATCGATACGCCCGGGGTAGGTTCGACGTTTCGCCACAACACCGAAGCGGCGCTGCACGTTCTGCCTGAATGCGACGCAGTCCTCTTCGTCGTGTCGCCAGACCCGCCAATCACCGAAGCAGAGCTTGATTATCTACGCCAGCTGAAGTCGAAAGTCGTCAAGATTCTCTTCGTCCTGAACAAGGCTGATTATGTTCGATTCGATGAAAGGGCGCGTTTGACCGACTTCTTGCGCGATGTGCTGATCCGGAACGGACTGTGGCAACCCGGGTCGATGATATTCAATGTTTCGGCACGAGACGGACTGGATGCGAAGCAACGAGGTAATCGCGACGAGCTGGAGTCGAGCGGATTTGCCGAAATTGAAAATCATCTGCGAGAGTATCTGGCGGCTGGAAAAATAAGGACTCTCACTCAGGCGGTGGCGAGCAAGGCAGAGAGCATTCTCTCAGAAGCATCTACAGAGGTTGACCTTCAGGGGAAGACAATTGCAATCCCGCTCGATGAATTGTTGTCGAAGTTGCAACTATTCGAGCACACCCTAAAGTCCATCGAGGACCAGAGACATATCGTTCAGGATCTTCTCGCGGGTGAACAGCGTCGGCTCGTCGTCGAGCTGAAATCTCGAACCGATCGTCTACACGACAACGTCTGCACAAAGCTATCGAAGGTCATCGATCGGAAGCTCGAAAGAACCGAGGCGCCATTGTGGGCTGAAGGGGCGCAGAGGCATCTCGCCACTGCGATCGAGAGTGCGTTCGATAGCGCGCGAGAAAAACTAGTCAGTGCATTTTCCGCTGATGCGAATGCCGCCTTTGCGGCACACAAACGCCGCCTCGACAACTTGATCAATGAGGTCCGCAAGGCTGCCGCAAGTATCTTCGAAATTCAATTCTATGGAACCTCGGAGGATGACGTATTCCAACTAACCAATGATCCATACTGGGTGACCCAGCACGTGCAAGAAAGCCTGATCCCGGATCCGTCCGGACTGATCGATCGCCTGCTACCCCGAACAGTGCGGCGAGCGCGATTGCGAGAGCGCGTTATCAAAACGACAAACGAACTTGTACTTCGCAATACCAGTAGTCTTCATTGGGCGCTTCTTCAAAGCATCAATGACACCTTTAGAAGGGCAACGTCGGAATTCGAAGAGCGGTTGAATGCTGCGATCGAAGGCATCAAGAAAGTCATAGAAGCAACGCTCGAACGTCGCCGCACTCGGGCCTTCGAGGTCGAGCCTGAAGTGCGTCGTCTCGATCAACTCAGGGCAGCTTTGTTCGCGTGCCGCGATGAGATCATCACAGCAAGGCGCGCCGAGGAAAGCAGCACCCCGCGCGCCACCGAAACCGTTTGTGCGGCGCACCCCAGTCCCAAGCCGATCGGTTGAGTGGTGCTATGGTTGCGTCTACAATATCCACCACGGGGATGGAGTGCCCCCTGAACCGCCGCAAGGCTGATGACTCCTACCGTTGATACGGACGCTGCGTTCCACAGCAGCAAGGGGAGTCATTGGTATGGCACAGCCACAAGGGAAGTCGGAGACTGAGCGGGGATCAACCCCGCGAAATCGGTATTGGCTGGCGGGGACCTTGGAGAGGATCATCCTCGGTTCAATGCTTGGCGCTAGGTCCGAGCGCAGGACCTGACCGAACCCGCCCGTTTTGGGCACCAGCTCTATCTAAATACCTTCGGGGTATCGCCGTGGCAGTCGTTATCGAAACAATTGATGCATTCGAGATCCTGGACTCACGCGGCTATCCGACGCTTCGCGTCGTCGTGACGCTTGAGAACGGTCAGCAAGGCGTCGCGTCGGTTCCCTCAGGCGCCTCGACGGGACGACATGAGGCGCTTGAACTCCGCGATGGAGATGCGACGCGATATGGCGGTAAGGGTGTGCTGAAGGCGGTCTCGCACGTAAGGACAATCATCCGCGATCACCTCTTAGGTGCTGAGGTCATGTCGCAGGAAACCGTCGATCAAGCTCTCATTGCGCTCGACGGGACAGAAAACAAGTCCAGGCTTGGTGCGAACGCGATTCTGGGCGTCTCGATGGCCGTTGCTCGGGCGGCTTGCGCAGCTAAGGGCATACCCCTCTACGAATATCTCGGCACCCGCTCCGCGCGTCGTCTGCCGGTCCCGATGATGAACGTCATCAACGGCGGTCGGCACGCAGAAAACTCGCTTGATTTTCAGGAGTTCATGATCGTTCCGCACGGCGCGCCGACATTCGCCGAGGCGCTACGATTCGGAGCTGAGACATTCCACGCTCTCAGGACCGCACTTCGAAAGTGGGGCCATTCGGTCGCCGTGGGCGACGAAGGCGGCTTTGCTCCCAATCTTTCTGGAAGCGAGGAGGCGTGCGAATTCATTGTCCAGGCGATCCAATCCGCCGGACTGCGAGTCGGCACCGATGTGGCGATAGCCTTAGATCCTGCCGCGACTTCGTTTTGGAACAATGAGCAGTACGTTTTCGAGAAATCGAGCCGTGAGGCTGTCTCACGCCAGGAGCTTCTGGAGCTCTATCGCCGCTTGGTGGATGCGTACCCGATCGTCTCCATCGAGGACGGTTTTGCGGAGGACGATTGGGACGGTTTCCGACTACAAACCGCCCTTCAGGGAAATCGTATTCAGATTGTCGGCGACGATGTTTATGTGACAAATCCGCAGTTCATTCGCCGCGGGATTGAAGGGCGTGCAACGAACGCGGCTCTCATAAAGCTCAACCAGATCGGCACGGTCTCCGAGACGATCAGAGCGATTGAGATGTGCCGGGAAGCCGGCTGGCAGTATGTGATTTCTCACAGGTCTGGTGAAACCGAGGACACATTCATTTCGGACTTCGCAGTCGCCATGGGCGGCGGGCAGATCAAGGCTGGGTCCCTTTCGCGGAGCGAGCGGCTCGCAAAATACAATCGATTGTTGGAAATCGAACGCGAGCTCGGTCCGTCCGCCATCTATGAAAGCCCATTTTCGAAATTCCAGCAGACGCGCGCGAAGGTGAAATCTTAGGCGCGATCAATGTAGCGCGCACGCAGGTTCATCAGGGTGAGCATCGATGACTAAGGATTCATTGGCGCCGAAATTGAAACGCTCAATCAGTTCAGCCGCGGAGCCACCCGGGCGGAATCGTGCCGCGCCAACCGCCGCCATTACGGTTGAGCCAGAACTATTGATCGAACGCATCTTGACGCTTGAAATCGTCCGCGTCACCGAACGGGCCGCGGTGTCAGCTGCACGGTTGCGCGGCGGAGGAAACGAGGTGGAAGTCGATCGCGCTGCCGTCGATGCCATGCGCCGTGAGCTGAAGAAGCTACCGATCAATGGCACCGTTGTGATTGGTGAAGGAGAGCGGGATGAAGCACCCATGCTCTTTATCGGCGAGAAAGTTGGGACTGGAAACGGACCAAAGGTCGATATCGCCGTCGATCCCCTAGAAGGCACGACGCTGTGCGCCAAGAACATGCCCGGTGCCATCGCCACAATCGCAGTAGCCGAGGGCGGGACACTGCTGAATGCTCCCGACGTCTACATGGAGAAGATTGCCATCGGACCCGGCTATCCTCCAGGTGTTATCGATCTCGATGCACCTCCTCATGAGAACATCGCAGCTGTTGCCAGAGCCAAAGGTGTCCAGCCGACTGCCATTACCGTGCTCATTCTGGATCGGCCACGCCATGCGGGTCTAATCGCGGCGGTTCGCCACACAGGTGCTGCCGTTTCTCTCATCACGGATGGCGATATCGCTGGCGTGATTCACACAGCTCAGCCAAATGCAACAGGAATTGACATCTATATGGGTATTGGCGGCGCGCCGGAAGGGGTGCTTGCAGCCGCCGCGCTACGCTGTATTGGCGGCCAGATGCAGACCCGTCTGGTGCTCGATACCGCTGAGACGCGCAAGCGCGCGGCCGAGATGGGCATCCGCAATCCCGGCAAGAAATATCGAATCGAAGACATGGTGAGGGGCGATTGCCTCTTTGCGGCAACGGGCGTCACGACCGGCTCGATGCTGCGCGGCGTGCGTTTTCACGGCGAGGTTATCGACACCGACACAGTGGTGATGCGCTCAACGACAGGTACCGTGCGCCGGATCGAAACCGAGCATCGTCAGCACGCAAAGTTCAATCTCTGATCAACGACAACGGGGAATGAGTGATGCAGCGTTGCTGGCTGCGAATCGGTAATCCGTCCGCGCGCAGGCATCGTCTTGGGTAGAGTTGCTAAGCGCTTGAAAAAAGGGGCTCTCGAGGAGCCCGAACTCGTGACCTCCAATTTATTGGCGGTGCCTATGCGATAGCGGCGATGATCGAGATTTTGCCCAGCACCCAAGCTCCGTTATTGATCATGCTCGCGACAATCAGGCAGCGGGATTGTTGGTCGTGCGATTGGAGCAAGTCGTGCTTCCGCCCGTCCGGCCCGGGCTGACCCCCCTAGAATTTCGCCGAACTCTCGCCATTTTATACGGGTGGAGGCAATAGACCGGAGGACGGTCATGAAACGTATGCTCGACAGCAGAGAAGTGCCTTCCCATGGCATGTTCTATATGGAGAGCGCTGGAGGAAGTCTCTGGGATGATGAAGAGTCTCAGGAGGAACACCTGCCCGGCTGCTTCGGCCTGGAGGAAGAGAAAGGCAACCGTTGGGGCGGGAGTGGAGCTGCAGGCCCGCTCATCAAAGAGAAGCGGCCCACGCTGTAGGCGAACGGACCGTTCGCCGAGCAGACCCAAAGCTGCCGGCCGGTCAGAAGCCCGCCGAACGAAAAGGCGCGATACCAAGCTTGTGCTTGCTTCCAGTCGCGCCATTGATTTTCGACATTCTGATCGCCATTCTCGATCAACCCAAAAATTTGCGCTGGCCTTCCGCCCCCCGGTAGGACTGCAACCAGCATCTTGCTGCCCGCGCCCGAAAGTGCGCCAGGCTTGAATCAACAGCATGGTGCCGCAATGGCCTGCGATCGGGTCGTCACATGACATGATGTAATGCCCACCTCTAGCCACATCGCCATTACCGCTACGCACGCGAGATAGAGGATGGTCGCTTCACGGATACGAATTGCCGGAGGCTCCGGAGCAGCTCTTCGCCGAGCTTCAAGATCTGGGTGATTTCGGCAAGCACCTCGCGGGCCCTTTGGTCGCGCTCTTCAACTGACCGGTAGGACGAAAGAGACAGCGAGCGGAGCCGATGGGGCGCCGCGGCCAGACGCGTATAAAAATACGCCAGTTGCCGCGGGAGCGGAGACTCAAACACGCCGAGTTCGCATGCATTCGCTTCATAAACCGAGAGCCGCGGCAGGTTCAGTTCAGCCACCTCGATCGGTGCACCATGGGCCGCTTGAATGGCGAGCTCCAATTGCCGGACATGTACACTCTCCTCGATGATACTCATGATCCCGGCGATCTCCCCTACGAACGCCGAGGCAAGCCTACGGCGTTTGCGGGTCGGTCCAAATGTCAACGCCCTCAACATGTTAGGCGCCTCCCCTAGAGCCGGCGAAAGGAAGGTGCTGGCATTCGGAAACGGGCTCGGCTCCAGTACGTTCCGCCCCTCAGGACACGAGCAAGGAATTCTCACATGCCTTTGTCGGTGATTACAACCCACGCTTCAGCACGTGTACTACGCTGCCAAAGCTTCGGTAGTCTGCGAGCGAACGTCTACTGCAGCCTCCGCTTCCCGCAGTACATCGACCAACACAGCTCGGGCGGGTGCGAAGGGCCAAGTCGCTCGTTCCCCTCTATTCTCGTTTGACCGCCTCCGGAGGGCTTCGACTATCTTTCCCGAGATCATCTCTTGTTGTTGTCGCAAGTGATCGCTGAGAAGCTTGCTGCGGTTGATGTAGCCAGCGTTTACGCCGGGCACCGTGTGATTCATCAAAAGGTGAATATCCAGATCGGCAATACCAGTTGTTTGCGCGACTGTACGGTAAGTCTGACGAAGATCATTACCCCATTTCGAGAGCGTAGCCCTGTCTTCCTTGTGCTCAACCAAATGTCCGCTGTCGCTGTCAGCAGGAAATAGCCACTCCCGCGCTTGACTGGGGTAGAGCACTTGACCGATCCGCATGATTCGTACGATGCATCGGATCATCGCGCGCGAGAGCGGTATGTCGAAGGCCTTCACCTCGCCGCCCTTCGGCTTGGGTATGTGAAGTATTCGGGACCTAAAATCTACATCCTTGACCCTGGCGTGTTTCAGGGCATCGGGCCGACTGCCGGAAAGAAGGAGAAGCAGATGAAACTCCCGGCGAATGGGGTTCTCTAGTGCTCTAAGTTCCTCGACCCAAGGAGCCAGCTCGCTGAGACTCAGCCCCGTGTTGCGCCGTTTCTCGGAATTCCAGTCGACGGCAATCACGGGATTTTCGGCGGGCAAAGAGCGCGCCGTCTTTCGAGCATGGTTGTAGATCGCCCGAAGGCTACGCATACAGCCGTTGGCAATATACGGGCCATTCTCAGCCGTGATCTTCTCGTGTCGGGCAGCTACGACACTGGGGTTACTGCCCAGAACAGACAATGGCTGGTCGAGCCAGTCCGCCATCAGCCGTTCGACATGATCACGGAAGTTCTCGATCGTACCCTCACTTCGACCTTTGCGCTTGAGATGTGAGTCGCGATAACGAGCCCAGGCGGCTCGCAGTGTGGGGCCGTTGGCACCCGTCGGATTGAACCCATTTTCTTGGGCATCACTCAGAGACTGCGCCTTCGGCCGAGGATCGACACCCTTTGCAATTGAACCCAAGAGCTCCTTGGCCCTCGCTCGCGCCTCCCGCGTCTTGATTTCGCCGGCCTCACCAATCTTGATGCGGATGGACTGCCGCTTACCGTTCGCGCGCAGGTCCCCCTGTGCCATGAACGTCTTGGTCCTCTTGCCGATCATCACGAAGAAGCAAGGCAGCTCAGTGTCACGAATGATCTGCTGCCCCGCGGGAGCAAAGCGAAGCGCGATGATCGCCTTGTCGGTAAGAGCAAGACGGGCTGGGTACATGGCTCTAGAACGGTTTTAGAACGGTAGATGCCGGGGCGAGTGTCTTCCGGTCTGGTTTCGCCATCCTACGATGGCATGCGAAAAGATCAACAAAATATGGCGCTTCTTGACTTGTGATAGTGTAATTTCGCGAGTTAGAAAATTGCCGAAAACAAATGGAAGCAAACTACGAATCTGGGGGTCAGGAGTTCGAATCTCTTCGGGCGCGCCACTTCGGTAGGGTCCGTTCCGGACACATAGGTTACGTTTGATACCGGAGACATAGGTAACACTTTGGTGGCGTCGTTGCCACGCGCGAAGGGCGCGGCTTGCAGGGTCAGCAGCTTCCTTGTCCCAACCGATCAAGCATGCCGCCGTGCTCGGGGCAGTCAAGGCCAAGCCCTCAAGGGTGGCCGCGAAGACGCGGCCAGGCTTGACAGCCCCTGCGCGCGGCGGCTTTGAGACTTGCGGTCGGGACGGAAGAATGCTCGCGGTGCGGGTCGAACCAAAGAATGGACCCAAGAGAAGCGAGCCCGGCAGTGGCCGCTGATTGCGAGCAAAACATCAAAGGTCAGTCGGGCGCGCCCAACACTTTTGGTCCGAACGGGTTATCGATCGGTTCGAGCCTGCATGCCTCGTGGTCGAAATAGCCGAGATCCTAGTCCATGAAGCTGACCAGCCAGATGTGCTCGCTGACCTGCTTGATGCCGACGCTCTGGCCGGCGAAGACGGTGCTGAGATTGATCTTTCGCCGATTGAAGCAGATGCGCCCGCATGTGGTCACGGTGGCGGTCCTGTCGTGGAACGGGTAGTCGAGCTCAGGCAGGCCTCTATAGGGACGCGTTGATGGCAGGTAACGCTCTGCCGGGTAGCGCATGCTCAGCGCCGGGTGCGGCCGCTCGGTGTTGTAGCATTCGATGAAGTCATCGAACTTGGCCTGCTGTTGGAGGAAATTCTTGCCGGCCGGCTTGGTGGTCTCGAGCTTGAGGGTCAGATGCATACGCTCGTGACGGCCGTTCTGCTGCAGGTGGCCGGGCTTGATGCGCTCGATCGCGATGCCGAGCCTGAGCCACCAGACCGACAGCCTGCTCAAGCCAAAGAGCGCATTGGGGCTGGCGAAGGGAACGCCGTTGTCAGTGCGGATCGCCCTGGGCAGACCGTACTCCTTGAAGACGGCCTCAAACACCGGAAACGCATAGGCTTCCTTGGTGGTGGCGAGCGCCTCGCAGGCGAACAGGTAGCGGCTTGCAAAGTCAGTGATGGTGAGCGGATAGCAATAGCGCCGATCGGCGAGCATGAACTCGCCTTTGTAATCGGCGCACCACAAATCGTTGGGCTGGGCGGGAAGGGAAAGAGGTGTTCCCTTTGCTCTGTTCCTTCGCCTCATTCTGCGCTTGACCAGGCCGCGGCGATCAAGAACTGCATGGACGGTGCTGATTGCCGGCGTGTGCACATCCGGATAGAGCCGCGCCAGCTTCTCCCTGATCTTCGGTGCGCCCCAACTCGGCTTGTCCTCTTTGAGGCGCACGATCTGCATCTCGATCTGGACCGGCAGCTGGTTGGCATGGCGATACGGCCGGCGTGAGCGGTCGGTGAGGCCGTGTAACCCATGTCTCCGGAATGAACTGTTACCCATCTCTCAGGAAGGGCACAGAGCACGCCACGGCAGCCGGGAGGCACCGGTCGTGCGATCCGGTGCGACGACGTATACCGCTTCCAATTTTTGGAAATTCGTGTACTATATGCCGAGATGATCGTCATCGGCACTGACGTGGTCGAAAACTATCTGGCCGATCACGCCGGCCACAAGGGTATCAAAGCCGCGAGGTCGCAATATCAAGCTTGGCTCGACATCGTGACTCGCGCCAATTGGCGCAATCCGGAGGACGTGAAGGCCTCGTACCCGAAAGCGACTATTCTCAAGGCCAGCCGGGCCGTCTTCAACATCAAGGGTAACGACTACCGATTGGTAGCGGCCGTCCAGTATCGCGCAGGAGCCCTGGCGATCCGGTTCTTCGGAAGCCATGCCGAGTACGATGAGATTGATGCGGAGACCGTGTAATGGATGCGACCCTGATCGTGATCGACAGCGATGCGGAACTTGCTCGCGCTCGCGCACTCGTTGATCGGCTATGGAGCTCGGATAACCCGGCCGATGTCGCACAGCTGCAGGCACAGGCACGTCTGATCGCTGCATATGAGGAGAGCAAGTGGCCCCGCCGACCGCCAAGCACGGCGGAGCTGATCCGACACCTCATGGATCAGCACGGACTCACGCGGGCTGATATGGTCCCGATCCTCGGAACACCTAGCCGAGTTAGCGAAGTCCTGCGAGGCAAGAAGGAGCTGAGCATGGCGATGGTGCAGCGGCTGCGGGCGCGCTTTCGTGTGCCGGCTGACCTCCTCATTCCGCCGCCCAAACAGGCGCGGCGGGCGGCGAAGCGGGCCGCGGCCTGAAGGGTCTTTCATCGCAGTACTTTCCAACAGGCCGTGGCTACGCCAGCGTGGCGCATCGTAGGCTCGGATAGCGCATCATAGCGCCACGGCGAACGAGTAGTGCCCATCCTCATAGGCCGTGGCGCGCCACTTTACGATCTTGCACGATGTCGTCGCCGGGCATCGGAAAATACCGCATCACGCCGCCGACAGTCGCACGAAGCTCTTGCTGTCCGTCGACTGAACCGGAAGCATTGCTAAACTAATCCGCAAGCCCCAAGGCGAACGCCAAAGCAATCCCGAGCCGAGCCATGTCTTGGTTACCGAGACGCCCCATCTTCTTCCCGATCCGTTCGCGTCTCACGGTGACCGGCTTGTCGGCCATCACCTGCGATTTAAGCCGCAATCCATTCTCGGGGGTTGGCTCGATGGTGAGGCGAAAATCCGCAGCGTCCACCAGCTCGGGAGTCAACTGGCAGACCACCACGGAGCCATGGTTCTCCGGGAAGGCGTCACTCTGCACGATGACCGCCGGGCGGGGCTTGCCATAGTCACCGGTCGCGGCAACGGTCACCACGTCACCGCGTCGCATCTGCATCAAACTCGGAGACCGACTCGATCCACTGCAGCGCGTCGCGCTCGCGATCTGGATCGAGACTGGCAACCTGCTTCGCCACCCGTCGTCGAACCGCCGGTGAGCGGGCATCGGCTACCACGAGACGCAGCTCACGTAATCCCCGGGCGCGCCTGCGCTGCCGCATCATCTTCATCCTTTCGGCGGGCGCCGTCATTGGATCTCTCCCTTCGTAACGCGTTACGCTGTAACGCGCGTTACGAGCTGGAAGGCAAGGGCCTGCTTAATTCTGGGTCCGCAGGGCGCCGCGGATGCCAGCCGAAAGCCGCAGTAATCTCGGCTATTCTGTCGGACATTGGACTGCGTCGTCCTTCTTGCGCTGAGGCAACCCGCGCGTTGCGGTTAGCGTCAAGAAGTCGTCAAGGAGCGGAACGGCGTGTCACCTCGCCTCGTTTCAAACAATATCGCGAATCCGCTAACAGCACTCGCGGTCGAAAACATCGATTCTATCCGGTTTCGCTATCATGACGGACTCGCGCTTGATACCAAAAATCCAATCGCCATTGCTGTTACCGCCAGACATGCGCCGAAAAGCATCATTGCATCGCCAATAGTTGCCATCAATGCAACTTTTGCGCAGTCGAGCTGTCGATGCAAAATTCTGGTCAGCCCAAACGCAGCCAAAGCGCCAGTGGCAAATGTAATCAAGCCAAGATCGCGCATGGTCTCCCAAGACATCTTTCGCTCCCTAGCGGCACCGTGACCAGATGACGCGCGCTCAACCCGAGGCGAGCCGCATAGCAGAGCCGTTGCATTGCCTTCGAGAACCGTCATCCACACAGGCGGGAAGTCGTTTCCTTTCCGTACCTACGCGGTGCACCTCGCCGCCCGGTCGTATGCCCGCTCTGCCATGAAGCATATCGGTGATGCGCGGCGCCGCCCGTCGCTTTGATCGAGATCAATGCGGTTTTCCGCGTCGGATCATCTCAGTTCCCCCAGGTCAGCTGTCTTATGTCTCACCGCAGGCATTTGGTGTTGCGATGCCTTGGTGTTGCGATGCGCCTCACCTCCAAATCGAACAGCAAATGTCTCTGTGATTTGAAACATAACTTTCGATGCGTGAAATATGAAAACTCATGTTTCCGCCGCAGAAAGTGCGGCCCGAAAGTTATCGCCAACGCATCCTGTCGCGCATATAATTGCTTACCGCAAGTTCGCAACACGATGCAAGCTCTCAGCGAGCGCGTCGATGTCAAAGCAAAACCTTCTGAAAGCCGCAGCGTTCGATACGGAGCCGACAACGACTTGGCGTCGCCGTTCGATAGTGCATGCGAGGCTTTTTGAAGATCAAGCAGTCCACGTGCTGCGGACGACAGCGAAATCACAAAGATCGACGTGGAGAACGCAAATGTCGATGGAGAGAGCAAACGATCTGGCGCGCCACTGCACTGAGTTGGTGCGGCAGGGAAAGGATTTTTCGACAGTTTGGTCCATGCTGCTCAAGACTCATGCCCTTGTGGAGGGCACGGCGCGGCAAAGACTCGAATGTGACCGGAGTCTCTTGGACATTCCGCTGATCACAGGTGAACAACTTGTGTATGACGCGGATGTCAGAGAATTTCGGGTCCAATAACGTCGGGAGGCATCCAGATGAATCCGCAAAGTGCTCCGAAGAGCGGCGGCTTGTTGAACAGCCTCTCTGCTCAACTCGCTTTGCTGGCCATCGCTGTAATTATCCTCATCGTGATCGCATGGCGCTATATCTGGTGATTCCGTTTGCGTGAGGTCGCGTCGGTTCAGTTATCCCGCGGATCAGACGCGAAACTTAGTGTGGGAAGGATTGCGGTGGACGGGAACCGGCGCACGGCCCGAGAGAAATGGGGCGCGAGGGTGCGGTGTAGTGCTCGAATCATGAAATTCACGGGAGCTTTTGCGATCTCTTGAGCTCCAACCAGGGAAAGCAAGGGCTTGTGGTCGCGGCGAGCGAGGAAGCATTCATTGTGTGGGGGAATCGCGACTTGATGTGATCGAAGCTAAAGAGGACAGCCGTCTCGGCTGTTCCATTGGAGGAGCGCCTTACATGTGCGATTTCAGTTTGGACTTCGTGGCTTCTCGACCTGCAAGGGTGGGAGATAAGCTCTTATCAACCCGCTTCGACAACTCGTTCACACGAGGCTTTGCGGAGCTTGGAGTGCCGGGAGTGGCGGTATGCCTCCTTCCTGGGACGGAGCTTGCGTTTGCGCAGACAGTCGCATGCCGGGACGGTAGTACGATCGAAGAAACTGTCGCTCGATTTCGGCAGATCAATTTGGACAAGCGCGACATGCACCGCGATGCGCTTGAGTTTCCCAGCGGCAGAATTGTATTGCTCCACAATCTTTCCGAGGGTCAACGGGCAACCGTTTTGCAGCTGCCCGTGACAGCGGGCAAGCCGGGAGGGCGCGGTGCCGCACCCGGACAAGACCGGGTGCGGCGCTCGCTGCAAAGCAAGGTATGAATACCCTGACCGTGGCGCGTTCGTTGCGCGGCCCGCCACAATTCAAGAGTCAAGGCATATCTCGGATATGAGAGAAAACATGTGGGAGAAATGGTCATGCAGAGGCCGGATCAACAACAAGAGCCTCCCGATGCCTTGTCACCGGAACTACGAACGTCGAGCGAACTGGTCAAGCTCGTTTGCAAGCTGCACTGGATGGGAATGGAAAAGGAAGCAGAGCCGCTGCTGAAGGAGTTGGCGCGACGTCGCGCCACGGGTGAGGCTAGCGTTGTTGCGCCGTCTCGCGAGACGGACTGAAGCGATGTCAATCAAACCTCATTCATATCACCGCATCGAAGAAGACAGATCCGACCCGACGTTTGAGGCGCACCGGCTGAAGTCTGCTCCTGGATGGTATGTACGAGTTTCATGGAGGCACGGCCAAGTGGAGCACGTCAGCGGCTTCGCATCTGAGCGGGATGCACAGAATTGGATCAAGGAGAAATCAATGGGGTGGTTGCGAAACAGGGCAGGCGCGCTGCGCCCTTGATCGCACGCAAAGCCCCTCTCGTGGTTGGTGCGCTAGGGTAAAGTTTCTGGCGTAACATTTCGCTGGCCCGTAAATTTCGGGAAGGGTGCAGGTCCGCGTGGCGGCGCCACGCATGAGGGCCTCGACTCCGGGCGCGATGCTTCACTTGATGCTGCTAGCCGGCGGTCTTCGTTTGCGCTAATCCTCGGGGCCTTCCTCGAACTGGATCGGAATTCTTCGCGGCGAGCATCGATGCCAAATATCAGCGCTATTGTAATCACCAAGAACGAGGCGCGGAACATCGGCGCCTGCTTGGATAGTTTGGCGTTTTGCGACGAGCGCATTGTGGTCGATTGCGGCAGTGCCGATGCAACGGTTGCCATCGCGCGGGATCGGGGTGCGCGGGTTGCCTTTCACGAGTGGCAAGGATTCGGTCCGCAGAAGAATTTCGCACTGTCACTTGCGACCGGAGCGTGGGTACTCTCGATTGACGCCGACGAGTGGATTACGCCGGATCTGGCTGCGGCGATCATGGCCGCGACGGAGGACGAAGAGGCGGATGCCTGGGAGTTTCCCCGCTATTCGAGCTTTTGCGGCCGGCCGATGCGTCACCAGAAATTGCGTCCGGATTACGTGCTGCGCCTGTTCCGGCGAGGGAAGGCCGAGTTCGACAATGTTATCGTGCATGAGCGCGTGCGATGCGATGGCGTGGTGAAGCGGCTTCGTCAGCCGCTGATGCATCACCCCGTGCTCAAGCTGGAGGACGCGTTGTCGCGGATGGATCGTTACTCGAGCGCGAGCGCGGAAAAGATCGTTTCATCGGGTCGAAGAGTCTCGTTCCTGACGGGAATCGGGCACGGACTATATTCGTTCTTTCGCATCTATATCCTGCGGGCGGCCTTTATCGATGGAGCGGAGGGATTTTTGCTGGCGGTCGCGAATGCCGAGGGCAGCTACTATCGCTACATGAAGGCTTGGCTTGCGAATCGGCAGAGGGCCGAACCTAGCCAGCAGCTGCTGCCGCCGCGGCCGGCTGCGCGTCAGGCCGCGCCAGAAAGCGTTCCGCGCGATCGATGACCGCGCCCGGGGAAACGCCGGTCATGCAGCTGTGGCCGCGATGACACTGGCCAAGGCGCCGCAGATAGCACGGGGCGCAAGACACGCCACTCTGCAACACTGCGTTTGCGCGGCGGTAAGGACCGATCCACAGCGGATCAGTCGGGCCGAAGATGCTCACGACCGGCCGATTCAGCGCGACGGCGAGGTGCATCGGTCCAGAGTCATTGGTGATGCTCAGGGTGGAGCGTTGAATCAGCGCTGCGAGCTCACTCACCGTCGTTGCACCGGCCACGTTCACAGCGCCCGGCGCCAATCTCGCAACCTCTTCGCAAAGAATGCGCTCACGCGGCGAGCCAATCAGCAGCACGGCAAAACCCTTCCGAAGGAAATGATCGGCGACTTTCGCGAACTTGTCGTTTCCCCATTTCTTGGTTTCCCACACCGTGCCGGGCGCGATGGTAATAAGCCTATGGTCGCGCACGGCGTGTTGTGTCAACAGCGCTTCGACGCGCGATCTGGCCGCCTGCGGAACAGGAAAGGAAAAATCTGCAGGATCATCGTCGAGACCCAGCATGGGCGCGACATTTAGATATCGGTCGACGGCGTGAAGATCGAGCGTGGGTACCCTTATGTGGTGCGTATATGCGAGCCAGCTTCCTTCGCGTGCGCCCTGCCATGCGTGTTTGCGCGCTTGCTCACCAAATTGGCGTGGCGAGGCGTTCCATACTTCCGACCGCGGCCTGTCGAACCCGATACGTACCGCAGCGCCAGTTGAAACCGTCAGGGCAGCCGTTCGGAATTGTCCGTGGATGTCGAGCACAAGATCATAAGCCGTCTCGCGCAACGTCTTGGCCAGACGCAGGAAGCTCGCAAAGGGCGCGAGCCGCCACGGCACGGCCCACTCATCGCGCGCAAACGCGATGACATTGGTGATTGCGGGATGGTGCCGGAGCAATTCGCCAATGGCGGGTGTGACCAACCAGTCTATCCGGGCGCTCGGGTAGCGGCGCCGGAGCTTATTGAGCACCGGGATTGTGTGAATGACGTCGCCAAGGGCTGACAGTTTGATCAGCAGAATCCTGCTGAACTCGGTACTGCGAAGATCGCGCGCGGACAAAACTACATTCCCCCAGGACCCGTGGTCAGACCCAACGAAAGATTCGGCAGGTCAGCCTGTTAGGTTACTCGGCGGGGCGTGGCAAGAGCATTCGCGTGAGACGCTTGATCATTGCGGAGGTTTGATGCCTTAAGACCGCAATCCGCTGGTTACTCGGCGATGTCAGCCAATTGAATTGGACGACACGCCGTTCACCCGAAAAACTTTCATGGCCATGCCATGAATTATTGCTGCGTTTGAAGGCGAGCAGCGTGCCCGCTACCGGCGGCACTTCAACGATGATGTCGCCAAGATTGTTGCCGGAACGCAACAAGCGCAAGCGCCCGCCGTGCTGATCCCAGTCTTCATTCATATAGATCAGAACCGTTATGATCTTGGTGACAGAGTCAGTGTGTATCTTGCCGTCCCTGGGGCTGCACCAGCCGCGCACGGTGGTTATCGTCGGCCGCTGCGAGAGATCGACATCGAACTTTTCTTCGAAGGCTTCGCGAAATTCGTCACTCTCCAGCTCGTCCACGAAGGCACGAAAGGCCGGTCCAAATGCAAGCTGGTCGACAGGAAAGCTGCCGGGCGACGCGATTTTCGGATAATCCGCATTGATTCTCGCCAATGCAGCGGAATTAACAAAATGAGGAACAATCAAGTACGGGAACGGCTCGTTGACGAGCGCGGTTTCGCGGAACGCTTCAATGTCGAAACAGTCTGACATCGCCACCCCAAGACTGAACCGCGAAAAACTATAATGCCCGCGAACGGCGAAGTATATAGCGGATCAGCCTTGAGAGATTTCCGGCTCGGGTCGGGCTTCCGCACGAAGCGATAGGTTCGGCCTTTGCGAACACTCGCCCTCCGAGCGCCCCGAGCCGCGCACATCGGCGTGCACATAGGCCCAGCCCTTGCCGACATACCATTCGATCGGCCCGGTCTCGCGCCACAAGAACAGCAAATAGGCCGGCGCCTCGCCCATCTGGTATTGGTAGGCGACCCGGAGAACAGGGCGGGAAAACGGCCGGCGGTAAACGCACAGCGAAATGCGCACGCCGGCCCGCATGGTGAGGGCAATATCTCGCTCGACCTTCATCCCGTGCATCCCGTGATCGGCCACCCTTTTCTCCGATTCTGGCGGACGCCGTCATCGGCTGCGCGATTAGGCCGCATGCTTGCGTCGCATTCGGCTGGGGCATTGTTAGCCGACAAAAACAAATCGCAGATGGAGGAAACATGCTTGGCAGGATACTCGCGCTCGGCGTCGCCGCGCTGCTGACGCCCATGCTGTCGGCGGCCGCGGACAATTATCCATCGCGGCCGATCCGCGCGATCGCCTCGCAGGGACCGGGCGGCCTCAGCGACCTGTTCATGCGCGCGCTCGGCAGCGAGATCGGCCCGGCGCTGGGTACGTCGATCGTGGTCGAGGATCGGGTCGGCGCCGAAGGCACGATCGGTGCGCAGGCCTGCGCCGCCGCCGCACCCGACGGCTACACGATCTGCATCCTGCCCGGGGAAGCGGTCACCATCAATCCGATCATCCAGCCGCAGTCGGATTTCGACCCGGCGAAGAGCCTCGTTCCGATCGCGCGGCCCTATTATCTGACGCAGGTGTTTGCCGTGACCGCCGCGCTGAACGTGAAGTCTTTCCCCGGGCTTGCGGCGCTGGCCAAGGCCAAGCCGAACGCGCTCAACTACATGGCGCCGTCGCTGTCCAAGGTCGCTTTCATGGAGGAGTTCAACAAGAAGAACGGGATCGACATCGTGCGCGTGCCGTTCAAGGGCGGCGGCGACGCGGTCAACAGCATGCTCACCGGCACGACCCAGATCGCGATTTTCGGCATCGGCAATCTGTTGCCCTATCTGCGCGACGGCAAGATCGTCGGGCTCGCCATCGACGGCGACAAGCGCTCGCCGCTTGCCCCCGACATTCCGACGTTCAAGGAGATCGGCTACACGGAGCACATCACGCCGATCTTCTTCGGCATTTACGCGCCGACCGGCACGCCAAAGCCGATCATCGATAAGCTCAACAGGGCGATCGTCGCGGCGGAATCGGATCCTGATTTCCAGAAGAAATATCTGATCAATCGCGGGCTGACGCCGGTTCTCGAAACCGCCGAACAATTCGACAAGGAGCTGGTGGCCGACCGCGCCGAGGGCCGCGCCGTGGTCAGGGCGTCGGGGCTTTATCCGAACGTGAAGTGATCGGGCTGAGCGGGACGCGGTGGCTCGCGCTTACCGCAAGGCGTCGCGCAAAATGATCTCGCTGCGAGCCGACCGGATGCCGGCCATGGCGAGACGGCCGGCGCGCAGGTTGGAGAATAAGCCGACCCACGCCATCAGCGACGAGCCGCGGTTTGATGGCCTGGATATCGTGCTCAAGGGCGGCCAGATGGGATCGGAGCTGATCTTCGATCGCTTGGCCGCGGCCTGGGCCGTGATGATTTCAGCGCAGCGTATTTTCTATGGTCATTCCGAGCAAAGCGAAGCGCGCGACGCTCCAGCCGGTCCGAGGCAAAGCGCAGCAGCCGGCAAGCTCAGCCGTCAGGCGAGCGCTGCGTGCCGATATAGGCCGCGATCACCGCGGGATTGCTCAGCACCTCGGCCGCGGAGCCGACACCGAGCGTGCGCCCATAGTCGAGCACGTGCAGCCGATCGGCCAGGTCCGCCACCATCTGCATGTCGTGCTCGATCCAGATCATGGCCAGTCCAAGCTCATCCTTGATGCGAAGGATGAAGCGCGCCAGCTCCTCGCGTTCGCTGCGATTGAGGCCGGCCGAGGGCTCGTCGAGCAGCAACAGCTTGGGTTCGAGCGCCAGCGCCCGAGCGAAGCCGACCAGCTTCTGCAGGCCGAACGGCAGCGCCCCGACCAGCGTGTGACGATGGCGAGAAAGGCCGACGAACGACAAGAGCTTTTCGGCGGCATCGCGATGGCGCAGTTCCTCACGCCGGACGGCGGGTAGAAAAAACATCTCCGACCAGATCGTCGTCGCGATCAAGGCGTGGCGGCCGGCGAGCAGATTCTCCAGCACCGTCATCTGCGCGAAGAGCTCGCCGTGCTGAAACGTGCGGGCGATGCCGAGACGGGCGATCTCGTGCGGCGCGCGGCCGCTGATGTCTTGGCCGCGCAGTCGGATCGCGCCGTCGCCGCGATAAATGCCGCTGATGCAGTTCAATACGCTCGTCTTGCCGGCGCCGTTCGGGCCGATCAGCGCGAGCAATTCGCCTTGCTCGACATGCAGGCTGACGTCGTTGAGCACGGCCAGGCCGCCGAAATGCAGCGACAAGTGCTCGACAGCAAGCTCGATCATTGCCGGCGATCTCCAGGCCCATTCGCCGGCCGTTCGCGCAACGCCCGGTAACGCCGCACCTGGTTGCCAGTCGCCAAACCCAGATAGAACTGCTGAATTTCCGGACGGCCGCGCAACTCGCCCGCCGGGCCCTCCAGCACGACATGACCGCTCTCGATCACATAGCCGTAATCGGCGATGGCAAGCGCAACGCCGACATTTTGCTCGACCAACAGTACGGTGATGCCGAGTTCCCGCCTGATCGCACGCACGCGCCGCGCCAAGTCGTCGACCACGACCGGCGCAAGTCCAAGCGAAAGCTCGTCGACCAGCAGCAGTTCGGGCTTGCAGACAATGGCGCTGCCGAAGGCGAGCATCTGGCGCTCACCGCCGGAGAGCAGGCCGGCGAGCCGCGCGCGCAGCGGCGCGAGCGCCGGAAACAGCGCAAAGACCAGCTCGTCAAGGCGCCGCCGCTCGGCGCTGCTCGCCCGCCGCGTGGCGGCGACCGTCAGATTCTCGGCGACCGTGAGATTGGGAAACACCTTGTCACGCTCGGGCACTAGCACGATACCGCGCGCCGTATTCGCGTGCGGCGGCTCGTTCTCGATCCGCCGACCGGCGAAGCGGATGCTGCCGCCGATGACGCGCGCATCGTCAACACCGATGAAACCCGAGATCGCCCGCAGCGCGGTGGTCTTGCCGGCGCCGTTGTTGCCGACCAGCGCCACGATAGTCTGCGGCATCACGCGCAGCGTCACGCCGTGCAGGGCCACAGCCACGCGATGGTAGGCGACACGCAGGTCGTCGATGGCGAGCAGCGGCGCAGCTTGTGGCACATTGGTCATGGCGCGGATCCTGGCGCGGATCCTGACGCGGATCCCGGCGCGGATTTTGGGGCGGATGTCGCGCGGCGCGCCGCAAACGCGGCCCTGATCCGGTGCCAAATGCCCATGAGGCCCGCTGGCTCGAGCAGCAGAAACAGGATCATGACCACGCCGAATGCGGCGTAGTCGAGAGCAAACACGACATTGCCGAAGCGGCTCGGCAGAAAGCCCGCGGCGGCCTCGATCGCATAAGGAAAAAGCATCACAAAAGCCGCGCCGAGCAGCGCTCCCGGGATCGAGCCCATGCCGCCGATGATGATCATGGCGACGTACTGCACGGTCAGATAAAGCGAGAAAGCGTCGATCGAGACGAAATTGCGATAGTAGGCGAACAGCGCGCCGGCAACCGATGTCATGGTTGCGCTGACCACGAAGGCGAGGAGCTTGAAGCGGTGTACGTCGATGCCGAGCGCTTCGGCGACCACATCGCGCTCGCGCAGCGCCCGCCAGGCGCGGCCGGTGCGGGAGCGCTTCAGATTGACACTGATCAGCAGCGCGAGCGCCGCAAATGCCAGCAGCACGAAATACCAGCCGATGTCGCTGGTGAGCGAGAAGCGGCCGATCGACGGGGGGTCGATCATCACGCCGGTCGACAGCGCCTCGCGCGCCTCGTATTCGCCGCCGAGATAAACGACCACGAAGTGCAGGCCGAGCGTGCTGATCGCCAGATAAAGTCCGCGCAGCCGCAGCGACGGCAGCCCGAACACCAAACCGAGAATGGCGCCGAGCAGAGCCGCCGCAGGCAGCGTCACCCAGAACGCCGCCGCCGCTTCGCGCACCAGCACGCCGACAGTATAGGCGCCGGCGCCCAGGAGACCCGCGGTGCCCAACGAAATCAAACCGGCGAATCCCGTCAGCAGCATCAGCGCCAACGCACCGATCACCGCGAGCAGCACCTGGTTGGCGAGATCGAGCAGGAACGGGCTTGCGACAAAAGGGAGCAGCAACAACGCCACGAGGGCAACGGCAAGCCGGATGCGGCGCGCGGGCGTACCGAACAAGGCGAGGTCAGAAGAGCCCGCATCTTTCATGTCAGACCCGGTCGAGCTGCTCGCGGCTGCCAAAGAGGCCCCATGGGCGGACCGCGAGCACCAGCAGCAACACCAGAAATGGGACGACGTCGGACAGCAGCGGATTGACGAATTGAATGGCCGCGATCTCGGCCGCGGCGACGATCAGCGCGCCGACGAGCGCGCCGAACAGGCTATCGAGGCCGCCGACCAGCGCCGCCGGGAAGGCTTTCAATCCGATCGTCGCCATCGTTGATTCGACCCCGGAATCGAGCGACAGCAGCATGCCGGCGAGCGATGCCGTGAAGGTCGAGAGCCCCCAGGCGAGGGCATAGACGGCATGCAGGCGAATGCCCCGCTGCTCGGCAAGCAAGGGATTCTGGCCGGCGGCGCGCATACGCACGCCCCAGGCGGTGAATTGCAGAAACAGGAATAGCGCCGCGTAGACAATGATGGTCAGCGCGACAATGGCAAGGCTCGCGACCGAGATCTGCACGCCGGGCAGGATGTGAACCGGCGGATTGCGCCAGCCGAATATCGCTGCGGGATAGAATTGCTGCGTGGTCCAGATCAGGATCGAGAGTCCGCGCAGCAGGATGCCAAGCGCGATGGTGACCAATACCGCGGCAAGCACCGCTTCCCCGGTGAGCCAGCGCATCAGCACGGCATAGACCACAAGGCCCATGACGAGACCGGATACGGCGGCGAGAAGCAACGCGAGAATGGGGTTGCCGCTAAACAGGCCCGCCGTCGCCACCAGAATATAGGCACCGATCATCATCAACTCGCCATGGGCCAGATTGAGCACGTGGCTGACGCGATAAACCAGTACGTAGCCGGCGCTCACCAGCGCGTAGATCGCGGCCAGCACGACGATGTTGGCGATCAGTTGCGGCGACATGCAGCGAGCCGGGCCAGCATGGCGGCAGCGCGGATTGCGCGCTGCCGTGGATTTGCGTCAGTCGGTCACATCAACTGTAAGCCAGTCGCGCATGCGAACAATGCTCTTCTTGTCAGGATCATAGCGGTAGAAACGATAGGACTGCTTGGTCCTGAAGTGATTGTCCGCGGTCCAGACCAGCGGCCCGCCGCGAATGCCCTGGGTGTCGAGATTCAGGCTCGACATGCTGGCCGTGACTTTTTCGGCGCTCGCCGGCCAGCCCGTTTTGGTCAGAATCTGTTCGAGAATGCGTCCGCTGAGCCAGCCTTCCGTGCCGTATGTCGGTGGAAACGAGTACTTGCCGGCCGCGGCCGCGTCGCGAATTTGCTTATGCACCGGCAGATCGTCCTGGAACAGGCTGTTTGCCATGAAGATCTCAAATCCGCCGTCGGCAATACGCGTGAGCTCATCCTCGGCCTGGATGTGACCATAGGCGAGGTACTGGCCCGTCCAGCCGAGCCGGCGCAGCGCTTCAAAGGTCTTCGCCTCGGCCGGCCACGGCGCATAGGCGAAGCCCCAATTCGCATCGGCGCCTTTGATCTTGGTGGCAAACGGCGTGTAGTCCGCGGTCGCCGGCGGGACGAATTCCTTGTCCACGGCCTGCATGCCAAGAGACGCGGCAAGCTTCTCTGCGCCATCGATGCCGATGCGCGAGATCGGCACCGGAATGCCGACCAGTGCCAGCTTCGCCGGCTCCTTGGCCATATCCTTGATCGCTTTCACCGCAACCGGAATGTCGACGCTAAAATCGAATCCGGTCGAACAGAACAACAGCGGATCGGCCTTGGGTGGATGGGTCTCCTTCGGACAGACCGCGCCGGCAAACCAGAGCGGCACGTTGCCGCGCTTGGCTTCGGCGATCACCGGCCCATAGGTGGAGGAAAAGCTCGAATTGATCAGAAGGATCACGCCCTCCTGCCGAACCAGCTTGGTGGCGTTCGCGGCAGCCTTCGACGGTTCGGCCTGATCGTCCTCGATCAGCAAGTCAACCTGATGGCCGTTGATCCCGCCCTTGGCATTGAGGCGATCGACATAGATGCGAAGCATCTCGATCACCGGCGCCTGTGTCGCCGCGGCCGGACCGGTCATGGCGGCGGTCACACCGATCTTGTAACTATCCTGCGCCGTCGCGCTCCCTGCGGGCAGCAGAGACGCTGCCGCAAGTGCGACCAAAGCCAGATACGCTGATGCTCGCATGATTCCTCTCCCTGTCGATCACAGCGCCGCTGTTCACTCGACAGCGCTGCTCATTGTCTTTCTCGTTTTATCCCAGTGGTAGTTTCGTGCACCGTCGCTTCACGCAGCGCGCAGACTTCTTGCGGCGGATCCTGAAAAGCGTGGTCACCACCTTGTCGCCGCAGCTATCCACCGCCGCAGATTGTTGTTGATGCGCGGTTTTCGTCAAGGCGTGGGCCGATCCGACATCAGGCACGCGGGACATAGGCCGAGCGGGCATGAGTCGAGAGGATAGGGGTGGAGCGGATATGGTCGAGCGGGCATGAGTTCGCACCGGCTGGGGCAGGTGCCCATTCTCTGTCAGTCAATCGGCTTTGTGTTTTATGGACACGTCGATATTTGCGCCCACGGCTCGTCGAGCCGCTCGCTGGGCCGGCATCGGGTTAAGGCGGTGCGGGCGAATGCCCATCAAGCGTGGCCGACGCAAGGAGGCGCCAAGTTTGGGCTTGTGCTCGCGTTGGCAGCGCGAGTGGGGCGCAAGGTTACCGGGCGCTTAACGCGCGCCGGTGCCGCACAAAAACTGGGCAGTAACAAATCTCTGGCACAAAAGCGAAGCCGATGAAGCCAAAATGCCTTGCGAACACCTGCCATGACCAAATGGGCTCAGTCCATTCGACAGACGACGACCTATTTGGGTCTTGCGGTGATCGCGGCGATCTGGTCGGGCGTTTTTCTGCTCAACGAGCAGGAGCATCAACGCGCTTATGACGATGCCGTTCGGCAAGGCGGCAATCTTGCGCTCGTGCTGGAAGAATACGTCCAGCGTATCGTCCTGCAATCCGACAACATCTTGCTGGCCTTGCGCCGCGACTATCAAAGGGACCCGAACCATTTCGATCTGGTCGACTGGGCCAAGGATACGCAATTTCACAACAGACTGACGGCGAATATCGGCATCACCGATGCGAAAGGCTATGTCACGCATTCGAGCCTCAGGCGCCTGAGCGCGCCCGTTTATGTCGGCGATCGCGCGCCGTTCAAATTCCAGCGCGACTTTGCCGCCGCCGACCGGCTCTTTATCAGCGATCCGGTGGTCGGACATGTCAGCAACGAGCTTGCGATTCAATTCACCCGCCCGATCAACAACCCGGATGGGGTCTTCGCAGGCACCGTCGCCATTTCGCTCAATATCGGCGAGCTTGAGAAATTCTTCAGCTCCCTCGATCTTGGCCCTGCTGGAACGGTTTCCCTGGTGCATGCCGACGGTGTCGTCCTTGCCCGGGGCGGCTCAGGGTCCGGCGCCGGCGCTTATGCGGGTGTGAAGATCGCGAACCCGCGATTCTTTGAAGCGATCCAAAACAGCCCGACCGGAAGCTTTTGGAATACCGCGGCGAGTAGCGCGCAATTCGAGGGCATCAGGCGCCTCATTTCCTATCGCGTCGTCTCGGGGCTGCCGCTAGTCGCAGTGGTCGGATTGGCGGACGGGACGATTTTTCGGCAAGCCGACGAGTCGCTGCAAAAATATCTGGTGATCGCCGCCTACCTGACGGCGGCGGTGCTGCTCGTTGTGGTGATGGCGGCACGCCGACAGGCCCAGATGTTGTCGACGGCGCTCGAGCTGCGGGGCTCGAAGCGCTCGCTCGAGCAGTCCAACCGTCTCCTGAATATGGCGCTCACCAATATGACTCACGGCCTGTGCATGTTCGATCAGGACAAGCGGCTGGTCATCTGCAACGACCGATATGGCGCGATGTACGGCCTCACCCCGGAGCAAACCAGGCCCGGCACGCCGATCCGGTCGATTCTCGAGGCCCGCGTCGACGCCGGCATGTCGTCCGAGGACGCCGAAAGCTACATTCGCAGCCGACTCGACCAGATTGCCATCGGCGTCGCGCAGCGTACCGAGACCGAGCTCAAAAACGGCAGCGTCTATGCCATCAGCCATCAGCCGATGCCGGGGGGCGGCTGGGTGGGCACGCATGTCGATATCACCGACCAGCGCCGCGCCGAGAAGGCGCTCGATGAGACCAAAAGATTTCTCGACTCCATCATCGAGAATATTCCGATCTCGGTGGCGGTGAAGGACGCGAAGAGCCGCAAATACATTCTGGTCAATCGGGCCTTTGAAGCGATGATCGAAATGCCGCGGCACGACATCCTTGGCAAGACGGCTTTTGACATCTTCAACCGCGAGGATGCGGAGTTCATCGACCGCACCGACATCGAATCGACCCAAGCCGGCGCGGAGAGCCTCTACAAGGAATACGCGGTCGAGGCGCCGAAAGGCGGCCGGCGCATCCAGGGTACACGGCGCTTCGTTGTTCGCGACGACAAGGGCGAGCCGAAATACCTGATCGCCGTCATCGACGACATCACCGAACGAAAGAAGGTCGAGCATCGCATCGCCTATCTGGCCCATCACGATGGCCTGACCGGATTGGCGAACCGAACCGCGCTGCTGCAGAAGATCGACGAGGCGGCGGCCCGCTGGCGCTCACGAGGCGAGCTGTTCGGGGTGCTGCTGCTCGATCTCGACCGGTTCAAGCAGGTCAACGACAGTTTGGGGCATCCGACCGGCGACCGGCTGCTGACCGAAGTCGCGGCACGCCTGAAACTTCTCCTGCGCGAAACCGACGCGCTCGCCCGGCTTGGCGGCGACGAATTTGCCATAATCCAGGCGGGGGACGGCGACCCGCACGAGGCGGCGGCCGCGCTGGCGGACCGCATCATTGAGGCGATCGGAAAGCCGTTCCTTGTCGACGGCGACGAGATCACCATCGGCACCTCTATCGGCATTGCATTGGCCTCGCAGCACGAAGGCTCGAGCGATGAGCTCCTCAAGATGGCGGACCTGGCGCTATATCGAGCCAAATCGGCCGGACGCAACGCCTATCGCTTCTTTGACCCCGAAATGAGCGCGCTGGCGACAGCTCGGCAGGCAATCGAAAGCGACCTGCGCCGCGCGATCCAGCAGAACGAGCTTGAACTGCATTACCAGCCGATCGTCGATTCCAAGTCAGGCAAGATCTGCAGCGCGGAGGCCTTGATCCGCTGGCGGCATCCGACGAAGGGGCTCATCCTTCCCGATTCATTTATTCCGCTAGCCGAGGAAACCGGCCTGATCGTCCAGATCGGCGATTGGGTGCTGCGCACGGCTTGCACCGAAGCGGCCGGCTGGCCGGCCGACGTCAGGGTAGCCGTCAATCTCTCGGTGATTCAGTTCCAAAAGCCCAATCTCGCGGACGTGGTGATGCTGGCCCTTGCCGAATCGGGATTGGCTCCGGAACGGCTGGAACTCGAAGTGACCGAAACGGCGCTGATCGAATCGGCTGCGGAGTGCTTGCCGGCGCTGCGGCAATTCAAGCGGCTCGGCATCACCATCGTTCTCGACGACTTCGGCACCGGCTATTCCTCGCTCAGTCAGCTGGCGATGTTCCCGTTCGACAAGATCAAGATCGATAAGTCGTTTACGCAGAATCTGACCAAGCGCAGCGAATGCGCCGCGATCATCTCGGCGACGCTGACGCTGGCCCAGAGGCTCGACATCGCGACCACGGCCGAGGGCGTGGAAACCGCCGATCAGCATCGGTTGCTACGCTTGGCCGGCGTCACGTTCCTCCAGGGCTACCTGTTCCAGCGCCCGGTTCCGGCATCGCAAATCGATTTCGCTGCGACCTATTGCCTTGATGCGGCCGTGGAACACGCCGCCTAATGCGACAAACGCAGACCGGCATAAAAATGTCGGTTTTTGGATTTTTGAATAGCTGCTGCATCAATTCACAGCGCCTGGGCCATGCGCCGCAAAAGCGTCTTGCTCGCTCGGAGCGAGGCGTCAGCGTCGCGCATCGGAACCGCCCGGATTGATGAGCTTTTATTGCGCGTGCTCAGGAACGAGTGTCACCCCCGCCACGTTGCCTGTCACGCACGAGAATAACAAAACAAAAGGAGGGACGGATGTCAGCCAACCCACGACAAGCCGAACGAGAAACTGTTGAGCAAGCAACGCGAACCAGCCGAGCCATGTCGGATGCGGCCAAACGGACCGCGCAAGCTGGAGCCGAGGCCTTCCGGCGCAATGCAGAGGGTCTCAGCAATGCATGGCGCGAGAGCGGCGAAACCGCCACGCGGATCGCGGAGCGGTCAATGGATCAGTTCACGAAGCTTTTTGGCTTCAACGGCGACACGGCGCGCCAAACCATGCAGCAATCGGCCGAGAATGTTCAGGCTCTGATTGACAGCTCGACCGTATTTGCCGGCGCGCTGCAGAACCTGTCCGGGGAGTGGATGAGGTTCCTGCAGCAGCGCGTCGAGGGCAATTTGGAGCATATAGACGATTTCATGGGCTGTCGTTCGCCGCATGAATGTCTGGAGCTGCAGACGCGGATCGTACGCGACAATATCGAGGCGCTTCTTCACACCGCGCGGCGCACCTCGGAACTGTCGACACAGCTTGCGGAGGACGCGGTCAAGCGGATGAACGAGGCGGCGACGGCCCCTTGATTTGACAGATATCCGGCGAAGCGACGCCCTCGCGCGCGAGTTTCCGGCTGCGTAGAGGGTGCGCCGACTACCTTGGGGGTCGCTCCCCGGGAGCGCGGAGCGTTGTTTCAAGTCTTGCCCATGGGATAGTGTTCGTCATTGCATCCAACCGGGCGGCAGGCGCGGAGCGCCTTTGCAATGACGAACAATCTCGACCGCACTTACGACGGCATCATCATCGGCGCCGGGCACCACGGCCTGATCCTGGGATGCTATCTTGTCCGATGCGGGCTCGACGTGCTGCTCCTCGATCGGCGGCTGGACTATGGCGGCGGCTTGAGCACCCGGGAAGTCATTCGGCCGGGCTTCTATCACAATCTGCATTCCATCAATCATTTCCACATCAGCCACACGCCGTGGTTTGCCGATCTCGGGCTTGCCGAGAAGGTGACCTATATCACGCCGCGTTATGAGTTCGGGCAGGCGCATCGCGACGGCACGGCGCTGGTCTTCGGCCGCAATCTGGAGGAGACGCTGGCGAATGTCGCGCGGTTTTCGCAAAAGGACGCCGCGACCTTTCGCGAGTGGAATCGCAAGGCCGAAGAGATCACGCGACGCATTCTGTTGCCCGAGCGCTATGCCGAGCCGCTGCCGCGCGATCAGCGCGAGCATCTTCTATCGCGCACGGCGATCGGCCGCGATTTCCTTGCGGTGACCCGTCGGCAGCCGTTCGACGTGGTCGACGAGCTGTTCGAGAACGAGCATGTGAAGCTGCTGTTCCTGTTCAAGGTCTCGCTGTTCGGCACCTGGCTCACCGACACGCTGTCCAAGTCGAGCCCGATGGGCGCGGTGATCCGCGCGTTCGATCTCGAAAGCGGCTATCAGCTCTGCCAGGGCGGCTCGTTCAACCTGGCGCGCGGACTGATGGAAACGTTCATTGCGGGCGGCGGAACGTTCCGGCCGCAGGCCGATATCGAGCGTATCATTATCGAGGGCGGCCGCGCCGCCGCCATCGCATTGCGCGACGGCCGTACAGTGCGCGCCAGACAGTTCGTCGCGAGCGCGATCGACGTGCATCAGACTTTCGAGACCTTGATCGGCCGGGAGCAATTGCCCAAAGCGCTGCTCGAGCGTCTCGACAGATTTCAATATACCGGCTGGACGCTATTCGGCCTGCATCTCGCCCTGCACGAAAGCCCGCGCTTTGCTGCGGAAAAATTCGATCCCAACATCAATCGCACGCTGAAATGGAGCATCGGTGCGGAAACCATGCACGACCTGTCTTCCGCCTTCGAAGACGTCAAAGCCGGCCGCGTGCCGCGCATCGTCCAATTCGGCTCCGGACCATTAAGTGTGCTTGATCCGACGCAGGCGCCGCCCGGCAAGCACACGACCTATGCCTGGCACGTCATGCCGCGCCATCCCGATCTTGGCGGCCGTACCGCCGAGCAATTCAAAGAGGAGTTTGCCGACGCGATCCTGGATACCTGGGCCCGCTATTGCCCGAACATGACCAAAAAGAATGTCATCGGCCGATATATCTACACCGCCGACGACTACACCGCCGAATTCCCCAATATGCGCAACGGCGACATTTTCATGGGCGCCTTCAATGCCGAGCAGGTGATGTACAATCACTTCGGCTACCGTACGCCGATCAAAAATCTCTATCTCGCCGGCTCGTCCGGCCATCCCGGCGGGGCGATCTCGGGCGGCGCTGGCTACATCACGGCCGGCATCGTCGCCCGCGATCTCGGCCTCAAACTGTGGTGGAAGCCCGCCGATGCAGCGCAAGCGCTCTCGGGGCTTTCGGAAGCGGCCTAGCGCGCCACACTCCATCCAGAAGTGGTGCCTGTCATGCGAAATTCGGTGCTACACTACAAACCCGGCTGCCTCGAGTGGGGAGCGATGAAACGGCGGGATTTTATCGCGCTTGTGTCCGGCGTCGTCGCGGGCGCCATCGGAACGCCCTTCGGCGTCCAAGCGCAGCAGGACCGGCGGCGACCGGCGCATGTCGGCATCGTCGACAACACGCCCGCCTGGGACCCTTTCCGGCAGCAATTGCGCGAGCTCGGCTATGTCGAAGGGGAGAACATCGTCTTCGACTATCAGAAGGCCGATGGGGTTCCCGACAGACTGGAAGCGGCGGCGACTGCCTTGGCGAAAATGCCTGTGGACGTGATCGTCGTGTTTGGAACGCCGGCGGCACTCGCCGCGAAACGGGCAACAGCAACAGTGCCGATCGTGGCAGTATCGATCGGCGATCCGATCGGATCCGGACTGGTGTCAGGCTTTGCGCGCCCCGGCGGCAATATCACCGGCAACACCATTCTCGGACCGGACGTGGTGACCAAGCGGCTGCAAATCATAAAGGACGCCCTTCCTTCGGCCTCGCGCATCGCCTTGCTGTGGAATCCCGACAATGCATCCAATGCAGCCATCCTGGAGCAGCTGCGCCAGGCCGTGCCGCTGTTTCACATGGCGCTCGTTTCGCTGCCGGCAAGGACCGTGGACGACTTCAAGCAAGTCTATGCGCAGCTCGCCGCCGCTCCGCCGGATGCGCTGCTTGCGACAAACGATCCTTTGCATCATGACCATATGGCCGAAGTGATCGACTTTCTGTTGAAGCATCGAATCGCGGGGATGTTTCAGATCCGGCAGAACGTGGTCGATGGCGGGCTGATGTCGTACGGCGCCAATTTTGCCGATCTGTTTCGTCAGGGCGCGCGCTATGTCGATAAAATCTTGCGGGGGACCAAACCGCAGGACCTGCCGTTCGAACAGCCCACCAAATTCGATCTCACTGTCAATCTCAAGACGGCCAAGGCGCTCGGCATCACGTTCTCGGCCGGCTTCCTCGCGCTTGCCGACGAGGTGATTCAATGAATGGAGGCGCTCGGCACGGCTACTCGTCTACTCATCGAACGCCTTCACCGCGACCATCGCGACTTCGCGCAACTCTTCGCGCGTGGCGCCGGCCGAGGCGAGCACGCCGATGCCGGCGATGACCGCCGAGACATAGCGCGCCAAGGCCGCCGGGTCGGAGTCTTCGGCGAGATCGCCTTCCTCGCGCGCGCGGATGAAGCGCTCGCGCAGCAGGGCCTCGCTCTGCGCGCGATGCGCGGCGAGCTCGAAGGGGATGTTTTCGGAGCCGACGCCGCAGGCAAGTCCGCCGGCCACCAACAGACAGCCGGGGGGATTGGCGGGATCGGTCTGCATGTCGGCAAGTTTGAGCAGGCCGCGCTCCACCACCTCGCGGGCGGTCGGCGCCGCCAGGATCTCGCGCATGCATTCGTTGCGCTTGGCGGTGTAGCGGTCCAGCGCCGCCTTGAGCAGCCCTTCCTTGCTGCCGAAGGCCGCGTAGAGGCTGGGCGGATTGATGCCCATCGCGCCGGTCAGTTGCGCGATGGTGGCGCCCTCATAGCCGTGGCGCCAAAATATCTCCATGGCCTCGTCGAGGGCCTTTTCGATGTCGAATTCCCGGGGCCGGCCCAAGGTTCGCTCCAAGGCTCGCTCCAGGTTCATTTGCGCTCACCTCCCAATCTTTATAGTATTCGCTACAGAAGTAGTCTTGACGGACTCGGTTGGGCTCCTACATCTGTAGCGATTGCTACATAAGTGGGGTGTCCCCGTGGGTCAATGGTCCGTCTCATCGCTTTCCGCGCGTATCGTAAAGCGGCCGCGCCGGCTGGCAATCGTCGTGCTTCTTGCCGGAGCGGCGGCCATCGCCTTCGCCGCCGGCCTCGTCAACAAATACACTCGCAACGCCCAGGCCGGCGCCGCGCCAGGGGCGGCCGCCGGCGTGCCGGTCAGCGTCAGCCAAGTCGAGCCGCAGAGCGTCAAACCCTTTGTCGAATTTTCCGGCCGCATCAATGCGGTCGATTATGCCGAGATTCGGCCGCAGGTGTCCGGCCGCATCACCGAAATCCGCTTTCGCGATGGCCAGCATGTGAACGCAGGCGATGTGCTGTTCGTCATCGATCCGCGGCCCTATCAGGCGGCTGTTGACAAGGCGCAGGCGGATCTGCAGACCGCGATCCACAACGCCAAATACGCCAAGGCCGAGCGCGAGCGCGGCAGCCAGCTGGTCAAGACCAACACGCTGTCGCAGGAGACCTATGATCAGCGTGTCAATGCCGACGAGGTGGCGCAAGCCGCGGTGGCTTCCGCCCAGGCCGCCCTGGAATCGGCGCAGATCAACCTCGACTACGCCTATGTGAAGGCGCCGATCTCCGGGCGCGTCAGCCGCGCCGAAATCACGCTCGGCAATCTGGTTGGCGTGCAGGCGCCGCAACTGCTCACTTCGATCGTGTCGGACAACGGCGTCTATGCCGATTTTGAAGTCGACGAGCAGACCTATCTGAACAATGTGCGCGCCTACGGCCCGACGCACGACGAGCAGCAGAAGATCCCGGTCGAGGTCGTCGCGCGCGGCGGCGACAATCGCGCCTATCGCGGTCATATCGAGAGCTTCGACAACAGGATCGATTCTGGCTCCGGCACGATCCGCGCCCGTGCTCGCTTCGACAATGCCGACGGCAGCCTCATTCCCGGTATGTTCGTTTCGGTGCGCATGGGCAATGGCGAGATCAACGATGCGCTGCTGGTGCCGGAAAGCGCTATCGGCAACGACCAGAGCAAGCGCTTCGTCTTTGTCGTCGGTAGTGGCAACAAGGCCGAATATCGCAGCGTCGAACTCGGGCCGCAGATCGACGGTAATCGGGTCGTGCTCGCCGGACTGAAGGCCGGCGATCGCGTGATCCTCGATCATCTGCAGCGGCTCTCCCCCGGCGCTCCGGTCGTGCCGCAAGTCGAGCGCAGCCGCACCGCCAGCAACGGCTGATCCGAAACAACCTAAACCGCCGGGCAGGCCGGGCACCATTATGCATCTGTCGCGATTCTTCATCGACCGGCCGATTTTTGCCGGCGTCATCTCGGCCGTCATTTTTCTCGCCGGCCTGATCGCAATGCCGCAGCTGCCGATTTCCGAATATCCGGAAGTCGTGCCGCCGTCGGTGCAAGTGACGGCCCAGTTTCCCGGCGCCAATCCGGAAACCGTCGCCAATACGGTGGCGACGCCGCTGGAGGAGCAGATCAACGGCGTCGAGAACATGCTCTATATGTCGTCGCAGGCGGCAAGCGACGGCACGCTCACTTTGACCGTCACCTTCAAGCTCGGCACCGATCCGAACCTGGCGCAGGAGCTGGTGCAGAATCGCGTCAACCAGGCGCTGCCGCGGCTGCCCGACGTCACCCGCAATCTCGGCGTAACCACGGTCAAAGCCTCGCCCGATCTCACCATGGTGGTGCATCTGCTCTCAAAGGATGACCGCTATGACATGCTCTATCTGCGCAATTACGCGACGCTGAACGTCAAGGATCAGCTCGCCAAGATCCAGGGCGTCGGCAGCGTGCAGCTGTTCGGCTCCGGCGATTACGCAATGCGGATCTGGCTCAATCCGCAGAAGATCGCCGAGCTCGGCCTCTCCGCCGACGATGTCGTCAATGCGGTGCGCCGGCAGAACGTCCAGGTCGCCGCCGGCGTCGTCAACGGCCCGCCCTATAGCGACAAGGGGCAATTGCAGCTGCCGATCAATGTCGAGGGCCGCCTGTCCGATCCCGAGCAATTCGGCCAGATCGTGATCAAAAATCAGAATGGCGTGGTGACGCGGCTGCGCGACGTGGCGCGGGTGGAGATCGACGCCGCCCAATACAGCCTGCGCTCGCTTCTGGATAACAAGCAGGCCGTCGCCATTCCGATCTTTCAGTCGCCCGGCTCGAACGCCATCGAAATTTCCAATCGCGTGCGCTCGACCATGGAGGAGCTGAAGAAGAATTTCCCGGACGGCTTGGATTACAGCATCGTCTATGATCCGACCGTCTTCGTGCGCGATTCAATCAAAGCGGTGGTGCATACGCTGCTCGAAGCAGTGGCGCTGGTCGTGCTCGTCGTCATCGTGTTCCTGCAGACCTGGCGCGCTTCGATCATTCCGCTGTTGGCGGTGCCGACCTCGATCATCGGCACTTTTGCCGCCATGTATCTGTGCGGCTTTTCCATCAATGCGCTGTCGCTGTTCGGCCTGGTGCTGGCGATCGGCATCGTCGTCGACGACGCCATCGTCGTGGTGGAGAATGTCGAGCGCAATATCGAGGCCGGCCTGTCGCCGCGCGCCGCGACGGTGCAGGCGATGAGCGAAGTGACCGGACCGATCATCGCGATCGCGCTCGTGCTCTGCGCGGTATTCGTGCCGATCGCCTTCATCAGCGGTCTGACCGGCGAATTCTATCGGCAGTTTGCGCTGACCATCGCGTTTTCGACGATAATCTCCGCCTTCAACTCGCTCACCCTGTCGCCGGCTTTGTCGGCGCTTCTGCTCAAAGGCCATGACGAGCCGAAGGATATTTTGACCCGCGGCATGGAAAAGGTGCTCGGACCGTTGTTCCGACAATTCAACCGCGTGTTCCGGGCCGGCTCACAGGGCTACAGCCGCGGCGTCGGCAGCATTCTCTCGCATAAGCTCGCTGCGGTCGCGGTCTATGCGGTACTGCTCGCGGCGACCTTCGTCGTGTTCCGCATCGTGCCGCCGGGCTTCGTGCCACTGCAGGACAAGCAGTATCTCGTCAGCTTCGCGCAATTGCCGCAGGGCGCCACGCTCGACCGGGCCGAGAAGGTCATTCGCGAAATGTCCGACATCGCCATGAAAGAGCCGGGCGTGCAGAGCGCTGTCGCCTTTCCGGGGCTCTCGATCAACGGCTTCATCAACAGCCCTTCCGCCGGCATCGTCTTCGTGACACTCAAGCCGTTCGAGGAGCGCACCGCGCCGGATCTGTCCGGTTTCGCGATTTCGCAGAAATTGCAGGCCAAATTTGCCGGTATTCCCGACGCGATGATCGCGATCTTTCCGCCGCCGCCGGTGAACGGGCTGGGCACCATCGCCGGATTCAAGCTGCAGGTGGAGGATCGCGCCGATCAGGGCAACGAGGCGCTCAACCGCGTGATGGGCGACATCCAGGCCAAGGCGGCGAAGACGCCGCAGCTGATGGCGGTGTTTTCCAATTTCAATATCCGCGTGCCGCAGCTGGAAGCTCACGTCGACCGCATCAAGGCGATGCAATTGGGCGTCGAGGTGCAGGACATCTTCGATACGATGCAGACCTATCTCGGCTCGATCTATGTCAATGACTTCAACCGTTTCGGCCGCACCTATGAAGTCATTGCGCAGGCCGACACGCCGTTCCGCACGCGCGTCGACGACATCCTGCGGCTGCAGGTGCGCAATAATGCAGGCAAGATGGTGCCGCTCGGCGCGGTCGTGACCATTACGCCGACCGCGGGGCCGGATTCGGCGCTGCGTTACAACGGCTTCCGCAGCGCCGACCTCAATGGCGTGCCGGCGCCCGGCTATTCGTCCGGCCAGGCCCAGGACGCAATCAGCAAGATCCTCGCCGAAAGCCTGCCGAAGGGCATGCAATTCGAGTGGACCGATCTGACCTATCAGCAGATCCTCGCCGGCAATACCGCGCTCTTGGTGTTTCCGCTCTGCGTGCTGCTCGTGTTTCTGGTGCTGGCGGCGCAATACGAAAGCCTGATGCTGCCGCTGGCAATCATTCTGATCGTGCCGATGTGCCTGTTCTCGGCGATCACCGGCGTGTGGCTCACCGGCGGCGACAACAACATCTTCACCCAGATCGGCCTGTTCGTGTTGATCGGCCTGGCCTGCAAGAACGCGATCCTGATCGTGGAGTTCGCGCGCGAACTGGAATTTCAGGGCCGCCGGCCGCTGGAGGCGGCGATCGAAGCGGCGCGGCTGCGACTGCGCCCGATTCTGATGACGAGCTTTGCCTTCATCATGGGCGTAGTGCCGCTGGTGCTTTCCTCCGGTGCCGGCGCCGAGATGCGTCATGCGATGGGGGTGGCGGTGTTCTTCGGCATGCTCGGCGTGACCTTGTTCGGCCTGTTCCTGACCCCGGTCTTCTATCTGTTGCTGCGCAGCGTGAGCGGCATGCGCCCGCTCAAGCAGCACGGCGAGAGGCCGCCGACGCTGGCGCCGGAACTGCATTCGGCGTGAGGGGTGCCCGGCGCTGAGGCGTGCGGCGGTGGCCTGTTGCGCAGGCCCAAAATCATGACGCGGCGTTGACGGCCTTGCGACCAATTCGGCCGGATTACCAAGCGCTTGGCACCGGCAAACCGCCATGATAGCCTTTTTGTGCGCTTGTCGATCGCGTCCGTGTCGCGTCCGTATCGCGTGGTGTAAAACTGCATCAGTGAAGCCGCTTTCGCCGTTCGCTTTGTGGCGATCGGAAGGCCGCCCCGGGGGAGAAAGGATCCGCTATGGCACAGAAACCGACCGCGTCCGCCAGCCCAGAGAGAGACGAAGCCATCGCGGCAGGTTCGACTACGACCGAGACCGAGGCTCGCGATGTGCTGGCCAACAAGCTGGTCGACCGCTTTGCGGTGTGGTCCGGCGTTGCCGGCTTTGTCCCGATCCCGGTGGTCGACTTGCTCTGCGTCGGCGGTCTTCAGGTGCAGATGCTGCGTCGGCTGTCGCAGATTTATAATGTCGAGTTCTCGGAAAACCGCGGCAAGGCGCTGATTGCGGCGCTCGCCGGAACCATGATTCCGGCGACCAGCGGCATGGGCGCGGCGAGCGCGGTCAAGACCGTGCCGATTCTCGGTATGCTGGCGGCCGGTTTTGTCATGCCGGTGCTGTCGGCGGGCGCCACCTATGCCATCGGCAAGGCGTTCATCCAGCACTTCGAATCCGGGGGCACGCTGCTCGATTTCAACCCTCCGGATTACCGCGAATTCGTCAAAGCGCAGAAGGAAATGTGGGAGTCGCGGTCGAGCGCGCGCAAGAGCGAGACGACGACAGCGACCACACCTTGATCTTTCAGCTGGCTCCGCCCCGGCGCATGCCGGCTGGCGGGCAAGCGGCCATGCCGAGCGCGGCGCGTCGCTCGGCATGACAAGTATCGACAAACGCGATCGAAAGCCGCTCAAGTGCCAATGGCCGTAGCCATTCTCGCCTATATCGTCGTTTGCCTGCTTACGGGCTTCGCCGGCACCCATCGCCGCATGGGCTTTTGGGGTACTTTCTTCTTCGCGCTGTTGACGACCCCATTGATCACCCTGCCTGTTCTGTTCATCACCGGGCCATCGCGGCACGTCGAATGGCGCACGCGCGACTAGATCTGTCCCATGCCCTGGGGGCGGGCCGGCGCGCCCGCGGGCTGGCCGGCGCTCGCGCGCCGTCAGCTCTTGCCGCGCCGGGCGCCGCCTGCATCATCCGCACCCTGCCGCCCGTGCTCTGTTGAATCGAAGATCGATGGCGTCCCATGTCCTTCTTCCAGCTCGTTCGCCGCGAAATGCACGGCTCGCTGCCGAAGCTGGTCTTCATGTCCGGCCTCGGCGGCATCAGCAATGCTTCGATTCTGGCCGCCATCAATGCCGGCGTGCAGGATACCAGCGGCGGCTCGAAGCCTGGACTGTGGGCCGCGGTGCTGTTTCTGGTCGCGCTGTTTCTGTTTTTCAAGACGCAGCAATATGTAACGATCACGGCGACCGCCGAAATCGAGGCGATCATCCACAAGCTGCGCGTGCGGCTGATGGACATGATCCGCCGTTCCGAGCTTCTGGAGCTGGAAAAGATCGGCCGCTCGCGCATCGTCGCTGCGGTGACCAGCGATACCGCCATCCTCACGCAGGCGAGCAACATGCTTGCCTTCACCACGCAGGGCGCGGTGCTGATCTTTTTCGTCGGTCTCTATGTGGCCTATCTGTCGCTTGCGGCCTTTCTGCTTACCGTGGTCATTGTGTCCGGCGCGGCGGTCATCTTTCACTACAAGAACAGGCGTCTCGCGGCGCAAAAGGGCGAGTCGGCGGCGTGGGAGCGCCGGCTGTTCGATCGGCTGACCGACTTTCTCAACGGCTTCAAGGAAGTGCGCCTTAATCGTGCACGCAGCAACGATCTGTTTGCCGATGCGCTGGACGTCTCCAAGACCGCGGCCAATATCAAGATCCGCACCCAGGCCGAAACCTTCAAGATGATCGTCACCTCGCAGATCTCGATGTATGTGCTGCTCGGCGCAGTCGTCTTCATCGCCCCGAACTTGAGCGACTCGCTCGGCGGTTCTTCCATCGCCAAAACCACCACGGCGTTGTTGTTCGTGGTCGGCGCCTGTTTCGGCCTGGTGCAGTCGATCCCGATCCTGCTCAATGCCAATGCCGCGGCCGACCGCATCGATCGCCTGGAAGCCGCGTTGCAATCGACGCTAGCCGGGATCGAACCGCGCGAGATCGCCGCGCGGCCTCGGTTCCAGACGATCACACTGCAGAACATCGTCTTCCGCTATACCGACCGCTTTTCCGACACCGTGTTCAAGATCGGGCCGATCGATTTCACGTTGCATGCGGGCGATCTTGTCTTCATCACCGGCGGCAATGGCTCGGGCAAATCCACCTTCCTGCGCGTGCTCGCGGGACTTTACCCGCCCGATTCTGGCGACATTTTCCTGGACGGGATGCGCATCAACGACAACAATCGCGATGATTATCGCGCGCTGATGTCGGCGATATTCTTCGATTACCACCTGTTCCAGAAGCTGTATGGGATCGAGGCGGCGGAGCCGGCGGAGCTCGACCGCCTGCTGCGACAATTTCGCCTCGATGACAAGACCGCTCTGGTCGACGGCGAATTCCGCACCCTTGATCTGTCCGGCGGCCAGCGCCGGCGCCTTGCCTTGATCGTCAGCATGCTGGAAAAGCGGCCGATCATGCTGCTTGACGAGTGGACCGCCGAGCAGGATCCCGAATATCGCCGCAAATTCTATGACGAGCTGCTGCCGGAAATGATGCAGGCCGGCGCCACCATCGTGGTCATTACCCACGACGACCGCTATCTCGACGAGCTGCATCTGCCGGCGCGCAGGATCCGGATGGATGAGGGACGTATTGTCGACCAACGCACAATGGGCTGATGATGGGGGCCTGGAGACCCGGTGATGGCGAACTATCCGCAGTCCATTGACGACCTCAAGGCGCTGCCGCGGCAGCGGGGCTGGCGACGCTATCTCTGGCGCCACCTGCCGGCCCTTTCGGTCCTGCTCTTGTCGGCGATTCTGATCATCGTTGTGCTGTGGCCCTATGTGGTGATCACCATTCCGAGCGGGCGGGTCGGTGTGCTGTGGAAGCGCTTCAACGGCATCGACATCTATTGCTGGTGCTGGGTCGGCCGCGGCACCGTGCTCGACCCGCGCGAGATCCGCGAAGAAGGCCTGCACCTGGTCTGGCCGTGGGATAAATTATTCCTCTATGATCTGCGGCTGCAGTCCTCGACACAGACCTACAATGCGATTTCCAAGGACGGCGTGAACGTCAAAGCGCAGATCAGCGTGCGCTACCAGTTGTTGCACAACCCGGTCGCCGTGCTGCACAAATTCATCGGCCCGGATTATTTCAATTCGGTGATCAGCCCCGAGATCGGCAGCCAGGCGCGGCAGGTGATTTCGCTCTATACGGCGGAAGAGGTCTATACGTCGCGCGAGTCGATCCAGAAGCAGATCCGCGATAATGCGCAGCGCAGCCTGGCTGCCAATCTTAACAAACTGGTGCAGCCGGAAGCGATGGAGCAGCCGGATCCGAAACACTACAATGACTTCCTGCAGGATTCGATTCAGATCCTCGACACGCTGGTGCTGTCGATCGAACTCCCGCCCGAGATTGTCTCGGCGATCAATCGGCAGACCGAACAGTACTACATGATCCAGGAATATAAGTTCCGCGTGCAACGCGAGGCCGAGGAATCCAGGCGCAAGCAGATCGAAGCCGACGGCATTGCCGCTTTCCAAAAGACCGTCAGTCAGGGTATTTCCGATTCCTATTTGCGCTGGCGCGGCATTGAGGCCACGCTCGAACTCGCCCAATCGCCGAATGCCAAGATCGTCGTGATCGGCAGCGGCAAGGATGGTCTGCCGATCATCCTCAATAGCGGCGAGAGCCCGCTTGGCGTGGGCACCGCTGCGCAACCGGGAACCGGTGGTGGCAATACGTCCGGACCGTCGGGGACGCCGCCGGCGCCGGGCGCAACGCCGAACGCCGCATCAAGTCCGAATCCGCAATCCGGTCCGACCGCGCCGGCGATCCAAGCGCCGCCGCAGGGCGGCGGCGCGACGCCCGCGGCGCCAAGCGCGCCGGGGACACAGGGCAAATCATCGAGCACCGCGCCGCCGGACAACGACGCGACGGCGTCAAGCGCTCTGACCGCGGAGGCAGGCAACACCGCGCGCGCTGCCGGACCGCTCGATGTCCCTGGCGTACGCTCGCTGTTGTCGCGCATTTCCGGTGTGCTGCGCGCCGGCGCCGAACTGACGGCGCCCGCCCCGGCGCCGTCGCCGGCCTCGTCGCAACACTGAGCGGAGAAGACGGTGAGCGAGCGAATGCAACCAGCTCCGACCCGCCGGCGCCGCAATCTGTCGGGCGATGTTCCTTTCGTGCTGATTGCCGCCAGCATTGTGTCGCTGTTGGTGATCTTGATCGGCGGCCACTTCTACGGCCGCTATCTCGCCAGCAGGGATCTGGGCGGCCGCGACGCCGCCATCGAGCAATTGGTCGCGCAGGGTCAGGAGCAGAAGCGCAAGATCGATCAGCAAAGCGCGGCGCTGACCTCGCTGCAGGCCCGGCTCGACAAGACGCAGGCGCAGCTCGATGCAATCATGCCCTCGAAAAACACCTACAACATCATCCCGAATCAGAACTTGGTCGTCGGCGACGGCCGCTTGAATGTCGGCCTGGTCGGCGCGCCCGGCAACGAAAGCATCACGCTCAATATCAACGGCAAGCAACAGGTCGCGACTGCCGGTCAGGTGATCAATGTGGCACCTGATGCCTCCACGAACTGTCAGGTCGCCGTGCAATCCTTCGATGTGTTCAAAGCCGTGATCAACGCATCATGCACGGGAGCGAAGGCGAAAGCGCAGTAAGCGCCGGCATCGTTGTATCTTCGCATAAACCTGTCGCACAACATTGCTACCAGGCATGCGAAACTGAAGGAGCGCAACCCCGTTGCGCGTTCTCGTGAGCCCGACAGCCCCCTGTTGGGGCTCATTCTTTAGGCGGAAGCCGCCCGTCCGGGCAAAAACCGGACCATCTCCGCGCTTTGCATTTTCGCGATTGCCGCTTTGCAAACCGTAGCGGGTCAACGTTGCTTGCTACGCCGGGCAACTTGCGTCGAATCCGGTGCATTGCCTATATCATTGTCATGACTGTGTCACAAAGGGACTTGCAGGCTCTGCATGAATTTCGAGATCGAGCGTAAATTCCTTGTGCGCAGCAACGGCTGGGAGCAGCACGTCAAGAGTCGGTCGAGGATCCGCCAAGCCTATTTCGATTCCGATCCGAAAATTTCAATTCGCGTACGAATTCGCGACAATTCAAGCGCAACATTGACGCTGAAGTCGCGTTCATCGGCGTTGCCGCGCGATCGATCCGCGGCTAGTCCCAGATCAGCACATTGGGCAATGAAATATCGGCGCGCGATTGCGCCGCCTGCCGTAGCAAAGTGTAGCCGATGCCGGCAAGCCCGCGGAACAGTCCCAAATTGAACCGCCGCTGTCCGCTGTTCCAGCGGTAATCGCCCGCGGCCTTTGCCCGCGCGATGACCGCGAGCAGGCGGCGCGATGCCGCCTCGCGCAGATCGCCGCGATCAAGTGCCGTACCGGCTTCGCACAGAAATTCGATGCCGCCCAGCGTGCCGCAGCAGAGCGTATCAAGCGGCGTGGGCGCGTTGTCTTGCACGCCGGCGATCGCCTTGTCGATGTCGGAGGCGGCGGCGATGCCGGCGCGGCCTTTGTGCAGGCCAAGCCGCGACAGGCCGATGCCGATTGCGCCATGGCACCATTGGCACGGCCAATGCGGTTCGCGCGCACGCAGATCCGGCCAATTGTGGCGCGCCGCGTCGTAAGTGGAATCTTCAAAAGCGATGCATTCGGCCGCAGCATCGGCAAAGTCATCGCGGCCGCTCGCGGCGGCGAGCAAAGCCAGCGCATAAGCAAAGCCGGCCGCGCCATGCGACATGCCGTTGAGCGTCTTGCCCTGCACCGGCCAGCTGCGGCGCCCTTCCGTTCCGACGCGCGGCTGCGCCAACAGATGCTCGCCGCATTTGACCGCGCGCGCGAGCGCGTCGCCCGACTGCGTGTCGCGGTGGAGACGAAGCAGGCCGAGAATGCCGCCGGCGCTGCCGCCGATCACGTCGAGTTGCTTGTCGGCGGCGATCAAGTCATCGGAGAAGAGGCTGGCGGCACGGTGCGCGTCGGCCAGCGAGACCTCATCGTCGATAAGCTTTGCGATCACCGCCAAGGCATAGACGACGGAGCCCAGGCCGGTCGCGCCGCCGGTGCCCAGCGCGCGCGCGAAGCGCGCCGCGTTTGCGCCGTTCAGGTTCCTGCGCAGATGCGCAAGCGCTGCCCGCGCAAGCTCGCCGGACGAAGCTTGCCGCGTCACCGCGGCATGCGCAGCGAAAAAAACCGCAATGCCCGCAGTGCCGTTGTAGAGGTCCGGACCCAGACAGACGAGTTGAAAGACCTCGCTGTCACCGAGCCAATCGAGCCCGATCCAGGCGGCGCCGGGTCCACGGCGAATGGCGAGGCGGGACAATTCGGTCGCGATCGCGTCGGCTTCCCGCAAGAACGCCTGCTGCGCCGCAATGGAAGAGAGATTTGCCGGCTCGGGCGTCGCGGCGCTTGCGGCTGCTGCAGGCTTGGCGAGCGAATTCGTGTTTGCGCCGATGACCTCGGCCTGCCAAGCAATCTCGCGCGCGTCGAGATTTTCGGCACGCGCCAGCGCGCGCCGCAGGCCGGGTGTGGCCGCGGTCTTTGCCGCGATGCCGGTCGCGTCGATGATCACGTCGCCGTCGCTCGGCGTCATAAAGTGCGGCACGTTGAGGGCGACAAGCGCCGACCGCTCGGCGCGCAAGAGCGGCCACAGCGGCTCGTTCTCCCTGTCCCATTCGGCGAGCCGCGCGACAAAGTCGGCCTGCGCCGACCAGAGGACGCCGTCGTCCATCGCCTGATGATTGCGCAGGCGCTGCAGCAGCATCGAGTAGAAACGGGTGGGGCGGACGACTTTGCGCACCAGCAGGCCGGCAAAGCCTGCCAACAAAGCCGTCGGCGTTGCCTCGCTGATGCGGCGTCGCAGGAAATGTGCAAATTCGGCAAAGCCGGCGACAAAATCGTCGATGTGATCGGCGAACTTGGCGTAGCGGCCGCCGACATGCGGCAGGTTGGTATTGCGATAGCCCGCCTCCTTGGCCTTGGCCGGCCGCATCGCGTCGGAATTGATGTCGTTCCAGGCGATGACCGTTCTTGCACCCCAGTCCGCCGTCAGTCCGCCCATGGCGAACACGCTGTTGTCGACCCCGCGCCCATAGGCGGGCAGGAGGCCGACCGTCATCACCGAATTGGCTATGATGTCGAGCGCGGCATCGAAAGCTTCGCTTTCCGGCTCCCCGGCTTTGTGCTCTTCGGCGCTCGGCTGCAAAATCGTTTCGAGATCGACCGGCACCGGATGGTCGCCCGCTGCAATCATGTTTTCCTGATGCATGTCGGTCGCCGCGAAGACGTGAAACAGCGCCAGCCACGCACCGGCGCGGCGGAAAAATCGCTGGCAGCCGTCGGCATCCCCGCATCCCGCATGCGCTATGAATTCGCTCCAGCCATAGTGGCCGGCGGCGTCGTGGCGCGGGATGCTGCTGGGGGCACGTAGCGCAAGCGGCGGATCGGCGCGATTGAGGCGATCGATCAGCGCATGCCAAGCCGCTTCGACCTGCACGTCTTTGGGCTTATAGACCACGCGCGCGCCATCGGTGAACGCGATGATCCGCACCGATCGGCCAAAATTGTGCGGGTCGGACAGATCGCCTTCGATGCGCTCGACCTTGTGCGCCGGCTCGCTGACTTTGTGCGCCGCCTCGCCGAGCAGATCGCGGCGAATGAGCGGCCAGTCGGCATCAAGCCGCAACAGGAATTCGCGCGTCGTGTCGATCCATTGCCGTGTGAGTGTCGCGATCAGGCGCAACAGCACCGGCTTTGCCGTGAAAAGCTCGTGCAAGCCGCTCGCTTGCATAGCGCTGACAAAGGCGTCGTAGACTGCCGTGCCGCCCGCCTGCGCGCCTCGGTCGCTCGCCGCGGCATCGCTGCGCGCTTTGGCAAAACGCTCATAGAGCGCCGGTGCGGCTAGCGCCGACAGATCGCGCAGCAGGACATGGCGCAGATCGGCCTGCGCGCGCGCGGTCAGAAGCTCGATCACGCGCGGCGCCAGATCCGCGCGCATGATCGCGTCGGCCTTGGCGACCACCGGCATGAGCAGCCGGTCGAAAGCGCAAGCCGGCTGGTCAGGTTGCTTGCCATCACCTTGCGACGCCGCCGCGCGATCGCCAAGCGCCGCCTCGATCCAGGCGGCGTCGGCGGCCCAGGCCGGCACTGGCGCGCAAGCCTTGCGGCGCGCCCCGCCAAGGCGCTGCCGCACCTGCGCAAGCGACAGGCCGTCGCGGGCGAGACGCCGCTCGAACAGCGCCGCGTTGCCGCCGGTGCTGGCCTTGGCCCAAGCTTCGAGCCGTCTGCCGGCCAGATCGGCAGCGATGGCACCCTGATGCACCGTCTCGAAGTCGGCGGACAGAAGCTCGTCGAGGCTGGCCGCGCGCAGGATGAGACTTTCGTCGCATTGCGCTGCCGCAGCGGCCGGTCGAGCGTCCGCCATCGTGGCGCCGCCGCAATCGCCTGACGCCGATTCTGAAGGCGCGGCGGCCGTTGCGTCAACGGCCTCGGAACCGGCTTTCCCCGTGCTCATTTCGAGCCCAAAAACGGTCGGCAAAATCGAGCGTTTGTCTTCATAAATCAGTCACCTGCCCTATGGCGCGACAGACTTTACACTATCGGCCGCCGATGATTTAATGGGCGCCTTGGCGGGGGGGTTTTCAAACAATTTCTCGTCCTGCCTGGTGACTGCCGGCGCCGCTGGCGAACAAAGGGAACATCGCTATGAAACACACCATCGAGCAGACCGAAGAGGAAATCCTCACCTTTCAAGTTTCCGACGAGGCGCTGGAAGCCGCGGCGGCCACGGTGAAGGAAAACGCTGGCGCCTTCACGCTTGCGTTCTGCTCCGGTCTCGATACCTGCCCGGCGTGATCGGGATCTGATCCCGGTTGCCAGCGGCCGGCGCCAAGACCGGCTGGCAGTGTAGACTTGGCATTGAAATTTCGGCCTTGAAATTTCGCCTTTGATTGTCGGACTGACACGGTCTTCCGACGAGGCGCCGGAAACGACGGCGCCTCTTTTTATTTGCGATCGCGTGAACGGTTGTAACGTTTCATCGCAGCGCTCGGCCGAAAAGCGAAGGCGCGGCACAAATGACGCGCCTTCGATGCAACTCCCGCCGTTGCCCGCATCTCGGGTTTAGAAGCTGAACTTATAATTCACGCCGGCGCGGATCAGGCTCTCGGTGAATTTGACGGAATCGTTAGCCGCGGGCGAACCGGTCGTCTTGCCGTCAAATCCGCAATTGCCTGCTGAATTGCAGGTCGTCGTGCCGAGATCGGCATAAAGATATTCGATCTTGGCGGTCCAGTTCTCGGCAAACGCACCCTCGATGCCGGCGCCAGCGGTCCAGCCGAATTTGCTCTTGCTCTGATTTGTCAGCGACGACAGTCCAGCCTGGACGTCGGCACCGACACCGCCGCCTGTGGCGTAGAACAGGACGCGATCGGCGGCGAAGCCCGCGCGGGCGCGTAACGTGCCGATCCAATCGCTCTGGGTCTGGCAGCTCGCGCCGGTAACGCCCGCAGCCGTATTGACACCAGTGCAGAATGCACTTCCGCTCGTGCCTTTGAGGCCCTGCCAGTCGAAGTCGCCTTCGATGCCGAACACGAATTGGCTGGACTGGAAATTCACGCCGACCGTGCCGCCGGCGATGCCGCCGTTGGTATGGAAGCTGCCACTCGAGCCCGCAGGATTGAGTGGATCGCTCCAGGTGCTGGAGCCAAAACCATAGCCGCCGTTCACGCCGATATAGAAGCCGGCCCAGTTATATGCCGGTGCGGTGTAGACGGCGGGCGCCCTTGGCGGCGGCGGCGCGGGTTGCGGAAGATCGGCCGCGAGCGCAGTCCCGGCACCCGCAATCGAAGCCAAAGCCGTCACGAGCAGCCGCTTCATCTGACACGCTCCTGGTCGGTCTTCGTTGCTGCCGGCCTCTATCGCCCCAACCCTTGGGCCGGTCTTGTGGCCGATTCTAATTCGCAGCCGGCCGATAAGGTGTGGCCTGAGAGCCACAGTGCGCAAGAAAAAGCTCTGCGACTTTGGCTTGGGACGCTCGCCGCCTTCAACAGGATCGCGATCTTTGGCCACGATCTTCGCCGCGCGCCCTCTCGGTACAAGCAAAGTGCCGCAGGTGTTTTGCGCACCAAGGGCCGATAAGCTGGCGAACGTTAAGTCCTGCGGCCGGCGGCAAGTGCCGCAAGCCGATGGACTGAGCGCAAGTAAAGGTAGGGTGAGGGTAAGGAAACGCAGTGTTCAACAGATTGCATGTTTTGGCCGCCGCCGCCCTTGTCGGCGCAGGCGTTGCCGCGGCGCCGCTTTTTGCCGATGATTATCCGACGCGCACGATCACCGACATCGTTGCATCGACGCCGGGCGGCGGCACCGACATCATTTCGCGCATCTTCGGCGAGCAGTTGTCCAAGCAGCTCGGCCAGCCCTTCGTGGTCGAAAATCTTCCGGGCGCAGGCTCCTTGACCGGCACCGTCGCCGCAGCGCGCGCTGCGCCGGACGGCTACACGTTGCAGACCGGGCTTACCGCCAGCATGGCGGTGAATCCGTCGCTGTTTGCGCATCTGCCTTACGACCCGGTGGCCGATTTCGAGCCGGCCGGCATGTTCGCGCAATTCCCGTTCGTGCTGGTGGTCAGCAATAATTTCCCGGCGCATTCGGTCAAAGAGCTGATCGCGCTCGCCAAGGCGAAGCCGGGCGACATCAATTATGCTTCCGCCGGCAACGGCACCGGCCAGCATCTGTCGATGGAATTGTTCAAGATGTTGGCCGGCATCAATCTGGCGCATGTGCCCTATCGCGGCGCCGCGCCCGCCTATGCCGACGTGATCTCAGGGCAGGTGCCGGTGTTCTTTGACAATCTCGCAAGCGCACTCGGCCAGATCAAAGGCGGCACCGTGCGCGCGCTTGGCGTCACCGGAAAAAAGCGCTCGCCGCTTTTGCCAGACGTGCCGACGATCGAGGAGGCTGGCGTGCCGGGCTATTACAATTACGTGTGGTTCGGACTCTGGGCACCCAAAGGCACGCCGCAGCGGATCATCGATCGTCTGCACAGCGAGATTCAAAAAGCGCAGGCCGAGCCGGCGGTGAAGGAAAAGATCGCCGCGGCCGCCGGCGAGCCACTCGACATGCCGCTTGCCGATATCAAGCCGTTTTTGAAAAGCGAGATTGCCAAGTGGGCCGATGTGGTGAAGCGGGCCGGGATTCAGGTGCAGTAAATTCGCTCATTGCATTGCTGTCCTCATCGCGCTGATCAGCGCCAGATCTTCATTGTGCCCCCGCCGCTACGGGCGGTCAGTCTATTTGGCGAGCGGTAATGTGCCGCAGTCGGGCGAATGACGCGTCATGACCTGCGCCGTCGAATCTCCTCGATCACAATACTGTTGTCGAGCTCGCCTTCACCGTGATCGATGCAAGCCTGCAAGATATCGGCATTGCTCTCGAGCAGCGGCAGCCGCTGCCCGTGTTTGCGCGCCTGATCGAGCATCAGGTGCACGTCTTTGAGCGTCTGGCGGACGCGGCCTTCAGGCGCGAAATCGCCCGCGATCATTTTCGGGCCCTTGGTGCCCATCACCTGCGACTGCGCGGCGGAGGCGCGCGCGACATTGAGAAAAGCCGCGGGGTCAAGGCCGAGCCGGCTTGCGAAGACGAGACCTTCGGCGAGCGCCAGCCGATGCAGGCCGAGAATGAGATTGATCGCAAGTTTCGCCCGGCCGCCGTCACCGATCTTGCCGATGTGAAAGCGGCGCGGGAACAAAATCTCAAGCACCGGCGCAGCGTCGCCGGCGATGCGCGGATCGCCGCCGATCAGGCCGACGCCGTCGCCCTGGCGCACCTGTTCGCTGGTGCCGGAGACCGGCACTTCAAGAAAGCGCAAGCGCGAGCCGACGCGCACGCCGAGCGCCGCAATGCGATCGGGATCGCAGGTCGAAGTGCAAATCACGATCTTGCCGGCGGCGTCCGGCAACAGCGCGCGCTCGACGACTTCCTCGACCTGATCGGTCGAGAACACCGCAAGCACGATCGGATCGCAGCTATGCGCGATCTCGCCGAGCGTTCCGGCGTGAGCGCCGACCTCCTTCATGCGTTGCGCTTTTGCCGCATCGACGTCGAAGCCGAGCACGGACAATCCCGCCGCAAGCAGACGCCGCGCATAGACTTCGCCCATCAGGCCGAAGCCGACAATGCCGACGGGAGGGAAAGCGGGCATATCAACTCGTTCCGTCACCTTGAGGTGCGAGTGCGCCGCGCCTCGAAGGGTAGCTCGCTTGCATCCTTCGAAGGCTGCCCCGCCGCCGCCTCAGGAAGACGATTTACAGTTGGACGCGGCCGACGGCAATCATGCTAACGAAGCAATGCCAAGCTCCCGCGCCACGGCATCGAGGCTCTCGCGCAGCGCCTTCGGCATCGGCACGCCATGCGCACGGCGCTCGAGCATCTTGGCATGGCTCTGTTCGCCCGGCAGCCAGATGCGCTCGACGCCCGGCAGCTTCTGCGAATTGCGAATGTCGCGGATGAAACGATCAATCGCTCGCTTGAACTCGTCGGCCGGCATGAACGTGTCGATCGAGAGCGCGGCAATCGCCTGGCCGGTATTGGCGGCCTTGCCGGTCTCCTTGACGAAGTCGATCACATCGCGGCCGAGCGCGGCGCGGTTGAGCGCGCCGGCGAGGAGGCCGATGATCAGGCTCAGGCCGTAGCCCTTGTAATCGCCGATCGGCAGCAGATGGCCCTCGTCGGCGCGCTTGGGGTCGGTGAGCGGCTTGCCTTGGCGATCGATCATCCAGCCGAGCGGCATCGCTTCGCCGCGCTGCGCCTTGAGCCGCACTTTGCCGTAGGCCGCGACCGTCGGCGCCATGTCGAGTACGACGGGCGGCTCCGCGCCGGCGGGCACGGCAACGGCCAGCGGGTTGGTGCCAAGGAGGCTTTCGCTGCCGCCCCAGGGCGGCAGATGATTGTTGCTGCCGACCGCGAAATAGAGCCCGATCATGTCGTGGCGAAGCGGCATCGTCGCATAGAGCGCCGCGGGGCCGGCATGATTGCTCATGCGGACGCCGACCCAGCCGATGCCGGTCGCCTTCGCCTTGTCGATCGCAAGCTCCGCGGCGCGCTTCATCACCAGGTGGCCCATGCCGTTATCACCATCGAGCAAGGCCGCCGACGGGCGATCGGCGAGCACGCGGATGTTCGGCTTTGCGTTCACGCCGCCGGCGCGGATTCTTCGCACATAAAGCGGCAGGCGGATCACGCCATGGGTGTCGCTGCCGCGCAGATCGGCCTCGACCATCAGCCGCGCCACCGCATGGGCATCCGCATCGGGCAGGCCGGCGGCGACAAAGGCCCTCGTGATGAAGCTCTCCAGCCGCTCGGCCGGAATGCGGCTGCTCTCTTCTGACATGGCGGGCATGATTCCTTGCGGACTGGGACTGGCTTGGCGCGTCGCGCGCTCTTAAGATCACCCGAACCCGGGAGACAAAGCAATGAGCACGGTCGCGGCCGAGAAACTCAAGACGCTGGTTGGCTGTTTCGGCAATTATCCGCAGACGGCGGCATTGAAGAACGGCAGCGTCACCTCGGATCGCGTGGCGCTGCGGCTCATCGACGTCAATCCGATCTACAAGTCCTTCTTCATGATGGTGCGCGAGCTGAAATTCGATGTCTGTGAAATCGCGCTGGTCACCTATCTGCAGGCGAAAGCCTTCGGCAAGCCGCTGACGCTGCTGCCGGCGACCATGATGGGCCGCTTTCAGCACGGTACCATGCTTTACAATGCCGAGCGCGGCACGGTGACGCCGAAGAATCTCGCCGGCCGCCGCGTCGGCGTGCGCTCGTTCGCGCAGACCACCGGCTGCTGGATCCGCGGCATCCTGTGGAAGGATTACGGGGTCGATCTCGCCACGGTGAACTGGGTGACATTCGAGGACGCACACATCGCCGAGTTTCGCGATCCGCCGGGCGTCGAGCGCGCTCCTGAGGGCAAGGACATGACCAGGATGGTGCTCGACGGCGAGCTCGACGCGGCGATCTTCGGCACCGTTGTTCCGACCGATCCGCGCTTGCGGAGCGTCATTCCCGATCCGGACGGTGCGGCGCAAGCCTGGTACGCAAAATATCGCACCGTGCCGATCAACCACATGGTCGCGATCAAGGCCTCGCTGTCGCAGTCCGATCCGGGCGCGGTGCGCGAAATTTTTCGCATGCTGCACGAGAGCAAAAAGGCCGCCGGTCTGCCCAAGCCAGGCGCGATCGACACTATCCCGTTCGGCCTCGACAATGTGAAGCCTGCGCTTGACCTGATGTCGAGCTATGCGCTGGAGATGAAGATCATTCCGCGCCGCTATGCGGTCGAGGAGTTGTTCGACGACGTCACGCGCGCGTTGCAGGCTTAGAGCGAAGCGCAATCGGCGGTCACAACTGCGCATCACCATCACCAGTCGTGATGATGAGAGTCGTGATGCGCATAACGACGGTGGCGTGCATGATGCACGTAGACCGGCGGGACCTGGACCGACGCAGCACAGCACGGCGGCGGAGCGTGGTAGCCATAGGCCGGTTCGAAATAGCCGTAAGGCGCGTAGCCGTATTCGGAATAGGGCGGGTAGGCGAAATACGGCCCATAGATCGACCCGTAGGTATAAGCGTGTGACCAGCCGGCGATCACCGCGCCGCCGAGGCGGCCGGCCGCAACGCCGGCCCAGCAGTCCCGGCATCGTGCCGCGGCAGGTTTTGCCTGCGTCAGTGTCGCCGCCAAAGCCGCGGCCAGGATCAATGCCGTGATCGGTTTGCGCATGACCTCAGCCTCCCGCTGTTTCAAGAAACCCCGCCTCAAGCGCGGCTAAGATTACACGATCGCAGGCGCTGATGAGGCTGTTGGACCTCGATCAGCTCTTCTGTTCCGAGATGGCGGACGGTCGCGCCGCCTCAGTCCAGGATGAAGCGACTTCCCGGCAAGCCGGCGTCAATCTTTGTGGCAGGCTCATCCATAAATACCTTAGTTTTCGACACAATCCGTCATGGTCCCGCCGCGCCGACTTGCTGCAATGGCTGGCTCAGGGGCGGGGAGTTAACGGAATGCGCTGGCGAGGCTATCTGCTCGCAGCATGTCTGGTCGTTGCCGGCAGCGCAGTCGCTGCCGCCGCATCCGCGGATTCCGCCATTACCGTCGTCGGCAACCGCCATGTCGGCGCCGACATGGTGCGGTCGTTTTTCCATCCCGGCGCCGACGGCAAGATCGACGCCGAGGCGACCGACGCGGCGCTCAAGGCGCTCTACGCCACCGGCCTGTTCAGCAACGTCAAAATCTCGCGCGCCGGTGATCGCATCCTGGTGGTGGTCGTCGAGAATCCCACCATCGGGCGCCTGGCCATCGAAGGCAACCGGAAGGTCAAGGATGACGAACTGAAGAAGGACATGCAATCGAAGGCGGGCGGGCCGCTGTCGCGCGCCTATGTGCAAAGCGACGTCGTGCACATGCAGGAGATCTACAAGCGGCACGGCTATTTCGACGTGCAGATCACGCCGAAGATCATCGAGCCGAAACCCGGCGGCAACAACACCAATGTCGACCTCATCTTCGAGGTCAAGGAGGGCGAGAAGCTCGCGGTGCGGCAGCTGCTGTTCGCCGGCAACGCGGCGTTCTCGGCGACCAAGCTCAAGGCCGTGGTGCAGACCGGCGTCACCAATGTGCTGAGCTTCCTGCTCAATAACGACATTTACGACGCCGACAAGATCGAGGGCGATCGCGATCTGTTGCGCAGGTTCTACCGCGATCACGGCTATGCCGATGTGCGGGTGACGTCCTCGGCGAACTACGATGCCGCGAGCAAGTCGGTCACGGTGACCTACAGGATCGACGAGGGCGCGCAATATCGGCTGGGCAGAGTCGGCATCGAGTCGAGCCTGAAGACCGTGGATGCGACATCGTTGCGCGGGGTTCTGCGCACACAGTCCGGCGACGTCTATGACGCCGATGCCGTGGACAAAACGGTCGATGATCTCGCCATGGCGCTTGCCAAGAACGGCGAGCCGTTTGCGGCGATCGTGCCGCGCACCGAGCGCAGGGCTCGGGAGCATCTGATCGATCTCGCTTACGTCGTGCAGCCAGGCAAGCGGCTCTATATCGAGCGCATCGACATTCACGGCAATATCAAGACGCACGATGCGGTGATCCGGCGCGAGTTCGATGTCGGCGAGGGCGATGCCTATAACCGCGCGCTGGTCGACCGGGCCGAGCGGCATCTCAAGGCGCTCGGCTATTTCAAGACCGTGACCGTCACCACCAAGCCCGGATCGGCGCCGGATCGCGTGGTGCTCGATGTCGCGGTCGAAGAGCAGCAGACCGGCAATTTCTTCATCTCCGGCGGCTATTCCACGTCCGACGGCTGGCTCGCCTCGATCAGCATCAGCGACACGAATTTTCTCGGCACCGGCGATATCGCCAAGGCCACCGTGAGCTATGGCCAATATGCCCGCGGCTTCGACATCGGCTTCACCGACCCGTGGTTTCTCAATCAGCGGCTCGCGGCGGGCATCGATGTGTTCGACCGGCAGACCTTCGCCAATTCCAATCAGGCGTTCAACACCAATCTCTACGGCGGCAAAGTCTCGCTCGGCACGCCGATCAACGACAATCTCGGCGTGACCTGGAATTACTCGCTCTACAATCAGGGCGTCTCGCTCAATCCGTCGTTCGGCACGGTGTCGCTGCCGATTCAGCAAGCGGCAGCCGCCGGGTCGTATTGGGTGTCGTCGATCGGCAATAGCCTGATCTATTCGACGCTCGATAATCCGAAGAATCCCACCGAAGGCGTGCGCGCGCAGGTCAACAACGATTTCGCCGGCCTTGGCGGCGCGGCCAAATTTGCCCGCACCACACAGGACGTGCGCTACTATCACGAAATCGCGGGCGACGTGGTCGGCATGGTGCGCGCGCAGGGCGGCTATGTGGCGCCCTGGGGCGGCCAGCAATTGCCGCTGCTCGACGGCTTCTTCGGCGGGCCGCAGCTCATTCGCGGCTTTGCGCCCTATGGCTTCGGCCCGCGCGATATCACGCCGGGCACCACCATGGATAATCTCGGCGGCAATGCCTATTGGACCACCACCGCCGAATTGCAGGCGCCGGTGCCGTTCATTCCGCCCGATGCCGGTCTGAAAGTGGCCTTGTTCTCCGATACCGGGAGTCTCTGGGCCACCAGCGCCTCGAGCGCGACCACCATTGCGGCGATGTCGCCGTCGCAGCAGATCGCCAATTCGCGCGCGATCCGCTCCTCGGTCGGCGCCGGCCTGGTGTGGGATTCGATGTTCGGGCCGATCCGCATCGATTACGCCTATCCGCTGCTCAAGCAGCCCTACGACGTGACCCAGCGCTTCCAGTTCACCGCCGGCGGATTTTGAGAATTGCACGGTCAGCGCGTCCCGCCGCCCTGCTTGTAAAAATCGAGCGGCATGCATTGCCGTGCCGCACGCTCGGGCGCGCCGATATTCTTCGGCGTCGCCTCGAGAATGTCGCGTCGCACCCGCGTCTGCACTTC